>Ga0114903_1000001_pt1 | contig 449988 bp, 411 predicted proteins | sample MalvirDeepMed_s2_FD_87289 | JGI IMG/M metagenome (GOLD analysis project Ga0114903, IMG submission 87289) | Marine viral communities from the Global Malaspina Expedition - Malaspina viral metaG DeepMed_s2 | ecosystem: Environmental > Aquatic > Marine > Oceanic | place: Mediterranean Sea...
GGTTTGGGGCGCACCTGCAGATCAACAGGGAGCGCCGGCCCAAAACCGCCTCGGGGCCGGAATCGCCTCGTAGCCGGAATCGCATCGGGGCCGGAATCGCATCGTAGCCGGTTGTCAGGCCAAATATGCCAGTACCATCCCGAGCACGATTGCCGTCAGCTTTCGGAGGTTGAAAGAATGTCCTTCCGAGCTTTCGAAGAGGATCACGGTAGACACGTGCAGGAGCACGCCGATGACCAGCCCCAGGACATAGGGATGGCCGTGCTCAAGCACCGGGATGCGCCCGGCCAGTGCGCCGAGTGGCGTCATGGCCGCAAAGAGGACCATAAATGTCCATGCGGCCCCTGCAGACAAACCCGAGCGCAGTAGGAAGCCCCCCAATATCAGGGCGACAGGGATCTTATGTATTACGATTGCCAGCAGGAATTCGCGGTTGTTTTCCAGGGGAACCCCCTCCAACAGCGCATGAAGGCTGAGCCCGAGGAGCAGGAGTAGCGGGAATTTTCCACCTGTCTGCGTGTGGACATGACCGTGTTCCGCCCCGCGGGACAAAAACTCGAGGACAATCTGCAGCAGGATGCCCACTCCGACGAAAACGCCTGTAAGCCGCGGATTACCTGAATTATATGCTTCGGGGATGAGTTCCAACAGGGTAATGCCCAGTAGGAAGGCCCCGCTGAAAGCCAGCAGGAGCCCCTGCCGCCCGGCCTGCCGTTTCCGCCTGGCCACCAGGAACAGGAAGCTCAGCAGTACGGCCAGTGCTGGGAGTATCAGGTGCCAGGGGGTTGTTGCGATGGGTTCCGTTGGTTTTGAGCCCATAAAATTAATGTATTTTTGAAGTTTCAACACCGCGCGATGGCAGATAACTTCAGAATGCTTGCTAAAACCCTATATGGGCTGGAAGACGTCCTGGCCGGGGAACTTCGGTCCCTGGGGGGAGGGAATGTGAAAACGGGTGTGCGATGCGTATTTTTTGACGGGGATGCGGGGTTTATGTACAAGGCGAACCTAAGCCTCAGGACCGCCCTGCGTATTTTGGTCCCGGTTTCGGATTTCAGGTTGCGTCGTGCCGAGGACCTGTATGGTAAAATCCAGGAGGTCGATTGGTCCCGCTACCTGGACCCGCGGATGACCTTTGTAGTGGATACGGTCCTGGCCAGCGACCTGTTTGCCCACTCGCTTTTTGTATCCCAGAAAGCCAAAGATGCCATTGCCGACCAGTTCCGGTCCAGTACCGGCGCCCGCCCCAGCGTCTCCGTAAAAGACCCGGATGTGCGGATTCACCTGCATATCCAGGGCAATACAGCCCACCTGTCCCTGGATAGCTCCGGGAGTTCGCTCCACCTCAGGGGGTACCGGACGGAGACCAACAAAGCGCCCCTCAATGAGGTGCTGGCCGCGGGGATGCTGTTGCTCAGCGGCTGGCGCGGACACTCCGATTTCCTCGATCCGATGTGCGGCAGCGGCACGCTGCTGATCGAAGCCGCCATGATTGCCTGCAACATTCCGCCAAACATCAACCGGGAGGCCTTCGGGTTTCAGAGATGGAAGGATTACGATCCCGAGCTGTTCCGGACCATTTACGATGCCTGCCTGAACCGGACACGGGATTTCCGGTATGGCATTAGCGGGTACGACAAGGCTCCTTCTGCTGTCCGCAAGGCGCAGGAGAATATTCGCAATGCGAACCTGGATGCTTTTATCACCCTGGAACAGGCGGATTTCTTCAAAACCTCCAAATCCACCAGGGGCCCCCTGCACCTGGCCACCAATCCGCCATACGGGGAACGCCTGCCGGTAGACCGGGAAACTTTTTACGGCAACCTGGGGGATACCCTCAAACGCCATTATCCAAATACCCGGGCCTGGTTGCTGGTAGGGGATCCGGAAATCCTAAAATCCGTCGGTTTGCGCACTTCCCGGAAAATCAAGCTGTTCAACGGGGGCATCGAGTCGCGTCTGGCCCTGTTTGAGATTTACGAAGGAAGTAGAAAAGCCAAGTACCAGTAAGGATTCCCGCACCGGTTGCGATCGCTTCGGCGGGAGCATTGGAGAAAAAGCCGGGCAACCCAGCCGGGTATCCGGATTAATCGTCCTGTGTGGGGTTTTCCCGCGCCTTGCGGTAAAGCGGCAAAAAGTAGCTGATGGTGTAGTTAAAGCCCACCCCGAAACTGCTTCCGTCGGTAACGCGGTTAAACCCGGGGATCCAAAGGTGCGGCATCCGGTCCGATTCGGTACGGCTCACGAGCATCCCGAGGCGGACGGAAGCCCCCATGTAGATGTTGGCAAATAATTCCGCCTTCACCCCCAGCAACAATTCAATCCACGCCGCACTCAGCCCGTCCAGTTCCACCGGTGCATCCGGGCCCGGCTGGAATCCGTCCGGGTTCCAGTAGCGGTTGGAATTGAAGTAGGAATAGGAATCCAGGTCGGTGCGGAAACTGCTGAAGGCCGCCCGCGCCCCCACAATGATCTGGTTGTTCATCCCGTACCAGTTGGTATAGGTATTGTAGTCGAGCCCGGCCTTCAGGTAACTGCCCCTGCTGGTGATATCGTAGAGCGACTGGATGTTTACGTCGTTTTCATTGTCGAGCAATTCGTTCACTCGCCGCGATTCATTCCCGAGCTCTGCAGCGAGGTAGAATTTTTCGGATATGCGGTAGTCGCCCACCAGTTCAAACCCCTGGTAATCCTCATTGAGGCCCGTAATCAGCAGGCGACTCAGGTCGGCACCCAACCGGATCCCGTAGGCATCGGCCGGGGCGGGCCCCCGGGCAGACAGACTGTCGGCTTGCTGGCCCTGCACTTGCGTCAGACCGGCAACCGCCAGGATCAATATCAGGCTAGTGGTAAATCGCAACATGGGTGGTCTGGATTGATTCTACGGTGGGGTTGACGACCCGGACACTGTCGATCCAGATGGAGAGGTCGTCCTGTATCCCGGCCTGGAGGTTTTCGAAATTGGGGACAAAGCCGCAGGCCCGGGAAATAAAATCCTCCGTGATCTCGTAATCGAAATACAGCGTATCCTGGTTCCCTGTTTCCACCCCTTCCGAATCGCTGGCGGAATCCCGGATCAGGACAAACCCGGTGCGCGGGGCATCCGCCCGCAGCGGCAACTGGATGGAATCCCTGTTGGACCGGTCGGTAAACGTTCCCACCGGGTCCCCATTGCCAATGCCGATCACCCGCAGGCTGGTGACGTTTTTAGCGGAAGAGGGATCTTCCGAATCGTAGAAATTAACAACGAGCAGGGGGGTATCCCCGTCCACGCAAATATCGTCCTTTTCGCACCCGCTGAAACCGGTAGCCAGGAGCATAGCGGAAAGCGATAAAAAAACAGGATGGCGCCGGGCAAACCGCATGCTTCTTGCGGAACGGACAATTTTTAGGTAAAGCTGTATGGCTCTTGGCATGTGCAGGGGGCTATTCATGGCTGCGGCGCTCTAAAAGTACGATATTTTCCACGTGATGCGTCTGCGGGAACATATCAACAGGCTGAACGTGTGCAACCCGGTAGGCATCCCGCATAAGGGCCAGGTCGCGGGCCTGGGTAGCGCTGTTGCAACTCACATAGACTATCCGCTCAGGCAGGATTTCCAGCAATTGGGCCACGACATCCTTGTGCATTCCGTCCCGGGGCGGGTCCGTGATCACCACATCCGGCCTGCCGTGGGTTTCCAGGAATTCCGAGGTGAAGAGTTCCTTCATATCCCCGGCAAAAAACCGGGTGTTTGAGATGCCGTTTTCGGCCGCATTTACCCGGGCGGCCTCAATGGCATCGGCAACGGCTTCAATCCCGATAACCTCCCGGGCCTGTCGGGCCACAAACTGGGCGATGGTGCCCAGGCCGGTATACAGGTCATAAACCCGCTCTTTTCCGGTGAGGCCCGCCAGTTCCCGTACTTTTTTGTAAAGCGCATATGCCTGACGGGAATTGGTCTGATAAAACGATTTCGGGGTGATCCTGAAGGCCAGCCCCTCCATCTCCTCTGTGATATAAGGGGTGCCGTGGTAGCAAATCAGGTCCAGGTCGTACAGCGTATCGTTCCCTTTGCGGTTGATGGTATAAAACAGGGAGGTGATTTGCGGGAAACGATCCAGCAGGAAGTCCAGCAGGCCTTCCCGGGCGCTGGCGTCGTCCTGGTAGAACTGGATAAGCACCATCACCTGGCCCGATGCGGTATTGCGAAGCATCAGGCTGCGCAACAAGCCTTCCTGTTTGCGGGTGTCAAAAAAGGCGAGTCCGTGAGATTCCGCATACTCGCGGACGGCCAGGCGGATAGCATTCGACGGATCGGCCTGCAGGTGGCATTCTTGCAGGTCCAGGATTTTATCCCACATCCCCGGGATATGCAAGCCCAGGGCGTTCCGGCTTGCCACCGGTTCCCCGGAGGCGATTTCCCCGGGTTCCAGCCACCGGTTATCCGAAAAGGAGAATTCCATTTTGTTCCGGTAGTAATAGGTTTCCGGGGCCGGGAGGATAGGGGCTATATCCGGAAGGTCGAGCTTCCCGATACGCACCAGGTTCTGAACCACTTCATCCTGTTTAAAGCGGAGTTGGGCGGCGTAGTCCATATGTTGCCATTTGCAACCCCCGCAGGTGCCAAAATGGACACAGCGGGGTTGAATGCGTTCGGGGGAGGGATTCAGGATCTCTGTTACCCGGCCCTCGTAGTGTCCCTTGCGCTTTTTGAACACCTGGACCGAAACGGTATCCCCCGGGACGGCTCCGGAAATAAAGACCACCCGGCCATCCGGGGCCCTGCCCACCGCTTTACCCTTTGCCGCGGTACCGGTCACTTCGATTTTTTCAAAAAATGGATGCTTCCTGCCTCTTGCCATGGGGGCAAAAATACGTTGTTTTCTGCTTGCAGCCATAGCGAGAATCTCCTGGGGCACCTGCCCGAAGTAGCGGTTGTTCCCGGCGGCGCATTTTTGGTTCCTCAGGGGCAATTTCCTACCTTTAAGGCGCTTTCCGGATGATTTCTCTCCACTAAGAAGGAATGGTGTTTGTCTATTTAAAAAACTTTGGGAAATGTCTGTAATTGAAAAGCGACAATCGGACAAGGCTATTGCCCTGGAAGCGCAGTACGGGGCGCATAACTACCATCCGCTGCCCGTAGTGCTCAGCAGGGGCGAAGGGGTTTACGTCTGGGACGTAGACGGCCAAAAATATTACGATTTTTTATCGGCCTATTCGGCGGTAAACCAGGGGCACTGCCACCCGAAAATTATCGGGGCGCTCACGGAGCAGGCGCAAAAACTCACCCTCACCTCAAGGGCTTTTTACAACGACCGGCTGGGCGAGTACGAGAAATATCTGTGCGAATTCTTCGGGTACGATAAGGTTCTGCCCATGAATACCGGGGCGGAAGCCGTGGAGACAGCTATCAAACTCGGCAGGAAATGGGGATATGAGAAAAAGGGAATTCCGGATGGAAGGGCCAAGGTCATCGTCTGCCTGAACAACTTCCACGGCCGGACCATCACGATTATTTCCGCATCCAATGACCCGGTGGCCACCGAGCATTTCGGGCCGTTTACCCCGGGTATCGTCCCGATCCCGTACAACGACCTGGAAGCGCTGGAAGCTGCCATGGGGCCGGACGTAGCTGCTTTCCTGGTGGAACCCATTCAGGGGGAGGCCGGGGTGAATGTTCCCGATGCGGATTACCTCCAAAAGGCGCATGCCATTTGCAAGGAGCACAATGTCCTGCTCATGGCGGATGAAGTCCAGACCGGGATCGCCCGCACAGGGCGCCTGCTGGCCAGTTGCGGGAATTGCGACTGTCCGGAGAAGAACTGCAGCGGGACCCCGGATGTCAAACCCGACGTCCTGATTCTCGGCAAGGCGATCTCCGGCGGGGTGCTTCCCGTTTCCGCTGTCCTGGCCAACGACCCGGTGATGGAAGTCATCCGTCCGGGCAACCACGGATCCACATTCGGGGGGAATCCGCTGGCATGTGCAGTGGCAACCGCGGCCCTGGAAGTTGTAGCCGAGGAACGGCTGGCCGAAAAGGCCGATGCCCTGGGCCGCCTCTTCCGCGAAAAGATGCAGGAAATTATCGACGATACGGACCTGGTGCGGCTCGTTCGCGGCAAGGGCCTGCTGAATGCCATCGTCATTGACGATTCCGAGGATAGCTCCACCGCCTGGGAAATTTGCCTCGCCCTGAAAGAAAACGGCTTGCTGGCCAAGCCCACCCACGGGAACATCATCCGGTTTGCACCGCCTTTGGTCATGACCGAGGAGGAGTTGCTGGATTGCCTGTCGATCATCCGGAAAACCCTGCTGGAATATCAGCAATCATAAACTGGCTGCCACGGCCAAAATGCGCGCTAGGCCGTGAAAACGGGAGGGATGTGTAAAAATGAGGCCATAAAAAAAGCCCCGGTTTCCCGGGGCTATTTCTTTGCTTTGCTGATGATATGTATCAGGAACGTACTTCTTTGATCCGGGCTTTTTTCCCGGTAAGTCCGCGGAAGTAGAAAATCCGCGCCCGGCGAACTTTCCCGCGTTTGTTGATTTCGATTTTTTGCAGGGCAGGCATATTGATCGGGAAGATCCGCTCAACGCCAACCGTGCCGCTCATCTTGCGGATGGTAAAGGTCTCCGTTGCCCCGCTGCCGCGGCGCTGGATAACGACGCCCCGGAAAAACTGGGTACGCGTTTTTTCACCTTCCTTAATTTCGTAGTATACGGTGATCGTGTCGCCGGCGGAAAATTTCGGGAATTCCTTCCGGGCCACAAATTCGTTTTCGACAAAGCTTACTAAAGATTCCATGGTATTGCTTTACTGTTCTGTTCGGGCCAACATGCACGTACCTCGTCAGAGGTTGACCTGAAATCGTGTGCAAAAATAATCGATAAATCCCAACTGGCAAGAAAATCGCGCAAATTTAGTGGTCCTCCCCGGGGTCGAGCAAGTCGGGCCGACGTTCCCGGGTGCGCAGGTGCGCCTGTTCTTCCCGCCAGGCCTCGATTTTGCCGCTGTGCCCGCTGGTGAGCACTTCCGGCACGGACAAGCCGCGAAATTCCCGGGGCCGCGTATATATGGGCGGTGCGAGCAGGTTATCCTGGAAGGTGTCCGTCAGGGCGGAAGTCTCGTCCCCGAGAACCCCCGGCAACAGGCGGATGATGGCGTCGCAGAGTACGGCTGCGCCCAGTTCGCCTCCGGAGAGGACGTAATCGCCAATGGATATTTCCCGGGTAATCCACAGATCCCGGATCCGTTGGTCCACCCCTTTATAATGCCCGCAGAGGATCAACAGGTTCTTTTTCAGGGAGAGCGCGTTGACGGCCGGCTGGCGGAGGGTTTCCCCATCGGGCGTCATGTAAATAATTTCGTCGTATTCCCGCTGGGCGGTAAGCTCGGAAAAACACCGGTCGATGGGTTCGGCCATCAGGACCATGCCCGCCCCACCCCCGAAGGGATAGTCGTCTACCTGTTTATAAGCGTTGGTGGCGTAGTCGCGGAGGTTGTGCAGGTGAACCGATACCAGGCCGCTATCGATGGCCCGCTTGAGGATGGAGGCGTCAAATGGGCTCCGGAGCAATTCCGGGAGGACGGTGACGATATCGATGCGCATGGCCTGCAACCGGGGTTGCCCGGCTTATTTGGATTTTTTGTACTTGTTGATCTCGTCCTGCAGCTGGCGGCTGATACGCTGTTCGCGCTCCAGTGCCCGCCTGCGGTGGTCCTCGTATTCGTTCTCAAGGTCCGCCAGTTTTGTTTTGGCTTCCTGGGTGAGCACGTTGCTTCGGCGGAACCGGTAGATGAACAGCAACAGGAGCAGCAACAGCCCGATGATAATGGTCCAGAGAATGATATTGTAAGTGGCTTTGGAAACCAGGGCGCCAAAGAAGGACATACTGTCTTTTTCCTCGGTGACGGCTGCGAGTTCCTGGCTGGTTTCCTCCAGTTTGCTATTGAGGTTTTCGATGGTGGTTTCCTGCCCGGCTATCGTGGAATTCAGCTGGCTGGCCTCTGCCCGGGCAGCGCTCAGGCTGTCGAGGACATTCCCCCTGAGTTTGTCGAGCTCGATGGCCCGGACCACTTCGTACCGCCGGCCTTCTGCATTGTAATTTCCGGAGCGCTTGAATATATATTCGAATTGGCTCTCAATAGTTCCCCCGTCCAGGGAAGGTTCCTCACTGTCCTGGGCAACCAGCAGGGGTGCGGTCATCAGGGCGCTGAGCAAGGTCCAAAATCGTATAAACTTCATTTTAGCGTGTTGTAGGGTTATCGTGATTCAAGGTGGGGCTAAAGTACTCCAATAAAATGAAATTGGAAAACACCTGCCGCAATAAGAACCGTCCTCAAAGTGGAACAGGCCCCTGAGCCAGAACCTCCTAGGCGCTTCAATAGTAGGTATACCTGCGGACCTTGGCAATGTATTTGGCCAGCCGGATTACCTGGTGCGCATAGCCATATTCATTGTCGTACCAAACATAGAGGATGATGTTTTTTCCGCCCCCCGAGACAATCGTGGCCCGGCTGTCGTAAACCGCAGGAGCCGATGAACCGATTATATCGGAGGAAACAAGCTCATTGCTCAGGCTGAATTTGATCTGTTCCACCAGGTCGCCTTCCAGGGCGTATTTCTTGAGGATCGTGTTGAGGCTATCCAGGCTGGTTTTGTTTTTTAATTCCAGGTTCAGGATGGCCAGGGAACCATTCGGGACCGGAACGCGGATGGCGTTGGAGGTAAGTTTGCCTTCCAGGGCGGGCAATGCCTTGGCAACCGCCTTGCCGGCTCCCGTTTCGGTAATGACCATATTCAGGGCGGCGGCCCGCCCTCGCCGGTATTTCCCGTGGATATTATCCACCAGGTTCTGGTCGTTGGTGTAGGCGTGGATGGTTTCCAGGTGTCCTTTTCGGATCCCCAGCGAGTCCTCCACCACCTTCAGGATAGGAGTAATGGCATTCGTGGTGCAGGATGCAGCAGAATATATATGTACCTGCTCCGGGTCAAATTCCCGGTGGTTCACCCCGTGGACAATGTTGGGGATGTCCTTGCCCGGGGCGGTGAGCAATACCTTTGCCACCCCTTTGGACCCCAGGTGCTGGCCCAGGGAGGCCTCGTCCCGGAAGGCGCCTGTATTGTCTATGACCAGGGCGTCGCGAATATCGTATTTCGTGTAATCGATACCCGACGGGTCGGAGGCGGAAATCATGTGGACGGTCGTGCCGTTCACGATGAGTGCTTTATTGGCGATATCGGGCTCCACTGTCCCGGAAAACGGCCCGTGGACGGAGTCGGTTCGCATGAGCATCGCCCGTTTCTCCAGGGTGGTTTCATCCACTTCCCCCCGGGTGACGATGGCCCGGAGCCTGAGCTGGTTGCCCTTGCCGGTTTTGGCCATCAGTTCCCGGGCCAGCAACCTGCCGATCCGTCCGAACCCATAGAGGATAACGTCCTTGGGGGCTATTTCCGGATAGTGGCGGGCATCCTTGAGTTTGTCGATAATAAACGACTTGGCGTCGTGGTAGCGGTTGTTGTCCTCGGAATGAAATTCAAAGGTGAGTTTGCCGATGTCCAGCTTGGAAGGGGGGAGGTCCAGGTCGCTGATGGCGCGGAGCAACTCCACGGAATCGAAGATAGAAATAGGCTTTTGCACAAACTGTCCCGCGTACTCGTGCAGGTTGATGATCTCGCTGACATTGCGGTCGATGATCTGGTTTTTAAACAACACCACTTCGATTGCCTTATCGTACCACAGGTCACTGATAATCTTGATGAATTCCGTGGTGGCTTTCCGGCGGTCTGCCTGAAAGGCCAATTCCTTTTCGTAGGAGCTCTGGTTCATAGGAAAGGTTGTCAAGTGTTTATGGGGATAAAATTATGGATTTCAGATAATTTCCCCTAGTAAAATCACAATTATCAAAAAACCCGCCGGATTTGGCGGGTTGAATTATATTATTCGCAATATTACTGAAAGATGATCCGTTCTTTTTGGCCGTTCTCATCCAGCAGGGTGATACTCGTATTCCCATAGCGGGAAATCTTGGCAAAGAGGTTCCGGGCGTCTTCGATATCCCGGATCTCGTCATCGTCTACAGCCAATATGATCTTGCCCTCCAGGTCGTACCTCCGGTAGGTTTCGGGGACCCCTACGATTTTGACGCCCACTTCGGTTCCGTAACGTTCTTTTTCCGCATCTGTAAGGTTTTTGACCTTAACCCCCATTCGCGGCACGACGGTGGTCTGCCGTTCCCGGATTTCCACGGGGACAGCCAGTTCTTCCCCATCCCGTTCCAGGACCACCCGGACTTCGTCCCCCGGGCGTTTCGTGGAGATATAGCCGGTGAGGTCTGCCATCCGCCGCACGCGGATATCGTCGACCCTCCGGATAATGTCGCCCCGTTCCAGGCCGGCCTCTTCCGCTCCGGAACCTTCTTCCACCCCGTCCACAAAGACGCCGTCGATTTCATCAATGCCGTTTTCCACCGCGTACCGGGTGTTCAGGCGGGGAGATTCGATACCGATGACCCCTTTTTGTACGTCGCCGTATTCCAACAGATCCTCCACGATTTTCCGCGCGATGTTGCTGGGGACGGCAAAGGAATAGCCGATGTAGGAACCCGTCTGGGAGGTGATGGCCGTATTGATGCCAATCAGGTCGCCGTTGGTATTGACCAGGGCTCCCCCGCTATTCCCGGGGTTGACGGCCGCATCGGTTTGAATAAACGACTGGTTCCTGCCCAGGTCGCGCGCCTTGGCGCTCACGATTCCCGCCGTTACCGTCGATGTCAGATTAAACGGATTTCCCACCGCCAGGACCCATTCCCCGATGCGCACATTGTCTGAATCCCCGAAAGCGAGATAGGGGAGGGGGCGCTCGGGTTCTATCTTGATCAGGGCGATATCCGTATTCGGGTCCGTGCCGATGACTGTGGCGTCATAGGTCCGGTTGTTGTTCAAGGTGACTGTCAGCTGGTTGGCCCGGGAAATCACATGGTTGTTGGTCACGATATGCCCGTCCGGGGAGATGATTACCCCGGATCCCGTCCCCACCTGCGGGCGGGCCCGTTCTTCATACCCGTAGAGGAATTCCAGCAGGCTGCCACTCCCGCGGCTCAGGGTGACATTCTTGACGTGTACCACGGCGTTTACCGTATTCTCGGCAGCCAGGGTGAAATCGGCTTCGTCAATCCCGGCACCTGCGGAATAGGCCGGGGTGCCGGCCGTGTGGAATACCGGCATCGAGTCGTTTTCGGTCAGGTAGGTGGTCGCACGGGGTTCGAAAAATAACTTATACGCCCCAAGGGTAGTTGCCCCTGCGGCAATAGCGATAAAAAAAAGTCCGGCGATACGCTTCATACACAATGATTTTAACACTATAAAATTAATGGATTAATTGCCGAATTGTTTTGCTTTAACGACATTTTAACGGGCGCGAGGCCCTGATTAAAACGTATATTTGTGCCCGAGATATATGCCATGGAACAGCTTTTTTATAAATACCAGGCAACCGGAAACGACTTTATCCTGATCGACAACCGCCTGGGCGGGTTTCCCGGGAATGACTCCTCCCACATCGCCAATCTCTGCCACCGTCGTTTCGGAATCGGGGCCGACGGGTTGATCCTGCTAGAAAACGATCCGGGCGCGGACTTCCGCATGGTATATTTTAATTCGGACGGCAGGCCCGGGAGCATGTGCGGCAATGGGGGCCGCTGTATTACGGCTTTTGCAAAATTCCTGGGGATCGTAGGCGACACCTGTCGTTTCGTCGCATCGGACGGCCTGCACGAGGCCCGGATCAGCGGGGAATCCGTGTCCCTCCGTATGGCAGATGTGGGGGAGATCCGGCACAAAAAAAACTATAGCTTCCTCAACACGGGTTCGCCCCACCACGTCCAGGAAGTGTCCGGCCTGGAGGCTTATGACGTGGATCGGGAGGGGAAGCGCCTGCGTTACAGTTTGTACGGGGAGCCGGGCAGCAATATCAATTTTGTGGAACTGCAGCCTGACGGGGTCCTGCATGTACGCACCTACGAACGCGGGGTGGAGGCGGAAACCTACTCCTGCGGCACGGGGGTTACGGCCGCGGCCATTGCGATGGAGGCCCAGGGGAAACACCCGGAGCAACCTACGCGGATCCGCACGCGCGGGGGCGACCTGGAAGTTGCTTTCCGCAAGGACGCCGGTGCCTATACGGATATCTGGCTGACAGGTCCGGCCCGGATGGTATTTAAAGGAACCCTGTCGTGAAACTGGAAGGTGAAAATATCCGTTTGCGGGCCCTGGAACCGGAAGACCTCGAATTCCTGTACGCCCTTGAGAACGACCCGGAAATCTGGGAGATCAGTGGCACGCTGACCCCGTATTCAAAAAAGATACTCCGGCAATATCTCGAAGTTGCCCACCGGGATATCTATGAGGCCAAGCAACTGCGCCTGGCAATTTGCCGGCAGGACCATCGCTGCATTGGCCTGATCGACCTGTTTGATTTTGATCCCCGCCACTTGCGCGCTGGTCTGGGGATCGTTATTTCCGAGGATGCCTCCCGCAACAAGGGATATGGCGAAGAAGCCATCCGCCTGGTCTGCGAGTACGGGTTCCGCGTCCTGGGCCTGCACCAGATTTACGCAGGGGTCGGGGCGGACAATGCTGCGAGCCTCAGGGTATTTAAAAAGGCCGGTTTCCGGGAAACCGGGGTCCGGGTAGACTGGACCCGGACGGCCAAAGGTTTCCGGGACGAAGTTTTCCTCCAAAAATTCCATCCGGATGTATCGTAAAAAGATTTTGCTTTTCGTTTTGCTGGGCGGCCTGATCGTCGCCGGGGCCTTTGCCTACCTGATCTACCGGGCACTATTTGTGCCGAATACGGCTTTTGAAAACGAGGTGGCCTATGTCTATATACGCACCGGGGCGCCGTATGATTCCGTGCGTTTGCGCCTGGAACCATTGCTCAGGGACCTTGAAACGTTCGATGCGGTAGCCCGCCGTAAAAAATACACCTCCAATGTACGGGCCGGCAGGTACCCCATCCGGCGCGGGATGAACAACAACGAAATCATCAATTCGCTTCGTTCGGCAAATACACCCGTACAGGTATCCTTCAACAACCAGGAGCGGCCCGCGTCCCTGGCCGGCCGGATAGCCGGGCAGATTGAGGCGGATTCCGCCTCCCTGCTGGAAGCATTTACCGATACGGCATTCCTGGCACAGCACGGATGGACCCGGGACCAGGCCCTGGTGCCTTACATCCCCAACAGCTACGAATTTTTCTGGGATACCGACGCCCTGGAATTCCGGGAGCGGATGCTGGAGGAGTACAATCGGTTCTGGAATGAGGCGCGCCGGGAAAAGGCTGCGGAGGTTGGACTGGAACCTGAAGAAGTGATCGCCCTGGCGTCGATTGTACATAAGGAAACCGCCAAACCCGACGAACGCCCCCGGGTGGCCGGGCTTTACCTGAACCGCCTCAGAAGGAATATGGCCCTGCAAGCCGACCCGACGGTGATTTACGCAATCAAGCGGGAAACCGGGAATTACGACACCATTATCAAACGCGTCCTCTACCGCGACCTGGAGCTGGATTCCCCGTACAACACCTACAAGTACGGGGGGATACCGCCCGGGCCTATTTTCATGCCGGATATTTCGGCCATTGAGGCCGTGCTCAACCCGGAGTCCCACAACTACCTCTATATGGTTGCGGACACCGAAAACTTTGGTTATCACCAGTTTGCGGAGACGCTATCGCAACATAACCGAAATAAAGAGCAGTATATCCGGTGGATAAACTCGATGAATATCCGCCGGTAACCATTCCCCGGGATTTTCACACCATTTAACCATAAAAACGGCCATTTTATGAAAATCTTGGGTTTTCCCTGTGCAGCCGGCCGTATCTTTGCCTTGAGAAATTTAAGCGGGAATCCCCGGCGGATTCCATCAGTCTTAAGAAAGCACATATATGAAAAGGTGGATAGGTTTCCTGATTCCTCTTGTCATGATCTTTGTTTTGGCGAGTTTTGATGCGGATTCACCACTCGACAATGTCCGGGTCCCCGAATCCCTGATCGCCACAGATTCGCTCCCCCAATTGCAACCCGTGCCGGAGATGGAATTCCGGGCTCAACGCAGGCCGGGCGGGATCCCTTTTCCCGGAAGCAGTTATATCGGTTTCCGGGAGGCCTTGGCCTTTAAGGAATCCGGCGGCGATTATTTCACTACGAATACGCTGGGCTACCTCGGGAAATATCAATTCGGAATAGGCACCCTGCAGTTGATGGGGGTATACAATGCCGCCACTTTTTTAAGCAACCCGGAATTACAGGAGAAAGCGTTTGCCACAAACCTGGCGCGGAACAAATGGATCCTGCGACGGGATATCCCCCGATTTGCAGGCAAAAGGATCAACGGGGTGGAGGTTACGGAATCCGGTATCCTGGCGGCTGCCCACCTGGCCGGAGCGGGCAATGTGAAAAAGTACCTGCGCAGCGGGGGCTCCTATGAGGCGGTAGATGCCTACGGGACGAGTATTACCAATTACCTCCGTAAATTCAGGGGGTACGACATGTCGGGAATCCTTCCCGAGAAAAACCCCAAAGTAGATTTTTAGCCCTTCCCCGGACTATTTTGACTGGATGCCAAAAATGGCCGGACGCTTGTTGAGGTCGGGCAGGTGATTTGCCCAATCCCCGACGGTCCGGGTCTGGATATATTCGGATTCCAGGGTCAGGTCTGCCGCGATACAGAGCAGCGTTTCCTTTCGAAGTGTCCGGACCAGCTCCGCCAACAGCTTTTCATTCCTGTAGGGGGTTTCCATAAAAAATTGGGACTGACCGAATTCCCCGGATCGCTTTTCGAGCGTTTTCAGCACCTTTTTCCTTTCGGACGTTTCGATGGGCAGGTAGCCGTTAAAGGCAAAATTCTGGCCGTTTAACCCACTGGCCATCAGGGCCAGGAAGATGGAGGAAGGGCCAACCAGCGGCACTACCCGGATGCCCCGGGCATGGGCCAGGGCTACGATATCCGAACCCGGATCGGCTATGGCCGGGCAGCCCGCCTCTGAGAGGACACCTACCGAAATTCCCTCCAGGCAGGGCGCCAGGTATTCCGGGATGGCTGCGGCTTCTGTGTATTTGTTCAGCGGGAACAATACGAGTGAAGGCTGCGATTTCCGCGGGGTAATTTTTTTGATGAACCTCCGGGCCGTCCGCTCATTTTCCACGATGAAATGCGAGAGTTGTTCCACGGTTTGCTTTACGGTCAATGGTAATACGCCCAGCGGTTCGTTATCGCCCAAAAGGGAGGGGATCAGGTAGAGTTTCCCGTAAGTATCAGGATTTTTTTCCATCGGGTTTGCCTATATATTCTGCGAGGATGTAATCGCAGGCCGTATCGATCATCCGGTAGACCTGTTCAAAGCCGTCAGCCCCGCCGTAATACGGGTCCGGGACTTCCCGCCGGCCTTTGCCGCCGGCCTCCAGCAACAGGGACACTTTGGCGCGGTCCCGTTCGTTCCGGGCCAGGCTCAGAATATTGGCCTGGTTCTCAAGATCCATGGCGAAAATATAGTCAAAATTGTCAAAATCGGAAACCGAAAACCTTCTGCAGCGCTGTCGGCTGATGTCGATTCCGTATTGCGCCGCCACCTCAATGGAACGCGGATCGGGCGGATTGCCCACATGGTATCCGGCAGTACCTGCCGAATCCACCACATAGTCTTCGCCGGCAAGTTTGGATGCAAAAATCCCCTCGGCCAGGGGAGATCGGCAGATATTGCCCAGGCAGACCATCAGGATTCGGGTCGCCATACGGGGTTATGAAAATTTCTTGGTGAGATCCTCGATGTATTTCCGGAACTGCTTGTCGGTTTCAGCGAGGTTGTCGACGGTCTTGCAGGCGTGTAGCACGGTAGCGTGATCCCGTTTGCCGATCTGGGATCCAATGCTTGCCAGGGAGGCCTTTGTAAACTTCTTGGCAAAGAACATGGCCAGCTGCCGGGCCTGTACGATGTGTCGCTTCCGGGTCTTGGACTGGAGTGTGGCCACATCCATTTCAAAGTAATCTGAAACAACCTTCTGGATGTATTCGATGGATACTTCCCGCTTTGTGTTCTTAACGAATTTCTCTACCACCTGCTGGGCGAGGTCCAGGGTCACTTCCTTTTTGTTGAAGGAAGATTGCGCGATCAGCGAGATGATGGCGCCTTCCAGTTCCCGGATGTTCGATTTGATGTGCTTGGCGACATAGTCGATGATTTCCTCTGGCATTTCCACCCCGTCCCGGTACAACTTGTTCTTCAGGATGCAGACCCGCGTTTCGTAATCCGGGCTCTGCAGTTCGGCGGAAAGGCCCCATTTGAAACGGGACAACAACCGCTGTTCGATGTCCTGCATGTCCACCGGCGCCTTGTCTGAGGTAAGGATTACCTGCTTGCCGTTCTGGTGGAGGTGGTTGAAGATGTGGAAAAATACATCCTGGGTCCCGCTCTTGCCGGAGAGGAATTGTACATCGTCGATAATCAGGACGTCGATGAGTTGGTAGAAATGGATGAAATCGTTGCGCGTATTCTTGCGAACGGATTCGATATATTGTTGGGTAAATTTTTCCGCGGAGATATAGAGGACGGTGCGTTCCGGGTATTTGTCCTTGATTTCCACCCCGATGGCATGGGCCAGGTGCGTCTTCCCGAGGCCGACGCCGCCAAAGACCAGGAGCGGGTTAAACGAGGTGCCCCCGGGTTTGTTGGCTACCGCCATCCCGGCCGATCGGGCCAGCCGGTTGGAATCCCCTTCCAAAAAATTCTCAAAATTGTAGCTCGGGTTGAGTTGCGACTCGATCTTGATATTGCGGATGCCCGGGATCACAAACGGGTTCTTCAGTTCCGGATTCTTGGATTTTATCGGCACATCCATCTCCTGGGGCGTCATCTGCCCCCGGTTGGCACTCGGTATTTTTTCCGTGAAGGGTTCCCGGTTGCCGTAAGTGTTTTCCATTTTAATTACATAGACCAGTTTGGCACCTTCGCCCAGTTCCCTTGTGAGCGCCACTTTGAGCAATTTCACATAGTGCTCCTCGAGCCATTCGTAGAAAAATTTACTGGGTACCTGGATGCTCAGCGCCTTTTCGGAGAGCTTAACGGGCTTAATGGGGACGAACCAAGTTTTGAAGGCCTGCGGTTGGATGTTGTCTTCTATAAAAGCCAAACAATTCTTCCATACGGAATTCGCAGTAACATTCATTGTTAAGGTTGTCTTAAGCCGGTTAGATGCTGGTTAGCTGGTATGAAAAAGGACAGTAATTCTGCCCTTCAAGAGTGAGACAAATATGTGAACAAAAAACCTAAAAAAAAAATCAAACTAGTGTTGAATATAATGTTTTTTTTTCGCAAGTTCTGACCCTCTTCGGCATCCTTTTAAATATATACTTTTTTCATCGGATAATCATGCAGGAACACCAGATTTCTTTCCGCGTCCGCTATGGCGAAACCGACCAGATGGGAGTGGTCTATCACGGGAATTACCCGGAATATATGGAGATGGGAAGGGTGGAGTGGCTCAGGGCCCTGGGGATTTCCTACAGGGAGATGGAAGAAAACGGATGTATGTTGCCGGTAATTTCCCTATCCGTTCAATATAAAAAACCGGCCGTTTACGACGACCTGATCACCGTGGTTACCCGGCTCAAAAATATACCTACCGTTCGTATACAATTCGAGTACGAAATCCGGTCGGAAAAAGGGGAAATTCTCGCCCTGGCCGAAACCGATCTGGCCTTTTTGGACACCTCCACCCGGAAACCCATGCGCTGCCCTGCGTATCTGATGGAAAAATTAAAACAGGAGTAAAAAATATCTCTTGCCCAGGTTTACGACTCCGTTCGTTCTTCCACCTCAATGGATACCTCCGGCAGCGGCCCAAAGACCTCCCGGATCCGGTTTAGGTCCGAAAGGGGTATTTCCAGGTCCATCCGGCACGAAAGCGCCATTTCCCTCCGTACCACCCGCAGGCGCTGCTGGTCGACAATCCGGAGCACGGCGTCCAGATCGTCATAGGTAAAGCGCAGGACCAGGACGGCCGACGGTCGGCGAACCTCAATGCGGCCGAGTTCCAGGCAGGATTTTGCAGCTTCCCGGTACGCCTGTATCAAACCGCCCACGCCCAGTTTTACACCCCCGTAATACCGCACCACGCACACCAGGACGTTGTGGAGGTCATAGGACTCGATTTGCCCGAATATTGGCGGGGCCGATGAATTGGCGGGCTCCCCGTCATCCTGCATGCGGATCTCCGGTTGCCGGACTCCTATACGGTACGCATAACAGATGTGGGCGGCGCCCGGATGTTCCCGCCAGAGGGCGTCCACAAGTTCCTGTGCCCCGGAGGTGGTATTGACAGGATATGCATACCCGAGGAACTTGCTCTTTCGATCGCGGTATTCGGAAGGGCCGCAAGGGGCTTTCAGCGTACGGAAAGACAGGTTCTGCTCCATTTACGAACTTATAATGGCGATGCTTACCAGTGCCAGGCCTACGCCCAACCAGTTGCGGGCGGATAATTTCTCCCCGAAAAAAGCAATACCAAGCAAGGTGGTGAGCGTTACGATACCCACGTTATTCAGTGTAAAAATAGCGGCACTGGTGAGCCCGTCGAATTGCAGGGCTTTGAGCAGGAAGTAGATTGAAAAAAAGTTGGGGATACCCAGGGCCAGGCCCCCGAGCAGGTTGCGCGGCCGCCAGGTGAATAGCTCCCGGGGTTTCCTCAGGGCGGTGACCAGGATGCCGGTAGTGCCGGCGGCCCCGAAGATGCAGGCGGAGAACAAGGGGTATTCCGCATCCGGGATCCGGGTTTCCTCCAGGTATTTGATGCTTGTGTCGATGATGCCCGAGCCCAGGAAAACCAGGGCGGGCAGGTAGAGCAGCCGGGGCTCCCAGGAGACCTTGCGGGTTTTGACGGAGGCAAAATACACGGCTACCAATGCCAGGGCAATCCCGGCTATCTTGATGGGCCCGAGAACTTCTCCGTAGAGGACCACCCCGGCAACCACCGGGATGACCAGGGACATCTTGGTGGCCACCGAGGCTACGGAAACGCCCAGTTGCTGAGATGTCCGGGCCATCAGGTTAAAAATGACGATAAAGAGAACCCCCAGGGCGACGGCAGGCAAAAACCAGGGTTTTCCCGGGATTTCCGGAAGGGATAGGGTTCTGGGGAAGAAAATAAAGCCCACGCTGCAGGCGGTCAGGTAATTTCCGATAATGGCATAGAAGGTGTGTACGCGAAAACGGCTATATCCCTTAAAGACGACGAATATCAGGCTGGAGCTGGCGATACTCAAAATCAGGTCCCACATATCAGAGGCGGTTTTTGAGTTCCCGGACATCCTCCTGTCCCACCTGCAGGTGCCAGGTGGCAATTCCCAGCGAACGCGCCCCCAGGATATGTTCAAGGGTGTCGTCGATAAACAGTGTTTCCCCGGGCGCCAACCGGTTCTCCTCCAGCACATGCCGGAAGATCCCGGGTTCCGGTTTGCGCATCCCTATCTGGTAGGACAGGTAAAAGCCTTCAAAACATGCTTTTAACCGGGAAAAAGTCTCTTCCCCCAGCTGTCGGGCCACACAGGCCATGTGCAACTCGTTCGTATTGCTGAGTAAAAACATCCGAAAACCCCCGGAGTCGCGGAGGTTTTCCAGGAATTCAAGGCGGCCTTCCGGGAGGTGGCGGATGGTGGTATTCCAATGCCTGACGAGTACTTCCCGATCGGGTTCCCCAAGGCGGTTGCCCAGCCGGTCGAGGAATTCGGTGCTGGTCATTTGGCCCGCTTCGTATTGGTTGGCCCATGATACGAGTTCCGGGTCGGCCCCGGAGAGCCCATACCCCGCCAAAGCCCGGGGCACCCCTTCCTTGTCGAGGTCGATGATCACGTCCCCAAAATCGAATATCAGGTTTTTAATCATTGCGCCAGAGGGTTAGGGTGTCTGCCCCGGAGGCAGTGTTTGCCACGAGCCTTCCGGATAAGGCCGGGGCCCGCAGCCCGCCGTTTAATGGCCGGGGCCCTGTGAATACGCGGGCTTCGTCCCATAGCCCTGCGGAGAGGAAGGAACCCAGGGTGTGGGCGCCCCCTTCCACAAGGATACTCAGCACCCCCCGCTCTCGGAGTTCCCTGCACAGTGCCTGCAGGAACCCCGGACCCGGCTCCAGGAAAATATTCTCGACCCGGGCGCTGCCGGTGGGCTGCTGCCCGGTGTGCAACACCCGGAGTGTCGGCACCTTCCCGTCCAGCAAGCGAAGGCCTTCCGGAGCCCTGCCTGACGGATCCAGCAGGACCCGAAGCGGGTCCTTCCCCGCCCAGTCCCTGCTGGTGAGTTGGGGGTCATCGGCCGCAGCCGTTCTCCAGCCTACCAGAATTGCCGACTCCTGGGTCCGCCATTTGTGGACGAGTTGGCGGGATTCCCGGCCGGTAATCCACCAGGGCCCCGTCGATTCGCCCCTGACTTCCGGATCGGGTGCCAGGAAGCCATCCGGACTCTGGGCCCACTTCAATACGATATAGGGACGGCCTTTTTCGTGCAGGGTCAGAAAGCGCCTGTGGTGTTCCCGGCAGGCGTCCGCTGCAACCCCTACTTCCACCTTGCAACCGGCCTCCCTCAGTTGTGCGATCCCCTGGCCGGCCACCTTGTCGTGCGGGTCTGGCAGCCCGACCACCACCCGGCGTATTCCCGACTCGATGATCCGGTCTGTGCAGGGAGGCGTTTTCCCGTGATGGCAGCAGGGTTCCAGGGTGACATACAGGGTGGAATCCGGCAACTTGCCGGGGTCGGCCACGCTGCGGATGGCATTTACCTCGGCATGCGGCCCGCCAAAAGCACTGGTATACCCGGAACCGATAATCGTATCGCCATGGGTCAGCAGGGCCCCGACCATCGGGTTCGGCGCACTCCGGCCCAGGGCATTCCGACCGATTTGGATGCAGCGCAACATGTATTTTTCCTGTATCTTCACCCCGCAAAAATAGCATATTGGGGATGAATAAAGCGACCTTGAAATTGCGGCGGATTGAACCCGGCGACAACCCGGGACTGGCGGCGTTGATCCGGGAGGTGCTTCCGGGCACCGGGGCGCCCGCCCAGGGAACGGCCCTGGCGGATACTTCCCTGGACCGGATGTTTGAAACCTATGACCGCCCGGACAGTGCATTCTGGGTGGTGGCCGGCGAGCAGGAGGTTTGGGGCGGCGGCGGGATTGCCCCCCTGGATGGCGGGGATGCAGATACCTGCGAACTTCAGAAAATGTATTTCCGGGAGGAACTCCGGGGCATGGGGTTTGGGAAAGCCCTCTTGGAAAAAGCCCTGCAGAAAGCCCGGGAGTTGGGATACGCGTATTGTTACCTGGAAACCATGCCCTACATGGAGACGGCCCTGAGCCTCTATCGCCGGTACGGGTTTGAGGATCTCAGCCAGCCACTCGGCTGTACCGGGCATACGGCCTGCCAGGTCTGGATGCGCAAAAAACTCTGAGCGGATGCTGTTGCGCGAGGTGCGGGACATTTACAGGAAGGAACTCGGCGGGACTCATCCGCCCGGGGAAGTGGACGCTTTGTTTTACCGCCTTCTGGAGCACTATCTGGACCTGCCGCGATTTGTGCTTGGACTGGAACCCGGGAAAATGCTGACCCGCGAAGAAGAAGCCCCCCTTTTCAATGCCCTGTCCCAGCTGACAGCAGGCCAGCCCGTTCAGTATATTACAGGTACGGCCCGATTCCTGGATATGGACTTGCGGGTAGGCCCGGGCGCGCTGATACCGCGCCCGGAAACTGAAGAGCTCGTACGGTGGGTCCTGGAGCGGCACGCCGCGGACCTTAGGGAAGGGAACATCCTCGATATCGGGACAGGCAGCGGTTGTATCGCCCTGGGCCTGGCAAAAAGCCTGTCCGCTGCCCGGGTGACAGCTCTCGACATTTCCGGGGAGGCCCTGGAGGTTGCCAGGGAGAATGCCCGGCACCTCGGACTGGATGTGCGCCTGGTTCGGGCGGATATCCTCACACCGGAAGGGGAATGGCCCGAAAATATTCTTAATCCGGAAGGGGAATGGCCCGGATACGACCTGATCATCTCCAACCCGCCCTACATTCCTAGGGGCCAGGAAGGCCAATTGGCAGTCCACGTCAGGGACCACGAGCCCCGGGAGGCACTTTTCGCCCCGGATTCCGACCCATTGCTCTATTACAGGCATATCGCCGGGTTTTCGCGCCGCCATTTACGCGGTGGGGGGTGGTTGTATGTTGAAATCCACGAGGATTTCGGCGCGCCGACCGCGGAGTTGTTCCGGGAGGCCGGTTTACTCGAAGTTTCCCTGAAAAAAGATATTTTTGGAAAGGACCGGTTTCTGTGCGGCCGGAGCCCGGATACAAACCATAAAGCGAGGCAAAACCCATGACCGAGGAAGTGAACAAGCGGGATATAGCGGAGAAGATACAGGCGCTCCGGGACGAACTCCGGGACCATAATTACCGCTATTACGTACTGGACGAACCGGTAATCAGCGACTATGACTTCGACATGAAGCTCAAGGCGTTGCAGGACCTCGAGAAGCAGCACCCGGAATTTTACGACCCGGCTTCCCCGACGCAACGCGTGGGAGGTGCCATCACCAAAAATTTTGAGACCGTCGTCCACGATTACCCGATGTACTCCCTGGACAATTCCTATTCCGTGGAGGAGTTGCGGGAATGGGAAAAGCGCATCCAGCGGGTGCTGGGCGATGTTCCGGTGACTTTTACCTGCGAGCTGAAGTACGACGGGGCATCCATCAGCCTGACCTACCAGGACGGCGCTTTGTTGCGAGCCGTTACCCGGGGGGACGGTACGCAGGGCGATGACGTGACGACGAATGTCCGAACCATTCGGTCCATCCCGCTCCGGCTGCAGGGCGACTATCCCAACCGCTTTGATATCCGGGGCGAAATTGTGTTGCCGCTGGAAGGTTTTGCCCGTATGAACCGGGAACGGGTCGAAAACGGGGAGGACCCCTATATGAATCCAAGGAACACCGCTTCGGGGAGCCTGAAATTGCAGGATAGCAGCATCGTGGCTGAGCGCCCCCTGGATTGTCTGCTTTACGGGATGGCAGGCCGGGACCTCGGGGCCGATTCGCACTTTGAAATACTCGGTTTGGCCCGGAAACTCGGGTTTAAGGTGCCGGACACGGCCAAATTGTGCAAGAATATCGACGAGGTTGTGGCCTACCTGGAGTACTGGGATTCTCACCGCCTGGAACTGCCTTATGAAACAGACGGGGTGGTGGTCAAGGTCAATAGCCTGCAGCAACAGGAAGAATTGGGGTATACGGCCAAATCGCCCCGATGGGCCATGGCGTACAAATTCAAATCCGAGCAGGCCGCCACGCGCCTGGAACGGATTACCTACCAGGTAGGCCGAACCGGTGCGATTACCCCGGTTGCCAACCTGGAACCTGTCTTGCTGGCCGGAACCACCGTCAAGCGCGCATCCCTGCACAATGCCGACCAGATTGCCAAACTGGACGTACGGGAAGGGGATACCGTTTACGTGGAAAAAGGCGGGGAGATCATCCCGAAGATCACGGGGGTGGATTTTAGCAAACGCCCGGAAAACAGTGCCCCGACCACCTACATTTCGGCCTGTCCGGAGTGCGGGACCGAGCTGGTGCGAAACCCGGGAGAAGCCCAGCATTTCTGCCCGAACGACACCGGGTGCCCGCCCCAGATCACCGGGCGCATCCAGCATTTTATTTCCCGAAAAGCCATGGATATTGAAGGGCTGGGCTCCGAAACCGTAGAGCTCCTGTTTAAGGAGGGACTGATCGGGGATTACGCGGATCTGTACACGCTGACCACTGAGGACCTGCTTCCCCTGGAACGCATGGCGGAGAAATCTGCAGCCAACCTGGTGGAAGGGGTGGCCGCCTCCAGGAAAGTGCCTTTCGAGCGCGTGTTGTTTGCCCTGGGGATCCGATATGTAGGGGAAACCGTTGCCAAGAAACTCGCAAGGGCCTATAAGAACATCGATGCGCTGATGGCTGCCAGTGCCGACGAGCTGCAACAGGTAGACGAAATCGGCCAGCGTATTGCGGGAAGCGTGGTGGAATTTTTCAGCGACCCGGTCAACCGGGAACGGGTCGAAAAGCTCAAGGGACACGGCCTGCAGTTCTCCCTGAGTGAAGAACAACTCAGGGGGCAAACCGATTTATTCCGGGGCAAAACTTTTGTGGTCTCCGGGGTCTTTGAGTCCATTGGACGGAACGAATTAAAAAAACGCATCGAGGACAATGGGGGGAAGGTCACCTCCTCGGTATCGGCCCGTACGAACTTTTTGGTTGCCGGGGCCAACATGGGGCCCAGCAAGCGGGAAAAGGCGGACAAAAACGGGGTACCCATTATTTCGGAAACCCAGTTCCTGGAAATGCTCGGGGACTGACCCGGGCGGACAGGGGGAGAACCTGCGATAAACAGATTGAAACGAAAGTATTATGCCACTGCCTGAAAATGTAGACGAATTCGAAAAAACCCTGGATCGCCAGGCCCCGGATACTTCCTGGCCGGACGGCTTGAAGGCCCTTTGGTGGGAAGGGGCAGGGGACTGGCAGGCATCGCACGATATTGCCGAGGCCATGAAGGGGCCCGTGGGAAGCTGGATACACGCCTACCTCCACAGGCGGGAAGGCGATCGATGGAATGCAGGGTACTGGTACAACCGGGCCGGCCGGCCTTACCCGGAGCATTCACTACAGGAGGAATTCCGGGAAATTGTCGCGTATTTACTGCAGGAATAAAGCGGGTCACACAGTGATCGATACCCCGGAACCGGCCGGCGGCGCCCCGGGTTCCAGGAAAAAATCTACCCGGCCCAGCCGAACCCCGTAGCATCCCACCTGGTTCACGAGTACGGGATCCCCCGCACGGTTAGACAGCACGCGGGCTTCTTCCAGGAAGGTATGCGTATGCCCCCCGATAATCAGGTCGATCCCTTCGGTTTTTTGAGCCAGCAGTACATCGCTGGGACGGCTCGGGTCGTCGTAGCGGAACCCCAGATGGGAAAGGCAGATGACCAGGTGGCAGGCTTCCTCCTCCCTGAGGGTGCGGGACATGTCCAGGGCCCTTTCATAAGGGTCCTGGTAAAGGGTTTCCCCATAGAGGTCCGGCATTACCAGGCCGTCCAGTTCAATGCCCAGTCCAAAAATCCCAATCCGGACCCCGTCCACTACCCGGATTGTATACGGCGCCACCAGGCCGTTCAGGTCCGTGTTGGTGAAATCGTAATTGGCCGAGACAAACTCAAAACTCGCATAGGGCAGCTGTGCGAGTAACCCGGGGATGCCGTTGTCGAAATCGTGGTTGCCCAGGGTGGCGGCCTGGTAGTCCATGCGGCTCATCAGCCGGAATTCCAGTTCGCCTCCGTAAAAGTTAAAGTAGGGGGTTCCCTGAAAAATATCCCCGGCATCCAACAGGAGCGTATTCGGGTTCTCCCTGCGGATCTCTGCAATCAGGCCCGCCCGCCGTGCCGCCCCGCCCATATTGGGAAAGGCCCCGTGTCCGGGGGGGAAGGGGTCGACATGGCTGTGGACATCATTGGTGTGCAGGATGGTGATTTGCCTGCGCGACAACCCGGCACAGGAAGCCAGGTTGATCCCGGTAAGCCCGAGGGCTGCTCCCCCGGCCGCGCCGGTTTTAATAAACTTCCTTCGGTTCATTGCGATTGGATTTGGACGAACCGGTCGTCGACAGCGGCCCGCAACGTATCTACCCGCGTAAAGTAGTCTACCATGGCATTCCGTATTTTATAACCGGTATCCTCGGGGGTTTCCCCCAACTGGAAAAAATCCATGCCGTCTCCGCCTTCCACCAGGTAGTTGGAGGTGGCCACGTAGTAGGTCCTCGACTCGTCAAAGGGTTGTCCCCCGATATTGACGGCTTCGAGACTGCCCCCGGGCCCCAGTTGAATGTCGAGCCCCGCAAACGGGTGCGGCATGGACGATGCCACCAGGAATGCGATCATGGCGCGGATGGCCGCTCCCTGCATGGGCACGATATAGATGGTGTTCTCAAAGGGCATCACTTCGTAGGCGGTACGCTGGGTGACGGGCCCCCGGGAAATGATGTTCCGGATCGCCCCGTGGTTGAGGATTACCAGGTCTACCGGCGGTTTCCCCTGCAATGTGCGGAGGGAGTCGGCCTGTTCCAGCACCAGGTCGGCCAGCAGGTTGCCGAGGCTCGTGTTGCGGGCCCCATCGGTTTTGGTGAGCGTCTCCGGGGCATAGGCCAGGGGGGCATTCAGCGCATCTTCCAGACGATTTTTATAGGGGGCGATCAGGGCCTGCAGGGAGTCGTCTTCGGACAGGGTGCTGTCTATAATGGTTTGGGAAACAGTAATTTGCTGAAGGGATACCGGTTGTTGCCGGCAGGATGCCAACACACAAATTGTTATGATTAAAACAAAATGTTTCATTTTTAAACGCCTGCAACCTTGTAACTTTGCGCTGTGCAAGAGCGGATAATTCCTACCTTTGCTTAAAGCGTAAAGGTACATGTTTAAAGGTCTCAAAGACAAATTTAAATACAAATCCGGGGTGAAATACCTCCGGGAGGAAATGTCCCGCGACCGGCCCGCTCCAGAGCGCAAGCGGGGAGTGCAGGCGATTGCTATTATCGCGGACCTGGACACCTTTGACAGGGCCGAGGTGTTTTTTGACCTGATTGAAGCCTTTGGCCTGCGGCCCAACGCCATCAAGGTAATTGGGTACAGGCGTTTTTACGATACGAACTCCCCCTATGCCACACCGGTTTTTTCGGACAAGGACCTGGGTTGGAACGGGGAAATTGCAAACAGCTATGCGCTGGAGTTCCTGAGCCGGGAATACGATATCCTGATCAATTACTTCACGGAGGACAACCTCCCGATGCAATTGATGAGCGTCAAGACCCGGGCCCGGATGCGCGTGGGTTTTGCAGGCCTGGATCCGGCCTTCAACGACCTGATTTTTGACTGCGACATGCAGGATTTCGGGTTGTTTAAGAAAGAAATGAAAAAGTACCTGGAGGTAATGAACGAATTGGTATGAGAAGCGAATTGAAAGGAACCGGCGTGGCGCTCGTCACCCCTTTCCGGGAAGACCTGTCCCCGGACATCCCGGCGTTGCGCAAATTGGTCCGTCACGTTATTGAGGGCGGGGTAGACTACCTGGTCGCACTTGGGACCACCGCGGAGTCTGCTACCCTTGCGCCCGGGGAAAAGGCCGCCGTGCTGCGGGTCATTGCAGAGGAAAACGACGGCCGCCTGCCGCTGGTGGCTGGGATCGGCGGGAACAATACGCTTTCGGTAGCTGCCGAAATGGAATCGGCCAACCTGGATGGCTACGATGCGATCCTTTCGGTTTCCCCATATTACAGCCGACCCACCCAGGAAGGGATTTACCAGCATTTCAAATATCTGGCGCACCGGGCGCCCCTGCCGATTGTCATGTACAATGTCCCGGCCCGTACCGGCAGCAACATGCTGCCCGAAACCGTGGCCCGGCTGGCCCGGGATTGCCAGGGGATTGTCGGCATCAAGGAAGCCTGCGGGGATATCGCCCAGATTCACACGCTGATCGATGCAGTCCCCAGGGATTTCCTGGTAATCTCCGGGGATGACCTCACCGCCGTTCCGACAGTACTTGCCGGGGGGGTTGGGGTAATTTCCGTTTTGGGGCAGGCGTTGCCCGTAGAATTTTCTACCATGATCCGCCAGGGGCTTGCCGGTGAATCCGGTCCGGCCACGGACCTGTCGGACTCCCTGCGCCCGCTCATCGGATTGATCTTCCGGGAAGGCAACCCGGCCGGGGTGAAAATGCTCCTGAGCCAGCTGGGCATCTGCAGGCCGGAGGTGCGACTGCCGCTCATGGCAGCGAGTGGGGAACTAAGCCGCGACCTCGATACGTTCATGACCGCATTTCTGCGGGAAAAGGTATGAAGCGTTAAAGTTTTGTTTAATTCCGTCAGACCCAGCCTCCCCGGGGCAATTAATACCGTATTTTTCGGTTTTCTATGTCGTTGGAAATCGCTAATTTTGCCAAATGTTTTTGAAAACCAGACTTTACGGTTGCCTGTTGCTGGCAAGCCTTGCGCTGGCCTCGTGCAGTGAGTACCAGAAGGTGCTGAAGGATACGGATATCAACCGGAAATACGAATTGGCCGAACGCCTCTACCAGGAAGGGTCCTATAAAAAGGCCAATCGCCTGCTGGAACAGATCGCCCCGCAATTTGTCGGGAAACCCCAGGGTGAACGGGTGATGTTCTTCCTTGCGGACAGCTATTTTCAGAAGGGGGATTACAATTTCGCCGGCTACCAGTTCGAACGGTTCCTCAAATCCTATCCCAAAAGCGACAAGGCCCCGGAGGCCGCTTTTCTGGGTGCCAAGAGTTATTATATGCTTTCGCCCAGGTATTCGCTCGACCAGACCGATACGGACAAGGCCCTGAATAAACTGCAGGTTTTCATCAACGCCTATCCGGAATCCGAATTCATGGAAGAGGCGAATGCCATGGCCCAGGAACTCACCCGGAAAAAACAGAAAAAGGCCTTTGAGATTGCCCGGCAGTTTGTGAAACTGGGCAAGTATTACACGCTGGACTACAACATTTCGGCCATTGCCGCCCTGGACAATTTTATCTCGGATCATCCGGGTTCTGTTTACAGGGAAGAAGCCTATTTCCTGAGGCTTCGGGCTGCGTCTACCCTGGCCGAAAACAGTACGCCCTCCAAGAAGAAGGAGCGGCTCGACAATGCCGTTGCGGCGTACAATGCCTTTATGAGGTACTATGCGGAAAGCGAGTTCGCCGAAGATGCGCGACAACTCTATGCTGACCTGCAGGAAGAAATTACAGAATTTGAAGCGATACAAACTTTATCCAAATGAATATGAACGACCTTAAAAACTCCCAGGCACCGGTAACCACCATTACCATCAACCGGAACGAGTTTGACGAAAAAACCGACAATATCTATGAGGCCATTTCCATCGTAGCCAAGCGCGCGGTGCAGATCAATTCGGAAATCAAGAAGGAACTTCTCGAAAAACTCGAGGAATTTGCCACCTACAGCGACAGCCTCGAAGAGGTTTTTGAAAACAAGGAGCAGATAGAGGTTTCCAAGTTCTATGAGAAATTGCCCAAGCCCCATGCCCTGGCCATCGAGGAGTGGCTTGAGGATAAGATATACTACCGGAACACGGCTAAGGACGAAGAATAAGATGCTGGCATCCAAGCGTATCCTTTTGGGCATTACCGGGGGTATTGCTGCGTATAAGACCACATTCCTGACCCGTTTACTGATAAAAGCCGGCGCTGAGGTCCGTATTGTAATGACCGAAAGCGCCGGCCATTTTGTTTCCCCCCTGACCCTTGCTACCCTTTCCCGTCACGAGGTCCTGACGGATTTTGTCCGGGAGGAGGATGGCGCCACCGACTGGAACAACCACGTGGAACTCGCCCTCTGGGCCGACCTGATGCTCATTGCACCTGCCACGGCCAACACGCTGTCCAAAATGGCTTCCGGAACCTGCGACAACCTCCTGATGGCGTGTTACCTGTCTGCCAAATGCCCGGTTTTCTTTGCTCCTGCCATGGATCTGGATATGTACAAGCACCCTACAACCCGGACCTCCCTGGAAAAGCTCGAGGCTTTTGGCAATACGATGATCCCTGCGACAAGCGGAGAGCTGGCAAGCGGCCTGGAAGGGGAAGGACGCATGGCCGAGCCCGAGGAGATCGTACGCCACCTGGAAGAAAGCCTGTTGGCGCGTTTGCCGTGGCGGGGCAAGCACGTGCTGATAACCGCGGGTCCTACCTTTGAGCCCATCGACCCCGTCCGTTTTATCGGGAACCATTCCAGTGGCAAAATGGGATTTGAACTGGCGCGTGCCGCGGCCAGTTGGGGCGCCCGGGTGACGCTGGTATCGGGGCCCAGCCAGGAACAGGCCAACCACCCGCTGATCACCTGCCTGCGCGTGCAGACCGCCTCGGACATGCTCGAAGCTGCCCAATCGCATTTTTCGGATGCCGATGTGGTGATCGGCGCTGCGGCCGTTTCGGATTACCGCCCGGCGGAAACTCAGGAACAGAAAATCAAGAAAACGGCTGAGACCCTCCGCCTGGACCTGGTGAAGAACCCGGATATTATCCAGACACTTGCCTCGGGCAAACAGGGGCAGTTTGTAGTGGGCTTTGCCCTGGAGACCGAAAACGAGGAGGAAAATGCGCGGGAAAAGCTTCGGCGGAAGCAGCTCGACGCCATCGTTTTGAATTCCCTGAGGGATCCCGGGGCGGGATTCGGAGGGGATCGGAACAAAGTGAGTTTCATAGACAAGAATTCCGGGATAAAATCGTTTGAATTAAAAAGCAAAGCCGATGTGGCAAGGGACATACTCCGGGAGATCGATGCGCGTATTTCGAAATAACCTGCTTGCAGGCCTGCTTCTGCTGGCGGCTGCCTGGCAGGCGCGGGCCCAAGAATTGAACTGTACGGTCACTGTCAATTCGGACCAGGTCTCCCAGACAAACCAACAGATATTCCGGACCCTGGAGCGTTCCCTGGCCGAATTCGTCAACAAGACGCGCTGGACGGATCGCGTCTACCGGGAAAACGAGCGGGTCAATTGCCGGATGTTTATCACGGTCACAAACTTCGATTCAAACCGTTTTGAGGCGACCATCCAGATCCAGTCGTCCCGGCCGGTATTCAATACCTCTTACGAAACACCCATCCTGAATTACAAGGACGACAAGTTCAATTTTGAATATATTGAATTCCAGCCGCTTGTATTCAATGAAAACGCGTTCAGTTCCAACCTGGTCGGCGTGGTGGCTTATTACGCCTACATCATGCTCGGGCTGGATGCGGATACCTTTCAGCTGGAAGGGGGGTCCGACCTGTATAACAAGGCGCGGGCCATCGTCACCCAGGCACAGGGCAACAATTACCCGGGCTGGGGGCAGACCGCCACCGACAACCGCACCAGGTTCCAGTTGGTGGACAACCTGCTGTCCAACACGTTCCGGGAATACCGGATTGCCCTCTACAACTACCACCGGAAGGGACTCGACATCATGGCGGACAACAACAGTACGGGGAAACAAGTGATTGCCGGTTCCCTGCGCTTGTTCGAAACACTTATACAGCGGCGGCCCAACGCCTTTCTGATCCAGACGTTTTTCGATGCCAAGGCCGAGGAAATCCAGAACATCTTTTCGGACGGCCCGAAGGTGGATATTGTCCAGCTCAAGGAAACGCTTAACCGGGTGGCGCCATTCTATGCGAGTACCTGGAATCAAATCACCTATTAACCGCTAGCGGATTGCGGCGATTCTTTTATCTTTACAGGCAGTAACCCGCTGCCTCTATGCTCACCCACCTCGCCATTCGCAATTACGCCCTTATCGAGGACCTGCGCGTCGATTTTAAAGGGGGGCTGACCACCATTACTGGAGAAACCGGGGCCGGTAAATCCATCCTCCTGGAAAGCCTCGGCCTCGTACTGGGCAACCGGGCCGACCGCTCCGCGCTCCGCGATACGGAAAAGAAATGCGTGGTGGAGGCTGAGTTCGCCGTTGGCGCCTACCCGGGTATGCGGGAATTCTTCGAGACCCGCGACCTGGACTATGATGCCCAAACCCTGCTGAGGCGCGAAATCCGACCCAATGGAAAGTCCCGGGCATTTATCAACGACACCCCGGTAACTCTCGGCGTCATGGAGGAGCTCGGACAGCGGCTCATCGACGTTCATTCCCAACACCAGACCCTGGAACTCACCGACAGGGACTTCCAGTTGCGCGTGGTGGATGCACTGGCCGGCAACGGCCCCCTGCTGGAGACCTACCGGGAAACCCGGAAAACCTACCTGGAAATGGAAAAGCGGTTGCAGGCGCTGCGGAACGAGCGCGACCTGGCCTTCCGGGAACAGGATTACAATGAATTTTTACTGGAAGAACTCAACGGGGCCAACCTGGAACCGGGCATGCAGGAGCGCCTGGAAGAAGAGCAGGCCACACTCAGCAACTCCGAACAAATCATCGGCCTGCTGGGCAACGCAGACCAGGTGATGCAGGAGGAAGAGTACGGCTTGCTCGCCATGCTCGGGCGATTGCGGCAAGTTACCTCGAAACTCGCCGCGTACGGCTCCCGTTTTTCCCAATTACACGAACGGGTTCAGTCCCTGTTGATTGAATCCGACGATATCGCCACTGAATTTGCCGACCTGACGGATCAGCAGCAGCCGGATCCGGATGCGCTGGAAAAAGTGAACAGCCAGCTCGGCCGCCTGTTTGATCTGCAAAAGAAACACCAGGTGGCAACCGTGGAGGAACTGCTGGCCATCCGGGACTCCCTTTCCAGGAAAGTGCACGATACAGCCCAGCTGGAGACCGACATTGAGGCGCTGGATGGGAAAATCGAAAAATTGCAGGATTCCCTCAACCGGATTGCCGGGCAGTTATCCGAACGTCGCGCCGGGGTGTTGCCGGGATTCACCGAAGATCTGAGAAAGGAACTCGTGGAGCTCGGAATCCCCAATGCGTCGTTTACCTGGGAATTGCTGCAACGGGAAGCCTTCGGGCCAAGCGGCCGCGATGTCCTGGAATTGCTTTTTACGGCGAACAAGGGAGGAAACTACGGACCCCTTAAAAAATCGGCCTCCGGGGGAGAACTTTCCCGCATCATGCTGGCCATCAAGGCGCGTTTGGCAGCTTTTGAAGCCCTGCCAACCATGATGTTCGATGAAATCGATACCGGGGTTTCCGGGGAAATATCGAACCGCATGGGGGATATCATGCGGGAAATGAGCCGGCATATGCAGGTGTTTGCCATTACCCACCTGCCCCAGGTTGCTTCCAAGGGGCACCAGCAATACAAAGTATACAAGGAGGATGTCGAAGGCCGCACCACCACCCGGATCCGACAACTTTCCCAGGAAGAGCGCATCCAGGAACTCGCCCAGATGCTCGGGGGCAGCCAGCTGACCGATACGGCCCTGACCCATGCCCGCGAACTGCTGAACTGACCGTTGAGAACAGCCGGGGCCGGCTCGTTGCTGCCCGAGTTGCCGTAGCCGTTAAATCCTCCAATTTAGCTATCTTTGGAACTGTTAAACAAAGCGACAAACCATGGCATATAATTTATTGAAAGGTAAAAAGGGGATTATTTTTGGCGCATTGGATGAGAACTCCATCGCCTGGAAGACGGCAGAAAGAGTCCACGAAGAAGGTGGGACATTTGTGTTGACCAACGCCCCGATAGCCATGCGCATGGGCCAGATCAATGCCCTGGCCGAGAAAACGGGGTCGCAGATCATACCGGCAGACGCTACCAGTGAAGAGGACCTGCAGAAACTCGTGGACCAGTCCATGGAAATTCTCGGGGGCAAACTGGATTTTGTCCTGCATTCCATCGGCATGTCGATAAACGTCCGCAAAGGGCGGCACTACACGGACCAGAAATACGACTGGACGGAAAAGGGTTGGGATGTATCGGCCCTTTCCTTCCACAAGGTTATGCAGACCCTCTACAAGGCGGATGCCCTGAACCCCTGGGGGAGCATTGTGGCATTGACTTACATGGCGGCCCAACGAACCTTCCCGGATTACAACGACATGGCCGACAACAAGGCCTACCTCGAGTCCATCGCCCGAAGCTTCGGGTACTTTTTCGGGAAAGAGAAAAAAGTACGGGTCAATACCATTTCTCAATCGCCCACCCCTACTACCGCCGGACAGGGTGTCAAGGGATTTGACGGTTTTATTTCCTATGCGGAGAAGATGTCGCCCCTGGGCAACGCAACTGCGCAGGATTGCGCCGATTACACGGTTAGCCTGTTCTCGGACCTGACGCGGAAGGTGACCATGCAAAACCTGTTTCACGATGGCGGTTTTTCCAGCACGGGGGTCAGTCAGGAGATCATCGACGAATTTTCGGAGTAATCCGCCCGTCCCGCACGGCCGGAACCTGCCGGAAGGCAGCAGCCCCGGGATAACGGGAGCCGATTGACTAACCCGACTCCATGAACCCCTTCTTTTCCTTTGTAATCCCGGTCTACAACCGCCCGGACGAGCTCCGGGAACTGTTTGCCAGCCTGGCCTCACAGGAGGCGGACACCCCCTTTGAGGTGCTCGTGGTGGAAGACGGTTCCGAAAAGGATGCCCGGCAGGTGGTGGAGGCATTCCGGAGAGACCTGGATATCCGCTATTTCAGCAAGGCCAATACCGGCCCAGGAGACTCCCGGAATTTCGGGATGGAACGCGCTCGGGGACAGTATTTCCTCTTGGTGGATTCGGATTGCATCCTTCCCCCGGGTTACCTAGGGAATCTGCAGGAAGCCCTTCAGTCGGACCCCCTGGATTGTTTTGGGGGTCCGGATGCAGCCGACCCTTCTTTTTCCCCCGTGCAGCAAGCCATCAGCTATACGATGACCTCGGCGCTAACTACCGGCGGGTTGCGGGGGGGGGCAAAAAGGAGGGAGACCTTCCAACCCAGGAGTTTCAATATGGGCATTTCCCGCGAAGCTTTCCAAAAAAGCGGGGGGTTCGGAAACATCCATCCCGGGGAGGATCCGGACCTGAGCCTCAGGCTTCGGAAACTGGGCTTCCGCCTTGGGTATTACCCGGAGGTGGTGGTCTACCACAAACGCCGGGTGGATTTCCATTCATTTTACAGGCAGGTATACAAATTCGGCCTTGCGCGGCCCATCCTCAACCGCTGGCACCCGGGGAGCGCCAGGGTTACCTATTGGTTTCCCTCCGTTTTCACGCTGGGACTGGCCGTGGCGCTCCTGTTACCCCTGCTATTTCGGCACCCCGCGGCCTGGATCCCTGCCGGGGCCTACCTGGCCTACCTGGCGGCGCTGGGCGTGGGCGCCCGGAGCACAACGCGCAACTGGCGGGCCGCCTGCCTGGCGATCCCTGCAGTCCTGGTGCAATTTACGGGGTATGGATGGGGTTTTTTCAAATCCGCCATCTTGCTTACCTTTAGTAGAAAGAAACCGCAAACGCTCTTTCCGGAACTTTTTTATAATACCTGAGGCTTGATCAAGAAATTAAAATCCGGAATCAATACCCCGAAGGCGAAAATCTTTCTCCTGTTCCTTTTTTGCTCTTTTTCGGCCTGGCTCCTGATACGCCTGGCGCAGACATACAACCATACGTTGACATTCCGGATGCAGTATGAACAACCCCCGGACAGCCTCGTGTTGCTGACGCAGCCACCCCGGGACCTGAATGTGCGGGTCCGCGCCAGCGGATTCCAGCTCCTGAGGTACCAGATCAGCCCCAGGGATGTGGCGATTGATCTCCGTACGGCCCAGCGCAGAAAGGGCGCGTATTTTATCGGCCCGGAGGCCTACAGGCGGCAGGTGGAAAGTCAACTTGGGGAGGCCATGGGCCTGCTGGAGATGACCCGGGATACCATATTTCTGGATTTCCAGGCCCTCCGATCCCGTACGGTCCCCGTCCGCGCGGCCGTTCAGATAGAACTGGCCAGGAACTATATGCTGGATGGGCCGATTCAGGTGGAACCGCCGAATGTCCACCTTCTGGGTCCACCGGGAGAAATCGATACCATCCGGGAGGTTTGGACAGAACCCCTGAAGCTTACCGGGGTGCGCGATACGGTTAGCAGGACCCTCAGCCTACCCGTTGCAGGACGGCTCCCAAACACGCAGTTTTCCGTTGGGCAGGTTACCGTGACCGCCGGGGTGTTCCGGTTTTCCGAAACGGTTGTCGATGTCCCGGTGGAAGTCATCAACCTGCCAGCGGACCGGGAAGTGCGGACATTTCCCGCTTCGGTGGGGGTATTGTGCAAGGGACGGATAGAATCCCTCAAGGAACTCGAACCTTCCGATTTCCGGATCGTAGCCGATTTTGAAAACCCGGATCCGGAAACCGGCCGGCTGCTTCTCCGCATTGCCGAACAGCCCGGGACAATCCAAAGCGGGGTCCTGCTGGAATCCACGGTGGAATTTATTGTGCGAAGCGAATGATGCGGGTAGGCCTTACAGGAGGTATCGGAAGCGGAAAAAGCACGGTGGCAGGTTTTTTCAGGGAGCTGGGTATCCCGGTTTACGACTCGGACGTCCGGGCGCGGGAACTCATGGAGGCGGACCCGGAACTCCGGGGGCGTATCGAAAACCTTTTGGGCGAGGAAGCTTATGCCGAAGGGAAACTGAACCGCGCCTGGATCGCCTCCCGTGTCTTCGGCGACGCGAAACTCCTGGAAGCCCTCAATGCCCTGGTACACCCGGCAGTAGCTGCGGATTTCAGATCCTGGTCGGCCCGGCAGGAGGCCCCGTATGTCCTGCAGGAGGCGGCAATCCTCATTGAAAACGGGGGATACCGGAATTTAGACCAGGTCATCCTCGTCACGGCGCCCGAGGAGGAGCGCATCCGGCGCGTGGTCGCCAGGGATAACACTTCCGGCTCCCGGGTGCGCAGCCGCATGGACGCCCAGTGGAGTGACAAGCGGAAAATCCCCCTGTCCGACTTTGTCATCGAAAACATGGAATTGGAGGCAACGCGGCGTGCAGTACATCGCATTCACCGGGAATTGCTTGAAATTCCGGGGTCCCCCAGGGCTTCGTAGTGTTAAGGTTAGGTTAAACCACCCCGCCTCTAAATGTTAAATTTTTACTTTTACCAGGACGATGAATAGGAGATTATTTGTGCTGCTCGTCATTCTGATGAGCCTTTCGCTCATAGGGATTATTGCAGTTCAACTCTATTGGATCAAGAGTTCGGTAGAGGATAAGGAAGAACAGTTCTCGAATGTGGTCACGGAAATCCTGTCGAAGGTGACGGACCAGATCGAAGAGCGGGAAATCAAGGATTACTCGGACCGGTTCCTGACGCTCAAGGACAGTATCGGCGAATTGAAAAGCGCCCATTGGAGCAACATTTTCTTTATCGACCGGGACCTGAACTCCAATGAGATTACCTTCTATTCCCACGGCATCCTCGAAGAGGATTACGACATTGCCTCCACGTTCTTTGACAGTGGTACGATAACAGATACCACCACCATCAAGAGTTATACGAGCCGAAGAACCCGCGCGGTCTTCAAGGAAGAATACGGCCTGGACGGGAAAGCCTACCGCTACAACCCGGTTGAGAAATGGGAGAAAGTGGGCGGTATCCCGATCCTGGACAAAGTGGCCTTTGACGATATCTACCGGGAATACGCGGAAAAAGTCCCGATACACGAACGGGTGAGCCGGCAGGAAATCGAACTTCTGCTGGACCGGGAACTCGCAGACCGGAACCTGGATATCGATTATGAATACGGGGTCTACAGCCGGGGGTTGCCTACCAAGGTCCGCTCCAGGAAATACAAATACGACCGGGAAAACTATTACAAGGCGCCGCTCTTCCGGGACATCGAGGGCAATACGGAATACGCCCTGCTGTTGTCATTCCCCAGAAAGAAAAAGTTCCTGCTCAATTCGGTGCTGAGTATGGCGGGGTTATCGCTGCTCTTTACGCTGATCATTATGGTGGCCTATGCGAGCGCCATCTACCAGCTCATCCGGCAGAAACAGATTTCTGAGATCAAATCGGATTTCATCAACAACATGACCCACGAGTTCAAAACGCCGATAGCGACCATCAACCTGGCCGTGGAAGCCATCAAGAATCCGAAAATCATGGATGACCGGGAAAAAGTCAACCGGTACCTGCAGATGATCCGGGACGAGAATAAACGAATGCACGCCCAGGTGGAAAACGTGCTGCGCATATCGAAACTCGAAAAGAACCAGCTGGATATCAGCAAGGAACGGGTAGACGTGCACGACCTGATCCGGCAGGCAATTACCCATGTGGAACTGATTGTCCTGGACCGTGGCGGGTATGTAAAGGCGCACCTGGACGCGGAGCGCTCGGAGGTTCTGGCCAATGAAATGCACTTTGGCAACGTGATGGTTAATATACTGGACAATGCGGTGAAATATTCGCCGGAGGCCCCCAAGATCGACGTGTATACGGAGGTGGCCAACAACGCAATCCTGATCCGGGTACAGGACCAGGGGGCGGGAATGTCCAAAGCCGTTTTAAAGCGGATTTTTGAAAAATTTTACCGGGAACACACCGGGGATATACATAATGTAAAAGGGCATGGGCTGGGATTGGCCTACGTCAAGAAAATAGTAGAGGATCACCAGGGAGAGGTGTATGCGGAAAGTGAAAAAGGAAAAGGAAGCACTTTTTATATCAAACTCCCACTAATTTAACAAGCGAGTATGGAAACAGAGAATAAAAAGATTCTTTTGGTGGAAGACGACCCGAACTTCGGCATCGTCCTGAAGGATTACCTTTCGATGAATGATTTTGACGTTACCCTGGCTAAAAACGGTATGGAGGGCTTCGAGAAGTTTAAAAAGGAGCCTTTTGACGTTTGCATCCTGGATGTGATGATGCCCTATAAGGACGGATTTACGCTGGCCAAGGAGATCCGCGAGAAAAACGACCACATCCCGATTATCTTCCTCACCGCCAAAACCATGAAGGAAGATGTGCTGAAAGGATACAAGGCAGGCGCAGACGACTACCTGAACAAGCCGTTTGATTCGGAAGTCCTGCTCGTGAAACTCAAGGCGATCCTGCAGAGGAAAGCCTCCAACAGCCTGGCGGACAGCAAGCAATTTGAATTTGATTTCGGGGATTTCCACCTGAATTCCAAATTGCGGTTCCTCAAGTACAAAGACGAGGAGCCCACCAAGCTCTCCCCCAAGGAAAACGAATTGCTGAGGCTCCTGGCCCTGCACGAAAACGACCTGATGCCCCGGGAACTCGCCCTGACCAAAATCTGGCGGGACGACAACTATTTCACATCGCGGAGCATGGACGTTTACATTGCCAAGCTGCGCAAATACCTCAAGAAAGACGATAGCGTGGAAATCCTCAACATCCACGGGGAAGGCTTCCGCCTGGTAGTCAAGACCGATTCTGAAAAATCCGAATAGCCCGCCGGGCTGTGGTGGGCTGCGGTACGCCCAGCCTGCCCGGATATCCGCATTAGCGGTTCGTTTTAATATGGGCCGAAACCCGACGGACCATTTCTTCGGTTGGCATTCCGTAGGCCGGAAGGTGGATTCCGTAATCGGGTACTTCCAGGTCCGCAAATTGGCTGCGGAGCAGAGCAGGGGGCATGTAGTGGTCGGCACGGGCCTGAATGCGCTCCAGGATGGCGTCAAAGGTGCCGGTTAGTACCACCCAGCAAATTTTCCCAGGTGCCAACCCCTCCCTGAGCCAGTCCCGGTACTTTTCTTTCAGGGCCGAACAAGCGATCACTGCCCCTCCCGAGCCCGTATGTTTGCGGGCCAGCGCATTGAGGGCTTTCAGCCAGCCTTCCCGGTCCGAATCGCCCAAGGGTTCTTCGGCCTTCATTTTCACGATATTTTCCGGCGGGTGGAAGTCGTCCCCATCGAAAAACGGACACTCCAGTTCGGCTGCCAGGGCCTTTCCCAGGGTGGTTTTGCCGCAGGCGGAAACCCCCATTACGATAAATATGTCCGGTTGGCTGCTATCCATGGCGCAGATTTTTCATTTGTGCGTCAATATATTCAATGGCCTGGTCCAGGGGGGCATCATAGGGGATCCAATGGATTTCGGGATCTTTCCGGAACCACGTCAGCTGTCTTTTCGCAAAGCGCCGCGTGTTTTTGGCAATTTCCTCCAGGGCGGTATCCCGGTCGTATTTCCCATCGAAATATGCAAAAAATTCCTGATACCCCACCGTTTGCAGTGCATTGAGGTCCCGGTAGGGGTAGAGCGACCGGGCTTCGGCTTCCAGGCCCGCTTTCACCATGGCCTGCACCCGCTGTTCAATCCTGCGGTAAACCGTTTCCCTAGGGGCATCGATACCCAGGCGAATCGTTTTGAAAAATTCCGGGGCCTTTCGTTTGCCCAGGAATGAACTGTAAGGCCGACCGGCAACCAGGCATACCTCCAGGGCGCGGATCAGCCGGTGCGGATTTTGCCGGTCTACCGCGGAATAATACTCGGGGTCTTTTTCGCGCAGCATCTCCTGCAGGGCCCCCAGGCCCTGATCCTGCCAAAGCGCATTGAGTTCCCGGCGGATCCTGGCTTCCACCTCCGGGAATTCGTCCAGTCCGCGTGTTACCGCATCCAGGTAGAGGCCGCTCCCCCCGACAAGGATTGCTATATCATGGGTTTTAAACAGGTTCCGGAGGCGTTCCAGGGCATCCCGCCGGAAGTCCCCGACGGAATAGGTATCGTGTACGGAGAGGTGTCCTACGAAGTGGTGGGGCGCCTGTTCCTGTTCAGACAATGTCGGGCTGGCGGTCCCGATGGGGATTTCCCTGTAGAACTGCCGGGAATCCGCGGAGAGGATCTCGGCCCGGTAATGCCGGGCCAGGCCGATGGCCCAGGTGGTCTTGCCGATACCGGTAGGGCCGCCGATGGAGATCAGCACCTTTCCCATCACAACCGGGCCCCGCAATTAAAGCAGAATTCCGCCCCGTCCCGGTGTCCCCCGACGGCGCAGTCAGGGCAGGATTGGGTATTCAGGTGGACAACCGGCTCTTTGGAGGCCGTTCCTTCCCGCTTCTGTCTGCCGTACTCCACCGTCACGATGCCTGTGGGGACCGCAATGATGCCATATCCCAGCACCATAATGATCGTGGCGATCAGCTGGCCCAGTGTTGTCTGGGGGGTAATATCCCCGAATCCCACCGTGGTGAGCGTGACTATCGTCCAGTAAATGCTGCGCGGGATGCTCGTGAAGCCGGCTTCGTCCCCTTCGATCATGTACATGATGGTGCCCAGGATCACGGAGAGGATCAATACCGCATAGATAAAGACAAAGATCTTGGCCCGGCTCGCCTTCAAGGCAGATTTCAGCTGGGAGGCCTCCCCGATAAACTGCACGAGTTTCAGGATCCGGAAAATACGCAGCAGGCGCAGGGCCCTAACGGCCAGCAGTACCTGGGAGCCGGCAAATATATAGGAAACATACAGGGGGATGGTGGAGAGGAAATCGATGATGCCGTAAAAACTGAAAATATAGCTGGTTGGCTTCCGGATGCACACCACCCGGGCAATGTATTCGATGGTAAAAAATATCGTCACTACCCATTCCAGCGCCAGCAACTCCCGGTGGTACTTGGCGTCGAATTCCGCGACGCTTTCCAGCATAACCAGGAGCACACTCAGGATGATCACCGCAAACAGGATCAGGTCAAACCATTTCCCTTCCGGGGTGTCGGCTTCGTAGATGATTTCGTGGAGCTTGCGCTTCCAGCCGAAATTGTTGTCGGAGTCTTTCAAGAGGATTCGTTGAGTTCTACAATCCGCAGGACCTTCTGATCCTTCAGGTAGGCGGCAACAATGCCCAAACCGCCCCGGGGGTCGGCAATTGGGGTCAACAGATTCTCTAAGATAGGAATATTATTGATTTGATGGTTCAGCCCAAAGTACCCCATGCCTTTTACGCCTTGCTGTCCGATGCGAACTGCGGCACGCTCTCCCTCGGACCTCCCGGTATCCACAAGCAATAAATCGCATCCCCCAAGGGGAAACCGGTCCCCGTTGATATGGAGGGCCGTCCCGGGGGTCACCTGCCGGCCTTTTTTCCTGGGTCGGTAGGACGGTTTGTTTTCCCGGACCTCGGCAAATGCCTTCAGCCTGGCGATCAATTCGCTTCCGGTTTTTTCGAAACGCACCTCGCGGGTCAGTTTCCGCAGTGCTCTGGAATGCGGGCTCTCCCCGGTAAAGTGCCGGTTCAGGCTGCGTTTCATGTCGCGCGTGCCATCCAGGTACAACAGGTTGCCATCTTTATCGTACAGGTAATAAACGCCCACGGAATCCGGGGCCTCCTCCACAAATCGGAGTTGGCGGTTGGAGAGTTCCCCAAGGGTTTCTGCACGGATCACCTCCGAGGTGATGGTCTTGCCGGTATCCCGGTCCAGCAGGTGTTGCAATAATTTCAAGGTAGCCAGGGCGTCCCCGTTGGCCCGGTGGCGATTGCTGACCGGGATGCCGAGCGACCGGACGAGTTTGCCCAGGCTGTGCGATTCCGCATCGGGGATCAGCCGCTGGGACAAATCGACCGTACACAGGGTTTTCCGCTCGAAATTATACCCGAGCCGCCTGAATTCCGTACGCAGGATCCGGTAGTCGAACTGGGCGTTGTGGGCTACCAGGACGCTGTCGCGCGTAATTTCAACTATCCGCTTGGCAACCTGGTGGAATCGCGGGGCGGTTTGCACCATTTTCGGGTCGATGCCGGTGAGTTTCTGAACATAAGGCTGGATTGGGCGTTCCGGGTTGATCAGGCTGATAAAAGTATCCACCACCTCATGGCCGTCAAAGCGGTGGATAGCGATTTCGGTAATCCCTTCTTCGTCAAATTTTCCCCCGGTGGTTTCTATGTCGAGTACGGCGTACGTCAAAATCCCTGTTCTTTTACTGTTAATCCCTGGCGCCAAAGATACTGCTTCCGATCCGGACCATGTTGCTTCCCTCCTCCAGGGCAATGCGGTAGTCCCCGCTCATCCCCATGGAAAGGATGTCTGCCCGGGGGTCGGCTTCCAGCCACCTGTCGTACAATGCTTTTAAACTGGCAAATTCCCGGCGTACCTGGGCGGTATTATCCGTAAATGTCGCCATGCCCATCATCCCGCGAACCCGTACATGTTCCATCTCCCTGAGCGACCCGCCTGCGAGCAACTCCTCGAGTTCCTCCCGGTCGAAGCCAAATTTGCTGTCTTCCTCGGCGATATGTACCTGCAGCAGGCAGTCGATGACCCGACCGGCCTGTCGGCCGCGTTTGTCGATTTCACGTAACAGGCGCGGGCTGTCCACCCCCTGGATCAGGCTGACAAACGGCGCGAGGTATTTTACCTTGTTGCGTTGCAGGTGCCCGATCATATGCCATTGGATGTCCTTGGGGAGGCGTTCGTACTTGGCCGTGAGTTCCTGTACCCGGTTCTCGCCGAAAACGCGATGCCCTGCCTCGTACGCCTCCATGATGGCCGAATCGTCCTTGGTTTTGGACACGGCCACCAGGGTAACGCCATCCGGCAGGGATTCCTTCAGTTCCGCAAGTCTTTTCGCTATTTCCATGGACATGGTGCTTCTCTGGATTTAAATTTTCACAGTGCTTCTCTGGGTTCAAATATCATAAATAGTCAGGCCACTGCGTAATTTAGGTTCCAAAAAGGTGCTTTTAGGCGGCATGGTCTGCCCGCTGTCCGCCACATTCCGGATTTCCTCCATACTCACGGGTACCAACCCGAAGCCCACAGCGAACAGCCCGCTGTCCACCGCTGCTTTGAGTTCCAGTGCCGGGTGCTCCCAGCACCGATACTGGAGCCGCCGGTCCCGGCGCGGATCGGTAATGCCGAAAACCGGTTTGAGTACCTTCTCGTTCAGGAGGCAGACATCCAGGTTGTCCAGGGCGGATTCCCGGGGCCGGGCCGATTTGCGCAAATGCAGCTCGTAAAAGGCGCCATCCAGGTACATGGAGAATACGTGTTTTCGGGTCGGCTCGTATGGTTGGGTTCCCAGGGGCCGAATCCGGAATGCCGCATCGAGTTGCAGCAGGATATCGGCAGGTTGCAAATCGCCGAGGTCGGTCAGCACCCGGTGGAAGGCCCGGATACGCACCTGGGACTCCGGGATCAGATAGCTCATGAAATAGTTGTAGGGCTCCTTGCCGTGATGATCCGGGTTGTTTTCCTGCAGCCTCCGCGCCAGCAGGTCGGAGGAGGCGCTCCGGTGGTGGCCGTCTGCGATATATACCACGGGGATACCCGCAAAGGCCTCCCGGATGGCGCGAATCCGGGATTCGTCCCGCACCACCCACATCCGGTGTTCCACCCGGTCCGGTGTGGTAAAATGGTACAGGGGTTTTCCACGGCAGATAGCGGCTGTTTCAGCGTTCACCGCCGGGTTGTCCGGGTAGGTGAGCAGGACGGGTTCCGCGTTAAATCGCACCTGTTCCAGGTAATCCGCAAATAACACCTCCCGCCGGCGGATGGTGTCTTCGTGCCGGCGGATGCTGCCGTCCCGGTATCGGGAAGTGGGTGTGGCACAAAATATTCCCCGACAGGTAAACCCGGGGCGCGAACTCTCATAGATGTAATAACAGGGCTGGCTCTCCTTTACGAGGATACCTTCTTCCAGAAATTCCAGGTACCGGTTGCGGACCATCTCATGGCGCCGGCTGCCTTTCAGCGGGGTGTTGAATTTAAAACCCGGGTCGATGATATGCAGGAAGGAGAACGGGTTGGCGCGCATTTCGGCCGTCCGGTCCCTCGGCGGGTAATCGTCCCAGGAGCGGGAAACCACGAATGGGGCCTTGTCTACGGCAGGTCGGATGGCTGCAAAAGGGAGTGCTTCTGGCATCGGATCAGCTGAACTGCCGGGATACGCGTTCGGCTTTCCGCGACTCGGAATAGTTGTAAAAGCCTTCCCCGGATTTTACCCCGAGTTTCCCGGCGGTGACCATTTTTCTCAGGAGCGGGCAGGCCGCGTATTTGGGGTTCCGAAAACCGTCGCTCAGTACGTCCAGGATGGACAGGCACACATCCAATCCGATAAAATCTGCCAGTTGGAGGGGGCCCATCGGGTGGCCCATCCCGAGTTTCATCACCGTGTCGATTTCCTGCACCCCGGCCACGCCCGTATACAGGGATTCAATCGCTTCGTTGATCATGGGCATCAGGATGCGGTTTGCAACAAAGCCCGGGTAATCATTGACCTCGGTGGGGGTTTTACCCAATTTCACGGAGAGGTCCAATACCGCGCGGGTTACCGCATCGCTCGTGCTGTACCCGCGGATGACCTCCACGAGCTGCATAAGGGGCACCGGGTTCATAAAGTGCATGCCGATCACCTTTTCGGGCCGGCCGGTAGCCGCCGCGATTTCCGTTATGGAGATTGAAGAAGTGTTGCTGGCCAGGATCGCATCTTCCGGGGCCGAGGCATCCAATTCCCTGAAAATATCCATCTTCAGCCCGGCATTTTCCGTCGCTGCTTCCACCACCAGGTCGGCCCCTGCAACCCCTTCGGAGAGGGAGGTATGGGTCTGGATATTCCCCAGCGTCGCCTGGACGCTTTCGGATTCGATAGTCCCTTTGGCCACCATGCGCCGGAGGTTCCGCTCAATGGTTTCCATGCCCTTTTGCAGGCTATCCTCCGAGATATCGATGAGTTGGACATTGTAATCGTGTTGCGCAAAGACATGGGCAATTCCGTTGCCCATCGTACCGGCGCCTACCACTGATATGTTCTTCATTTCAGGTATTGTTTTTTAAGAGGGTTCCACGCGGGCGGGCTCGTCGAAAGCCCGGATCACCCGGAGGGCCACGTCCAGCGCCAGGGCGCCGTCCTTCAGGGAAACCACCGGGTCGCCACCGGTTTCGATGGCCGTGGCAAACGTTTCCAGTTCGTCCAGGATGGCATTATTTGCGCGGATTTCCGGGTTTTCAAAATAAATCTGTTTCTTCTCCCCTTCCGCGTTTTGCAGGATCATATCGAACTCCCCGGGGGAGGAGGGGGCGTCTTTCATTTTGACCACTTCTACTTTACGTTCCAAAAAGTCCACCGATATATAGGCATCCCGCTGGAAGAACCGCGATTTCCGCATATTCTTCAGGGAAATCCGACTGGCAGTGAGGTTGGCAACACAGCCGTTTTCAAAGGCAATCCGCGCGTTGGCAATGTCCGGGGACTTGCTGATAACGGAAACGCCGCTTGCCCGGATATCGCGAACCGGAGACCGGACAACGCTCAGGATGATATCGATATCGTGTATCATCAAATCCAGTACTACCGGCACGTCGGTGCCCCTGGGGTTGAATTCTGCCAGGCGATGCGTCTCGATGAACATGGGGGAGTCGATGGCATCTGCAACAGCCGTGAACGCCGGGTTAAAACGCTCTACATGGCCTACCTGGGCCTTTACGCCCCGGGCTTCCACCAATTCCATCAACTCCTGCGCTTCTTCGTAAGTATGGGTTACGGGTTTCTCAATAAATACATGCCGGCCTTCCCGGATGGCCCGGGCGGCGCAATCGTAGTGCGAAAGCGTGGGGGTGACGATATCCACCATGTCCACGGCGTCAATCAATTCGCCCATATTGTCGAAATACCGGATCCCGAATTCCTCCGAAACCTGCTTGCCCCGCACGAGGTCCGGATCGTAAAACCCGACGAGTTCGTATCGGGGGGATTCCCCGAGCAGGCGCAGGTGAATTTTTCCCAAATGTCCCGCTCCCAAGACGCCGGCTTTAATCATATCCTTGAGGTTTTTCCCAAAAATAAACATAGTTTGGGAGACAGAGCGGGCCGGCTGGTTTTTCTTGGGCTCTTCAACGCCGGATCTGACGAAATCCCGGTCGGGAAGCTCCTGTTATTTTTCTAACTTAGCGCAAAACCGACAAACTTGAAGGATACCTTAAAGCACCGTGGGAAGAGGAACCAACTGGCCGGGGCAGTAGCCGCTAAAGGCATAGAGGACAAGGCGGTCCTGGACGCCATTCGCGCCGTTCCCAGGCACCTCTTCATGGACAGCAGTTTTGAGGACCACGCCTACCAGGACAAAGCGTTCCCCATAGCGGCGGGCCAAACGATTTCCCAACCTTATACTGTGGCTTACCAAACTTCTCTGCTGGGCTTGAAACCCGGAGACAAGGTATTGGAGATCGGAACCGGCAGCGGCTACCAGACGGCGGTCCTGCTGCATTTGAGGCTCCGGGTCTACACCATCGAAAGGCAATTGGAGCTCTTTAAAAAAACGAACCTTTTTTTCAGGCGTATGGGGTACCGGCCCAAAAAGTTTGTCTTTGGCGACGGTTACAAAGGCCTCCCCGAAGAGGCCCCCTTTGACGGGATTATCGTAACGGCCGGTGCCCCGATGGTACCCCGGGAATTGCTTTCCCAGCTGGCCATAGGCGGCCGGATGGTGGTGCCGGTAGGGGAGGAAGACCAGACGATGATGCTTATCCGCCGCGCCTCCAAAACAAAATTCGAAAGGCAGGCAGGAGGGGCATTCCGCTTTGTCCCGATGCTGGAGGACAAGGGCTGATCAGGAATTAAAAGCTTTTTTGACGCGGTCGAGCTGCCGTTTGGATTCCCGGGCTCTGATGGTGTCCCGCTTATCGTATTGTTTTTTACCACGGGCCAGGGCGATCCGGAGTTTGGCCAGGCCGCGGTCATTGATAAACAGGTTCAGGGGGATGATCGTATTCCCGCTCGTTTTTACCGCCTTGTGCAGTTTGCCCAGTTCCTGTTTGTTGAGCAGGAGTTTTCGGGCAGCCTTGGGCTGGTGGTTGAAATGGGACCCGTGGCTGTACTCATCTACCTGCATGTTGATCACAAACAGTTCCCCGTCCTCGTTGAATTCACAAAATCCCTCGGCGATGGATGCCTTGCCCTGGCGGATCGATTTGATCTCCGTTCCGGCAAGGACGATACCCGCTACATAGGTGTCCAGCAATTCGTAATCGAATCGGGCCCGGCGGTTCTTGATGTTGATCTGTTTCTGCATGGCCCCCAAAATTAAAAGAAAAAATGCGGCTAAACTGTTATTTTAAGTGGAATCCCGGGACCAATAGATGGAATTCATCATTTTTGTGGTCTTTAAATATCGTGAATATGAAATATGTCTTTTTGATACTGATACCTGTAATGATTATGGGATGCCGGGGAGAGAAGGCCCAGGCGGATCTCTCCGCACAGGAAATCGTCGACCGTGCCATCGAAGTAGCGGGGGGTGACCGCTATCGGGAGAGTGCGATTCAATTCGCCTTCAGGGATCGGGACTACGTCTCCTTTCGTGAAAACGGGAAACGGGTATTGCGCAGGATTACCACCACAGACACGGCTGTGATCACGGACAGCAAAATTGGCAATACGTTCCAACGGCTGGTAAACGACACCTTGCAGATCCTGCCGGACACCACCAGCAACCGGCTGGCGAACTCGGTAAACTCCGTCCACTATTTTGCCTACCTGCCATACGGCCTGAATGACCGGGCTGTGAACAAGGAACTATTGGGCAGGGTAAAGCTGGAAGATTCCGAGTATTATAAAATCCGGGTCACCTTTGACCAGGAAGGCGGGGGAGAGGATTTCGAGGATGTTTTTATCTACTGGTTCCATACGGAGACTTTCCGACCGGATTACCTGGCCTATGAATACCATACTGACGGGGGCGGGCAGCGATTCCGCGTGGCCTATAACGACCGCTCAGTGGGGGGTATCCGCTTTCAGGACTACCGGAACTATAAACCGCTGGTAGCCGCCCCCATTGCAGCCATCGACAGTCTTTACACAGCCGGGAAACTGGAGTTGCTTTCGGTGATTGAGTTGGAGGATGTACAGGTGGACCCGGATACTTTCTGATAAGGCGCCGGTTGTATTAGGTCCTGGCGCACTAAAGGAACCCCGGGCTGGTTATTTTGGGCAGTTGCAATTGAATACCAATCGGGTAGCCGTGGACTGGCTTCCCACTACCTGTACGATGAATAAGGAGCCGTTATCGGTATCGTCCATCGGGGAAAAGCGGTCTTCGCCCAGTAAGCGGTTGGCCAGGTCGGGCGTGGTATTGCTGTGGCCCACAATCAGGACATTCTGCCCTGCATGCTCCGTTTTAAAGGCTTCGGCATCCAGGGACTCGGGGTCGTAATATTGTACCGTGATATCTTGTTTGACGGAAGCCGGGGCGGCCGTCATGGACGTGCGTTCGTAATCCGTGGTATAGATGGCATCCAGGGAAACTTCATTGAGGATTTCTGCCCAGTGCATGGCCCTTCCGAGCCCCTTTTGTGTCAATTCCGGATCCGCATCCTGCGGGTTGCTGCGATCTTTCTCAGCATGGCGGATCAGGTAAAAAGTAGTGACTTCTCCCGGCGCGGGGTCCATCGTTGCCGTTTGCGGATCATCCTTGCATGAAAGCCCGAGCATCAGGGCCATTAGCAGGATAAGGCAGTTATTTATTTTCATAATGACACGGTTTGTGTAAATTTGTCTTCCCCACTGAATTTAACTGTATTTCACCAAATATAGTATATCGTTACCTTTAATCGCTTTGCGCTATGGTAAAAAGCATCACGTCCTTCGTGCTGGTAATGGCTGCTGCTACGGTTTTCGGACAACAGGAACCCCTGCCCCCGGATTTCCGGCAACAGAACCTGTTGCTGGTTTCCCCCAACCTGTTTAACCCGACCCTGAGCCTCGACCAGCAGGCCCAACACCGGATCAGTACCTGGTCCCGTTGGCAATGGCAGACCCCGGACGCGGATCCCACGACCTTGCTGCTGCAGTATGGCAACCGGCAGAGCGATATGGCGTTTTCAGGCGGTTTCCTTCAGCATAACACACAGATTTTCCAGCAAACGGGAGGTTTTGTAAACTTCGCCTTCAGTATCCCCTTTACCGAGTCCATCAACCTGGCATTCGGTACGAACCTCTTTGCCTATAGCCAGAAACTATCGGATGACAGCGGAATCCTCCAGGAACCCATTTTGCCGTTTCCGGACGACAATACGGATTTTATCATCCAGGTGATGCCGGGATTCACCCTGAATGTGGGGGATTTCGGTGTGGGAATGGCATTCGAAAACCTGTTTGATTACAGCTTCAACTACCGGGGCGCCGTTTCCGAGAACGACCAGAAGGTCGTTATGGGGATGGCCCGATATGGATTCGATACGGGAGGCGGCACCGCGGCCCGCCCGAACCGGTTTACACCCCTGGTGTACTTTAAGCAAATCCCGGGTTTTGACACCCAATACGGTATCAACGCCTCGTTTTCCGCCACGCGTTACTGGTTGCAGGGCGGATATAACAGTTTTTACGGACCTTCCCTGGGGTTGGGGGGACGCTTCTTCCAAAACCTCTCGGTAGGGGGGGTAGTGGAATTTGCATCGGACAACGCCCCTGAAACGGACGGACTCACATACGAATTTGTGGCCTCCTACGATTTCGGGAAGACGGATAAGCGGAAGAAAGTGGTTGGATTCGATGTGGAGGAAGACCTGGAACGGGAAGCCGAACTCGAAGCTGCCCGCCGGCAGGCCGAAGAGGAAGCCCGACTGGTGGAGGCCGATTCCCTTAGACTGGCCCGGGAGGCCGAAGCGACCCGGCTGGCAGAGATGCGCCGGGATTCCCTGGAAACCGTACGCCGCCAGGAGCAGCTCCTTGCCGAACAGCGGAGGCAGGATTCCATCCAGGAAGCCGAGCGGGCTTTGGCCCTGCAGGAGGAGGAAGTCACGCCCGAGAAAGGAGAGCGGTATGAGGAACTCGCCCAGGAAGGCGACCTGGAGCCCGGCTATTACCTGATAGCCAATGTCTTCGGCACCAAGCGGTATTACGATGCTTTTATGAAGCAATTGCGGGATGCCGGATTGGAGCCCGGATCGTTCTACAGGAGTTCCAACAAATACAATTACGTATTCCTGAGGAGGTACGATTCCATAGAAGCCGCCCGGCGGGCCAGGGACAGCAAATTCTCAGGCAGGTACCAGGGCGACCTGTGGATCCTGAGGATCCGCTGACAGCCGTTGCCAGCAGATTATTTGCCGAGTTCTTTTTTGATCAGGATTTCCAGGTAGGCAATCGTATTGTGGAGGTATTTCCGGTCGTTGCTGATCGTGGCCATTGTGACGGCCCCGAGGATCATTGTGAAGAGTTGTTTGGCAAAGAGCAGCGGGGGAACCGGCAGGCGCAGTTCGCCCTCCCGGATACCGTCTTCAAGGACCACGGCGATTTTCCCTTCAATCGTCCGGGCTGTTTCGCGGGCCGCGGCGGCCAGGGTGCGGTGGTTATACTGCGCATCCACCCCCACATTCAGGATGGGGCATCCTCCCATATCCCGCGTAAACGTATCGTAATTCTTATAAAACTCTGTGAGGTTGGCCAGGCGCTCCATGGCGGTGCCCGGACCGCTTAATTGCTCCTCCAGGGCATTCAGCAACCGGGTGCTGTTGTATTCAAAGGCCGCCAGGGCCAGCGCGTCCTTGTTTTCGAAATTCCCGTAAAGCGCCCCTTTGGTGAGGCCGGTTGCCTCCGTGAGGTCGCTCATACTCGTTCCCACATATCCCTGCCGATTGAAAATAGGGGCCACGGTTTCAATAATGTAGGCTGTGGTCCGTTCGGCTTTGGTAGTCATGTAGGTGGTTATTTCCTGCTAATATAAAAATTAGATACGGTATGGTATAATAGTAGCCAAAAATAAAACCCCCGGCCAGCTGGCCGGGGGCATTTACCCCGCTGTAATCGGCGGGTTTTAAAGCATTACCGGTTATTCCACCAACTCATCCTGGTTGCGGAAAACCAGCTCGTTCTCAAAGCTGTCGATCAGCACCACGCCATCGGTGCGAATGCTGCCCCTGAGCAATTCTTTGGAAAGTTTGTTGAGTACTTCCTTCTGGATCACCCGCTTGATGGGGCGCGCCCCGTATTGCGGGTCAAACCCCTTGTCTGCCAGGTACTCTACGGCTTCTTCCGTGGCGTCGATCTCGATGTGCTGGGCGGCCAGCATGCTGCGTACATGGTCCAGCTGCAAGCGCACCACCTGCCGGATATCCTCCCGGCTCAGCGGGGTAAACATGATGATGTCATCGATCCGATTGAGGAATTCCGGGCGGATGGATTTCTTCAGCAGGCCCAGGACTTCTACCCGGGCGGCTTCCGTAGCACTGTAAATATCCGGGTTGTCCTCAAAGGTTTCCTGGATAATATGGCTGCCCATGTTGCTGGTCATGATGATGATCGTGTTCCTGAAATCCGCCACGCGACCCTTGTTGTCGGTTAGCCGGCCTTCGTCGAGAACCTGCAAAAGGACATTGAATGTATCCGGGTGGGCCTTTTCGATTTCGTCCAGCAGGACCACCGAATAGGGCCTTCTGCGGACGGCCTCGGTGAGTTGTCCCCCTTCGTCATATCCTACATAGCCCGGAGGAGCCCCCACCAGGCGGCTTACCGCATGGCGTTCCTGGTATTCGGACATATCGATTCGCGTCATTGCGTTTTCGTCGTCAAAGAGGTAGGCGGCCAGTGTCTTGGCCAGTTCGGTTTTCCCCACCCCGGTCGTTCCGAGGAACAGGAAGGAGCCGATGGGCCGTTTGGCGTCCTGCAGGCCGGCACGGCTTCGCCGGATCGCATCGGATACCGCTTCGATAGCCTCATCCTGCCCGACGACCCGCTTATGGAGGACCTCCTCGAGCTGCAAGAGCTTTTCCCGTTCGCTCTGAAGCATCTTGTTTACCGGGATCCCTGTCCATTTAGCCACCACCTCGGCGATATCCTCCCGGGTGACCTCTTCCTTGATCAGCGTCCCGGCCTCCTGCTGGCTGGCGAGTTCCTCCTGCAACTTTTCCAGCTGGGCCTGTGCATCCTTGATTTTCCCGTACCGCAATTCGGCCACGCGGCCATAATCGCCATTGCGTTCAGCCCGTTCGGCTTCCAACTTGTATTCCTCGATTGACTGTTTGGTCTTCTGGATCCCGTCCACCACTTCGCGTTCGCTTTCCCATTTGGCAAAGATCTCATTGCGCTCCTCCTTGAAGTTTGCCAGCTCCGCATTCAGCGCTTTGAGTTTATCCGGGTCGTTTTCCCGTTTGATCGCCTCGATTTCAATTTCGAGCTGCATGATTTTCCGATCCAGCGCATCGAGTTCCTCCGGCTTGGAGTTGATCTCCATCCGCAACTTGGACGCCGCCTCGTCCATCAGGTCGATGGCCTTGTCCGGCAAAAAGCGATTCGTGATATACCGCTCGGAAAGCTCCACCGCCGCGATGACCGCTTCATCCCGGACCCGGACCTTGTGGTGGGTTTCGTATTTTTCCTTCAGCCCACGGAGAATCGAGATGGCAGCCTCCGTATCGGGCTCCTCGACGGTGACTTTCTGGAAGCGCCGCTCCAGCGCCTTGTCCTTTTCAAAGTATTTCTGGTATTCATCCAGGGTGGTGGCGCCGATGGCCCGCAATTCCCCCCGCGCAAGCGCGGGTTTGAGGATGTTGGCGGCATCCATGGCGCCCTGCCCGCCCCCGGCCCCTACCAGGGTGTGAATCTCGTCTATAAACAACACGATATTCCCGTCCGAAGTCGTGACTTCCTTGATTACGGATTTCAGGCGCTCTTCAAATTCGCCCTTGTATTTGGCCCCGGCAATCAGGGCCCCCATATCCAGGGAGTAAATGACCTTGTCTTTCAGGTTTTCCGGCACGTCGCCCTGGACGATGCGGTGGGCCAGGCCTTCGGCAATAGCCGTTTTGCCCGTTCCGGGTTCCCCGACGAGCATCGGGTTGTTCTTGGTTCGCCGCGAGAGGATCTGCAAGATCCGGCGGATTTCCTCATCCCTGCCGATAACCGGGTCCAACTTGCCGGCATCGGCCAGCTGGTTCAGGTTTCGCGCATATTTGTCCAGGGAATTATAGGTGTCCTCGGCACTCTGGGAGGTAACCCGCCCGCCCTTGCGGAGTTCTGCGATGGCACTGCCCAGGTCTCTCTCGTTCACGCCCTGATCCTTCAGGATACGGGCCACCTTCGACTTCGACCGGAGGATGGCCTGGATCAGGTGCTCTACGGATACGTATTCGTCTTTATCCTTCCGGGCGATGGAGTTTGCTTCATTCAGCGTACGCCCGGCTTCTGCCGAAAACATCAGGTCCGCTCCGGAAACCTTTGGGAAGGATTCCAGTTCCTTGTCGACGATCTGCCCCACGAGCACATCGTTGACCCGCAGTTTTTTAAGCAGGAAAGGGAGGACGTTTTCATCCACGGTGGCGATGGCCTTGTAGAGGTGTTCGTTTTCCACCTGCTGGTGGCCCATCTCCTGGGCGAGCTGCTGCGCCTGCTGGATGGCCTCCTGGGATTTTATGGTAAAATTATTTATGTTCATCCTTGTTATGCTTACGTTTATGCCCTTGGATGTCAAGAATCCTACCAAGGGGGCTTCACCGCCATTTTGACAGCCAAAAACGAATAATTCAAGACAATAAGACAGGATATATGGGAATTGCAAATATGTTTGGAAACCTATTTGGGTCGGGGGACAACACGGAAGGGGAATCCCGGGGAGGGTTTCCCTGGAACAACCTGGAAGACCCGGAGGGGGAGGCCCTTTTTAACGCTGTTGCGGAAGGCGGGCTGCAGGTGGTGTTCAAGCATTCCAATTCCTGCGGGATCAGCCGGATCATGCTCGGGCGCTTCCAGGGCCTGTGGCCGGCTGGGGCGGCGGAGTTTTTCCTGATCGACGTAAAGCGGAACCGGCCCCTTTCGGATTTGGTGGCAGGACGGTTCGGTTGCACCCACCAATCCCCCCAGGTGCTGGTTATCCGCGACGGGGAACTGGTGGCTCACGCTTCCCACGGCGCTATCGAGAGCCTGGACCCTGAGGAATTCCCGGTTGGCTGAAAGCCCGTATCCGCTTAATCCTGAATGTACGGCAATAAAAAACCCCGGCCTGAGACCGGGGCTTCAAATAATGGGTATTGCCTGGCAATTCCATACCAGGGAAACGCAATCCCTAGCGATTGAATTTCTGTCGTTGGAGGATGTTTTTCAACCGGGCCTTTAAATCCTCCCCTGCATCGTAAACCATCTGCTCATCCGAAGGGAACGGCACGGCGGCGAGGTCCAGCAGGGCTACCAAATCGTTGTCCAATGCCCGCCTGTCCCCGTCGTAATTGGCGTAGACATGTTCAAATACAAACTGGCTGGCCAGGGGATAGGAATTGAGTGACTGGCGGGTGTGCAGGTCGATAAAATTCACATTCCCGTTTACGTGGGCGGTTTTCTGCTGCGTGAACTGGTAAAAGTTGCATCGCACGGAACGGAAGCGGTCTACTTCAATCTTATTGCCCAGGCTGTCCTTGACCACATTGCCTTCCTCGTCCAGGAGGAATTGTTTGCCGTCCGGGATCTGGCGTTCCTGGATAAATTGCTTTTCGTTGACGCGCTCCGGGGAAATAACAATATCCCGGAAGGCAACCTGCATTTCGTAGTCGTATTCCACCTCATCCACGGGGTTGGTGTGGTAGGTGGTCCAGAGGTCGTCCAGGCCGTAGGTGTTGAAATTCAGCAATTCCTCCTCCAGGCGGGCCGGCACGATTTGCTGGGTATCGTTGATCATCGTAACCTTGACATAGTCCAGTCCTTTGATCCGGGCCTGTTCCATCAGGTCACGCGTATCCCCGTACCCCGGGTTGATCTCCTCCAGGTACCTGAAATCGTCATAGGCCTGCCGGTAGTCGTACTTGGTCTGCGCCCCGGCCAGCAGCTGGGAGGCATTCGTATACAAGTATTCCGAAAGGTCGTCTTTGGTGGCCAGGATTTCCCGGTCGTAATTTTCAAATCGAAACCTCGCATCCCGGTTCTCCTCAAAGATGGGGAGGGGTAAGAGCGGCCGGATCCGGTTCTGGACCTCCTTCAGGTGGTTGTATTTCTCATAAATCGTTTCCAGGTTGGCCGGATTCCCGTCCTGTTTCAGGAAGGCAATCTCCTGCAATTCCCGCTCGGTATACTTTGCATAAGCTTCTTCCAGCAACAGCACATAGGCCTGGTTGCCCTTTTTGGTCTTGTTGTCCGCCAGGTTGTCGATGGCCCGGTGGATGGCTTGCTGGTAATTTCCGGTGTTCACGGCTTCCTGGGTTTTCCTGACGCCGCCACAGGCAGCGGCCAGAACCAGGACGAGTCCGCAGAGTAGTGCTTTTTTCATGATGGTCTGTTTAGGGGTTTGGCAAATGGTTTTCAAGGTTTGTGCCAAAATCAACCCTAAATAGAACGAAAATCGATGAAACTTCGTATAAATGGGATCAAAAGACTGTGCTGCAGTTAATTGGATGCCGGGGCAGGCAAGAGTTTTGTGCGAACTTCCCCGAAGCCGATACGCAGGCCTTCCGATTTGCAATGTCCCCGCATTACCACGGTGTCCCCATCCTCAAGGAATACCCGCGTGGCTCCGCCCGGGAGGGATAACGGCTTGCTGCCGGCCCACGAAAGCTCCAGCATGGATCCGTAGGAATCCGGGGTGGGGCCTGAAATTGTGCCGCTTCCCATCATATCCCCGCTGTTCACCTTGCAGCCGTTCACGGTATGGTGGGCGAGTTGCTGGGCCATCGTCCAGTACATGTATTTAAAATTGGATTTGCAAATGGTGGCCGGCGCGCCGCCTTCCGGGATCAGGTCTACTTCCAGGGAAATGTCAAAACTGTTTTTCCCCGTCTGGCGCAGGTAGGGGAGGGGTTCGGGATCCTGGGCCGGGCTCTCGGTGCGGAACGGCTCCAGGGCATCCAGGGTAACGATCCAGGGGGATATGGACGAGGCAAAATTCTTTGCGAGGAAGGGGCCGAGCGGGACGTATTCCCATTTCTGGATGTCCCGGGCGCTCCAGTCGTTAAAAAGGACCAGGCCAAAGATATAGTCCTCTGCTTCCGCCACGGGGATAGGCTCGCCCATCTTGTTGGCATCCGTGGTGATAAATGCCATTTCCAGCTCAAAATCCACCCGTTTGGAAGGTCCGAATACGGGTTGTGTCGAATCCTTGGGCAGGGTTTGTCCATTGGGGCGTCGCACGGGCGTCCCGCTGGGTACGATTGTGGAACTCCTGCCGTGGTACCCCACCGGGATGTGCAGCCAGTTCGGCAACAGGGCATTATCCGGATCACGGAACATGCTGCCCACATTTGTGGCGTGTTCCTTGCTCGAATAGAAATCCGTGTAATCGCCAATCTGCACGGGCAATTGCATCTCAATTTCATCCATGTCGAACAACACGGTTTTGCGATGCGCTTCGTGTTCTTGCAGCTCCGGGTTATTTTTATCAAATACCTCGGCAATCCGGTTCCGCACCAGGCGCCAGGTTTTTTTGCCGTCCGAAATAAAATCATTCAGGCTATCCTGCAGGAAAATATCGTCCGTCAGGGGAATATCCCGGAAATACCCGAGCTGGTGCATGGCACCCAGGTCGATGGCCGTATCCCCGATCCGGGTTCCAATCGTGATCACATCGTCCCGGGTCAGAAAAACCCCGAAGGGGATGTTCTGGATGGGAAAATCGGAATCTTCAGGTACGTTGAGCCAGGACTGTCGGCTCGGGTCATTGGCTTTAATGGACATAGGATATTGTTAATTTTTTATTTGATAAGTTCCTGATCAAATATATCATTTTATCTGGTTTAACTGCTGTCCTTTCGTACTTTTACCGAGCGGAATCAAACCTGCCAGCCATGGCCGTATCGCCTGTAATTACGGGGGGTAGCGCAGAACGGAAAAAGCCGGCTCAATCGTTAACCAAAACTGCTGAAATGCAACGAGACCAAGAAATATTCGACCTGATCCAGGCCGAGAAGCAACGACAAATCAACGGGTTGGAACTCATCGCCTCCGAGAATTTTGCCAGCTCACAGGTGATGGAGGCGGCCGGGTCGGTCCTTACTAATAAATACGCTGAAGGTTACCCGGGGAAACGCTATTACGGCGGATGCGAGGTGGTGGACCAGGTAGAGCAACTCGCCATCGACCGTGCCAAAGAACTCTTTGGGGCGGTTTATGCGAATGTTCAACCCCATTCGGGGTCCCAGGCGAATGCCGCGGTTTACCAGGCCTGTTTGAAACCGGGGGATACGATCCTCGGCTTCGACCTTTCCCATGGGGGCCACCTTACCCACGGCTCGCCGGTGAATTTTTCCGGAAAACTTTACCGACCGGTATTTTACGGGGTGGACAGGGAGACGGGCCGCCTGGATTACGACAAGATCCTCGAGGTCGCCGAGAAGGAGAAGCCGCGCATGATCATTGCGGGCGCCTCGGCCTACTCCCGGGATATGGACTTTGCGAAATTCCGCGAGATAGCAGACCAGGTAGGGGCATTCCTGCTGGCGGATATTGCGCATCCTGCGGGCCTGATTGCCAAGGGCCTGCTGAGCGACCCCATCCCGCATTGCCATTTTGTGACCACCACCACCCATAAAACACTCCGCGGCCCGCGGGGCGGGATGATCCTGATGGGTGAAGATTTCGAAAACCCGTTTGACATCCGGTTCAAAAGCGGGAAACTGCGCTCCATGTCCTCGCTGATCGACCTGGCGGTATTCCCGGGGAACCAGGGCGGGCCGCTGGAGCATATAATCGCCGCCAAGGCCGTAGCTTACGGCGAGGCCCTTTCGGACGGCTTCCTCCACTATGCCATCCAGGTGCAAAAGAATGCAGATGCCATGGCCAAAGCTTTCGTCTCCCGCGACTACCACCTGATCTCCGGGGGTACGGATAACCACATGATGCTCATCGACCTGCGGAATAAAGGAATTACCGGGAAGGATGCGGAGAACCTGCTGGTGACCGCGGATATCACAGCCAACAAAAACATGGTGCCTTTTGACGACCAGTCGCCTTTTGTTACCTCGGGGATCCGTTTCGGAACCGCCGCCATCACCACCCGCGGCCTGGTAGAATCAGACATGGAGGCCGTTGTATCGTTCATCGACCGGGTGTTGTCCGATCCGGAATCCTCTGAAACGGCTCAAGCCGTCAAAAAGGAAGTCAATGAGATGATGGGAAGCCGGCCACTTTTTGCCGGATAGCCAGCTCTATTCTGGTCCCTCATAGGGTGCGTGCAGATTATCCCGGATTGCAGAAATGCTATTCCGAATCGCTGTAAAACAGGTCTTCCGCCAGGATTTGACGTTGTCTCAGGCTGTAGATCCTGGCATCCACCGAATCTTCATAATACACCGCCCAATAATTGTAGAACGCATCGGCAGAGTGGTGTGAGGGGGGTTGGGATGCAGAGGAAACCGATTCCTTTACGGGGATGTAAATCTCATAGGGAATCGCTTGCAGCCCCTTGGTATAGTGAACATAGTGCTCTCCAAGCGCCTCAAAAAGCCTGATGATTTCCCCGGCGATACTTCCGGGGCCCGTACTCCGCACCACGATCAGGACATCTTCCAGTTCCAGGTTTACTTCTTCGATATCCACCGGTTGGGTGTTCCGGTTTTGCAGATTTTCCAACTGCACCTTCAGATGGTCGTTTTCCGCACTGCAGCATTCGGGGTTTCCGCAATGGCCCCAATTGCCTTTTCGGAAATGGTAGAGAACATCCAGCAAGCTCAGGCGGCAGCGAAGGTTCAGGATCAGTTGATTTTCTCCGGTTTTCCCCGATACGAGTTTTACTTCGGATTCTGCAAAAAATATGCGCTCAAGGGATCTTAAGAAATCATCCAACCCGGGCAGGGAGGGGTTGGAATCCATTTTTAGGGATAAATCATAAGGAAAATTCGTCTGCATCTCGCCGTCAATAAAATCCAAGCAGTGTCCTGTGACAAAAGTACGTGGATGACGGCAGAATGGATTATGTAAAAACCATAATATATCGATGGTTTTTATATAAGTCGTTGAAATGCAAGGGGGTTTGACACCCCGTAAAACAGGGCATCAGATAAAGCCCCGATCCCGCGCCTCGGAAATCAGCGCCTGGTCGTTTTGTTTTTCAATGCCAAAAAGCGCTTTGATATGGCGTTTTCGGTTTTCAATGGTAGGGAGGGAGAGGGAGATATGGTTGACCATATCTTTAGTCTTGGTCCCGATTGAGAGGTGGTAGAGGATTTTTTTGTCGTTTTCGTCCAGGTTGATGCGGTTGGCCATTTTCTTGCGGATGGCGGCCAGGGCTTTTTGGGTGTAGTAGGGCGGGTTGGACGTAACGGTTTTCACCATGGCCTGTAGGGAGGCTTCGTCGATTTCGGATTTCACCATGTACCCTTCCGGGTCTACCGATTGCATAATGCTGTTGATCCGGTAGTTGTCGCTAAAGGAGGACATGAAAACCACTTTGGACTCCGGGCTCACTTCCCGGGCCAGCACCCCGAGGTCTTCGCCGGTCTTTTCCTTGTGTTCGATGTTGCTGGAGAGCTGGATATCCAGCAGGATGATGTGGTAGGGGAGCCGGTTGACGGACTGCCGGATTTTTTCCGAGGCCTCTTCAAAAGTTTTGGAGGTATCCACATGCACTTTAAATCCTTCAAATTCGCTGTCCTCCAGGATGAATTTATATCCCAGGGTGGTCATTTCGTGGTCGTCTACAGCCAGAATGCGGATGATATTCATGGTTTCGGTTTCAAATTCTTGCGCCTTACTTTTTTATAGCGTTCCCTTATAGCATTCCCTCAAGGACTTCATTCGACGGGCTTGGCAGCGACCTGCCCCGGGGGATGGTGATTCGTATTTCCGTTCCGGACCCCGGCGAGGATGCAATCTCCCACTGCCCGCCGAGACGTTGCACCCGGGAGGCGATATTCTTTTGGCCAATCCCGCGTTTGCCCCGCCTTTTGTGGAACCCCCGGCCGTCGTCGCAAATACGCGCCACGAGCGTGTTTTCCGAAGCCTGTAGTTCCACAACTACCTTATTGGCCCGGGCGTGTTTGATCGTATTCTGCAGGCATTCCTGGATAATCCGGTACAAGTTGATCTTGATTTCGCCGGACACCCCGTCCCAGTCCGCTTCCCGGTCGAAGTCGAGCTGGTGTTCCAGACCGGCCGTCCCGGCCGTGCTTTCCAACAGGTCCTCGATGGAGACGATAAAGTTAGAGAATTTCTGGTAGGCGGCATCGCTGAGCGCATGGGATATACCGCGAATCTCCTCCTGGACGCTTTTGAGCTTTTCGATTGCCTGGGCCCTCAGGCTGACGGATTTTTCATCCTCTTTTCCATTCAGCCCGAGAAGGACCATCCGGATGCCGTTCATCTCGCCCAGTACGCCATCGTGCAGCTCCTCGGAAATCCGTTTTTGTTCTTCCTGCTTACCCTCCTCGATTTTTTCGTTCTGGGTCAGCATCAGGTTGAATATTTCCTGGTTGGCCTCTTGCTGTTGCTGGAGAAAACGCAACTTCTGGTTGCGGATCCGCTGATTAATAATCACCAACAGGGCCATACCCAGCAGCACGATCCCGGCCGTTACCCAGATCCACATCATGCGTTGCCGGCTGAGGAACTGATTTTCTGCAATATACTGGTCTGTCTGGTAGCGGACCCGGGCAAACTTATCCCGGAGCAACCGCTCTTCCTGGATCAGGCTGTCCTTGAGTTCGCTGAGTTCCAGCCCGTATTGGGCGCTGTTTTCCCGGTCTACCAGCATCTGCAACTTGAGAATGTCCTGAAGCCCGTCCAGTTCTTCGGTTTCGAGCGCTATCCGCTTGCCTTCCTGCAGGTGTTCCCGCGCACGTGCAGTATCCCGTTGATCCCAATAATATTCGGCGAGGAAATAGTTGCTTCTGGGGAGACTAATCCGCTCTCCAATATCTTCATTGATGCGCAGCGCCTCCAGGTAGTTGGCCTCCACGGAATCAAAATTGCCCAAGGCAAAATTGGCCCGTGCCTGATTCGTTAAGACCTTTGCATACAATTGCGGATCGCTTTCTCTTAAATCGGTTTGTTCGGCTACTTCGCTCAGGTATCGAAGGGCTTCCCGGTAGGCGCCGGCATCAATCTGGGTACTCCCCAGATTATTCATAATGCTATAATAGGAAGACCGGTCTTCAGCATCCCGGTCCACGTAGTTCAATGCCTGTTCCCGGTAATCAATGGCCCTTTCATAATTCCCCATGGCCGATGCAATGGAGCCCAATAAGTTATAGGTAGAAATAATCCTCCTTTCCTTGTTTTCCCTGGATGATTCCTCCAACAGGTTTAGGGCGAGAATAGCAGATTGTTCAGCGGTCGCAAAATCACTGGCTCCGTATTGTGCGACAGCCATGTTGTAGGCCCCGCGACCCGCGTAATACGGTTCATCGAGCGCATCGAAAATTTTAAATGCCAAATTGGCTCGTAAATACATGCTATCCGGGTCACCAAGTCTATAATAAAAAGAGCTGTTATCCAGGTAAAATACGCCAAGAGATAGTGAGTCGGAAATAGCAGCGGCATCTTTAAGTGCTTCATCAATCACCTCTCTTTTAAGGGATGGGATTTGATTGAGTTTCCGGAACAAAGCCTGATACAATGACCTGGGGAGTGTGTCGTCTGAACGATCAAGGTCGCCCAGGATTCCATAAACCTGACCTCTTAAATTTTCCGGGGAAATTGAATCCGGTTTCAGCTGGCTGATGCGGGCGCTGATTTCCTGTCGATTTTCATCAACAACGTCATCATTGCCCTTTTCCTGGATGCAGGAAGCCGGCAAACCAACAATCAAAAGCCCACAGCATATAAACCTTATATAAAGCTTCATACAAATTATTGTATGAGTAAAATTAAAAAAAAGAGCCCTGCAATTAGCAAGGCCCCCATTTCGTTATCTCAGAAAGACTAGTTGTCGCCGTCCAAATCGACGTCGTTACAGGTGGTGCACTCGGCATCCGGATCTAAATCGACGTCGTTGCAGGTGGTGCATTCGGCATCCGGATCCAAATCGACATCGTTGCAAGTCGTACATTCGGCATCACCATCTAAATCGACATCATTACAGGTAGTGCACTCTGCATCGCCGTCTAAGTCGACATCATTACAGGTAGTACATTCCGCGTCATAAAGCCCGTCGACATCGGCCAGGGTGGAATCGGATTCGCAGGCGGTTAATCCGAAGAATAAAACCAAAACGGCGGCAAAACTCATTGCTTTTTTCATAATCAATAGTGTTAGAAGGTTGTTATGGATCAATTTCATCTGAAAATTAGCCGAAGCTAAAAAGTCATGGTACTTTTTATGACTGCATTTAGCAATCAGCAGGGTTTTGTGAGAATTTGACAGGAATCTGTGAGAATCCGGTTAATTATTACCGGAGAGGGATTTCAGCGAGAGCGCTTGCTTGAGTGCGTCCACATTTTGACGATACCCACGGGAAAATGGCAATTCTGCCTTGGCGAATTTCAGCGTGCAGCGGTTTTTGCCGTAGTTGATCCGGGAGATGTAGTCCTGGTTCAGGATATAACTTTGGTGTACCCGGACAAAATTGGCGGGCAATTGCTGCTCAAAACTCTTCAGGGTTTTGAACGCGCTGATTTTGGTGCCGTCCTTGAGGATAAAGTCCGTGGCGTTGTTGTCCGCCTTCAGGTAGAGGATCTCGTTGGTATCCAGGAATTGATAGTCTTTGTACGATTGCAGGCAAATCACCGGGGATTCGGCGGGGGCCGGGAGTCGTTTGCCCAGTTTCAGCAGGGTTTTGCGGATGTCGAATTCGCTGAAGGGAAGCATCCAATAGTCAAAAAACTGGTGTTTCAGGGCTTCGTAGGCAAAGTCTTTGGTTTGTGCCAACCCGATGCAGACCGGCGGGGTGTCCAGGTACTGGTAGAGGTCCCGCACCATTGAAAAACACTCCGTGGCGCATTCCTGCAGGTTAATGAACAGCACATCCGGGTTGTATTTGAGAATGCTGTCAAGGGCCTTGCGGGGCTCCGTATCGTGGGCCACGCATTGCAACCCCTCGTATTCCTCCAAAAAGTGCTGAAGCTGAAGGAAAGTGGCTGCGTTTGGGTCAACAATGCTGTAATTGAATTCCAAGGCCTGATAAATTTTGGTTAAATTAGTGATTACAAGGTATTTAGGCCTATGTAAAAACCATAGAAAAACTATGGTTTACCTCGCAAATTGTGATGATCGGCACGAAAAAGTAGGGAATACTTGCTGTGAAAAACAAGAAAAAGCAACAGATACTATAAGAAAAAACTGTAATATATCATGTAAGTATCTGTTAATGAGTAGTTAATGCCCCAATAATGCCGCAATCATCCCTGAAGGCATCCGCACGGGCATCAACCGGGATTTTTCGAGCAGGCACCACTCCGTTTTACAGGTGGCGACAGGATCCAGGGAGTCCCTCATTCGGATTTCCACTACGCGTTTGGAGATGGCGCCGCGGGCCTCCTTCACAAATGTTTCAAGGGCTAGCTCTTCCCCAAGGAGGGCAGAGCGGTGGTAGTGGATCTGGTGGCTTTTAACCACCCAGATATAATCGGCATCCCATTCCGGCCGGGTAAGTTGCGCCCAGTGGTCTCCGGCGAGTTCCTGTACCCACTCCAGATACCGGATGTTATTCACGTGGTCCAGGTTGTCCAGGTCTTCCGGGGCTACCCTGCGGTATGTGCGGTAGCGATTCAAGGGTCACGCTTCACAATGCGCACTTCGAAGAGCTTGTCCCAGCGTTTGCCGGTTACAAAGAATGTCTGCCTCCCGCCGTGGTAGGCCACTCCGTTGAACACATCCAATTGGTCGTGCTGGGTTACCTTGTTTTCCAGCCCCCCGAAATTGACCACACCTTCAATCGCCCCGCTGGTGGCATCGATGATCATCATGCTCGGGCGCTGCCAGACATTGGCATAGATCTTCCCATTTACATATTCGAGTTCGTTCGCCTTGTTGAAGACAGACTTGTCTGTGACCGTTTCGATATACCCGACTTCCTCCAGGGTCCGGGGATCGAGTTTCCATATCCGTTGGCTGCCGTCGCTTTTAAAAAGGTATTCCCCGTTGTTGCAGAGCCCCCAGCCTTCCCGGCTTTCCCCATAGGCAAAATTCCCGAGTTTTTCCAGGGTATCCGGATTGTAGAGAAACCCGGTTTTTGCCTGCCAGGTCAGCATATAGAGCGTATCGCCCAGGATGGTCAGGCCCTCCCCGAAATACGTATCCGACAAGTCGGTGCGCGCCAGGATTTCCCCGGTACGGAAATCCACTTTGCGCAGGCTGGAGGCCCCTTTCTGGCCCGTGCTTTCATACAGCGTGTCCCCGCGGAATTCAAGCCCCTGAGTAAACGCATCCCGGTCGTGTGGATAGGTATTGACGATTTCGTACGTGTAGATTTCCGGGGCGTTCCCCGCGAGGAGCGTAATTTCTTTTTCCAGGGTAAAATCCCCGTCGGCGGTATAAACTCGGGCTTCCAGTTTTTTCTCGCCGAGCCGGGTATCGCCCAGGCGAACCTGTCCGCCTTCCGGGTTGAGCCGAACCCCATCCAGGGAATAAACCACGGAGTCTACGGCTGTCCCGGAGGTATTCTTCAACCCGATCGCTACGGTCTCCCCATGGGTAAATTTCCTGCCCCCCTTCCCGAGTTCAACAGCAAAGCCCCGGGCCGGGTTCTCGCCGTCGCAGGCGAGGAAAAGCGTTAGCAGCAGGCCGGTCAGGCCCATTTTCAAATTCGTCATAATCATTGTTTGGTCATTGTCAGCAGGTTGTAAATCCACGCGCTGGCCAAGCGGTGAACGGGTACTAAATTACGGATGCATTTCCATTGTCCCAAACGCAAAACATCGTATATTTGCGCGCGGCAAGTCCTACACGACCAGCTCCTGCAGAATCCCCCAGGGCGGGAACGCAGCAAGGGTATGCGGTCGTAGCGGTGCGATGTAGGTAGCTTGCCGTTTTTTTATGCCCTGTTCCCAGGGGTCGCGACCCCCCTTTTCCGGAAGGTGTCGAATATTTATTCGTATTTTGAGCGCATGCAACATCGCCCCGTCGTACTGATTACCGGAGCCTCTTCGGGAATTGGAAAATCCACGGCCCACTACCTGGCAGACCGGGGGTACCGGGTCTATGGAACCACCCGGAAATCCCCGAATAACACCGGGGGGGAGGCAGTGACGCTCCTTCAACTCGATGTCCGGGACGAAGACTCCGTGAGGTCGGCAATCCGGGAACTCCGCGGCCTGGAAGGACGGATCGACATATTGATCAACAATGCAGGGGTTGGCATTACGGGCCCGCTGGAAGAAACGCCCCACCAGGCGTGCCTGGATGCCCTGGAAACCAATTTTCACGGCCCGTTGCGCGTCATCCGCCATGTGCTGCCCGTGATGCGGCAACAGCAGTCTGGCTTTATTGTAAACATCACCTCAATTGCCGGGTTTATGGGGTTGCCCTATCGGGGCATATACAGCGCCGGCAAGTCGGCCCTCGGGATCGCAACGGAAGCCTACCGCATGGAGGTTCGGGGTTTCGGCATTAAAATGTGCACCCTGGCCCCGGGGGATTACGCCACAAACATCGCCTCGGGCCGCTTTCACAGCCCGATGCTCGATGATTCGCCCTACCGGCAATCGTACGGCAACAGCCTGAAACTGATGGACGACCACGTGGATGCCGGGAACGACCCGGAGGAGGTTGGCCGGAAAGTCTACCGTATCCTGCAGAAAAAGCATCCCAGGGTTCATTATACCGTGGGTAGCCCCATGCAGCGGCTGTCGCTGACCCTCAAACGGATGCTGCCCGATAAAATATTTGAACGACTTCTGCTGAAACATTATAAATTGTAGTTTTGACCGGAGCAGCCGCCTCGTTATTTTTGTTGTTCGCAAGCGGGGCTGCTTAAAACATTAAACGACATACACTATGAAATTTTTTATCGATACTGCCAACCTGGATCAGATTCGCGAAGCCCAGGCATTGGGCGTCCTGGATGGGGTAACCACAAACCCTTCGCTCATGGCGAAGGAGGGGATTACCGGGAAGGACAATATTTTCAAGCACTATATCGATATCTGCAAGATTGTGGACGGGGGAGATGTATCCGCCGAGGTGATCGCCACCACCTTTGACGAGATCGTAAAGGAAGGGGAGGAGCTCGCCGACCTCCACGAGCAGATTGTGGTCAAGGTGCCGATGATCCGGGACGGGGTAAAAGCCCTGAAATACTTCGCGGACAAGGGCATCCGAACCAATTGCACGCTCGTCTTTTCGGCCGGGCAGGCCTTGCTTGCCGCCAAGGCCGGGGCCAATTATGTATCCCCGTTTATCGGTCGTCTGGATGACATATCTACCGACGGGCTGCATCTGATCGCCGAGATTCGGGAGATTTACGACAATTACGGGTTTGATACCGAGATTCTGGCCGCCTCTATCCGGCATACAATGCACGTGATAGAATGTGCCAAACTGGGTTCCGATGTAATGACCGGGCCGCTTTCTGCTATTGAAGGCCTTTTGAAGCACCCGCTCACCGATATCGGGCTGGAGAAGTTCCTGGCGGATTACCGCAAGGGAAATTCATAAATACAGATAGACCAGCCGGTAGTTCGTTAGGTGGCCCGATCCCAGAAATCAGGACACCAGGGCTGCCCTGAGTGGTTATTATTCGGGATTTGACTGCGTTCGGAAAGAAGTATTCAGGTTCGCAAAGCCGTCCACGATCAACCCGTCTTTGGCAATGACGCTTTTATACGGGTTAAAGACCACCAGGGTGTGGGCAAATTCCTTGAAGTTATCTGCCAGGAACTGATCTTCCGGCGTCAGGCTGTAGGTAGCTACCAGATTCTTCCACTGGGCCTCCTCGGTTTGCATGCAAATACCGACAAACCGGTAATCCGGGTGGTGCTCTTCCAATTGGCGTACCCTTCGGCTGATATTCCTGAGGTGCCGCTGTTCGGGCCCTGACCAAAAGTAAAAGACCGTCTGTTGCCCGGCTACCGGAATATCCCGCAACCAGTACTTTTCGCCATCCGCACCCAACACCTGCAAACGCGGCAGGGGATGGTTCGGACGCAGGTTGTGGATTCCTTCGCTCAGCCGGTTGATCTCGTCCAGGTGACGGTTGTTCCCGGAGCGCTTGTGAAATTCCTCCAGAAACGCCTGGAAATTTTCCTCCGTATCGTGCTTGAGCAGGTATTCAATGGCCACCCCGCGAAACAGGTTGTCGCGCAAAGTCTCCTGGTGAACCAGGCTGTCGATTAATTCGAGCTGGTGTCGGTTGAAGTGCAATTTCCCCGTGAGTTTGCCTGTCCCTTCATCCACTTCACATGCCTTTTTGCAGCCCATATACGCCAGGTTGCCTATATGGAATTTCATAAAATCGTAATAGGGTTTCAGGTAGGTGAGCCTGGGGTCGCTGTAGGACACCTCATCGCGGTAGGCATAGAAATCTTCTGGCAGGTTGTGAAGCGTTTTGTCGTCGGTGGCTCGCCGGTGCCAGAACGGATAACTCTCTTTGTAAAACCAGTTTTTATAGACAATGCTGGCCCGGGCCATATGGTAAGCGTCTTCGGAAAAGCCCTCCTCGGACCGCAATTCGTTGAGTTGAGCGAGCTTCCTCTCGCTGAGCGAATCGATTTTATTGCTGAAAGCATCCGGTTCCAGGTGGATGAAATCTTCGCGAATGAGTTGTTCCTCCTTTTCCGCATCCAGGAATACTTCGAGCTGAAAATTATTGATGACCTCTCCGCTGCCAGAGAAAACCAGGGATTCGTCAAAGGCCACCGTGTTGAGCCGAAGCTGCAGGCTGTCGCCCCGTTCCAGGTATACGTATTGCATTTCCGGCTTGTGAAAAAAGTGATACAGGCCGTTGTCCAGGGAATCCAATCGGATTTCAAAACGGTTGTCGGCATCGAGAAGCGCAGAATCGATGGGAATTTCCCCTTTAAAGAGCACTACCTGCTCCGAGGTCGGGTTGACGATCTCGCCCCCCAGATAGGTTGTTGAGGATTGCGATTCCTCAGCCCCACAACTACACAACAGTACGAAAAGTATAACACCAAAGTACTTGTTTACCATACAATCTTGTCTGCAAAATATCCGATCAAAATTACTGAAACCCTTTTGCGCCCCCTGTTAATGGCTAGTTAAAAATAGGGCTGCGGCCTTCCGGGACGCCCGATTTTAACACGCTGTTTTAATAGGCGTTGGGCAGATAATTGATTACTTTTGCAAAAATTTAAAAACAGCACATATGCTATCGGTTTCGAACCTGTCCGTCCAATTTGGCAAACGCGTCCTTTTTGACGAGGTAAATGCCACGTTTAACCCCGGAAACTGTTATGGTGTTATCGGGGCCAACGGGGCGGGGAAGTCCACTTTCCTCCGAATCCTCGCGGGCGAAGTGGATCCGACGTCCGGACACGTCCACCTGGAGCCGGGCAAACGCATGTCCGTGCTGGAACAGAACCACAATGCCTACGACGCCCATGGCGTACTGGAAACCGTGCTGATGGGGAACAAGCCCCTGTTCGCAATCAAAACCGAGATGGAGGCGCTCTATGCGGATTACGACGATGCAAACGCCGACCGGATTGGGGAGTTGCAGGTGGCTTTCGAAGAGATGAACGGCTGGAACGCTGAAAGCGATGCGGCTGCACTGCTATCCAACCTGGGGATCCGGGAAGACCTCCACCATGCGAGCATGGCAGAGATGGAAGGCAAACTCAAGGTGCGCGTCCTGCTCGCGCAGGCCCTGTTCGGGAATCCCGACGTGCTGGTGATGGACGAGCCTACCAACGACCTGGATTACGATACGATCCAATGGCTCGAGAATTTCCTGGCGGATTACGAAAACCTGGTAATCGTGGTTTCCCACGACCGCCATTTTCTCGACGCCGTCTGTACGCACATTGCGGACATTGATTTTGGAAAGATCAACCTGTATAGCGGCAATTACACCTTTTGGTACGAAAGCAGCCAACTGGCAGCCCGTCAGCGCGCCCAGCAAAACCGGAAGGCCGAGGAAAAGGCCAAAGAGCTGCAGGAGTTTATTCAGCGGTTCAGCGCCAATGTGGCCAAGAGCAAACAGGCGACCTCCCGGAAGAAAATGCTCGAGAAATTGCGCGTGGAGGATATCCGTCCGTCCAGCCGCAGGTACCCGGCCATTATTTTTGAACGGGAACGCGAAGCCGGGGACCAGATTCTCCACGTGGAAGGCCTTGCAGCCCGGAGCGAGGAAGGGGACTGGCTTTTCCGCAAAGGGGAGCTCAACCTGGCCAAGGGCGACAAGGTGGCCCTAATCTCAAAGGATTCCCGCGCAACCACGGCCTTTTATGAAATCATAACCGGAAACCGGAAACCGGATGCCGGAACCCATTCCTGGGGGGTAACCACTACGACCTCGTATTTGCCGGCGGACAACAGCGCCTATTTTGACAAGGACATGAACCTGGTAGACTGGCTGCGGCAGTGGGCGAAGACCCAGGAAGAAAAAGAGGAGGTATACCTTCGCGGTTTTCTGGGTAAAATGCTCTTCAGCGGGGAAGAGGCACTCAAGAAATGCACGGTCCTTTCGGGAGGGGAGAAAGTTCGCTGCATGCTGAGCCGGATGATGATGCAGCGCGCCAATGTGCTGCTGCTCGACGAGCCCACCAACCACCTGGACCTTGAAAGTATTACGGCCTTCAACAATTCCCTGAAACAATTCAAGGGCACGGTGATTTTCACGACCCACGACCACCAGTTTGCCCAGACAGTGGCCAACCGTATTGTGGAACTCACCCCGACGCATACCATCGACCGCTACCTGACGTTTGACGACTACATGTCAGATCCGGCCATCCGGGAGCAACGGCAGAAATTATACGGTGTCCCAGCCTGACGGGCCGGGATTTCAGGCATTGAAATACTTACTGTTCCAAATAGCCGGGTTGAAGTTCTTCCCGAGGGCAAAACCGTAGAAAATCACCACGGCTGCCAGGGATTTGAACATAAAGAAAAAGATGATCCAGAATTCCGCAGCGCTGTCGTTTTTGGAAAACAAACCGCCGGGCACCAACAGGGAGACCAGGTAGCTCACCAGCAACACCACCAGGGTCAGGTTGGCGATATTCCGGAAAGGCCATACCAGGAGACGGCGCAGGGGGTGGAGATCGTTCCCCCATTTGTGGACCAGGTAAAAGTAATCGTTCCCCAGGGGAACAAACAGCAACGGGTCGTCCCGGTCTTGGAGTTTAAACAGGCGGGAAGGGGCGATGATTTTCAATCCCTCCAGCCGCGTATCGTGTGCGTTTTCCAGGTCGGCAATGGCCTGACGGGCACTTTCCGGGAGTTCAGGTTTAAAGTACTTCAGGTCCAGGAAGCGCAGCCGGTAATCGATGCAAACAGCCCGGATCTGATCCAGCCGGTAGATCCTACGGGTTTCCAGCAGGTCAAAATCAAAGGTATTTGGCGGATTTCCCGGGCGCCCATCCCTATCGTTGTCCCCGCTTTCCGCGATGGGCAAATCTGTTGGCACGGCTCTCCCGGATTGTTGGATTTGCAGGGCTTGGAGCAGGCCGGAAAGCTGTGAATCCTGCCACTCCCTTTCCCGGATCGCCTGCAACCGGGATTCGACATTGGTCCTCTTTAACATGAATTTTCTTTTAGCAATTACCCAAAAATACGCATTGGGGCTTTGGGAGTCAAATACAGTATCGTTGTTAAAACTGTTAAAGATATGTTAAAATCATTTTCCGGATTCCCGCAAATTGGCCTGAGGGGGCGAATTGCGTATATTCAGGGCGGGAATTCCGGTAGAATCGGTGTATTCCCGCCCCCGAAATCGACTATAAGGATGCTTACCCGTTATGGAATGCTGCTGCTGGCAGCCCTTTTTTTCCAGGTACCCGATATGTGTGCTCAGCGGCACAGCGGCATGGGGCAACAAGTACCCATCACCCGGCTCGGACTCTCCCCGGACCAGTATCCCACCCTTTTGACGGCCGTGGCAGCCACCGACTTGATGGAAATCCTCGAGAACGGCGCGTTTACCATTTTTGCACCGTCGGACGAAGCTTTTCACAGACTCGATCCGGACCGGGTGCGCGACTGGCTGAAACCGGAGAATAAAAAAGTCCTGAAGTCCCTGGTGGGCTATCACATCGTAGCCGGGGAATTGTCCGCTTCGGAAATTTTACGGGCCCTGAGCCGCGGAAAAGGCACGACGCGATTTACCACGCTGCAGGGTGAGGACCTGATTGCCACCCTGGAGGGTTCCGATATCTATCTTACCGATTGTTCGGGGAATCGAGCCCGGATTACCTGTGCGGACTTAGGCAGCGAACGCCTGGTTTTTCACGAGATCGACCGGGTAGTGCTCCCCGCGCCTTTATAAAAGTCGGTCCGTGTGCCAACTGGCCCGGATTCCAAAATCGGATGGATTACCCGCGGAGTTCTGCGCCCAATTCATTTTCAAACGCTTTCTGCAATGAGCCCATAACCGAATCGATCTGCTTGTCTGCCAGCGTCTTTTTCGGGTCCTGGAGGAAAAAGCTCAGGGCATAGGATTTTTTCCCAGCCGGCAGCTTATCACCTGTATAAACGTCAAAGAGCCGGACATCGCGCAGAATTTTTCTATTGGTTTTCAGTGCCAGGTCGTGCAGTTGCCGAAAGGATACCGATTCGTCCAGCAACAGGGCCAGGTCCCTGCGAACTTCCGGGTGCCTGGGGATTTCGGTATACGAAATTTCCGCGCCCTGAACCCCCTGGAGCAGCAGCGGCCAGTCGATATCCGCATAGAGTACTTCCTGGCGGATATCAAAGGCCCGGAGGATATCCGGGTGTACGGATCCCAGCCGGACGACGGCGCGTTTTCCCATAGAAATCTCGAGGGCTTCCGAAAATCGTTGGTCCGTTACCGGCATTTCCTCCCGGGGCCCGGCTCCCAGACTATCCAGAACATGAGCCACTACCGCTTTCAGGTCAAAGAACCCCTGAGGCTTTGCAGTGTTTTCCCAATGGTCGGGATGCTGATTTCCCGTCAGGAGCAGGGCCAGCCTTTCCCGTTCTTCCCATTGGGTCCCTTCCCGGGAATAAATTTGGCCAAATTCGTACAGGCGCAAGTCTTGCTGGCGCCGGTTCAGGTTGTGCGAGATAGCACCCAATCCCGAGAAAAGAAGGTCTCTGCGCAATGCGGACAGCTCCTGGCTGAGCGGGTTCATCAAGGCGACTTCCCCTTCCGGATCACCGCCCAAAAGCGCATTGTGGGCAGGATTGCAGAGGCTGTTGCCTAGAATTTCGTCAAACCCCAGTGCAGCCAGCCGGCCGCTGATGCGATCCTGTAGTTTATGGGGCGCCACGCCGGCAGGGGGCTCGATGGAAGCGGTAAACTGGGACTTATCCGGGATGTTGTTGTATCCGTACACCCGTAGGATTTCCTCAATTACGTCCACTTCCCGGCGAACATCCACCCGGTAAAACGGGATCACCAGGCCCAACCCGGATTCTGTGACGCTCTTTACCTGGATATCCAGGGAAGCCAGGATCGAAATAACGGTATCCCGGGGAATTTCCGTGCCGACCAACCGGTAAATTTTTTCGTAGGTGAGGAACACATTGTGGTCCGGCATCTTTTTCGGATAAAGGTCCACGGCGTCCGAGCTGATCTCGCCCCCCGCAATGTCCCGGATCAGGATAGCGGCCCGCAGCAGGGCGTACTCCACATTGTTGATGTCAATGCCCCGTTCGAAGCGAAAGGAAGCATCCGTGTTAAGCCCGTGTCGCTTGGCGGTCTTCCGAATTGAAACCGGGTCAAAATAGGCGCTCTCCAGAAAAATATTCCGGGTATCCATGGTGACTCCCGTGTTGATGCCCCCGAAAACGCCGGCGATACACATGGGTTTTTCCGCGTCGCAGATCATCAGGTCTTCCTCGTGGAGGATGCGCTCTTCCCCGTCCAGCGTCATGAATTTGGTACCGGCCTTAACGGTCTTTACCAGGATTTTCTTGCCGTGGATGCGGTCCGCGTCAAAGGCGTGCAAGGGTTGCCCGAGTTCGTGCAGGACGTAGTTTGTGGCATCCACTACATTATTGATCGGGCTCAGGCCGATGGCGCGGAGCCGGTTGCGCAACCAGTCCGGTGATTCCTGAACGATCAAATTGCTGATGGTGACGCCGCAGTACCGGGGCGCGAGTTCCGGTTTTTCCACCTGCACCTCAATCCGCCCCGAGCGGTTGTCCACGTGGAAATTGCTCACCGAGGGGGTAATGAGTTCCTTCGATATTTTCTGTTGTTTCAAGCCGGCCCGCAGGTCGCGCGCCACGCCGTAATGGCTCATGGCGTCTGCGCGGTTGGGGGTCAGCCCGATTTCAAAGACTTCGTCTTCCTCCAGTTGGAAGAGTTCTGCACAGGGGGTACCCGGGGCGGCATCCGTATCGAGCACCAGGATGCCGTCGTGGCTGTCTCCCAGGCCTATCTCGTCTTCGGCGCAGATCATGCCGTGGCTCGCCTCTCCGCGGATTTTCCCTTTTTTGATTTTCCACGGCTCCCCGTCTGCCGTGTAGAGCGTCGTTCCGATAGTGGCCACCGGAACTTTCTGGCCTTTGGCCACATTGGGCGCCCCGCAGACAATCTGAACCGGTTTATCGGCACCGATATCCACCTGGCATAGCGACAACTTGTCGGCATTCGGGTGTTTTTCACAGCTTTTCACCTCTCCCACCACAATACCTTTGAGGCCCCCGGGGACGGATTCAAACGGCGTGATTCCTTCCACTTCGAGCCCGAGGTCTGTAAGCAACTCTGCGGTTTTTTCCGCCGGCCAGTCCATTTCGATGAACTGGCGCAACCATTTATAGGAGATTTTCATTCCGCTGTTTTAAGCGAACAAAGATAAAACAATGTCCCTATTTATTCCACTTTCCGCCATCGGCCCGGATTAAAATAAAAACCCCCGGGCGTTAAGGGCCGGGGGGATTGCTTTGCAATGCAGGCGGTATCAGATAATCGTGGATTTTCCCAGGCCGATATTCTCCTGGTTCAACCCCTTGAAATCGTCCGAATCGCTGATGTGTCCGGCAATAAACTGGCCCACATCGTCCGTACCGTGTTTGCTTTTTGGGTCGAGGTCCGGGGTGACCATTCCCTTTTTCAGGGCTTTGTTCACCGAGCGCACCACGGCGGCAGCCTCTTCGTCCAGGCCAAAATGGTCGAGCAGCATGGCTGCCGACAGGATCGAGGCAATCGGGTTGGCGATGTTCTTGCCGGTAGCCTGGGGGTAGGAGCCGTGGATGGGCTCAAACATGGCGCTGGATTCCCCTACGGACGCAGAGGGCAACAGGCCGATGGACCCGCCGATCACGCTTCCTTCGTCCGACAGGATATCCCCAAACATGTTTTCCGTGAGGATCACATCGAACTGGCTGGGGTTCAAGATCATTTGCATGGCCGCGTTATCCACAAAGAGATAGTGGAGTTCCACGTCCGGGTAACTCTCCCCGATGCGCGTAACCACCCGGCGCCACAGGCGGGAGGATTCCAGTACGTTGGCCTTGTCCACCAGGGTGAGTTTCTTTCGGCGGCCTTTTGCGGCCTTGAAAGCCAGGTGCGCAATCCGGCTGATCTCCTCTTCGCTGTAGATGCAGAGGTCGGAAGCGGTGTTCCCGTCTTCGCTCAGGAATTTTTCGCCGAAATAAATGCCCCCTGTCAGTTCCCGGTAAATAACGAAATCCGTGTTTTCAATGCGTTCCTTCCGGAGAGGCGATTTGTCAATCAGGGTAGGGAAGACCTTTACCGGGCGGATATTGCTGAATAGCCCCAATTCCTTGCGCAGTCGCAGGAGGCCCTGCTCGGGGCGCACCTTGGATTCCGGATCGTTGTCGTATTTCGGGTCGCCGATGGCCCCGAACAGGACGGCGTCGGATTGCTTACACAATTCCAGGGTGTCGTCCGGAAGGGGGTTCCCGGTCTGGTCGATGGCAATGGCGCCGACTGGCGCCTTGGTAAATTCAAATTGGTGCCCGAAGGCCTCTTCAACAGCCTGCAGGCAGGCAACGGCCTGGGCGGCCACCTCGGGTCCGATCCCGTCTCCCGGGAGCAATGCGATTTTCAATTTCATCAAGCGATACTTTCTATATTAACACCGGACGCCTCCACAATGCTGTGGATATCGGCATCTTCGATTTCTTTTTTGCGGTCCGCAAAGACCAGGAATTGGTCGTATACTTTATCGAGCTGCAACTTGGTCAGTTCATACCCGACTTTCTTGGCCCGGTAAGCCAGGGCCGCCCGGCCACTGCGCGCTGTCAGCACGATGGAAGATTCGGTCACCCCCACGTCCACCGGGTCGATAATTTCATAGGTTTCCCGTTTTTTGATGACCCCGTCCTGGTGGATTCCGGAACTGTGGGCAAAGGCATTGGAGCCCACGATGGCCTTGTTGGGCTGCACCGGCATGCCCATTTTCCGGGAAACCATCTGACTGGTATCGTACAGGAGTTTGCTGTTGATCCCTGTATCCAGGTTCAGGTGGGGATGTTGGCGGAGGATCATCACCACTTCTTCCAGGGAGGTATTCCCGGCCCGTTCGCCGATCCCGTTGATGGTACATTCTATCTGACGGGCGCCGTTGATCACCCCGGCAATGGAATTGGCGGTGGCGAGCCCCAGGTCGTTGTGGCAGTGACATGAGAGGATCGCCTTGTCGATGTCGCGCACATTTTCCCGCAGGTACTTCATCTTGGCCCCGTATTCTTCGGGAAGGCAATAACCGGTGGTATCCGGGATGTTCAGGACTGTGGCCCCGGCCTGGATGACCGCCTCGCAGATCCGTGCCAGGAACTCATTCTCGGTACGCCCGGCATCCTCGGCGTAGAACTCCACGTCCTCCACAAAAGTCTTGGCGTATTTGACGGCTTCCACTGCCCGCCGCAACACCTCGTCCTGGGTGGAATTGAATTTGTATTTGATATGGGATTCCGACGTACCGATGCCCGTGTGTATCCGAGGCTTTTTGGCGTCCTTGATGGCCTCGGCAGCAACCTCGATATCTTTTTTAACCGCACGCGTCAGGCCGCAGACCGTCGCGTTTTTAACCAGGCGGGAGATTTCCGAAACAGATTTAAAATCCCCGGGGCTTGAAATCGGGAAGCCCGCTTCGATCACATCCACCCCCAGCGCATCGAGGCGTTCGGCGATTATCAGCTTCTGCTCCGTATCCAGTTTGCAACCCGGGACCTGTTCGCCGTCCCTGAGGGTTGTGTCAAAAATCTGTACCTTATCTTTGCTCATTATATTTACATACTTTTAATCACCAATTAACGAAGATAACGGGAGTGGGTTGGAATCCGGGATATCCGCCTGTCCATTTACAATGTTAAGGATCAGTTTGCTATTCGTACAGTGCTGTAAAACAGTCGCTTAATATGGAATTATTACGATGACGAATACCCATAAAGACGCCCTGTTCGTTTTGGTCAAATCCCTGTCCAAATCGGAAAAGCGCCAATTCAAACTCTATGTGGGCCGGTTGGGCGTCAACGCGGATGCCAAGTTCCTGGCTTTGTTCAACTTACTGGACAAGCACAAAGCCTATGACGAGGAGGCCATCCTGCAGAGCGGAATTGTCAAAAAATCCCAGTTGTCCAACCTCAAGGCGCACCTCTACAAGCAAATCCTGATCAGCCTGCGCCTGAACCCGGTAAACCAGAATGTCCGCGTGCAAATCCGGGAACAACTCGATTTTGCCACAATCCTCTATCAGAAAGGCCTCTACAAGCAAAGCCTGAAAATCCTCGAAAAGGTCAAGGCCACCGCCATCGAACACGAGGAGAAAAATATCGCTTTTGAGATCGTGGAGCTCGAAAAGATCATCGAGACACAGTACATCACCCGAAGCCTGCCGGACCGGGCCCGGGAACTCACCACCGAAGCCGAGCGCCTGGCCGACCTGAACAACATCACCAGCAAGCTCTCCAACCTTTCCCTGCAGTTGTACGGGATGATGCTGCAGGTGGGCTACGTACGCAACGACGAGGATTACCGAAGGGTCACCGAGTATTTTGACGAGCACCTTCCGGACTACCGACTCAACCAATTGGGGTTCCGCGAAAAACTTTGGTTGTACAAGGCATACCTGTGGTACAGTTTCCTGACCCAGGATTTTTTATCCGCCTACCGCTATGCCCACAAATGGGTGAGCCTGTTCAACGACAACCCGGACCAGATCTGCCTGAACCCCGTGTTCTACCTCAAGGGGAACAACTACCTGCTGGAATCCCTGTTCTACGTGCAATACAGCAGCCAGTTCCGCAGCACCTTGGAACATATGGAAACCGTAATTTCCGGCAAAGATTTCCCCAAAAACGACAATGTGACCTCCCTGAGTTTCCTCTATGTGAATGCCAATAAGCTCAACCTGCATTTCCTGGAAGGCACTTTCCGTAAAGGCCTGGACCTGGTGCGCATTGTGGAATACGGCATCGCCAAGCACCGGCAGCGGCTGGACCAGCACCACATCATGCTGTTTTACTACAAGATTGCCTGCCTGTATTTCGGGAACGGAGACCATAAAAACTGCATTCTCTACCTCAAAAAAATTATCCAGAACAAGAGCCTCAAGGTACGGGAAGACCTGATGTGTTTTGCCCGGGTACTGAGCCTGGTGGCACACTACGAGGCGGGGATGGACTACCATTTGGAGGTGCAGCTTAAAAGCACGTATAAATTCCTGTTGAAAATGAATGAACTGCACGCGGTGCAGCGGGAGATGATCAAATTCCTGAGGAAAATGGGGTCTATTTACCCCCACGAACTCAAGGATGCCTTCCAGGAATTATACGACCGGCTCAAGGTCTATGAAGACCACCCTTACGAGAAACGCGCCTTCCTCTACCTGGACATCCTCTCCTGGCTTGAAAGCCACCTGCAGGGCCGGCCGGTAGCAGACATTATCCGGGAGAAGGCCGTGGCGATGGCGCGGTAGGTTGATTTGGCAATTTGCCAATTTGCCAATTTGTGAATTTGCCAATGAGGTAGTTTACCAATGAAGTAATTTGGAAATCGCAATGAGCTAATTGGCTTACTAACAATTAAAATAAAAATCCGGGGTCTGGAATTCAACCGGCTATTTGAAACCTCCGGGGGTCATTGAGTTACCGCGCGCAATCTCCAAATCTTCAAATCGGCGCATCTTCAAATCACCCAATCCCCATCTTCAAATCTTCAAATCACCCAATCCCCATCTTCAAATCTTCAAATCACCCAATCCCCATCTTCAAATCTTCAAATCACCCAATCCCCATCTTCAAATCTTCAAATCTTCAAATCTTCAAATCGAATCCAGTTTCCCACAAGCCTCCCAAAGCGGGTCGTCCGGTAAGGGCGCCAGGATACTGACGGGGTCTTGGCGCACCGGGTGGATAAATTCGAGTCTGCGGGCGTGCAAATGGATGCCCCCGTCCGGGTTGCTCCTGGGGAAGCCGTATTTAAGATCCCCCTTTATCGGGCTTCCTATGGCGGCCAGCTGGGCGCGGATCTGGTGGTGCCTGCCGGTTTCCAGGTCAATTTCCAACAGGTGGTAGCGGTCCAGGCTGCCGAGCAGTCGGTAATTGAGGATCGCCTGCTTGCTGCCGGGGACTTCTTTGGCCCGGGCATAGGACTTGTTTTGTTTTGGGTTGCGTTCCAGCCAGTGTACCAAACGGCCGGCTGTTTCAGGAGGCGGGGTCCCCACCAGGGCCCAGTAGGTTTTACGGGTACCGCCCTCCGCGAACAATCGGTTCATCCGGCTGAGCGCCTTCGAAGTTCGCGCAAAAACGATGACGCCGGTGGTGGGCCGGTCCAGCCGGTGGACGACTCCCAGGAATACCTTTCCGGGTTTCTGATATTTATGCGCGATATAGTCCTTGACGGTTTCAGGCAGCGGGGTATCCCCCGTTTTGTCACCCTGAACGATATCGCCTGCGCGTTTGGAGACGGCGATCAGGTGGTTATCCTCATAGAGGACCATCAGGTTTCCGGGATGTGTTTTCGGACCGTTCATGGAAGGCAGGAAGTGTGAGGCGTGGCAAATGCGCAGTATGCTGGGGTTCGTAACACCGCGGGGTACCGGCTAGTATTGTTCGTCCGTGTTCGGGAAATTCTTCGATTTGACATCGCTTACATACTGCCCGATAGCTTTTCCCATATCCTCGTACAGATTCATATACCGGCGTAAGAAACGCGGGTTGAATTCGTGGGTCATCCCCAGGAGGTCGTGAATAACCAGTACCTGGCCGTCCGCATGGACCCCCCCGCCGATCCCGATAGTCGGGATGGTGAGTTTCTCGGAGACCTTTTTGGTGAGTTCCGCCGGGATCTTTTCCAGGACTACGGCAAAGCAGCCGAGGCGTTCCAACAGCTTGGCATCCTCCACGAGTTTGCGGGCTTCGGCCTCTTCCTTGGCCCGTACCGTGTAGGTGCCGAATTTGTAAATACTCTGGGGGGTCAGCCCCAGGTGGCCCATCACCGGGATGCCGGCGTTCAGGATGCGCTTCACGGATTCCTTTACCTCTTCCCCGCCTTCCACCTTCACGGCGTGCGCGCCGCTCTCCTTCATAATGCGAATGGCAGAACGGAGGGCTTCCTTCGGGTCGCTTTGGTAGGAGCCGAAGGGGATATCCACAACGACGAGCGCCCGGTCCACAGCCCGGATCACCGAACTCGCGTGGTAGATCATCTGGTCCAGCGTGATGGGCAGGGTGGTTTCGTGACCCGCCATGACATTACTTGCGGAATCCCCGACCAGGATTACGTCGACCCGCGCAGCATCCACGATCCGCGCCATGGAATAGTCGTAGGCGGTAAGCATTGAAATTTTTTCACCCTGTTGCTTCATTTCCACGAGCGACCGGACGGTAACCCTTTTGTATTCTTTTTTAGAAACGGACATAGTTTGGCGGTTTATGGCGCCTAAAAGTACACAATTTTGCCGTGTCCGCCCGAAGGCACCCCCGACCAGGGATTCGCCGGAATAGGCTACATTTGGAGAATTCAACTTGACGCCATGTACGCATTATTTTATCGCCTTCTCGCAGTATTCATTCTCCTGTCCGGGCCTATTGGACTGGCTCAGCAGGATTCAAAAGCTGCGGTCCGCTCCAGTATCGACCGCTTTTTCCAGGGTTTACACCAGCGGGATACCACCGGGATGAAAACCGTATTGGGGGCCGAGGTGCTCCTGCAGACCGTAGGGAGCGATCCGGAAGGAAAGGCCGTATTGCGTTCCCAGCCCATGGCCGATTTCCTGGCATCCATTGCCGGCATCCCCGATACCGTGGTCATCGAAGAGCGGTTGCTGGATTACAAAATCCGCGTAGACGGAAATATGGCTCATGCCTGGACCCCGTACGAATTCTATGTAGGCGGGAAGTTCAGCCACTGCGGGGTGAATTCCTTCCAGCTTTTCCGGGATGGATCGGACTGGAAAATCATCTACATCGTCGATACGCGGAGGCGGGACGGCTGCCTTTAGCAGTCGCTCAGGTTGACCCCCACGGCGAGCCCCCCTTCGGAGGTTTCCTTGTATTTTGAGTTCATGTCCCGGGCCGTTTCCCACATGGTCTGGACCACCTTGTCAAAAGGCACTTTTGCATTGGCCGCGTCCGATCCCAGGGCGAGTTCCGCCGCATTGATCGCCTTGATGGCGCCCATGGAGTTGCGCTCGATACACGGTATCTGTACCAACCCGGCAATCGGGTCGCAGGTAAGCCCCAGGTGGTGTTCCATCGCAATTTCTGCGGCCATCAGTACCTGGGCCGGCGTGCCGCCCAGCAATTCGGTCAGGGCCCCGGCGGCCATGGCGGACGACACCCCGATCTCCGCCTGGCACCCGCCCATGGCGGCTGAGATGGTGGCCCCCTTTTTAAAGAGGCTGCCTATTTCGCCTGCCACCAGCAGGAATCGTTTGATTTCCGGAAACCCCGCCTGGTGGTTTTCGATGACCAGGTAGTACATCAACACGGCCGGGATGACCCCGGCGCTTCCATTGGTAGGGGCCGTAACAATCCGACCCAGGCTGGCGTTGACCTCATTGACGCTCAAGGCAAAACAACTCACCCATTTCAGAATCTGACGGAACTGTACCCGGGTATTCCGAATGGATGCGGGCCAGTCTGACGGCCCGGTATAGGGCGAATCCCCCTGCAGGTTCTGGTAAATTTCCGCTGCCCGGCGCTTTACGCGGAGTCCCCCGGGCAGTTCCCCCGGCGTATGGCAACCTTCGTAAATCGATGCGAGCATTACCTCCCAGATACGCTGCAACCCGGCGCCGATTTCCGAATCGGTCCGCAGGGACCGCTCGTTCTCCAGGACGATATCCGAAATGGACGCCCCGGCGTTTTTGCAATGGCTCAATAATTCCGCCCCGGTACTGGAAGGGTAGGGGAACTGGTTGAAGGCCTGCTTTTTGCGTTTTGCGTTTTCCTGCTCTTTCTTGACCACAAAACCGCCGCCTATGGAATAATAGGTTTCCGACCGTTTCTTCCCGTCACTGAAATGCGCTTCAAACGTCAGTCCGTTGGCGTGGAAGGGGAGGAATTTCCTGTGGAAGCTGATATCGGTTTTCGGGTCGAAGCGCACCGGATGGGACCCCCCCAGCCGGAGTTCTTCCTTTTCCCGTATTTCCGAGATGGTGGACGACACGGATTCGATGGGTACGGTTTCCGGATCGGCCCCACAGAGCCCCATCTGTACGGCCAGGTCCGTGGCATGCCCTTTACCGGTAAGCGAAAGGGATCCGTACAGGAGGACGCGGACCCTGGTTACCCGTTCCAGCTTTTCCGTTTTTCGCAACTCCCCGAGGAAGCGCAAGCCGGCTTTCCAGGGTCCCAGAGTATGGGAGCTGGACGGCCCGATTCCAACCTTAAGCATATCAAAGACACTGATGCACTCCATACCCGTTGTTTTATCAGTACGAAAATACAAAGCTCCGCAGGAGTACCACCTATACTGCCGGAAAATAAACGGCCACTTACCACTTTCCCTGAAAGCCCCCGGCCGCAGCTTTTTGCGGGATGTTTGTGACAGTATGTCAGGTTTTGTGTAATGGCATATTGTTTGACACTTACAGTGCGACCGGAAAGCAATACACTAATAATAAAATTACAGGAATGAGTAAGATTATCGGAATAGATTTAGGTACCACAAACTCCTGCGTCTCCGTGATGGAGGGAAATGAGCCTGTGGTAATCCCGAATGCCGAGGGCAAGCGTACGACCCCTTCCGTGATCGCCTTTGTAGAGGGCGGTGAAATCAAGGTGGGCGACCCGGCCAAGCGGCAGGCGGTGACCAACCCGAACAAGACCATATACTCCATAAAGCGTTTTATGGGGAACAAATATTCAGAATCCCAGAAGGAAGCCGAACGGGTGCCGTACAAAGTCGTCAAAGGAGACAACAACACCCCGCGGGTAGACGTTGACGGACGCCTTTACACCCCCCAGGAACTCTCTGCGATGATTCTGCAGAAAATGAAAAAGACAGCCGAGGATTATCTCGGACAATCCGTCAGCCGTGCGGTAATTACCGTCCCGGCCTACTTCAACGATTCCCAGCGGCAGGCTACCAAGGAAGCCGGTGAAATTGCGGGGCTTAAAGTAGAGCGGATTATCAATGAGCCCACGGCGGCTTCCCTGGCCTACGGCCTGGATAAAAAAGACCAGGACCAGAAAATCGTAGTCTTTGACTTTGGTGGCGGAACGCACGACGTATCCATCCTGGAGCTCGGGGACGGGGTTTTTGAGGTACTCGCAACAGACGGGGACACCCACCTGGGCGGGGACGACGTAGACCAGAAGATCATCGATTGGCTTGCGGATGAATTCAAGCAGGAAGAAGGGATGGACCTGCGTGAGGATGCCATGGCCCTGCAACGCCTCCGGGAGGCGGCTGAAAAGGCCAAGATCGAATTGTCCTCTTCCTCACAGACGGAGATCAACCTGCCGTATATCACGGCGACTTCCTCCGGACCCAAGCACCTGGTGCGCACCTTGTCGCGTTCCAAATTCGAGCAACTGATCGAAGACCTGGTCAAGCGGACCATCGCCCCTTGCGAATCGGCCCTGAAAACGGCTGGTCTCTCCAAGAGCGATATCGATGAAATCATCCTGGTGGGAGGATCCACGCGGATTCCGGCCGTACAGGAAGCGGTTGAGAAATTTTTCGGGAAGAAGCCTTCCAAGGGCGTAAACCCGGATGAGGTGGTTGCCATCGGCGCGGCCATCCAGGGAGGCGTCCTGACCGGGGATGTAAAAGACGTACTGCTCCTGGACGTTACCCCCCTTTCGCTCGGAATCGAGACGATGGGAGGCGTGAATACAAAACTCATCGAGGCGAACACCACCATCCCGACCAAGAAGTCGCAGGTGTTCTCCACCGCGGCCGACAACCAGCCTTCTGTGGAAATCCACGTACTTCAGGGCGAGCGCCCCATGGCCAAGGACAACAAGACCATCGGGCGGTTCCACCTGGACGGCATCCCGCCGGCGCCCCGGGGCACGCCGCAGATTGAGGTGACTTTTGACATCGACGCCAACGGGATCATCAAGGTGTCTGCAACGGATAAGGCAACCGGGAAGTCTCAGGACATCCGGATCGAAGCCTCCTCCGGCCTTACCGAGGAAGAGATCGAGCGGATGAAGTCTGAAGCCGAGGCGAATGCCGAAGCGGATAAGAAAGCCAAGGAGAAGGTAGACAAACTCAACGAGGCCGACCAGATGATTTTTCAAACGGAAAAACAACTGGGGGAATTCGGCGATAAATTGTCTGCAGACAAGAAGCAGGAAATCGAATCCGCGCTCGAAGAGCTCAAAAAGGCTTATGAAAGCAAGGATACCGATGTAATCCAGCCGGCCCTGGACAAAATCAACGAAGCCTGGAAGAACGCTTCGGAGGAAATGTACAAGGCACAGGCCGAGGCCCAGCAACCGGGAGCAGACGGTGCCGGGCAGACCACGGATTCAGGCGATGCCGCGGAAGGAGACAACGTGGAGGACGTCGATTTTGAGGAAGTGAAATAAGAAACGCCGCACTCAGGCGTTAGCATAAAAGGGCGGATTCAATTTCCGCCCTTTTTATTTTTTTGGAACAGGGTTCCGCCTTTTCCGCCGAAGCAGTAATTTTACGCTATGAAACATCGCTACGTCGTCTGCATATCGCTTGTTTTCGCGTTGATGGGCCAATCCCTGAGACCCCAGGAACCTGAGTCTTTCAGCCGAAGCGATTTCCAGCTGCTCGGGCCGGTAAAGTCCTGTGTGGTCCAGGCGAACTACGGGGCGGAAACCTTTGAGTTCGACCGAACAGGAAGGCTTGTTAAGTCGCAAACCCGCTACAACGACTCGGATTACGATATCACCTATTACCGTTTTTCGGATTCCCTGCTGACCGAAAGGCGGGATGAAGTATACCGGGACGGGAAATTCGACGCCCAGACCTCAATTGCCCATTTTTATTCCCGCGATACAGCTGCCCGGCCCCGGTTGCTGGAACGCATTGTATCCTATGACCGGTCTTTCCAGGAACAGGTTGCCTACTACTTTGGGGACTCGGGCCGATTGGAACGCATAGTGCGCACGGATGCGGAAGGAGTGGACGAGACCTCGGTGGAATACGCGGTATTTAAAAACGAAGCGACCCGGAGCTTTACAAAAAACGGCGAACTGCAAAAAAGCATCCGTACCTCCCAGGTGCAGGGGGAGCAGGGCGGCACCACCACGCAACTGGTAAAGGAATACCTGCGGGGTAGTCCGGTAAAGGCCGTGGAGAGCACCCTGGATGAGCAGGGAAAACTCCTCAGGGAAGTGACCTTTGCCTATGATGCGGAAAAGAAATCCTTTGTCCCGGCAAGTACCCGGGAGGTCAGCTATAACGACCAGGGCCTTCCCGAGACCGAAACCACCACGATCCATGCGCAGGGCAAAGGTGGTTCCAAGGGCGAGCGAAAGGAAATCCGGAATTACGTCTACCAGATGGACGGCAGCGGCTACGGAAATTGGGTGCGCCAGGTGGTTACCCCGGAGAACTCATTTGTGGTACGGCAAATAGCGTATTACAAACCCCCAGCGGAGGTGGCGCAGAAAGACAGCCTGAACGATTGAAGCAGGCCGGGGTTATTCCTGGCTTATCTGTTGGGATTGCCGCCTGTCCATTCATGCTGCAATAAGCCGTAGACGCAGGTGTTTCTTTTAAAACCGTCATCCAGGTATACGTTTTTGCGAAAAACACCTTCGAGGCGGGCCCCCAACTTTTCTACGGCTTTGCGAGAGCGGATATTCCGCTCGTCAATCCGGAATTCAACCCGTTCAAAGCCCATCGGCCCGAATGCGGCATCCAGCATCAGGGATTTTACCGCGCAATTCAAGCCGGTACCCTGAAATCGGCTTCCTATCCAGGTAGAACCGATTTCCACAACCCGGTTGCGCGCATCTATCCGCATAAATCGGGAAGTACCCGCCCATTGACCGGCTTCCCTGTCGTAGATCAGGAAGACCTGGCTCGTTCCCTCCTGCGTCTCCCGTAATGCCTTTTGAAAATAAGCCTCAAATCCTTCCGGGGTGGTCAGTACCCCTGGCGAATACCGGATCAGGCCAGGCTCCCGGGCAATTTCCCTGAGGCACGGATAATTTACAGGAGTCAACGCCTCCAGACGCGCCCGTTCGTTCTGCAAAACTACTTTTCCCTGATCCATTTGCGCTGTAATTCATGCCCCCCGCGGTAGTTGATGATCTCCAACCGGCTGCCAAATACTTTCCGGGCATGATCGGCGAGTTCTTTTCGGCCCCATTTGTCGGCCATGGGGTCGGAATCCCCGTGGTATAGCTCTACCCGGCATCCTTCCGGCAGGTGTTCAAAATCCGCGGGCCTTAGTTCCTCCGGGATCCTGCCCGCGTAGAGCACGATCCGCCTGCAGGTTATTCGCCTGCGGGCCACCCAGCGGCACAAGACGGAAACACCCTGGGAGTAGCCAAAGGCGATGAGGTTGTTGCAGTCTTTCAATCCTTCCTCAGCAGCCATCACGTCCAGATAAGCCAACAGGTTTTCCATATGCCCCTGGGTGTTCTCACGGGTCAGCCAACTGGCCCCAACGCGGTCATAGGTATCCGAGGTATAATAAAGCGACGGGGCCTGGGGGGCCAGGACGTAATTCCGGGTAAGGTCCAAGTGATTGAAATTCCTTAGGAAAAAACGGGCCAGTTGGCCGATTCCGTGGAATACGATCCAGGTATTTCCGGCTCCCCGGCGCGGATTGCCAAGGGTGAAATACGGTTCCCGGGTCGTGTAGGAAACCGATTTCTCAGTTGGGTATTCGGGTTCGTGGTCCGACATGGGAGTGGAAGGGAATGTTTACCTTTACAAAAATGGAAAATGCATGGAGCAATACAAAGAAAAAATACTGGAGGTTTGTAACGGCGTGTGTAAAAATACGCTGATGGAAACCCTGGAGATTGAGTTTACCGATGTGGGCGAAAATTTCCTGACCGCCCGTATGCCTGTGACTCCCAGGGTACACCAGCCAGACGGGATCCTGCACGGCGGGGCCACGGTTGCCCTGGCAGAAAGCGTTGCAAGTGCGGCTTCATATGTTTTTCTGGATGCCCAGAAGTTCTTTGTACGCGGTATTGAAATCTCGGCGAATCACCTGAGGAGTATCTCCGAAGGCTATGTCGAGGCGCACGCATCCATGATGCATCGGGGCCGAACCACCCAGTTGTGGGAAATCCGGATCCTCGGACCGCAGGACGAACTGATATCGCACTGCAAACTCACCACCATTGCCCTCCCCAAAGAAAATTAAATTCAGCAAGCTCGAGCGGCTTCTCGGGGAGCATCGGGGGAAATCGCTGCCCTTTGCCCTTTTCCGGAATCCCGGGGAGGAGGAGATTCATTCCCTATTGCAAAACGACCGGGAAAACCCCGGTTTTACAGGGGGTGATCAAAAAGGCTTTGTATTTGCCCCGTTCCACACGGGAGCTTCACCGACCCTGTTCCTGCGGCCGGACCAGGCGTATCGCACCCCGGTTCCCGGGGGAGCTGCCTGTGCGATGGATATCGGCCCCCGGCCGGACACGGAAGCCCGGGAAATACACATGGGCCTGGTGGAGGAGGCTGTGCGGGAGATCCGGACCACCTCCCTGGAAAAGGTGGTGTTGGCCAGGCGGTTTTCGCTGCCGTGCACCCTTTCGGCCGTCGAAATCTTTCTCCGCCTGTGCCAAACCTACCCCCGGGCTTTCTGCTATGTGTGGAGCCACCCGGATTCCGGGACCTGGCTGGGTGCGAGCCCGGAGCAGCTTATGGAGTTCGACGGCACCCGCGGCCACACGGATGCCCTGGCCGGGACGCAGCCGGCAGCGGGATTTGTGGCGCCGGCCTGGTCGGCAAAGGAATACAGGGAACAACAGCTGGTCACCGATTTTATCGTGGAGAAACTCCGGGAGGCCGGCCTGGAACCCGAAGTGGGCCCCACCCGGGATGAACGGGCCGGTGCGCTCTGGCACCTCAGGACGCGGGTCGGATTCCAGGCAGATGCTGACGCCGCGGCCGGCCTGGTTGGGGCATTGCATCCTACCCCTGCCGTGTGTGGTCAGCCCAGGGGCGCCGCCCGGGATTATATACTGGGGCACGAAAATTTTGACCGGGAGTATTATTGTGGCTTCCTGGGGGAAGTGGGCCGGACCGGCCCCGGCTCCTTCCGGCTGTTCGTAAACCTTCGATGCCTGCAACTCCGGGAAAACAGCGCGTATATCTACACGGGCGGGGGCATCACCGCCGATTCGGATCCGGCCGCGGAATGGGACGAAATCCAGCATAAGAGCCTGACGGTGCTGCGCGCCCTGCAGAATTCCCCGGATTGACTGGCAGGACCCGGGATCGCTTCGTATTTTTGCAGCGCCTATGAGATATACCGACATCCCGGCTGCACATTTGGTGGTGGCCTATTGCAAATCTGCGGGGGTCCGGCAGGTAGTCCTGTCCCCGGGATCGCGAAATGCCCCCCTGGTTCTGGGCTTTACATCGGATCCGTATTTTGAGTGTTTCAGTGTGGTGGATGAGCGCAGCGCTGCATTTTTTGCCCTGGGCCTGAGCCAGCAGTCCGGAAACCCCACCGCCCTGGTGTGTACTTCGGGCAGCGCCCTGCTCAATTATTACCCTGCCGTGGCCGAGGCGTATTACAGCCGGATTCCGCTGCTGGTCCTTTCGGCGGACCGCCCCGTTTACAAAATCGACATCGGGGACGGGCAGACCATCCGCCAGGACGGTGTTTATGGCAACCATATCGGCTTTCAAGGCAACCTGCAGCAGGACGTCACCCACGCTCCGGCAAGTATTCGGTGGGAAGGCGGTAGGGAGCCCGGGGACCCTCGTTCCCTGCATGAAATGCAGGCCCGCATCCTGGCTGAAAACGAGGCCAGGGTACAGGCAGCCCTTCAAACAGCCATGGAGGACCATTTGCCCGTCCACCTGAACATTCCATTTGAAGAACCCCTATACGGTACCAGTCCGGAGCCGCCGGTTGAAATACGTCCCACCCTGCAGCCCCGGCTGCCGGAAATTAACGGGGAAGGGGAGGATTTGCTCGGGCACTGGCAGGAAGCTGGCAGGAAGATGGTATTGATTGGCAGCCTGCCCCCTGGCAGCCTCTCGGATGCCGTCGTCGAAAGGATGGCCGCCGATCCTTCGCTCCTGGTGTTCACCGAAACCACCTCCAACCTGCATCACCCGGAATTTTTTCCAAGTATCGACAGCGTCCTGGCGCCCATTGAGCGTTCCGGGCAACCGGCGCCCTCCTTTGAGGCCCTTCGGCCCGATTTGCTGCTGACCCTCGGCGGGATGGTCGTGTCAAAAAAAGTCAAACAATTCCTCAGGGCCTACCCGCCAGCCGGGCACTGGCATGTGGGCCCGCATAATGCCAACGACACATTTTTCTCCCTCGCGGGGCATGTCCGGTCGGACGCGGATCATTTTTTAGGGGATTTCCTGCCCCGGACCCAACCGGATACAAAAAGCGGATACCGGGCGCGATGGTCGCCGGTTCGGGACGCGTATAGAAAACGCAGGACAGCCTATCTCGGGCAAATTCCCTTTTCTGATTTTAGTGCCTTTGAGGCCTTGATAAAAGCTATCCCTGACGGGTATATGGTGCAACTGGCAAACAGTTCCACCGTGCGCTATGCCCAATTGTTCGACATGCGACCCGGGAACCCGGTTTTTTGCAACCGGGGCACCAGCGGCATCGAGGGCAGTACCTCGACGGCCGTGGGGGCGGCCCATAATTACGAGGGGCCGACCCTCCTGCTGAGCGGCGATCTGAGCTTCCTTTACGACATCAACGGGTTGTGGAACGACAGGCTCCGGGATGATTTCAGGGTAATCGTCATCAACAACGGCGGGGGTGGGATTTTCAGGATCCTCCCGGGAAAGGAGGAGAGCGACGCCTTTGCCGATTATTTTGAAACAGTGCATAACCGGGACATGGAACCGGTCTGCAACATGTTTGGCATGGGTTACCGGCGGGCTGCCTCTGCCGGGGAACTAGAGGCTGCGCTTGACGGATTCTGGGATCCTTCCGGGCGCCCGATCCTCCTGGAAGTCCGCACCCCCCGCGAAATCAACGACCGTATTTTGCTCGACTACTTCGATTTTCTAACTTAGGCCTTGGATTTCCCCGCAACCTTCTGAACATAAGCCGCTGCAATATGAGCCGACGCGACCAACTCATCCCACTCTACGCTGCCGATATCCGTGAGAAATTCGGGCAGGACCCGGATATGGAATTGCTCCGGGCCGTTGCCATTGGCCTGGGCCCTGCCATATACAACCACGATTCCGCACGCGTTTCGGGCTCGGATCCCGCCGAACTGGAAACCGTCCGCCGGAATTTCCTGATTGGAAAACTCGGGCTTCCCGACAATGAGGCGCTCATGGCTGCCATCCGGGAGGTCCTCGAAACCTATGGCGCTTCCCAGCGGAACAAGTACCGCGTTGTGGTATATTACATGCTTACGCGGCATTTCGGGAAGGAATCTGTGTACCTTTGACGCCGGCGGCCCGCCGCCCGGGACCACCAGATGAAGAATTACTGCAATGATCGAACTGGGCAATTACAATACGCTTACCATTAAACGGAGCACCCGCGTGGGGTTGTTCCTCGGGGACGATGACGTGGACGACCTGTTGCTGCCCAACAAGTATGTACCGGACGATTTCGAGATAGGGCAGGAGCTACGGGTTTTTTGCTACCTGGACCACGAGGAGCGTCCCATCGCCACAACGCTGGAACCCCTGGTCACCCGGAATACCTTTGGGTACCTGGAGGTGGCCGAGGTCAATCAGTTCGGGGCCTTTTTAAACTGGGGGCTCGAAAAACACCTGCTGGTCCCCTTCCGGGAACAGCCCGAACGCATGGAAAAGGGAAAGAGCTACGTGGTATATTGTTTCCTGGACCCGAAATCCTTTCGTTTGGTCGCTTCCGCCCGGATCAACCGATTCCTGGACAATGAGGAATTTTCCCTCAGCATTGGCCAGCCGGTGTCCATCCTGCCGTACAGGACCACCGACCTGGGAACGGAGGTTATTGTGGAACAGCGGCACAAAGGCCTTGTCTTTTCCGATCAGATATACCGGAACCTGGAGATCGGGCAACCCGCCCGCGGGTATATCAAAGCCATCCGGAAAGACAACAAACTCGACGTGGTCCTGGAACCCCTGGGGCATGAAAAACTGGAACCCACTGCCGAACGGATCTTCCGGGAGCTGGAAGCATCCGGTGGCATGCTGCCGCTCCACGACAAATCCGACCCGGGCGAAATCAGCAAACGGCTGAAAATGAGCAAGAAGCTCTTTAAGAAAGGGATCGGCGTACTCTACAAGGAGCGCCGCATCGATATCCGGGACGACGGAATTTACCTGCGCTGATCCGAATTTGCGTTGTGCATCCGGCTGCAACTGGCTGGCATTCTGGGCGGGAAGGCCGCTACTGTTTGCCGGAACCGCCCATTTTAATTACATTTAACCCAAGACCAAATAAACGCTGACGGAATATGCCTTTTATTGAAGAAAGCGACCTGCTGGAACTGCACAAGGATATCGACAAGGCGCAAATCATCAACGAGCGCCTGCTTGACCAGATTAAATACAAAAACAAGGAGCTGAAACGCTCCAAGTTGCAGCGCAATATATTTGCGGCCATCACTGCCGTATTCCTCATAGGAACCCTGGCTATTACTTCCTTTACGGTCGGGCTCACATCGAGCGCCCAGCAACAATCCGCAGATTACGTAAATTTTTCTATCGACAGTCTTGAAGTGATCAAGGGCCGGTTGGATAACCTCAAGCAACAAAATGAGGAACTCAGCCTCGTCCGGGAATTTTACCTGGCCAAAAAGTTCCTTGAAAAGGAAACCATTTACTCCGTGCAGGTGAAGGCTTTTGTAGATAAGAACCTGAGCCTGGCTTCCGAATCGCTGACCAATACGATGTTTGTGAAGACCAACCCGTTTTACGCCTATTCCGTAGGGAATTTTGAAACCCTCGAAGAGGCCCAGAAATTCCGGCGGGAACTCGTGGCCATGGGATTCAATGATGCCTTTGTGGCTTCCTACCGCGACGGGAAACGAATAGCCATCGAAGACGCCCAGTAAACTTGCACACATTCAAAATCTGGCTCCGGACCGCCAGGATCCGCACGCTGCCGCTTTCTATTGCCGGCATACTGGCCGGCACAGCTATCGCCCGGGCAGACGGGTACCGGGATACGCTGTTGTTCCTGCTGACCCTGGGGACTACCCTTGCATACCAGATTACCTCCAACTTTGCCAACGATTACGGGGATGGCGTAAAGGGAACGGATAACGAAACCCGCGTCGGACCGGTGCGCACCCTGCAAAGCGGTGCACTTACCCGGGCGCAGCTGAAGCGCGGAATCCTCTTTGCTGCGGGCCTCAGCGCACTCTTAACCCTTGCCACCCTGTACCGGGCCTTTGGCCTGGAGCGAATCGGTTATCTGGGCCTGTTCCTGCTGCTCGGGGCCCTGGCGATCTGGGCTGCCATTCGGTATACCGTTGGGGATAGCGCCTACGGCTACCGGGGGCTGGGCGATTTATTTGTCTTTTTGTTCTTCGGGTTGGTGAGCGTACAGGGAGCCCAGTTTCTCTATAGCCTCCAAATATCCGGTGATGCCTGGTTGCCAGCGGTGTCCATCGGGGCCCTGTCCACGGCCGTGCTGAATTTGAACAACCTCCGGGACAGGGAATCCGACCAGGCATCCGGCAAACGAACCCTGGTGGTTCTCCTGGGTTTTGAAAACGGGCGGCGTTACCACTATGCGCTTTGCGCAATGGCCTTTCTGGGAATGTGCACCTTTGTGTATCTGAAAGGGATTACCAGCCTCTATACCCTGAGCCTGTTACCCTTCGCAATTATTTTCAGGCACCTGGCGCGGATTGCTCGTATACACCAGCCGGCCGACCTGGACCCGGAATTGAAAAAAGTTGCCCTGAGCACCTTTTTCATCGGCTTGCTACTTTATATCGCAAGTCATAATTTTTTGTAAATTTGATTCCATAACCATCTTAAACCAAGCTGCTTTGGAACAACCCATAAAAATCCTCATCGTGGAGGACAACGTGATCATCGCCGATGACATGCAGTCCATGCTGGAGGAGATCGGATATGAGATTGTAGACAATGTCATTGTCTACGAACAGGCGGAGGAAGTGTTGCGTACCAAGCAGGTAGACCTGGTGCTGATCGATATTATTCTCGCCTCGGATAAAACCGGGATCGACCTGGGAAAACACATCCGTGAAAACTACGATATCCCCTTCATCTTTGTCACGTCCAACTCGGACCGGGCAACTGTGGAAAACGCCAAGACCGTCCAGCCGAACGGGTACCTGGTCAAGCCTTTTGAGCAACAGGACCTGTATACGTCCATCGAGATTGCGCTTTCCAATTTTGTGTACGGCTCCAAGAACCGACCGGAAGGCGATGCCGCGGAGGCTGCAGCCGACGAGGTGACGTCTAACTCCGTCCTGAAGGATTCCATTTTTGTCAAGAAGCAGCACCTCTACTACCGGATCCAATTCGAGGATATCCTTTTTATCAAAGCGGACAACGTCTATTTGGAGGTCAACACCCGGGACAAAAAATTCCTGGTGCGCTCCCCCCTGAAGGACTACCTGGAGAAATTGCCGAGAAATAAATTCTACCGGGCCCACAAATCGTATATCGTCAACGTAGACCATATCGACGCCATCAATTCCCGGGACATCATGATCAACAACAAGGCGATACCGATCTCCAAGGACTTCAAGGAGTTCATCATTTCGGCCATGAATTCCTGATCCGGGCCATCCCGCCCAGCCGCAGATACCGGTTAAATTCACTTTCACAACAGTTTTAAGGCGTTTGGCAACAATTCCTTGGCCCCAGGCAAGCTATACCCGTATTTTAGCGTTGTAATTATGGATTAATTTTTTCATTTTCATATAGTGTTCTCGTAAAAGAGTCCCGTCTAATCCGGCGGGGCTCTTTTTAGTTTCTACCCATTCTGTACCTATCGAAAAGCCGCACTTATCGACAACCGGATGTAAATCCTCGATAAAATGCATTTTGCAACAATTTTTACGTGCTTCACCACAAATTTTTGGGGGTTCACAACATTTGCCGGCAACCTATCGGGCAGGAATGTACATTTGGGGTGTCTGACCGTAATGAGCCCCACATCTTACTGTTTGGATAATTAGGCCGTGTATTCGTACATGGCCTTTTTCCGTTCCATCGGTTGGGGCCTTGAGACGGTTGAGGACCTGCCGGTTGGGGTTCTGCAGGTAAGGTGGCTACCTCTTGTGCCTCGCTAACCACAACCTGCCGGGGATATACAACAATTCCTGTGGCATACGGACAAAAAAAACTATGTTTGGAACGCCTTTTCCAAGTGGAGGGCACTCCCGGGCCAGCCCGGGTTAGGGCGCAAATTATGATTGCAAGGATCGCAAGGATTTTGTTGGTGGCATTGCTGGTTTCCCAGGGGGAGATCAGGGGGCAGGACCTTTCCATGCCCGAATCCGGCGCCTTGCAGACTTTCAAGGAACTCATCCGCCCGGAGGACAAGTTTGAATTTTTCTTCGATACCCCAAACCGCTACGAGGAACAGTCGGCTTATGACTGGCTCGATGCCGTGACCGCCGACCTGCACACGGCCACCAGACAGGGCGACTCTACCGCCATACGCGCTTACCAATTGCTTCAGGCCCATTTGTACTTTGACCTGGGGGACTACAACAAGAGCGTTGCCCTGGCCAATGACATCTACCTCGATATCCCGGATTCGGACCGGGAATCCATGCGCACCCTGCTGGAGCTGATCGATAAGAACTACGGGCAGCTGCAGCTCTACGACAAACAGATCGAAATCCGGAAGGAAAAGCGGGAGCGGGGCTTCACCCAGAATATCGCCTTTTACGACATCTATTCCAGCCTCGGCATGCACCGAAAGGCCCTCAAGGATTACATCTTTGAGATGAAGAAGAATATCGACAACACGAACCTCTATCAACTCGCCGAATACGACAACACGGTTGGGGGCTTTTTGCTCAAGGACAACACGGCCGCAGCCGCTCTATCCTATTTTAAGAAGGCGCAGGGGTATATCGTGGTCTATATGAATGACATCCAGAATGTCAAGACCGACAAGGAGGTGGCCCAGGCGGAGTTGCTCAAGGCGATCATCGAAGGAAATATCGGGAAATCGAACGTTCAGCTTACCCAATACCGGGAGGCATTGCCGCACCTGGAAAACAGCATTGCGGTCCTGGAAGACCAACATCGGGAGATGTACAGGCCGGAGATCGCCGAGAATACACTGGCCCTTGCAGAAGCCCATATGGAACTCGGCAACCTCGAAAAAGCCAGGGAATACCTGGAAATGGATTTATCCGGGATACCTGTGGAGCTCGTCCTGCAGCGCAACCGCCTGCTGGCCTATTACTACGACCGGATTGAAGATTATGGCAGCGAGGTGCGCTACCTCCGCCGGAACGCCCGCCTGCAGGACTCCATCGATCGGGCGGAATCCTCCAGAAGAAAGCAGCAGCTGCTGGCCATCGTCGCCAACGAGGAGCTCGAGAATTCCAAGATCATGGTCAACGAGCAACGGCAGGAACTCGAAAAAGGCCGGGCCGAATTGCAGGCCCAGGATATGCGGATTAACCTGGTTTTTATTTCGCTGGTATTTACATTGCTCGGGTTTGCGGGGTTGGTATACGCCTACCTGAAAAGTATTAAGAACCAACGGCTGATTGCGGAGCAGAAGCACATTATCGAAAACTCCCTGGTGGAGAAGGATTCCCTGCTCAAGGAAATCCACCACCGGGTGAAGAACAACCTGCAAATGGTCTCCAGCCTGTTGAGCCTGCAGACAAAGAACACCCGGAGCCGGGCGGCCATCGAAGCCCTGGAAGAAGGCAAGACCCGGGTCAAGGCCATGGCCCTGATCCACCAGAAGCTCTATCAGAACGACGACCTTTCCGTCATCGAGATGCAGGGGTATATCGAGAGCCTGATCAACAGCGTGCAATCGGTCTTTAAAAAGGGCGGTCACAATATCAATATCTCCATCGATGCGGAAGGGGTGGAGCTGGACATCGATCGGGCCATCCCCTTTGGACTCATCCTGAACGAACTGGTTTCGAACTCATTCAAATACGCCTTCCCGGACAACGACATGGACGGGAAAATCTATATCCATATCCGCAAGACGGGCGACGGCGGTTTCTTTGAATACACAGACAACGGCGTGGGCCTTTCGGAGGATTCCGAGGAACGGGCCAACAACTCCATGGGGATTCGTCTTATCCAGCGTCTGGTGAATCAATTGCAGTCGACACTCAACATTGACAAAACGGGCGAAGGCGTACGTTTTTGGTTCAATTTTTAATAAGTTTGGGAGAAAACGCACTCCCATGAAAATCACTTTCCTCGGGCATGCTGCCCTGAAAATCCAAACAGAAAAACATACCCTGGTCGTAGACCCGTTTATCAGCGGTAACGACCTGGCTAAGGACCGGATAGACCTGAGCAGCCTCAAACCGGATTACATCCTGCTCACCCATGCCCACCAGGACCACATCCTCGATGTGGAAAGGCTGGCCGGCAAAGGGGTAACGATAATCAGCAATTACGAAATTGTCTCCCATTTTGAAAAGAAAGGGCTGGAAGGACACCCTATGAACCACGGGGGCGAAAGGGATTTTGGCTTTGGCTGGCTGAAATACGTCAATGCCGTCCACACTTCTTCCTTCCCCGATGGCAGTTACGGGGGGCAGCCCGGGGGCTTTCTGCTCCGCAGCTCCAGCAAGCAGATTTATATCGCCGGGGATACCGCCCTGCACATGGACATGAAGCTCATCCCGGAATACGGGGAGCCGGATCTGGCCATTCTGCCCATCGGGGACAACTTTACCATGGGGGTTGCCGATGCGATCCGGGCTTGTGATTTTATCCGCTGCGACCGGGTACTGGGGGTACACTACGATACCTTCGGGTATATCGTGATCGACAAGGATCAGGCCGTTGCCGATTTCAAGGCTGCAGGAAAAACCCTGCTGCTCCCGGAAATCGGTTCTTCCATAGACGTATAGGGAGCTGTCCGTATACAGCCTGTCAAAACCCGGATAGACGGATGCCCAAAGCCCCAAAATATACGTAAATTAGCCCCGATCCATGAAGGCATCCCATACGAAATACACGCTGGACTTCATCCGGCCGGGAGGCACCTCCCGCGGGGTGCTTACCAAAAAGGAAACCTGGTTTATCCTGCTCCAGGATGGGGAAGCCTGGGGGATTGGCGAATGCGGGCTTTTCAGGGGCCTGAGCGCCGACGACCGGCCCGGCTTTGAAAACCGCCTGGACTGGGCCTGCCAAAACGTCCACCGGGGCCTGGAAAGCCTTCGGGAAGACCTCGCGGAATGGCCGAGCCTGGTATTCGGGCTGGAGCAGGCCTTTCGATCGCTCAGGGCACCCTTCCCCTTACACCTGTTTGACTCGCCTTTCCTCAAAGGGGAACCGATCCCGATCAACGGACTGATCTGGATGGGGGACCCGGAATTCATGGAGGCCCAGATCCGGGAAAAAATCGCCTCCGGATACCGGTGTCTGAAACTCAAAATAGGCGCCCTGGATTTCACTACGGAACTAAATCTCCTCAGCAGGATTCGCCACAAGTTTCAACCGGACGAGCTGGAGATCCGCGTAGATGCGAACGGCGCCTTTGCCCCCGGGGAAGCCCTGGACAAACTGGGACAACTCGCAGCACTGGAGTTGCATTCCATCGAACAACCCATACGGCAGGATCAGTGGGATGACATGGCGCGGATATGCCGGGAGAGCCCTTTGCCCGTGGCCCTGGACGAGGAGTTGATCGGCCATTTCAGCACGGCCGAGCGCAGCCGGCTCCTGGACGCAATACGCCCGGAATATATCATTCTGAAGCCGAGCCTGTTGGGAGGGTATGCCGCTTGCGAGGAGTGGATTGGCCTGGCCGGGGAACGCGGTATCGGCTGGTGGGCGACCAGTGCCCTGGAGAGCAATATCGGGCTGAATGCCATTGCCCAGTGGACCGCCACCCAAAAAACGGAAATGCCTCAGGGGCTGGGTACGGGCTCCTTGTTTTCAAATAATTTCGACAGTCCGTTGGAAACGGCCGAAGGCCAGCTTTGGTATCGGGCCGGGAAGGACTGGAATATTCCTTTATTAAAATCCATATGTACATAGAACAGGGTTACCGCGGCAATTTGGGCCGCTGGAAATATTTTTTTATCCCGGCCGGTTTTGTCGGCCTGATGGTGGTCAATTACCTCACCGTCATCAACTCCACCATCAGCGTCGAGGAGGCCTATCAGCAAATGATCGATGCCATTGGGAAGAACACGTTTTTTGCCATGAACCTGGCCTTCCTAGCCTTTGGTCTGCTGCTCGTTCTCGCCTGGACGAAATGGGTCCACCCCCAATCCATCCGTTCCCTGACCACGTCCCGCAAGCGGATCGACTGGAAACGGGTGCTTTTTGCCTTCCTGATCTGGGGCGGGATAACCGTCGGGGTAACGTTGCTGGACGTGGCCCTTTCCCCCGACGACTACCAGTGGAATTTCAGATGGGAAGCCTTTTGGAAGCTCGCGGTGATCGCCATTCTGCTGATTCCGCTTCAGACGAGCTTTGAGGAATACCTGTTTCGCGGCCACATGTTACAGGGGCTTGGGATTATCGCCCGGAATCGCTGGGTTCCCCTGGTGGTGACCAGCCTGTTGTTTGGGTTGCTGCATATCGCAAACCCCGAAGTAGAGAAGTTAGGCTATGGTGCCCTGGTGTACTATATCGGGACAGGGTTTTTCCTGGGGATCATTACCCTGATGGATGAAGGCCTAGAACTGGCGCTCGGCTTCCATGCGGCCAATAATCTGATAACAGCACTCCTGGTAACGGCAGACTGGACGGCCTTCCAGACAGACTCCCTCTACCTGGATATTTCCGACCCTTCCCTGGGCTGGGAGGCCTATGTGCCCGTTTTCGTGGTATTTCCCTTGTTACTTTGGATATTTGCCCGTAAATATGGATGGAAGAACTGGCGCAGCCGCCTGACCGGACCGGTCCTCAGCGAAGCGGAAGCCCGCGCCGAATTTGAAAAAAACGACAGATGAAGGAAGCTTACCACCCGCGTTTTCAACTCGAAGGTCAGTCATTTGAATATTCAGACCTGAAGGAAGTAGCGTACAGCCTGGTCAAGGAAGGGGAACCCTTTGAAAAAGACCTGGGGGACTTTTTGATGGATTGGGTCTCAGATGCCCCGTACATCGTACAGCATACCTCGGGATCCACGGGTCCCCCCAAACCGATCCGCCTGGCGAAATCCGCCCTGGTAGCGGGAGCGGGGCAAACGGGAGAATTCCTGGGCTTGCCGGCGGGCACCCGGGCCCTGTGTTGCCTCCCCTTTTCTACGATTGCCGGGAAAATGATGCTGATCCGCGCCCTGGTCCTTGGCTGGGACATCGTGCCCGTGGCACCTTCTTCGGACCCGCTTGCCGACGTCTCGGGCCGTTTCGATTTTACGGCCATGGTGCCCCTGCAACTGCGGGCTTCACTGAGTAAACTGGACCGGATTGACAAGCTGATTGTGGGCGGGGCCCCCGTCCCTGCCTCCCTGCTCGAAATACTGCCGCGGCAAGGCACGGAAATCTGGGAAACCTATGGCATGACCGAAACGGGGAGTCATGTGGCCTTGCGCAAACTGAAACCCATACCGCCGGGAACGAATCCCGAAGAGGAATTACCCCCCTACAGGGCCCTGGAGGGCATCTCCTTTAGTCTTGACGACCGGGGATGTCTGGTAATTGCTTCCGAAGATCGGTTTGAAAAACCGGTAGTCACCAACGACCTCGTATCCCTTGAGGGGGACGACAGCCTGCGCTGGCTGGGCCGCTGGGACCACGTGATCAATTCCGGCGGGGTGAAACTCATTGCCGAACAACTCGAGAACCGATTGTCTGCCGTTCTCAGCTGCCGGTATTTTGTTGCCGGCGAACCGGATGAACGTCTCGGGGAGCGGCTTGTCCTGTATGTGGAAGGCCAGCACGATACCGGAGAACTCCTGGACCGTATCAAGGCTTCCGGGAAATTCACCGAATACGAAATCCCAAGGGAAATATACACTGTTGAAAAATTTGCCCAGACGGGGACGGGCAAAATCGACCGATCGGCCAGTGAAAACCTGAAATCTGAATCCTGAATACCCTGATAACCCAACGAACACTATGAAGAACTCCTTACTGACCTTTGTTCTGCTCATCGCCTCGATAACCGGGGCCCGTACCCAGGCCGTCCTGCCCGAATCCGAACGGGCAGCGGTGGTAGACGAACTCCTGGAACGCCGGCTGGATTCCCTCCTGCCCGAACTCATGGAGCAGAGCGGCATCGACATGTGGGTGCTGATTTCACGGGAATACAACGAGGACCCGGTTTTAAAGACGTTCCTGCCCGCTACCTGGCTCAGTGCCCGGAGGCGGACCATCCTGTTGTTCTACCGGGACCCCGAATCGGGCGATATGGATCGTCTGGCAGTTGCACGCTACAATATCGGAAAGAGCATCCAGTCTGCCTGGGACAAGGAACAACAACCGGACCAGTGGCTGCGGCTGATGGAATTGATCCGGGAGCGCGACCCGGAGACCATCGGCCTGAATTTTTCAGAGGACCACAATATAGCGGATGGCCTGGATAAGACGGATTACGATGCATTCATGGAGTATCTTCCCCGGAAATACCGGGACCGGGTGGTATCAGCTGAGGACCTGGCCGTGGGATGGATCGAAACGCGCATCCCGGAAGAAATGCCCATCTATGCCCACCTGGTGCGGATTACGCATAATATTATCGCGGAAGCTTTTTCCGATGCGGTGATCACCCCGGGCCGGACTACCACCTCCGAGGTGGAGTGGTGGATGCGCCAGCGCGTAACGGACCTGGGCCTGGATACCTGGTTCCACCCTACCGTCGATATCCAGAGGTCGGCCAGCGAGTTGCGCGGCCACCTGTATTCCTTTTCGGACCGTCCGGAACAACAGGTTATCCAGCCGGGCGACCTGTTGCATTGCGACTTTGGAATCAACTACCTGCGTCTCAACACGGATTGCCAGCAGCTGGCCTATGTCTTGCGACCGGGCGAAACCCAGGCGCCGGAATTCCTGGAAAAGGCCCTGGCCGACGGGAACCGGGTACAGGATATCCTCACCGGGAATATGCAGGCGGGCCGCACCGGGAATGAGATTCTTGCACGGTCCCTGAAAGCGGGCCGTGACGAAGGGCTTCGGCCCGCCATCTATACACATCCGCTGGGCACCTATGGTCATTCGGCAGGGACCACTATCGGCATGTGGGATGCCCAGGAGGGTGTCAGCGGGGCGGACGGAACCAAACACGTGTTGCATAAAAACACGGCCTACGCCATCGAATTGAATACCACGGTCACCCTGCCGGAATGGGGCCGGGATATCCGGGTCATGCTTGAGGAACCCGGCTTTTACGGCAGTGACGGCTTCGTGTACCCGGACGGCAGGCAGACCCGACTGCACCTGATTGGCGCGCACCGGCCTGAGCTTGGGAATTGACCGATAGGGCAATCCGGGATCAGGAAACACGTTGACAACCAGGTTTCAACCCGGATGGGTGGTATGGTAGGTAACATGCCTGACTTGACAATTATTTCGTAACTTTAAGAAAGCCTCGGCATAATTTATGGGGTAAAAATTGCTAAAAGAAAAAGTTATGAGATTATTGTTTGTATTGCTTTGCCTGCCGGCGCTGGTGATGGCCCAGGAAGACCGGCTGATTAAAGGTAAAATAACAGACGGATCCGAATCCCTTCAGGACGTCCGTGTAGTCATCGAAGGGGAATCTAACCCTGTTTTTACTAATTCCGAAGGCCGCTACGAGGTGGAGGCGGCACCGGGCGACGTGCTCCTTTATACCTATACGGGGATGAAGGATATCCGCATCCTGGTGGAAGACGTTACGCGCTTCCTGAACCTGGTAATGGTTCCCGATTATACGGAACTCGAGGAGGTAACCATGACCAAACGCCTGAAATCCCAGGCGGAATTGCAGCAGGAATATCCCGGTAACGAACGCATATTCCAGACTGCTTTCGGCTTTATTGAACCGGATGCCACGGCAGGCCGCGTTCGCATGCTAACCGGCGACCAGATCAACCCGATTGGCGTTTGCCTGCTGGATTTCCTGCGCAACCGGTTTGCCAATATCACGGTTCAGGGCACATGCTCCAAACCCGATGAGGGACGCGTATTCCTCAGGGCTCAGAGTTCGATATTTCGACAGGTCCCGGCAATATTTGACGTGGATGGAATGATCTATACATCCGCCCCGGGCTGGTTGGATATCAACCTGATTGAACGCATGGCCATATTTTACAACCGATCCATGGCTGTCCGCTACGGGAGCGTGGCAGCAGGAGGGGTCATTGTGATCAACACGGCAAATGTCAGTTATAAAGCCCAGGATAAAATACCGGGAATCACCACTGCCACAACCAAGAAATCGCTTTCGGCCGGGCAACTCGCCGAGAACGCCCCTACCTACCTGCAAGAACTGCGGGCGGCAAATTCCACGGAAGAAGCCCAGGCTGTATACCGACAGTATGCCCGGAAGTATTCGGCTTCGCCTTATTTCTACCTGGATGCCTATGAGCACTTTTATTCGGAGCGCTCGGACCGGGAGTTTGCAGACCGGATTATTGAGGATAACAATTTCCGCCTGGCAGGAAACGCCGTTGTACTGAAGGCGCTGGCCTACCTTTACCAGGACCAGGGACGGGAGATGAAGGCCCGGGAACTCTACAAGGAGATCTTTATCCTGCGGCCCGAGTATAGTCAATCCTACCTGGATATGGCGAACGCTTACCGGGATGCAGGGCAATACGCCAAGGCAGCAGCGCTTTTTGGCCGGTACCAGTACCTGCTCTACGAGGGCTTTTTGATTGGCTCGGACGACTTCTGGCTGATTCAGCAGCACGATAGCGACAACCTGTTCCAGATGGAAGGGGAGGACCTGGGCACGGATATGCGGCAGGTGACGACAGATCCGTACCTGGAAGGTGCCACGCGCCTGGTTTTTGAATGGAACAACAGCGAGGCGGAGTTTGAATTGCAATTCATCAACCCGAATGGGGCGGCTTATGACTGGAAGCACACCTATGCGGATAATTCAAGCCGGATCGAGGACGAAAAGATCAGCGGGTATTCAACGGCCGAGTACGTAATCGACCCATCCACGCCCGGCCCCTGGCAGGTCAATGTTACCTACCTGGGCAACAAAAGCCTGACGCCCAGCTACCTGAAGGTAACTACCTATACGCAATTTGGAACGAGCAAGCAGCAGAAGCGCGTGGATACCCACAAGCTGTTCCTCAAAGGCGCCAGCCAGGAATTGCTGACCATTAACAATCCCGGGGTGCAGTAGCGTCGTTTCCATGCGCAGGCCTGGGCAGGAAGCATTGTCTTCCGGCCATTTTCAATTACGGGGCAGGCAGGGAGGCAGTATGGATGCAGCTTACCGTCAGACCTGCAACACCCCCATGTTAAAATCGCGCTCAATAGGGGCGTGGTTGGCCGCTTCGATGCCGGTGCTGATCCAGTGACGCGTATCGGCCGGGTCGATGATGGCGTCCGTCCAGAGACGGGCTGCCGCGTAGTAAGGAGATATCTGTTCGTCGTATCGCTTTTTTATTTTTTCGAACAGTTCTTTTTCTTTCTCCGGGGTGATGGTTTCCCCTTTTTTCTTCAGGGCGGCCGTTTCAATCTGCAACAACACCTTGGCGGCGCTGTTCCCGCTCATTACGGCGAGTTCGGCCCCCGGCCAGGAAACGATCAGGCGCGGGTCATAGGCCTTCCCGCACATGGCGTAATTCCCGGCCCCGTAGCTATTTCCGATAATGACGGTGAATTTGGGCACGACGGAATTACTCACGGCATTGACCATTTTTGCACCGTCCTTGATAATACCCCCGTGTTCGCTCTTGCTGCCCACCATGAAACCGGTGACATCCTGCAGGAAAACGAGCGGGATCCGTTTTTGGTTGCAATTGGCGATAAAACGCGTAGCCTTGTCTGCCGAATCCGAGTAGATGACGCCGCCAATACGCATTTCTCCCTTGGCAGTTTTGGTCACCTTGCGTTGGTTGGCGACAATACCAACCGCCCAGCCGTCAATCCGCGCATAGCCGCACAACAGCGATTTTCCAAAACCTTCCTTGTACTGTTCAAATTCCGATCCGTCCGTAAGCCGCCGGATAATTTCGACCATGTCGTAGGGTTCCGAGCGGGATGCCGGTAATACCCCATGCAGGGTCTGTGGGTCCTCGGCCGGTTTTTTCGGCTCAGCCCGGTCAAACCCGGCCGAATCCCGGCTGCCCATTTTATCGAATACTTTACGGATGCGGTCCAGGGCATCCTTATCGTCCTTGGCCTTGTAGTCCGTTACCCCGCTGATCTCGCAGTGCGTGGTGGCACCGCCGAGGGTCTCGTTGTCGACGGTCTCCCCGATGGCCGCTTTAACCAGGTAGCTGCCGGCCAGGAAAATGCTGCCGGTTTTCTCCACGATGAGCGCCTCGTCGCTCATGATCGGGAGGTACGCCCCCCCGGCCACACAACTGCCCATAACCGCGGCCACTTGCGGGATACCCAGGCTGCTCATCACCGCGTTGTTCCGGAAGATGCGCCCAAAATGTTCCTTGTCCGGGAAGATTTCGTCCTGCATGGGGAGGAAGACGCCAGCACTGTCCACCAGATAGATAATGGGTAACCGGTTCTCGATGGCGATTTCCTGGGCCCGCAGGTTCTTCTTCCCGGTGATGGGAAACCAGGCTCCCGCCTTGACTGTGGCGTCATTGGCTACCACCACGCAAAGCCTGCCGGCCACCTTGCCAATTTTCACAACCACCCCGCCGCTGGGGCAGCCGCCGTATTCCTCGTACATGTTGTAGCCTGCAAAGGCACCAATTTCAATGGCCTCTTCCGGGTTGTCCAACAGGTACTCAATCCGTTCGCGGGCGGTCATCTTGCCATCTGCATGGAGCTTTTCGATCCGCTTGTCGCCACCGCCTTTGCGGATACGGGCATAGCGTTTACGCAATTCGGAGAGCTTCAATCGGTTCTGGTCTTCGTTTTTGTTGAATTTTTCATCCATAAGGGTGCCGGGTTCTTCGGTGGCGGCCTAAAGATACGCATGATTTTATCATTACATTTGGGAAGAACCAAAATCTGACAGCATGCAAAAACCCATCCGCTGGGGGATCCTCGGCCCCGGAAAGATCGCCGGTAGTTTTGCCCGAGACCTGGCACTTGTCGAAGGCGGGCGTTTAACCGCTGTGGCATCCCGAAACGCAGAACGGGCAGCCGATTTTGCCAGGGAATTCGGTGCAGAAAAGTCGTATGGGAGTTATGCCGAACTCGGGGGGGACCCGGACGTAGATATTGTCTACATCGCCACGCCTCACACATTCCACTTAGAACACAGCCTGCAGATGATCCGGGCCGGTAAAAACGTCCTCTGTGAAAAGCCCATGGGCATCAACCAGGCCCAGGTGCGCGAACTTGTGGATGCGGCGCGGGAACAGGGTGTATTTTTGATGGAGGCCCTCTGGAGCCGCTTCAACCCGGCACTCGTTGAAGCCGCCCGGTTGGTGGGGAGCGGGGAAATCGGGAAACCGGCCTACCTGAAGGCAGACTTTGCCTTTGCCGCCCTGGACCGGGACCCAAAAGGCCGCCTGCTAAACCCGGAACTGGCCGGGGGGTCCTTGCTGGATATCGGAATTTACCCGGTTTTCCTGGCGTATTGGTTCCTGGGGTTGCCCACGGGGTTCAAAGCCGTATCGCACTTCCACGATACGGGGGTGGAGAAGCAGATCGGATTGTTGTTTGAATACCCGCAGGCCATTGCACTCCTGTACAGCGGGTTGAGTTCCCGTTCCGAGATGCGGGCCGAAATTTCCTGCGAAAAGGCATCGCTGTATATAGAGCCGCGCTGGCATGAAACCGATGGGTTCGAAATCGACCGGGAAGGCGAAATTTCCGGCGTTGAACTGCCGACCAAAGGGAAGGGGTACACCCATGAAATCGAAGAGGTCCACAGCTGTTTGCTGGCCGGCGAGCTGGAGAGCAGTCGCTGGTCGCTGGAAAATAGCCTGGAGCTGCACGGGCTCCTGGACCGGATTCGCAAAGAGTGTGGAATCCGGTTTCCCGGGGAATAGAGCCGCGGCCGGCCGATAGCGACAGAAAACGGCCCGGAGGCCTTCGGGTTTCTTTTAAAAAATCCCGATATTTGGAGACTCACCAAACTAGCATGGAACCATATGAAAGATAAGAACACAGTACTGGCCTGGGCAACGGTTATTATGATCATTGTAGGGCTTGGGCTCATCGCCCTCGGGGCATTCCGGTACGATGAAATAGCCGGATGGGGATTTGCTTCAGTGGGCATTGGATTTTTTGCGATTGCCTGGGTTTTCAATGCCCTGAAAGGACGGGTTTAGCCCCTGGCCATTGCGCAGGGGTCGGCATCCGGACCCGTATTGAATCATCCTGAAAAACAGTAAAACACTATGTCTGACGACAAAAAGGTCATTTTCTCCATGTCTGGAGTGACCAAAACCTATAAAAACGCGAATACCCCGGTACTCAAGGATATCTACCTGAGTTTCTTCTATGGGGCAAAAATCGGCATCCTCGGCCTGAACGGTTCAGGGAAATCCACCTTGTTGCGCATTATCGCCGGGGAGGATTCAAATTACCAGGGGAATGTGGTTTTCTCCCCGGGCTATACCGTGGGCTACCTGGAACAGGAACCCCATCTGGACGACGACAAGACTGTCCTGGAGGTAGTCCGGGAAGGAGCCGCGGAAACCGTACGTATCCTGGACGAGTACAATAAGATTAACGATATGTTCGGGCTGCCCGAGGTGTATGAAGATGCGGATAAGATGCAACAGCTCATGGACAAACAGGCCAAGCTGCAGGACCAGATAGACGCAGCGGGGGCCTGGGAACTCGATTCGAAACTGGAATTGGCCATGGATGCGCTCCGCACGCCGGAGCCGGATAAAAAGATCGGCGTCCTTTCCGGCGGGGAACGCCGTCGCGTGGCATTGTGCCGCCTGCTGCTGCAAGAGCCCGACGTGCTCCTGCTGGACGAGCCCACAAACCACCTGGATGCTGAATCCGTACATTGGCTGGAACATCACCTGGCCCAGTACAAGGGAACGGTTATCGCGGTTACCCACGACCGGTATTTTCTGGACAACGTGGCCGGTTGGATCCTGGAACTGGACCGGGGAGAGGGAATTCCCTGGAAAGGGAATTATTCCAGCTGGCTGGAGCAGAAGGCCAAGCGCCTTGCCCAGGAACAGAAGCAGGCGAGCAAGCGCCAGAAAACCCTGGAGCGCGAATTGGAATGGGTGCGCCAGAGTCCCAAGGGCCGCCAGGCCAAACAGAAGGCCCGTCTGAACAACTACGACAAGCTCCTCAGCCAGGACCAGAAACAACTGGACGAAAAACTGGAAATCTACATCCCGAACGGCCCGCGCCTGGGCACCCAGGTCATCGAGGCAAAAGGAGTGAGCAAGGCGTATGGGGATAAACTGCTCTATGAAGACCTGAATTTCCGGTTGCCCCAGGCGGGAATTGTCGGGGTGATTGGCCCGAACGGGGCTGGTAAAACGACGATTTTCCGGATGATCATGGGCGAAGAAACCCCCGATAAGGGGAATTTTGAGGTAGGGGAGACTGTTAAGATCGCCTACGTGGACCAGAGCCATGCGGACATCGACCCGGATAAAACCATTTGGCAGAATTTCAGCGATTCCCAGGAGCTGATCAATATGGGGGGGCGGCAGGTCAATTCAAGGGCCTACCTGAGCCGCTTTAATTTTTCCGGGAGCGAACAAAATAAAAAGGTCAGCATGCTCTCCGGTGGCGAACGCAACCGGCTTCACTTGGCGATGACCCTGAAAGAAGAGGGCAACGTACTCCTGCTGGACGAGCCCACCAACGACCTGGATGTCAACACGCTACGTGCCCTGGAGGAAGGCCTCGACAATTTTGCCGGATGTGCAGTAGTCATTTCACACGACCGCTGGTTCCTCGACAGGATTTGCACCCATATCCTGGCATTTGAAGGGAATTCACAGGTCTACTTTTTTGAGGGCTCCTTCTCGGATTACGAAGAAAATCGCAAAAAACGACTGGGGGCCGACAGCATTCCCAAGCGCATCAAATACAAGAAACTCGTCCGGGACTAACCGCTTTCCCGGGTCTAACCGCTCGTCCGGGACTAACCGCCCTGGCGGGATTACTGTTTCAGCGGGAGTTCTACTGTCTCCTGGAGCTGACTCTCGACTTTTGCCTTATCGCCCACGACGATCAGGGTCATATTCTCCAGCCGGATGTATTTCCGGGTGAGTTCCATGATCTTTTCCGGGGTAACCGCGTGCATATTGGCCACCTTGTTCTCCAAAAAGGATTCGTCCAGTTCATGGGTGTCCAAAAATACGAGTTGGCCGATGATCCCGGATGGGCTCGAATTCTGAAGGACGAAGATCCCGGATTCATAGTTGATGATGCCTTCGAGTTCCTCGGGGGTGGGAGGCTCTTCCTGCAGTCTGGAGATTTCTTTCTTGATTTCGGCTATTGAAGCGCCGGTATGCTCCGTGGTTACATCGGCCCGTTCGTACCACAGGGCCGTTTTGTAGTTCGTGTCATAGATGCTCGTGGGGGAGTACGTGTACCCCTTGTCCTCCCGGATATTGCTGGTGATCCTCGACGCAAAAGAGCCGCCGAGAATGGAATTCGTGACATCCAGTGCAAGGAAGTCTTCCTGGGACGGGTCCGGCACGGGTAATCCGTAATAAATGGTAGACTGCGGCGCCCCGGGGCGGTCAATGATCTTTACGACTTCAGCCGGCGCAGCTTCGGCCACCGGATAAAATTCTTCGGGGCCTTCACGCCAATCCGCGAGTGCATTCCGGACGGCTTCCCTGACTGCTTCAGCATCGAAGTTCCCGGCCACATAGACGGTGGTGCGCCGGGCACCCACCTGGGCCTCGTAAAAAGCCCGGATGTCCGCAACAGTATAGGAATCGATCATCTCTTCCGTCGGGAATACCCGGCCATAGGCATGGTCCGGGTAAATACTCGCCATAAAATCCCGGTAGGCCTGGGAACGGGGTCGGGATAGTTGAACCGCCAGGTTGCGTTTCATATCGCCCTTGAGTCGATCGAGCTCCCCTTCCGGCCAGCTGGGTTGCCGGAGGACATCCGCCAGGACTTCGATGGCGTCCGGGGCAAATTCATAGAGAACGGAAGCAGACAGGGTGGTGTGGTGGGCGCCTACCCCAATATTCAGGTTGCCGCCCATTCCGGCCATCTCATCCGCGATCTGCCTGGCATTACGCGAGGTGCTTCCTTCTTCCATCAGGTCGGCCATCAGGTCGCTGAGCCAGATTTGGTCGGGCCCTTCATGGATATTCCCCGTCTTTACGGAGACCTGGATATTCGCTTTGGGGATGGACCCGTACGGGATAAGTACCAGTTCCAGGCCGTTGTCAAAGGCAATCGTCTCTTTCTCGGGGAGGCTGAAATTTTTAGGGGTTCCTCCCTTTGGGGGCTGCTGTTTTTCCTGGCCGGTGAGAAATACCAACGGCAGGAGCAGCGCAATCAGGTTCAACAGGGAATTTTTCATCGTTATTCGGTTTTTTCATTTGCTGCCAGGAGCGGGTTGGTTACCAAAACAGTCCGGTTGCCTGGCCTCAGGTACTCATCTACGGTTTTGCGGACGGTTTCCAGGTCGATATTCCGGAATTCATCCTCCAGGGAGTTGATCCGGCCGGGATTGTCGTCAAAAAGCGCGAAACTGCAAAGCAAATCGGCCCTTCCGAGCCCAAAGGAGCCCCCCAGGTTGTCGTAGAGCTGCGAACGGATCTTTACGATCGCCTGGTCGAGCATTTCCTGGGTCAGGCGGTCCTTCAGCCCCGACATGACTTCTTCGATGGCTGCCAGGACTTCTTCCTGGCTGGTGTCGTTGTCATAGGTCAGGTCGTACATCCAGAGCATGGGGCCTTTATAATTAAACATATTGCCCAGATAGTTGATCCCCCCGCTGACATTGGAGGTAAAGCCTTTTTCATTTTCAAGTTTCTGAACCAGCAGGCCGTTGTCCCCCTGCACGAGTATCTGGTCCAGGAGCCCCATGGCATAATATTCCGGCGAGTTGCGTTCAGGCATGTGATAGGCCACGGCCAGGGCGGGCTTGTTTGCGAGGGAGTCGTTTTTGACAAAAGACTTTTCTTCCTCCTGACGGGGTTCCGAAATATCCGGTTGCGGCGGAATCTCCGCCGACGGGATGTCCCCGAAATACTGCTCAATCCAGGCACGGGCTTCGGCCTCCTCAAAATCGCCTACCACGGCAAGGGCCGCATTGTTGGGGGAGTAGTAGGTATTGAAAAAACTTTGGACATCTTCCAGGTTGGCGGCATCCAGGTCCTCCAGGTCGCCGTAGAAGTTATGGGCATTATACCAGTTTTCGTTGGCATACTGGGGCATATCGAGCCAGGGGAACCCCCCGTAGGGTTGGTTGAGCACATTGACCTTCACTTCATTTTTCACCACCCCCTGCTGGTTGGACAGGTTTTCCTGTGTAATATCCAGGCCCCGCATCCGGTCGGCTTCGGCCCATAGCATGGTTTCGAGTTTGTGGGACGGGACGATTTCAAAATAGTTCGTGAAATCGAATCGCGTGGACCCATTGAGGACCCCGCCGTTCTGTTGGACGAGTTTGATAAACTCCATTTTTCCGAGGTTTTCTGAACCCTGGAACATCATGTGTTCAAATAAATGGGCAAAACCCGTCCGGTCCTTTGGTTCGATGCGGAAACCAATGTTGTAGTAGACCGCAACTATCACTGTCGGGGCCGTGGTATCCCGCGAGAGGATGACTTTCAGGCCGTTGTCCAGTTGGTAATAGGTTACGGGCACAGAGAATTCGGAGGCAGTAGCCGGCTTTTCGGTTTCACCCGCGCAGGCAACCAGCAGCAGGGCGCCCAGGCCCAGTAGCGTATGCCTCAGAAAGGAAATTTTCATAAATCGGAAATTTATTCAATTGGAGTACCGGGCCGGGGAGCCCGGTGAATTAGACGTAGGAATCGATTAATTGTTACATCAGGCAATTCTATTTCTAAGGACTGGCTGCCCAACAGCCCCGAATTCAATAATCCTCCCCCGGGTACCAGTCGAGTTGGACTACCTCGATTTCGGGGTTGCCGGCTTCCACGAGCTCCCGAAACTTCCCGGTATCGCTGACATCCGGGTTGCCCCGGTAGTGGTAGGGGTAGACCCGTTCGGGTGCAAATGCCAAAACCGCGTTGGCGGCACTTTCCACGGGCATCGTATAGGGAAGGTTCATACAGACAAATGCCATATCGATCCCCTTCAGGGAGCGCATTTCCGGGATGTCCTCGGTATCCCCTGAAAAGTACACGCGCGTACCGTTTTTCTCCAGAATGTATCCGTTGCCCCGCCCTTTTGTATGGAAATCCAATGCCTCTTCCCGAAGGTTGTACATGGGGATGGCGGTGATGCGGATCCCGGAGGCCTCCAGTTCAGAGCCGTTCGGTAGGATTTCCGCCTGGGCGGCCAGGGCATCCTGCATTTGTTCGGCGACGGCTTGCGGGACAATCAGCCGGGCATCTTCAAGGGGCAGGGCCTCGAGGGTCCCGGAACTGAAGTGGTCGCCGTGGATATCCGTTACCAGGACAATGTCCGGGGCGTCGTAACCGGTAAAGCGGGCGGCATCGCCAACCGGGTCGATATAAATGGTGGTACCGTCCCATTCCAGGACGGCAGTGGCATGGGAAACAGGATGTACGACGGGTAAGTCCGCGGACGCTTCAGTTGTTCCGGGCTCCGCGGATTCTGCCTGAGTGTCCGGGGGCGTATCTGCTTTCTTATCCTCCTTGCAGGCAGTGAAAAGAATCAGGACCGCGAGCAATGGCAAGGCGGGTACGATCAGGCGGTGCAGCCGGGTATTTTGATTTATTTTCATAAAAATCTTGATTTTTTCTTTCCTTAAAGATACGGTATTCAGGGGGCTGAGCGAAAAAAAGCACGGATTTTAGGCTTTTGAGAAATCTAAGACCGGGCCCTGGGTCGTATATAGAGTGGTACAAACAAAAAACCAAAAACGAAGAAATTAATTTTTATCACTATGTCAGAGACAAAAAACAATAATGGATTGAAGGTAATTGCCGGTCTGTTGGGAGTCATCCTGCTCGGGACGATTATTTACACGGTCAGCCTTTACCAGGAGAAAAAAAAGAATGAGGCCGTACTGACCCAGGAGAAAGAGCTGGTAGTAGAAGACCTGAACAGCCTGAAGTCCGAATACGACAAGGCGATTCTGGAAAGCAACGCCACCAATGAGGAACTGGTTGCCGCCCGGGACAATATCGCCAAATACATCGACAGCGTTAAGGCAATGAAGGCCGACCTGTCAACACTTTCCCGCTACCGTCGCCAGGTATCCATCCTGAAGCAGGAGCGCGAAGAGCTGCTCCGCCAGGTAGACTCCCTGCGCGAGTCCAACACATTGATTGCCATGCAGCGCGACAGCACGTTTACCGAGCTGGAGAAGCAGACGGTATTCAACGATTCCCTGGTTGTTCAGAATACGCAGCTGGCGGATGCTGTTGAGCGCGGCTCTGCCCTGAACCTGACCCAGTTCTCCGTAGACGCCGTCCGCGAGCGGAACAACGGCAACCTGGCTTCCACTTCCCGTGCGCGCCGTACGGACAAGATCAAGGTTTGCTTTACCGTTGCCGACAACGTCATTGCCGAAGCCGGTGACCGGGAATTCTACATCGAGGTGCTGGACCCCCAGGGGAACGTAATGGGAGGCAGCAATACCACCTCTGTGGAAGACGGCCCTACCATCACCTATACGAAAGCCACGAATTTCTACTACGAGAACAGCGCGCTGGACGTATGTGACTACGTGAGCAACTACTCCGGTGAATTCGCCGAAGGCAACTACATGGTGAATGTATACGACGATCGCTTAACACTCCTCGGCACGAACAAGTTCGAGCTGAAGTAATACACACGATTCACTTAAGCGAAAAAAAAGCCGCCCAACCCGGGCGGCTTTTTGATGTTAAATAGGGATTTCCGGATAAGCAGCTATTTGTCCAGGCTGCCCACCATATCTTCCGGCCGGACCCACTGGTCGTATTCGGCTTCGGTTACATATCCGAGGCGTACGGCCTCTTCTTTGAGGGTCGTCCCGTTTTTATGGGCCGCATTGGCAATTTCGGCGGCCTTGTAATACCCGATTTTGGTATTCAGGGCGGTGACCAGCATCAGCGAATTGTTCAGGAGCTTTTCGATGGTATCCCGGTTGGGTTCGATGCCCGAGGCACAATGCGCTTCAAAACTCCGGCAGGCATCCCCGATCAACCGGGCGGACTGCAGGACATTTGCGGCCATTACCGGTTTGAAGACGTTTAATTCGTAATGCCCCTGCGTGCCGCCTACAGTGACGGCCACGTCATTGCCCATTACCTGGGCACAAACCATGGTGAGCGCTTCGCACTGGGTGGGATTCACTTTGCCGGGCATAATAGAGCTCCCGGGTTCGTTGGCCGGGATAATGATCTCCCCGATTCCGGAACGCGGGCCGGAGGCCATCATGCGAATATCGTTGGCGATTTTATTCAGGGAAACCGCCAGTTGTTTCAGGGCGCCGTGGGTTTCCACCAGTGCGTCGTGGGCTGCCAGGGCCTCAAACTTATTACCCGCTGTCTTGAAAGGCAAACCAGTGAACTCGGCGATATACCCGGCCACTTTAACGTCGTATCCTTTGGGCGTGTTCAGGCCGGTGCCCACGGCTGTACCTCCCAGGGCGAGTTCCGAAAGGTGGTCCAGCGTATTCTCCAGGGCCCGGATCCCAAAATTGAGCTGGGCCACATAGCCTGAAAACTCCTGGCCAAGGGTCAGCGGGGTGGCATCCATCAGGTGGGTCCTTCCAATCTTGACTACGTCCATAAACGCCTCCGACTTAGCCTGCAGGGTATCCCGCAGTGCCCGGACTCCGGGCAGGGTCACATCCACGAGTTTTTTGTAAACCGCAATGTGCATCCCGGTGGGGAAGGTGTCGTTCGACGACTGGGACTTGTTCACATCGTCGTTGGGCTGGAGCGTTTTCTCCCCCTCGCCAATTGTGTGACCGGCCAGTTCGTGGGCCCGATTGGCGATCACCTCGTTCACGTTCATGTTGCTCTGGGTGCCCGAACCGGTCTGCCAGATGACCAGCGGGAACTGGTCGTCGTGTTTTCCCTCCAGGATTTCGTCGCAAACCCGGCCGATCAGGTCGCGCTTTTCCTCCGGGAGCACCCCGAGGTCGCAATTTGCGTAGGCGGCCGCTTTTTTCAGGTAGGCGAAGCCATAGACGATTTCCAGCGGCATGGACGCGGGCGGCCCGATTTTAAAGTTGTTCCGGGAGCGCTCGGTCTGGGCGCCCCAATATTTGTCGGCGGGCACCTGCACGGTGCCCATGGTGTCTTTTTCTGTACGGTATTCCATGTTTGGGTATTTTACCCAAAGGTACGGATTCAGCCCAAAATTTCCGTGGAGGCACGGGTGGGGGAGAGACGTTTTTTTTGCATTTGATTTGTAGGATTGGTCCGATTCCCACTATCTTTGTGGTGAAAAGCTAACGATATGTTTGAGTTTGACCAATACCTCGGCTTCCTGGCCTTTTTAACCATCGTTACCATCGGTTTCTGGCTGATGATCTTCCTGCTGGCTTTTGTAGTACCTTATTGGCTGGGGGGCAACCTGCTTGAACTCTGGAAAGAGCGGCGCGAGGCGAAGAAAGCGCGTCGCCGCCAGGCATAACATCCCGGGTCGATTCCGGACAAGAATTAAGAAAAATACGAAAAAAGAGCGGGATGTTTTCCCGCTCTTTTTGCATTTGGTCTCTATGTGATTGGCAGCGCTTGCGGCTGTTCACCGGAAGGCGCTCGTAAGGCGCACCGCCCGGGCTTTATGTGTTGCGCCCGGACTTGAAGCGTTGCACAGGCCATAGTTCCGGGGCTCAGGAACCCGAACCGCCTTCGAATTCCCCATCGTCATCGAAGTTTCCATTGCCCCCGCGGCCGGCATTCCGCTTTTTCTGTTCATTGAAGCGGTAGATAAACGAAAAGGTCACGGAGCGTTGCCGCCACTGGAATTCGCTGTCCGAGGTAAAGAATTCGGTTTCGGTAAAGGAACGGCGCTTCCTGGAGTTGAAAAAATCGTTGACGTTCAAGGTAATCGTGCCATTGTCTTCAATGATATCCTTGCTAAAAGCCAGGTTCAGGGAGAAAATCCCCTTGGTATCCGTGATGGCATTCTGGCGCGGGCCGAAATAAAAGGCATTTGTCTGCCATTCGATGGCGGCAGGCAGCGTGACCTTGGATCCAAGGCGTGCAAACCAGCTGGTATTCTCCGCCCCGTAATCCACGCCGTTGAAGAAGCCTTCGTTTACAAACCGGAAGATGTTGAAGCTCGAGTTGATCCGGAATTTCCGGGAGGGGTTAAACAGGATACTCGCCTCGCCCCCGTACCGCTGGTTGGTAGACAGGTTGATCGGGATGGAGCGGATGATGTCGATCCCATCTGTGGTAGTCTGCCCGGTGGATTCCTGGATACGTTCAAAGGAATCCGTTTCCCGTTGGTAATAGACGGAGGTATTGAAGGTCAGTTTATCCCAGCGCTTCAGGTAGCCCAAATCGAAGGTATTCGAAAAGGCCGGGTTCAGGTCGGGGTTTCCCTGGAAGACGTTCGTACGTGAGTCCCGGGAAGGGAACGGGTTGATAAACCAGCCCCGGGGCCGGTTGATCCGGCGGTTATACCCCAGGGAAATATTCTCATTCTCCCCAATTTCATAGATCAGGTTCACTGTGGGGAAGAGCCCCAGGTAATTCTTGTCGAAATTCACATCCACGTCTACCCCGAGTTCCTCTTCCAGGGCGGTGGGGTCAAATTCCGATTCCAATTCGCCCCTCAGGCGCGTATTCTCCAACCGGAGCCCGAGCAGGAAGGAAAATTTCCCGATTTTACTCCCGTATTGGGTATAGGCCGCATAGACATCCTCATTGTAGGTAAAAGTGTTGGTCAGCAACTCGTTGACCACGAACTGCCCGCTGGCCCGGTCCAGGGAGTCGAGGCGGAAGCTGGTGATCTCCTCCTCCAGGTCAAACCGGAATCCGGCCTCAAATTGGGATTCACCCATCGGGAGGACATAATCGGCCTGGATGAGATATTCGTTTGAATTCTCCTCCTGGGCAACATTTTCCAGGGCCACCAGGCCATCCTGGGGGAAGGTGGTGCGCTCCTCAATCACCGTGGCGACGTCTTCCCGGTCGCGCCCAATCTGGACATCGGCGGTAAGCTTGTGTCCGTCATCGTTAAAATTGTTCGTGTAATTCAGCGACCACTGATAGCTCCGGTCGTCCTCGGACTCGAGTTCCTGCCGCAGTGTCCGGCTATCGATTTCCGAACCGACGAAACGGGTGGTATTGTTGTCTGTCTGGTCGTCGTCATTCCCCAACCGGTAAAAGAAACTCCCGGTAAGGCTGGACTGGTCGTTGAGGAAGTATTCCATACCGATATTCCAGTTGAGCCCTCTGTTCAATCGGTTGATATCCCGGTCCTCGATGATCCGGTCAAAGGAACCCGAGGTGTAGGAGTTGTCGAAATACCCGTTGCCCGGGGCATCCCGGTAGCGGTAGCCCAGCGTGCTGAACAGGTTGAAAGCGTCGGTACGGATATTCCCGTTGGCCGTAATGCCCGAATTCACGGGCACCCCGATATAGGTATTTACCGAGCCGTTGAAACCCAGTGTTTTTTCCTTCCTGAGAACGATATTCAAGATACCGGCAGTCCCTTCTGCATCGTACCGGGCAGAGGGGCTGGTGATTACCTCAACGCGCTCAATGGCGTCGGCCGGCAATTGCTGCAGGGCCTCGGTAGAGCCGAAGCCGGCCAGGGCAGACGGCTTGCCGTTGATCAGGATCCGGACGTTTTCGTTTCCCCGGAGGCTGATGGCGCCTTCCACGTCTACGGTAACCGAGGGGACGTTGTTCAGGGCGTCGGAGATGGTGGCCCCGCTGTTGGTGAGGTCTTTCCCGATATTGTAGATTTTCTTGTCCAGGCGGACTTCCACGGTGGTGCGTTCCCCGATGACCTCCACGGCATCCAGCTCCTGGGCGTTAATCGCCATGCGAATTTCACCGAGGTCCCGGGATTGCCTCAATAGCTGGTTGTCCAGGGTGTAGGGGAGGTAGGAGATGTATTCCACCCGGATGTTGTATCGACCGGGTTCGGTTGTCACGTTGAATTTCCCGTCAATGTCGGTAATACCGCCGGTGACATTCGACGGTTCGCCCACTTTTTGAAGGACGAGGGTAGCGTACTCCAGGGGTCTTCCTGTATCCTGATCCAGTACTGTACCGGTTAGTGTGATGCTTTTTTCTCCCGGACCCTGGGGTCGTTGAGCCTGCAGGTTCAGGGAAATTGCTGCAAAGAGCAGGATAAGGAAGTGTCTCATGAAGTTCTAGGTTTTCTTCTTTCGTTTTTTCTTTTTGAACTTTTTTGTGTTATACCGATTTTCCTCCAGTTCAATCATCGCCTGGTACTTGTCCTGCGGCAGCCCCTCTTCGAGCTCCTTCCGCTGTTCGATACCCAGCCGCTCCAGCGCCTCCCGGGTTGCTTCCGGGGAGAGTTCCAGGATCCGCAATTCCATCCTTTTCTGCACATATTTGGTGAGGATGGAGGAAACTACGGCAGCTTCAAAGTCGTTCAGTCCCACCGCCTGGATGATTTCGGGCATTTCTTCCGAGACCAGTTCCTCGGCAGTTTTGGGCTCTACTTCTTTGGGAGGGGCTTCCGCCTGCGGGACGACATTGCGTCGGCGTCCGCCGTAATAGGGATTCGCCCCGTAGCCGTATTGGGCTTCGGCTGCAAACAGCCCTCCGAGTAACAGGAATGTCAGTAAAACACGCGTTCTCATGTGTCGTTTCTTTAGATAGTTTACAAGGTGCAGGGTTTAACTGCTTTTGGTTAAATGTTTGTTAAAACCTAAATTTCGATTAAACAAACTGGTAATCAGTCAGTAAGAAAATTTTTGATCGCCTCGGGCGGCCGGCCCAGGACGGCTTTCGATTCGCTGGCAACTATGGGCCGCTCAATGAGTTTTGGGTGCTCGGACATGGCAGCGATCAATTCCTCTTCGCTCAATTCCTTCCCTTTATAAGAAGCTTTCCAGACAGCTTCCCCGGTCCGGATCAGCGAGCGGGCGGGCATACCGAGTTTGTCGAGCAATTCCCGCAGGGTTGCCCCGGTAGGCGGGTCGTTCAGGTAACGGACAATTTCAAAGGGTTTCCCGGATGCTTCCAGGATGGCCAGGCCCTCCCGGGATTTCCGGCAGCGGGGGTTGTGATAAATTGTGTACATGTCGGTGAATTCTTAGGGTTGCCAGGGGTCTCAGGCGGAATTTTCCTGCCCGGTCATCATCAAAAAGGCCTTCAGGAAGTCATTGATCTCCCCGTCCATTACCGCATCCACATTTCCGGTTTCCTCCCCGGTACGCACGTCCTTGACCAGCTTATAGGGATGCATGACGTAGTTGCGGATTTGCGAGCCCCATTCAATCTTCATTTTGGACGATTCGATCGCTTCCCGGGCTTCCTGCTTCTTGCGCAGTTCAATTTCGTAAAGCTGGGATTTCAGCATTTTCAGGGCAGTCGCGCGGTTGTCGTGCTGGCTCCGGGAGTCCGAACAGGATATCTGAATCCCCGTGGGTTTGTGGACGAGTTGGACCTTGGTCTCCACCTTGTTGACGTTTTGTCCCCCCGCCCCGCTGGACCGGGCCGTAGTGATTTCGATATCGGCCGGGTTGATCTCGATTTCGATACTGTCGTCCGCGAGCGGGTAGACATACACCGAGGCAAATGAAGTATGCCGTTTTGCATTGCTGTCAAAAGGGGAAATTCGGACCAGGCGATGTACGCCGTTTTCGCCCTTGAGCCAGCCAAAGGCAAACGGCCCCTCGATTTCCAGGGTGACGGTTTTAATTCCGGCCACGTCGCCCTCCTGATAGTTGAGTTCCCGGACTTTGTAGCCGTTTTTCTCGGACCACATCATGTACATGCGCATCAGCATGGATGCCCAGTCGCAACTTTCTGTCCCGCCGGCGCCTGCAGTGATTTGCAGCACGGCGGTGAGGTCGTCCCCTTCGTCGGAAAGCATGTTGCGGAACTCGAGTTTTTCAATGGCGTCGGTAGCTCGTTTGAGGTGCCGTGCCACTTCTTCTTCAGCTACCTCACCCGCCTCGTGGAATTCCACCATTACCTCCAGGTCGGAAAGGAGCGATTCGGCGGTTTCGAATTCCTCCACCCAACCCTTGAGGGTGTCCAGGCGCTTCATGAAGCCTTGGGCGGCAACCGGGTCGTCCCAGAAGCCGGGTTCCAGCGTTTTTTCCTCTTCGTTCTGAATCTCGATGCGTTTGGCACCTATGTCAAAGATACCTCCTTAACGCGCCAAGGCGTTCCATAAGAGACTTAAATTTCTCTTTCATTCGTACTGCATTTGGAGTGTAAAAGTAAGTTGTTTTTGCGAATTGCGGGGCATGGCAGGCCGGCAGATTTACTGCTGGCTGCTCACGGCCACCTGATGGTTGCTGCTATTCCCACCCGGCCCGAATACCACGCCTTTGATCGGGGCGCAATCCGAATAATCCCTCCCGTGGGCCACTTTGATGTGGTCCGAAGCTGCCAGGAGGTTATTGGTCGGGTCAAAGCCCTTCCAACCGATCCCCGGTACGAAGGCCTCCGCCCAGGCGTGCATCTGGGCATCCCCCACATACCCCATCCCCTGATGGAGGTAGCCCGAAACGTAACGCGCGGGCAACCCGTGCTCCCGGGCAATGGCAACAAACAAATGCGCAAAATCCTGGCAAACCCCTTTGCGATTATCGAGGATATCCGAAAGCGGGGTGTCCACCCCCGTTTCCCCGGGCATATAGTCTAGGTCTTCGTACACCCAGGCGTTTAACCGGGTGAGATTTTCCATGCAATTGACCCCGGTGTCGAAACGGAAACAATCCTTTGAGTCCGGGAGCAGGGTCAGGGGGCTGGGTTTTAAAAACATCTGGTGCTCCAGGCGGAAGGAAAGTTCCCGGAAATCCCCGGGTCGGTAGTCGGGCACTGCAGACGGGTCAAAATCAAAGGGGTTGTCGGGTTGCTTCAGCACCTCGAATTCGGCTTCGAAAGCTATATCGGTCAGTTCGTGCCGGTTTCGAACCCGGATGGTGGTAAATCCAAACCCATTTTGGGAGAATTCCCAGTTAGCCCCCCGGCTATTGGAAAAAAAGACGCGATCCAGGCTTTGGGAGGCATTCTCCAGCGGGACGATCAGGAACTGCCAGCTCGCTTCAACCACCGGGTGGTCGTATCGATTTTCGGCTGTATACCGTATGGTGTATGTCTCAGCCATTCGCTCAGATAAGGGTTTGAAGGTATTTTAAAATTCGGAATATCAGTAATGGAAAAACTCATTTTCCATCCGGGCGCCAATTGCGGATAAATCGCTGAGGATATCCTCGATAAATTGCTGGATATTGCCTTCGATGTCTTCAACCCGCTTGAACTGGTACTCTGCCCGGACTTTCCCCACCAAAAATGCGGTGGAGTCCTTGTCGCGGGACTTTAAAGGATCCAGGGTGCAGACGTGCCGGTAAACCTGGTTCAGGCTGTTCATAACGGACCTCGGACATTTGGAATTCAGTATCAGGAATTCAAGGGTGCACAGGCTGTTTGGGGTTTTTTTGTAATAGCGCCGCATCATATCGTAGGATTCGGCGCATTTGAGCAGCGTGGTCCATTCGTAACTGTTGCGGAACCGGTCGCCATAGCTTCCCGGGGACATCTTGGCATCGTTGTATTTGGCGTTGATAATCCGGGTAATTTGCAGGGCCCGCTCCAGGTTTACCCCCATCATGATGATCGCGTAGATGCTGTCGTGCAGGAGGGTACCCCGGATCTTGCCCCGGAGTACAGCCGTCATTTCCGTCACCTGGGAGGTAAACTCGTACAATCCCGTTTTTACAAACTTTTTAACCGGGTAGTTCTCTGCAAAATGGTAGAATTTATTGATCGATTCATAGAGTTCGGTTGAGATCAGATCCCGGGCCGAGTGCGCATTTTCCCGCGCGTAACAAATGGAGTTAATGACCGAGGGGCCAAATTCCCGGTCCATGCCAATACGGGTCAGTACGCGGTCCTCGTCGATATTCATATCGTCGGTGGCGGGTTCGCCCACCATGTACAGCATGGAGCGCATCACAAAGTCACGCGACTGGGAAGTACTGTTGGGTGCGTCCAGGGAGGAGAAGTAATTTACATTCAGGTACCGCGCCGTATGTTCGGCCCGTTCGATATACCGACCCATCCAGAATAGGTTGTCCGCAACTCTCGCCAGCATATGATCAGTTTTTAAGTACCCAGGTGTCCTTTGACCCGCCGCCCTGGGATGAATTAACAATCAGATTTCCTTTTTTAAGCGCCACGCGTGTGAGCCCCCCCTTGAGTAAGAAACTTCGTTCCGGACCCATGACCGTAAATGTCCTCAGGTCGATATGCCGCTGTTCAAACGACTGGGATTCCTCGATATAGGTTGGGTGGACCGAAAGGGACAGGATGGGCTGGGCCACGTATTTCCGGGGGGATTCCCGCACTTCCCGGCGCACCTCCTCTACCTGCTCATCGGTCAGGGTATTCCCGATAGAGATCCCGTACCCGCCCGCTTCATCGACGGGCTTGATTACGAGTTCCCGGATGTTTTCCAGGACGTATTCCAATTCCTCCTTTCGGCTGCAATGGTACGTTTTGACATTGTTCAGTATCGGGTCTTCCCCCAGGTAATACCGGATAATATCCGGCATGTAGGTATAGACGGCCTTGTCGTCCGCCACACCGGTACCCGGGGCATTGGCGATGGTCACGTTCCCCTTTTTGTATGCGGCAAACAGGCCGGGGACGCCCAGGGAGGAATCTTTGCGGAACTCCAGGGGGTCCAGGAAGGCATCGTCGATGCGGCGGTAGATGACATCCACTTTCTCCGGGCCGGCAATGGTCTTCATATAGACAAAATCGTTTTCGACGAACAGGTCGCGTCCCTCTACGAGTTCCACGCCCATTGTCTTGGCCAGATAGCTGTGTTCGTAAAAGGCCGAATTAAACATGCCCGGGGTGAGCACCACCGTGTTCGGGATATCCACTCCCACGGGTTTGACCGTTTCCAGCAGTTCCAGCAGGTTTTCCGCGTAATTGGTTACCGTATGGGCATCGTAGTGGTTGAATACCCCGAAAAGCGCTCTTTTCAAAGCCGTCCGGTTACTCAGAACGTAGCTCACCCCGGACGGGCAGCGGATATTGTCCTCCAGCACGTAAAACTGGCCGTCGTTGTGCCGGATGATATCCGTTCCGGAAATATGCGTGTAAATGCCCCCGGGCGGGTCCACGCCGATCATCTGGTCCAGGAAATTCTCCGAGGTCGTCACCAGGTCCAGGGGAACCACCCCGTCCTTGAGTATTTGCTGTTCGTGGTAGAGATCCCAGAGAAATTTGTTCAGGGCCAGGCAGCGTTGTTTCGCACCCCGCTCAATATGGTCCCATTCTTCCGCACCGATGATCCTGGGGAACAGGTCAAAGGGAAAGATCTTCTCATTGGTTTTGTCCTCGCTGTAGACGCGGAATGTGATCCCCTGGTTGAAAAAAGAGGCCTTGGCCTTTTTGTTGAGCTCAAAATAATCCGCGATGGAATGCTTCCCGTAAAGCTTGAATAATTTTTTGTAAACGGCAGTCACATTTCCTTCCTGGTCGTACAATTCGTCGAAGAGTTTGGGATCCCGGTGATATGCGGTAAAGATGTTTTTGCCGTCCCCTGCCATAAATTGGAAGATTTTCTTTTAATATACCGCCTTTTTATGGGGAACAGGCAAGGGGAGCGGGAATTTTTGCATCGTATCGTTTTTCGCACCCATCCCGGAACGAAATCCATGTATTTCCGGTGGTGTTTTTGCGACATCCGTATTTCGATTCCCTGCATTTTTGGCTACATTGTGGCGCAAATAACACAAGATGAAAAACCGAATATTCCTGGTCGTGCTCATGCTGAGCCCGCTGCTAGTGCCCGGCCAGTTTCAGGAAAAAAGTGCGGAGTATCAAAAATTCGAAGGATATTTTGATTTCTACTACGACGACTCCGAAGGCAAGGTATACCTGGAGGTCGACAAACTGGAAACAGAATTCCTCTATGTCTATTCCCTGAGCAGCGGAATTGGCAGCAACGATATCGGCCTGGACCGCGGGCAGCTGGGGAACGAGCAGGTGGTTTTCTTCCGGAAGGCGGGAAACAAGCTCCTGCTCATCCAGCCCAACCTGGAATACCGGGCCATCACGGACAATGAACTCGAACGCAAATCGGTGGAACAGGCTTTTGCCCGTTCCGTACTCTTTGGCTTCCCGATAGTGGAGACGATCGGGGAACGGCATATCGTGGAATTGACCCCTTTCCTGATGCAGGATATGCACGGTGTTTCCGACCGACTCAAACGGACCAATCAGGGCAGCTACAGCCTGGATACCAGTAAAAGTGCGGTAAACCTGGAGCGCACCCGGGCCTTTCCGGAAAACATTGAACTCGATGTGTTGCTCACTTTCAAAGGAGATCCCAAAGGCAATTATATCCGTTCGGTGGCCCCCAACCCGAAATTGGTAACCGTGGCCCAGCACCACTCCATGATCAAGTTGCCGGACCCGGGCTTCGAAAAGCGCGCCTTTGATCCGCGGAGCGGGGTGTACCCCTTTAGTTATTACGACTACGCCACCCCGGTGGAACAACCGATTGTCAAGCGGTACATCCCGAGGCACCGGCTGGAGAAAAAAGATCCTTCCGCCGAGCGCAGCGAGGCGGTTGAGCCGATTGTCTACTACCTGGATAACGGGACGCCGGAACCCGTCCGGTCTGCCCTGCTGGAAGGCGGCCGCTGGTGGAACCAGGCCTTTGAGGCCATTGGTTATACGAATGCTTTTCAGGTTAAAATGCTGCCGGACGACGCAGACCCCCTGGATGTGCGCTACAACGTCATCCAATGGGTCCACCGGTCTACCAGGGGGTGGAGTTACGGAAGTAGTGTAGCCGACCCGAGAACCGGGGAAATCATCAAGGGGCACGTAAGCCTGGGCAGCCTGCGCATCCGCCAGGATTTTATGATCGCCCAGGCGCTGACCGACGGCCCGTTTGCCAATTCGGACGAAAACACATCGCCCATGCTCGAACTGGCACTGGCCCGAATCCGGCAATTGTCCGCCCACGAAATCGGCCATACGCTGGGCTTTGCCCATAATTTTGCCGCAAGCACCAACAACCGCGCCTCAGTCATGGATTACCCGCATCCTTATGTGCGGCTGGATAATGGTAAGATCGATTTTTCACAAGCCTACGATACGGGAATCGGGGAGTGGGACAAAGTAACAGTGGCGTATGCCTACTCGGATTTCCCCGAAGGCACCGATGAGCAGGAGGCCCTGTCTGAACTGCTCAGGGAGGCTGAAGCCAACGGCCTGCGCTATATTTCAGATCAGGATGCCCGCCCGGCCGGCGGGGCACACGCCTATGCACATCTTTGGGATAATGGGGCAAATGCTTCAGAGGAGCTCGAACGCGTGCTGCGGGTTCGGCGCAAGGCCATGGAGCAGTTCTCCCCGGCGAATATCCGCACGGGGGAACCCCTGAGCGTCCTGGAAGACGTATTTGTGCCCCTGTATTTTTTCCATCGCTATCAAACGGAGGCCGTAAGTAAACTGATCGGGGGGCTCGACTACAACTACGCCGTGCGCGGTCAGGAATCCGCCGCCTGGTCCCCGGTGGACGCCAGGCAGCAGGAGGCAGCCCTGGAGGCCCTCCTCAGGACCCTGGAACCCGAAGAGCTGGCTATCCCGCAAAACATCCTCCAATGGTTCCCGCCCCGGGCCATGGGGTATCGGGCCGGCAGGGAGTCCTTCAAAGGGCGGACCGGGCCGTCCTTTGATGCCCTGGGGGCAGCGGAAACTTCGGCGGATATGACCCTCGGGTTTTTATTGCACCCTCAACGAGCCTCACGCCTGGTACACCAGCACGCTCTGGATTCGTCCCTTCCCGGCCTGGAAGATGTGCTGGAGCCCCTGCTGGATACGGCCTTCGAAACCCGCACATCCGGGGATTACCAGAAGTCCATCCGCGAGGTAGTCGGGTTCCGGACCCTGGAACACCTGATGGCACTCGCCAAAAATCCAGGGGTACACCCGCAGGTTAACGGAATAGCCCAGGGTGCCCTGGACGCGATCCGCGGACAGATGCTGCGGGCCGGGGATTCGGATATGGCCCGGGAAATCGTGAGACGTATAGACCGTTTCCGGGAGCACCCTGAGCTTGTTAAGGTCCCGGATGCACCCAAAATACCGGACGGCTCACCCATAGGCTCCGGCTGTACGGACGAAATCCCGGTCTCTTGGAAATAAACCTGATCAGCGATACGGTGACGCGGCCCACGCCCGGCATGCTGGAAGCGATGATGCAGGCCGAGGTAGGGGATGATGTTTTTAAGGAAGACCCTACGGTGAAGGCACTGGAAGAAAAGGTTGCAGCCTATTTCGGCAGGGAGGCAGCCTTGTTTTTCCCAAGCGGCACCATGGCCAACCAAACGGCCATCAAGCTGCATACGCAGCCCGGGGACCAGCTTATCTGCGATAAATTCGCCCATGTATACAACTACGAAGGAGGGGGCGTGAGTTTTAACAGCGGTGTGTCCTGCAAACTCGTGGACGGCGACCGGGGGATGATGCGGGCCGATCAGGTGGCAGCTGCCATCAACCCGCCGGATTTCTATCACAGCCCGAGAACCCGCCTGGTGTGCCTGGAAAACACGACCAACAAGGGGGGAGGGGCCTGCTGGGATACCGGGGAAATCGAAAAGATCCGGAAGGTATGCGAAAGTAACCAGCTGGCCCTGCATTTGGATGGAGCCCGGCTTTGGAATGCACTGGCCAACGGGGCGGGGGATGCGGCCTTTTACGGCAAAACCTTTGATACCATCAGCGTTTGCATGAGCAAAGGACTGGGATGCCCGGTGGGCTCCCTGCTGGTGGGGTCCGGGGAGGCCATGCAGGAAGCCCTGCGAATCCGGAAGGTACTCGGGGGGGGCATGCGGCAGGCCGGTTATCTGGCGGCGGCTGCCATTTACGCCATGGACCACCATATCGACCGGCTGCGGGAAGACCACCAAAGGGCTTCCCAGATCGGCGAGGTGCTTGATTCGCAGCCATTTGTCCGGTACGTGGCCCCGGTTGAAACGAATATTGTCATCTTTGAACTCGATACGCCCCGGGTATCCGAATCGGAATTCATGAGAGTCATGGAGGAATCCGGTATCCGCCTGATCGGCATGGGGCAGGGCAAGCTCCGGATGGTCACCCACCTGGATTACACAGATGCGATGCATATGCGCGTACTGGAAGTACTTTCAGGGATACAGCTTTAACCGGAAATTCGCACGGGTAACCCGCCAATGGGGCAGTTCTCGCTGTGCGGAGGGGGTAGTTCCGGCTGTGCCAATGGGTACCGGCCGGTGATTCACAGGTCTCTGTCAGAGTTCCAGCGAACCCAGTTGCTGGCGAATATTGGCAATCCCGTTCTCCATGCCCGCTTCGGACTGGTAGAATTGGCTGTGCCCGAGGACCTGCCCCCCGGGGGAGCGCAGGGTGAACTGAAACCGGCCCCGGTGATCCGTCCGCCGTTCAAAAATAGCCGGGTCGCGCAGCGTTGGCTGGAGGAGACGCACCTGTTCACGGGCATCCTCCCGGTTCGGGAAGGAAACGCTTTCCAATAGCGGGTGGCCCTGGGCGCTTTTCACCACAAACCGGCAACCGCTTTCGCCTTCATTCAGGTATTCGAGCATCTCTGGGTGTTAGGCATTATCAAGATACGGAATTTCCGGCATACCTATTTCAGGAAATTGTCCAGCCCCGGGATGTCCGGCATCCCTTCTTTGGCCGCAGCCGACAATTCGGCGTCGTGGATTTCCCCGGCTTTTTGCATTGCCCGGTTTACAACAGTCACCAGGTAGTCTGTCAATTGTTCCTTGTCACCCAATAATTCCCCCGAAATTTGAATATCCCTGATCTCCCGGGATGCCGAAACGGTTACTTCCAGCAGTCCGTCCGGGCTGGATTCGCGGAGGGTGACCGTTTTGAGTCGTTCACGGGTGGCTTTTACTTTTTCCTGGGATTCCTTGAGTTTCCCCATCATCCCCATCAGGTCTCCGAACATATCTTCGCGTTTTTTGGGTTTCTCTCAGGCGAAAATACGTCTTTTTTACGGCCCGGCCCGAAGGAAAATCCGCCTTGGGGAGTTCAGTGCATAAATGCTATTTTTGCCACATGGTATCAAAAAGTAACCCCGAAAATGCCCCAGCCCATGCCGCCCATTGCCACTAAAAATCCCCACATACTCGAAATCCACGGCAAAAAACGGGTGGATGAGTACTACTGGCTCAGGGAACGGGAAAGCCCGGAGGTTATCGAATACCTGGAGGCCGAAAATGACTATTTCCGTCAAATGACCGCCCACACGGAAAAATTCCGGGAGGAATTGTTCCAGGAGATGAAAGCCCGCATCCGCGAAGACGATACCTCGGTGCCCTACAAACTAAACGGCTACTGGTATATCACCCGGTTTGAAGTCGGGAAGGAATACCCGGTGTATACGCGGAAAAAAGGTTCCCTGGAGTCCGAAGAGGAAATCCTGTTTGACGCCAACCAGTTGGCTGCGGGTCATGACTATTTCGACCTTCGCGGAATTTCGGTCAGCCCGGATAACAAGCTGGCTGCATTTGGGACGGATACCGTATCCCGCAGACTGTACGACATTCGGATCAGGAATCTGGAAACCGGGGAGGACTTTGAGGATGTCCTGCCGCATACCACCGGCGGAGGCGTCTGGGCTACGGACAACCGGACGTTTTTTTATACCCGGAAGGACCCGGAAACCCTTAGGGCGGATGCAATTTTCAAACACCGACTGGGCACCCCGGCTTCTGAAGACGAACTGGTTTACCTGGAGGAAGATGAGACTTTTAACACGTACGTGTACAAATCCAAATCCAGAAAATACATCATTATCGGATCCTTCAGCACGCTGACCTCGGAGTACCGGATCCTGCCAGCCGACGAACCTGAAGGGGAATTCCGGATTTTCACTCCGCGCCAGCGCGGGGTGGAGTATTCCATCTACCACTACGCGGACCGGTTTTTTATCCTGACCAACCGGGACGGGGCCACGAATTTCAAGGTGATGCAGACTACAGAGGATCAGACAGGGAGCGAATACTGGAAACCTTTTATCCCTCACCGGGATGCCGTGCTTGTGGAAGACCTCGATATTTTCAGGGAGTATTATGTGGTGACCGAACGCGACAACGGCCTGAGTAAAATGCGGATTGTCCGCTGGGATGGAGGAGCGGATTATTACCTGCCCTTTGATAATGAAACCTATGTGGCCTACCCGTATGTCAACCTGGACTTCGACACGGAAAACCTGCGCTACGTCTACAATGCCATGACGTCACCGTACAGCATTGTGGAATTCAATATGGCAACGCGCCAGAAGACAATTCTCAAGGAACAGGAGGTCCTGGGGGGCAAATTCCAAAAAGAAAACTACGAATCCCGGAGGGTATGGGCAACGGCCCGGGATGGGGTTAAAGTACCGGTTTCACTGGTGTACCACCGGGAGACCCCCCTCGATGGCAGCAGCCCGCTATTGCTGTATGGATACGGGTCGTATGGGAGCACCTCAGACCCCTATTTTTCCACGGTGCGCCTGAGCCTTCTGGACCGGGGGTTCATCTATGCCATCGCCCATATCCGCGGGGGCGAATACCTGGGCAGGCCCTGGTACGAAGAGGGGAAGCTGCTGAAGAAAATGAATACCTTCACGGATTTTGAGGATTGCGCCCGCTTTCTGATTGCCGAAAAATACACCACGCCCCCCCACATCTATGCGTATGGGGGCTCGGCCGGCGGCCTCCTTATCGGGGCAGTGATCAATGCGGCCCCGGATCTTTTTAACGGGGTCATTGCCGCCGTTCCGTTTGTGGACGTGGTAACCACCATGCTGGACGAAAGCATCCCGCTGACCACCGGGGAATACGACGAATGGGGCAATCCCGCCGACCCCCAATATTATGAGTATATGGTGGGGTATTCCCCCTATGACAATGTCCGGGAGCAGGAATACCCGCATATGCTGGTGACTACGGGCCTGCACGACTCCCAGGTACAGTATTGGGAACCTGCCAAGTGGGTTGCCCGCCTGCGGAGCAAAAAACTGGGCGACCGCCAACTGTTTTTATACACGAACATGGACGCCGGGCACGGCGGGGCTTCCGGGAGATTTGAAGCCCTTCGCGAGACCGCTATGGAATACGCCTTCCTGCTCGATCTGGAGGGGAAAGTGCCATAATCCAAAAAAAATAGTAATTTTGCCTCCAAATCCGAACCGCATCGGCCGGTTTATGAGCCTAACCTTAGTGTATGAAACAAGAGATACAGGCGTTTAACAATATCCTTGAACTTATTGGAAAAACCCCCCTGGTCCGTTTGAATCGTCTGACGGCCGGCTTCCCCGGGGAATACTACGCCAAACTCGAGGCCTTCAACCCGGGTCATTCCTCCAAGGATCGGATTGCCCATTTTATCATTGAAGAGGCCGAACGGAGCGGGATTCTCAAGCCCGGTAGCACAGTAATCGAAACTACCTCCGGGAATACGGGCTTCAGCCTGGCCATGGTCAGCATCATCAAGGGGTACGAATGTATCCTGGCGGTGAGTTCCAAGTCCTCCAGGGATAAGATCGATATGCTTCGTTCCATGGGTGCCAAGGTGTATATCTGTCCCGCCCACGTGAGCGCAGACGACCCCAGGTCCTATTACCAGGTAGCCAAAAGGCTTCACCAGGAAACCCAGAACTCCATTTACATCAACCAGTATTTCAACGATTTTAATATCAAGGCCCACTACGCCACCACCGGGCCTGAGATCTGGGAACAGACCGGAGGCCAGATTACCCACCTGGTGGCCTGCAGCGGCACAGGGGGCACCATTTCGGGTACGGCGCGCTACCTGAAGGAGCAAAATCCGGATATCCGGATCATCGGAGTGGATGCCTACGGCTCCGTCCTGAAGAAATACCACGAAACCGGGGAATTCGACACGGAGGAAATCTATCCGTACCGGATCGAGGGCCTCGGCAAGAACCTGATCCCGGACGCTACGGATTTTACCGTTATCGACGAGTTTATCAAGGTGACCGATGAAGAGAGCGCCCATACTGCCCGGGAACTCTGCCATAAGGAGGGGATTTTTGCGGGGTATACGAGCGGCGCGGCCATGCAGGCTCTCAAACAACTGCAGGAAGACAAAACATTCGACGCAAATAGCCGCGTTGTGGTGATCTTCCCGGACCACGGCAGTCGTTATATGAGCAAAATCTACAGCGACAAATGGATGGAGGATCAGGGGTTCTTCGACAGCAAACACGTCGGGGAAGAGCAGCAAATCCAGGTAATCAAGTAATTTCAGGCCAGCCTGGTACATCCTGCAGATTGTGGAAAATTCCCGCAATTGCTTCCTCCCGATGCTATGAATTCGCTTTAAATTTCTTTACTTTTGCCTCGGATCGCTACCCGCGGAAATTCGCGTTTTGCAACATGCTTCCCGGTAGGTTTCCTGCGCAACCAAGCTAAACTCCATGAAAGATATATTCGATCGAATTATTGAGAATAAGGGTCCGCTGGGACGCTGGGCTTCCCAGGCCGAAGGGTATTTCGTCTTTCCGAAACTGGAAGGCCCTATCTCGAACCGGATGAAATTCCAGGGCAAAGAGGTGATTACCTGGAGCATCAACGACTACCTCGGCCTCGCCAACCTCCCGGAAATCAAAAAAGTAGACGGGGAAGCCGCCCTGGAACACGGAGCCGCCTATCCGATGGGTGCCCGCATGATGAGCGGCCATACGGATTACCACGAACAACTCGAAAAAGAATTGGCCGAGTTTGTGGACAAAGAGGCTGCCTACCTGCTGAATTTCGGCTACCAGGGGATTATGTCGGCCATCGACGCCCTGGTGTCCAAGGACGATATCATCGTATACGACGTGGATTCCCACGCCTGTATTATCGACGGGGTCCGGCTGCACGTGGGGAAACGCTTTACCTTTAAGCACAACGACATCGAGTCCCTGGAGAAAAACCTGGAACGGGCGGTGAAACTGGCCGAACAAACCGGGGGAGGCATCCTGGTGATTTCGGAAGGCGTGTTTGGAATGCGGGGCGAACAGGGAAAACTCAAGGAGATTGTGGCCCTGAAGGAAAAATACAACTTCCGCCTGCTGGTAGACGATGCACACGGATTCGGAACCCTCGGGAAAACCGGGGCCGGGGCCGGGGAAGAGCAGGGGGTTCAGGACGAGATTGACGTCTACTTCGCCACCTTTGCGAAATCCATGGCCGGTATAGGCGCCTTTTTAGCGGCCGACCAGGAAATCATCGACTACCTGAAATACAACCTGCGTTCCCAGATGTTCGCCAAATCCCTGCCCATGGTTTACGTGAAGGGAGCCCTGAAACGCCTGGAAATGCTCCGCACCATGCCGGAACTCAAAGAGAAACTCTGGGAGAACGTCAATGCCTTGCAAAACGGGCTGAAGGAACGCGGATTCGATATCGGGACTACCAGTTCCTGCGTCACCCCGGTATACCTGAACGGTAGCATCCCGGAGGCGATGGCACTGGTTAAGGACCTGCGGGAAAATTACGGTATATTCTGCTCCATTGTGGTATATCCGGTAATCCCCAAGGGACTGATCCTATTGCGAATGATCCCTACGGCCACCCACACAGCCGAGGATATAGAGGAAACGCTGGAGGCTTTTTCCGCCATCCGCGAACGACTGCAAAACGGCACCTACAAACGGCTCTCTGCGGCGGTTGCTGCGGCCATGGGGGAGTAACCCGGGAGCAATTTTACAGAACAGGAAACCCGGCACGGCGCCGGGTTTTTCTTTATTAGGCCGGGACGGAAGGAATCGCGGGTTCTGGAATTGGAGGGCTTGCCGGTTTCGCGGAACGGATCAGCCGAGTTGTTTCCGATACGTGCACCTCCGTTTGTAAACGACGGGTGAAAAGTGTTTCCACATTTGCTGGATGGCCTTGTTTTCTGCCAGTTCCGGCGTCCGGTAGCACATGGTTACACCTTTTTCCTGAAAAACCTTGTAGTATTCGTTGAAGATGATTGAGGTAATCCCCTTATTCTGGAATTCCGGCTCGATCCCGATCAGGTAGAATATAGCGTCCTTGTTGTGTTTCCGGGCGTGCAACAGGTGACGAAAACCAAAGGGGAACAATTTTCCACGTGCTTTCTGCAAGGCTTTGGAAAAGGAGGGCATCACGATGGCAAAGGCGATAATCCGGTCGTCTTCGTCTACCACGAATTTGATGTATTCCGGGTTGATAAACCCGATATACTTTTTCTTGAAGTACGCCTTCTGTTCCTCGGAAATCGGCACAAAAGATGACAACCGCGCATAGGATGCATTAAAAAGGTCAAACATCTTGTCCGCCCAGGGCATGATTTCAGAAGTTTTCGTGAAGTTCAGGGCCCGTAGCCCATAGCGCTGGCGAATGGTTGCTTCAATACGGGTAAACAGCCGGGGATCCGCGTTTGCCGCGGGGAATTTGCTCTCCAGGTACTCCTTTTCGCGCGTAAATCCGAGATTTTCCAGGTGGGTAGCGTAGTAGGGGTAGTTGTACCAGGTGACCATCGTCCCGATGTGGTCGAAACCCTCGGTAAGTACCCCAACCTTATCCAGGTTGGAAAACCCCATGGGCCCTTCCATGTACTCCAGGCCATTGTCATTGCCAATTTCAGCAACTTTGTCGAGCAACGCCCTGCTGATTTCCGGATCGTCCTTGAAATCGAACCAACCGAACCGCATCTTTTTCAGTCCCTGTTGCTCCACCTCGGTACGGTTGATGATGGCAGCCACCCTGCCCACCACCTCGCTGCCGCTGTAGGCGAGGAAAAACCGCGCCTCTGCCTGGCGAAAAACGGGATTTACCTTTGGGTCGAAAGAGGCGAGCTCCTCGCGGATGATGGGCGGAACCCAATACGGGGAGTCCTTGTACAGCGTAAAGGGGAAGCGGACAAAGGACTTCATATCTCTTTTGGAATGCGCTTCTTCTATTCGGATCATGGGACGCGTTTGCAGGTTCCAATATTACGGAACTTTCCGCATAGCGTAAAGTAGTTTTCCTGAATTCCGCGAACGTCAGATTGGGTTGAATTCCCAGTCATCGCCCCCGTCGTCGCTTTTTTCCCGTTTTTTGTTGCGTTTTTCAGCCCGTCGCTGGCTCCGCCTCTCGGCTTTGGATAGTTTTCTCCCGCCCCGGCGCATGCTATTGCGGCCAATTTTCTCCTGGTCTTCAATCGGGATAAGCTGATCCTTGTGGAAGTCCAGCCGGTAAGAAACCCCGGAGCTGATAAAGATCCGGCTGGGGGTGTTTTTAAAGCCGGCACCCAGGTTGATATCGGCCTGGAAGTTCGGGCTGAACAGGTAGGCGACGCCGCTTCGGAGCAATACATCGGAGTAGCGGTCGCTTTGGATGCCCTGGTTTTCCACAAAAACACTCCATTTCGGGTTCCTGAAGGCGTGGGAAATGGAAACCAGGTAGCTCCATTCGGGGAAATCCGTCCCAATCCGGTCGTAGGCGATATTGGTGACCAGGACAAACCTCGGGGACAACCGGCTTTGGGTGGCCACCATGGCCCTGGGGGAAACCGTAGGTTCACCGGGGTAGAACGGGTTGTCGCCCAACACGAAGTTTGCCCCCCCGTAGAGGGCCACGGAAGGGATCAGGTTTTTTAATTGGAAAACGTTGTTGGCCCTCCAGCTCCTGATATTTGGCTTGTTGCGTTCCGGGTCCTTGTAGCGGTCGTAGATCAGGAATTTCAGGCCCACACGGTTCCGGTAGAAATCGGTAAGAGAAGCCTCCGTGCCCAGGTTGGAGTAGGTAATATTCTGGTTCTGGTAGATTCCTTCGTATTGGAGTTCCAGCGCTTCAAACAGCAGCCCGTACCTCAAAGCGACATCCACGCCGAAGATTCCGGATTCCGTGTTCAGGATGGCGTGGTCCTGTTGTTCGTAAACCAGGCCCGATTCGAGTTGGACAACGCCTTTTCCCACCGCGTAGGCGCTATTGGCCTTGCCGGGGCGGTTGGAATTGATGACATCCGTATATTGGGCATGCGCGGCCAGGCCCCAGGCCAACAGAGTGGCCAAAAGCCCGAATTTGCCGATTTCATTGAGGATTCCGCGGGTTTTTGATGCCATATTTAGTATTATTTTAGGACTTTTGTACAGTTAATACAACGTCGGAATCGTACTTTTGATATACAGAGTGATCAGTTAATGGGTATTTTAAAGTTCCTTTTGGTTCTGCTTCTCGGCTACTATTTCCTGCTCCTGCTCGGGCGGCTGTTAGGCCCGTGGCTCAGGCGGTATGCCAGGAGGAAGACCGAAGAGTACTTTCAGGAAGCCTTCCGCGGCAGGGCTCCGGAGGACCCGGGCAGCAGAAGGACCGGGGAGGTGACCATCGACCGGAAACCCGCCCGCAAACAACCTCCCGCAGAGCCTGTAGGGGAGTATATCGAATACGAGGAAGTCGAAGAATCCTAAACCGACCCGGACCCAAAGATGAACCTCGACCTCAAACAATTTTTTACCCACTTTTTCGTAGCCGTTTTCTTTGCGCTGGCGTCCCTTGCCTATTTTTACCCGGTTCTCCAGGGCAAGGTCATCTACCAGTCGGACATCGTCCAATACCGGGGGATGGCCCAGGAACAGGAAGAATTCCGCAAAGAAACCGGGGAGGAGCCCTATTGGACCAACAGTGCCTTCGGGGGGATGCCCACCTATCAGCTCGGCGCGCGCTACCCCCATGAATACGTAAAGAACCTGGACCGGGCAATCCGTTTTTTGCCCAGGCCGGCCGATTACCTCTTCCTGTATATGCTGAGCTTCTACATCCTGATGTGCTGCCTGAAAGTGGATTACCGGCTGGCCGTCCTGGGGGCTTTGGCCTATGGCTTCTCCACCTACCTGATTATCATCCTGGGCGTTGGCCACAATGCCAAGGCACACGCGCTGGGCTACCTGCCCATGTTGCTGGGCGGGATACTGCTCGTTTACCGCAAAAAATACCTCTGGGGATTTGTGCTCACAGCTTTTGCCATGGCCCTTGAAATCCAGGCGAACCACTATCAGATGACCTATTACTTTATGTTGCTGGTATTGGTACTGGGCCTGGTGTATCTGATCGATGCTATCCGTCGGGGGCAACTGAAGCATTTTGCCCTGGCCACGGGTTTGCTGGTTCTCGCGGTTCTCCTGGGGATCCTGCCCAACGCGGCCTCCCTGATGGCTACCCGGGAATACGCGGCCTGGAGTACGCGGGGCCCCTCCCAGCTCACCCTGGACCCGGAGGGAAACCCCATGGAACAGACCAACGGCCTGGACACCGAATACATCACCCAGTACAGCTACGGGATTGTGGAATCCCTGAACCTGTTCGTCCCCAGGCTTTTCGGGGGGGCTTCCGTAGAGTCCCTGGGGGAGGGGTCCAAGACGTATGAATTTCTGATCGACCAGGGTGTGCCGCGCTCCCAGGCGCTTGAGTTCAGCAACAACCTCCAGCTCTACTGGGGGGATCAGCCGGGTGTTTCCGCCCCGGCCTACGTGGGAGCCCTGATTGTGTTTTTCTTCCTGCTCGGGCTGCTGCTCGTTCGCGGCCGGGCCAAATGGTGGTTGCTCGGAGGAGCAATACTATCGCTGTTGCTCTCCTGGGGAAAGAATTTCCCGCTGCTCACGGACTTGATGATCGAATATTTTCCGCTCTACGACAAGTTCCGGGCCGTCTCTTCGGCCCAGGTCATTCTCGAACTCTGCTTTCCCATCCTGGGCATCCTGGCATTGAAGCGTTTTTTTGACCCGTCCCTGGAGGCATCCAAAAAAATTCGGGCCCTGGTTGTTGCGACCGGGTCCCTTGCCGGCTTGGGGGTGTTGCTCTTCCTCTCCAGGGGGCTTTTCGATTTTTCAGGCGGCAGCGACCCGATGTTGACCCGGTATTTTGGGGAAGACGTAATGCAGGTAATCCGCAGAGACCGGGAAGCTGTTTATATTGCCGACACCATCCGGTCCCTGATCATTGTCCTGGCGGGGGCCGGGCTGCTCTGGCTGCATGTCAAGGGCCGCCTGGGGCGGAACCTGACCCTGGCTGCCCTGGGCATTGTCTTGCTGATCGACCTGGTCGGAGTTGACAAGCGATACGTGGATTCCGGGGATTTTGTCCCGGAAAGGCGAATGAACGCCCCGATAGCGATGTCCCAGGCAGACCAGGTTATCCTTCGGGATACATCGGTATTCCGGGTGCTGAATGTGGGGGAGGGGCTCAACGGGGCCCGGACTTCGTATTTCCACCATTCCCTGGGGGGCTACCATGCGGCTAAGCCCAGGCGTTTAATGGATTTATTCGACTACCACATCTACCGCGACAACCGGCAGGTACTTCACATGCTGAACACCAAATACCTGATACAGACCAATGAAGAAGGGGCCCCGTCCGTGACCCTGAACCCGAATGCAATGGGCAATGCCTGGTTTGTGGAAAACCTGGTTCCCGTGCCCACGGCGGATGCCGCTATCCGGTCGCTGGATACGCTGCAGGTTAGCCGTACCGCCGTGGTCAACACCTCGGATTTCCCGGAATACGGCTCCAGGGCATACGTCCGGGATTCAGCCGCGACGGCCCAACTGGATACCTATCGCCCGAATTTCCTGGAATACACGGTTCGAAATGCCCATGAAGGTTTGCTGGTGTTTTCTGAGATGTATTACCCCGAAGGCTGGCAGGCATCTATCGATGGACGGGAAGCCGACCATTTTCGGGTGAATTACGCCCTGCGGGCCCTGGAGGTGCCGGCCGGGGAAAACCGGGTGACCTTCCGTTTCGAACCGGAAGTTGTCCGGAAGGGAAGCCGGATATCCCTGGCGGGATCCATCGCTCTGCTGGTACTCCTGCTGGGCGCCGTGACCTACCGACTGGTAAAACGTCCTCCCAAGGAAACGGAATAATGCATAAGGTACTGGTCGTTACGTATTACTGGCCACCCGCTGGAGGCCCCGGAGTCCAGCGATGGCTGTTCTTTGTGAAGTACCTGCGCGACTTTGGCTTCGAGCCTGTTCTCTACCTTCCCGAAACCCCCCATTACCCGTTAACCGACCCGGACCTGGAGCGGGAGGTGCCGGAAAACCTCACGGTATACAGGAGCCAATTTTGGGAACCCTATGCATGGGCACGGCTGTTTGGCCGGAAGAAGGCCGGGCGGATCAGTTCCGGAATTATCCAAAGGAGGAACCCGGGGTTGGTGGAACGGCTGTTGCTTTGGGCCCGAGGCAATTTTTTCATTCCGGACGCCCGCAAATTCTGGGTAAAAAAAGCCGTCCGCGAATTGCCTGGCATCCTGGATCAGGAGGGGATCACCACCCTGGTGACCACCGGGCCGCCCCACAGCCTGCACCTGATCGGGCTGGAATTGTCCCGGCGCAGGCCGAACCTGAAATGGGTCGCGGATTTTAGGGACCCCTGGACGGAGATCGGCTACCATTCCGCCATGAGCCTTGGCAAACGGGCCCGTAGAAAACACAGGGAGCTGGAAACCCAGGTCCTCGGCGCGGCGGATCGCGTCATGGCAACCAGCCAGGTAACGGCCGATAGCCTGGGATCCCATACGCCCCGCCCGGTAGCGGTAATCACCAACGGTTTCGACCGGCAGCCTGCCCGGGGAGACCAGCCGGACGGTGCCTTTGTGGTGGCGCATATCGGTTCGCTCCTCAGCGGGCGCAACCCCGATGCCCTCTGGCAGGCCCTGGCTACACTCCTCCGGGATACGCCGGGTTTTCGGGAAGATTTTCGCCTGGAACTTACCGGCCTGGTCAGCGAGGAGGTGATGGAGTCCCTGAGGGAGCACGGCCTGGAGGCCCATACCAAAATACACGCATATGTCCCGCACCGCGAAGCTATCATCCGGCAGGAAAAGGCACAGCTGCTGCTGCTGCTCGAAATCGACTCGCCGGAAACGCGGGGCATCGTGCCCGGGAAGCTTTTTGAATACATGGCTGCTGCCCGGCCCATCCTCGCCATAGGCCCGGATGGATGGGAAGCCGCGGACCGGGTGATAGGCAGCGGCTGCGGAGCGGGTTTCCGGTACGGACAAATGGACGAAATCCTTGCGCAGCTTCGGCAATGGTACGATCTTTATCGAAAAGGCGCCCTTTCGGTCCGGCCGGGAGGAGTAGCCCAATACCATCGCCGGGAACTCACCGGCCGGCTGGCAAAGGAAATCCTATGGGAATTATCCTCAGACAATCCATCGTAAACACGCTGCTAACCTATGTCGGTTTCGGGTTGGGGGCCGTCAACACGCTCGTTTTATACACCCGTTTCCTGTCCGATACCTATTTTGGCCTGGTGGGGGTTATCCTTTCCACCGGTGCGCTCCTGATGCCGCTGATGGCCTTCGGGGTGCCGAACACCCTGGTGAAATTCTTTTCCGCCAACCGGGAAGCACCGCACCGGAACCCGTTCCTGACGCGAATGCTTCTGCTCCCCCTGGTTTTTATCCTCCCCCTGGCGGTATTCAGCTTGTTGGCGGATGAGGCTATCGGGAGTTTCCTGGCCCGGGAAAATGCCATAGTGGCGGAATATGTCGGGCATATTTTCCTGATCGGCCTTTCCATGGCGTATTTTGAGGTGTTTTTTGCATGGAGCAAGGTGTGCCTCCGTTCGGCATTCGGTACGTTTTTAAAGGAAGTCTTTGTCCGGCTGGGGGTCAGTCTCCTGCTTTTCCTGTTGTATTTTGAAGTGCTCTCGGTGGCTGGCTTCCTCAGGTGGCTGGTGGGCCTGTATGCCCTGAGGTGCCTGCTGATGGCAGTATATGCCCTGCGGCTGATGCCCTTCCGATTTCGGTTCCGACTGCCCGGGGACTCCCGGGAAATTACCGTGTACAGCGCGCTGATCCTCCTGGGCGGATCGGTTTCCGTACTGCTCCTGGAAGTAGACCGGTTCATGATCAACCAGTATATCGAACTGGCGAATGTGGCCTATTACACGGTAGCCGTCTTTATCGCCACGGTAATTATCGTCCCCCAACGGGCCATGCACCAGATTACCTATCCGATTACCGCCGAACTGCTCCACGCAAAGGACCTGTCGGGCCTTGGGAGCCTCTACCGGAAAAGTTCCCTGGCCCTGCTGGTGGCGGCGGGGCTTATATACCTGCTGATCCTGATGAACCTCGAAGAGCTCTATCTCCTGTTGCCCGAAAATTACCGGGGTGGTTTTACCATTGTGGCCCTGATCGGGGCTGCCCGGGTTTTTGATTCCTTTTTGGGTATCAATGCGGCCATCCTGTACAATTCCCGGTATTACCGGATGTTGCTGGTATTTGGCCTGGGCCTGGTGCTCATCACCATCGCACTGAATATCTGGTTGATCCCGCGCTTTGGGATCAATGGGGCTGCTTGGGCCACTTTTATCTCAATCGCCGCCTACAACCTGGTCAAACTCCTGTTTGTCCGCTTGAAATTCGGCCTGGTTCCCTGGAGCCGGGATACCTTTAGGCTGATCGGGGTGGGGGTCCTCACCGGGGCGTTGTTTCTCTGGTTGTCCTTTCCGTTTCACCCCCTGGTCAATATTGGGTTGAAATCACTGCTGGCGGCATTGTTCTACCTCGGCCTGGTCCATCGGCTGGGGATTGCCAAAGACGCGTTCGCCCTTCTGGGCAGGGGGTTTAAAAAACCGGACCCCGGGAAGAAAAATCCTCCACGGGGTCCTGACAACTAACCAACCTAAAAACTATTTTCTATTGCGATCCGCGATTGTTGCTTCTGCTACGCGATCCGCTCCGTACGGCTGAGCCGCTGCGCCGGCTGCTTTTTACGGCCGACTTTCGAACCGTCCGGGAAGCGGTCTTCCCACGGGCCTGGGGTGCTTGCCTGGCCGGGGCACTGCGACGGGCCTGGGGCGCTTTCCGCGCCGTTGCACTACGGTGCGCCTGGGGTGCCTTCCGGGAGGCGGTCGAGCGCTTAACGGTTGTTGATTTCCGTGTGGTTACCGTACTCCTGGACGCCCGCTGCGGCACCGGCCGGCGCGCCTCCGTTTTGCGTACCGTAGTCGTCCGGCTGCTGCGTACCGTGTTTCCAACCGGACTCGTGCGGACTTCCCGGCTGCTGCGCTTTACTGTGCGCGTATCCTGAGTGCTCCGACGGGACTGGGCAGAGGTATTGCTTCGCGTTGCCCGTTGGTTGCCTCGTATGTCACGCTGACCCTGGCGGGCGGCACTTTGCCTGCGAACCGAAGTGGCGTTGGAGCGCTGGTTCCTGCGTACATCCGTATTCGCACTGCGGGCAACCCGGCTGTTGCTTCGTACCCGGTCGTTGCGTACGGCTACGCGGCTGTTGCTTCGTACCCGGTCGTTGCGTACGGCTACGCGCCGGTCGTTCCGGTAGATCCGGGTACGCTCTGCCCGGGGGGCGTGGCGGTAGGTCCTGCCAACCGCTGCATACGCCCTGCGGTTGTTGTACCTGTACGGGCGGTAATACGTATAGCGGATGGGACGGTAGAACCTCCGGTAAGGACGGTTATAGACCATGCAGAACCCAACGGCCGGACGGGCAAAGTAGCGGTGCCACGGGCGGAATACATACGCCCTGTTATACACGTTGATAAACCCGGTGTGGTAGTCGTAAATCCCACGGGGGGTGTAAAAGATGCGCATCCCGCCAATCCGGTAGGCCAGGCCGTTGCGATACAGGATATCCACACCGCCAATACGGCTTACGCGACCGTAGTAGTCGTAGTATACCGGGATATTTTCCACCTGGATGATGGCCCCGTAGTCATCGTACTGCACATAGGGGTTGTAATTATACCCGGAGTTAAAGGTCACCCCGATGGGGCCAACCCCCACATGGGCGTTTACGTTTACGCGGTCGTTGATATAAAAATCAAATTCGCCATCCGGATATACCGAAAACGTAATACCGTTCTCGACAAAAATAAAAGAGTTGCCAAAGTTGAAGGCATTGCGAAGCGCAACCTTATCGTCTGTGCTGGCGGCGACAGGGCTAGCTGCTCCCGTCAGTATGGCCGCTATAATGAGTAGAAACTTTTTCATCGTATTCGGGTTTAAGATTCCGGATGTAACTATTTACATACCGCCCGAATAGGTACAATTAGCGTGCCAAAAAACAAAAAACTAATTTAAACAACTGTAAATCAGTGTATTGAAATAGAATGAAATAACTCAGAGTTTTCCCTTCAGATAGCGGCCCGTGAGGGAATCCGGGTGCGCGGCGATTTCCTCAGGAGTTCCGAAGGCAACTATCTGCCCCCCTTTATCCCCGCCTTCCGGCCCCAGGTCAATCACGTGGTCGGCAGATTTGATCAGTTCGATGTTGTGTTCGATGACCACTATGGAATGGCCTTTTTCGAGGAGCGCATTGAAGGAGGTGAGCAATTTGTGGATGTCGTGGAAATGCAACCCGGTTGTGGGCTCGTCAAAAATGAACACGCCCTTGTCCCGGGTCTGTCCCTTGCCGAGAAACGAGGCCAGTTTGATTCGCTGGGCCTCCCCCCCGGATAGGGTGGAGGAGGGCTGGCCCAGGGTGACATATCCCAGCCCGACATCCTGCAGGGGCTGCAGGCGGGCCGCAATCTTCTCCTGTTTGTGCTCTTTGAAAAACTCGATGGAATCCGAAACGGTCATTTCCAGGATGTCCGCGATGGAGGCACCCTCGAACTTAACTTCAAGCACCTCCTTGCGAAACCTACGACCGCCACACTGGTCGCATTCCAGATGAACATCGGCCATGAATTGCATTTCCACGGTAATCTCACCATCCCCTTTGCATTTATCACATCGGCCGCCGTCCACATTAAAGGAGAAGTGTTTGGATTTATAACCGCGGAGTTTACTCAGTTTCTGGGCGGCATAGAGGTTGCGGATGTCGTCGTAGGCTTTGATATAGGTAACCGGGTTCGACCGGGACGACCGCCCGATGGGATTCTGGTCTACCATCTCCACGTATTTGACAAACTGGAACTCCCCCTTGAATTCCGTATGCTGCCCGGCTTTTTCGCCATAGCCTCCCAACTCCTTTTGGAGCATCGGGTAGAGGATGCGCCGGATCAGCGTACTTTTCCCGCTGCCAGAGACCCCGGTAATCACCGTGAGTACCTGCAGGGGAATCCGAACGTCGATGTTCTTCAGGTTGTGTTCCCGTGCCCCCAGGATGTCGATATGCCCTCGGGGGGTCCGTCTGCGTGCAGGGACCGGGATATTCAGGCTGCCGTTCAGGTACCGGGCGGTGAAAGAATCCGAAGCGAGGATATCCCCCAGGGTGCCCTCGGCTACAACCCGGCCGCCGTGCGTGCCGGCTTCAGGCCCGATATCGATGATCCGGTCTGCGGCGCGCATCATATCTTCGTCGTGTTCAACCACGATCACTGTATTCCCCAGGTCGCGCAGGGATTCCAGTACCCCGATCAGGTTTTCCGTATCCCTCGGATGCAGGCCAATGCTCGGCTCGTCCAGGATGTACATGGAGCCCACCAGGCTGCTGCCCAGGGATGTCGCCAGGTTGATGCGCTGGCTTTCTCCTCCGGAAAGCGTGTTGGATTTGCGATTCAGGGTCAGGTATCCGAGCCCTACCTGCATCAGGTAGGCGAGACGGTTCCGGATTTCGGTCAATAACCGCCGGGCGATGCGGGAATCGTGGTCGCTGAGCTCGAGTTCGTCAAAATACGCCTGCAATTTGTACAGGGGCATTTCCACCAGATCCGAGATGGATTTACCGTAAATACGCACGTATTCGGCTTCCTTCCGCAAGCGACGCCCCCGGCATACGGAACAACGCGTCTTGCCCCGGTAACGGGACAACATCACCCGGTTCTGGATTTTGTAACTTTTTTCCTCGAGCTTGGCAAAAAACGCATTCAGGCCGGTAAAATGCTCATTTCCTTCCCAAACCAGGGCCTGCTGTTCCTCGCTGAGCTCAAACCAGGGCTTGTGGATGGGGAAGTCGAATTTGTAGGCCGAGTTGACAAGTTGGTCCCGGTACCATCCCATGCTGTCGCCCCGCCAGGGGAAAATGGCGTTTTCGTAAACCGATAGCCCGGTGTTGGGAATCACCAGGTCCGCATCGATACCGATGACGTCCCCGTACCCCTCGCATTTCGGGCAGGCCCCATAGGGGTTGTTGAAACTGAAAAGGTGGACATTGGGCTCCGGGAACTGCATCCCGTCCCGCTCGAATTTATTGCTGAAAGGCGTACGTGTCCCATCGGCCAGCGATTCGACATAGCATTCCCCCTTACCTTCAAAAAATGCGGTATCGACGGCTCCTGCCAGGCGGTTCAGGAAATCTTCTCCTTCCCGCACCACGATCCGGTCTACCACCAGCTCAAACTCCCGACCCACACCTTCGAGATCCGGGTCGATCCGCACCACCTCCCCCTGGTGCTTGATGCGCGCATAGCCCTGTTTGGAGAGCAATTCCAGGGATTTGGAAACCTCGCGCTCCTCCGGGATCCGGAGCGGGGCGAGCAACAACAGCCGGCTTCCCTCCGGAAAGGACCTGACGAAATCCACTACGTCCGATACCCGATCCTTTTTCACTTCCTCTCCGGAAACGGGGGAATACGTGCGGCCCACCCGAGCATACAGCAGTTTCAGGTAGTCGTAGATTTCCGTGGTGGTGCCCACCGTAGACCGGGGGTTGGTGGAGTTTACTTTTTGCTCGATGGCAATGGCAGGGGCGATACCCCGAATCTGGTCTACCTTGGGTTTGTCCAGTTTCCCCAGGAATTGCCGGGCATAGGAAGACAGGCTTTCCACATAGCGACGCTGGCCCTCGGCGTACAGGGTGTCAAAGGCCAGGCTCGATTTGCCCGAGCCGGACATCCCGGTGATGACCACCAGCTGGTTGCGCGGGATCACCACGTCGATATTCTTCAGGTTGTGCAGACGGGCTCCCTGGATCAGGATATTTTGCCTGGGATCGGCTTGGACGGGTGCGGGCATATACGATGGAATGAGGCGCAAAGATACGATTTGCCAGGGGCATACCGAAGCGCTTGATCCACCTGAATACCCGCCCGATCCCGAATCATATTTTTTGCCAACGTTAAAAAATTCCTATATTTGGGCATTCTATGATATAATAAGCGCTGCCTATACAACACGATTACTTTTTTGAAAATGTAACCCAAATCCCTGCCTCTGCGAACTTCGTGGACGGGAGGAATTACCAAAAAAGTAAGTTGTATGGACCACCAGGCAGACGATGCTATCCTGATCAAGAACTATCTGAACGGTGACGAAAGGTCACTGGAAATACTCATCAACCGCCACAATCAGCGGATCTCCTCTTTTATTTACTCCAAGGTCTACGACCGGGAGGTAACCGAAGACCTCTTCCAGGATACCTTTATCAAGGTCATCCGGACCCTGAAACTCGGCAAGTACAATGAAGAGGGCAAATTCCTGCCCTGGGTGATGCGGATTGCCCACAACCTGGTCATCGACCACTATCGGAAGAGCAACCGGATGCCGCGCTATGAAGGCAGCCCGGAGTTCAGCATTTTTTCCATCATGCAGGACGACCGCCTCAATGCGGAGAAACAACTGATCCAGGAGCAGATTGAAACGGATATTGCAGACCTGATTGCCGAATTGCCCGAGGACCAGCAGGTGGTTCTGCAGTTGCGGATGTATCGGGACATGAGTTTTAAGGAAATAGCCGAAAATACCGGCGTAAGTATCAATACGGCACTGGGCCGGATGCGTTATGCGCTGATCAACCTGCGGAAGCTCATCGACGAGCACAATATAGTTTTAACGAATTAATTGGCCATAGGTCGAGCGGAAACACGGGTGCTGCATTGGTTTGCGTTATTTTATCCAAACACAGCAGCCTATGGATCACAGCTACACAACCCAGGACGGATGTAAACTCGTAACCACCTCAGAGGAAACCGTACGGTTCCTTCTGGATTACTCCAAATCCCTTTCTGTTATTTCCTCCCGGGGGATGGATTTCGAGAACAACCTGAATTGACAATACGTCCGTTTAAGATAGACCACGGCCCCTTTCCGGGGCCTTTTTTATGCCCGGTCCCGAGGCGGAACCCCGGAGGTAACTTCCGCCCACCCCGGGGCGAGAAATGTCAAAATTCGCCTTTGACATCAAGAATCGAGCGTTTTACAACATAGTTTTTCCATCAGCAGGGCCTTTGGCTACTTTTAAATTGTGTTTGAACGGCAGACACGATAACCCAATCGGTAACCAACCTTCAGATGTCCTGTAACAAGGTCCTGGATTAAAAACTAAAGTACGCTCTATGGAACTACAGATCGACGACTCAGCCCTGGTTAGGGATTATATCAGCGGCGACGAGCGCTCCCTCGAGATCCTGATCAACCGGCACAACCAACGCATTACCAGCTTTATCTACTCCAAGGTTCTGGACCGCGATATTACGGAGGATATTTTTCAGGATACCTTTATTAAAGTCATCAAGACCCTGAAGAAGGGGAATTACAGTGAAGAAGGGAAATTCCTTCCCTGGGTCATGCGGATTGCGCACAACCTGATTATCGACCATTTCCGTAAAAACAAGCGGATGCCCAAGTTTGAGGGCGGGGAGGATTTCAATATCTTCTCGGTAATCGGAGACGACCGTCCGAACATCGAAAAGCAACTTATCAAAGACCAGATAGACAGCGACCTGGGCCTGCTCATTGACGAATTGCCGGACGACCAGCGCGAAGTCCTGATTATGCGTATCTACAAGGATATGAGTTTCAAGGAAATTTCCGAGTGTACCGGCGTGAGCATCAATACGGCCCTGGGCCGGATGCGCTATGCGCTGATCAACCTGCGCAAGATTATCCAGAAAAACAAGATTGTACTGACCAACTAGTTTCCGGGCAATTCCCTGCCGAGCAATATTTCCATTTCGCTTGCGTTATATTCTTGTAACGAACTCTAAGCATATGGAAAAAATTTACGCAAGTCAGACAGATGCATGTAAACTGGTTCGGGTAAAGCAGGAGACAATTTCCTTCCTGATGCAGTACTCCCGATCCCTGCATGTACTGGGTTACCAGGGGTTCCAGTTTGAATCGAACCTCAACTAAAATTTCAAAGGCCCGCCTCGGCGGGCCTTTTTTTTATACCGCCTGCCGCAAGTTGCCTTTGCGGGCCACGAATTACTTACGCCCCCCTTTTTTCTTTTCGTAATCCTTTAACACCGATTTCCTTCCGATTTTCCGGGTGATCTCGTCCTTTTCCAGATCCCAGCCACGGGCCGGGCAATATTCCCGGCCGTACCAGATAATTTGCAGGTGCAATTTATTCCAGAGTTCCTCCGGGAAGAGGCGTTTGGCATCCTTCTCGGTCTGCACCACGTTTTTTCCCGTTGATAGCCCCCAGCGGTACATGAGCCTGTGGATATGTGTATCCACGGGGAAAGCCGGGATGCCAAAGGCCTGGGAAACCACGACACTGGCTGTTTTATGCCCCACCCCAGGCAGCCGTTCGAGAGCCTCCAGGTCCCTGGGGACCCGGCCGCCGTGTTCTTCAACCAGTATTTCCGACAACCGCCTGATCGCCTTTGCCTTAGTTGGGGAAAGTCCTACGGGACGGATAATATCCCGGATTTCTTCCACCGGCACCTTGGCCATGTCCTCCGGGGTGGAGGCACGGGCAAAGAGCAGGGGAGTGGTTTGGTTGACACGCACATCCGTGCTCTGGGCGGATAACAGGACGGCTACCAGCAGCGTGTAGGGGTCCTGGTGATCGAGCGGGACAGGCACTTCCGGGTAAATGGATTCGAGCACGTCGATAATATAAGCAGCTTTTTCTTTTCTGGTCATTTATGTTTAACTTTACATAAAAATCAATAAACACACAAGATAGCACATGAAAACCTTGCAAGCCGGGGATAAAGTACCGGAATTTACAGCTCCCGATCAAGACGGAAACCCGATTTCAACTTCCGACTTCAAAGGGCAGAAATGGGTAGTATTCTTTTACCCGAAAGCAGATACCCCGGGATGTACCGCCGAGGCCTGCAACCTGCGCGACCACTACGCCGAACTCAAGGACGCCGGCTATGCCCTGGTGGGGGTGAGCGCGGATGCCCCGAAGAAACAGGCCAAATTCCGCGATAAGTACAGCTTTCCCTTCCCGTTGATTGCCGATGAGGACCGGACCGTGATCGACGCATTCGGAGTCTGGGGGCCTAAGAAGTTTATGGGCCGCGAATATGAGGGCATCCACCGAAAAACGTTTATTATCGGGGAGGACGGCCTTGTGGAGCGCGTCATCGACAAGGTAAAGACAAAGGATCACGCAGCCCAGATTCTCGAATAGGGATAAAAACGGAATACGCTGAAAGGATCAGGCCGGGGACTCCCCGGCTTATTTATTTGTCTGCTTTTTCGGCCGGGGTTTTATCTGCCTGGGCTTTTTGCGCTAAAAAGAGCTGTTTCTCTTTGATCATTTCCGCAATTCCCCCGGGAAGCATCTCTTCCCAGCCCTCTTCGCCCGAAGTGATTCTCTTCAGCACGTCCCTTGAGAATATATGCAGGATGTCCGGGTCGTAGTCGATAATGTCCATGACCTTCCCGTTGTATTTGAAGAACTTGTACAGTTCCTTCATCCGCGGGTGCACCTTAATGTTGTTGCTGGTCATGATCTGCCCCGTCTCCGGGTTCTTCATCGGATAGAGGTATACCTTCAGGTCTTTGAAGAAGAGTTTTCCGAAGGCCTCGAGGATGCCCCCGCTCAGGTGGCGGTAATATTTTTCGTCGAAAATATCGATCAGGTTGTTGACCCCCATGGTCAATCCTATCCGATTCTTCGTGTAGTTGTTGAAGTACTCCACCAGCTTGTAATACTCGGAGAATTTCGAAATCATCACCATGTGTCCGAGGGAACACAGCAACTCGGCCCGGTCCATAAAATCCTGCTCGTCTATCTCTCCGGATGACCGCAGGTTCGTAAGCGTGATCTCAAAGATGACAATGGTGTTTTCCTCCTCCACAGTCTGTTCCCGGATGAATATGTCGTAAGATTTCTGGAACATATCCATATTGACTTTGGTCACCGGCCGGAAACTGCCCCGGAGTGCCAGGATGTTCTTTTTGTAGAGGACGGCCGCCGGGAGGAGGTTGTTGCCGTCTGCCCCGAACATGACGGCGTCCGTCATGTCGTTTTTGATAAGCTGCAGGCTCATCAGCCGGTTGTCCACATGGTCAAAATTCGGGCCGCTGAAATTCACCATGTCGATTTCCAGGGTGTCCTTGTCGATGTGGTCGTAGAGGTATTTCAGGAGTTTGCGCGGCTTGTGGTGCTTGTAGAAGGCCCCGTAGATCAGGTTAACCCCTACAATGCCCAGGGTTTCCTGCTGCAACCGGGCCTCGTTCTGCTTGAATCGGATATGCAGGACAATTTCGTCGAATTCCTTCTGCTTGGGATCTAACTGGAACCGGATACCCACCCAGCCGTGACCTTTATAGCGCTTGGAGAAATCGATGGTGGCCACCGTATTGGCGTAGGCAAAAAAGAGGCGGTCCGGATGCCGGTCCCGGCTGATGCGCTCTTCCATGAGCTTCATCTCGTGGGACAACATCTTTTTGAGGCGGCTCTGGGTGACATACCTCCCGTCTTCCTCCAGGCCGTAGATCGCATCGCTGAAGGCTTTGTCGTAAGCGCTCATCGCCTTGGCGATTGTCCCGGAAGCCCCGCCCGCCCTGAAAAAATGACGGGCCGTTTCCTGGCCGGCCCCTATTTCTGCGAATGTTCCGTAGATGTCCGGGTTGAGATTGATCCGAAGCGTCTTGGCTTTGATGGAGGGGATATTCTCAAATGCGAATTCATTCTTCTGAACAGTGGCCATAGGGGTCGCTTTCAACAAACAAAGATAAAAAGATGCCGCATTCCAAGTAATAAATATGTTATAAATTTGAAGCAAATAAACGCGCGGTTGAAGATTACCTTTTTAGGCACCGGAACCTCCCAGGGCATCCCCGTAATCGGGAGCGACGATCCGGTTTGCCTCAGCGAGGACCCGCGCGATAAGAGGCTCCGGGTTTCTGTAATGATTACCTATGACGACGGGTATAATTGCGTGGTGGATTGCGGCCCGGATTTCCGCCAGCAGATGCTCGCCAACCAGGTAACCCGGCTCGACAGCATCCTCTTTACACACGAACACGCGGACCACACGGCGGGAATGGACGATATCCGTCCTTTTTTCTTCCGGCAGGGAGACATCCCCATCTACGCCCACCCACGGGTCATCGCGTCCCTGCAGCGTCGTTTTGACTATATTTTCACGGATGAAAACCGATATCCCGGGGCCCCTTCAGTAGCCGTAAATACCATCGAAAAAGGACGGGCATTCCGCCTGGGCAGCCACTGGGTGACGCCCGTGGAGGCCTGGCACAACCGGTTGCAGGTATTTGGGTTTCGGTTTGGGGATTTCGCCTACCTGACGGACGTCAAATCCATTGAACCGGAGGAAGCTGCCCGGTTGCAGGGTGTGCGGGTTCTGGCGGTTAACGCGCTGCGCCTTGAACCGCACCACTCGCACTTCAACCTGGAAGAAGCCCTGGGCTTTATTGAAGGCGTTGGCCCTGAACGGGCATACCTGACCCATATCAGCCACCGGATGGGCTTCCACGCCGAGGTGGAATCCCGCTTGCCGGACCGCGTTCACCTGGCCCATGACAACCTAACGCTAACCCTTTGAACCATGCAAAAGAATATCTATCGCTACCTGTTTCTATTTGCCGCACTGATTGCCCTGTACCTGGCCTTTTCGGGAAACCGGAAGGTAGCCGAGGCTTCATCTGAAATCCAGGCATTGCGGGGGCAGGTAGAATCCCTGGAGGATTCCCTGGAAACCTCCCGCCTGGAGGTACTCGATATGCAGTATTTCAGCCTCGAAAACAACGACGATGCCCTGGTGTACTACGACCATCTGCAACTGGAGAACCCCTCCCGATATATTGCCGATAGGCTTCTGGAAACCAACGAACCCCGGGGCGACAACCCGTTGGTGCCTTATGAAGGCATGGAAAACGACTTCAAAATCAACAAGATCAAAGTCCTGAACCACCGGTGGATCCTCGCGGATTTCTCCGATGGGAAATATTGGGGGGAATTACTGATCGAGTACGAGCTGAAAGACGACCTGGGCATTGATTTTACGGTCCTGGACCACCTGCTTTACGCCCGCAGCCATCAATAGCGCCGGGAGAGCCACTGGTTGAACGATTGGAAGTTATCGGGGCTGACGCCATGGCCTACCGGGAATTCCTCAAAGGTATTCGAAATTTTAAGCTCGTCCAGGAAGCCGGGTACCATCTGGGCCCACGCGGGCGGAATTACCATGTCCAACTGGCCGTGCGAGGCGTAAACCTGCAAGTGGCTGTGATCTTTTTCCCGGTAACCGTCTACCAGCATTTCCGCCTCTATGTACCCGCTGAGTCCGACGACATTGCGAAACGCCTCCGGGTAGGAGAGGGCTAGGGCGTAACTCAGAATGGTCCCCTGGCTGAATCCCAACAGGCTGATCCGCCCGGTGTCCAACCCATAGGCCTCGACAGCTTCCCGGATAAAGTTCCGGACGGTTTCCCGGGATTCCCGGGCTTGCGCCACATCGTTCCACTTCCCTTTGTCCGCGGAAAAATCGATGGAATACCACGCATGGCCAAATGGCTCCAGGTCATAGGGTGCCCGGATGGAAATTACAAAGAGGTCTGCAGGCAGCTCTCCAGCAAAGGAAAACAGGTCCTCCTCATTACTGCCGTAACCATGCAGCATAAAAAGGGCCGGCGCGTGGCCCCCTTGACCGGCGGCAGGGCGTATCAGGTGTTCGAGGCTCAGGGATTGTGTATGCATAGGAAGGGATTGGGCTTCAGGAAATAAACGTAAACCAGCGTTGAAACGCCCGGCCGACCAAAGGTACAAGTCTTTGACTTCCCTGCAATGCAGCCACAAAACCGTATACCCAAAGAACAAAATAGCCCGCGTACAACGCAAACCAAACGGATGAGAACACGAAGAAACTCATTTGGTTGAAAAGCTCAAATACCAGGCTGATTAACAGGGCGCTGAGGATAAAAGCCAGGTGCAGGCCAAAGGCCTGCCGCGCGTGGAAGCGGCCAAAGGGGTATTTGGGCTCCGCATTCATACTGATGGAAATGAGCGCTCCGACCAGGGTCAGGTAGGCCACTACGGCAATCGTACGGGCTTGTTTGGGAGGCCTGGCCATTACAGGTTGGTTCTGGATCCGACGACGACCCCATAAGCCTTGCCCTGCAGTTCTTCGCCGAGGAACATCGAATTTTTTGAAGCAGACCCGAGGTGGTCCTTTTCCAACGTATATGTGGACTGCGGATCGAATAGCGTGAGAACGGCGCGTTCGCCTTCTCGCATCAGCACCTCCGGGGCGCCGAACCTGCTGCGCCCGCGACAGAGGAAATCCACTGCGCGGTCCGTGCCAAATAATTTGTTGAGGATGCCAAAAGCAGATTCCAACCCAAGCGTACCGTAGGCGGCCCGGTCGAATTCCTGCCGCTTTTCTTCGATATCCATCGGGTTGTGGTCGGTGGTTACAAAGTCGATAATATTCTCCGCCAGGGCCTTTTGAAGCGCCTTGCGGTCCTTTTTGGTTCGAAGCGGGGGCAGCACCTTGTAGGCGCTGTCAAAACTTTCGAGCTTCTCTTCTGTGTAAGCCAGGTTGTGTATCGCGACACTGCAGGTGACATCCAGGCCTTTTTTCCGGGCAGCACCGATCAGAGCCGCCGAGCGGGCTGTGGAGATCATCGGGATGTGCAGGCGGCCCCCTGTGTATTCCAGTATGGCCAGGTCCCGGACAATCTGCAGTTCCTCCGCCAGGGAAGGGATTCCCCGCAAGCCGAGCCGCACAGATACTTCCCCTTCGTGCATTTGTCCTTTTCGCCCGAGGTGTTCATCCTGGGGGAAGGAGTGGACCAACCCGTCAAATCCCTGGGTATACAGCAAGGCCAGCTTTAACAGATTCGGGTTGGAAACGGCGTTTTTGTAATCGCTGAACGCCACGGCCCCGGCACCATGCATGTCGTAGAGTTCCGCGAGGTCTTCGCCCCGGGACCCCATACTCAGGGCACCCATGGGATAGAGTTCGGTCACAGCCTTGCGGGAGGCGTCCTTGAGGAATACGATATCCCCGCTCGTGTCCGGCACGGGGCGGGTGTTCGGGTTCAGGACCACGCCCGTAAACCCGGATGCCGCCGCTACAGCCAATCCGTTGGAGATGGTCTCCCGCTCCTCAAACCCGGGTTCCCCAAAACTTACGCTGCTGTCGAACCAGCCGGGGGAAACGTGCAAATTGGGGAAGGTGAGCGTCCGGCAATTTTTGGGGGGGTCGATGCGGGAGGCAATCCGGCTGATGCGACCGCCCTCGATCAACAAGTCGCGTTTTTTCCGGTTCAGCCCGGGTTGGCTTGCATCCAGGATGACAGCCGATTTTATGAGTAGGCTCATCGAAGGGTTTTTTGGAGAATCGCTTCTGCCAGGACGAATAACAGCGCTAAAATAACAAACCATTTCCAAAGAGCCGTTATGCGCGTGTCATTTTGGTATCGGCCAATCAGGTCCGCAGCATCGGGATGGCGCGTTACAAACCCGGGGAACTCCGGCAAGGGCGGTGCTGCCCGACTTTCCGCCCGCGGGTAGTTGAAACTGACCGTCTGCCCCGGGGCGTCATCCTGGTACACCGTGTAATTGCCGTCCCGGGCGGGTTCTTCCCCAAAGATCAGTCGGGTTTTGCGGGCAAAAGCCTGTTGGCGCGGTATAAATTCGTAATCCGGTCCCCGAAGCCGGAATATTCGGTCTTCCCCCAGTCGCTGGTCGAGTTCCAGTTGGGCAGGTTGCCCGATGGTGTAATACAGGTCCGGAAAGGGCAGGCTGTTCCTGCCGATGGCGTAAAAAGTGGGGACGATGAGCGGGGATTGCCTGAAATTGCTGTTCTGCGGGTTCAGGGCGGCTGTAAAGAGGTACGTGCGCCCGCTGGCTGTGAGGAAAGGTGTCCCGTTCTGGAATTCGAGAACTGCACTGCCCTGGGCGGACAATGTAAAATAGGATTGGACGGAAGGGTATTCAAAATTGGCGACTTCTCCTTCAAAAACATCCCGGAATAGCGGGTGCCCGAATGAAATTCCGGTAACCCGATTGGTCCCGTCCACACGGCCGGCAATGCCCATGTCTGTGGTTCGCAGCAGGGAATTGTAATCGGGCAATTCCAGGTCGCTGGCAGGGATGATCAGCAGGTTGCCCCCATCCCGGATAAAAGCCTCCAGGAGTTCGATCATTGGGGCCGGAATGTCCGGCACTTCGTTGAGGATTACCAGGTGCTGGGATTCCAGGTTTCCGAAATCCGCCTCCTGTATGCCGCTTGATCGAAAATCAAATTCATCTTCCGTAAAGATGCGGCGCAGGTAATCCCCGGGGCCCGGCCCCAGGCTGTATACCCGTATTTTCGGGGGTTGATTCAGGTTGAAGTAGAGGTTGTTGTCGTATGCGAGCCCTTCGTCGAGCACCCTGACAGCCCCCTGGATGGAGGCCCCGGCAGGCAGGCTGAAAACGGCCATGCCCCGTCCGTCTTCACCTAGCTCAGGGGCGCTTTTTGCCAGCAGGGTGTCCCCGTTGTAGAGCGAGAGGGGCTGGTTCCGGGTCGGGTCATCCGCGGATACCGCCACCTCGAGGTTCACCAGTTCCGCGCTCCGGTCCCGGATATAGGCCGTATCAATGGACAGGTTGTATCGGACCTCCGGGCGCAACGGAAGGACGTGCAGCTCGGATACCCCCGCCGTATCGATCAGCCCGGGATCCAGCCCGTTAAAATCCGAAATCATCCAGAATTCCCGGATTACACCGGGGTCCCCGGAAAATAAATTCCGGGCCCTCAGGGCCAGTGCAGGCGCATCGGGTTGCAAATGGGTGTAGCCCAGGTTGAGCATCGGTTCCCTGAGGGCCTCCAGGCTCCTCCGGCTGAATTGGCGGTCGTTGGTGAGCAGGGCACATTCAAATTCCGGGGGCAGGTTTTGCAGGAGTTCCTGGACGGCAAGCTGCATCAGGCTCGTCTGGCCTTCGGGTGCCTGCATACTGAACGAATTATCCAGATAAATAACGATTTCCCGTGATGTACCCGCATCTTCTTTGGCCTGATAGGGTTGGGCGAAGGCCACCACCAAAGCGGCGATCAGGCCCAGTCGGCAAAATAGCAAAAGCCATTTTTTAAGCCTGCTGCTGCGGTTGGCTTCCACAGCGAGTTTTTCCAACAGCCGGACATTCGTAAATGCGGTTTTTCGGAAGCGTCGGAGTTGGAGCAGGTGGATCAGGATCGGGATGATCAATAAGAGCAAACCCCATAGCAATTCCGGATACTTCAGCAGCATAGTGGCGATTGATTCCCCAAATATAGCCAATTCGTGATCGTCCGGCTCAACAGAAAAAAAAGTAATCCCGGGCGGATTGATGGCCCAGTGATTCCAGGAATTCCCGGATTTCCTTCTGCGCCTGGTCGTTGGCGACGGTGATGATGCTTTGCGGGCTTTCCACCCCCGAGATGCCGCGGAAATCTCGGAGCATTACCCCATAAATCCGCTTCCCGATTTTCCTGGGGTTGTCGCAAACCCAGGTAAAGGGCTCCCCGGCCTCCTGCAACAGCCGGGCGATTTTTTTTCCCTTGAACCCGGCCCCCCAAAGCACCAGGGGCCTGGAACGATCCCGGTCGATTTTAAGAAAGTAATGGACTTTGATATCCAGAAAGTAATTCTGGGCGTAATGTTCCGAATTGCGGGAGGTCCTCGCATCGTAATCCCTCCAATGGAGAAGGACCTCCGAGGCAGGCAGGCAGTTGACCCCAGCTTCGTAGAAACGAAAGGTGAGGTCGTAATCTTCCGGGTAGCGATCGGGCCGGAAGGCGCCGCACGCGTCCAGGTCTTCACGCCAGGCCATCCAGCATGGGGAGGGGATGACGCATTCCTTGTAGATCTCGGTAAAGTTGGACCCCGTCCGGGAAAGCCCGTTGATCCAGGCCTCATACCGGGCGTAGCCATCCGAAATCCCCCGGTCCGAAAAATATCGGACCAGCCCGAGGGCTATGTGTCCGTTCCCGGATTCAAGGAGTTGCCGGGACATGGTGCCCAGTCGTTCCGGGGCCATCCGATCGTCGGAATCCATCCGGGTTATCAGCTGGCCGCTACTCGAGGCATAGGCTTTGCGGAGGGCCGGGATGATCCCGGACCCCGGGTTGTCCTGGACAAGGATGCGCGGGTCGTTGCGTGCAGCTGCTTCTAACAGGGCCCGGCTCGAATCGGAAGAATGGTCGTTCACCGCCAGGAGTTCCCAATGCGGGTAGGACTGTCTGCCGATGGAATCCAGGCATTCACCCAGAAAGTGACCGGTATTCCTGAAAGGCATCAATATGCTGACCAGCGGCTGTTTCAAAGGCATGTGGCAGGGTCGGTAAATACAGGTTGCACAGGGCCCGGGGACCCCTAACCGAATAGGCTAGCGGGAAGCTCTTTTTGCCAGGGCTTTGGCAATGGCGGCTTCTGCCAGGGGAGCCATCATGCGATACCCCTTTTCCGTCGGGTGGACCTCGTCGGTAGCCAACGTATTATCCAACCCGTTTCGGGAATCCGCCATTTCGCTGAAATAATCCAGGTAGACTATCCCACTCAGGGCCGCATAATTTTTGATCATGGAGTTGAGTTTCGGGATCTTGATATTCGGTTGGAGACCCGGACGCCAGGGGTAGTCGTAGGCGGGCAGTACCGATGAAAGTACGGGTTCCACCCCGTTGGCCAGGGCGAGTTCCGCCATGGACTTTAAATTGTCGAGGATTTGTTCCAGGGTCATCGGGCCGGTATTCCCGGCAATGTCGTTGGTCCCGGCCAAAATCACCACCACTTTGGGGCTCAGGTCCAGGACATCCTGCCGGAAACGCAGGAGCATCTGCGGGGTGGTCTGCCCGCTGATGCCGCGATTTACATAAGGCTTGCCCTCAAAGAATTCCGGCACTTTGTGCAGCCAGCCGATGGTGATGGAATTCCCCATAAAAACTACCCGGTCTTCCCCGGGGGCCGGGGGTGCCAAAGCCTTATTGGCTTCCCGGAAGTGTTCCAGGTCTGCCCAGTCCTGGGCAACGGCCTGTTGATAATTGCCGATAGTGAATAAGGCGAATAAAATTAGTGCAGCAGGTATCCGTGTTTTCATGGTAGTCTGTTCAGATAGAGGCCGGCCCCGGTAGAGGCCAACTGTTAGTCGTTTACTCATTTTTCGGGGGCGTGATCATGATATGCGCCCGATGCGTACCCGGGTCCATGAGCCAGGCGTGGCCGGGAGGGGTCGGAGTAGTGGGTAACCCGGTGGATTCCCCGGTTGCAAAGGGTACATAAAACACATAGCGCACATATCCGTCGGTGATTTCCCCGGTGGATTCGTCTACCGTACCGCTGAATACGCAAAGTGTTGCCTTATCCGGCATGGCGAGTTTCCCGGCCTTTACCTCTTCTTCCCGGATATCGAAGATTTCCTTTCCGTCCCTTCCCTGGGCGCGCAGTTCCCTGCCCCGGGCCATAAAGGGTTCCAATTCCCGGTGATAGGCAGCCGCTGAGAACCGGTCATCCGAGGGGTCGTCCGCCAGGGCGATATACGCATTGGTCCCTTCCTTCAGGGTTACCAGGGTCCCGTCCCGGGAATAGCCCAGTACGGCGGCACCTTCCCTGAAATCTTCCGGTACGGCAAGCAGGGCCGTGCGTATCTGCCAATCGGCAGGCGGTATGTTCTGTGCGGTTATGGCTTGCAGCCCCATCAGGGCCATCAGAAAAAACATCCGGGTTTTCATCGAATCAACTTTTTAGTATTTCGCACTTTTTCCATCGGCTTGCGTCCGTAATATAAAGTTGCGCAGGTCGTCGTTGGCCTTTTTTAAATCCTCCCGCCTCAGGTACATCATGTGGCCGCTGCGATAGCCCTTGAATTCGAACCGATCCTTCATCCGCCCGCTCGGGTCTACTTGCCACATGGTGTATTTGGCGTTGAAGTAGGTGGTGGCTCCGTCGTAATATCCGGACTGTACCAGCACGTTCAAATAAGGGTTTTGAGCCATCGCCTGGCGCAGGTCGTCCCGGGTGTTGTCGTTTTCATTGTTCCAGGGGTGGACAGGTCCGAACATATTGTATTTGATATCCGTTTTAAAATTCAATTCCTCCTGCAGGTAGTAATTGATGGCGGGGGTGAAACTATGCAGCCAGGAGGTGATCTCGGAGTTGTAATCCGGGCGCATGCCCGCCAGCGTCTTGTCCATCCCGAGGTAGCGGCTGTCGAGCCTGCCGACGGTATACCCCCCTTTTTCGCGCAGCAGGGCCTTCCAGAAAAAGGAGGTGGGCACGTCCAGGTTCAGGTCCAGGATGTCCTTCTTCTCGAGCCCGGAGTAATAGGCCATTTTCTCAGCCACGGCCTGCCGCTCCGAGGCTTCGATAAACCCGCCTTTGGCAATTGCGGGGATCAGCGTATTGATGGTAAACTCCTCGGATTCCGGCAACACTTCCAACAGGTCTTTTTGCTGGAGTGCAGGAGGCAGCGCCTTATGGTGCCAGGCCGCCGCGGTGTAATAGGGCAGGTTCAGCGCGCTGCTCACGGGGCCGCCCACTCGAATGACCTTGTAATCGGCAGGGGATACCATAATGACGCCGTTCAGATACATCCACTGCTGGTTCTGCAGTGCCAGGGACAATCCCATCACGCGGGTGCCCCCGTAGCTCTCCCCGATGATATATTTCGGGGAACGCCAGCGATTGTGGCGCGTTACAAAGGTGTTCAGCCATTCGGCCAGGTAGGCGATATCCGCGTTGATGCCGAAAAAGTGTTCCCGGTCCACTTCCTTTCCCTCTTCAGGGATGGTTCGGGAATACCCCGTATTGGCCGGGTTCACGTATACGATATCCGTCACGTCCAGTACGGAATACGGGTTGGCATCCACTCCGTAGGGCTGGATGGGATACCCCTCGTCGTCGATCTTCAGCACCCGTGGCCCGGTATAGGCCAGGTGCATCCAGACGGAACCGGAGCCCGGGCCCCCGTTAAAGGAAATCAGCAGGGGTCGCGCTGCCCGGTCCCGGACGTTGTTCCGGGTATAATAGGTATAATGAAGAGCAGCGATGGGGTCCCCGGTGGAATTCCATACAGGTTGCGTACCGGTTTCCGCGGTATAGGAAATGTTTTCGCCGTTGATCGTCACGCTGTGCTGGGTGACTACGGTGGTATCGATGGGCAATTTGCGCTCCTGGCCTTCCAGGTTGGAAAATACAGCGAGGAATAACAGGAGCAGGGTAGTCTTTTTGGTCATGTCGGTATTTGAATTAGCGAACTAAAAATAAGGCTTTTTGGGAAGTTGCCGCCCTCCACCCGCGAGAATTCCCGATTGGCGTTCCCGGCCGGGCCTTTTCAGCGGTTCTTTAGTATCTTTATAAAAAATGCAGGATATGGAATCTATTACCCGCCGTACGTTTAACAACCGGTTCTCCCGGGGGGTTGCCGGCACATTCCTGATGGGCAACCTGCCGCTGGCTTGCGGCATGGGTGCGGCCGGGCAGGAGAATGGGAGCCTGGGCATCGCCCTGGTAGGGCTCGGAAGCTATAGCACCTACCAACTGGCCCCGGCCCTGCAGGAAACCCGCCACTGCCACCTGGCCGGAATTGTCACCGGAACGCCTTCCAAGGCTTCCCGCTGGATGAGCCAGTACGGCATCCCCGGGGAGCACGTCTACAACTACGAAAACTTTGACAGCATTGCCGGGGACGATGCCATCGATGCGGTCTATGTGGTGTTGCCCAACAGCATGCACGCGGAATACGCTATCCGCGCGGCCCAGGCCGGGAAACACGTCATTTGCGAAAAGCCCATGGGCATCAGCGTAGCGGAGTGCGACGCGATTATCAAAGCCTGTGAAGTTGCGGGGGTAAAACTCGGCATGGGCTACCGTTTGCATTCGGAGCCCTATACGCAGGAGGTCAAGCGCCTGGTTCGGGAGAAAACCTTTGGGGAGGTCCGATACGTCATGGGCGAAGCGGCCTATATCTCCAGGGGCAACCCGGATCAATGGCGGCTTGATAAAGTCCTTTCAGGCGGTGGGGCATTGATGAATATGGGGGTTTATGCCATCCAGAGCTGTATTTACGGCTGCGGGAGGAACCCGGTGGCCGTAAGTGCACAGGAATTCAGTACGCGGCCCGAATATTTCAAGGATACGGACGAAACCATCCTGGCGCAGCTTACCTTTCCAGGCGGCGTTGTCGGCTCAGTGATGACATCCCATAACGCAAACGCCAACCGCATGTACGCTTCCTGCGATTCGGGCTGGTTTGAACTGCAGCCGGCAAACAACTACGGCCCGCTCAGCGGCCGGACCTCGGACGGGCCCATCCAGTTTCCACACGAATCCCAGCAAAAACTGCAAATGGACGACTTTGCGCGCCACGTCCTGGAAGGGGCGCCGAATTTGGCACCGGGAGAAATGGGCCGCCGGGATATGATCATCGTAGAGGCCATCTACCGTTCGATCCGCGAGGGAGGGCGGACCATACCGCTAGACATCCCGGAAGGCTACGGTTTCGGGGGGTGAGCCGGGTTATTGACCATGGGGTTTACATTAAGTTCAGCTAACGTCCCGAACTACTAACATTCAATTAATATTTTTAACGTTTGGTTGATATAATCGTCAAGTAAAGACACTTTTTGCTTTACGTACTTTGCAGGGTGCAGCCCGTAATTTTGAGAAGCATTTAACAAATAACCTCTCTTGAAATTATGAAAGCACACCTGAAAGCAGCACTGGGAGCAGGACTCCTTCTTTTTACTTCCTGTTCCAAACTGGACGATTTCCTCGGCGATGGCGGAGGTCATGGTTCGGACGACAGCCCGGAAGGCACCCTTTTCGAAAACAAATCCGGACTCACCCCACTGGTTAGTATCCGGCCGGAGTTCTCACAGGTTTCGGCCTATTCCCTGCTGAGTACCACGGATATCCTGGATAACGGTTTCCAATTGGCGGGTGCCGCCGACGGTGCCGGATTCCTCGAAAATGGCGATGGCTATATCTATATCGTCAACTGCGAGGACGATTACGCAGTGGCCCGCATCCATCTGGACAAAAATCTGAATCCCTTAACCGGGGAGTATTTGCTCAATTCGGGCGTGGACGATTTTGCCCGCCAATGTTCCGGTACCATGTGGGAAAGTTCCATCCATGGCGGATCCCAGGACCTGTTCCTCTCGGCTTCAGAAAGTTTTAACTACGACGTAAAGGGTATCGATCCCTACACGGCCAATCCAACGCCCACGGCCGATTTCGGGTTGGACGCCCTGGGCGAATTTTCCTGGGAGAATGCCGTACCCCTTCCAAAGAATGCGTACCCGGGTAAAACAGTCATCATCGGCGGGGACGATGACTCCAGCAATTCAGAAGGCCAGATTACCATGTACCTATCCGAAAATGGAGATGCGGATTTATCCGGAGGGAAAATATATGTACTTCGCCTGAAAGAAATCTCCGATGGCAATGGTGGTAAAATGACCTGCGAAGCGGGGATTGTTCACAACGAGGGTGAACTGGATTTCGGAATCACCTACGATGTGGAATTTGTAGAAATAGCGGATGGGGCAGCCCTTACCAAGGATGAAATGGAGGAAGCCTGTATTGCCGTAGGGGCCACCGCATTCATGCGTGTGGAAGATGTGGATTACCAAAAAGGCAACGACGCGAATGGCAGAAATGTATTTGTCGCTGTCACTGGCCGCGGTCCTGGCCGGGGCACTTATAATGACTGGGGTACAGCCTATCGCCTGCAGCTGGACCCGCAAAACCCGCTCTCCGGCAAGCTCACCCAGATAATCAGCGGGAATACGGACACCAACAACATGGATGGGAACCTGCCGCTGCTTCAAAGTCCGGACAATATCGCCGTAACCGAAAACTATATCTATTTACAGGAAGACCCGAACAGTTTTGACAGGGGGCATGCAGCCTACATCTATCAAACCGATTTGGACGGCAACAATGCCAAGGTGGTTCTGGAGCTCGAAGTGCGGCAGGAACTGGATCCTACCGGGAGTACAGGTTTGAGCGGGGAGTTTGGAGCGCTAACCGACATTTCTGATAAGGTGGGGATACCGGGCACTTTCCTGCTGGCCTTGCAGCCACACTATTGGGAAAGCGATGCTTTCAAAGGCCTGGATGGCCACGATATGGAAACCCGGGCCGATGCCCTCGAAGCGGGAGCGCGCGAAGACGACCAGGGGTCGCAGATCGTTATTTTGAAGGGGCTTCCCCGATAATTGCTTGAATCAATCACCGAAATGGCCCCCATCTGCGCATGGGGGCTTTTCAATACATAAAACGAGCCTTATGTACAGACTCCTTCTGTATTTAACTTTGCCTGCCTGTGCCTTTTTACTTTGGGGATGCGGCGAAGGCCCTTCTTCCCTGCACGGTACGGCAGCCGGAGTAGCAGACCTATCGGTTCCGGCTCCCACCACCGACAATTTTTCAGATGAATATCCATGGGGTGGGGCGCAGGCCTACTATGCACGGCAAATGGAGACAGCCATTCGACTATTGGATTCAATGGCTGTGTTGCATGCATCCAAAACCACCGATTCAGCTGTCCTGCGCAGCGTTTTCCGCGAGGCGAGGCGGGCGTTTAAAAGAGCAGAGGCCTACGGCTCTTATCTCAACCCGGAGATTGGGCATCGGGCCAACGGTCCGGCCCTGCCGGTTTTCACCGACGACAGTCAGCGGGTACTGCAACCCCTGGGTTTACAAAAGGTTGAGGAAACGCTATTTGAAGGCGAAACATACCCTGGGGCGCTCTATCAAGAGATCCGGATTACCCGGGGACTTTTGCGAAATTTATTGGGCTATATACGAAAACACCCCCCGACCCCCAAACGGTATTTTATTTCCCAGCACCAGCAACTCATGCGTGTGGCCAGTTTATCTATTACCGGGTTTGATACGCCGGTGAGTTTATGGGGGCTGGATGAAGCAGCAGTTTCCCTGGAAAGTATGCTGCAGGTATATGAAATCGTCCTGCAACGCCAAATCCGGCAGACGGAGCCTGGCCTGGACGACAGGTTTGTGAGTGCGCTTCAGGATGCTGTTGCTTACCTGCGATCGGGCAGGGATTTTATGGCCTTTAACCGGTATGAATTCCTCAGGGACCGTTTCAATCCGATGATGCGTGCCTGGGTTGCCATTCGCAAGGCCAGCGGACTTTGGGACGAGGAAGAAGCGGGGCCATTTAATATGGACGCCCCAACATTTTTTGAGCCGGACAGCTTCAATGCGTCATTTTTTATGCCGGTTACCAATAGCCGGATTACGGATGCCCAGGTACTTCTGGGTGAAAAACTCTTTTACGACCCCAATCTGTCAAAATCCGGAACCATGTCCTGTGCATCCTGCCATTTGCCCGAACAGGCATGGGCAGATGGCCGGGTTGCCAGTCCGGATAACGTTGGCCTGCCCCTGGAACGAAACACGCCCACATTGGTGAATTCAATCTTCCAGCAGGCATTTTTCTGGGATGGCCGCTCAGATGATATTATGGCACAAATCCGTTCCGTATTTACAAATGAAAAGGAGTTTGACAGCGGTGTCCATACCTTTTCGGATGCCATCTTACAGGACACGTCCTATATACGCCTCTTTGAGGAAGCCTATTCAGGCGTACCCACCCGAAACCGGGAAGTTATCAAGGCGCTATCGGCCTATATCAGTACGCTAACCGGGATGGATTCCCGTTTCGATCGGAATATTCGCGGGGAAGAAACCACACTAACCGAATCGGAAATACGCGGATTCAACCTGTTTTCAGGCAAAGCGCTTTGCGCAACCTGTCATTTCCTGCCACTCACCAACGGGACTGTGCCGCCCTTTTTCCTGGAAACTGAAAAAGAAGTGATTGGCGTCCCGGAAACTGCGGCCAATGCCGCCTGGGATGCGGACCCGGGCTTTTATACCCAATTTGAGGAACCCATCCACCTGGGGATGTTCAAAACCCCAACGGTGCGAAATGCGGCCCAAACGGCGCCCTACATGCACAACGGCGTGTATGCCACGCTGGAGCAGGTCATCGAATTCTACAACCTCGGCGGGGGCACAGGCCTGGGATTCGACCTGGAGCACCAAACGCTCCCATTTGACGAATTGCAGCTCACGGCCCGGGAAATTTCCGACCTGACCGCATTTATACGGACCCTGGACGACCTGCCACCTTCCCCGGACGCCAAACAAAAGCAATCACCCAACCTGTGAAAATTATGTGGTACAGACTATTACCTTTTGTATGCTGCCTGATAGCGGCATTTGTTATTACCGGCTGCTCAGACGGGACAAACCCGGAGGACACGCTTTATATTGAGGCCCCAACCACAGAGAACGCAGGAAGCGGGGAGGTGGAAGGCGGTGAGCATGCAGACGAAGATTCCGGCCGGGAAGCGGAATCCGGCAATAATGAAGGCTCCGGAAATGCCGAAGGGTCAACCGGTTCAGCAACTGATCCGGACACGGCTCGGGACGATTTACCGCTTCTGAGCGAGCTGCTCAAGGATCAGCAGGACCTGGCCCGGTTTGTGGAAGCCATGGTAATTTCCCCCGAGTTGCATGAATTATTGGCAGATACCGGGGGGGATTATACGGTATTTGCCCCGACCAATGCAGCCATTGACGAGCTTTTTGAGAGCTTGGGCGATCCGTATAACGGCTTTGCCGATTTTGAGTCATCCCTGGAAAAGGAGGCGATTCAGCAGCTGGCGGCCTATCATGTTGCATCCCGGTCGCTTGCTGTCGGGCAATTGACTGAAGGGCAAATCCCCACGTTACTTGCCGGCGAAACTATCTGGGTAGGCAAGGATGCCAAAGGCTGGTATGTGATGGACGGATTCCTGCGGAAATCCTACATGGACCTCGCTGTTCTGGAGGCTTCCAATGGCTATATCTACCGGATCGACAAGATCCTGGTCCCGGAAGTTGTCCGGGATTACCTGTTTTAGCTGGTTTTCAATTGCCCGTTCAGGAGGGAAACCCTTCGAACACCCCAAGGCCGAACAGGGCGAAATCGTATTTGACCGGGTCTACCGGGTCGAGTTTACGCAGGGATGTGTCCAGTTCCGCCACGGCCCGGGCGTCGTTTTGTTTGCGTTTGAGCAGGCCGAGGGCCCGGGCCACCTTGCCGCTGTGCACATCCAGGGGGCAGGAGAGAATTGCCGGGGGGATGTTTTTCCACAAGCCAAAGTCCACGCCCCCGGATGCCGGGCGGACCATCCAGCGCAAAAACATGTTCAGCCGCTTGGCCGCCGATCCGCGCGCCGGGTCCGAGAAGTGTTTCCGGGTGCGGGGAGCATGCGGGATTTCAAAAAAATGTTCGCGGACCCTGGAAATGGCGGGTTGCATGCCTGAAGGGGCGTATTTGGTGAAAACCCCTTCCAGGCCGCCGTGTTCGCTGTAGATATGCCGGAGGGCGCGGGTAAAGGTGCGGAGGTCATCGGCGTTAAATGTCCGGTGCACGAATCCGTCCAGGCTGTCGAGGTCGGAAGGAGTTGCCTGCATGACGAAATCAAAGGGTGCCTGCCCCATGAGCTCCATCATCCGGTTGGCGCTGCGAATGATGCTCTTCCGGTTGCCCCAGGCAATGGTGGCCGCCAGGAATCCTGATATTTCGATGTCCTCCTTGCGGCGGAAGCTGTGCGGGATGCGAATCGGGTCGGTTTCCAGGAATTCCGGCTGCTGGTAGCTGGATACTTTGGCATCCAGGAATTCGCGTTTTTCGTTGAGGGTCATGGGATGTCAGGAAACAATTTGCCCGTCCACCATGGTCAGCGTCCGGTCCGCCATTCCGGCAAGTTCCTCGTTGTGGGTGACGATGACGAAGGTCTGCCCATAGGTGTCCCGGAGTTCAAAGAACAGGTTGTGCAGGCGGTCGGCACTGGCGGAATCCAGGTTCCCGCTCGGTTCATCGGCTAATATAACCGCGGGCTTGTTGATCAGGGCCCGGGCCACAGCCACCCGTTGTTGTTCCCCTCCGGAGAGTTGGGAAGGCTTATGGTCCATCCGGCTGCCCAACCCCAAAAATTCCATGAGTTCCCGGGCCTGTGCTTCGGCTTCCGCCCGTTCCGTATTCCGGATGAACGCGGGGATACAGACGTTTTCAAGGGCAGTGAATTCCGGCAACAGCTGGTGGAATTGAAAGATAAACCCGATCCGCTCATTGCGAAACCGCGCCATCTGCTTCTCCCCGAGACCTGTGATGTCCTGCCCGGCGATGGTTACCCGGGTATCGTACCCGGGGGCCGGCTGGTCCAGGGTGCCCAGGATCTGCAACAAGGTGGTTTTGCCCGCCCCGGAGGCCCCGACCACGGAAACGATTTCAGCCTCCCCGATCTCCAGGTCGACCCCTTTGAGGACTTCGAGGTCCCCGTAAAACTTGTGAATATTTGCAGCGCTGATCATTGGGTCTTATTCCGACGGGGAAAGTAACTATTCGGCCAGAATCCGCAAAATCAATTCCGCCTAAGTACCCGCAGGCATGGGCCAAAAACCGGTTTTTTTTCCCATCTTTAATGCAAATTCACAACCATGCCGTATCGCCACCTTGAAGAGTACAATATTGAGGTCACCCGGGAAGTTACCGACCACTACGAGCGCATCCTCAGGGAGATCGGGGAGGACCCGGCCCGGGAGGGACTGCTCAAGACCCCGGAACGAGCCGCCAAAGCCATGCTGTTCCTCACCCAGGGGTACCGGCAGGATGCGGTCGAAATCCTCAAGGGCGCTATGTTCCGGGAATCCTATAGCGAAATGGTCCTTATCAAGGATATCGAGGTGTACTCCCTCTGCGAACACCATATGCTCCCTTTTTACGGCAAGGCCCACGTGGCCTACATCCCGGACGGCCACATCGTCGGCCTGAGCAAAATCCCCCGGGTGGTGGATGTCTTTGCCCGCCGCCTCCAGGTGCAGGAACGCCTCACGGACGATATCCTGGAATGTATCAATACCACCTTGAAGCCCCGGGGGGTTGCCGTGGTCATTGAGGCCGCCCATATGTGCATGATGATGCGGGGCGTACAGAAACAAAACTCGGTTACGACAACCTCCGGGTTCCGGGGCCAGTTCGAAAAAAGCGAAACCCGGAACGAATTTCTGAAACTGATCAGTTCGGAACTCCACTGATGCAACCCGCCCGAAATGAATGCGTTATTTGAAGGTAAAAAAAGGAAACTCCTCTTCGGGCTGCTGTTCGACGGGATTGGGATGCTTTCCCTGCTCATCCCCGGGCTGGGGCCGGCCCTGGACCTGATCTGGGCCCCGCTTGCCGGCTGGTTGATGACCCAGCTCTATGCCGGTACAGCCGGACGAGCCGCAGGATTTGTCGCCTTTGCCGAGGAGTTGCTGCCGGGGACGGACATCGTTCCGACCTTCACGCTTATGTGGATATATACCTATTGGATTCGGAAAGGAAGGCATGACCCGTCAACCCGCTAAATAAAGGAAATAGCGAGCGCCCGGGAAATGCCCGGGCGCTTATCAATTATCAAATGAGTTATTCCTTATTGGAATCCGACCCGCTTTGGGTTAAAGCGTCATGCTCAACCCGAGGCTGATATTTCTTCCCATATTGTTGATGCCGTCGGCCTTTAGGCGTGAGAGGTGGGCGATGTATTTGGTGTCCAGCAGGTTATTTGCGGCAATCCGGATATCCAGGGGGTTCCCGAAAAGCGGAAGTCGGGTTCCGAGTCCCGCATGAACGAGGTTGTAAGCCGGGGTTTCCGTTTCAAAATCCCCAGGCCTGCCCTGCCTGAAATAGGTTTCTAATCCCAGGAATCCATAAAAGTTTTCCAGGTTACTTGAAATTTTATCCCATTCCACCCGAAGTGTATTCCGCCAATTTACCGGCGGGATAAGCGGCAATGGCGTCCCGGAATCGAGTTCCCCGATTACTACAGCCACGTTGCTTTGAAGGTGCAGCCAGTCCAGCGGATGCGGGTGCAGGTGGAAAACAGCCTCGCCCCCATAGAGGGTGGCATCCTGTTGCCGGTATTGAAACTCCGGGTCCCCTTCCACAGTATTTCCCGTTGGTGCTATAAAGATAAAATCCCGGATCCGGTTATGGAATCCGTTGATCCCCAACTCAAAGTGTTCTCCTTTATATTCCAGGGAAAGGTCGGCCTGAACATTGCGTTCGTTTTCCAGGTCCGGATTTCCGATTTCAATGCGGTTTGCGCCGGAATGTGTTCCATTGGAGCCCAGTTCGGACAAGTTTGGTGCCCGGAACCCCGAGGCCAGATTCAGGCGACCGATCACTCGTGGTGCAATGTCTATGCGGTATCCTGCGGCGGCGTTAAAGCTATTGAAGGAACGATCCAATGGTCCGATGTATTCGCTTTCTCCGGGTGTGCCAAACGCATCGCTATCGATTTGTCGCCGGTCGTACCGGAGCCCGAGTTGCAGGTCGCTTTTCTCGAAGTGGACATGCGAGGTGGCCATCAACCCCACATCGACTGTGCGGGCGTCCGGGACGAGGATTTCTTCCCCCGCATTGGAGTTTTCTTGCCACATGCCCTGTAAGCCCACTACGGTCTGCCAGCTATCCCCCGAAGGACTGAATTGATACTGCAGGTTATAGTTCAGCGTATTGAGTTGCATATCCAGAGACGGGCCTTCTTCTCCGTGTTCTTCTTCGGCATGCTCCTCCCCATCTTCTTCTCCTGCATGCTCTTCATGGTCTTCGAATTCCAACCGAGAATTTCCCACGTAACCAAGGATTACTTTGAGACTGGAATTTTTCATAAAGAATTCCGTGGTATTACTTAGAATGTGCGATTCTATTTCCTGGTAGGGTAACAAAGGTGTCCGATCTGTTCCCTGCACCCCGATTTCCTCGGGAATGCCTGGTTCCGAACGGTTGTAGTTGTATCGCAAATCGTTTTTGAACCGGCCGGATGCATAACCCACGCCTGTCTTCAGGTCCCATTCGCTGAACCGGGAATTCGTGATGCGGGTATCCCCACCATCCTGGTAATCTGCATGGGATGCCCTGGCAAGTCGGGCCAGGAGTTTCCATTTCTTTCCGGAAACGCCGGCCCCTGCATTCGCTGCGACCCCGGATGTGTTACCGAAATATAGGGCTGTGGCATCCGCCTGCGCAGTGCTCGCCGGGGCATATCGCTGCGGGTTTAGGTATAATACCCCCCCCAGCGCATCGGAACCGTAGAGAAGTGAAGCAGGGCCTTTGATCACTTCAACACTTTCGATTCCGGCATCGCTGATTCCGAGGCCGTGTTCATCTCCGAATTGCTGATTTTCCATCCGAATACCCTGAGTATAAACCAAAACCCGGTTCGAACTCAAACCACGAATCACAGGTTTGCCGATTCCCACCCCGGTACTCACCGTCTCCACACCGGCGATTTGGCGGAGGCCTTCGGCGAGGGTAGGGGACCCGTTTTTCCGGATTTCAGCCAGGGGGGCCTGTTCCACTTTCATAACATTTTCGCGTTGCAATTTGTGAAACGGCGTGGACACGATCACTTCTTCCATTTCGATGGCACTAGGCCGGAGGCGGATGGTCAGTGAAGGGTTATTTTCCCCCAGGGTAATGCTTTGGGTGAACGCGGCATATCCGATCATCGATACCACCAACTTGTATGTGCCTTCAGGCAATTGTCGGATATGGAAATTTCCATCGGTATCGGTAATCACCCCGTTTTCGAGTTGGGGAAAATAGACGGTAGCCTGTTCCAGGGGGGCATTGTCAGAAGCGTCCAGTACGCGGCCCTGCAGTTCATGCTGGGCGTGAAGCATGCCCGCAAGCAGCAGGCAGCCTATGGTAAATAGTATTCTCATTGGTAAGCGGATTTAGTCGTTATGTAAAGGAAAGTGCACCCAAATGGTAAGGGTGCCAATAAGAGCCGGGTTAAACCGGAGGCGCCCGTAACGAATAAAACCGGGGAGAGTCACCCGCCACCCCTTGAACGGTATATATTAGGGGTCGGTGGTTTACTGCAAATTGGAAAGGCTCCCATAGGAAACATGAAGCCTCAAGCGGGGTGACGATATGATATTTATGGAATTCACAATCAAATTCAGCCTGGTGAATATGATTGGGGATATCCTCGTTGCATTCTATCCGGATATGCCCATCCAGCGCGTGTGACAGTTTGGCAACTGTCGGGAGCGACAGGCAGACAAAAAGCAGCCAGGAAATGAGAATTCGAATCATACAAGAGGGACTCAATGCAAAATAAAGGAATTGACCCGCCTCAGGCTGTTAAATAAAACTTAATTCAAGAGAGGAGAAAACCCAGCCCCATGCGCTGCAGCATCTTCTTTTCGAAATTCCAGAAAAACCGGAACTGGCCGAAGATCCACCCGAAGGTAACTAAGAGCACCTGGTAAAAGGGGAAAATAAGCAGGAGCCGAAGCGTCCAGTAGAGTATTGGCCGCCAGCCGCCCGAACCTTCGCGGAGCGCATCCAGCCCGATCCAGTTCAAAAAAGGCTTGGCCACCCAAACCGAGGCGGACCCGGTAATGGCGAAAACGATCAGGATGACGATTAATTGAAAATTCGAGGTAATTCCCCAGCGCTGTTTAAGTTTCTTCATCTCCGTGTAAACTGGCGGCAAATATACGCATTCATACTCATGTGCCCGGTGCCCCCGGGGCTGGAATCTCCGATTTGTAGGGCCGGAGTATTCCGGGCACGGGGTCAGATTCTCGGTACCCAGGGCCCGAGCCGCTGGTTGTATCGCCGCTGAAAATAGATAAAGTAATTGTAGAGTTTGTAGTTTACCTCGTAGCCATAGTCTACCTGCGGGTCGTAGTCAATCGGGAGGGCGTAGAGGTCGGCCCCGCCGTACTGGGCCGGTTGCAGCGCCCGTTGGTTCCAATTGGTGACGTAGATCTGGTTGCGGTTCTCCAAAAAAGTCTGGGAATAATAGCCTTCGGGTTTGGCGATGCTGACCAGCCAGTTGTAGAAACCCGGTTCGATGATAATGATCTCGTATTCGGTTTCTGCATCGGCAATCCGCACGCTGTCCGGCCCCTGGCTGTTGAGCACTTCCTTTTCCTGCTCGCTCATGGCAATGCCTTGCTGGCCGGAACAGGCGGCCAGCAACAGGGCCAGGGCAGCCACGAGGGTGGTGGAGATAAAATATTTCATAGCGATACTTTCTCTTAAAATAAGAAAAAACCGCCGGAGGTTTTCCGGCGGTTTCGTTAAAAATTCGCTAAACGGGGTGATAGGCCAGCGCCTGATTATCTTCCAAATAGCCCACCGAGCAAGCCACCCAATCCGCCTTTCTTGTTTTGTTTGCTCCCGAGTACCATGTCCGCAACATCATCCAGCACACTGCCGTCCCCGTCGGCGTCTATCAGGCTTTCTATCAGGCTCTGGTTCCGGTGGGGCTGCCCCCCGAGCATGCTGCCCAGGAGTGTATTGAGGCCGTTGGCATCGGAAACATTGTTCTGGGAACGCTGGCGCCCCAGGAACCCCATCAGTATAGGAGCGGCAACCTGCAGGATACTTGCAACCGAGGAGGCGTCCATCCCGGATTTCTGGCTCAGAGCGCTTTCCACGGCCGGCTGCTTGCTTCCCAGGATATGGCCGAGAATCCCGGCGCCGTCCCGCTTCACCTCTGCGTCCACACCCCCGCCAAACAAACCGCCCAGGTCGTCCAGGATACCCCCGGAATGTTTTGAGGAGAGGGCGCTCATCAGGCCCTGGGCCCCGTCCGGAGTAGACACGTTTTTCTTCATGGCCCCCATGAGCAAGGGCATGGCCATGCTCAGTACATCAGCCGTTTGGTCTTCGGGTTCTCCGGTATCCCGGGAAACCCCTTCAATGAGTTGTTTGCCCATCGGGCTGTTGAGTAATTCCAATATTCCGGACATGTGAAAAGGGTTTTAATGGGAGGAGCAATATACGAAAAGATGGGGCCTGCCGGAGGCCTCAATCCGCTTTTTTGAGCAATTCAACTACCTGGCCGGCCAGTTCCAGCCCAATCCGCTCCTGGGCTTCCAGCGTGGAGCCGCCGATATGGGGGCTCAGGGACAGGTCCGGGTTCATCAGCAATCGTACCCCGGGGCGCGGCTCCTCGGCAAACACATCGAGGCCTGCAAAGCTCAGATGGCCCGAATCCAATGCGGCAAGAAGTGCCTCCTCGTCAATGACGCCGCCGCGGGAGGTATTGATCAGGCCCGCACCCCGGGGCATCAGACCCAGTTCCCGGGATCCGATTACCGGGCGGTCCTGGGCCGGGACATGCAGGGTCACGAAATCCGAACGGGAAAGCAACTCATCCAGCCCGAATCCCTGGATTTCCAAATCGTATTGTTGCCCGCCGGCAAATTCAAGGGTCATTACGGCCCTGTCCCTGTGGGTGTCGTGGAAGCAGACTTCCATTCCCAATCCCAGGCCAATCCGGGCAACAGCCTCGCCGATGCCGCCGAACCCGATAATCCCCAGGGTTTTGCCCCGAACCTCCCGCCCGGCGGCATAGGCTTTTTTAAGGGCCCGGAACTGTTGGTCCCCCTCCAGGGGCATATGCCGGTTGGACTCATGCAAAAACCGCGTCCCGCCGAGCAGGTGGGCAAAAACCAGTTCGGCCACCGAGTTGGCGGATGCATTCGGGGTGTGGATTACATGCAACCCTTTTTTGCGGGCATGGGCCACAGCAATATTGTCGAGGCCTACACCCGCACGGCCGATCAGCAGCAAGCCCGGGCAGGCGTCGATCAGTTCCTCGTTTACCTGGGTTGCAGACCTCACCAGCAGGGCGCGGATATTTTCCTTGTTCAGATAGGGGATCAACTGTTCCTGGGCCACCTTGGTGGTCAGTACTTCGAACCCGGCCGATTCCAGTTTGGCGATGGCCGGTTCAGCGAGGCCGTCGTTGGCCAGAATACGCATCATAGGGTATTAGGTTCAGTTTGTAGTCGTATTATCTGCATGAAGCCCTTCAATATCAAGCCTTTCGTTCCAGGTCGCTCATCACATCGACCAAAACCCCAACGCTTTCGAGCGGCAGGGCATTGTACATGGAGGCGCGATAACCACCTACGGACCGGTGGCCGTTCAATCCGTTGATACCTGCTTCCTTCCACATGGCGTCGAATGTTTCCTTCAGTTCGGGCCTGGTGAGGTTGAAGGTCGCGTTCATCAGGGAGCGGTCTTCTTTGGCGGCATACCCCTCAAAGAGGGGGTTCAGGTCGACTTCCGAATACAACAGTTTGGCTTTCTTTTCATTCTGCTCTTCGATGGCCGCAACCCCCCCGAGGTCCCGCAACCACTCCAGGGTAAGCAGGGAGGTATATACAGCGAATACGGGGGGCGTATTGAACATACTGTCCTTGGCTATATGCACCTGGTAATCCAGCATGGACGGGATTTTGCGGCTGACGCGCCCCAGGATCTCCGGCTTTACCACCACCAGGGTGGTACCCGCCGGCCCCATATTTTTCTGGGCACCCGCATAGATGAGGTCGAACTGTGAATAGTCGATTACCCTGGAAAAGATGTCGGAACTCATGTCTGCGATCAGGGGGGCGTCCCCCTTTGGAAAGTCTTTAAACTGGGTGCCGAAAATCGTATTGTTGGAGGTCAGGTGGAGGTAGTCCAGCCCTGCGGGGATGTCAAACCCTTTGGGAATATGGTTGAAGCCGGATTCCCCGGAAGAGGCCACCTCGACAACCTCGCCGAATATCCGGGCCTCCTTGATCGCTTTGTCGCTCCAGGTCCCCGTGTTGATATATCCCGCCCGCTTTTCAAGCAGGTTGTAGGCCACCATCAGGAATTCCAGGCTGGCGCCACCCTGCAGGAAAAGAACTTCGTATCCCTTCCCTTCGAGCTGCATCAGTTCAAGGACCAGGCTGCGCGCCCTCTCCATAATGTCCACAAAGGCGGGGCTCCGGTGGGAGATTTCGATAAGTGAAAGGCCGGAACCGTCCAGTTCCACCACGGCCTCGGCCGCTTTTTTCATAACGGATTCCGGCAGGATACACGGGCCGGCGCTGAAGTTGTGTTTTTTCATCGGTCGATTGATTTGTTTCTGCAGGGGTTTGCGCAAAAGTACACAATTACTGCTCCGGATTTGAAGCCGGGATTTCCTGGAGGAATGCAATGGTATCCACCCCATCTGCATAGGCGTCCAGGGCCGGCTGCTGGGCCTGGCCGAACGGAATGGCCCCTGCCAGGGTGTCCGGGCCAACCACGCATTGAAGATCGCCGGAAAGCGCATCGAGACGGTTCTGCAATTCCCGCATAGAGGTGTAGGTTTCATAAAACAGCGTGCCGATGGGTGAACCCAGGCCGGGATCTTCTTTAAGCAGCAGGAAGCCGTTGTCGAGCATGGCCGACCCGCTCATCAAATACACCGCTTTGTTGTAATCGTAGTTGTTGGCGTACTTCTGATGGTCGATTCGGTGTTTGTGGGCATAGCAGGCCGTGAAAAACGGGTCAAAGTCATAGCCATCCGGCACGAATAGCTTTGAGACGCTCCGGCAACCCAACCCGAAATAGCGGAAGATATCGTCTGCAAGGCCGCCGAGTTCTTCCGGGGATTCCGAACCGGTCAGTACGGCAACGCTGCTGCGGTTCATCCGGATGATGTGCGGGCGGGACCCGAAATAATATTCAAAATACCTGCTCGTGTTATTGCTCCCGGTGGCAATGACCGCATCGTACGCCTTCAGCGTCCCGTCCTCGAACCGGTACCGCCCGTCGAGGCTGGGCTCAAAACCCGTCAGCAGGCTGGCCAGGTGGGGCAGGAGGATGTTGTCGGAGGAAGAACATTTTACCAGGGCCCGGTTCCCGGTCAATAAGACGGATATAAAGTCGTGGAATCCCACCAGCGGGACGTTGCCCGCCAGGATAAGGGCAACGGTAAGTGGTTCGCCGGATGGGCTGTCATAGGCCGCGAGCCACTTCTTGAGGCGGTCTTTCCTCAGCAGATCCCCCCACTGCTGCAACGCATAGGTCACTTCTTCCCGGGTAAACCAGGGATTCTGCAACCGCGCCTGTTCCATTGTGGCTGTCAACTGGTGAAAGGCTTTGTTGCCGGAAGCTTCACGGGTAGTATCGGCAATACCGGAGGTTTCACGGGAAGCATCGGCAAGAAATTCCCGGAGGAAATCCCCAAGTTGGACCAGGGCGCTGAAGCTTGGATCGGGTTGTGCCATACTATTTGTGTCCTATGGGATTAGCAGTTACCTTTGTGCAAAAATAGAGATACCGGGGCCGCCTGCCAAGGGGTGCCGGTAGAATGTAGGAGATTTGAAACAGTGAGGCTATGGCGATTATCATAACAGACGAGTGTATAAACTGCGGGGCCTGTGAACCCGAATGCCCGAATACCGCAATCTACGAGGGGGCGGACGAATGGCGATACAGCGACGGGACTTCTCTTGAAGGCAACGTGGTCCTCCCCAATGGGAAGGAAGTAGACGCAGATGCCGTGCAGGAACCCATCAGTGATGAAGTTTATTACATCGCCCCGGACAAGTGTACGGAATGCATGGGCTTCCACGAAGAACCCCAGTGCGCGGCCGTATGCCCGGTAGATTGCTGCGTCCCGGACGACGACCATGTGGAAACCGAAGAGGAACTGCTCGGCAAGCAGCGCTTCATGCACCCGGAAGGATAGGTCGCTTCAAGGGGTGGGCAGGTCGCCCCGCCATGTCGTTTGGGCTAATCTTTCCCGGCACGGAAATTCTTCATTTCTTCCAGGGGTGCAATTACCTGCGTATCCTCCCAGATGGTCGGTTCGTATTGCAGAATCTTTTGAATCCGGATTTTCTCCGGTTCCGTGTACCCGGCCAATGTGTGAAATTCAGCAGGATCTGCCGGGCTTAAAAGCACGGACTCCCGTTGCCGTACCCCGCCCTCCATCAGAAAATCAAAACGCACCTTTTTCCTGCGCCGGCTGTTCTCAATAAACTTTAAGCTGCGATGCAGGTAAATGTAATTGCCATATTCATTTTGAATAAAATAGGGGTCGTAGGTGTTTTGTTCGTTTCGTTTAAAAATCGCAGTACCCCGGCTGAGGTTTTCCACGTATTTAATCCCCAGGAGCAGCTTCAGGTTCACCTTGTCGCCACGCCGGCCGCGGCCATAGGCATAATCGGCCTTCAGTACGGCAAATGAGGTGGCATCCACAAAGAACGTCCCGGCGTATTTCGCCTTCCTTTTACGGGGTGTGAATTCGATGGCGTACACGTAATTTCCGTCAAAATAGGTGGCTTCCACAAACCGGTATTCGTAGAGGTCCCCGTCCAGGAACCTACGGAGTTTTGTCCCATCCCTCCAGCTGGCAATTCCCAGTATTCCCTGGCTCCTGCCTTTCAGGTAGTCGTATTCGGAACTATCGCTTTCCCGGTTTTCAGCTTCCATAAACTCCTTTCCGGGCGAAATGCTGTCCTCGATCTTGAACAATCCGGTTTTGACCTTATAGGTTTGGCTGCTGTCCAGGTGTGCCAGGATGATGTTCTGGGCGCGAGCCTGTATGTCGTCCATGGAATACCCCTTTTTGTGGTCGGTCAGTTCCGTGGCACGGTCCACCCGGAGGATGGCAGTGGTATCGTCCACTACAGCCAGGTTGCCCTTGAAATCCAGGAACATCCGGGCATCGCTTCGCACAATGTCCTCCCCGAGTTTTCTGAGGCGTTTGTCGGCAGCATTCAGGGCCCGGCGGTTCAGGTCGGATGCTTTTTCCAATTCCAGCTGCAGGTCTTCGAATTGCATGTATTCGGACTCTCTGAAGAAAATTTCAAAAGCTTTTCCCGATAGCGGGTAGTTGGTGGAAAGGCGTTGCCGCACCTGCTCGATGATCTCCTCAGCCCCGGGCACCCGGCTGGTAAGCCGGACTTCATTCAGGTTGATGGCAGCAGGCTGTATGCGGATGGGCCCGGACTGCGCCCGGAGTCGGTCATGTTCCAGTTCAAGGGTCCGGTAGCCCATACAGGAAATCCGGACAGCCCGGCTGCTGAGGCCTTCGGGGTTCAGGGTAAAATACCCTTCCTCGTTGCTGATGGTGCCTTTGCCGGGTCCGGTCTCCACGGAGGCAAAGGGGACGGGTTCGTCCGAGTTTGCGTCCACAACCCGAAAGGTGGCGGATTGCGCAAAAGCAAGGCTGCTTACCAGGAAAAATAGCAGCAACTGAATTATTCGCATAATGGCTGGGTTCTCTTAAATGGACGCACGGGAAGGAGATTTGTTACCGACTCGTGAAAATTTAACGTCGAATACCGGCCGGATACCGGCTGAAACGGGATATTGGCCTATATTTGCAGCCGTAAATCGGGAGCCTGAGTGCTCTGCAAGATCGAACCCATGAAAGCCGGAATTGTAGGATTGCCAAATGTCGGAAAATCGACCCTTTTTAATTGCCTGTCCAATGCGAAGGCCCAGAGTGCAAACTTTCCGTTTTGCACCATCGAACCGAATATCGGGGTAGTCAACGTCCCGGACCCGCGCCTGAAAAAGCTGGAATCCCTTGTTCAGCCGCAGCGCGTGGTGCCTGCCACCGTCGAAATCGTCGATATCGCCGGACTCGTCAAAGGCGCCAGCAAAGGGGAGGGGCTGGGCAACCAATTCCTCGGGAATATCCGGGAAACCGATGCCATCCTGCACGTCTTGCGCTGTTTTGACAATGACAACGTGGTCCATGTGGACGCGTCGGTAGATCCGATCCGCGACAAGGAGACCATCGATATGGAATTGCAGCTGAAGGACCTGGAAACCGTGGAAAAGCGCCTGGAAAAGGTGGGAAGGTCCGCCCGCACCGGCAACAAGGAGGCCCAAAAGGAAGCCTCGGCCCTGGAGCGATTAAAAAAGGGACTGGAATCCGGCACCTCCGTCCGGGCTATCGGATTCGAAGAGGACGATTACCGGGAATTTGTGGCCCCCCTGCAGCTGATTACCGACAAGCCTGTCCTGTATGTCTGCAACGTAGACGAACAGGCGGCCACAACCGGGAATGCATATGTGGACCGCGTTCGGGAGGCCGTTGCCGGGGAACAGGCAGAAGTATTGGTCCTGGCCGTAGCCACGGAGGCGGACATCAACGAGTTGGAAACCTTTGAGGAGCGCCAGCTTTTCCTGGAAGATTTGGGACTGGACGAGCCCGGATCGTCAAAGCTCATCCGCTCTGCCTACAGCCTGCTTAACCTGCAGACCTATTTCACCGCAGGGGAGAAGGAAGTGCGGGCGTGGACCATACCCGTGGGGTCGTCAGCTCCTCAGGCAGCGGCGGTTATCCACACAGACTTTGAGAAAGGCTTTATTCGCGCAGAGGTCATTTCCTATGACGATTACATCCGGTACGGCAGCGAAGCGAAGGTTCGGGAAGCAGGAAAAATGCGCGTTGAAGGCAAGGAATACATCGTACAGGACGGGGATGTGATGCATTTCCGGTTCAACGTCTGATGTGCCTGCCCGGGGAGCAGGCCTCACCGCCGCAACGTCGGGCCGCAGCTTTTGCGTATAGTGGGGGCATTAAAGTAATCAACAAACGCCGGCCGGTATTGTTAATTACTTTGGGAAGCCCCGATTTTATTTTCTTTTGCTATATTTTATATTAGCGGGTTAAACCCCTGAGTGCATGGCGCAATCCCAATATACCGAAGAGAATATCCGTTCCCTCGACTGGAAGGAGCACATCCGGATGCGCCCCGGTATGTATATCGGGAAGCTCGGCGACGGCTCCTCGGCCGATGACGGCATCTATATCCTCCTGAAGGAAGTGATCGACAACTGCATCGACGAGTTTGTGATGGGGGCCGGGAAGACCATCGAGATCACGATCCGGGAGGACAAGGTAACCGTCCGGGACTACGGGCGGGGCATCCCGCTGGGTAAGGTAGTGGAGGTGGTCTCCAAAATGAACACCGGCGGCAAATACGATACCCGGGCCTTTAAAAAAGCCGTGGGCCTGAACGGGGTGGGGACCAAGGCGGTCAATGCCCTTTCCACCTATTTCCGCGTGGAATCCAACCGGGATGGCAAGTCCAAGGCCGCCGAGTTCGAAACCGGCGACCTGAAGAACGAGGAGTTCCTGGAGGAAACCTCCCGCAAGCGGGGTACCAAGGTCACCTTTACCCCGGATGAAACCATTTTCAAGAAATACAAATACCGGAGCGAGTACGTGGAACGGATGCTCCGGAACTACGTATACCTGAACCCGGGGCTTACCATTGTGTTCAACGGGGAGAAATTCCACTCCGAAAACGGCCTGAAGGACCTCTTGCAGGACAACAACAGCGCTGACGACCTGCTCTATCCGATCATCCACCTGAAAGGGGAGGATATCGAGGTGGCCCTGACCCACAGCAAAACACAGTACAGCGAAGAGTACCATTCCTTTGTCAACGGGCAGCACACTACCCAGGGCGGGACGCACCAGAGTGCCTTCCGCGAAGCGCTGGTTAAGACCTTACGGGATTTCTACGGCAAGAACTACGATCCTTCCGACGTGCGGAAATCCGTGATATCCGCCATCTCCATCAAGGTGATGGAACCGGTGTTCGAAAGCCAGACCAAGACCAAGCTGGGTTCCACGGACATGGGGGGCAACCTGCCTACCGTCCGGACCTACATCAATGATTTTGTGGGCAGGGAACTCGATAACTACCTGCATAAAAACCCGCAAACCGCAGAACTCATCCAGCGGAAGATCCAGCAGGCAGAACGGGAGCGCAAGGAACTCTCCGGTATTCGCAAACTCGCGCGGGAGCGCGCCAAGAAGGCCAGCCTGCATAATAAGAAATTACGGGATTGCCGGGTGCACCTGGACAATATGAAAAACGACCGCCGGCTGGAGACCACGCTGTTTATCACCGAGGGGGATTCAGCCTCCGGTTCCATCACCAAATCCCGGGACGTCAACACCCAGGCGGTATTCAGCCTGCGCGGGAAGCCGCTGAACTCCTACGGGATGAGCAAGAAAATCGTCTATGAGAACGAGGAATTCAACCTGTTGCAGGCAGCTCTGAACATCGAGGAATCCCTGGAAGACCTGCGCTATAACAACATCGTGATCGCGACGGATGCGGACGTCGACGGGATGCATATCCGGTTGCTTTTGATCACTTTTTTCCTGCAATTTTTCCCCGAAATCATCAAGGAGGGCCACCTCTACATCCTGCAAACGCCGCTCTTCCGGGTGCGGAATAAAAAGGAAACCATCTATTGCTACAGCGAGGAGGAGAAGCGGGAGGCCGTTAAAAAGCTTAAAGGGAAACCTGAAATCACGAGGTTTAAAGGGCTCGGGGAGATTTCCCCAGACGAATTCCAGCACTTTATCGGCGAGGACATCCGCCTGGAACCCGTGATGCTGGACAAGGCGATGTCCATCGAGGAACTTCTCAAATTCTATATGGGCAAGAATACGCCGGACCGGCAGGAATTCATTATCGAAAACCTGAAAGTTGAAGTGGACCTGGTAGAAGAAAACCAATTGTAAGCAGCCCGGCTCAATGGAAGAAAACGCCCCACCAAACGATCCGAACCAACAGGAAGCGGAGCAGGAAGCCCTGACCCGGGTAACCGGCATGTACAAGGACTGGTTCCTGGATTACGCCTCCTACGTGATCCTGGAACGTGCCGTGCCGGCCATTGAAGACGGTTTCAAGCCCGTGCAACGGCGAATCATGCACGCCCTCAAGGAGATGGACGACGGCCGCTATAACAAGGTGGCCAACGTCGTGGGTCAGACCATGCAGTACCACCCCCACGGGGATGCGAGTATTGCCGACGCCATGGTCCAGATAGGGCAGAAGGACTTGCTGATCGATACCCAGGGGAACTGGGGGAACATCCTAACGGGGGACGGGGCGGCTGCCTCGCGGTATATCGAGGCGCGCCTGTCGAAATTTGCCCTTGAGGTAGTCTTCAGCCCAAAAATAACCGAATGGCAGCTCAGCTACGACGGGCGGAAGAAGGAGCCTGTCCACCTGCCCGTGAAGTTTCCGCTGTTGCTGGCCCAGGGGGCCGAGGGGATCGCTGTCGGCCTTTCGACCAAGATCCTGCCCCACAACTTCATCGAGCTGATTGACGCCAGCATCAAGCACCTGCAGGGAAAACGCTTCAAGCTCTATCCGGACTTCCCGACGGCCGGCATCATCGATATCGGCAATTACAACGACGGGGAACGCGGCGGGAAGGTGCGGGTACGCGCCCGTATCGCCCAGCAGGACAAAAACACGCTGGTTATCAGCGAGATCCCATACGGCACCAATACCTCTTCGCTGATCGATTCCATCCTCAAGGCAAACGACAAAGGAAAAATCAAGATCAAAAAGATCGAGGACAATACGGCAGCCGAGGTGGAAATCCTGGTGCACCTGCCCAGCGGGATATCGCCGGATAAAACCATCGATGCGCTCTATGCCTTCACGGCCTGTGAGACGTCCATCTCCCCCCTGGGGTGTATCATCGAAGACAACAAGCCTGTCTTTATGGGCGTCAGCGAGATGCTCCGCCGGTCCACGGACCACACTGTAGAACTTCTGCAGGCCGAATTGGAAATCCTCCTGGGGGAACTCCAGGAGCAGTGGCACGCCGCCTCCCTGGAACGGATATTTATCGAAAACCGGATTTACCGGGACATCGAAGAGGAGGAGACCTGGGAGGGGGTTATCGCAGCTATCGGGAAAGGCCTCAAGCCGCACACGGGCCACCTCCGTCGCGAGGTGACCGAAGAGGACATCGTCCGCCTGACCGAGATCCGGATCAAGCGGATCTCCCGTTTCGACCTGGACAAGGCCCAGGAGCATCTGGACAACCTGGAAAAGCGGATCGCAGAGACCAAACACCACCTGGCGCACCTCACGGATTACGCCATCGACTATTTCAGGGAGCTCAAAAAGAATTTCGGGGCCGGGCGGGAGCGCAAATCGGAAATCCGGGTTTTCGACGAGATCGAGGCTACCAAAGTGGTGATCCGCAACACGAAACTCTATGTAAACCGGGAAGAGGGATTTATCGGAACTTCCCTCCGCAAGGACGAGTACGTCACCGATTGCAGCGACATCGACGACATCATTGTATTTACAAAGTCCGGGCAGATGATGATTACCCGGGTGGATTCCAAGACGTTTGTCGGCAAGAATATCATCCACGTGGCGGTTTATAAGAAAAAAGACAAGCGCACTACCTACAACATGATTTACAAGGATGGCCGCGGGGGGCCGAGTTACGTCAAGCGCTTCAACGTAACGGCATTTACCCGCGACAAGCTCTACGACCTGACCACCGGCAAGGCCCAGTCCGAAGTGCTCTACTTTACCGCGAACCCGAATGGGGAAGCTGAGGTGGTGACGGTTAACCTGCGGCAATCCGGCAGTATCAAGAAGCTGAAATGGGACCTGGATTTTGCCGATGTGATGATCAAGGGGCGCAACGCCAAGGGGAATATCGTGACCAAATATTCCGTCAAGCGCATCGAGCTTAAGGAAAAGGGCCTGTCCACCCTCAAACCCCGGAAAATCTGGTTCGACGAAACGGTCCAGCGACTCAACGTGGACGGGCGGGGCGAATTGCTGGGCCAGTTCACCCCTGAAGACCGCTTGCTGATCGTAAACCAGAAAGGGGACGTCAAAACGGTCATCCCCGAGCTGACCATGCACTTTGACCCGAACATGATTGTCCTGGAAAAATGGAAACCGGAGAAGCCGCTTTCCGCCATCTACTGGGAAGGGGAGAAGGAGCTCTTTTACGTAAAACGCTTTCTGATTGAGAATCCGGACAAGGAGGAAAACATCCTGACGGACCACCCGGATTCCTATCTCGAGAAACTATTTACCGATTACCGGCCCGTGGCGGAGGTGGTCTTTGCCAAAAAGCGGGGGCAGGAACGCAAGCCCAACCTGGAGGTGAACCTGGAGGAATTCATCGCTGTCAAGGGCATCACGGCCATGGGCAACCAGCTCACCCGGGAAAAGGTCCTGGAGATCAATGCGCTGGCGCCTCTTCCCTATGAGGAGCCGGAGAAAAAGGAGGCACGTGATATCGAGGTGGTGGATGAGCAGGACGTGGACGGAAAACCGGGGTCCAAAGGTACTGCCAAAAAAGCCTCCGGGGGCTCCGGAAATGAAGGGGGCTCCGGGAATGACGGGGACTCCGGAAAAGGCCGTGGCTCCGGAAGCGGCGGTGGCTCCGGAAATGCCGGGGGTGACGAAACCAAAAACGGAGGCGAAAGCCAGGGAACCCTTTTCTAACAGTACGGGAAATGAAAGGATTTATCCGGGAGTTTAAGAATTTCGCCATCAAAGGCAACATGTTCGACATGGCAATCGGCATCATCATCGGCACGGCCTTCAACAACGTGGTGAATGCCCTGGTAAAGGAAATACTGACCCCGCCCCTTGCCTTTTTTACCAGCGAGGTACAATTTACCAATATGCGGTGGGTTATCCGCGAGGCCACCGATACGCAGGAGGAAATTACCATGGGTTACGGAATACTCCTGGAGGCTTTGATTGACTTCGGCATAATTGCGCTGACGATATTCCTGCTGATCAAGGCCTTGAACCGCATCCGCAGCCGGGCCGAGGACCCTGCAGACAAGGCGGAAGTAACCCCCAAGGAAATCGAGTTGCTCGCCCGGATCGAAGGGCTTATGCACGAACAGAACCAAATACTCAAGCAAAAGAAAAATAAATGAATCCGCAATTTAACCTTTCATTATTGCCGACAATCCCCAAATTTTAGTATCATGTGCGAATCTCAGATTAATTCATTTTTCAAGCTGAAGCCCCAATTATGGAATTAACCAGCCCCCTGGTATACGGAGTTCCCTGTTTTATCGCTTTAATACTCCTGGAGTTGGCCTATAGCAAGGCTCACGGAGACGATCATATTTACAAATGGAAAGACCTATTGGCCAGCGGGACCATGGGTGTTGGGTCTGCAATCCTCAGCCCCCTTTTGAAAGTTATCTTCGCGATTGTCCTATTTGAAGGAGTCTATAATCTTTTTAACCCGCTTGTGGACGGGGAGCATGTTAACATCCTTGGATATGGTCCGTTGGGCTATGCCTGGTACGTCTGGCTTTTGTGTATGCTGGCGGACGATTTCACGTATTATTGGTTCCATCGGGCCAACCACGAGATCCGATTGTTCTGGGCGGCGCATATCGTGCATCACTCATCCGATAATTTCAACCTGGGAACGGCAGTCAGGAATGGTTGGTTTACGTTGCTTTACAAGCCATTGTTTTACGCCTGGATGCCCGCTGTGGGCTTTCCGCCGGAAATGGTCCTGGTTTGCCTGGGAATCGAAGCTTTGTGGCAGTTTCAACTGCATTCGCAATACATCCCGAAACTGGGCCCGCTCGAAGCCATTATCAACTCGCACACAATGCACCAGGTACACCATGCGCAGAATATCGAGTACCTGGACAAGAACCACGGGGGTATCCTCAATATTTTCGACCGGATGTTCGGGACCTGGAAACCGTTGGACGAATCCGTGGATATTCGGTACGGCGTCATCCACGCGCCGAATTCCTACAATCCGATCGTTATTCTCACCCATGAATACAAAGACATCTGGAATGACGTGAAGAAGGCCAAAAAGTTTTCGCACGCCCTGATGTACATCTTCGGCCCCCCGGGATGGAGCCCGGACGGGAGTACGCTCACTGTCAAGCAACAGCAACGCGAATTTCGCAAGCAGCGCAAACAAAGGATGCAGGAGAAGTTGATTACAAAACCCGCTACCTAGGCGCGGGTTTCCTATTGTCCGAAATGATCTCGGGACGGGGACGCCCAAATAGTGCAACCGGGGGTCGGAGCTGGCAAAAGCCTCAATAATTGTCAGTCGGTCTTAATGGCTGTCCCGCGGGAAGTGCGGGCGGTGCCTACCAGTTTGTATTCAAAAGTATACGTATTATCCCCGGTGGTCAATATTTTGACGTGGATGGGTTTCTCTTCATTGCGATTGGCCGGGTTCAGGTTGGAAAGGATGTATTCGCAATCGTTGATCCATCGCACGGAAGCCGAATCGGTAGACCCGGCAAACTCCGAGACTTCCAAATCTTCAGTCCGGGTAAATACGGTGGTTTGTTCTTCCCCGTCGATAGTAGCGGTAAACCGAAAGGTCCCCGTGCGGAAGTCGGCGCATTCGCGGGTGGGCTGGTAACATCCAGAGGATAACAACGCCAGGGATGCCAAAGCGGGAAACAAGAGGGTTTTTATCGTTGAATTCATGCCTGCAAAGATACAAACTATGCCCATCCCAAAGACGCAGCTCAGAGTTCGCCGGGAAAATAGCTTTCGAAAGTGCCATCGGAGTAAAAGATCACAATTTTATCGATGGCCCGGTTTGTTTCGATGGTAGGCACCGCAGGTTCCCGACGGGTCGTGGTCGGCCTGGAGGGAGTGGAAGGGAAGGTGCCTTTCCCGTTGAGCAGCCAGTACAGATCCACTTCAGGATACTTCCGGATTACCTTCATGACAAAATCAAGGCTCGGCTTGTTCCTTCCGCTTAACAGGTGGGAAATGGTGGAGCGGGGAACCCCGATGGCATCAGCAAAACCGGAGGCGGTTTGTTCGTAATATGCGAGGATGCGCTCGAGTCTTCCGATAAAATCTTCCGTGTTTACCATTGTAAAAAACGCTTATGGAAATTTAGCTGCGCCAGCTTCGATCCATATTCATATAGTACTAAAAAAATTAAATCATTAAATCAATTAACAACATATAAATAACTGAAAAGAAATACAATAAATAAATATTCACACATCTTGATTACAAATGTAAATTCACTGGATTTGCCATGTAATTTACGCAATTGAAATTTTCCTTTTGTTTTACAAATGTAAAAAATAAGCGGGTTAACTTTGTGGTAAACCTGTCAATTCCGATGGACCGACACGAGTATGAAACGCATCGCATCAATGATATTTCCGGACGCTACCTCCCGCCGGACACCCTGGATAGAATATTGCAGAAATTGCCAGGGAACCCCAACACCACAGAAGTAGGAAAATCGGTAAGCGGATTGCCTATTTACAAGGTGCGATTGGGCAACGGGCCCATCCGCGTCCTGATGTGGTCACAAATGCACGGCAACGAGTCTACGACTACCAAGGCGGTTTTGGACCTGATGCATTATTTGTTATCCGGCTCCCGGGAGGTGGAATTTCTGAAAGGCCAACTGACCATAGATATGCTGCCGATGCTGAATCCGGATGGTTCCCTTGCGTACATACGGGAAAATGCCAACGGTACCGACCTGAACCGGGACGCCCATCAACGGAAAGAGCCGGAAAGTGAAGTCCTGCGGGCTTGTTATGAGAAATTCCAACCGCATTTCTGCCTGAACCTGCACGATCAGCGGACGATTTACAACCTGGGGGCATCGCCCATCCCGGCTACCCTATCCTTTCTGGCCCCTTCTGCCGACGCGGATCGCGGGCTCCCGGATAATCGTGTGCGCGCCATGGAGTTGATTGCAGCAATTGCGCAGGATCTTCGGGAGGTCCTGCCCGGTGGGATTGGTCGGTACGACGACAGTTTTAACCCGAACTGCGTGGGCGACCAGTTCCAGATGGATGGTGCCGCGACGCTGCTGTTCGAAGCCGGCCACTTTCCCGGTGACTATTCCCGGGAACACACGCGTTTTTTTGTATTCAGGGCGTTGCTCAGCTGCCTTAACCGGATTGCCGACGGTTCGTATGCATCTTTTTCAACTGCTCACTACCTGTCCCTGCCGGCTAACGGAAAATTGCTGGTTGACCTGCGTATTCGCAACGCCGGCCACTTGTTCCCCCACTTCGGGCAAGATGAGGACCTGGCGATCCAATACCGGGAGGTGCTCCGAGACGGGAGGATCCATTGGGTACCCGAATGGCCGGAAGAAGGCCTGACCGAGGGACGTTATGGACATCGCGAATGGGATGCCGCCCGGGAGGCAGACCGGGAGGAAATCTTAAAAACCCCTGGTTTGCTGCGACTTCTGGAAAAAGGCCAATCCTCTTGATTGTTGCATTATATTCAAAATATTATAGCTTTAGATGCATAATATTTCTTAAATAGTTATTTTAGCCTAAAATTTTTTGAAATGGGCAAAGTAAAACTGGATGAAATCGATCACCAGATCCTCGACATGCTGATCGACAATACGCGTACTCCCTTTACGGATATTGCCAAAAAACTCCTGATTTCCGCCGGGACCGTACACGTACGGGTAAAGAAGATGGAGGAAGCCGGGATCATCAAGGGCAGTTCCCTGACCCTGGATTACGTGAAACTGGGGTATTCCTTTATCGCCTATGTGGGGATTTTTCTCGAAAAAACCCACCAGACCAAATTCGTCCTGGAACGGCTTACGCAGATTCCGAATGTTACGGTAGCACACATTACTACTGGCAAATTCAATATTTTCTGTAAAATACGGGCCAAAGACACAAACCACGCCAAAAATATCATCTTCAAGATCGACGATATCGAAGGGATCAGCCGGACGGAGACGATGATTTCCCTTGAGGAAAGCATCAACGACAAAAAACGGCTGATGCATACCATTTTCAACGAGCTGTAACCAGGGCATATGAAACGCTCCGAACTAACCGACGCGGATTGCCCGGAGTTCTATCGGGGGTATCTCGACACCTTGCCCGGGGATGCCGATCTGTTGGAGATGCTCGAGCGGCAGCACCGAAATTTCCCGGAATTTATCCTGAGTATTCCCGATAATCTGATGGGGCATCGCTATGCCGACGGAAAGTGGAGCGTGGCGGAATGCCTGGGTCATGTCTACGATGCTGAACGCGTGTTCCAATACCGGGCCGTTTGCTTTGGTCGGAAGGACGCGACCCCGCTGCCCGGGTTTGACCAGGATACCTGGATATCGGGCAACCCGTCCCGGGAATGGTCCAGGGAACGCCATATTGAAGAATATCAGGCGGTAAGGAAGTCAACCCTGTCGCTGTTCCGGGACTTTTCCCGGGAAGACCTGGCGTACCTGGGTACAGCCAGCGGGAATACCATCAGCCTGGGCGCCATAGGCTTTATCATCTGCGGCCACCAGCGGCACCACCGGAATATCATCCGGTCGCGGTATTTGGGGGAATAACCCGCTTCCGGGAGTGTTGCCGGGGCCGGCACCCTGAGTCTATCAGTCTTCCTCCAGTTGCAAATCGGTTTCCAGCGAACCGTCGTACTCGTTTTCCAGGCCGGGTACATCCGAATCCCGGTCTTCATCCAGTTCCAGAAAGTCCGACATCAGCCGGTTCAGGTCCTGTCCGATTTTCACCAGGTACAAGGCTTCCGGCGTTGGCAGTTCAACTGCCTCGATCCATTCACCCCGCGCATTTTTAAACGTCAGCAGGTCTTCATCCCCATAGCCCTGGGGATAGTGTTGCAGGAGGGCAGCTGCCAACTCCTGGGTGAGTTTCCGGTAATCGATGATAATACGCTTCATAGTAATGGGTTGGTTACCCGGGGATTACCCGGAGGTTTGTCTTCCGAATCTAAAAGAATTCAGCCGCAGACCCGGAAAAGAGTTGTGAAGCGTTGAAAAAAAGTAGGTGAACCGGCTATTCCGCGTAGTAATCGAATGACGCTTCCAACAAATCGGCGGGGACTTCCTGGTTGTAGGTAGCCTTTCCAATTTGTTCCAGCAGTGTAAAGAGTACCTTGCCGTGCGTATTTTTCTTATCGTGGATAAGCAGACGGACAATCTCCGGGCGATGTTCCCGGGGTATGTCCACGCGGGGGTAATGCGATAGCAGTACGTCCCGAATCTCATTGGCCTGATGTTCCGGGAGGTCGCAAAGGCGCGTGGCCAGAAAGGCTTCCAGGATCATTCCGATGACGATGGCCTCCCCGTGTAGTAACGTTTCCAGGTCCGGATGGCCCAAAAAATGCGATTCGATGGCGTGCCCGAGAGTATGCCCGAAATTCAGGATTTTCCGCAGGTTTTTCTCGGTAGGGTCCTGCTGCACGACTTCGTTCTTGAGGGCCACCGAATGCCGGATATGGGCCACCGCATCCGCCGGGGTTTCCAGGGCAGCCAGCTGCCTCCAATAGTCGGCGTCCCGGATGAGCCCGTGTTTGAGCATCTCGGCAAATCCGCTGCGGAGTTCCCTGGGGTCCAGTGTTTTTAGGAAAACCTTGCAGATGAGGACCATTTCCGGTTGGTTGATCACCCCCACCTGGTTTTTCAGGGGCCCCAGGTCCACCCCGGTTTTGCCCCCTACCGAAGCATCCACCATGGCGAGCAGGGAGGTGGGGATATTGATAAACCGGATTCCCCGCTGGTAGGTGGAGGCGACAAAGCCCCCGAGGTCGGTGACAACGCCCCCGCCCAGGTTCACCAGGAGGCTATGCCGGTCCGCACCCGACGCGGAAAGGCCTTCCCACACTTCCATACAGCTCCCAATATGCTTGTGGGCTTCCCCGGCTTTTATTTCCAGGCAGGTCCAGGAGGCGGCTTCCGGGATCCAACGGATCAATTCCGGCAGGCAGTGTTGCGCGGTATTGTTATCGGTGAGAACAAATATCCGGGAGTACGACGTTTTGGATATGTGGTCCCGAAGGGCCTCAATCGCCGCATCCTCGAAAAACACCGCGTGGGAATCGGTCTGGATGGCATTCATGGAAAGCTGCTTTCTGGGCAAAATAACCGATTTTTTTCATTAAATCCTTCCAGCGGGACTAAGTATATTTGCGCGTGAGACATCAAATTGCATGAAGAAGATTTTTGAAGACACCCAAACGGCATTTGCGCTGAAATCGGATGCCGAACTGGAAAGGGCGTATTACCTGTTCAAGTTGATTGCACACGAGCCCCTGGTTAAGATCGGAACCACCCTGACGAATTTCGCCATCAAGGCCCATCTGCCCGTTGAGGGCCTGATCCGCGCTACCGTATTCGACCATTTCTGCGGGGGCGTGAGCGAGGAAGACTGCATGCCCGTGGTGGAGCGCATGTGGGCGCAGGGCGTTTGTACCGTCCTGGATTATTCAGTGGAAGGCAAGGACACGGAAGACCCGCTGGACGACTCCCTGGCCAAGAACCTGGAAATCCTCCAGTTTGTCAAGGAGAAGGAAGCCATGCCTTTTGCCGTATTTAAACCTACAGGATACGGGCGCTTCGGGCTTTTCGTTAAAAAGAGCCGGGGGGAATCTTTGACCCAATCGGAAACTGCCGAGTGGGAGCGGGTGGTCAAGCGCTTCGATACCACTTGCAAAAAAGCCTACGACCTGGGGGTATCCCTGCTGATCGATGCCGAGGAAAGCTGGATGCAGGCTGCGGCCGACGAACTGGTGGAAGAGATGATGCGCAGGTACAACCAGAAGGAAACCGTGGTGTTCAATACGCTGCAAATGTACCGCTGGGACCGTATGGACTACTTCAGGGAACTGCACGAGCGGGCGGTTTCAGGGGGATATCGGATAGGGGTCAAGGTGGTGCGCGGGGCCTACCTGGAAAAGGAAAACGACCGGGCAGAGGAAAAAGGATATCCCACACCCATTTGCGCCTCCAAGCAACTGACCGACGAAAATTTCGACGAGGCTATCCGCTACAGCCTGGATAACCTGGAAACCGTTTCCGTATTTGCGGGCACCCACAATGAAAGAAGCAGTTACCGGCTGATGGAGTGGATGGAGGCCGACGGGATCGCTGCCAACGACCCGCGGATCTGGTTTGGCCAGTTGTATGGCATGAGCGACAATATCAGCTTCAACCTGGCCCGTGCCGGCTATAATGTAGCCAAGTACCTGCCCTTTGGCCCGGTAAGGGACGTGATGCCTTATCTGATCCGCCGGGCCGAGGAGAACACTTCGGTGGCCGGACAAACCAGCCGGGAACTCGAATTGCTGAAAAAGGAGCGGAAGCGGCGGAAGATGTAGCCAAAGACACCATGGAAATCCCGACGGATGCCCGCCATGGGTATCGGCCACCCGGGAAGGGCAGAGCCAGGCCCATAGGGATTTATTCTTCAGTAAGGCGTTGGTACTGCGTAAGGCGTGTCAGCGAATCGCAACGTTCCAGGGTAAGTTGCAGCTGCTCTTCCACATAGGTGCCGGTAACCACAAAGATGCCACAGGGCTCGGCCCGGGGATTACTGCTGTCAAATTCCACATCCCCCTCCTCCAAAAGGTAAGCCACGGCAGCCGTATCCGCAACGGCCCGTAGGCGCTCCGCCACTTCCAGCGGGTTGGAACGCAGGGCCTTGAGTACCCGGCAATTCGGCAGGTAACAGAATTCCACCCCGGTTTCATCGGCCTTTTTGCGAAGGAAAAACGCCAAAAATAACAGGCCAATAGACAGCCCGGCCAGATAATAGCCAAAACGTTTGAGGAAGGACATGCTAAAAAATCAGGAAGTTGATATCTGAGAATTTCATCCCGAACCATTCGCCCACCATCCGGTTGGTCAGGATTCCGTGGTACATATAGAGTCCGTTTCGCAACCCCTTGTCGAACCGGAGGGAATTTTCCAGGCCCCCTTCTTCGCCAATCTTGAGCAGGTAGGGGGTAAAGATGTTGCTGATGGAAACTGACGAGGTCTTTGGGTAACGGGCCGGGATATTGGGCACCGCGTAATGGATGACCCCGAATTTCGTATAGGTGGGTTTGTTGTGGGTGGTCAGTTCGCTGGTTTCGAAACAGCCGCCCATGTCGATGCTCACGTCGATAATCACCGACCCCTTTTTCATATTTTCCACCATGGTCTGGGACACCAGGATGGGCGAGCGGTCCTTGCCGCGTACTGCGCCGATGGCCACATCGCAGCGCTTCAGCGCCTTGAGCAGGTTTTTGGGTTGGAGCGTGGAGGTGTACAAAGGCCGGTTCAGGTTGGTCTGGATGTGCCGGAGTTTGGTGATGGAATTGTCGAATATCTTCACGTTGGCACCCAGACCCAGCGCAGATCGGGCGGCGTATTCCCCAACCGTTCCGGCCCCCAGGATAACGACTTCCACCGGGGGGACCCCGCTGATGTTCCCAAACATCATCCCGTTGCCCTGGTCGGCGGCCATGATTTCCGCGGCGATCAAAACCGAGGAGATCCCGGCGATTTCACTCAGGGAGCGCACAGCTGGGTACTTCCCGTCATCGTCCCGGATGTACTCAAAGGCAACGGCGGTAATCCGTTTTTTGGCCAGGGTTTCAAAATATTGCTTGTTCCGTGTTTTGATCTGCAGGGCGGAAATGATCGTACTCTGCGGATTGATGAATTCCACCTCGGAAAGGGTAGGGGGTTCCACCTTCAGGATAATCGGGCAACCGAAAACCTTTTTCGTGTCCCGGGTGATCCGGGCGCCTGCATTCGTATAATCCAGGTCCGAAAAACTTGCACCTTCTCCTGCACCCGCTTCAATGAGCACCTTGTGGCCATGTGCCACGATGGCCCCCACCGCATCCGGGGTCAGGCAAATCCGTTTCTCCTGGTACTGGCTCTCTTTGGGAATACCGATGTAGAGCTCCCCCTTTTGTTGGAGGACTTCCAATTTTTCTTCCTGCGGGAGTAATTGCTGCTTGCTGAACGGTGAAGTAGGTTGGTCCATAGGCCTTTAAATGCTAAGCTGGCGCGTAGGTGGTTCCTCAAAAATACAATAAATGCACGATTTGGCCCGAAATAAAAAAGAGGACGGGAGTCCTCTTTTTTTGGTGGTGAGTTTATTCTGTTTTAAAATAATGACTTGAGAGAATGCTGCAAACTACTTAACATTTTATTCAACGTTCTTCTAGGTGTTTTATCTGACAAATCGTTTACTTGTGAGCCTATATTTTCACTTTGTGTTTTTTCTTCAACATTAATCCCAACTTTCTGCAATTGTTCTTGCTCCTTGTCCTTATAATATTGTAGTTCTGCATTCATTGCCTCGAGGTCTATTCCATGAACATACTTATCAAATAATTTTAATCTTATAAAATAAACAAATGGAATAACAATCATACATATTGGCAATAACCAGAGAACATTCTCTGTATCTACAACATCGTCAGAAGAATAGATAACCTCAAAGATTTGAAACGCATACATACATATAGGAATCAATAAAATATGATACCACCAATGTTTGCAAGTAAAGAACCAAATAATAAGAAGGTAAATAGGAATAATTTTACCTACAAGAAACCAAACGTATGTACTGACGTCTGCAAATCCATTGCTGTCAAAAACAATTCCAAAAAATTCGAAAACCTCACCCTCTCTTTTCGGAAAATATTCATGTAGTTTGAATAAAAAAGGAGAGCAGATAATTAGAAGAAGAGCCAGTGATTCTAGAAAGAATCGTTTACGAGCTATTTTCTGTGGGGCGACTTTTCGTTTCATTTTGAAATCAATCTATTATAAGATTTAGTTCTAATGCAACGAAAAAAGGGCTAGCATATTGGCCAACCCTTAAATTTTATCGATTAAAGTCGTGTTTCTTCGACGAAAGAAAGATTTAATCTTTATTTATAATAATCTTTGACTTTTCTACTGATTCTGAATCATCTCTACCAGGGACTACAATTTTGCTTTTTTCTACAGAACGCCCTGGAACTTTTATCTTGCTTTTTTCTACACCTTCATAAATATCATCACCTGAATCGTTAGAACAAGCTGCTACAGATAATAATGCAAAAGTAAGAAATGCATAAAAAAGTTTTCTAGTGTTCATAGTTCGGAGGATTAAGTACGGTTTTCACTTTCATTAACAAATGTAGGAAAATCTACATTCGCTGTAGTCAATTAAATTCAAAAATAATGCATTTTATCGATAGAATCAAACATTTTACCGAAAAAAGTGCATTTCATCGATTCAACTGCAATAAACCTGCACTATGAACGATACGGAATTTCTCACTCACAAATATTGCAAATCTTTACTATTCTATCTCCGCTTTCGGCTATGTCAATTGAAACCTGAGTTCTGTTTGTTGGGAGAAGGTTTTTAATCCGTTCTGACCATTCAACAAAAACCCATTTGTCTGTATCCAAATATTCCTCAATTCCTATATCTAAGGCTTCTTCTTCAGATTGTATTCGATAGCAATCGATATGGAAAGCTAAAAGTTCATCTGCTTGATTATAATAAATATGGATCAAACTGAATGTAGGGCTGCTACCTACATCCTTAGCTTTTAAGATCTTGAGAATTTGCTTAACAAGTGTTGTTTTTCCGACTCCCATCTCTCCTTCCAAACAAATTAAATTAGAGTCGGAATGCTTAATAATCGCCTCAGCTACTTTATTCAATTCGGTTAATTTGGAGTAAATAATCTGTTCCATTTATAAACAAGATATTATAAATTTCTTTTGAGTATCGAATATAATCTGTATATTGAGAGTATACATAATACAGTCTATCGTTCGAAATCATGAATTATGGGTGCTAGTAGGGGTAAAATCGAGTTCTTTATGGGATTAGTTATTAGCACCTTTCCTTTCTTAATATTCATACATTTATTTTTTAGTTCCGAATTGAATTATATAGAAATCTTAGGATGGAAATATAAACACGGTTTTAGAACCAATGACACATATATTTGGTTTTTAATTAATGCCTTCCTCCCATTATTTTTTAACTCCATTTTTTTTCTAATTACTTATCAGAAATGGAGATACTTTTTGCTTCCAATTATTTATGTTAATCTAGGATTATTTACCTCCTATTTCTTTCCAGAAATTCAAATTATTGAGTTTTTAATGTCATGGACAGCAATAGCTTATGGATTGGCATATCTATTATTACTTTTTGGGCTAAGCAAATTATCTAACGCCTATCGGGTAAAAGCAATAAGCATTGATTTTAAGACGCTATTTAATGAAAGTGCATTTGGGTATTTTCAATTATTTAACACTAAAATCAAAGAGATATTAGAGTCAAAATCAGATAATGGGCTTAAAAATTACACTTATAAAGTTTACTATTTGCTTGAGCTATCAAAAGAACGCGAGAAAAAAATAAATATCAGAAACTTAGAAACTGAAAAGTTTAAAATAACTGATTTAGTAATGGGGGTAGTCCTATTATTAATTGGTTCACTATATATTATTTACACCTTCTTTCCTAAACAGAAAGAATTGGTAGTAGCGGGAATGGAAATTTCTGCATTCGGATTTTTAGATATTTACTCGCTAGCATGGTATATGGGGCAAAAAGTTGCAATGATAATTTTGCTTGCGATATGGTTTCTTTCTAATGCTCATTGGTGGAGGTGGGCATTATTTTCCCCCCTGGCATTGTATAGCTATCAATTTTGGGATATTTTTTCATATAATCCCAGCCTAGAAGAATGGGGAAACTTTATTGTGTTGCCTTTAACTTTAATCACCCTTACAATTATTGTTGTTATGGGGCAATTAGTTATAAAACAAGATAGATTAATGGTCTATAAAAAGAAGTTGGAAGCTTTACTTGAAAACAATATTAATAAGCTGAGCAAGACTTCGAATGATTTAAAAAATAGTTGACTATGTCAATTATTAAATTCTTTAGCAACTTCCTTTACCAGGTTGCGCAATTCCTGGTGTTGCCGTTCGCGGATTTTATCTTCTATAATCTTCTCAATAATCGCCTTCTTCTCGGCCGGCAACTTTTCAAAATCCAGAACTTCGTCCTCCATTTGTGATTTCAGCATCACGCCCTCGCCAGTAAGCAACCAAACCACGTTGAGATCCGGGTAGGTTTGCAGAACGGTTTCCAGGACATCACTCCCTACAGATGCGTGATTTTTCTTCATGCGTAGCGTATACCCATTGCTCGCTCCGATTGAGATATCAAACTGGCGAGCACTCAGCCCGATGTGGTTGATAAATTGAATGAGTCGGTCGATGGTTTTTGTCATGATGCTGCGATTGTTTTGCACTAATATAGGCTAACTTTCCGAAATAAGAAAATATTCTATTGAATAGAAAAAATACTTTATAAATAAAGAATATTTCACTAGATAAAGAAAATAGTCTATATTTAAAAAGAACTGGTCCCTCATAGAAATATCGATAACCCCAACAATTTTCTTCTATGAAAAACATCAAACACATCGAAAGGCTCCAAAGATTGCACAACCTTATTAAAATGGAATGTACGGGGTCGCCGTCGGAAGTGGCCTTCCGGTTGGGGATCAGCGAGCGTACTGTTTACTATCTGATTGAACAACTCAAGGATTACGAAGCAAAGATAGGCTATGACAGAAGCCGGAAAACGTATTTCTACAAGGATGATTTCGTTTTGGAGGTGAATTTTTCAATCTGCATCGGAGCCCATGATCATGTTATGGAAATATTGGAGGGCAGTTATCTCAAACCCAAAAAATTCCATCCGCAGGATTAATTGGTTTCTATGGGTATAATTTTTCAACGTCATAAAACGCATAGGCATAGGGTTCCTGTTCAGTCGGATTCCTGCTGAGTCTGTCACATTGCGTAAACGGGGAGATGCATAAAGTGGCTATCGTTGTTACTTTGGCCGCATCACCACAAAAGGCACCACCATCTCTTCCAGGGAGACGCCCCCGTGCTGGTAGGTGTTCCGGTAATAGCTTACATAGTGGTTGTAGTTGTTCGGGTAGGCAAAAAACAAGTCGTTTTTGGCAAAGATGTACGAGCTGCTCACGTTAATGGCCGGCAAATGCAGTTCGGATGGCTTTTTGCAGGCAAGCACATCCTTTTCTTCATAAGTGAGGCTCCGGCCGGTCTTATAGCGGAGGTTCAGGCTGGTTTCCTTGTCGCCGATCACCTTGGAGGGTTGCTTCACGTTGATGGTGCCGTGGTCCGTAGTGATGATCAGGCGGAACCCCAGGAGCTGCGCTTCCTGGATCAGGGCCAGTAGCGGGCTGTTCTTAAACCAGCTCAGGGTAAGGGAGCGATAGGCCTTGTCATTGGAGGCCAGTTCCTTGATCACTTCCATCTCCGTTCGCGCGTGCGAAAGCATGTCCACAAAATTATACACCACGGCCACCAGGTCTTTATCCTTCATGGTTTTGAATTGCTGGGCCAGGTGTTTCCCTTGTTTCAGACTGCTTATTTTGTGGTACTCCCAATCCAGGTCCAGCCCGAGCCGCTTGAGCTGGGCCCCCAGGAAATCCGCTTCGTGCAGGTTCTTTCCGCCGGTATCCGTGTCGTTTTTCCACCATTTCGGAAACTGACGTTCCATTTCCAGGGGCATTAATCCGGAAAAAATAGCATTTCGCGCATACTGGGTGGCTGTGGGCAGGATGCTGCAGTACGCCTCTTCCGAATCTTTTTTGTAGAAAGGAGAGAGGGCATCCTCAAAGGCAAACCACTGGTCGTAGCGCAGGTTGTCGATAACCACCAGCAGGGTAGGGCCCTCCCGGAGCACCGGAGCAATGCGCTGGTTGAAGAGCGTGTGCGACAGTACGGGGGCTTCCTCCCCGGAGAACCAGGCGGGATATTCTTTTTCGATAAACTTTCCGAATTGCTGGTTGGCCTCGGCTTTCTGGCTCTCCAGGATTTCGAACATGCCCGTGTCTTCGATATTCTCGAGTTGCAGTTCCCAGTATATAAGTTTCTTGTAGAGGTCCGCCCACCCCTCCCAGGAGTTGATCATGGAGAGGTCCATGGCGATTTTGCGGAATTCCTGTTGGTACCCCGCGGTGGTTTTTTCGGAAACCAACCGGCTGTGGTCCAGGTTCTTTTTGAGTGAGAGCAGGATCTGGTTGGGATTTACCGGCTTGATCAGGTAATCGGCAATCTTGGACCCGATGGCTTCTTCCATCAGGGATTCCTCCTCGTTTTTGGTGATCATGACCACTGGCAGGGAGGCATTTTGCTGCTTGATTTCCGTCAGGGTCTCCAGGCCGGAAAGCCCGGGCATGTTCTCGTCCAGGAAAACAATATCAAAGGATTCCTGCCGGATGGCTTCCAGGGCATCCTGCCCGCTGTTGCAGGTAACTACCCGGTAGTTCCGCTCCTCCAGGAAGAGCAGGTGGGATTTGAGCAGGTCGATTTCGTCGTCTACCCAGAGGATGGTAAAGTTCTTCATGCGCCGGTTTTTATACGGGGATTAAGGTCCGGATGCCGGGAAACCGGGTGGCTGCATGCGAATCTGCCGGCAATTGGCTACCTTTGACCCACCTAAAGCCGCCCGCGTTGAAACACGTTCCCAAGCTCAAGATTTTCAACGATCCAATTTACGGATTTATACGCATTCCTAGCAGGCTGTTATTCGATTTAATAGGCCACCCGTATTTCCAGCGCCTGCGCCGTATCTCCCAGATGGGGATGAGCTACCTGGTGTATCCGGGGGCTCATCACACGCGCTTCCACCACGCCCTGGGGGCGATGCACCTGATGCAAAATGCCGTAGACCTGCTCCGCCGGAAAGGACTTGAGATCACCCCGGAGGAGGAAAACGGCCTGCTCTGTGCCATCCTGCTGCACGATATCGGCCACGGGCCGTTTTCCCATGCCCTTGAAAACGAATTGATACCCGGGCATTCGCATGAGGAGCTCTCCCTGCGCTTTATGCGGCAACTCAATGAGGAATTCAGCGGGCAATTGGAGGTGGCCATTGAAATATTCCGGGGTTGTTATAAAAAGCAATTCCTGAACGAGCTCGTGTCTAGCCAGCTCGATATGGACCGGCTCGACTACCTGAAAAGGGACAGTTTCTACACCGGGGTGGCCGAGGGGAATATCAATTCGGAACGCCTGATAACCATGCTCACAGTCTACGACGGGAAACTCGTGGTAGAGGAAAAGGGCATCTATTCGGTCGAAAAATTCCTGATGGCCCGCCGCTTTATGTACTGGCAGGTATACCTGCATAAAACCGGCCTTGCGGCCGAGCAGGTGCTGGTGCGCCTGCTCCGGAGGGCCAGGGAGCGCTACCTTGACGGAAAGCTGGAGCACTGCGGCCGCAACCTGGAGTATTTCCTGGCCCTGGAAGGGGGCGGCTTCCCGGATACCCCGGAAGCCCTCCACCGTTTTGCCGGCCTGGACGACGTGGATATCCTGGCTGCCCTGAAGGACTGGCAATCGGATCCGGACCCGGTGCTTTCGCGTCTGTGCAACATGCTGCTAAACCGTCGGTTGCCGGCCATCAAAATCAAGAAGAAGCCCATCGCGGAATCGAAGTTGGAGGGCAAGATTCAGAGGGTGCAGGCAGCCTGGGGCCTGACCCGGGATGAGGCCGGCTACTTTGTGTTTTCCGGGGAAATTGTCAACCGCGCCTACAACCAGGACCGCCAGAATATCAATATCCTCCGGGAAAATGGCAAAATACGCGATGTTGCGAGTACTTCCGACCAGCTCAATCTGCAGGCGCTTTCTGCCGATGTCGTTAAGCACTATATCTGTTACCCCAAGAAAGGCGTAATCTAATTTTTCTTACTTTTGTCACCACTGAAAACAATTAGCACGTAGTACACTTGGAATTTACGGCCAGTCAGATCGCAGGCATCCTGGAAGGCGAAATTGAGGGCAACCCCGAGATTGCAGTCCATAAGTTGTCAAAAATAGAAGAAGGCGAGGCTGGCTCATTGACTTTCCTGGCCAACCCGAAGTATACGCCCTATGTATACAGTACCGAGGCGTCCATCATTATCGTCAACAAAGATTTTACCCCCGAGCAATCCCTGTCCACCACGCTGATCAAGGTGGAGGATGCCTATAAATCCTTCTCCAAACTCCTGGCGTATTACGACCAGGTGAAAAGTGCAAAAACCGGGGTGGAAGACCCGGTGCATGTGGCAGAATCGGCCGAATATGGTAAGGACTGCTACCTGGGCGCATTCTGTTACGTGGGGAATAACGTCCGCATGGGCGACAATGTAAAGATTTACCCGAACGCTTACATCGGCGACAATGTGGTGATCGGAGACAACACGATTGTTTTTGCCGGTGCCAAGATTTATTCGGAAACCCAGATTGGGAGGGATTGCGTGATTCACAGCGGGGCTATCATTGGCGCGGATGGTTTTGGCTTTGCCCCGGATGACGATGGGGTCTATTCCAAGATTCCGCAAACCGGGAATGTCATAATCGAAGACCACGTGGACATCGGCGCGGGCACCACTATTGACCGGGCCACCCTGGGCTCCACCATCCTGCGTCGCGGGGTGAAGCTGGACAACCAGATCCAGATTGCACACAATGTGGAGATCGGCGAACACACCGTCATTGCTGCCCAAACAGGGGTCGCCGGATCTACCAAGATCGGGAAGCACTGTATGATCGGCGGCCAGGTGGGGATTGTGGGACACATCCTCATCGGAGACCGGGTCAAGATCCAGGCCCAGTCCGGGATTGGCCGAAATGTCAAGGACGACGAAGTACTTCAGGGCTCTCCGGCCCTCAACTACGGAGACTTTAACAAATCTTATGTGCATTTTAAAAACCTGCCCCGGTTGGTAAGCCGGGTGGAATCGCTTGAAAAGCAAAACGGTAAGTAATCCTATGACCAAGCAAAGAACCATTGCCAAGGAGGTGACCCTGCAGGGCGTAGGCCTGCATACGGGGGCGAATGTGACCATGAAGTTTGTACCCGCACCTGAGAACCACGGATTTGCCTTTAAACGGGTAGACCTGGAAGGTGAGCCGATTATTGAGGCAGATGCAAATTACGTGATCAACACGCAACGCGGGACGAACCTGGAGAAGCGGGGCGTAAAAATACAGACGTCCGAGCATGTGCTGGCGGCACTGGTGGGGCTCGATATCGACAATGTCCTGATTGAACTGGACTCCCCGGAGCCCCCGATTATGGATGGCTCCTCCAAATTTTTTGTGGAAGCCCTGGAGTCGGCCGGCATTGTAGAGCAGGATGCGGACCGGGAGGAATACGTTATTAAGGATGTAATCTCCTACCGGGACGAGGCTACAGGCAGCGAGATTACTGTAATCCCCGCCGAGGAATACCAGGTTACCACGATGGTGGATTTTGGGACCAAGGTCCTGGGGACCCAAAATGCCACCCTGGAACACCTGTCGGATTTCAAAGATGAAATTGCCGATGCCCGCACCTTCAGCTTCCTGCACGAATTGGAAATGTTGCTTGAAAACGGCCTGATCAAAGGGGGCGACCTGAACAACGCAATCGTCTATGTGGACAAGGAGATTTCCGCAGAAACGATGAAAAAGCTCGAAAAAGCTTTTAAAAAGGAAAAACTATCCGTAAAGCCGAATGGCATCCTCGACAACCTGACCCTGCACCACCCGAACGAGGCGGCGCGACACAAACTGCTCGACGTGATCGGGGACCTGGCGCTGATCGGCACGCGTATTAAAGGGAAGGTGATAGCCAACAAGCCGGGTCACTACGTGAATACGCAGTTTGCGAAGAAACTGTCCAAGATCATCAAGCTCGAGAAACGCAACAAGGTGCCGAAGTACGATCTGAACCAGACCCCGTTGATGGACATTACCCAGATCATGAAGATGCTGCCGCACCGGCCGCCTTTCCTGTTGGTGGATAAGATCCTGGAATTGTCCGACACCCATGTAGTGGGGGTTAAAAACGTCACCATGAACGAGCCGTTTTTTGTAGGGCATTTTCCCGGGGCGCCGGTAATGCCCGGGGTGCTCCAGGTTGAGGCCATGGCACAGACCGGGGGCATCCTCGTGCTGAGCACGGTGCCCGACCCGGAGAACTACCTTACGTATTTCATGAAGATCGACAATGTGAAATTCAAACAACAGGTTGTTCCCGGGGATACACTAATTTTTAAATGCGATCTGATGTCGCCGATTCGCCGGGGCATCTGCCATATGTCTGCCTATGCCTATGCGAATGGCAAGCTCGTTTCCGAAGCGGAACTGATGGCGCAGATCGTAAAAACCAAAAACGTCTGATATGAATCAACCCCTGGCCTATGTGCACCCGGGTGCTAAAATAGCCAAGAATGTGGTCATCGAACCCTTTGCGACCATCCACAACAACGTAACGATTGGGGAAGGGTCCTGGATCGGGTCGAACGTGACCATTATGGAGGGCGCGCGTATCGGCAAGAACTGCAATATTTTTCCGGGGGCTGTGATTTCCGCCCCGCCTCAGGACCTGAAATACCAGGGGGAGGAAACCACGGTGGAAATCGGCAATAATGTAACTATCCGGGAGTGCGCTACCATCAACAAGGGCACTTCGGACCGGATGAAGACGGTGATTGGCAAAAACTGCCTGATCATGGCGTACTGCCACATCGCCCACGATTGCGTGGTGGGCAACAACTGTATCTTTTCCAACAATTCTACCCTGGCCGGGCATGTAACCATCGGAGACTATGTGGTGCTCGCCGGCCTGGTGGCCGTCCACCAGTTTGTTTCTATCGGCACGCACGCCTTTGTAACCGGGGGTTCCCTGGTGCGGAAGGATGTACCCCCGTATGTCAAAGGAGCCCGGGAGCCCATGTCGTACGTGGGGATCAATTCCGTCGGGCTCAGGCGCCGCGGGTTTACGGCCGAAAAAATCCGGGAAATCCAGAACATCTACCGTATTCTCTACCAGCGCAATTACAACAATTCCCAGGCGGTCCAGATTATCGAGGCCGAGGTGGAAGCTACCCCGGAGCGGGATGAGATCCTGCAATTTATCCGGGATTCCCAACGGGGCATCATGAAAGGTTATTTTAGCAACAACTAGTAGTTTATGGCAAACACATCCGATATCCGGAAAGGACTTTGTATCCGGCACAACAACGATATTTACAAGATTGTGGAATTCCTGCACGTGAAGCCCGGTAAAGGGCCTGCTTTTGTGCGCACCAAACTCAAGAGCATCACCACGGGTAAGGTCATCGACAATACGTTTTCGGCGGGTCATAAAATAGACGACGTACGCGTGGAGACGCGTTCCTACCAGTTCCTCTATTCCGACGGGCAGACCTACCACTTTATGAATACGGACGATTACAACCAGATAGCGCTTCAGGAAAGTGCCCTGGATACACCTGAACTCCTCAAAGAAGGAGAGGTGGTAACCATTATGTTCAATACGGAGGACAGCATGCCGCTTTCGGTGGATATGCCTGCCAGCGTGGTATTGGAGGTTACAGAGGCGGAACCGGGCGTCAAGGGCAATACCGCCACAAATGCGACCAAGGTAGCCGTCGTGGAGACCGGGGCGCGGATCAACGTGCCGCTCTTTATCAACGAAGGGGACAAAATCAAGGTGGACACATCCAATGGGTCCTACATGGAACGCGCCAAAGATTCATAGATGAAATTTCCCGGGAATCACACACTAGGCGATATTGCCGGCATTCTCGGGTGCCGCTTTGTGGGCCCCGCGGATTTCCCGGTTGGCGGTATGAACGAAATTCACGTGGTGGAGCCCGGGGATATCGTTTTTGTGGACCACCCGAAATATTACGACAAAGCCCTGCAATCCGCTGCAACCGTTATCCTGATCAATAAGGAAGTCGATTGCCCGGAAGGCAAGGCCCTGCTGATATCCGAAGACCCATTCCGGGATTTCAATAAACTAACCCGGCATTTCCGGCCATTTGAAGGTTTTGGGCAATCCATTGCAGAGACGGCCGAGATTGGCAAGGGGACGGCAATAGGGCCCAACGTGCGAATTGGGGCCCATGTCCGTATCGGGAAAGACTGCGTGATCCACCCGAACGCAACCATCGGGGACCATTGCATCCTGGGCGACCGGGTGATTGTGCAATCGGGTACCGTTGTTGGTTCCGACGCCTTCTATTACAAGAAGCGCCCGGAGGGATTTGACCGGCTCCTCTCGGGAGGCCGGGCCGTCCTGGAGGACGATGTGGAACTCGGCGCCCTCTGTACAATCGACCGGGGCGTTACCGGAGACACGAGGGTGGGCGCCGGCAGCAAGCTGGACAACCAGGTCCACGTAGGGCACGACACGGTCATCGGCAAGCGTTGTTTGATCGCTTCCCAGACCGGGATTGCGGGTTGCGTGGTCATCGAGGACGAGGTAACCCTGTGGGGCCAGGTTGGGGTAATCAGTGCGATAACCATAGGCAAGGGGGCTGTAATACTCGCCCAGGCAGGCGTATCAAAATCCTTGGCAGGCGGGAAGACCTATTTTGGCAGTCCGGCAGAGGAATCGCGCGAGCGCATGAAACAGCTGGCAGCGCTCAGGCAGATACCCGCCCTGGCCGCCCAGTTGAAAAAACAATAAGAATTCAATGGCCCAAATTGATCGTAAGGCCTATTTTTGTGAAAACCAAAACACGGATACATGAGCGTTCTAGTTAACAAAGACTCCAAAATAATTGTACAGGGTTTTACCGGAAGCGAGGGAACCTTTCACGCCGAACAGATGATCGATTACGGCACGAATGTCGTCGGGGGCGTCACCCCGGGCAAAGGCGGCCAAAAGCATCTTGGCAAGCCGGTCTTTAACACTGTTCAGGACGCCGTATCCGAAACCGGGGCCGATACCTCAATAATCTTTGTCCCGCCGGCTTTTGCCGCCGATGCCATCATGGAGGCGGCCCACGCCGGGATCAAGGTGATCATTACGATTACCGAGGGGATTCCGGTAGCCGATATGATTAAGGCCCATAGTTATGTAAAGGACCGCGGCAGTCGCCTGATCGGCCCGAATTGTCCGGGCGTGATTACCCCCGGGGAAGCCAAGGTGGGCATCATGCCGGGCTTTGTATTTGAAAAGGGCGGCGTGGGCATCGTTTCCAAATCGGGGACGCTTACCTATGAGGCAGCCGACCAGGTAGTGCGGCAGGGGCTCGGCATTACCACGGCCATCGGTATCGGGGGAGACCCGATTATCGGGACTACCACCAGGGAAGCCCTGGAATTGCTGGTAACCGATCCGGAAACCGAATGCGTGGTGATGATCGGCGAAATTGGAGGGCAACTCGAAGCCGAGGCAGCCCGCTGGTACAAGGAAAGCGGAAGCAAGAAGCCCGTAGTTGGCTTTATTGCCGGAGAGACGGCGCCTGCAGGGCGTACCATGGGGCACGCCGGGGCGATTGTCGGCGGCAGCGACGATACGGCACAGGCCAAAAAGCGCATTATGCGGGAATGCGGGATCCACGTGGTGGATTCCCCGGCCAAAATCGGGGAGAAGGTCTCCGAAGTCCTCGCCTGAATTCGTTAACGGTATAATAAAGTCCCGCCCTGAGCGGGATTTTTTATGGCATCTTGCATCAAACCCGTTATCTTTGGGTAGAAGCTATCTAAACCAACAGCTACATGAAAATCCTAGAAGGAAAGAAAGCGATCATCACCGGGGCGAGCCGCGGTATCGGAAGCGGCATCGCGGAAGTTTTTGCCCGGGAGGGTGCCGATGTTGCCTTCACATACAGCAGCAGCGACGGGCCGGCCAAGGAGCTCGAAAAGAAATTAAGCGGCATGGGCGTCAAGGCCAGGGCATACAAAAGCGACGCGTCCAGCTTTGAAGCGGCCGAAGAGTTGGTGGCCCGGGTCCTGGAGGATTTTGGCGGTGTGGACATCCTGGTCAACAATGCCGGTATCACCAAGGACAACCTGCTGATGCGGATGAGCGAAGAGGATTTTGACAAAGTGATTGAAATCAACCTGAAATCCGTGTTCAATATGACCAAGGCAATCCAGCGCACCTTCCTCAAGCAACGGGGCGGCTCCATTATCAATATGAGCAGCGTGGTGGGCGTCAAGGGAAATGCCGGTCAGGCCAATTACGCCGCTTCCAAAGCGGGGATGATTGGTTTTACCAAAAGCGTGGCCCTGGAACTCGGGTCGCGGAATATTCGGTGCAATGCAATTGCGCCGGGCTTTATCGAAACGGAAATGACCGAGAAACTCGACGAGAAAACCGTTCAGGGCTGGCGCGACGCCATTCCCCTCAAACGGGGCGGGACCCCGGAGGATGTGGCAAATGCCTGCCTGTACCTCGCTTCGGATTTGTCGGCCTATGTGACGGGTCAGGTGCTGCACGTGGACGGCGGCATGCTCACCTGACAATTCCCGAGGTGGCCAATTTACTGACAGGTCGGCCCGGGAAAGGCCATTTGGATTTAACGCTAAATCACGCATGATGTTTTTGGGTTATGCAGGCATTGTCCTCCTGTCGGGACTACTCGTATTGCTGGTTGACAGTCGTGTTAACCGGCATCTGAAAATGAATTAAAAGGAAGAAAGACGTAAATGCCCGACCATCCGGTATTTTGGATTGTGCTCTGTGCCATCCTGAGCCTTGGACTGGTTTGGTTTCAGTACTTTTTCCGGCCGGGGCCCACCCGGTTCCGGTACTTCCTGGCAGCCCTCCGCTTCTTTGCGGTTTGGGGCCTGCTCGTATTGTTGATTAACCCAAAGATTCGCGAAACCCGGGTATTCCTCGAAAAACACCGCCTGGTCCTGCTGCTGGACAACAGCGCATCCATCCGCACGGACAGTTCCCGACAGGCCCTGTACAACCTGCGGTCCCTTTTTGGCCGCGACCCGGAAATCGCAGATCGATTTGACCGGGACCTGTTCACCTTTGGCGATGCATTGAGCTTATCGGACAGCCTCGATTTTACCGCCGGCAGGACCAATATCGGGTCTGCGCTGGACCGGGCAACCCAGGCCATCAACTCGGACCATGCGGTTATCCTGATTGCCACGGACGGGAACGAAAATTCCGGGAGGAGTTATCTGCAGGCGGCAGGGACGGGCATCCCCGTGTACCCCATCGTGATCGGGGACACTACGCGGTATCGGGATATCCGAATCGACCAGCTGAATGTCAACCGCTATGCTTTCCTGGACAATAAATTCCCGGTAGAAGTCCTGGTTTCCTATTCCGGAGACGCTCCGGCAGTTGCAGAATTGGAAATCACCGACAACGGTAATCGGGTGTACCGGGAAACCGTCCGCCTGGGCGCAGGCAACTCCACCTGGCAATCGGAAATTCTGCTCGATGCCCAAGCGGTGGGCTTTCACCGGCTGGCTGCACAACTCAGCGCGTTGCCCGGGGAACGCAATATCTCCAACAACCGTCGGATTGCGGGCCTGGAAGTAGTGGACGAACGGACGCGGATCCTGTTGGTGCATACCGGGAACCATCCGGACCTGGGGGCACTCCGGCGGAGTATCCTACAAAACGAACAGCGGGAGGTTCGGCTGGTGAGCCCCGAGACAGCCCTTGAGCAACTGGATGCCGCCGACCTGCTGATCCTCTACCAACCGGATACCCGGTTCCGGTCCCTTTTCCAGGCCCTTGCGCAAAGGGATGTACCCAGGATGACCCTGACCGGCCCCCGGACACACTGGTCGTTTCTCAACCAGGCACAATCGGTGTATGAACTTGCCGATATAGGCCCCGCCGACGATATTTTGCCATTGCGGGATGCCGGGTTCGGGTACTTTGACCTTTCCGATTGGGACGTGTCCGGATATCCCCCCCTGGAAGGCCCCCTGGGAAATTTGTTGATCGGGGCGGAGAACCAGACACTGCTCGGCCAGCAGGTTCGCGGGGTGGACATGGAGGAACCCCTGCTTGTATTGATTAAAGGCCCCTACCGGGAGGCGTTGCTGCAGGGCAGCGGAATCTGGCAGTGGCGGATGGCCGCCTTCAGGAATTCCGGGGATTTTGCCTCATTTGACGAGTTTATCGCCAAAACCCTTCTGTTCCTGACGGCAGGAGGCAGCAGTAAACGCCTGACCCTGGACTATCAGCCGCTGTATGAAGACAGCGACAATGCCCGGATTCGGGCCCGGTTTTACGACGAGTCCTTTGCATTTGAACCCGGGGCCCGTTTAACCCTCGAACTTGCCGACAGTACCGGGAACCGTCTGGAATCCCGGCCCATGGCGCTCCGGTCGGACTTTTACGAAGCCGATGTGGCCGGGCTGCCTCCGGGCACCTACCAGTTTACGGTCATTGCCGGCGATTCGGGCTTCAGCGAGTCCGGGTCCTTCAGCCTGATGGCCTTTGATCTGGAGGCCCAACAGCTTTCCAGCGATGCAGCCACGTTGGGGCTTCTGGCCCGGGAGACCGGCGGGGCCCTCTATTACCCGGATACGGCTTCCGAACTCCGGGACAGCCTGCTGCAGGCAGATCGCTTCCGCCCCGTTCAGAAAAGCCGCAGGAATGTTGTACCTTTAATAGATTTCCGCTGGCTGCTCTTTGGCATCGTCAGTTGCCTTGCAGCTGAGTGGTTTATCAGAAAATATAACGGATTGCTATAATTGAAATTTACTATGGACAGATTACCCAAAATTGCCTTACCGGCAGTCATTACGATTATTTTACTCATTATCCTCATCTCCAAATCGGCCGTAACCATCGGTTCCGGTGAAGCGGGGGTCCTCTACCGGACCTTCGGGGATGGAGTGGTAACCGACGAGCCCCCATTGGGGGAAGGGTTCCACATTGTTGCGCCCTGGAACAAAGTCTTTATCTACGAGGTGCGCCAGCAGGAAGTATTTGAAAAGATGAAAGTACTCTCCAGCAATGGCCTGGATATATCACTCGACGCTTCGGCCTGGTTCCAGCCCAAGGCCAGTGACCTCGGCAAACTGCATCAGGAAAAGGGGGAGGAATACAAAGAGCGCATCCTGTTGCCGGCTATCCGGTCTGCGGCCCGGTCGGTTGTGGGGCGCTATACCCCGGAACAGCTCTACTCCAGTAAGCGGGACGCCATCCAGCAGGAAATATTCAGCGAAACCCAGAAAATTGTAGACGACCAGTATATCCAGCTCAATGAGATCCTGGTGCGCGATGTAACGCTTCCCGCAACCATAAAGGAAGCCATCGAGCGGAAATTAAAGCAGGAGCAGCAATCCCTCGAATATGAATTCCGGCTGATCAGCGCCGATAAGGAAGCCCAGCGGCAGCGGATTGAGGCCCAGGGGAAGGCAGACGCCAACCGCATCCTGAGTGCTTCCCTGACCGATAAAATCCTTTCCGATAAGGGAATAGAGGCTACATTGAAACTGGCGGAATCGCCCAATGCCAAGGTGGTTGTTGTTGGGTCCGGCGAGGACGGCCTACCAATCATCCTGGGCAACAATTAATTTCTGCAGCTTTTATCTTTAAAAAGTTTGCCTTACTTTTACAGGCGAAATGAAGAAGTACACCACACATCATCATATCGGCTCCTGCGCTCAGGCGAGGTAGCGGTATATGTTGTGTTGCAGACCACATAATCGGACCCGTTTGAGCAATCAAGCGGGTTTTTTTATTTACAGGCAATTCGTATTTATTTTTGATTAAGCTATGGAACCTATAAAAATCGCCATCCAGAAAAGCGGCAGGCTCAATGAAGACTCCCTGAGGATCCTCAAAGACTGCGGTATATCCATCGACAACGGCCGGGACCAGCTCAAGGCCGCGGCCCGGGATTTTCCTATGGAAGTGCTCTACCTGAGGAACGGGGATATTCCCCAATATCTGCGCGACGGGGTGGTGGACATCGCCATCATTGGCGAAAACGTGCTCTTTGAAAAGGGCAAAGATATCCGGGTGAGCGTTCGCCTGGGCTTTTCCAAATGCCGGGTTTCCCTGGCCCTGCCCAAGTCTGTGGATTATTCGGAAATCGGCGACCTGGACGGTAAGCGCATTGCGACTTCTTACCCGAACACTGTCCGCCATTTCCTGGACAAGGCGGGTATTTCCGCCGACCTCCATATCATCAACGGCTCCGTGGAAATTGCCCCGAACATCGGATTGGCCGATGCAATATGCGATATTGTGTCCAGCGGGAGTACGCTTTTCAAGAATAACTTAAAGGAAGTGGAGGTGCTTTTGCAAAGCGAAGCTGTCCTGGCCGTTTCCCCGAAAATCGGGGAAGAACAGGAGGGCATCCTCCGGCAGCTGCAATTTCGGATCGAATCGGTGCTCAGGGCGCGGCAGAACAAATATGTTTTGATGAATGCGCCGAACGACAGGCTCGAGGAGATCATCGCCCTGTTGCCGGGAATGCGAAGCCCTACCGTACTGCCCCTGGCCGAGGAAGGTTGGAGTTCCGTGCATACAGTGATCAACAGGGAACGGTTCTGGGAGGTCCTGGACGAAGTAAAGAAAGCCGGGGCGGAAGGCATCCTGGTTTGTCCAATTGAAAAAATGGTCCTTTAAAGCAGGAATTCATGATGCAGCTCATTGCCTATCCGCCGCGGTCCGAATGGTCCGAATTGTTAAAACGACCCGCGGCTTCCGCCCAATCCCTGGAACGCGCCGTGGAAGAGGTATTCACAGCCGTCCGCGAAAACGGGGATCAGGCCGTCTGCGACTTTACCCGGCAATTCGACGGGGTTTCCCTGGAATCCCCGGTGCTCCCCGAAACGGAAATATCCCGGCTGGCGGAGCTGGTGCCCGGGCATCTCCGGGATGCCATCGACCTGGCCTATGAGAATATCCTGCAATTCCACGAGGCTCAGAAAACCCCGGCGGTCCGGGTGCAAACCCGCCCGGGGGTGGATTGCTGGCAGGAAAAGAAACCCATCGACAAGGTGGGCATCTATATCCCGGGCGGTACCGCCCCGTTATTTTCAACCGTACTGATGCTCGCCATCCCGGCTGCCATAGCCGGTTGCCGCGAGGTGGTGCTGTGCTCTCCACCCGATCAGGCCGGAAACCTGCACCCGGCCATTTGCTATGCGGCCCGCAAATGCGGTGTCCGAACCGTTTACCGGGCGGGGGGCATCCAGGCCATTGCCGCCATGACCTACGGCACCCGTGAAATCCCTGCTGTCTATAAGATTTTCGGCCCGGGAAACCAATATGTTACCCAGGCCAAACAACGGGCTGTCCGGGAAGGTGTCGCCATCGATATGCCGGCCGGTCCGAGCGAGGTCCTGGTGGCTGCCGACGACTCCGCCAACCCGGCCTATATCGCTGCGGATTTGCTCAGCCAGGCAGAACACGGGCGGGACAGCCAGGTATTGCTGCTCACGGATGACGCGGAGTTGCCCGGGGCCGTACGCCGCGAATTGGAAACCATGCTGCGGACACTCCCGAGACGGGAAATTGCCTCGGATGCCATCGACAACAGCAGGATGATCCTCCTGGAATCCCCCGGGGAAATAGCCGAGATGATCAACCAGTATGCCCCGGAACACCTGATCATCTGCCACAGGCAGGAAGAATTCCTGCTGCGGGAGATCCGCAACGCGGGTTCCGTATTCCTGGGCAATCTCACTCCCGAAAGTGCCGGGGATTACGCTTCGGGGACCAACCACACACTGCCCACCAACGGGTATGCCCGGCAATACAGCGGGGTTAACCTGGATAGTTTTACCAAGGCGATCACCTACCAGCGTCTCAGCGATCGGGGGGTACGGGAAATTGGCCCGGCAATTATCACCATGGCCGAGGCCGAGGGTTTGTCGGCCCATGCGCTCGCCATGAAACTCCGAGTAGCGGACCTGCATGAGATGCCGAACAAAAAAGAGAAGGAAGATGCCTGAGGTACTGGATATCGATAAACTCGTCCGACCGCTGGTCCGCAACTTGAAGCCCTATGCCTCTGCCCGGGACGAATACAGCGGCAGCGGGAGTGGCATGGACTTTCTGGACGCCAACGAAAACCCTTTTGAAAACGGCGTTAACCGTTATCCGGACCCCCACCAACGGACCGTGAAGAAGGCGATTGCCCGGTTCCGGGGAGTCCCGGAGGAGTCGCTGCTATTGGGCAATGGAAGCGACGAAGTCCTGGACCTGCTCTTTCGGGTCTTCTGCGAGCCCGGGCAGGATGCCGCCATTACGCTGCCGCCCACCTACGGCATGTACAGTGTCCTGGCCGAAATCAACGGGGTGGAGAACATCCGCGTGCCGCTCACCCCGGACTTCCAGCTCAACGTCCCGGCGATTCTCGAGGCTGTACAGCCCCGTGCCAAGCTCCTCTTTATCTGCTCCCCGAACAACCCCAGCGGAAATTCCATGGCCCGGGCGGGAGTAATCCAATTGCTGGAGGCATTTCCCGGGTTGGTTGTCATCGACGAAGCGTATATCGACTTTACCGGGGAGCCTGGATTCGCCGGATTATTGGGCGAACATAAAAACCTGGTGGTTACCCAGACATTTTCCAAAGCCCTGGGTATGGCGGGTATCCGCCTGGGCGTTTGCATGGCGCATCCGGAGGTGATCGGGTACCTCACCCGGGTCAAACCGCCGTATAACGTCAACGAACTCACCCAGCAGCAAGCCCTTCAGGGGCTCGCCCAATCGGAAGCGATCCGGGAGCATGTCGAAGTACTGAACCGGGAGCGGGAAGGGTTGAGGCAAGGCCTGGAATCCATTTCATTCGTATCCGGGATATTCCCGTCGGACGCGAATTTCCTGTTGGTCCGGGTAGACGATGCGCATGCGCGCTATGCACAACTCATCGATAAAGGCATCGTCGTAAGGAACCGCTCGGGGCAGTTGCATTGCGAAAACTGCCTGCGGATTACCGTGGGCACACCGGAAGAAAACCAACGACTGCTTCGGGTATTAAACGAATTGTCCAAATGAATCGGGGCAATATGAATCATGGCAAGATGAAGAAAAGATTACTTATAATAGACCGGGACGGCACGCTGATCCGGGAACCGGAAGACGAGCAAATCGACGCTTTTGACAAACTGGAGTTCCTCCCCGGCGTCTTCCGCTACCTCGGGGCCATCGCCCGGGAAACCGACTTTGTCCTAGTCCTGGTTACAAACCAGGACGGCCTGGGCACGGACGCCTATCCGGAAGATACCTTCTGGCCGGTACAGGAATTTATGATGAATGCCCTTAAAAACGAGGGGATTGAATTCGCTTCGGTACATATAGACCGAACCTTCCCGGAACAGGGGGCGGAATCCCGGAAACCGGGCACGGGCATGCTCAAAGACTATATGAGCCCGGAATGGGATCTGGCAGGCAGTTTTGTCATTGGCGACCGGCTGACAGATATGAAGCTCGCAGAGAACCTGGGGGCCCGGGGTATATTCCTCAATTCGCACCCCGAGCTAGGCGCCTCGGAACTAACCGACTCCGTCGACAGTCTCGGGGAGACTATCGCCTGGGAAGGCTCGGACTGGAAGGGGATATACGAATTTTTAAAGATGGGGAGACGGGAGGCTGTCGTCAAACGGAAAACAGCCGAAACGGATATTGATATCCGGCTCGTATTGGACGGTACCGGCAAAAGCGACATCCATACGGGCCTGGCCTTTTTTGACCATATGCTCGACCAGTTGGCGCGACACGGGCAGATGGACCTGGAAATCCGGACCCGGGGCGACCTGGAGGTGGACGAGCACCATACCATTGAGGATACCGCAATCGCACTGGGGTCTGCATTTTCGGAAGCCCTGGGCGGGAAACTCGGTATAGAGCGGTACGGATTCTGCCTTCCGATGGACGACTGCCTGGCCCAGGTGGCTGTGGATTTCGGGGGGCGAAACTGGCTGGTGTGGGATGCGGCTTTTCAAAGGGAGAAAATCGGCGACATGCCCACGGAAATGTTCATGCATTTTTTCAAGTCCTTTTCGGACAGCGCCCGGGCCAACCTGAATATTAAGGCAGAAGGCGGGAATGAGCACCACAAGATCGAGGCGATATTCAAGGCCTTCGCCAAGTCCGTCAGGATGGCGGTCCGGCGCGACCCGGACCGGATGGTACTGCCTTCCACCAAAGGAATGCTATAGCCGTGAAAGACATGAATATAGCCATTATCGATTACGGCGCCGGAAATATACAGAGTATCCGGTTTGCGCTGGAGCGTTTGGGGTATACTGCGGATTTTACCTCGGATGCCGCACGGATCCGGGAAGCGGATCGGGTGATTTTCCCGGGGGTGGGAGAAGCAGGCAGCGCCATGGAAAAATTGGAGGATAGCGGCCTGGACCGGGTGATCCCGGGACTGACCCAGCCCGTATTGGGTATTTGCCTGGGCATGCAACTCATGTGCGGGTATTCGGAAGAGGGGGAAACCCGCGGCCTGGGTATTTTTGACATGGAGGTCAGGCGATTCCCAAAAGGTCTCAAGGTCCCGCAAATAGGATGGAATAGTATTCACCGGTTAAAAGGACCGCTTTTTAAAGGGGTCGGGGAAGGAGCGTATGTGTACCTGGTCCACAGTTATTTCGCCCCGCTGTCCGGGGATACAATAGCCGGTAGCGAATACGGGTTCGAATACAGCGCAGCCCTGGGACGCGATAATTTTATGGGGGTGCAGTTCCACCCGGAAAAAAGCAGCAAAGACGGTGCGCAGATACTGCGGAATTTTATAGAAATGGAACCATGAGGATTATCCCGGCAATCGATATCATTGAAGGAAAGTGCGTTCGCCTGACCAAGGGGGACTATTCAACCACCAAGGTTTATCACGAAGACCCCCTGGAAGCTGCCCGGGCATTTGAAGACCACGGAATCCGCTACCTTCACGTAGTGGACCTGGATGGTGCACGAGCAGGTCGTATCGTCAATTACAAGGTGCTCGAAAAGCTGGCCTCCCGTACCCACCTGCAAATTGATTTTGGCGGGGGCCTGAGGACGGATGACGACCTGCGCATTGCATTTGAGAGCGGGGCAGAACAAGTGACGGGCGGCAGTATTGCTGTCCGGGAACCGCATCGGTTTGCCGGATGGCTCGCTGAATACGGCTGGGAACGAATCCTGCTTGGGGCGGATGCCCGGGATGGGAAAATAGCCGTATCCGGCTGGGAGGAAGGCAGCGACCGGGAACTGGTGCCCTTTGTAAGGGACTACCTGAGTCAGGGGGTCCGGTACGTGATTTGCACGGACATTGCCCGGGACGGGATGTTACAAGGCCCGGCTACAGACCTCTACCGGGAACTGATCCGGGAAGCGCCGGCGGATGATGAGGAGATCCGGTTGATAGCCAGTGGGGGAATCCGCAGCCTGGCCGACCTGGATGCCCTCCGGGGAGCCGGCTGTGAAGGCGCCATACTGGGAAAGTCCCTATACGAAGGAACCATCGGATTAAGGGAATTGCAGGGCTATATGGAATCAAACGAATAGGGGATGGATTGGACAGAAGATTTTAAGGAGAATAGCCTCTTCCGCATGGACGAATCTGTGCGAATGCTCGCCATTTGCATGGAGAAGGTCCCGGACGGTTTGTTCTGGCACCGCGAGCATGGCGTTTTGAATTCGGTGGGCAACCTGATGCTGCATCTGTCGGGGAATATCCGGCAATACATTATCAGTGGCCTGGGCGGAGCACCCGACAGCCGGGAGCGGGATATGGAGTTCGAAACCGTGCAGCAATCCGGGAGGGCCGAGGTATGGGCCGGCTTTCAGGAAACCGTGCGTGAGGCCCAAGCCGTTATCCGCGGTGCCCAGGCAGCCGATTTACTGGAAAAACGAAATGTCCAGGGGTTTACATTCAGCGGGATGGGCCTGGTGATCCACGCCGTTGAACACCTGAGCTATCATACCGGGCAGATTGCCTTTATCGTCAAGGCTGGTACCGGGCAGCAACTCGGTTTTTACGACGGGCTGGACCTGACAACCAAAAATTCCTGAGGATGCTGGCCAAAAGAATCATTCCCTGCCTGGATATCAAAGACGGCCGAACGGTTAAGGGGGTCAATTTTGTGGACCTGCGCGACGCCGGCGATCCGGTGGACCTGGCCGAGGCGTATGCCCGCGAAGGTGCTGACGAGCTGGTTTTCCTGGACATTTCGGCCACGGAGGAAAAACGTAAAACCCTGGCTCACCTGGTCCGCCGGGTTGCCGAACGGATCGATATCCCATTTACCGTCGGGGGCGGGATTTCTTCGGTTGCCGACGTGGATGTCCTTTTGCACAACGGAGCCGACAAGGTTTCCGTAAATTCATCGGCGGTCCGGTCTCCGGAACTGATCGATACACTGGCGGCAAAGTTCGGTTCCCAGTGCGTCGTTGCAGCCCTGGACGCCAAATGGATGGATGGCCTGTGGCGCATCCACCTGGTGGGCGGCAAGGTACCCACGGAACTGGAATTGTTTAGCTGGGCCCGGGAGGTCGTGGATCGGGGCGCAGGGGAAATCCTCTTTACCAGCATGGACCACGACGGCACCAAGAACGGCTTTGCCAACGAGGCGCTGGCCCGGATGGCCCGGGAGGTGGCGGTACCCGTGATTGCCTCCGGCGGGGCAGGGACCAAAAGCCATTTTGCCGATACGTTTACCAGGGGCAACGCCGACGCGGCCCTGGCGGCCAGTGTTTTCCATTTTGGCGAAATCCCGATCCCGGAATTGAAATCCTACCTGAGGGAACAAGGCATCCCGGTGCGGATATAAACTTAATTGTACTATGAAATCGATTGACTTTGAAAAAACCGGCGGGCTCGTGCCAGCCATTATCCAGGACGCCAATACCCGGGCGGTCCTGATGCTGGGGTATATGGATGCCGAGGCATTGGAGGCTACAAAATCCTCCGGGAAGGTCACGTTTTACAGTCGCAGTAAAAAGCGGCTCTGGACCAAGGGGGAATCCAGCGGGAACTTTCTGGAATTTGTGGATGTCCGGGTGGATTGCGATGGGGATGCACTCCTGATCCGGGCCAGGCCCACCGGGCCGGTATGTCATACGGGGTCAGACACCTGTTGGGATGAAGCCAATCCGGGCGACGAAGACTTTCTGCCGGAACTGGAAGCCATCATCGCCAGCAGAAAAGAGCAGGCCGATACGCCCGGGGGGGAAGCGAACAGTTATGTGGCCGGACTACTCCGACGGGGTACGGCCAAAGTGGCACAAAAAGTAGGGGAGGAGGCCGTTGAAACGGTCATTGAAGCTATGGGATCCGACGATAACCGCTTCCTGAATGAAAGTGCCGACCTGCTATTTCACTGGCTCATCCTGTTGCAGGCCAAGGGTTTCCGGATGGCGGATATTGAACGCCTGCTCGCGGAGCGGCATCGGCAGAGGCGTTAAGTTTTCTTAAATTGTTGACTAGGCTGCACGAATTGTCTTAATTTTAAGCTTGCAGCTATGAATAAAAGAAAAGGATTCCGGTTTACTTCTTACCAGGCCCCAGACCTCAGCCCTTTCGAGAAGCTCTTCGACATCTTCCAGGAACTCATCACCCATACTTCCGGGGATGTGGACGAGGCCATTGACTGGTTGCGCGAGCTGGACAGGGAATACGAGCTAACCGACGAGGACTACACCATTGACGATTTTATCGAAGACCTGAAAGCCAAAGGGTTTCTCCGGGAGGAACCCCAATTTGGCCCGGATGGCGAGGGGGATGGCGAAGGCGCGTCCGGCGACCCATCGCTGTCCATAACCTCCAAACTGGAGCGGATGTTGCGGCAACGGGCCCTGGAACAAATCTTTGGAAAATTGCGCCGTCGCGGACGCGGCAACCACCGCACGGGTAAAGCGGGGCCGGGGGATGAACACACGGGGGATTTCCGATCCTACCGATTCGGGGATTCCCTGGAGCAGATATCGATGACTGAAAGTCTTCGGAATGCCCAGGTCAACCACGGGATGGATAATTTCCGCCTGGACGAAGACGACCTGGTTGTGGAAGACACCCATTTCAAGGCGCAGATGAGCACCGTGCTGATGATCGATATCAGCCACAGTATGATCCTGTACGGGGAAGACCGCATTACCCCGGCCAAGAAAGTAGCCATGGCCCTGGCAGAACTGATCACCACAAGATACCCTAAGGACACCCTGGACATCCTGGTGTTTGGCAATGATGCCTGGCCGATCAGTGTCCGGGAGCTTCCCTATCTGAAGGTTGGTCCCTACCACACCAATACGGTGGCGGGACTGCAACTCGCCATGGACCTGCTGAGGCGCAAGCGAAATACGAACAAGCAAATCTTTATGATCACGGACGGGAAGCCTTCCTGCCTGCGCATGGCAGACGGCACGTATTACAAAAACAGTGTGGGGCTCGATGATTTCATCGTGGAAAAGTGCTACAACATGGCGGCCCAGGCCCGGAAACTGCACATTCCCATCACCACATTTATGATTGCCCGGGACCCCTACCTGATGCAGTTCGTCCGCCATTTTACCGAGGCGAATAAAGGGAAAGCCCTCTTTACAGGACTGAAGGGACTTGGGGAAACCATTTTTGAAGACTATGAAACGAACCGCAAAAAACGCCTGAGAGGCTGATCCAGGCGGTTAAATGAAAGAAGCATACACTATGGAAAATCTACGATCCGATGCCCCGGATATTCGCACCCTGGGAGACTTAAAAGCATCCGGTTACCAGCCGCGTCCTGTACGCGATGAAATCAGGGCGAACCTGATAGACAGGATCCGATCTGGGAAGCCTGCCTTCGAAGGGGTCTGGGGATATGAAAACACGGTGATACCCCAACTGGAACAAGCGTTATTGTCCCGCCACCACATCAACCTGCTTGGGTTGCGCGGCCAGGCTAAAACCCGTTTGGCCCGGCTTATGGTTGGCCTGTTGGACGAGTGGGTACCGGAAGTGGCGGGCTCCGAGATTCACGACGACCCCATCCGGCCGATTTCCCGGTATGCCCGGGATACGATTTCCGAAAACGGGGATAAAACCGAGATTGCATGGATCCACCGTTCGGAGCGGTTTTATGAAAAACTGGCTACCCCGGATGTGACGGTGGCCGACCTGATAGGCGATGTAGACCCCATCAAGGCAGCCAACCTGAAACTGTCCTACGCAGACGACCGGGTGATACATTTCGGGATGATTCCCCGCGCCAACCGGTGCATTTTTACCATCAACGAATTGCCGGACCTGCAATCCCGCATCCAGGTAGCGCTGTTTAATATCCTGGAGGAAGGGGATGTGCAGATCCGGGGCTTCAAGGTGCGCCTGCCCCTGGACCTGCAATTCGTATTTACGGCCAACCCGGAAGATTACACAAACCGCGGGAGTATCGTGACCCCGCTGAAGGACCGGATCGGATCCCAGATCCTTACCCACTATCCGGAAGATATCGATACGGCCCGGAAAATTACCGAGCAGGAAGCCGGCCTGGATGAGGCCCAGGCTGCCGGCATCGGCATTCCCGATTCGGCCAGGGACCTGTTGGAGCAAATCAGTTTTGAAGCCCGCGAGAGTGAGTATGTAGACCGCAAAAGCGGCGTAAGTGCACGGACAAGTATAACGGCCCTGGAAAACCTGGTCAGTACGGCGGAACGGCGGATGCTGCGCAATGGCGATACCCGTACCACGGTACGTCTCAGCGACTTCCTCGGCGTAGTCCCCGCCATTACCGGGAAGATTGAGCTGGTCTATGAAGGGGAACAGGAGGGGGCGGACTCCGTGGCACTCCAACTCATTGAAGATGCCGTGAAATCCGTATTTGCCACACATTTTCCTGAGATCAAAAAGCTGGAGCACAAGGATGCGCAAAGCCCTTACGATGAGTTGGTTCAATGGTTTTTTGAAGGCGAGGGCCTGGAACTCGAAGACGACTTGCCGGACGGTGCCTACCGGGACGCACTGGACAGTGTCCAACCCCTTGAGGATTTACTCCGCAAATACCAGCCCGACCTGGAGGCGGAGGAGAAATATTTTATAAAAGAGGTAATACTCTGGGGGCTCGTGGCGCATCAGAAGCTCAGTAAAAACCGGTTTACGGAAGGATATCGCTTTGGCGATTTGTACGGGAGCTTTATCCGGGGCTTATAATTCCTTTCATCACCCGGGCGGCTGTTCCCGCCTGATTGATACGCAACTAATAAAAGGCCCCGGAAATCTTCCCGGGGCCTTCTTGCCACAACACATCATTCCCGGCCTCATTGCCAGGAATCGATATTTTCATTGACCTGGTCAAAGTTGAACGGCCCCACCAGGGTACGCCGGAAATAAAAGGCGGAAACTGTAAGAGCGATAAGCAGTAAGTGCAGGGAAAAGATGAAGATGCCCATGGGCAAAAAGGTGCCCGGTATGATGTGCGCATCGTAGTCGTTATAGCTCATCAGGATATACAGCGTATCCGTGCACTTAAAGAAATAGATAAACAAAACGGCGTACATGCCGTACTCCACGTTCCTGAGCTGGGGATCCGAATATTCGTTTTCGCGTACCTTGAACTGGATGGCATACAGGTAAACAAAATGAAGGATGCTGAACAACGGGAGGATGTAGTTGTCGATTTTCAGCACATAGAACTGGTTGGAATACAGGCCGTAAAAATTTAAAATGATGAGGACGGGCAAAACCGCCAGGGTGGCATACAGGCACGTTTTCCAGGAAATAAACCGGGATGGGATAAAAAGCTTCTTCAGGGCTTTCACAGATTCGGGGAAATTTTGATTTGGTTTAAGAACGGCCGGGGAAATTGAATATTTCAGGGAATTCGACGAACAACATCGAATGTTGCCAAGGTGCCGGAAGTTGTGGTGAAAACCGCTTCCCGGTTAGAGGTTTTTTAGTTTAACTTGCAAAGAAGCCGATGCACAAGACGCCCGAACACCATTTTTTGATACGAATCGCCTTTCTGGGATTCCGCTTCCACGGATGGCAGGAACAACCCGGCCAGCGAACCGTGGCCGGGATGATCCGGAAGACTTTCCGGTTTGTGCTGCCCGATACGCCGGTTAAGATATTGGGTGCCGGCCGGACGGATGCCCGTGTATCTGCGCGGGATTTTGCCGTACAGGTGATTGCGAGAGCCCTGGAATTGCCGCCTTTCGGGGTGTTGGCTGATGTGCTGAACGAGAATCTCCCCCCGGATATACGCGTCAATTCCATCCGGCCTGTGCCTCCCGGCTTTAACCCGATCCGGGATTGTGCCAGTAAAACATACCGCTATTATTTCCAGACGGGGAATCATCCGGACGCCTATTGGACGCCATTTGTGGGGTACCTGCCGGGATCACCGGATATTACCAGGATGCGGGAAGCCGCCCCGCTTTTTGAAGGCATGCACAACTTTCGCTGTTTTACCGCGAGCCCGTCTGAAGATAAAAAATACGTCCGCCGGGTTACCCGGTGCCGATTGGGTGTGGGTTCCCCGATGGATGGGGTGGTTGCAGGCAAAGACCCCGAAGGGGATACCGGGTTCACCGCACATATGCTGGAGGTCCGGGCCCCGGGATTCGGCCGGAACCAGGTGCGGCTGATGATGGCAGCCCTGGCGGCAGTGGGCCGGCAGGAATTGCAGCCGGAAACGCTGGTAAAGGTGTTGGATGAAGGTCAGGGTTGGATGAGCGACTCCATCGTTCCCGCTTCCGGCCTTCACCTGATGCACGTGGAATTCAAAAATGGAACCGCCTAGTTTATTAAATTTGGAAAAAGTGCTCTATGGCCCGTAAAATCCCTTCAAAAATCGGACTGAAGGTCCGCAAACCCCGGCAGCGGCGCCGCAAGATCGGCAAAGCCCCCGGCACGATTACCTATCTGGGGGAGCGTTCGGGCGGAACCTCGAGTATCGACCTGCTGGTGTACAATGAGGATACCTATGAAAAATCCACCTTGGAACGTCTCGAAGATCTGGAAAAGACACCCGGGGGCACCACACAGTTGGTCAACGTCGTCGGGCTGAGCGACGAATCCGTGATGAGCCGCCTGGGGCAAATGGCCGCACTGAACGCCCTGACGGTAGAAGATATCGTCAATACGGAGCAACGCCCGAAAATCGATGAGTATGAAGGGTATATATTCGGGGTTTTTAAAATGCTATACCTCAACGGGGATAAGAAAATCGTCAAGGAACACGTGGCTCTGGTGCTTCAACAGGATCGCGTTTACGTGTTCCAGGAAATTGCCGAGGACGTATTTGACGGCGTGAGGCAGCGATTGGAAGCCCATACAGGCCGCATTCGCAGTCGCGGTGCGGATTACTTGTTTTTTGCGCTGCTGGACGCGTTGGTAGACAACTACTTCCTGGTGCTGGAGGTTACCGAAGATAAGCTGGATGCCCTGGAAGACGAGGTGTACCTGAAACCGAATTCGGAAACGGCATTCCGGATCCAGCAATTGCGGAAGGAAATTATTTCGCTGCGCGGGTGGATAGCGCCTGTGCGGGATCTGATTACCCGGTTGATCGAATCGGATTCCCCGATGATAACCAAAGACACCCGGCTATTTTTGCGGGATGCCCTGGACCACGCAAATGAAATACACGAAACCCTGCAACTCCAGCGGGAGATGGCCTTCAGCCTGATGGATATGTATATGAGCAGCGTCAGCAACCGGATGAACGAGGTGATGAAAGTGCTGACCATCATGGCTTCCATCTTTATCCCATTGACTTTTATTGCCGGGATTTACGGGATGAATTTCGAATACATGCCTGAGTTGCAATGGCGGTACGGCTATTTTGCAGTCTGGGGCGTCATGGGGGTCATATTCATCGCCCTCATTGTCTATTTTCGCAGGAAAGGCTGGCTCTGATCCGGCCTGACAGGCATCTCCCGCCCGGCAGATTTCATCATTTCCCTTCGTAAACCTATACCAACGACTTGTTAAGATTTTCACAAGATCCGGTGTGAGATTAACACTTATTAACCAAATTCTTCATAATCCTTGTTAAGTCTTGTTAAGTGACTTGCTTACAGGTGTTTAACTTGTATATTAAGTAGTGGAATACATCGGTTGGCACCCTAAAATACAACCGGGTTTTTTATCATACATAAACAAGTCGTAAACAAGTCATAACAATGAATTACCTGAATATCAACGAAGAGAAGTTATTGCCCGTAGTGGTGGAACTCAATACACTGCTGGCGGATTACCATGTATACTATCAGAAATTGCGGAATTTTCACTGGAATATTCTCGGACAGAACTTTTTCGATTTGCACGAAAAGTTTGAGGAGCTTTACGAGGATGCAAGGACCAAGATCGATGAGATCGCAGAACGCATCCTAACCCTGCGGTACCATCCGATGAGTAACCTGAGTGCCTACCTGGAGGCTTCTTCCATAGAAGAGAGCGATAGTTCCCTGAAAGATACCGAGATGGTAGAGGAAACGCTCAAAGCCCATGAAGTGCTGCTTCGGCAAATGACCAAGGTTGTGGAGCAGGCGGATGCCGTGGGGGATGAAGGGACCATCGATTTGATAGGAGCCTATATCCGTGAACTGGAAAAGATGAGCTGGATGCTCGATGCCTGGAATAAAACACCGGCCGAGCGGCTCAAGGAGACGAAAGAAGCAGTTGCCTGATCCGGGATTTGGTGGATCTGCAATTTGAAGAATCTGCAATTCGCAGGATTCGCAATTCGCAATACAGAACGAACTATTAACTATAAAACCCAATAACAGAATGATACGCTATAAAAACTATTTAATGACCGCTGCACTTTTTGCATTGCCTGTGCTGGGATTCGCCCAGGAAAGGCAGATGGATGAGCAGGCCGACAAGATGATCAGTTCGGAGACCACTGTGAAATCCTATACAATCGACCAGGGTACTGAAAAAATGACCAATAAGGTCAAAATCCAGACCATGCGGTCGCAGGAAGTGGCTCTTAGCGAAGAAGATAAGAATCAGGTAAACCAGGATCGGGTGTACCCGGAAAAGCACATTACCAAGCAGGTCTGGATCGACAATGATACGGATAGCGATTTTGACGAAACGCTCAAGTTCCGGTATACCAAACCGAGCGCCAGCGACAATTACTCAGATTTTGTACTGGTGACCAACAATGAGGAAATCTTTGTCGCCATCGACGAAGGGGCGTCCCTGAAAATCCTGGAAGCTGTTTCCCTGAAGAAGGACGACTACAGGTTGAAAGTGTCCGAAAGTATGATCTACACGGATAACGAAGGAAATGAGGTGAATTTCTACATCGATTCCTACGAATTGATGTCGGACGAATCCACTTCATCTAAATAACCACGATTGACGACCCGAGTAAAAAAAGCGCCTTCGGGCGTTTTTTTTTATGGCCTATTCGAATAGATCAGAGGAGAGATACCGGTCGCCACGATCGCAGACGATGGATACGATGTGCCCGCTGTCGAGCTCGGAAGCCAGCCGAACGGCTGCGGCAGCCGCACCGCCACTGCTCATCCCTGCGAAAATACCTTCCTCTGAAGCCAGACGGCGCGCCATATCGCGCGCCTCCTTCTCGGTGACCTCCAGGATGTGGTCTACCCGCTCGGGCCGGTAAATTTTTGGCAGGTAGGCCTGGGGCCATTTGCGGATTCCCGGGATACTCGCCTGGTCGTCGGGCTGGACGCCGACTATCTGGATATCCGGGTTCTTTTCTTTTAGGTACGCACTCGTACCCATGATGGTCCCGGTGGTTCCCATCGAGGACACGAAATGCGTGATAGCCCCACGGGTATCCCTCCAGATTTCCGGACCGGTAGTCTGGTAGTGGGCTTTCCAATTATCGGGGTTAGCAAACTGATCAAACATTTTGTAGCCGGCATCCCGCACCTTCTCCTCGGCGTAATCCCGGGCCCCTTCAATTCCCACATCCTGGGGCGTGAGGGTCACTTTGGCCCCGTAGGCCCGCATGGTTTGAACCCTTTCTGCCGTGGCATTCGCGGGCATTACGAGCTCGAGGTCCAGGTTGTAGAGCCTGGCAATCATGGCCAGGGCAATCCCCGTATTCCCGCTGGTGGCTTCGATAAGCCGGGTTTCCGGGCCGATCTCCCCCCGGCTGAGCATACTGCGGATCATATTCAGGGCGGCCCGGTCCTTGACGCTTCCCCCCGGGTTCTGCCCTTCGAGTTTGAAATACAGGGCAACATCCGGGTTCTCGACGAGCTTCCGGCTGCGAACCAGTGGCGTATTCCCGATGAGATCTTCCAGGCTACCCGGCATGCTTTTCGGTTTTGATGCGGATTTCCGGGGTGTGGAACACGGTGGAATTAGCCGGGACGGATTCCGTAAGCCAGGCATTTCCCCCGATGACCGAATTGGCCCCGATGACCGTGTCTCCCCCCAGGATGGTCGCATTTGCATAAATCGTGACATGGTCCTCAATGGTGGGGTGCCTTTTGGTTTGCTGTAAATTCTTGGCCACGTAAAGGGCCCCAAGGGTTACCCCCTGGTAGATTTTTACATGGTCGCGAATCACGGCTGTTTCCCCGATGACCACCCCGGTGGCGTGGTCAATGAAGAAGGACCGACCGATTTGTGCCCCCGGGTTGATGTCGACTCCCGTCCGGCTGTGGGCATATTCGGTCATCAGCCGCGGCACGAGCGGGAAACCCATCCTGTAAAGCTCGTGGGCCAGGCGGTAGATGGCAATCGCATAAAATCCCGGATACGCCATATACACCTCTTCCAGCGAAAGCGATGCCGGGTCGCAGGCAGAGATCGCCCGGGCATCCAGGTTCAGCTTTTCGAGGATTTCCGGTAGGAGTCCCACATATTGTGCCCAGACTTCACTGCAGGGTTTGTCCTTTTCCCAACAGGCCAGTTCCACCAGCTCTTCAAAAGACTGTTCCAGCTGTTCCAGATTTTCCTTCACCGGGGTTTCCTGGTCGAACAAGGTGAGGAAGAGCCGATCCGTAAATTCTTCGCTTCGTCGTTTCAATCTGAATTTCAAGGCCGGATTGTCCTTGTGTGCTTCGATTGATCGGATGATTTCATTTTTGTCCATTATCCCTATCGCTATGCTTCCCAAATGTAGGTATTAATATTAACGGGCCCGGCCATATTTGCTTAACTTTAGCAAAACGGCCCGGCAGTTGCGCTTTGTCGGACGAAGCATCAAGACTTTTGTGGTATGGATCAACCAGGTATTACACCCGGGGTACTGGAATTCCTCGGGGAATTAAAAGCGAATAACAACAGGGAATGGTTTGAAGCCCATAAGCCCCGGTTCCGGAAAATCCAGGGCCAGGTAGGGCAATTTTTCGACGAGGTGGCGAATAACCTCAGAAAGCACGATGAAATTGAACGGGTAAAGATGTTCCGAATTTACAGGGACGTGCGTTTTTCATCCGACAAAACTCCCTACAAACCGCATTTTGCAGGCTCGTTTTCCCGGGCGGGTGCCCACCTGCGCGGCGGGTACTACCTGAGGATCCGCCCGGGCGAAACCTTCGCAGCCGTGGGGTTCTGGGACCCGCGACCCCCGGATTTGCTCCGGATACGGAAGGAACTGGAACTGGACGCAACCGAATTTCGGGCAAGCATTAACGACCCCGGGTTCAGGCGCATCTGGGGCGAGTTGCAGGGGGATGCCGTCAAGACGGCCCCGAAAGGTTTCAGCCGGGACCACGAGGCCATCGACCTGATCCGGCACAAGCAATTTATTTTTGTCCGGGAATTCACCGATGCGCAGGTTGTATCCCCGGGGTTTATCAAAGAGCTGGATACGAGTTACCTGGCTGTAAGGCCCTGGTTCGACCTGATGAGCCAAATACTGACTACAAATCTGAACGGGGAATCGCTGCTAAACCAGTGAGGGGGTTTCCAACAACTGGACCTGGTCCTTGAGCCGCTCGACAACCATTTGCATCATCCGCTTGTTCAGGCTGGATGAACTGGTGATATACCGCTCGTATTCCTCCAGGGTAAATTGCCCAATGACCATGCCTTTCAGGGAATTTCGGAATTTGATATCCTTTTGGATGGCATTTTCTATGTAGTGAAGCTTTTTTTCCAGCCCCAGCTCAAAGAAATACCCTTTGTGCTTTACCGCGTAATTGCGGAAAGCGGCCAACAGGAGGTCGTTCTGCAATTTGATAACGGGTCGCAATGTGGCATTCTGGAATTCTTCGTCTTGGGTCATCTCGGGATGCAGGACGGCCTGGGGAATGTGCGGCCGGATCCCGATTAATTCGGACGATCGGGTGCTCATGACGAGAAGTTTTTTTAAAATTAGGCATTCTCCCGGGCCCCTGCCGGATGGCCTCCCCGAGTTGTTAACTGCTTTATGAACACTCGCAGGGATTCCGGGGCCTGCGGAGGATCGGACGCGCAGCTCTGCCAAAAAAGACCGGCAACTGCGGTTGGATTCCGTATTTTACATCCGTACATTTCAATGGGCCGACAGGGAGGAATGGTGCCCTTGATACCGGCTATTTCCAAGGTGCCTGTCTGGGGTCCTAATGGAGTAAACCCAATTAAAGATCACCCAATGAGCAATGAAACAGTCCATTCCGTCAATCCCTATTCCGGGGAGGTCATTCAGAGCTTCCGGCCACTATCGGTGGAAGAGGTAGCCGTATCGGCGGCACGCGCCCACAAAGCATTTCTGGCATGGCGCAAGGTGCCGGTAGCAGAACGGTGCGGCCTGCTGGAACGCGCCTCTGAAGTCCTGCTCAGCAGGAAATCGGAACTGGCGCAAACCATCACGGCCGAAATGGGCAAACCCATAACGCAATCCCTTGCGGAGATAGAAAAATGCGCCTGGGTGTGCAGGTACTACGCCGGGGAAGCCCCGTCCCAGTTGGCGCGCACGCTTATCGAAACCGATGCGGACCGCAGTTATGTACGCTACGACCCTCTGGGGACTGTCTTGGCGGTAATGCCCTGGAATTACCCTTTCTGGCAGGTTTTCCGGTTTGCCGCCCCGACCCTCACTGCGGGCAATACCGCACTGTTGAAGCACGCGTCCAACGTCTGGTTATGCGGGGAAGCCATAGAATCCGTATTCCGGGAGGCCGGGTATCCCGAAGGGGTCTTCCGCCATCTGAAAATCGGAAGTGACCAGGTGGAAGCCCTCCTGGACCATCCCGCCGTCAAGGCGGTCAGCCTTACGGGGAGTGGGGGAGCAGGCAGTGCAGTGGCCCGGGCGGCCGGCTCCCGGATCAAGAAGTCCCTCCTGGAACTGGGAGGGAATAATGCCCTGGTGGTTTTTGACGACGCAGACCTGGATGCCGCCCTTGAAACCTGTATCCAGGCGCGTTTCCAAAACACGGGCCAGAGCTGCATCGCCGGGAAACGGCTGCTCGTCCATCGGAAGATCGCGGACAGCTTTGTTGCAGCCCTTGTGGACCGGGTAAAAGCCCTGAAGTCCGGGGATCCGGAGGATCCCGACACGTACATCGGCGTGCTGGCCCGGGAAGATCTGGCCCGGGATCTGGAGGCGCAATATCAGGAAAGTGTGAACAAGGGGGCCCATACGGCCTGTGGCGGCAAGCGGGACGGAGCCTTTTTTGAGCCCACCATCCTGACCGGCGTACAGCCGGGGATGCCGGCCTTTGACCAGGAGACATTCGGGCCTTTGCTCGCAGTTACGGAATTTGATGACGAAGACGAAGCCCTGGACCTATTGGGGAATTCACAATACGGCTTGGGGGTTTCGCTCTTTACGCGGGATACGGCGCGGGCGGAACGCCTTGTGCCCGAAATTGAAGAAGGTGCGGTATTTATCAATGAATTGGTCAAAAGCGATCCCAGGTTGCCTTTTGGGGGTGTCAAAGCATCCGGTTACGGAAGGGAACTCTCGGCCCTGGGCATTCGGGAATTCGTGAATGCGAAGACCGTTTATATCGTCGCATCAACGGGGTCAGATCACCCAGGAAAGGATTGAAAGGGCCAGGGAAATGGCAATTTTGACCAGTGTATACACAGCTCGTTCAGTTTTGGTGTCCTCCAAAGTACCAACTCCTTAGCGTTCAGCCATCGGAATTATGAAAAATTTATTTTGAGATTAACAAATTTTGTGATTCCTGAATTCTGCCCAGAATTAACAAAAACGCAACACGGCTCCGTACAGGCTTCAAATATCTTTGTAGTAAATACAGTTCAGCAATGCGATTCCATACGAGAAAATGGGTGAAACCCGGTGATTTAAATGCCAACGGCACGTTGTTCGGGGGGCGCTTGCTTTCCTGGATCGACGAAGAGGCCATCCTTTACAGCATTATCCAGCTGGAAAACAAGAAAGTCGTCACCAAATTCATGTCCGAGATCAACTTCATGTGTACGGCCGAATCCGGTGACATCGTCGAAATAGGCATCGAGGTGGTCAAATTCGGGCAATCCTCCCTGACCCTGCGTTGCGAGGCCAGGAACAAGATGAACCACGAGACGATTGTGACGGTCGACCAGTTAATAGTCGTCAATCTGGACGAAAACGGGAAGCCCCTCCCTCACGGCAAAACCAAGGTGGAATACGTCAAGGATCGCCTGGCCCGGGAGCATCAGTCTTCCTGATCCCAGTTTTCCGCTACGGCCCGGACTTCTTCCATGACCCGTAGCAAATTGCCCCCCCAGAGTTTGCGAATTTCTTCCTCGGTATACCCCCGCTTTACGAGTTCGAGGGTAACATTGAAGGTTTCGGAGGCATCCGACCAGCCTTCGATCCCGCCGCCCCCGTCAAAATCCGAACTGATCCCCACATGGTCAATCCCGATCAGGTCTACCATATAATCAATATGGTCTACGAAATCGGATACATTCACGGCTGGCGGAGCATCCGGTTGGGTGGCGGCAATGCTGTCGGCCAGGTTGCGCACACGGGAATAATAGCCAAAAAAGGCATTGCGCTGCTCCTCTGTCAGGTTGCGGAACTGGGAGCGGTCGTACCATTCGAGGCCCAGGGAATCCGCCACCTGCCGTTGCAGGCCCCTGAGGTATTCTGTTCGCGCCGCGCTCTTATCGGCATCCAGGTAGCTAGCAAAAGCCACGGTCTGCACCACCCCGCCATTTTCCTGCAATTTTCTGAGTTGCTCGTCATCCAGGTTCCGGCTGTGGTCGCAAAGCGCCCTGGCCGAAGAATGCGAGGCGATCAGCGGGGCCTTTGACAATTCAAGCATCTGCAGAGAGGCCGCTTTGGAGGGATGGGAAATATCAATCATAATCCCAAGTCTATTCATCTCTTTTACAGCCTCTTTGCCCAGGTCGCTTAAACCATTGTGGAGCCAAACTCCGTCGGCTTCCCCGGTATTTGAATCCGAGAATTGGCTGTGGCCGTTGTGGGAGAGGGAAACATACCGGGCCCCCATCTCGTAGTAGCGTTCAAAATTGCCCAGATCCGTACCCATGGGGTAGGCGTTCTCAACCCCGATCATGGCAACCTTCCGACCCGATTCGTGAATTTCACGAACCTCCCCGGCCGTTGTGGCCAACCCGATTTGGTCCGGGGCGATCTCTTCGCAGAGCCGGTGGATGGCCTCAAATTTTGACATCGCATTTTCAGCCGCTGCGGCATACCCCTCCGTTGTCAGGGTATCCTGTCCGGTATAGACAATGAACCAGGCCACATCCAGGCCGCCCTCTTCCATTTTCGGCAGGTTTATCTGGCTTTCGAGGCGTTGCGTGTAATTGATGCTGTCGGTGAAATTACGGACATTGATATCGTCGTGGGTATCGATGGTGATGACCGCATCGTGTATGGCACGGGCTTTTTCCTCCAGGGAGGGTTCGGCCGGCTTTTCGGATTCGCCGCAGGCAAGGATCAACAGGAAGAAGGGGATAAAACGTAAAATCTTCATATTAAAATAGGGTTTTACCAACAAATAAAGGGGTTTGACAACACGCTGGGCAATATAGGGAACATTTAATTGTAGGCCCTAAGGCATTTGCGGATTTTTACGTAGTTCACCGATAATACCAACCGGATAAACCAATCCCATGCCCACAAGTTCTCAAGGCCTCCTGCAGCAAATAGCCGAATTGCGATCTGCCATTGATGGTTTTTCTTTTGACCAGATGAGCATCGGGGAAGCCAAAACCCTCAAAAGTCGTTTTGAAGCATTTTGCAGGCAATTGGAAGACAAAATCTGGGATCCGGGGGCCGGGGAGGAGGCGTCAGCCGAATTGCCCGAGGCCTCCAGGGACTCCCAAATGCTGATTGCAACCGTCAGCCATGAAATCCGTACGCCCCTTAGCGGGATCATCGGATTTACCGACCTGCTTTCCGAAAGCCCGCTGGGGGAACGGGAAGCGGAATACGTCGGCGCTATCCGGTCGGCAGCCCACGGATTGCTGGAAATCGTCAATGAACTCAGGGAATTCTCAACTATCGAATCGGGTACCTGGAAAGCGGCCAGCATTCCGTTTAACCCGAAGCAGGTGCTCGGGGAGGTGGGGTACCTCTGCAAAACCCTGATAGTGCGCGACAATGTGGCCTTTCGAACGGAAATTGCCCGGGACCTGCCCGACCTGTTGCTGGGGGATCCTTCCAAATTGTCGCAGATACTGATGAATCTTCTCGGAAATGCCATCAAATTTACGGCCTCCGGGCACATCACCCTGCGGATGCGCTGCGAATGGCGCAAACGGACCTGTACGCTCCACGGGGAAGTCGAAGACACCGGTCCCGGGATTCAGCCCTCAGACCTCGGCCTGATATTTAACCCTTTTCACCAGGGGGGGCAAACCGGGGAGACCCAGGGAATCGGCACAGGACTGGGGCTCAGTATCGTAAAAAAAATCATCGAGCGGCAGGGGGGCGCCATATGGGCGGAAAGCGAGCCAGGAAGCGGATCGCGCTTTAGTTTCCGCCTGCCGTACACCCTGGGAACCACCTCCCCGGAACCGGGCACCCTGCAGGAGCCTGAATCGCCGGATGAAAAGCGTTTGGAAGGGAAGCGCATTTTGGTGTTTGAAGACAACCCCCTGAATATGAAACTGCTTGAGACCCGGCTGAAAAGCTGGGGGTGCCACGTTTACCGGGCAGAACAGGCTGCCTACGGCATGGCCTTACTTCAGAAGAACCCGGTAGACCTGATCCTGATGGACCTGCACCTGCCGCAGGCAAACGGTTTTGAATTGAGCCGGCAAATCCGCAATCACTCCGAGCCGGGTTTGCAGAATATCCCAATCATCGCGGTAACCGCCGATTTCACCGCCCGGGACGAAGAACGGCGGAAGGCAAGCGGTATCGACGATGTCCTTTTAAAACCCTATGTCCCTGCCGAGCTTTTCGGGAGGCTTGAGTTTTACCTCCAAAATGGAAGGGCTGTCCCAAACGAAGCCCATTCGCGCCCCGAAAAACTGGGGAAGATTGATGTACAGGCACTATGGGCGGAATGCTCAGGGGATATGGACGTCCTGGAGCAATTGATTGGCTTGCTCAAAAATAACCTGCTGGAATTCATCGGGAAAATCCGGTTGCACCTCCCTACTGCCGACTATGCGCAAATCACCGCTGCGGCACACAAGGTAAAGTCAGGCCTGCGGATGGTCCGTGCCGGATACTGGCTGGAACATGTGGAGGCCATACATCAGCTAAGCAAGCAAGAGACGGGCCTGGGGGAAATCGGACAACGATTCGACGAGCTCGCTGAGGATTTTCCCCGGTTAGAAGCCCAGTTGGAGCGGGAGGTGGAAAAATTGAAAAAAGATCAGGGTCATGGTTGAAAAGAAAATATTACTTGCAGAAGACGACGAAATGCTGGCTTCCCTGCTCAAATTCCGACTGGAAAAGGGGGGGTACGCTGTATCGCATGCCCGCGACGGACGGCAGGTTAAGGAGTATCTGGAAAGCCAAAAGGCGGATATCATTATCAGCGATATCATGATGCCTTATTTTTCGGGGATTGAGCTGGTGGAATTCCTGCGCAATGAGCTCGAGGATTCGACCCCCGTAATCATTATGTCCACGGCCGGGAATGAATCAAACGTCCTGAATGCCTTTGAAATGGGGGCGGATGACTTTGTGTCCAAGCCGGTCAGCCCGTCCGAACTCCTTGTGCGGGTAGGAAAATTACTGAGACAACGGGCGTATTGATAAACCTGTCTATTACATATTACCCCCTGCGATTGCTGGAAGCCCCTGAAATCCATACGGATTTACTCTGGGACCTCGGTTTGCTTTTCGGCGGGCTGGGGTTTCTGTATTTTTTGCTGATTTTCTGGCTGCGCAACCGGAATACCCGCCGGGAACGATCCAATCTGGAGAAAAAACGCGAACTGGCCCCAATGATCAGCAACTTCCTGTTTTTTGAACAGGAAAACGACACGGAGCTTCGGGAAACGTATATCCGGATGAAACTGGAAATACGGGAGATGCTCAAAACCCCGAAAAACCGCCGGGTGCTCACGGAAGTCCTGATGGACTTGCGGTTGGATGTCTCCGGAGATGCCCGCGACCGGCTGTTCCGGCTCTACCAGGACCTGGGCCTGGACCAGGATGCCTACCAAATGCTCAATAGCTGGCGATGGGAGCGCGTTTCCCGGGGGATACGCCAACTCACGGAAATGCGGGTGACCCAGGCGTACGGCTTTATCAGGAAGTTTATCAACGACCGGAGGGGGGTAATCCGCAAACAGGCCGAGTTGGCCACCGTCACGCTCCGGAAAGAGGGAATGGCCTATTTCCTGGATACCACCCGGTACGGCATTTCGGAATGGCAGCAACTCAAGTTGCTGGAGATCCTTCAGCATCGGGAGGACTACCAACCGCCGCGATTTGGCGACTGGCTCGTATCCGAAAACAAGCACGTGGTGTTGTTTTCCCTGCGATTGATCCGGCATTTTCGTCAGAACGAGGCGGAAGCCGCCATCCTGCAATTGCTTCGGCACCGCGACCAGAGCGTAAAGGTCGCGGCTATTGAATGCATCCGGGAGTTTCATTTCGAGTCGGCCCGCGCCCCCCTGAAGGCCTTGTTCAAAAAGTCCGGGGAGGCCGTGAAGTTGTCCATATTAAACACCCTGGAAACCATTGGCAACCCCGGGGATTGCGACTTCCTGCAGCAGCAGGCCCAATCGGATACCAATTTCATCGTGCGTTCCAAAGCCCGCAGTGTCCTGAACCGACTGGTGCCCGATTCGGTACTTCCCCAGGCCAATCTGGAAGCGCCTGTGGAAGAAATGGTTGCGCCCACCCCGCAGCCGGAAACGACCTCCCGGGCTGACGAACTGGAAGTGCGCGATGAACAGGTGGTTGGTGATGAGGACGGAAATTTTTACGAATTGGAAGTTGCCGGGGCGGAGGAAATCACTATTGACGTCGAGGAGACACACGAAGAGGAAATCACGGATGAGGATCTGGCGCTGTTCGATATCTGCCTGTTGCAGGAATTGGATGCCATCCTCAACGAATACATCTCGGAGTCCCCGGCGGAAAATCCCGTACCTGAATTTTTGCCCATGGTAACCGAATCAGCCCCGCCGGCACCCCGGGACATTCAACCCTTCCGAAACCTGCCCGTAACGGCCGAAATCCTCGAGGAGGCCCCGGAAGAACCGGCTCCAGGCAATCGGGATGACTTCCGACAGCCCGCGTTTGAACTGGACGGAGAGCCGGATGCTGCCCCGGACAACCTGGAGTATTTCCAGGCGGCCCCGCGGGAGGGAGACCCTGGGGATACATTTTCTATCGTCCGGGAATTCTACAACCATTGCGATGCGGAATCCAAGCTGATCCTGCTTGCCGCCATTCCCGAAGTGGGAGAAGAAAAGGAGCTGGCGTATTTAAACTCCCTGGCCGATGACCCGGAACCCGAAGTCCGGAAAGCCGTCCGGGAAGCCATCCGGCAGTTGACTGAAAAATTAGGGGATGCTTCTCCACGGACTGGCCGGAAGGCCGATTGCGACCATCAGCCCCCTGCCGCAACAGAGGCGGAGGAACCGGGGGAGACCGGCGCCAAACCCACGCGATATGGCGGTCAATTTATCGACTTTACGCCGGACTTTGAGGCCATCAGGCCGCAAAAACCTGGCCCGGATAACCGGGTGGCAACCAAACCAACCGCGGATAGACCCGGGATAAACCCTACGGATGAATAGCGAAGTATTCGACATATTGCTGGACTATATCAACATCGTCTTCCTGTTGTTCACGGTGGTCCTGTTTACCCTTTTTACCATCATGGGGTACTTGTCCACCAGGAATTCCATCCACTACAGGCATAAGAACAGTATTGGCGATATCTCCCGGACCATGGCCTCCCCGCTGGCGCCGAGTATCACGATTATTGCCCCAGCATACAACGAAGGGTTGACCATTGTGGAAAACATCCGCTCCTTGCTGTCCCTACGCTATGTAAACTACGAGGTTATGGTAGTAAACGACGGCAGCAAGGATGATACCCTTGAGAAAATGGTGGCTGCCTATGACCTGGAACGGGTCCCGATGGACATTGACCCGGAGTGGCCCTGTAAACCCATCCGGGGGGTGTATAAATCCCGGCAACGGTCCTTTGAGAAATTGACCGTCATCGATAAGGAAAACGGGGGCAAATCCGATGCGCTCAATACCGGGATGCGACTTTCGGAAAGCAAATACATCGGTTGTATCGATGTGGACTGCCTGCTGCTCCCGGACGCGCTCCTGCACGTGGTGAAGGCGTTTTACGAACACACCAGCAAACGAGTTATCGCCGTTGGCGGGGTTATACGGGTAGCCAATTCCTGTAAGATCGACGGGGGTACCCTCGAGGAGATCCGCCTGCCGAAGAATTGGCTGGCCCGCTTCCAACTCCTGGAATACACCCGTTCATTCCTGCTCGGCAGGATGGCCTGGGGCCGGATAGACAGCCTGTTAATTATTTCCGGGGCATTCGGGTTTTTTGACCGGCAGATTGCACTGGAAGCGGGGGGCTACGACACGGGCACGGTAGGGGAGGACATGGAGATCGTGTTCCGGATGCGACGCCTGATGCACGACAACGACACCCCATATACAGTTGCCTATATACCCGATCCGCTCTGCTGGACCGAGGTGCCGGAAGACCTGGGGATCTTCATTAACCAGCGCGACCGGTGGTCCCGCGGGAACCTGGAGACGCTCTATCGGCACCGGGATATGTTCTTTAACCCGAAATACGGCAGGCTGGGCATGCTGAGCTATCCGTACTGGTTGTTTTACGAATGGCTGGCACCCATCCTGGAGTTCACCGGTTTCTTTTCCATTTTGGCCTTCGCCTACCTGGGAATCTTGAACTGGGAATTTTTTGTGGCGATTACGGCAACGGTTTACGCCTTTGCGGCCATGTTTTCATTCTATGCGGTCCTCTGGGACGTATGGTCTTACAACCAATACACCCGGACGCGCGATATTCTCACGCTCCTGTTCTGTGCCCTGGTGGAACCGGTGGTATTCCACCCGGTGGTGGTATGGTCCTCCATTCGCGGAAATTTTAAGAAACTATTCAAGATCAATTCCGGCTGGGGCTCCCAGGTCCGGAAAGGATTTGCAAAAGCATGATCGCGTGAAATGGCCATCCCTCTTTAGCGCCCGTCCGGGAAAACGATACCTCCGCGATTACGTCCGGTTGGTAATCGGGTTTTATGCCAGTCTGATCCTGCTGGCAGGTTATCAGCAGGTCCGGCTTTATGAATTCGGGGTACTCGACAGTTTTCTCAATAGCAATTTATTGTTGCTTCTGGTCCATCATCTGGGCTTTACGGCACTGGTTGCCTTCTTCTATGCCTTTGTTTTCAAGGCGATAGAGAAGAAACGCCCCGGGTGGGGTTTCCGGTCTGCGGCAGGGTTCTTTCTTGCCCTGTTGCTGGCAGAGGTACTCCTGACCGAGTATTTTATCCGGGTGTTTGACCTGGCCGGCAGGGAGTTCGCGTCCCAGTTGCGGGGTGTTTTCTCGCCGACGCAAATGGTCCTGACCTGCGCGATATCGCTGGTAGTGCTTGGTACCGCGTACCGGTTGGCCTATCGGTCAAGCAAGCGTTTTTACCGGGCAATCAGCGGGATGTATCCGTTTACAATCCTATTGTTTACCTTATTTCTGGCAACGCTCTGGTCGGATCGGAAGCCCGTAAACAGGAACAAGGTAGAATTTGTGGGAAGCGAGTTTATCCGGGCTTTGACGGCAGGGGAGGTGTACGAGGGATCCGACCCGAACCCGTTTTACCGGACCTGGTCGCCGCCCGACCCCCTGGGCCCGTATGTAAACTGGCAGGAGGAGGAGCCGCATGTAGTAATACTCCTCGTCGAGGGACTCAGTCGGGATTTTATAGGGGAAGATGCGCCGTTGCGGGCATTTACCCCATTTCTGGATTCCCTGAGAACCCAATCCCTTTTCTGGGAAAACTACCTGAGCAATGCGCGGGAAAGCAGCCAGGCCCCGATGTTGGTATCCGGTTCGTTGCCCCAGGGCCCCGGAGGGTTTACAGATGCCCCGCACAGTCCCAACCGGATGACCATGTTTTCCCTGCTCAGAAAAAATGGATACAGGACCAGTTTTCAATATGGCGGAAATGCCTCCCTGAACGGTTGGGACCGTTTCCTGTACGAGGAACGCCTTGACGAGCTCACGGACCGCAAGGCTTTCGGAAGCCAATACGCCCTTCAGGATCCCGATGCTGCGGGTATTTCCCTTGGTTATCCGGATGGTGATTTGTTTGACCGGTACCTGGAATCATACTCTGCGGGTAGCGTCCCACGTCTTGATATCCTACAGACACTCAGCACTTCCAGGCCCTATCTGATCCCCGATGCGGATGCCTACCAGGATCGGGTATCCCAAATCCTCGATCGCTCCGGCCTGGATGCCCGGCAGCGCCGGATTGTGCGAAAAAACCGCGATTTAATCGCCGCCATGGCCTATACGGACCGACAAATCGGCAAATTCCTCAAAAAATTCAGCAGACTTCCTGCAGCTGGAAATACGCTTTTTATAATTACCGGTACGCATCGCCCCTTGGGACTGCCTGCGAGCGAATCCCTGGACCAGTACCGCGTCCCGCTCCTGGTGTACAGCCCGCTGCTCAAGGGGAATCGCGTTTTTGAACAAGTCGCCTCCCACCTGGATGTGGCACCCTCCATCCTGGGGAGCCTTTCCCGCTATTACGGCCTTCAGTTGCCTGCCCAGGCCGCCTGGATGGGAGGATCCCTGATTCCCGGGGAATCCGGGCGCAAGGAGAAACCTATTCCCCTTTATAGGGACCACAGCGGTCTCAGGGGGGTTATCGACGGTAAAACCGCCTACATGGATGGCCGGGCGATTGGCCTCGACGGAAGTCTTCAGCCACGAGAGGCGGCAGGTGAAACCGGGCAGGAGATCGAATCCCGGTTCCGGTTCCAGAAGGCGGCCGAACGCTATGTGTTGGAAAACAATGCCCTGATACCGGAGTCCGCTGCCCCCTACGAAAAACTGATCCGGGAGCCGGGGAAGAAGGAGATGGTCTGGATCCACAGCGTCTTCAGCGGTTCCGATCTGGATAAAGCCTACGACATTGCCAGGGGCCTGGCCTTTGAAGGGCGGCGGGACCGGGCCCGATTGCTGTGCGAGTATATCCTGACCCGGGTGCCGGGCCACGTGGACAGTGAAATTCTTTTGGGCAGGATACACGCCTGGGAGGGGGATTACCGGACGGCCGAGGACATCCTCCAGCAGGTTGTCCAGAAATACCCGGTTTACCCGGACGGGTATTCCGCCCTGCTCGATGTGTACTTCTGGTCCGGGCAACACCAGAAAGCGCAGTACCTGGAGCCAGCTATAAAGGCAAACCTGGGGGGTAGCAACTCCCTGAAGGACAAAATGGACCGGGCCCGGCGGTTGCTTTCACAAAACCAGCAGTGATGATTATTTCGAGGAAAATATTCAAAGTATGTGTGTTTGCCACCGGCATCTGCCTCAGTACTCAGGGCCAGCGGTCCGGGTATGACCCGGATGTGGTTTTGGAATACGCCCAGACCCTGGCCTTCTCGGGTCAAACCGGCCCGGCCAGGGATACCCTGGCGGCCGTCTTAACGGATTACCCGGAATATACCGATGTGGAGACCCTGCTGGCAAAGACGTATAGTTGGGAGGGGAATTACGACCAGGCCCGGCGGCACCTGAACCGGGTGACGTCCCGGGAGCGCCTGCATACGGAATCCTGGCTGGCTGCCATCCGCAATGAACAATACGCCGGGAACAGGAGCCTCGCCCTGGGGCTGGCAAACAAGGCGCTGATGTATCTGGGGCCGGACAGTGCAATTACGCGTATCCGCAGGGAAATCCTCGATTCCAAATCGAGCCAAACACCCCGGGAAGAGGCGGGATCCTGGCAGAACAGCATCAGCCTTGAAAACCAATTGCAGGTCTTTGACAATACCTTCGATCCGATGGTATATGCTACTTTGGAATACGAGCGCCAAACCCCTGTAGGAAAGGTTATCCCGCGGATCAATTACAGCAATCGCTTCAATACGCATGGCGTCCAGTATGAATTGGATCTGTATCCGCGGGTGTCCAAAACCTTCTACGCCTATCTTAATTACGGTTACTCCGCAGCCCCGACCTACCCCGTTCACCGGGCAGGGGTGGAGCTATTCGCAAACCTTCCCTCGGCCATGGAGGTATCCCTGGGAGGGCGGCACCTCGATTTCAGGGAGACTTCCGTTCGGCTGATTACCGGATCCTTTGGCCTGTACAGGGGGAATTACTACCTGAATTTCCGACCTTTTGTAAGTGTTTTCCGGGACCGGGATCCGGGATTTTCCGGAAGTATCCTGGCCCGCAGATATCTGGATCACGCCACCCATTATCTCGGGTTGCGGGCCGTTTACGGATTCAACCCGGAATTACAGCAATTGCGATCCGGGGATCAGCTCCTGGCCGAATCATTGTTTTTTGTGGAATCCCAGCAAGTGCAGTTGGAATACCAGTTTACCGGTGCCTCCCGAAGAAACCGCTACCGGGCGCAATTAGGGCTTGCCCGACAGGAACTGGTCCTGGAACCCGGTTCGTTTTTCCTGGCAATTCAGGCCGGGTTGCGCTACCAGGCCGGTTTTTAGGGCCTTACCACCGGGAAAATAACCTTGCCAACAACAATAGTCGTTTTCACCACAAAATATTGGACGTCCTCCGGATTTCATTTAGGTTTAATCCAGTGTTAATGAGTATCCCAGATCTCAAAATAACTAGTAACCGAAACCAAGCTTACCATGTTATACGATACCTACGGCGAGGAATACCTCACATTCCTGAGAGAGTTAAATGAAATTTTAAGTTTGAATGAATTGGCCGAGCTGGACTACCTCTAGCCCGGACGCTTATAATTAGTGGAATCCCAAATCCCCGAAACTATGGCAAATTACAATGAAGACAATGCGGCCTATATGGACTTTATCCAGGCCCTGAATGAAATCCTGCTGGATTTTGACATCAGCAGACTTAGCTGTTCATAATGTTTAGTGTGTATTGAAAAAAGCGGCCCTGGGGCCGCTTTTTTTATGGTTTCGGGTGTCCGAACACCCTTCGCTTATGCTATCTATCCCAAATACGCTTTGAGCAACTTGCTCCTGGAATGGTGGCGCAGCTTGCGAATGGCTTTTTCGCGTATTTGCCGGACCCGTTCACGGGTCAGGTCAAAAGTTTGTCCGATTTCGGCCAGCGTCATCGATTGCTGGTCTCCGATTCCGTAATAAAGTTTCACCACATCCGCCTCGCGGGGCGACAGGGTTTCCAGCGCCCGGTTAATCTCGGTGTTCAAAGACTGGAGCATCAGGGATTTGTCCGGTTTCGGGGACTCTCCCGAACGAAGTACATCGTACAAATTCGAATCTTCGCCTTCGCGAAGCGGGGCATCCATGCTGACATGCCTTCCGGAATTCTTGATGGATTGCTTGACCTCGCTCACCGTCATATCGAGTTCTTTGGCGATCTCTTCTGCAGAAGGTGGGCGCTCGTGGGCCTGCTCCAGGTAGGAAAATGTTTTTTTGATCTTATTGATCGAGCCGATCTTGTTAAGAGGCAGCCTTACAACACGGGATTGTTCGGCCAGTGCCTGCAGAATGGATTGACGAATCCACCAAACGGCGTAGGAGATGAACTTAAACCCCCGGGTTTCATCAAAACGCTTCGCGGCCTTTACCAGGCCCACATTGCCCTCATTGATCAGGTCAGGCAGCTTGAGCCCCTGATTCTGGTATTGTTTGGCTACGGACACCACAAACCGGAGGTTGGCTTTGGTAAGCTTCTCCAGTGCGAGTTGGTCTCCCTGTTTGATGCGTTGTGCGAGTTCTACTTCCTCATTGGCGGTTATCAGATCAATTTTACTTATATCTTGCAGGTACTTGTCAAGCGATTTGGACTCCCGGTTAGTGACCTGCTTGACAATTTTTAATTGCCTCATGTACGTATAAAGGGTTTAAGTTAACATCTTCTCATTATAAGCTTTTCTTCGCTCTTTTCCAAAAGACCCGTACCTTACTTATACATATTTTATGAGAATTTCGCAAAGTTTTAAGATTTTCGGGCGCTCCGGGCGCTCCGGTTTTACACGAGAACCCGTAAATTAGGCCGCCATGAGCAAAAGAGCCCTGAAAAAATACGTGGCCGGACTGGACCGGGAAGCACTTTCCGAACAACTACTCGACCTTTACGACCGGTTTCCGCAGGTCAAGACCTACTACGATTTTGTTTTTAATCCGAAAGAGGACAAACTCCTGATGGAAGCCAAGGAGAAGATTCGAAGGGAATATTTTCCGCAGGGGAGAAGGCGCCCCAAGGCCCGGAGGTCGGTGGCCAAAAATTACATCCGGCATTTCGGGAAGCTCGGGATGGAACCGTACTTGCTGGCAGACCTGATGGCTTACAACCTGGAAATTGCGGCAGCCTTCGAAAAAACCCGCAATTGCCCGGATGCCTTTTACCGCAGCATCTATAAATCCTATCTGGATTGGACCGCCTACCTGGTACACCAGGGTATTTTTGGTGATTTCAGTGATCGCCATGCCGCCTTGATCGCGGAAATAGAAAAGGCAGGCTGGCCGAATGCGGAGGACTTTCTGGATCGAAATGAACAATTATCCCTCTAAGGGGCCGAACTGCTAAAAACAACCATATGGCAATCGCAATCCTTCGAAATGACGACCGGACAGACTCCTGGATCCGTGCCCTGGAGGCTGTGGCGCCGGAGATTCCGCTATACGATTACCACCAACCGCACCCCAGGGAAGCCATTCGCATGGTCGGCGTGTGGAAACACCCGCCGGGAAGCCTTGGGGAGTACCCGAATTTACTGGGTGTCCACGGCCTGGGCGCCGGGGTGGACTTTATTCTCGAAGATCCCGATTTGCCCGAAGGCCTGCCTGTCCTTCGCGTCGTGGACCCTTACCTGGCCTCCGATATGGCGGAATATGTGCTGGCACAGATCCTGTCCGGACTCCGGCAGTTGCCGGCCTACACCCTCGACCAGTACAGCAACCGCTGGAACCCCCGGCCCTACAACCGGATTGAAGATGTCCGGGTGGGGATCATGGGGTTGGGCACCCTCGGAAAAGCAGTGGCAGATTTGTTGGTGCGCACCGGTTTCGACGTGCGGGGCTGGACCGCCCGGTCGCAACCCGCCACCGGGTATCCGGTTTTTCAAGGGCCGGAAGGCCGTCAGGCTTTCCTCTCGGAATCCGATATTTTGGTGTGTCTGCTTCCGCTAACCCCCAAGACCCGGGGTATCCTGGACCAAAGTGTATTTGACCAGCTGCCCGTTGGGGCCCGGCTGATCAACGTGGCCCGGGGCCCGCTGCTCAATGAAGAAGACCTGTTGGAGGCCTTCCGTACGGGGCAGGTTGCCCAGGCCTGCCTGGATGTGTTTTCCCAGGAGCCATTGCCAAACAGCCATCCCTTCTGGAACCACCCGGGGATTTCGATGACCCCGCACGTAGCGAGTGTTTCCGAGCCCGAATCGGTTGCCGCTCAGGTTATTGCCAATTACCGCGCGCTTTTGGGCGGTGGCCCACTGGCCAACGTGGTATCCCGGGAGCGGGGTTATTAACGGTGGTTGTTGAGAAATCCTGGCGAGAAATTTCTTCAAACCTTAAAAATCGGCTAGTTTTGCAAAATTCAGCCTTCCGCACCGGGAAGGTTCAAAAAATTGGCTAAAACGACCTTTTTGAGCGCACAAACCGAGTCTACCGAAAAAACCCTTTACGACTATCAGCTGGAAGACCTGGGCAAGATTTTCAAATGCCTCGAGGAATCCCCGGATGATATCAACCTCCTTTACCAGTTGCCTACGGGAGGCGGGAAAACCGTGGTATTTTCGGAGATTGCGCGCCGCTACATCCGGCATACAGGCAAGAAGGTAGTTGTGCTGACGCACCGAATCGAGCTCAGCCTCCAGACTTCGCGCATGCTCTCAGGCTTCGGCGTTAACAACAAGATCATCAACAGTGAGGTAAAGGAACTCGACGAGAGCGACGATTACGAATGCTATGTCGCCATGGTCGAAACCCTGAACAACCGCCTGCAGGAAAAGGCGATAACCCTGGAAGGCGTGGGCCTGGTGATTATCGACGAGGCCCATTACAATTCCTTCCGGAAACTTTTCAAGTACTTTGAAAAATCGGTGATACTCGGCGTAACCGCCACCCCGCTCAGCTCCAACATCAAGTTGCCGATGAAGGACCACTACAAGAAGCTGATCGTCGGGGAATCCATCGCCTCCCTGATTGAGAAAAAGTTTCTGGCCAAGGCGAACCTGTACAATTATGACGTCAGCCTGAAGTCCCTGAAATTAGGCATCAGCGGGGATTATACGGTGAAGTCCTCGGATGCGCTATACGGGAACCAGCAAATGCTCGGCAAACTGGTCGGTGCCTACGAGGAACTCGCCAAGGGTACCAAGACGCTGATCTTCAACAACGGGATCAGCACCTCCAAATACGTCTATGAAACGTTTAAGCGGGCCGGTTACCCGATCCGTCACCTGGACAATAAGAACTCGGCCTCTGAAAGGCGGGAAATCCTGGATTGGTTTGCCAATACCCCCGATGCAATCCTCACCTCGGTCAGTATCCTGACCACGGGATTTGACGAACCCAGCGTGGAAACGATCATCCTGAACCGGGCTACGCGTTCGCTGACCCTGTATTTCCAGATGATCGGACGCGGTTCGCGGATCCTCAAGGACAAGGAGGAATTCACCGTCATCGACCTCGGGAACAACATCGCACGGTTCGGGCCCTGGGATGCCCCGGTAGACTGGCAGGAAATTTTCCATTTCCCCGATTTCTACCTGGAAAACATCCGTAACGACGAGGAGATCGAACGGGAATTCGTCTATGAAATGCCTGCTGAACTCCGGGAAAAATTCGGGAGATCCTCGGATATTGACTTCGACGTAAAGGAGGAGTACAAAAAGATTTTTGCCCAGGGGAAGAAATCGAAGCTGGTGCTCGAGAAAAGCATCGAACAGCATGCCCGGATATGCGTGGAGAACAGTGAGGATGTATTTGACGCCCGCATACTGGCCCGGGAACTTCGCGATGAAATCGAGTATCGCATCAAGCAGTATTCCTACTGCATTATGAACAACACCAAGAACTATCGGGACTGGCTTCAGGAGGACTACGAGCGCCGTCTCCGCCTGAAGATCTCGCAATTGTTTGCGGCCCGGATGTAGTTGAGGGGCGGGCGGCCAGCCGGAAAGGGCCCTGTTGAACCCTTCCGGCCCTTTCGCGGCCCTCCAGTGTATTTTCACCATCAGGGCGTATCTTTACGGGACGAATAACCACTAATCCTATAATGCCAAAACATGGAATCACCCGATTGGAAACCAGCAGGAGAATTTGAGGATATTACCTATCGCAAATGCGACGGGGTTGCGCGGATTGCCTTCAACCGTCCCGAGGTGCGCAATGCCTTTCGCCCGAAAACCACCAGCGAACTGTACCGGGCGTTTTACGACGCCATGGAAGACCGTTCGATCGGGGTGGTATTGCTTTCTGCCGAGGGGCCTTCCCCAAAAGACGGGGTGTACGCCTTTTGCAGCGGGGGCGACCAGCGGGCCCGGGGGCATCAGGGTTATGTGGGCGAGGACGGCTACCACCGCCTGAACATCCTGGAGGTGCAACGCCTGATCCGTTTTATGCCCAAGGTAGTCATTGCCGTGGTGCCCGGATGGGCAGTAGGAGGGGGACACAGCCTGCATGTGGTTTGCGACCTGACGCTGGCCAGCGCGGAACACGCAATTTTTAAACAGACCGATGCGGACGTCACCAGTTTTGACGGGGGGTATGGCTCGGCCTACCTCGCCAAGATGGTCGGGCAGAAGCGGGCGCGGGAGATCTTTTTCCTGGGCAGGGATTACCGGGCACAGGAAGCCTACGAAATGGGAATGGTCAATGCCGTGGTACCCCATGACGAACTGGAACAGACCGCCTACCAGTGGGCCCGTGAGATACTGGCCAAGTCGCCGACCTCGATCAAGATGCTGAAATTTGCCATGAACCTCACGGATGACGGTATGGTTGGCCAACAGGTTTTTGCGGGAGAAGCCACCCGGCTGGCCTATATGACGGACGAAGCCAAAGAGGGACGGGATGCATTCCTGGAGAAGCGGAAACCCGATTTCGGGAAGGACCAGTGGATTCCGTAAAGTCGGTGCGAATGGCCTGAAACTAAAAAGAGCCCTGGTTGTTTAACCAGGACCCTTTTACGAGAACACTATATGAAAATGAAAAAAATTAACTCCGTTTATTTCATTTGAACAGTGTAAACATACGCCGGGCATTCCGCAGGGCAAATATTTTGTTGTGAAACGGCCGCAGGTTGTGGTGTAGGATATATAAGGGGGGATTTCTTCGGTGAACGGCACGTGTTCCATGCGTCCTTTCAGGTCCTTATACCCCATCATTTTGTCGGGAGACCAGGGGCTGGCCGGATTCCCCGGAAGGTTTCGCAGGGATAGCGTATCTTTAATTTCCAAGATGCGTGTTTGGGCCATGAGACATAACCCACCTGCCAGCCTGATATTCCTGCTCTATTTCCTGATATCCTGTTCCGGGCCGGAATATGCCTGGAAGGAACTCGAGGTGACGGTGACGGCCTATAATTCGGTGCCCTGGCAAACTTCCGGAAACCCTTCCCTGACCGCATGGGGTGATACGCTCCGGCCCGGGATGCAATGCATTGCAGTTTCCCGGGACCTTATTGCCCTGGGCCTTGACCATAACACGGAAGTTAAAATCCAGGGGCTTCCCGGGACCTTCCTGGTCAAGGATAAGATGAACCGTCGCTTTAAACGGCACATCGACCTGTATATGGGCGAGGATGTGAAAGGCGCGCGGGAATGGGGCCGTAAAAAACGCGTTATCCGTTACCGGGTGCCCGCTCGCGAAAATCTCCGGAAAGAGGTAAATACAGAATGATATGCCATTAAAAAACTATGCCTTCCCAGCTGTTATTTTGGTGATCCTGTCGGTTGCAACGGCCTGCAGTACGTACCGCCCCTTATTGTCGGACCGCCCGATACGTTTTGACCGGGAGCGACTGGAATTGACCGGTGCCTACCTCAGGGACCGGTATGGGATGGAGCAGGAGGATGCCCGTATTGAACCCCGGATGATCGTACTCCACTGGACGGCCATCCCCACTCTGGAGGAGTCCTTTGATGCATTTTACCCGCCCCGACTGCCGGATACGCGCGGGGACATCACCTCGGCGGGCGCCCTGAACGTCTCCGCCCACTATTTGGTAGACCGGGACGGCAGTATCCTGCAATTGATGCCGGATACACTGATGGCCCGGCATGTGATTGGGCTGAACCATTGTGCGATTGGCATCGAGAATGTGGGGGGCACTCCGGAGACCCCGCTCACAAAAGCGCAACTCAGGGCCAATGAATGGCTGGTACGCCAATTAGCCGCAACCCATAACATCCAATACCTGATCGGACATTACGAGTATACCCGGTTCGAAGGGCACCCGCTCTGGTTGGAAAAAGACAGCGGGTACCGGACGGAAAAAACGGATCCCGGCAGGCAATTCATGAAAAAAATCCGAAATTCGGTCCGGGATCTGGGACTGAAACCCGCGCCCGAAAAATAGCATCCATGAAATACATCTTACCGCTTTTATCGCTTTGCCTGTTTGTTTTGCCTGTTTCCGGGCAAACGGAATCCTTTACGGAACGGTTTTATGACAGTTATGAAACCTACCGGGAACCGAGCCTGGGAAAACGAAGAATCAAGCACGCGGATATCCAACCCCTGATCGACGCGCTGGCCGTCAAACCCGGGTTTGAGGTCAACCGCGTCGGGACCTCCATAGAAGGCCGACCCCTGCGGCTCATCAGCCTGGGGGACGGGCAAACAGACATTTTCCTGTGGTCCCAGATGCACGGGGACGAACCCACGGCCACCCAGGCCATATTCGACATCCTGAACTTCCTGGGAGCCCCGGAGTTTGCCGACGAGAAATCCCGACTCCTGGATTCGGTCCGGCTGCACTTCCTGCCGATGCTCAATCCGGACGGGGCGGAGGTCTACCAGCGACGCAACACCCTGGGCATCGACATCAACCGGGATGCCCTGCGGCTGCAATCCCCGGAAGGCCAAACCCTTAAACGGGTGCGGGACAGCCTGGAAGCGGAATTCGGGTTCAACCTGCACGATCAAAGCACCTATTACAATGCCGAGCGCACCCCGAAACCGGCCACCATCTCCTACCTGGCCCCGGCCTACAACTACGAGAAGGAAATCAATGAGGTTCGCAGCCGCGCCATGCAGGTGATTGGATATATGAACCGGATTATCCAGCGGTATGCCCCCGGGCAGGTTGGAAAATACAACGACGATTTTGAACCCCGGGCATTCGGGGACAACATCCAGAAGTGGGGGACAAGCGCCATCCTCATTGAATCCGGTGGCTATCCGGAAGACCCTGAAAAGCAGGAAATCCGCAAATTGAATTACGTTTCCATCCTCTCGGCGATCTACGCCATCGGATCGGGAAGCTACCGCAACGTTGGCCTGGAAGCCTACGGGGAAATCCCGGAAAACGACCGGAAACTCTTCGACCTGAAAATCGAACAAGTCACGTATCCGCTACTCGGAAAGGACTATATAATCGACCTGGGGATCCACCGGTTTGAGGTAGACACCCCGGACCATGAAGATTTCTGGTACAGCAGCCGCATTACCGACCAGGGGGACCTGTCCACATACTACGGCTATGAAACTCTGGACGCGTCGGGCTATCGGCTCGGGTCTGGTAAAGTATACAGCCAGGTGCTCCCGAATTTGGAAGCTGTTGGGAAATTGGATTTCTGGGAGCTGCTCGGGCAGGGGATCACCTATGTCCGCGTGGCGGACCTGCCTAAAAAGGCCACTTCCACCCCGTATCCGATACAAGTGGTAGGTGCATCCTTTGAATTGCCGGAACCCCGCTGGGATGTGGGGGACAATCCCACCTTTGTCCTGACCCGGGAGGGTTCGGTCCGCTACGTTGTGGTCAATGGCTTCCTGTACGAACCGGACAGCCGCAAAGGATCGGGGAAGAACAGTATGATCCTGCGTTGAAAGTTATCTCCGGGAGAGGCGGTTAGTACCCATAGGTGATGACCGTGGTAGACCCGTGCATCAGCAGGATCACCAGCATACTTACCAGGGTAACGACAATTGCGACAAATAAGCTGATCACAAGGCTTTTAAGCCAGGCCGTAAACGGGCCGATGGCACTTTCCTTCACAATTTGGTTGAGTACATCCATGACAGGGTATTTTTGAGTGATACGTCTCGTTGATTCAGGATGGAAGGTTGCCTATGTACTTATATAACAGGTGATTTCGTATTTACCCTACCTGGTATCACAAAAAAAAGACTCCCGGGGGGGAGTCTTTCCAATGCTTTAGTTGCGTGCGGTTTACTGGCAACCAGCGGTAAAGCCGGAAGCGTCAAAAGACGTTTGGACGGCACCCTGCAGCCCACCGTGCTGAACGCGGATGGCCAGGTTGTTCTCCCCGCTGCCGTCGCGTTTCGGACTGCAATATTCAAACAGGTAAAAACTGTTCGCCCGCTCGGAGACCTTTTGGGACAGTTGGTTAAAGGTGACCTCGAGTTCTTCCTTGTTCCCCGCAAACACGCTGAATGTCTTCCCGATTTCCTCCAGTACCTCGCTGTCGATTTCGGCCCCCAGGCCAATGGTAAAGAAGGAAATGTTGGAGTTTGCTTTTTCCACCTTGTCAAGCGCCTGGCTTTCCGAATAGCGGGATGCCTGGTCGGTTCCGTCGGTAAACAGGACGATGGAAGCCGCCCCGATGGTGTTGTTCTGTTCGCTGTCCCGGAGCAGGTCGGTTGCCAGGTCCGTACTTTTGATGACCGCACCGTACAGGTCGGTAGACGGGTCATTGCTGATATCTGAATCGATAGACTCCACGGCCGCAATCAACTCTTCCCGTGACGAGGTCAGCGGGTTGAGCTCGTGCAGGACATCTTCGCCGTCAAACCAGTAGATCGCCATCTGGAAGGATTCGGCAGGTACAGCCGGCATCACATTATCTATAAAACTCGCGGAGGCAGACTTCAGTTCGGTGAGGCTGCCGCTGAGGACGCTGTTGCTCAGGTCCAGCACAAGGAGTGTGTGGTTCTGAAAAATCTGCGAATTCGGGGAGATTCGGGACTGGGATTCCGAGGAGGATATCGTACTGAAGCAATCGTCGTTCCGGCCCTGCTCGTAGATGGTGAACTGGTCGGCCGTGAGGCCAGCCACCGGGTTGCCGAATTCATCGGACACCCGGAAGAATACGGATACTTTTCCCGGGAGGGTCGTATACTGGTCCTGAATGGACAGGATGAGTTCGTTCGGGCCAAAATCCAGACAATCGTCTACCGGTTTGCCCAGGCCCAGGTCGCCGTTGCCGTTCAGGTCAAAGGATACGTCGTCGTCTGCGTTTCCACAGGAAAGGAACATCCCGGTAAGTCCGAAGATTAACAAAAAGGTGCGGATCATATGCATTTTCATGGTTCTCTTGATTTCCATGGAAAACGTATAAATCCCCATCCTAGTATTCCACATCTAAGATTTTGTTAAACGGCCGGGCATCGGGTGAATTTTTGGTACTTTTGAGTATCGAGACGACAATTCAAATACACACCCCAATGACTGTATTGCTATTTGGAGTTACCCGCGATATCGTTGGCAATGGTTCCCTGTCCATCCCCATGAACCAGGCGGGCCGGCTACAGACGGTGGCCGACCTGAAAACCTACCTGAAGAAAATGTACCCGGACCTCGGGGGGCTGAGTTCCCTGGCGGTGGCCGTAAACAAATCCTACGCCGGGGATGGGGATAAAATCACGAATTTTGACGAAATTGCATTAATTCCGCCGGTAAGCGGGGGGTAAGATAGAACCATGCTGATAGACAATCACAACCGGGTTATCAATTATGTCCGCCTGGCCGTAACGGACCGGTGCAACTTGCGGTGCAACTATTGCATGCCGGAACACGGTATCGATTTTGCGCGAAAGTCGGACCTGATGACCGTGGAGGAAATGAAGCGGTTGTGCAGCATTCTGGCTGGCCTGGGCGTCGATAAAATACGGATTACAGGGGGAGAACCCTTTGTCCGGAAAGGCGTTATGGATTTGTTTGCCCACCTGGGGGGACTCCCGGAGGTTCGCGAAATTTCAGTCACTTCAAACGCTACGCTCATCGGGCCGCATATCGACCGGATGAAAGAACTGGGCATTCAGAGCGTGAATATCAGCCTGGATGCCATCCAGGCGGAAACTTTTGCCAGGATCACCCGCCGGGACGAATTTGACAAGGTTTATGGCAATATCATGAAACTCGTCGATTCCGGGATGGAAGTGCGGATTAATTTTGTGGTCCTCAAGGGTCAGAATGAATCGGATATCTACCCGATGATGGAATTCCAGCGCGAATTCCCGGTCCGGGTCCGTTTCCTGGAAGAGATGCCTTTTAACGGGGGCAGCCGCGATTTCAAGGGCCTGGAATGGAACCACAGGAAAATCCTCGGGCATATCCGCGAAAAGTACCCCGAATTCGAAAAGATCCCCGGGCCGATGACTGCTACCTCCGTCAATTACCAAATTCCCGGACACGCTGGTAGTTTCGGGATCATTCCGGCCTTCAGCCGGACCTTCTGCGGCAGTTGCAACCGGTTGCGCATTACCGCCACCGGCGACCTGATAACCTGTTTGTACGGAAAACCTGTAGCCAATATCCGGGATCCGCTCCGGCAGGGGGCAACCTCCCTGCAGATTCGCGCCCTTTTGGAGGAAATCCTCGGGCAACGGGCAAAGGATGGTTTTGAGGCCCAGGAGCAATTCGGGCCTGTAACCGGGAGTTCCATGTCGTCCATCGGGGGGTAACCCCCTCCGGTCTGTGGCTAAAATCCGGTATCGGGAAAGGAAACTGGGAACGGGACGGCAATTTGGAAACTTAGCATGTGGCGGCTTGGGTCCAGATTAAAATGACTATGCACATGACATTATATGCACCCCTATATGGTTTGGTACTCGCTGGCGGTAAAAGCAACCGCATGGGCCGCGACAAAGGGGCAATGGACTATCACGGACTGCCCCAGCGGGAGTATGCCTATGCCCTCCTGGAGGAAGTCTGCGAAAAGGCCTTTTTGAGCCTGCGTTCCGACCAGGCCGCAGATATACCGGGTAATTACCGGACACTGACAGACCAGGACCGGTATCGGGGCCCTTTGAACGGCATCTTATCGGCCCACGCCGAATTTCCGGACGCCGCCTGGCTCGTGCTGGCCTGCGACCTCCCGTTGATGGACAGAGAATCCCTGGAATTTCTGGTAAGTCGCAGGGATCCCAATAAAGTGGCGACGGCCTATGCAACGGAGGCATCCGGACTCCCTGAACCCCTGGCTGCTATTTGGGAACCTTCTGCGCTGCGCGCTGCCAAGGATTATTTGAAAAACGCCACCTCCAGCTGCCCGAGAAAATTCCTCCTGCAATCCGATATTCGCCTGGTGGTAGCCGAGGAAGACACTGTCCTGGCCAATGCGAACGACCCGCGGGAACGCGAGGCCATCCTGCAAAAACTCAAGGAACGATGAGCGCCGACCGGTACGACAGGCAGACCCGCCTGGAAGATTTTGGCCCGGAAGGGCAACGGGCCCTGTCGGAAGCTGCCGTTTTGATAATCGGTGCCGGCGGGCTGGGGGTTCCGGCGGCCACCTACCTGAATGCCATGGGTATCGGGCGGCTGGGGCTCGTAGACGGGGATGTCGTTGAAACCAGCAACCTGCACCGGCAGCCGGCCTACGGCCCGGCGAGTGTGGGAATGGCCAAAGTCCGGGAACTGGAAAAAGTACTGCGCGCCCAGAACCCGGATACCCAACTGGATATCCGCGACACTTTCCTGAATCCCACCAATGCGCTGGAATTAATTGGGAATTACGACCTGGTTGTGGATGCCACGGACAACCTGCCAACCCGGTTTTTGGTGGATGACGCCTGCCTGATGCTTGGAATTCCCTGGGTATATGGGGCCCTTCACGGCTTTGAGGGGCAGGTGAGCGTTTTCAATTATCGGGGCGGCCCCACCTACCGGTGCCTTTTCCCGGTTCCGCCGCCGGCAGGAGAAATACCGGATTGCGATACGCTCGGAACCCTTGGGGTGCTTCCGGGCCTGATCGGGACCATGCAGGCCCTCGAGGCGGTCAAGGCGATTTGCGGCCTGGAAGGGGTATGCGCTGGCAAGTTGCTGCTTTACGATGCCCGCAAACAGCAAACCCTGCACATAGCCATCCAAAAAGATGCGAACCGAACCGTCCCCGACGACCTGTCTGCCACCTATCAGCTTTCCTGCGAAGGGGAGCCGGATGCGGTTAGCGGGAGCGAATACCTGCGGTTGCGAAAGGAGGGGGCTGCACATCTCCTGGTGGACGTACGGGAACCCGGGGAATTTGAAAGCCACCACCTGGACGGCGCCCGGAATATTCCAATGAAACGAATCGCGTTGGGAGTACCGGACTTTTCCTCAGGAAACCCGGTTTACCTGATCTGCGAGACCGGGCCGAGGAGCCGGCGGGCGTGCCGGGAGCTGCAGACCCGGTGGCCGTCAACTCCTTTTTTCTGGATTTCCGGAGGGATGCGGCAATTAAAAGTGGAAAGCCAGTGATGCATCCCGACCTGATCTGGCTGGTTCTGGCCTTTTTCACGATCGCCCTGCTCTATGCCTCGGCAGGGTTTGGAGGGGGATCCTCCTACCTGGCCATCCTGAGCCTGGGCCTCACGGAATTTTATGAAATCCGGACCATTGCGCTGCTCTGCAACCTCACCGTTGTCAGCGGCAGTGTCTGGCTCTTTTACAAAAGGGGCCACCTGGATTGGAACCTCTGTATCCCTTTTACGTTGGCGAGTATCCCGCTGGCTTATCTGGGCGCCAGCTTCAGGCTGGAGGAACAAGTTTTTTTCAGTATCCTGGGGGCAGCCTTGTTGATTTCCTCCCTGGCACTGGGGTACCAATCGGTCCGGCACCGATTCCGAATTCCCAAAAAACACCGGTACACCCGTTCGTTAACCTATCTGCTGGGAGGCGCTATTGGCATGCTCTCAGGCCTGGTGGGCATAGGCGGAGGGATATTCCTCGCCCCCGTCCTAAACCACCTGAAGTGGGACCTGCCTATTAAAATTGCCGCCCTGGCGAGTTTCTTTATATTGGTCAACTCCCTGTCGGGCCTGGCAGGGCTTGTAACTGCCGGGACCTTCACTGTCTCATGGATACCGGCGCTGGCGTTGATGGCCGCTGTGCTGGCCGGCGGGCAAATCGGCATCCGCCTCACCCTGAACCGGTTCACAGCCAATGGTATCCGGATGGTAACGGCCGTCCTGGTATTTCTGGTTGGGCTCCGGGTGTTGCTGGTCAATGGCATGGGGTTTGAAATGTTGCCCTGAGACTGAAACTTTAAGAAAAGATGCACGTATTATATATGACGAATCAGAAAATAACCTCCCGATGATAAGTTTTGGGAAAGCCTATGAGGCCGTAATGGCCGAGCGATGGACCCTGGCAGCTGAAACTGTCCGGCTGGACGATGCTTGCGGACGTTATCTCGCTCAGCCCGTTGTTGCAGACCGCCCCCTGCCCCCGTACGACCGGGCGACTATGGATGGGATAGCCATTTGCCACCGGGATTTCCGAGACGGGCACCGGGAATACCGCATCCAGGGGATGGCCCGGGCCGGCGACCCCAGGCACCGGCTTTCCGGGGCCGGCAATTGCATCGAAATTGCCACAGGGGCTGTATTGCCGGAAGGAGCGGATACCGTGGTGCGGTACGAAGACCTCCTGAGTTCAGCCGGGGCGTTTACCATCCAATCCGATCCATCTGAAGGCCAGAGTATCCACCCGGCCGGGAGCGATGCGGATGCAGGATCCGTCTTGCTGGAGCCCGGCACGAGGATTGGCCCCTCGGAAATTGCCGTTCTCGCCTCGGTGGGTGTCGGCAAGCCGAAGGTTTACAGCCTCCCTGCCGTTACGCTGGTATCCACCGGCGACGAATTGGTAGACGTGGATCAAAAACCCGAACCCCACCAGATCCGTAAATCAAATACCCGGGCACTGCGGGCAGCCCTTACCGAATTCGGGATCGTCCCGGAAGAAATCCACCTGGCAGATGACCCCCAAACCATCCGGATGGAGCTTGAAAAGGTTCTCAGCGAGCCTGGGATCCTGTTACTCAGCGGGGGCGTGTCCAAAGGTAAGTTCGATTATTTGCCAGAAGTCCTGGAGGCGCTTGGGGTACGCAAATGTTTTCACCGGGTAGCCCAGCGTCCCGGTAAGCCGTTTTGGTTCGGGGTGGGCGCCGGAGGGGAAAACCTCGTATTTTCCTTCCCTGGGAATCCCGTTTCAACGTTTCTGAGCTTTCATTTGTATTTTAGGGACTGGCTGCTGAAAAGCTTCGGTTTTGACAATATCGCGCAGCAGGCCCGGCTCATCGCCTCGGCTGAGAATACAAGCGGGCTGACCCAATTTCGCCTGGCAACGGTGGAGAACCGGGAAGGTACGCTCTGGGCAGCGGAAGTGCCCATGAACAGTTCCGGAGATTTTTTGAGCCTGGCCAGGGCCGAGGGCTTTCTCTGTATCGAACCGACGAAATCCGGTTATGCCAAAGGCGCAACGGTAAAGTGGATACCATTTAAATTTAAGTGAAGTGACGCACGAATTGATACAAATTGTCGAAGCCTGGGAACGGGCAACGGAACTCGGGCATAAAACGGTCCTCGCAACCGTGGTGGACCTGGATGGTTCCTCATACCGCCGCCCCGGGGTGCGGATGTTGCTCCTGGAAAACGGGGCCGCCTACGGCGCGGTGAGCGGGGGCTGCGTGGAAAAAGAGGTGCATTTGCAATCGCAGGAGGTTTTCCAGACGGGCAAGCCCAAAATGATGACCTATGACGGCCGCTTCCGCCTCGGGTGCGAAGGCATCCTGTATATCCTGCTGGAACCCTTCCGGCCGTCAAAGGCATTCCTTAAGGCTTTCCGGCAACGCGTCCGCGATCGGCAACCCCTGCGTTTGCGGTCGTCCTATACACGCGAAGTGGGAAGCCGTGAGGGCATGCTGACCGTGATGGAAACTCCCGGCGGGGCTTGTGCCTTCGGAGATGGTTCGCCGGACGATACCCTGTCCGTTTTTCGCCAGGAACTGCCGCCCAGGCTCCGCCTGGAGCTCTTTGGGGGGGAACACGACACGGTACAGTTGGCAGCCCTGGCAGCCCAGGCTGGCTGGGAGGTCTGTGTCACGGTTGCAGCCGACGAGGCCAGGACCCAGTCGTATTTTCCCGGGGCCGCGGAGTTCCGGGCAGTGATTCCCGAGCAGTGGGATCCGCCTGAAATGGACGGGCAAACAGCCGTGGTGCTGATGACCCACAGTTATACCAAAGACTTAAAATACCTGATCCGGCTGACGGAATCCCGTCCCGCCTACCTGGGCGTCCTGGGCCCGGCTTCCCGCCGGGAACGCCTCCTGGGGGACCTGATGGATCGACTCCAGGCTCCGGACAACGCATTTTTTGATCGGTTGCACGGACCTGCCGGCATCGATATCGGGGCGGAAACCCCCCAGGAAATCGCCCTATCCATCCTGGCCGAAATCCTATCGGTTATCCGGGAATCGAATCCGGTGCCCTTACGTCAAAAAGACGGGAAAATCCACAGTTGATGGCCCCGGGAATCGCATCCATCGTTCTTGCCGCGGGGGAATCCCGGCGAATGGGCCGCCCCAAGGCCTTGCTGCCATGGTCCGGGGGAACCGTACTGGACGCCATCCTCCATGCCGTTGAGGAAGCCGGGCTGCCGCCCCCGGTAGTAGTTACCGGGGCACACCACCGGGAGCTATCCGAAAATCTCAGGAACTCCTCTGCCCGCATTCGTGAAAACCCCGATTGGGCCTCCGGAATGGGCAGCAGTATCCGCTGCGGCCTGGAAGCGGCCCTGGAAACCCGCCCGGACCTGGAAGGCCTCCTGGTACTCCTGGCGGACCAACCCCTGGTTTCCAAGACCTATCTGTTGCGATTGCTGTCCAATTTTCAGAGTAACGAACCGGGCATCGTCGCCACCCGTTACCCGGAAGGCGGGGGCGTACCTGCTATATTCCGGCGCACCTTTTTTGAGGCACTTCGCTCCCCGGGCCGGAGTGGAGGGGCCAGCAGCCTGATCAGAAGCGCTGCTTCGGAAACCCTGCTCCTGGAACCGGGGCTGGCAGGCCGGGACATGGACACCCCCGAGAAGTACCGGGAACTCCGCAAAATTGCCGGGTTGCCCGAGATACCCGGGGCCGGTTAAGGGGCTGACGCGCCCGGGGCGGCCGGCAAGCCCGGGGATTCCCGAATAAAATAGACCGGAACAGAAAAGACCTGAACAGTATATATTTACCAAATGATGCAACCAAAACACCTCCTGACACTTTGTACAGCCTTGCTAACTTACCTGGTAAACGCCCAGGAAATGGGCTTTGAACAATACAACCCTACTTCCACACTGGTCGTGCCGGCCCACCCAACCGAGCAAGCCAAATTTCCCTTTATCGATATGCACAGCCACCACTTCCGCATGCCGACACAGGACCTGTCCGAGTTGGTCGCGGCAATGGATTCGCTGAATATGGCGGTGATGGTGAATCTCAGCGGCGGTTCCGGGGATCATCTTCGAGGGGCCGTAGCCAATGTCCGGGCCCATTACCCAAACCGCTTCGTCGTCTTCGCGAATGTGGATTTTGACAGTGTGGGGGCCCCGGGCTGGGGGCAGCGTGCCGCGGCACAACTCGAAGCGGATGTTGAAAACGGGGCAAGCGGGCTTAAAATATACAAAAGCCTCGGGTTGCGGAATACCGATATAAACGGGGACCGGGTTGCCGTGGATGATCCCCGGCTGGACCCGATCTGGGAAAAATGCGCCGAACTGGGGATTCCGGTGCTCATCCATTCCGCAGACCCGCGTTCCTTCTGGGACCCGATGGATTCCCTCAACGAACGCTGGCTCGAGCTCAAACTCCGGCCGCGCCGCAAAAGGAGCAATACGGACCCCGCGCCCTGGCAGCAGATTATCGACGAGCAGCACCGGGTGTTTAAAAAGCATCCGAATACCCGGTTTGTCAATGCCCATATGGGCTGGTATGCCAATGACCTGGATACGCTATCGGATTTACTGGACGAGATGCCCAATATGTACGTGGGGATCGGGGCCGTCATCGCCGAATTGGGCAGGCAGCCCCGGAGGGCCCGGAAATTCTTTATCGACTATCAGGACCGGGTAGTCTTTGGGAAAGACGCCTGGCAACCCTCCGAATACCCGACGTATTTCCGTGTGCTTGAAACGGATGACGAATACTTTCCCTATTACAAGAAATACCACGCCTTTTGGGCCATGTACGGGCTGGACCTCCCGGATGACGTACTTCGGAAACTATACTACGAAAATGCTTTGAAATTACTACCCGGGTTGGATACCTCGCTCTTTCCGGACCGGTAGGCGGGAGTGAACCTTTTTGATCTGGCTTCGTACATAAGGGAAAGCACCAGATCATGTACAAAGCATATTATTGCATCCTGTTGTTATTGTTGTCGGCATCCCTGAATGCCCACCATATCCGGGGACGCGTTGCCGATCCGGATGGAAACCCCCTCGAAGCTGCCGCCATTTACCATCCCGCCACGGGATCCTACGTATATGCGGATGCGGCCGGTTATTTTGAACTGGACAACGTGGATGTGGGCGACCGGCTTTTACTCTTCAGCCTGGGTTTCGCCTCGGACGAACGCACGATTACGGCCCTGCACGTTGAAAAGGGCATCACCGTGGTATTGCAACCGGCTGCCGTGGGGCTGGAACAGGTTGTCCTGGTAGCCCGGTTGAACCCGCTGAACAACCTGGCTCGGGCCGACCTGGCGGTAAACCCCGTACGGTCCTCCCAGGAAATACTGCGGCGGGTACCCGGGCTGGTCATCGGCCAGCATGCCGGAGGGGGCAAAGCTGAGCAGATTTTCCTGAGAGGCTTTGATATCGACCACGGAACCGATCTGGCAATCGACGTGGAGGGGATGCCCGTTAACATGGTCTCGCATGCCCACGGGCAGGGGTATTCGGATTTGCATTTTATCATCCCGGAAACCATCGAAAACATCGATTTTGGGAAAGGCCCCTACCGGGCTGGCGTGGGGAATTTCAATACGGCCGGACACATTTCTTTTAAACTCAGGGACCGGCTCCCACAAAACCGGGTAACCCTGGAAGCCGGGCAATTTAATACCCTACGCGGACTGGGGATGATCCGGGTAGCCGACACGGACCACTCCCAGGCCTATCTGGCCGGGGAAATACTCTTTTCCGACGGGGTCTTTGAAGCCTCCCAGAATTTTAGCCGGGTGAATCTGATGGGCCGCTACCGGTTCGACAATCGGGAGGACGAGTCGCTCACCCTGACAGCGAGCCACTTCCAAAGCCAGTGGGACGCCTCCGGGCAGATTCCGGAACGGGCAGTGGCTTCCGGCCAAATCTCCCGATTCGGAGCCATTGACAGTACGGAAGGAGGGCGTACTTCCCGGACGAATATCTGGATGTCGCACCGAAAGCAATACAGCCCGCATCAAAGCCTGCGGACATCGGCCTATGTAACCGGCTACCAGTTTGACCTGTATTCCAATTTTACCTTTTTCCTGGAGGATCCCGTAAACGGCGATCAGATCCGCCAACAGGAAAAACGCCTGCTCTTGGGCGGACAAACCGTCTGGAGGCATAGCTTTCACGGTGAAGGCACGCCCAGAAAAGGGTATCTGGACCTGGGGATTGGATTCCGATACGACGACGTGGACGAGGTCTCCCTGTCCCGGACAGCCAACCGCAAGACGCTGCTGGAGCGCCTGGCCTATGGCGATGTTGACGAATTCAATGGCTTTGCCTTTGCCGAGGCCAGCTGGAAGCTGGGGCGGTGGACCCTGGTCCCTGGCCTGCGCCTAGACCACCTGCGGTTTGAATACCGGGACAGGCTCCCACAAACGTATGCCCGGGCCGTGGAACCCGGTTGGTTCCTGGCCCCGAAATTCAATGCCCTGTACCAGGCTTCCCGCAAAGTTCAATTTGTGGGGAAGGCGGGATTGGGATACCATTCCAACGACACCCGGGTAGTGGTTGCCCGTGGAGGGGAAGAAACCCTGCCCGGGGCCCTGGGCCTCGAGGTGGGCTCCGTGTACCGGCCGCTGGACCGGCTGGTTCTCAGTGCAAACCTCTGGAGCCTGTTCCTGGAACAGGAGTTTGTGTATGTAGGGGATGCCGGGATTGTTGAACCCAGCGGCAGGACCCGCCGCCTGGGACTGGAAGCCGCCATCCAGGCCCAGATAACGGACCACCTGTTTGCCCGGGGCGATGTCAATTATACCTATGCCAGGAGTACGGAGGCCCCTGCCGGAGCGGACCGGATTCCCCTGGCACCGGAATTAACATCTTCGGGCAGCCTGTCTTTACGCGACCTGGGGCCTTTTTCCGGAGGGATCCGCTATCGGTTTATTGCGGATCGGCCGGCGGATGAGTCGAATTCCCTGGTGGCTGACGGTTATTTTGTTGCGGATGCCAATTTGAATTACACCCGGGGGGCAATTACCCTGGGGCTAACTGTTGAAAACCTTTTCGACACCCGTTGGAAAGAGACCCAATTTGCCACCCTGAGCCGGTTGGCGGGGGAAACGCAACCCGTAGAGGAGATTCATTTTACCCCCGGAACCCCGTTTTTTGTGCGGGCGAACCTCCAGCTCAGGTTCTAGCCTAAACATCCCGTGACCTCCATCCCATCCGGAGCAACTTGCTGGGTATCGGCCAGGTGCATTTTATCGAGAATGGGGGGCGTCGGGTACTAAACCGGTCGGCAACGCGTTTTATGGGATGTAATTTCGAAACGAATCCTATGCAATCAAAAAAATTGTTTACCTACACAGCCGCGGCTATGGCAGCCATTACCCTTACTTTCCTCCAGAGCTGCAGCTCGGATGCCGACGAACAGGACATCCCGCAGGAGGCGCAACTCTCCCAGGAGGAATTCCAGGCGGTCTTGGAGACCGAGGAATGGACCGGGGTGGCGGATACCGCCCTGGCGGAACTGTTCCAAAACGGCAACAGCAATTCCGGCAAAAGCGCCGCTAACGAATGCTATCAGGCGGAGTACACTGAAACCGGTTTTACTGCCACTTTCGGCAACTGCGTCCTCAATGGGACGGAAAATGTGAACGGTACCCTGGTAGTGACCTATGGAACAGATCCTGAAACCGCATCGTTTACTGCCGTCTACGACAGTTTCTATGTCGGGGATATTGAGGTAAATGGGACGCGGTCGTTCACATTGACTGCCAGCGAAGGCAATTCGGTCTCCATGACCATCGTGAGTGATATGACCCTGGATTTTGCGGACGGCAGTACCATCAGCGAAAGCGGAACGCGCTCCCTGGCCATTACCTTTGGGGAAACGCTGGCGGACAGTACTTTTTCGATCGAGGGGGACTGGACGCTGTTGAAAGACGGCAACACCTATACGGTTGCTATCACCAGCCCGCTGACCGGAAATTTTGAATGCGGGTACTTGGTAAGCGGCGTAATGACCCTCGGGAAAAACGGCCTTTCTATCATCGCCGACCTGGGAGACGGGCAATGCGACAACCTCGCAATTCTTACGTATCCGAACGGGGTACAGGAGGAATTTGAGTTATAAATCCCCGAGCATATACAAAGCAAAAGGCCCGTGATGAGCGGGCCTTTTTCTTTTCCATGGGGCGGGGAGGAGCTAATAATAGGGGGGCTATCAATAGAAGTAGTTCCGATTCTCGCTCCACCGGACGCGTTTGCTATCCCGGAAACTCGAGAAATAAGCAAACCTTCTGGTTTCGGTAGGGGTTTGATTTACAATAGGTTTCATGACGATTTGTTTTTTGATTGTCGATGGATTTGTCAGTAGACGAAGTTCCGGGATTCGGACCAGCGCACGCGCTTGCTCGATTTAAAATTGGAAAAACTCCGGAAACGTCTTGCTTCAGTCGGTGTGGCTAAGTTCATTGCTTTCATGATTGTTATTTTTTAATTGATGGATTGATTTTGTAAGTCGCACAGGACGCCGGCTCCAGCCGAATCCCAGCATCAGTAGCTGGAACCTGTTATTGATAATGTTTACTCTTGCTGTCATAATTGGTTGCCTTGTTGCGGTATTACATCCATAAGACGGGTGAGGGATTCTTTTGTTACAGTACTATGCTATAAAAGGTACTGTCTTAAACATTTTTTAACATATTGTATTGGTTCAGATCAGATCTATATAACTGAACTTTAGAGCTTTAATACAAATCCTAAAAATTTGAAATTTTTTCTGAGTTTTGCATTGCGCCTGCTGAAACTGATGGAATAGGAGGGAGGCAGGGTGTAATACCGAGCATTTTTACCCCGCTCTGGCACATCGGGTTGACCGGGCCTTTGTATTTTTAACGACATATGCCATTACTGGGAGCTATCATCAAGAAGGCCATCGAGGCCGGGGCCATCATAAAACCTGATCAGAACCACTTGGATCAACAGGAGTCGCAACTGCGCAGCCTGCTTGAGAAGGCGAGGGATACGGCATTTGGAAAACACCATGGGTTTGATGCCTTATTAGGGGCCGACGACATACGCAAGGCATTCCGGGAACAGGTACCCTATTTTGACTACAAGCGGATGCACGAGGGCTGGTGGAAAAAACAGCTGGACGGATCCCCGGATATCAGTTGGCCGGGCAAACCGGATTACTATGCGCTCTCATCCGGGACCACCGGCAGCAGCAGTAAGCGGATCCCGGTAACCGACGAGATGATCAAGAGCATCCGAAATGCCGGGATCCGGCAGGTATTATCCCTGCGCAACTTTGACCTGCCTTCGGAATTCTTCGAAAAAGAGATTCTGATGCTCGGGAGCTCCACGGATTTACAGGAGCAGGGGGAATTTCGAGAAGGCGAGATTTCAGGTATCAGTGCCGGGAATATTCCCTTTTGGTTCCGGAGTTACTATAAACCCGGGGAGGAAATTGCCCGGATCGACGACTGGGACGACCGCGTTCAGCGAATTGCCGACCGTGCCTCTGATTGGGACATCGGGGCTCTGAGCGGTATCCCCAGCTGGATTGAACTGATGCTTCGCAAGGTCATCGACACCCACGGGCTCCGGGACATCCATGAAATCTGGCCCAACCTTCGGGTATATACCTCCGGGGGGGTGGCCTTTGGCCCGTACCGGAAGAGTTTTCAGTCGCTTATGGGCCGGGAAATTACCGCCATCGATACCTATCTGGCTTCGGAAGGTTTCCTGGCACTGCAAACCCGGCCGGAAACCGACGCAATGCAGTTGCTCACGGATAATGGAATTTACTTTGAATTCGTTCCTTTCGTCCCCGAGAATCTGGAAGAAGACGGGAGCATACGGCAGGAGGCCCCCAGCCTGGGCCTGGACCAGGTGGAAGCCGATACAGATTACGCCCTGGTAATTAGTACGGTTTCGGGGGCATGGCGTTACCTGATCGGAGACACGGTGGCATTCTCGGATACCGGCCGGGCGGAAATCCATATTACGGGAAGGACCAAATTCTTCCTGAACACAGTGGGCTCCCAATTATCGGTGCAAAAACTGGATGCCGGGGTGCAGCACCTGGAAAATACGTTTGACATGGCCATCCCGGAATACACCCTGGCGGCGATCCGCCTGGACGACGGATTTCACCATTGTTGGTACCTGGGCAGCCGGGATTCCAGAGACTCAAAGGAACTGGCCTCCTCCCTGGACAACCACCTCCAGGAAGCCAATAAGAATTATCGGGTGGCGAGGTCCAAAGCGCTTGAGGGGGTGAAGGTACAGGTTGTGGACCCGGAAATCTTCTACGGCTGGAACGAGTCGCAAAAAAAGAAGGGGGGACAGGTTAAGATGGAACGTGTCATGGATCCCGATAAGTTTTCCCAGTGGGAGGAATTTGTCCGGAACCAGGGTACAGGTCAGGAATCCGCAGCCAGCTCCTGAACCAGGGCTTCGATTTCTTCCGGGGAACTGTAGAATCGCCGGATACGGGCCTTATAGGCTTCGGGTATGTCCGCCTCGTGCAGGATATAGTTCTTGGTCCGCAGGATGGATTCCTGTAACCCGTTCGATACGGCGTGGTAATCTGCCCGGAATTCGGCAGCCCGCCTGAAGGAAGGGGAAAACAGGTATCTCAGGCCAAACCCAAGCAACCCAAAACCGCTGTAGCGCGAATAATCCACTACATGACCCAATTCGTGGGCAAACCATCCCTCCAATACCTCTGCCGGCAGAACGGCCAATGATTCGGTTTTATTTCCAAATTGAACCGTCGGACTAATCCGGATGATGTAGGTGCGCACCTTCCTGCCCGCAAACAACGACCAAAAGGTTGGACGGGCTGTCATGGTAGATCGGCCGGGCCTACTGAGCAGTCTGAGACGGATGCGGACCCCGGCCAGTTCGGGATACTGAGAGCGGGCCCTCTGAAATGGTGTTGTCAGGAATTCGGGGATGCGGTTTGCCATGCCAGTTTTATGATTTGAGATCCCGGGGGTTTGCCATTTGGGATCTGTGATAGCTGAATCATTTTGATTAAAAGAATACGAAAAAAAGTAGACGGTTTGTGCTATTTTCATGACCTTTTTTGAAATAAATTCCAGATCTAACGGATCCCGAACGCTACCCGGCTGATTCAGCAATAATACAAGGGTATCGCCCGGGGCATTCCCATCGCTGTCAATTTCCATTGGAATTCCAGTCCAATCTGCCTACTTTCCCAACAGAAATTTAAGCGTGAAACTGCCTGATGGAACTGAAAGGACAAAATATACTGGTTACCGGGGCTTCCCAGGGTATCGGAGCGGCGGTAGCCCGGGAACTTCTCGGGCAGGGGGGGCGTATCATCGCCCACTATAACAAAAACCGGGAAGCTGCCGAGTCGTTGGCCAAAGCACATCCGGATTCGAAAGTTGCGACCCTCGCTGCCAACCTCGAGAACCCGGCGGAAACAGAGGAACTCTTCCGTAAAAGCCTGGAGGCATTGGGCCACCTGGATGCTTTGGTGCTCAATGCAGGTGTTTTCCTGCCGCACCCGCCGGAAATGGCAACTGCAGATTGGTGGCAGGTATGGCGAAAGACCCTGGCTATTAACCTGGACGCTTGCGGATTGCTTACGAAACTGGCCCTGGAGCATTTTAAAATGCGGGGTGGCGGCCGACTGGTCTATATCGGGAGCCGGGCGGCCTTCCGGGGTGAGACCGAAGATTTTCTGGGATATGCCGCGTCAAAGGGGGGGCTGACTTCCCTGGCCCGATCCGTGGCGCGAGCCTTCGGGCGGGACCGGATCGTGGCGTTCACCATTGCCCCGGGTTTTACCCGTACCGAAATGGCGGAAACGTTTATTCGCCAGAAAGGGGAGAAAGTACTGCAGGATGAAATCGCTTTGCCCAACCTGACGGTTCCCGGGGACATCGCCCCCCTGGTGGCCTTTATGTGCAGCGGCAAAATGGACCACGCCACGGGCACCACCGTCGATATGAATGCCGGGAGTTATATGCATTGATGTCGGAAAGAACCGTTCTTTTAGCCGCCTCAGGCCGAATACATTAAACTTTTGTTAATGTGTTTAGCTGTCTGTAGAGAAATATTAAATTCGGGGAATTATTTAAGGAATCCGGGTTGCGGATCGTTGTCGGGGATTGGCCGTATTTTAATTTCCGGCCATGAAAAAAGGCGGAAAAAAACCGTGACCAACAGCCGGGTTCGAGAATTGCTATAAAATCAGAACCAGTATCATGACTACCGAATTATTACAAAAAGCTTCAGAATTCGAAAACCGCAAATGGTCGCGCATTACGACCAGCGATCGGGTGCAGGCTTCCCGGGACCTCAAGAAACTCATTCTCGAGATTAACGAAGTGTATAAGAAAACAAGGGATCAGCACCTGATGGAGGTAATGAAAAACCTCACGGCCATCAAGCGCAAGGTTGAAAAGCGCCTGCAGGGCCGCATCGAGGTATAGCCAGCCCTGAGTCAATCGGGTAGGTAGTAGGCGATAACGCTGCCCGGTTTCGTTATGGTTGTATAAATAAAAAACCGCCCAATCCGGGCGGTTTTAATTTAATAGTCTCCCAACAATTACTCGGGCATCACTACCGTATCAATCACGTGGATAGCCCTGGAATTCCCGGGGAATAGCCAATAAATGTTTAAACTTTATATTATTATGTTAAACATTTAAGAATTTCACCGAATGAACCCTATGGTACCGTGGCTGCGCACCGGTGGGGTGTAGTATAACTGTGAGTAACGATTAAAAACGAAGGAATGCCATCGAAGGGGAATTCAGGCCGAAAGTTACGGCCTAGCGATGCCGGTTGCGGTATTTCCTGTAGAGGTACCAGATTAGGCAAGCGGGGAGTAGTACTGCCAGGACAAAGGTGAGCAGTATCCAAAGGATCATTTCGAAAAATGCCTGTTCCATGGGGCAGGGAATTGCGGTTTCCGCCTTTTACCTGCTCGAATATACGGTATCTGCAAGGAATTTACGGCCAATGTTCCAGCCATTCCTGCGGTCGTATGTTAGCTGTCGCCAATCGTAATTCATGTTGAGCCGTTTCATACTTGCCTTTATGAATAAGACGACCGGGAATCCAAAGTGTTACAGGGAGGAGTCCCCGCGGATTGAAGCGTTATCGAATGGCCGGGTACCTCAAAAGGAGCAATGGCCTTTGGGAACCTTTCGTTTTTATTATCTTGCTTTAAACCGCGGAGGACATCAGTTCTCGTGGGCAAATATTTTTAACCATAACATAGAACCATGAAATTTACCCGTAAAGCAAGCGCCCTGTGGAAAGGGGGCGGCAAAGAAGGCAGCGGCACCCTCAGCAGTGCCAGCGGCGTATTGGAACAAACCCCTTATTCCTTTAATACCCGGTTTGCAGATACCAAAGGGACGAATCCTGAAGAACTGGTCGGCGCAGCCCATGCAGGTTGTTTTGCCATGCAACTCAGTTTTCTCATTGGGGAAGAAGGGTACACACCAGATAGCCTGGACGTTTCGGCCGAAGTCCATTTTGAGGATGGGAAGGTAACCGACATTCACCTGAACCTCCGTGGGAAAGTACCCGGAATGCAGGCAGAGGCATTTGAAAAAACCGCCCAGAAGGCAAAGGAAGTGTGCCCGATTTCCAACCTCCTCAATGCAAAGATCCACCTGGAAGCCCAACTCGTTTGAGGATAGAGAAATTGCACGCTATAAAATTGAAATCCGCAAGGGCTTACGCGCTTTCTGATCGGTGGCCTGGCCCAGACCCGGGAGAAGCTTGACTTTTGCGGTAAACACCAGATTACTTCTGACATTGAACTAATTCGCATGCAGGACATCAACGATGCCTGCATGCGTGTCATCGAAGCCGATGTCAAATACCGGTTTGTGATCGACATGAAGGCCCTCAGGAACTGAGAAACCCGGCTTCCCGGAGCACGGAACGAATTCCTCTCAATGGGATCAACACCCAGTCCGGGCGGTGTTCCAGTTCATACCCGAGTTCGTACACCGCCTTTTCCAGCAGGAAGGTTTCCAACAGGATGCGGTAGTCGTCGGGGTCCTCGGGGATAAAGCCCGGACCGTCCAGGGATTTCAGGTACCCGCTCAGGTAGAGCCTCGTACTGGCCCGATTCCATATTTGCGCCCAGTATTCCTGAATTTCATTGCCTTCGCCGCCCAGCAAGTCGCTTTCGTGTAAGGCGCCGTAAACTGCATAATGCAACGAACGGATCATGGCCGCGACGTCCCTCAGGGGGGAGCGCTTCAATCTGCGTTCCGAGAAAGGCCGCATGGGTTCGCCCTCAAAATTCCGAATCAGGAAATCCCGACCGGTCCACAAGACCTGGTCCAGGTGGAAATCCCCATGTGTTCGGATTTTAACCGCCTCCATTTTATGGGAGAATATCCGTTTGAAACACTGGAGGACGTCGTTCTTCAGGCCCAGCACCTCCCGGGCTTCCTCCTGGATTTCCTCGGGGAGCCGCTTGAGGGATTTCCTAAGCTTGTCAAATGCATCCCGGGTCAATCCCTGCAGGGAGGAATAGACCGAGCGCTGGTAGTGCAGGGAAAAGGCCTCGTGTTCAAAGCCTTCCCGCCCGGGTTGGGACGCCAGGGCCCGGTGCAGTCCGGCCGTGCGCTCCCCCAGTTGCACAATGCGTTCGGGCAGGGCGCTCCCCATCAGATCTTTCAACAGTTCGGGAAGGTCTTCGAAACGCAACGGATCCGTCAGGCCGCCTTTTGGTGGCTTGAATTTAGTTTCCTCCCCGGCTGCCAGGGCCCGTTCAAAAAACATGTGGAAGGCATCCCGGGTATATTCCCAGGCCGTCCCCTGGCTGGGGTCGAGTTCCTGGGCCAATCCCAGGGCCAGCGTAGTCCTTCCCGCTGCTGAAAAGGTCACTGCCCCCAGATAATCCGGGACATGCTCATACGTGGTTTCCTCCGAGAGGAAATGGGCGAGTTCCAGATCCGGGTTGAGCGTATCGTCCAGTCGGCGATAGAGTTTCAGGTGGTAGCGGTCGTCGTATTGCAGGGAACTGAACGTCTGGCCGGAAGGCAGGATCCGGGATTTCATGGGGTCCGAAGGGGCCGGGAATTTCCTTTTGCCGCGGCTGAAGTGCAGTTCGCCCCCGTCAGTTTCGAATCTTTTCCCCTGCCGCACCCATTGCAGAAGGGCCATCCGGAAAGGCTCCTCGTAAATGGCATCGATGAGGACACCGGGTTCCGAACCGAGCTGCATCTCTGCGAGTATCGCTGCATCCGGCAGGTCGCGAAGGGCTTCCCGCCGGGCCTCCGGGATCCACGCCACCAGCAACTGGTAGTGTTCCGGCAGGCCGTCGTTATAACTGGTTTTTACCACGAGCCACCGGCTCGGCAGGCCGCGAAGGGGCAAGGCGGCCGAATTGCGGATTTCCAGGCTCTGTCGAATCCGGTTCCTCCCGGCGTACCAGTCTGCGTTATCCAGATAGCGCGGCAATACTTCCTCCTGGAGTTTTTTCCGAAGGGGCTTCGACATCAGGCCACTCCATTTGTCGGCTTTTAAGCGGGGCGGGGGGCCGGCTTCCACCAGGCGTTCGTCCTGCTCCAGTGAGAGCCAATAGTAGCCGAAAGGCGCCAGGGTAAACAAATACGGTTCCCGGCCGATTCGCGGAAAACGGTTCCGGCTGAAAACCTCCACCGGGGTATGCCCTTCGAATGCGCCGAGTTCCAGGTCGGCGGCCTGGGCAAAACGCGACAGGTTGCACAATACGAGTATCTGTTCCCCTTCATAAGCCCGGATAAATGCGATTATCTTGGCGTTGGCCGGGGCCAGGAACTCTATGTTCCCACGCCCGAACGCCTTGTAGCGTTTCCTCATGCCGATAATCCGCTTCATCCACCAAAGGAGGGAGGAACTGTTGATTTGCTGGGACTCCACATTGACCGCCTCGTATTTGTATTCCGGATCGATGATGGTCGGGAGGTACAGTTTATGGGGATTTGCAGTGGAAAAACCCGCATTGCGGTCCCCGGTCCACTGCATGGGGGTGCGAACGCCGTCCCGGTCTCCCAGGTAAAAATTGTCCCCCATGCCGATTTCGTCCCCGTAGTAGATGACCGGCGTACCCGGAAGGGAAAACAGGAGTACATTCATCAGCTCGATCTTGCTTCGGTTGTTTTCCAGCAGGGGTGCCAGGCGGTGGCGGATCCCCACATTGATCTTGGCCTGGGGGTCTTTGGTGTAAACCTTATACATATAGTCCCGTTCCTCGTCGGTTACCATCTCCAGGGTTAATTCATCGTGGTTCCTCAGGAAGATGGCCCATTGGCAGGTTGGGGGAATTTCCGGAGTCTGGTCGATGATGTCGATGATCGGGTAGCGGTCCTCCATTTTCAATGCCATGAACATGCGCGGCATAATCGGGAAGTGGTAATTCATATGGCATTCATCGCCCTTGCCAAAATAAGCCGCACTGTCTTCGGGCCACATATTCGCCTCGGCCAGAAAGAGCTTGTTGTCGTACTTACTGTCGATATGTGCCCGGAGTTTTTTGAGGAATTCATGGGTCTGGGGCAGGTTTTCACAATTGGTGCCCTCCCGTTCGAACAAGTAGGGGACTGCATCCAGCCGGAATCCATCCACTCCCAGTTCGCACCAGAAATCCATAATGTCGAAAACCTCCTGCTGTACGTCCGGGCTGTCGAAATTCAGGTCGGGCTGGTGGGAAAAGAACCGATGCCAGAAATAGGCTTTGGCCTCCGGGTCCCAGGTCCAGTTGGAGGGTTCGGTATCCGTGAAGATGATGCGGACATCCTTGTATTTTCCAGGGTCGTCACTCCATACGTAGTAATCCCGGTGGCGGGAACCGGGGGGTGCCTTCCGGGCGCGCTGGAACCAGGGGTGCTGGTCGGAGGTATGGTTGATTACCAACTCGGTAATCACCTTGAGTCCGCGGTTGTGCGCTTCGCGGATAAACCGCTTGAAGTCCCTGAGTTTTCCGTAGGAGGGGTTGATATTGTAGTAATCGGCGATATCGTAACCGTCGTCCCGCAGTGGGGAAGGGTAGAAGGGGAGGACCCAGATGGCCGTAACCCCGAGGTCCTCAAGATAGTCCAGTTTCTGGATCAGGCCCTGAAAATCCCCGATTCCATCCCCGTTGCTGTCAAAAAATGCCTTGATATGCAATTCGTAGATTATGGCATCTTTATACCAGTGTTTCTCATCGTCAATTTTAATCCCTTTACTCACAGTTCCTTGTTTCGATGTTAATTTGGCCAAAGTCCGGATTTCCTACCCGGCCTTTGTGGATGCCGCAAAATTTACGAATTCCCCCCGGGAACCTGAAGCCCGCAGCCGGATAGTTTAGCCGGCATCTGCATTTGCGGGGCGTATGTTGTATTTTAGGGGAAAATTTACACCATGGATTTGAAACACCATTTGACACTTTACGGAACTGCCTGCCTGGCTTTGCTCCTGCTGGCTGGCTGCGGGGAGGATCCCAAACAACCGGAGGACGCAACCGAAGCGCGTCCGGAGTTTACCTCGAACCTGCCCCTGGACAGCCTGAACCTGCCGCCGGGCTTCTACGCCCATACCTTTGCGGAAGACCTGGAGGGCGCCCGTTCGATGGCGATGGGCGACAAGGGGACCCTGTTTGTGGGTACGCGGGGGACCAACAAGCTCTATGCCCTGGTAGACGAAGACGGCGATTACCGGGCAGACCGGACCATTGTCCTGGATACCACCCTGGAGGTACCCAACGGGGTAGCCTTCCGGAACGGCTCCCTGTATGTGGCCCAGGTAGACCGGTTGTTGCGTTTCGATGGCATTGAAGACCGGCTGGACAACCCGCCGGACCCCGTGGTTGTGTATGACGATTACCCGGATAAATTCCACCATGGCTGGAAATACATCGCCTTTGGACCGGACGACAAGCTGTACGTACCTGTGGGTGCACCCTGCAACATCTGCGACAGTACTTCAGTGGATGAACGGTTTGCAACCATCACGCGGATGGACCCGGATGGCAGCAATCGGGAAATTGTGGCCCGGGGGGTCCGCAATACCGTGGGATTTACCTGGCACCCTGAAACGGAAGAACTTTGGTTCACCGACAACGGCAGGGATATGATGGGGGACGACATCCCGCCCTGTGAACTGAACCGGGTTACGGAAACGGGGCAGCATTTCGGATATCCCTTTTGCCATGGAGGGTCAATTCCCGACCCGGACTACGGCGACCAGCGACCCTGCGACGATTTTGTCGCCCCGGTGCAAAACCTGGGCGCCCACGTAGCCCCCCTGGGCGTTAAATTCGTTTCTGGGGACATGTTCCCGGAGGCTTATCAGGGCCACCTGCTCATTGCCGAACACGGCTCCTGGAACCGCAGCGAAAAATCGGGTTACCGCCTGACCCTGGTGAAGCTAAAGGATGGCGAATCGGTGGGATATGAACCCTTTATTGACGGGTGGCTCAACCACGAGAACCAGACCCGCTGGGGCCGGCCGGTAGACCTGATGTTCCTGGAAGACGGATCGCTACTGGTTTCCGACGATTTCGGGAATGCCATTTACCGGATTGTCTACGACGGACAGGAGATGGCTTCAGCCGAATAAAATTGTTCGGGCGCCTTGCCGATTGAAAGCGGGGTTTGCATTAATATTGCGCCATGGAAAACCGATCCCAGGCCCCGCTCATCTTTGCGGCATTTTTCGCTATTTACGTTATCTGGGGGTCTACCTACCTGCTCAATAAGGTGGCCGTGGACGAACTGCCTCCTTTTTTACTGGCCGGCATCCGTTTTGTGATTGCCGGGGTTTTGATTTTTGGAATAGCGGCCCTGATGGGAAAAAAACTGGACATTACGCGGCGCCAGTTGCTGAACACGGGACTAGCGGGGTTCCTGTTTTTGAGTTTCGGCAACGGGATGGTGGTTTGGGCATTGAAATTCGTGGATACGAATTTTGCTGCCCTGATCATTGCGGCCCAGCCCCTGCTCGTGATGCTCCTGATGTGGCTCCTGCAGGGCCATCGGCTGCGCCCCATCTCCCTGGTGGGTGTAGCCCTGGGGATTCTCGGGATCTACCTGCTCGTAAGCCAGGACGCCACCACGCGGCACCCGGACGCCTGGATCGGGATTCTCATGATCTTTGCCGCCATGGTGGCATGGGCCTATGGGAGCCTGTTTGTTGGCAAGGCTGATTTACCCGGGAATTCCTTCGTAAACACGGGTTACCAGATGCTAATGGGCGGAGGGATACTGCTGGTCATGAGCCTGTGCTTCCGGGAGCCCCTGAGCAACCCCCTGGAATGGCAGGCGGATACGCTCTGGGCCATGCTGCTGCTGATTCTCTTTGGCAGCATTGTGGCATTTACGGCATTCAACTTCCTGCTGAAGGTGGTTTCGCCCGAAAAAGTGTCGACCAACACCTACGTAAACCCGATTGTGGCGATGCTCCTGGGCTGGTACTTCCTGGATGAGCCTATCACATTACAATCCGTGGTGGCTGCCCTGGTGCTGCTCACCGGTGTTTATTTTATCAGCACAAAACACAAGACCATCAGCCTCCGCCGATTTCGCAGATCCCGGGTAGCCCGTTAGTGCCCGCAAGCCCGGGCCGTAGTGCGGCCTTATTTCAGGATATCGAACTGGTGGGTATACTTGATGGTCAGCACCTGATTGTCCAGGGCATCCGGCAGGTCGTCGTCCCGTACAATGTTCAACACCACAAAGAGGCCGGTATTGGCGCTTTGCAGCCATCCCAGGCGGGCATTCACCGAAGTGATGTTCGACACGTTGTTCCGCTGGATCAGGCTTTGGACAAAGAGCCTTGGGGTAAACGAATAGGCCAGGCGCAGGCCGCCCACTACGGCGGTGACGTCCCCGTTGCTTAAACCGATATCGTTGTGGCTGAAGGTCAGGGAGGAGACGAATTTGTCCCCCACCCGATAATTGGCAGTCCCGCTGTTGCTGATGCGCTTCCCGTCAAAATACCCTCCGATAAAGGTACGGGTACTCAGGGAAAAGGCGTTGTTCGGGTTGGTGATCACCACCAGTTGCAGCTCTTCGTTCGGGTATTCCCCAACCGGCACGGTAACCCCGGCAATATCAAAGGGCTGGAACACCTGTTCGTAGGTGAGGTTGATGCCCGTGTGCACTTCAAAACCGCTGCGGAATACCCAGTGGTTGTCGATGTGCCAGAAACCGGTTTGCTGGTTGCCGTCAAAGTCCCAGTAACCCCGGTACGAGGTATGCGGGCGGATTTCGAGCAGTTGCCCGGCATCCTTAAAGCGGTGCGCCTTGAACAGCAGGAGTTCGGGTTTTCGGAAGGCGGTACGCTGTAAAAACCCGACTTCCGGGTTAAAACCTTCGCCCACTTCGGTATAACCGGCGCTCACGTTCCATCCGTTCCAGTCGTAGTTGGCCAGGAGTTTAAACGCGTGGTCATTCGATTCGATTCCCGGAGTGGTGCTCTTGGCAACATACCCGTTGACCTCGGCCTTGTTGCCGATTCCCCATTTGCCGTCAATGGCGTACACCCGGTTGTAATCGTCATCCGTGGCCCCGAGCCCCGAACGGCTCACAAAAATCCCCCCGAGGGAAGAGCGCGTTCCCGGGAAGTTGTGGTTAACCCGGGCCACGGAAAAATTGTTCTCTTCAATCCCCGCTTCCTCCACATCTTCCGTAAACATACTGAGCAAGCCCACGTTGGTATTTCCGACCTTACCGGACAGCCTGGCCCCGCCGATGATGGGCACCACGCTGCCGTCGTCCCCCAGGCCAATTCGACGGCTGAAAAACAGGTCTACCTCCCCGGGGCTCCCCACGGTAAACTGGCCGGCGTTTTCCAGGAAAAAGGCGCGCTTCTCCGGGAAGAACAGGTTGAACCGGTCCAGGTTTACCTGCTGGTCGTCCACCTCCACCTGGGCAAAATCCGTGTTGTACGTCAGGTCGAGGGTCAGGCCGGGGGTGATGCTGTATTTAATGTCGGCACCGGCCTCAAAATCCGTGTCGGTTTCGATAGGGTCCATGCTCCGGTCGCGGGTGGCCCGGCCCAGGACATACGGGATTAGTTTGAGGTTTCCCGGGTTTACCAGATCCAGGCCGCTGAGCTGGCCGGCCAGAGACAACCGCTTCAGGTCAAAGCCCAGCGGGAGGGTGGTCCAATAGGCTGTCTCCGTATTCTTGGCGATGTTTCGCTGGAAATTCATCCCCCAGCTCTTGGCCGACCCGCTGGCAAATCGCAGCGAGCGGAACGGGATGGCGAATTCCGCGCTCCACCCAAAATCCCCCACCTGGGTGCGCACGGTCCAGGCGGCATCCCAGTTCAGATTGGTGCCCCCAATAACGCCACCCTGCTGGCGATTGGCGTTAAAATTGCCCTTTCCTTCGTTATTGATCTGGGCATCGTATTCCATCCCCTGGGGGTTCGTCCCGAACAAAAACCCGTTCTGGCGGTCGTTATAGGTGTCGATGATAAACAGAAAACTGTCCTCGTCGTTCAGGTCGGCATCACGACGGGAATCGGATACCACGATCTTGTCCGGTTCCGAATCATAGCAAACCACGGAAAGGTAAAACGTGGATCGGCTGTAGGCCACCCGCACCGCTGTGCGCTCGGAAACCGGCTGGCCGTAATTCGGCCGGATCTGCCGGAGTCCCTCCGTGGCCGGAATGGCCTGCCAGACCGGGTCGCCCAGAACATCCCCGTCCACCACGGGTTCCTCATCGAGGGCGACGGCCTCATAGGCGGGGCGCTGCTGGTTGGTGGTATCGGGCTGAATGGCCTCCTGGGCATTTGCAGGTATGCAGACCAGGCAGGCGGCCAGGGCGATGAAGCAGGGGCGAAAAAAATGCATCTGAAGTCAGTTGGTTATCCGGTAAATATAAAATTAAATCCGAAGCCGTTCCCTCCCGGTGCAACAGGACTTTTCCCGCTGTTTTGTATCTTTAAGAAAAGCGTTTGAAATGAAGTCCCTGATATCGCTGGCGCTCTGCCTGGGCGTACTGAAAGGGCTCTGGGGGCAACCCGACTTCCCGCAGCTCCGGCAGCGGATGGTACGGGAACAGCTCCAGTCCCGCGACATTGTAGAAGGCTCGGTCCTGCGGGCCTTGCGCAAGGTTCCCAGGCATTTGTTTGTCCCGGAAAAATACCGTGCTGAGGCCTATTCGGACACCCCCTTGCCAATCGGGGAGGGGCAGACCATTTCACAACCCTACATGGTGGCCTTTATGACCCAGGCACTGCGCCTCAAGGGCAGCGATAAAGTATTGGAGATCGGGACGGGATCCGGCTATCAGGCAGCTGTTTTGGCTGAACTGGTAGATTCCGTCTATACCATTGAGATTGTGGAGCCCCTGGGAGAAGCAGCCGCCAAGAGGCTGCAGGCGCTTGGATACGAAAACATTCAGGTGCGTATCGGGGATGGCTACCACGGTTGGCCCCGGCAGGCGCCGTTTGATGCCATCATCGTAACCGCTGGAGCGGAAGCGCTTCCTCAGCCCCTGGTAGACCAGTTAGCCGAAGGCGGTCGGATGGTCATTCCGGTCGGTCCGCATCAGGGGGTCCGCGACCTGGTGCTTCTGCGCAAGAAGCGCAATGGAAAACTCGTTCGGGAGTCGTTGATGCCTGTGCGATTTGTACCGTTTACACGCGAAAATTGAATCAAATCATCCCGAGATCAGTGAAAATCGCCGGAAATTCCATAAAAAAGGTATAAAAAAGGGGATTTTTTCGTCTAATGCGTTTAGAGCCACTACCTTTGCAGCTTATTAGGAAATATTCTGCATTTAAAATTGAATTATGAGTAAAGTTAAAGCGAATGATATGGTCCGGGTGCACTACACCGGAAAACTGACCAACGGGGAGGTATTTGACAGTTCCCTCGAGCGGGAGCCCATGGAGGTGAAACTCGGCGAGGGCAGCCTGATCCCCGGTTTCGAAAAAGGCCTCGTGGATATGGAGGTCAACGAAAAAAAGACCATTACCATTCCAAAAGAAGAAGCATATGGCGAAATCCGGAAAGAGCTTTTCCAGGCCGTACCGAATTCCGAACTGCCTGAAAACATCAAGCCGGAAGTAGGCATGGGGCTCGTGGCCCGCGGACAAGACGGTTCCGAGCGGCAGCTCCGTGTAGCCGAGGTCAATGAAGACAATATTGTTGTGGATGCCAACCACCCGCTGGCCGGTCAGGACCTGGTCTTTGACCTGGAAGTGGTCGCCATCATGTAATTAGCGTGATTCCGGCGGCATTCGGCCGTCCGGACATTTGTACCACAATCATATAAACCCCGGGATGGCCCGGGGTTTATTTTTTTATTTGCAATATTGGGCGAGCTATCTGCATTACTGGGCGAGCCGGGCAAAGAAGGCTTTTGCATCCTCCAGGCCTTCCAAACCAAAAATCCAGCAGGTCTCGGACACATCCGAGAAATCGAGCCCGCCAGCAGCAATCGATTTATTCAGGTACCGGCCGGATGCTCCGTTGTAGCGGTTGGCGATTGCCTGGGCGCTTTCCCACAGCGCCACGAGTTCCGGGTCACTCAACTGTTCCCGCCAGGCTATCGCCTGGTCCTTCCGGAAACCGGGGGTCCCGTTCCCTTCTGCATTGCCGTCGGGTATTTTCCGATAATCCGTATGCTCCCTGACATAGGCCAGGCTTTCCGGGGAGGTAACCCGCTCGTTCCAATCGCTGTGCTGGACAATATGAATCCGGGACCGCGTGTCGATCTGCGGGTTTCGCTGCCGGACCTGGCGGACAAGAGCCGCTGAAAAGTCGGACTGGCCGGCTTCGGGAATCCAGATGTCCCCGCCCCGGCTTAGGGTGCCTGAAACGACGGCGTACACCTCCAGCAGGGCCTTCCCGAAATCGGCATGCGCATCCGACCAATGGGTGCCAAAAGCGGCTTCAAAGAGCTCCTCAGCCGGCACATAAAGGCCTTCCTGAACCCCGTATGCACCCGCAACTGCATGGTATCTGACTTCCCTGAAATCCGGGTGCCGCAACAGGGTGGCCGTAGCCGCAACGCTATGTACGTCGTCTACATCCGTTTTACAGTCAAAATGGGCGAGCAACAGGTCGTTTTCGAGGTCAAAATCCGGACGCGGCGCCGTTTGGGCGCATCCAACCTGGGCGTATAAAAGCCCGATAACTGCTATTATCTTAAAAATCAGTCGGTTCATTTGTGAATCTTTTTCCGAATATAGCGAAAGGCTTTTAATCGCGTAATGTTTTCGATTGGGTTGGAGAATGTAGGCATAGTTACTTAGTTTTGCCCCGTGAAACGCCTGACCCTTCATCTTCTGGCCTTTATGGCTGTCCTGACGCTGGGAACCTCGCCTTTGGGTGCCCAGACCTTGCAGGAATATTCCGGCCCACTGGAAGTAGGCAGTTACAAAGGTCGTGCCCAATATCAATACCGGGTCGATTCCGGGGATACCATCCTGGACGGCGCCTTCCGATTCAGCCGGTCGAATTTGCAATCCCTGCTTCAGGAATCGGATACCTCATTTTCCGTTTCGGGGGCTTTTTCCGGGAATAATCCCCGGGGTCCCTGGCAATTCCGCTTTGGAACCTACCGCTCGGACAGTATTACCGATGTGGTGGGCCTGCAGTATACCCTGAAAGTCAGCGGGGTACAACACGAGGCCTCCGGCACCCTGGTTTCGGGCAGGCCGGACGGTCAATGGGTTCATACGGTAAGCCGGATAACCGGATCTGAGGTGGCACGGGAATTATTCAGAAGTTCAGTTTCCTACCGCAATGGGGTTCCCCAGCAGAGTTTTCGGTTGCGGGACACCACAGACATCCTGGTTGGCCGATTTCTTCGCAACGGCCTGGCCCACGATACCTGGACGCTGTATTCCGATGCGGGTGCCGGGGTAGGCGAGGAGTGGGTATTCGACGAAGGCCGACTGCGGTATATCGATGTTAGCAGGGGCGCCTCATCTGAGCGCATCCCGGTCTGGAGTCAGTCCTTTGCAAATTCCCGAGCCATCGATCTCGATGCGCGCTTTCTGAAACTTATACAACTGAATACCCCCACGACCGATATTTCAAGTGGGAAGGTGAACAGGTTATTGACCCGGAATAATCACTATTACAGCCGCATCGACACGATACTCTCGGCACTGGGGAATTCGGACTACCGCCCGGGTTTCCGCGTTCGGGTGCCGTGGTTTCCTTTGAACCCTGCAGATTCCACACGCGTTAGCCGACTCCGGCGGGATATCCCGGTCGCCGCCCGGATTGCCCGGGAATTATTGGATAATGCCGGATTGAAAATATTGGAGCGCTCCAATTCAGAAGTGGGTTTTTTATTGGAGGTAACCCGTATGTTTAAAAGTGATTATATAGATCCATCTGAATCACTACTTGAATATATTGAGATGGGGATTCTCGAATATGTCCCCCGGGATCAACTCATCTCCGGGCTCTGGGCGGGAAGCCCCCCGGGCAGGATTGGGGAGGTGCCCACCGATACGACAACGGAGTCACAGAATTACCGGGATACTGATGAAGTGGAGCTGGGGACACCCTCCAATACGCTGGAATACCTGGCCAACCTGGTGGGATACGCCAGGGGAAACCTGGAACGTATCGAAGAACTCCTGACCGCACGCCTGAATGCCGAGCGGCAGGAGCAGGAATTCGCCCGTACTGAGGAACGCCTGATTGTCCTGATCGATGACCTGGAAGCCCTGGCAGATTCATTGGTCCCTGGGAGTACCGTACAGGAGCATCAGGCCCTGGTAGCCATCCGGCGAAGCGCTGAGAACCGGCTGAGGGTGTATTCCTCGATGGACAGCGCCCGGGAGAAACTGGCTTACGGCACGGATCTCCTCGGCTGCCTGGGAGCCCTGGACAGCCTGGCCAAAGAAATCTACCGGTTGCCCGAAAGGCGACAGGCTATTCAGGAGGCCTACACGGACCAGGTCTGGAATCCTTTTACGGCCACGCTGATGGAGGAATCGGTCAAGAAACGGATTACCACGGCCTATACGGATGTGCTTATCCCGGAAACCCTCAGGCGTATTGATCCTGAAATTAGCTGCGAATATGCGGAGGCAGCCGGGAATTTCCTGAAATCCGCCTTTAGCCGCATTGTGAAACTCCGGGACGAAGACACTTCCCGATTGGAACGCAGGCTCCGGAGGGAAAACGACCCGGCCATCGTCGCCGAACGACTGGAATTGGCTTTTCCCGAAAAAAACCTGCAGGAATGACCGGACTGAGAAACTCCATATTTTCGGTCCTGGTCCTGGTTGTCACCGGGATTGCCGCAGTGCGCGCGCAGGAGGATGTCATTCTCCCCGAAACTTCGAAATACAAAGAGCCGGTTTCCAAAGTATGGGTGAACACCTACGGGAATATCCGGATTTCCAAACGGCTGTTCTGGGTGGCGCAGACACACTTCCGGTTCCAGGAAACCGAAAACACGCCCTTTATCGGGCAGGTCGGACAGGTCTACAACCGGCATGCAATCGGGTATATCTACAACAAGAGTTTCAATGCAGCCCTCGGGGGGGTGCTCCGCATCAATTTCAACACGGACGAGGCTTCGGAAGACCGGAAAGTTGTGCCGGAATGGCGCATCTGGCACCAGTATCAATTCGCCATGCCGGTTTCCACTTTCATGGTATACCACAGGATCCGTATCGAACACCGCTGGACCCAGGGGTTTGCAGACAACAGCGAATACATCTTCCGCAACCGCTGGCGGTATATGCTTCGGTTGAAAATCCCATTGAACAAACCAAAGCTGGCCCCCGGAGCGTGGTACGTGGCCCCGGAAAGCGAGCTGATCATGCAAAGCGGCAAGGAGGTCGTGGCCAGCCCGATGGAAGATTTGCGGATTACCACCACCCTGGGGTATATCCTCACACCGAGGCTGACCGTTGCTGCAGGGTTGATGTATTCCCAGGGCCAGGACCTGGTGAATGGGGGAAATTATAAGCAGAACTGGACAATTCGCTGCCACCTGTATTTTTCACCCGATTTCCGGAAGGTTCGAAACAAATTGCCTGAAATCCACCTGACCGACTAGCACCTGTTGCCCTTGCAAACAAGCCCTTGTAAACCTGATAGACGTGAACGATAAAGTCCGAATCCAACGAAAAATCATCTACGGCATGCTGGCCGCCGTCATCCTGCTACTGACTGCCGGCCTGATCTTAACGGTGAGCCAGGGGGAAAAGATCGCCGACATGAAAGAACGCCTCGCGCAGCAAGACAGCGCGCTGTCGCTGGTCAACCGGCTGAGCCGGATTGACTCCCTGGCCGGACAGGGCGACTATCGCGGGGCCGCAGAAGCTTACGACCGGGAACTACAGACCATGGGGACCGATAGCCTGGGCGTGGCCCTTCGCAGGGACCTGGCCCGGCAACTGGATCGCCTTAGCCGGATCCACATGGCCGGGGAACAGGTTCGTGACAGCCTGGCGGGCCTCGCCGGGGTGGCAGACAGCATTTCGCAGCTGGGCAGGGAACTCCGCAACAGCGATTCCCTTTCGTTTGCACTGGAAAAGGCCCGCGTGCAGATTGCAGGCCTTCGGCAGCAGCTCCAGCGTAAATCCCTGGGAGAATACCTGACTTTTACGAGCTCCAAAGGGAACCCCCTGCACTATGTGGGCCAGGTTGCCAATGGCCAGGCCAATGGCTATGGGGTGGCCATCCTGGACACCGGCAGCCGCTACGAAGGGGAGTGGCAGGACAATCTCCGCCACGGTCGGGGGGCCTTTTACTGGCAGGATGGCGAATACTACGTGGGTGAATTTAAAAACGACCGCCGCAGCGGTCAGGGCACCTATTACTGGCCGAATGGTGAAAAATTCACCGGAACCTGGGAGAACGACCGCCGCAACGGGCCCGGAACATTTTACAACGCGGAAGGGGAGGTGGTAGCCAGCGGCACCTGGAAGGACGACAAGTTGGTGGAGGAGGAGTAACCGCCTGGATTTTTGCCTATTTTTAGGCAAACCAACCGCTATGAACCCGCGCAGGCATTTCCTGAAAAAAGGCGCATTGGCCACCCTGTCACTGCCGTTCCTGTCTTTTGATAATTCCCGCAACTGGTCCCTGGAGAACCTCAGAGGAATGCCTTCCAAAGGGGAGGACTACTGGCGCCTGGTGCGCAGGCACTTCCCCTTGAAAGAAGGCCAGACCTACTTCAACAACGGCACCATGGGCCCGACGCCCGGCTACGTCCTGGAAACCATGATCCGGCACATGATGTACTGGAATACCGAGGCAGCCACCATAGATTACAAGGAGGGTTCCGGGCCCGAATTGCTGAGCGGTTATTTCCCGTACGAGGAGCTCCGCAAACGGTTGGCGGCCATCATCCACGCGGATTTCCGGGAAGTGTCCATTACGCAGAACGCCACGATGGGGATGAACTTTGTGGGGATGGGGCTCGACCTGCAGCGGGGGGACGAGCTATTAAATACGAACCAGGAACACGGGGGAGGCTTTGCCGCCTGGCAGTTGCTCGCCAGGCGCAAGGGCTGTATTTACAAACAGGCCACCCTGCCGGAGCCAGCCAACGACCCGTCGGAGGTGGTCGACGCCATCTTCCGGGAAGTCACCCCAAAAACCCGGGTGATCGCCATCCCGCATATGGTATCGGGATACGGTACTATTTTACCGGTTCAGGAAATTTGCGCCGAAGCCCGCAGGCGGAATATTTTCACCGTCCTTGACGGGGCCCAATGCGTGGGGCATGTGCCGGTAAATGTAGCCCGAATAGGATGCGACGCCTATTATTCCAGCCTGCACAAATGGTTCCTGGCACCGCCGGGTAGCGGCTTGCTCTATATCAGCAACCGGGTGGCCGACCGGATTTGGAGTACCCTGGCCAGCTATCAATGGGACAATCAGGAGGACCACGGTTTCCGGCTGATGCAATACGGCACGGGCAACCCTGCACAGATTGCCGGATTCGCCGCATCTGTAGATTTTTATGAAACCATCGGGGAAGCAGCCTGGCTGGACCGCATCCGGGAACTCGGGCGGTATCTGCGCAGCGGGTTAAAGGCCCTCCCGCACGTGACCATCCATTCATCCACAAATGAAGAAATGGCTGCCGGAATCACGACCTATTCCGTAGCGGGATACACAGGGCCTGACCTGCAACGCACGCTCTGGGAACGGGAGCGGTTACAGCCCCGTTCGGTAGGGGAGCAAATGGTACGTCATTCCGTCCATATCTACAATTCCAAAGCGGAAATCGACAAAACCCTGGAGGTCATCGAATCGCTGACTTAGCGATTGCCAGTTGCAGAACCGGATATTTCCAACAATAAACATCAGTTTATCAGCGTTTTATAATATATAATTGCGAAGCTATATAGCTTCATGTATATTTGAAGACAAATAACTGCATATGGAGCTTCGAAGGGACGTTTTCCAGGCCATTGCCGACCCGACACGTAGGGAAATCATCCAATTGGTAGCGCCAGCGCCCATGGCTTCCGGGGCAATCGCGACACATTTTCCCACCGCCCGTCAAACGGTTTCCAGGCACCTGCGGATCCTGGTGGAATGCGAATTGCTCAGCCAGCGCAAAAAAGGACGCGAAATGATCTACGGCCTGAATCCGGAGAAAGTCCGTGAAATTTACGAATTCCTGAAGCCCCTGAGGAAATTCTGGGATGAACGGGCAAATACGTTGGAAGTGCTTATGCAGTATTACGATACGGACGACACCCCGGATGAAAACTCCGTATTATAACTTCAGAAAGTTCGGGTATCATATGAACCCGGAACCGCTCGCTATGATATCAACGCCTATAGCGCTTTAAAGGAACGGTTATTATTTGTCCTATAATTTATATTATGTCAAATAGAGCGTTTTGGAATCAGCGGCCTGCATCTCACCTTCTCGCCCTCTGTTCCGGTCTCTTCCCACTGATTTGCATTTGCATTTACTTTCAGCCCTCGCAATGGTTTGTGTATCATAACGCCCCTTTATGTTGTGTTCCTTGCCATTTTTATAGGTAAGAATAGCGATAAATTTTGTGGTTTAGTCGACGAACGACGCTTTTTGCGTTTACTGCATCGGATCACTACAGGAAGTTCTTCCCGGCGGAAGAATAAGGGAGAATCAGTCTTTGGCAGGTTTATTAGCAACCCGGCCGCTATAGCGTATTACATCCCGTTGCGGGCTAAAGACGGAGAGTTGCGATTGACTATTCGGAAAAATATTCAGGATCAGGCGAAATCTTTCGTACCCCTCCCGGGCAAAAAATTCCATCTCATGGCCCTTGGGCGTGCGGCGCTCCCGAAATTCTTCGATGGCCGCCTTTATGTCGATGCTTCCCTGATTGTTGTAATTGGTAATATTTTCCCGGGTGCCGAAATACGGCAGGTAAATTTCTACGGAATCACTATACATTCTCAAATAATACCCATCCCCGGTCAGGTTGATGTTGGTGGGTGAATTCCCGCGGGCCATGGTAAAGCCCATATTGGACGCGCTGATGTAGGCCTGGGAAGCCAGTGGCATGGCGTATTTGGCGTCGAATACAAATTCCCGGTTTTCAACGAGTTTATCCAGACGGGCCTGCTGCTCTGCGGAAAGCGGTGCCGCAGTGGACTGGCAACCCCCTACCAACCAGATGATACCGGAAACCCACACGGCATACAGGGCGATATAGACAATATGACGATTGATTTTTCGCATGCATAGTGAAATTACTGCGAATACATCAAAAATTTTGCCAAATAATTATTAAAAAGCTGCCTGACAGGTTAAAAATGTAAAAAATAAGGCATTGCCGGGCTGCAGGACCCAACCTCGCGGTGGCAATCTCCATAAATACAGCCCGGTAGCTGCTCTATACACAGGTTTTTTTATTCCGGTTCCCTGAACGCCGCAGAGGTATCTGACGGTAAATACCGGGCGAGCAGGCGGGATTCCCTGCCGCGATACAGGTCGCGCATTATGCGGTACCGTTTGGATTCCGGGATATCCAGGGTATCCAGGCGGGCTTTAAATTCCTCGAGCCGGATCCTTCGCAGCGTGTTCAGCGCATGGTGTTCCGGCTGGAATTCCAGCATCTTCGGCCCGGCTTCCTCCCGGGCGCGGCGGATTGAATCCAATTGGGGCGCATGTTGCGCAAACAGGCCATGCCCCAGGCAGCAAAGAGCTGCGCAGCATATCCATTTCATTTCAATAACGTGTTCTGTCTACAAAATACTGCGCATGGACCCTATACGGAAAAAATACGGGTAAAGTCCCGATAATTACGACCTATTCCCCGATCTTGCCTTTCAGTGCCCCGGCGGCTGCTTTTCCGAGGGAGCCTTCCGGGTCCAGCAATAGCACTCGGCGATATGCGGCACGAGCGCCTGGCCCATCTCCCTGGGCGTCCAGGACTTCCCCTTGCCGGAACCAGACCCTGGGGGAATCGGGGAAGAATTCCAGGCTGAGATCGTTTACATAGCGCGCTTCATTCAGGCGTCCGCTCTTTAACAAATTGGCTGCCGTTTGGTCAAATTCCCCTTCGAAATCAAAGAAATCGTAATTCGGGTCGGCAATCATCCGGGCCGCCTCGGAGCGCACCTTTTCGACTTCACCTCCCATAAACAGCCGGGTCAGGTGGGCCATGGGGTCGCGGATAAATGTAGAATCATTAAAGGCGAGGGCCGCCTGCAGCGCAGGGTCCTGGTTGGTTCGATACTGTTCAAAGGTCATTCCCGTTGCAATATGCGGGGCCAGCCATTCGGCGTTTTCCCATTGGGGCTTGTCCTGCCACCAGGCAAAAGACAAATAGGCGTTGATTCCGGAATGCGGCAGGGTCACCGGCCGGTTGTCCCCGTAGAAATTCACGTTTTCGCTGGTAGGCTCCCCGACGAAAACCGCATGGGTATAGGTGCTGAGTTCATTCACCAGGTTCATACAGGCCGAAAATGTCCGCCGGCCGATGATCACCACGAATTTCCCGGGCGCATCGATTTTGCTCCGGATAACCCCGGTGACAATCGGTTTGTTCTTGTAGTTGTTCCCCCCGCCGTTAAGCCGGACATCCAGGATGAGCTTATCCACATCGTTCTCCTCGATAAACCGGAACAGCCGGTTATAGAAAGTGGGTATATCCTCCGTTTCGTCATCCTGGATCTGGCTGTGCCTGACATAGACCGCTTTTTCAGCTGGCAGGTATTCAAAATAATAGATCCTTTCCAGGTTTTTAAGATACAAAGGGGTCTCCGACACGTCCCGGGATTCCACCCAATCCTCCCCCGGAACCACCATGCCGTACTGCCTCGGGAAGCGTTCGGCGGGAATAGCGGTAACCACTGCATCCATTAGTTTGCCCTCCTTTTCGAGGTGCAGTGTTATGTCCGTCTTCAACTCGGGGATCACCCCCTGGGCGTGCAGGAATTCCGGAAAAGTCAGGTAATGGAGTCCGTAGGCCTTAACGTATTGGGAGTTTTCGGCAGGGACTACCGGCAGCATGAGTTCCTGGACCTTTGCAACCGGCACCCCCTCGATGGCGAGCAAGCGGGCGCCTGCCAAAGCCTCGTAGTTCCGGTGGACCCCCTGCAGGTAGATGCCGTCGTCGTACTTATAAAGTACCACGGGAAGCTGGTGGTAGGGCACTTTTCCCTCCCAATAGCCCAGGGAAGTATGCCCGTATTCAAAAGAGGCAACAATCCGGGCGAGACCCACCATAATTTCATGGGGGGCCATACCCGGAATCCCGCGGTGCAGTTCGGCAACGGCAGCATCGAAGGCCTCCGGGGTCGTTTTTTTAAACAAAAACGGATAATCGGCATGAACGGTCTGCTGAAGAAACTCCAGGTCTTCCTGCCATTTTGCCGGGGACATTTCCGACGCGGCCGGCTGCTGGTGCTGTGCATACAGCGTGGCCTGGAGAGTTAACAGAAGGCTCGCGGAAATAATTTTTATCCGGGTTTTCATAATAGGTGGTATGGGTTCTCGTTCATTAGAAGGCAAATTGAGCCATTTGTTACACTCTCGGGGGATGCCTATCTTGCCCGAATTCTCACACCGATGAAAAAACTCCTTGCCGGCATTTGTTTATTCCTGGCCTTTTACGGGCACGGGCAGGAATATGTGGATGTCCTGAATTTGAGTTACGGGATTTCCCCGGAAACCGGCTATGAAGCCGGCCCGGGCGAAACCCGCATCGACCATGCCGACCTGAATTTGTTCATGCCCATCCCCCTGTCGGAGAAGACTGCGCTGATTACCGGGGCCCTGGGTACCCTGAACCGACTGAAACCCTACCCCGGCTCCGAATCCATGGCATTATACAACCTGGGGGGGTTACTGGGCCTGAATATCGAACACCTTAATTACTGGTCCACCCTCCACCTGCTAATCCCCCGTCAATCCTCTTCCTTCCAGTACGGCCGGACAAAATTCCAGCTGGGTACCCTGCAACTGGTTCAGAAAAAACTGGCGACTCACAAGAATTTTAGTTTTGGCTTTTATATGAACACCGAAGAATACGGGATCATGTTTGTGCCTATCGGGGGGTACTATTACCGCCATCCGGACGATTTATGGGAGTTCAGCGCCCTGTTGCCGTCGCGGGGGGATATCAACCTGAGAATTGTGCCCCGGTTGCGTGCCGGACTGACTTTTGACGGGCTCGGGAGTTCATTCCCCATCGAGAATGCGGACTTCGGGAAGGCTTACGTACAAAGAATTTCCAACGACCTGAGCGCGTACCTGCAATACCGCCTCACCCCCTCGCTGATTTTTGCGGTGCGCAGCGGATACTCCTTAAACCGCTCTTATCGGATCTATGCCGCCGATGACAAGGTGGCCATATCGATTGCCAATATTTTTATCCGCGATCCGCGAACCGTCCTGAATGAATCCATTCGAGGCGGGTTTTTATTCAATTTCCGCTTTACATACCGCTTCCACCTGACCCCTGAGAATTAGTGGTTTGCTGCTTCCACCTCACCCCATATAATTAGTTTTTTGCTGCTTGTAAGCCCTACTTGGTCGGCGCTGCCCCCTGGTCCGCGTCCGGATATGCGGTAGGATCTTCACGGATTACGCGGATGCGCACCGACTTGCTGATGGGGGTCTGGCTCCCCGCCGCAAAGCGGTTATTCGGAACCAACGGGTTGGTTTCCGGAAAATAGGCGGCCGCACAGCCCTTTGGGATTTTATAGGGGATTGCAAGGAAATTGCGCACTTCGCGGATTTGTCCGTCGTAGGTGCTGGTAATGCGAACCACCTCCCGGGGTTGGAGGCCCCGTCCCGCCAAGTCCTCCGGGTGCATGAGGATCACGCGTCGTTCGTTGTAGATACCCCGGTACCGGTCGTCCATGCCGTAAATGGTCGTATTGAACTGGTCGTGGGAGCGGATGGTCATCAGCAGCAATTCGTCCGGTGCCAAATGGTGCTCCGGCAAGGGGTTGCAGGTGATTTGCGCTTTGCCCCCGGGCAGGCTGCTGAAATCGAGATCCCGAACATTGTTGGGCAGGTAGTATCCGGCGCCTTCCGAGCGCCGGGACGTATCCTTGAACCCCTTGGCCACCCGGTCGATGGCACTTCGTATTTTTCCGTAGTCCGAGCCAAATTCCCCCCAGGGTACCGGATGTCCCTCCCCCAGGCAGGTAGCCGCCATATCTGCAATGATTCGCGGTTCGCTTTTTAACTCCGGGGAAGCGGGCCGGAGGATGCCCTTGGTCCGCCTTACCCGGCCCATGGAGTTTTCCACAGTGAGGAAGTCCTTCCCCCCTCCTGCCTCATCTTTCTCGGAGCGCCCCAACGTAGGAAGGATCAACGCCGTACGTCCGGTTACCAGATGGCTTCGGTTGAGCTTGGTACTAATCTGGACGGTCAGGTCGCACTGCTGCAGGGCCCTGGCGGTATAATCCGTGTCCGGGGCCGCCATCAGGAAGTTGCCGCCAAGCGCCATAAATACCCTGGCCCGGCCTTCGTGCATGGCACGGATGGATTCCACTACATCCCACCCCTTCTTTCCGGGAGGTTCAAACCCGAGGTGTTCTTTGATCCGGGCATTCAGTTCCCGGTCAACAAAATGCTGGATCCCCACAGACCGGTCGCCCTGGACGTTGCTGTGCCCGCGAACCGGGCAGGTGCCCGCAAATGGTTTTCCCAGGGAACCTTTCAGCAATAAGAGGTTTACATATTCCCGGATGGTAGCCACCCCATTCTGGTGCTGGGTGATTCCCATGGCCCAGCAGATAATAATATTTTTGGATGTGGCCAGCCAATCCGCGCCCCGGCGTACGGACTCCGGGTCTACGCCTGTGCGGGCAATCAGGTCTCCGATTTGATAGTTTTGCAAATCTTCCTGTAAAGCTTTAAATCCTCTGGTGTAAGAACTTATAAAACTGTCGTCTAACACATTCTCGCCTTTGGTGTGCCGTTCGAGCAACAGTTTGAGCCAGGCCTTGACCAGTGGGATGTCCTGGTTGATCCGGACGGGAAGGTGCAGGTCCGTTAATCCGGTACCCCTTCCCAGGATGCCTGAGGCTTTTTGGGGGTTTCTGAACCGGATTAAACCGGCTTCCTCCAGGGGGTTGATGCTGATGATCCGCCCGCCCCGCGCCTTGCATTTTTCAAGTGCCGAAAGCATCCGCGGGTGGTTGGTTCCCGGGTTCTGGCCGGCAACCAGGACCAGGTCGGCCCCGTAGAGGTCTTCCAGTTTGACGCTCCCCTTGCCGATGCCCAGCGTTTCTCCCAGGGCAACCCCGCTGGATTCATGGCACATATTGGAGCAGTCCGGCAGGTTGTTGGTACCCAGTGCCCGGGCAAACATCCCATAGAGGAAAGTCGCTTCATTACTCGAGCGGCCGGAGGTGTAAAAAATGGCTTCATCCGGGCTGCTGAGGCCATTGAGCGACCCGGCGACCAGTTGGTTGGCTTCCTCCCAGGTCACGGGCTGATAGTGGCTCGAGCCTTCCCGAAGGATCAGGGGTTCGGTGAGCCTGCCAAGGGCATTGAGCTCGTAGTCGCTCCGGCGGGATAGCTCGGCTACGGAATACTTCGCAAAAAATTCGGCGCCGATCCCTTTTCTCGTGGCTTCATCCGCCAGGGCCTTGGCCCCGTTTTCGCAGTACTCCGCAACCCTGGAGGGTTTTTCGGGGTCCGGCCAGGCGCAACTCGGGCAATCGAAACCGTCTTGCTGGTTCAGGCGCAGCAATGGCCTTACCGATCGCAGCACTCCCATTTCGCGAAAGCTGTGTTCCAGGGCTTTGCCGATTGCGGGGATGCCCGCAGCGTATTCTTTCGGAGGCTCCAGCCGGAGCCCGGTGAATGCTTCCGGGCCGCGAACCCGGACGCCTCTTGGGGGCTGTTCTTCCATATCGAAAGATACGATTTCTGCGTTTTTCGGGGCGCGTCCCGGCCAATCGGGCGCGTTTTGCTGCGACCAGGCTCCCCCCACTCCGTCTGCTGCCGTATCTTTGAGGAAAAGAAAAGTATGAAAAACCTGCTTCGGGCCATCCTGGCCGGTATAGGCGCCAAGAAAATCGGCGGGGGCAAATGCGGGTGCATTGGCACCATCGTTGTATTCCTGATACTCTATTGGCTTCTGGGTTATGTGTTTGAGGTCTTCTAGACCCGGTTGGACAACGTAATCCCTTCAGGCGAAAAATTCGAAACCCATCGGGGAATCCCTACCTTTAACCACATGGAAAACAACCGCGGGAACCACACGGAGTTTATCGCCCTGATGGCGGCACTCATGTCGATCGTGGCCCTCGCCCTGGACGCCTTATTGCCGGCACTCGATATCATCGGTATTGCCGTTGGGAATTCGGATCCCGCCGCCAACCAGTTGCTGATTACCCTGTTTTTTCTCGGAATGGGCACCGGCCCGCTTCTTTTTGGCCCAATCTCGGACAGCGTGGGGCGCAAGCCCGTGGTCTATATCGGTTTTGCAGTCTTTATCGGCGCCAGTGCACTCTGTGTATTTGCCAGGAGCCTCGAATGGATGATCGTAGGCCGGATCCTCCAGGGGATGTCCCTTTCCGCTCCCCGGACCATAAGCATTGCCATGATCCGGGATCGCTTCAGTGGCGACTATATGGCGCGCATCATGTCATTCGTTACGGTGGTTTTTATTTTGGTCCCCGTGGTGGCGCCCGCCTTCGGCAAGCTGGTGCTCGACACATTGGGCTGGGAGGCTATTTTTTATCTACAGGTGGTATTCAGCCTCCTGGTGTCCCTCTGGTTCTGGAAGCGTCAGCCGGAAACCCTCCCCCGGGAAAACCGGAACACCTTCCGTTTCAATCGCATATTCAGCGGTTTCAGGGAAGTACTCGCCTACCGCCGGACCATGTTATTTACATTGATCTGGGGGTTTATCACCGGCTCGTTCCTGGTGTACCTGAGTACCTCCCAACAAATTTTTGAAGTGCAGTACCAGATGCCGGAAATGTTCCCATTCCTGTTTGCCGGGCTGGCCATTACCATCGGTACGGCCACGCTGATCAACGGCTGGCTGGTGGTCCGGTTTGGTATGCGTCGCCTGATCACCGTCTCCCTGGTGGGCTTTACATTGAATTCCCTGTGCTACGCCCTTTTATTTGCCAATGGGAACAACCCGCACATGGCCTTTTTAATGGTATTCCTGGCCCTGCAATTCTTTACCGTCGGCTTCCTGTTTGGAAACCTTCGATCCATGGCGATGGAGCCCCTGGGCCATATTGCCGGAATCGGCGCTGCGATCACCGGGTTCATCGCCACGCTGATGTCCGTGCCCATCAGTGCGTGGATCGGCAGTTTTGTGGTGACATCCGCCCTGCCGCTCTTCCAGGGATTCTTTATCTGCGGGGCCTTGTCGCTGGTTTTGCTCACCTACAGCAATTACCGTATGAGGCGCGGCCGGCGACTGGCCCGCTAGCCATGGGAATTTTTGCACGAACCTGCCGGGATTTCGTTAAAAAGACAACACCGCTGCGGATTGAGCCGCGGCAATTGCACGGGATGTGTATCTTTGCGCTAAATTGGAATGGCATATGCTGATATGGGTCCTTTTTATAGCCCTGATAGTTATTTTTCTTGCCCTGGACCTGGGCGTCTTCAACAAAACAGACCACATCATCCGCTCCAAGGAGGCCGCTGCCTGGACAAGCCTCTGGGTCTCGGTGGCCCTGGGGTTCAGCGGGGTGGTCTACTGGTTGTTTTCCGAAGGGATGGTGGACAACCCCACCGGGCTGACACCAGGCAATGCAATGCTCAAATACATCACGGGGTACCTCATTGAACTCTCCCTGAGCATCGACAATGTTTTTGTGATCGCCGTAATCTTCTCCTCTTTCTCTATCCCCCCTATTTACCAGCACCGCGTATTGTTCTGGGGAATCCTGGGGGCCATTGTTTTTCGGGGGATCATGATCATTTTCGGAGTGGCTTTGATCAATAAATTCGATTGGATTATTTACGTTTTCGGGGTGTTCCTGCTGTATACCGCCTATAAAATGCTCCGTTCCCACGAGCAGGAGTTCGACCCGAAGAAATCGCTGGTGTTCCGACAGGTAAAAAGGATTTTTCCGGTAACCTCCCGGACGCACGGACACGATTTTTTTATCCGGCGCATGGGCATCCGGGCGGCTACCCCCCTGTTTGTCGCCCTGGTAGTCATTGAACTCACCGATATCCTGTTTGCGCTTGACAGCATCCCGGCCATCCTGGCCATTACGGCCGACCCCTTCCTGGTATTCAGTTCAAACATCCTGGCCATCCTGGGGCTGCGTTCCATGTATTTCTTAATATCCCGGATGCTGCAGAAATTCCGGCATATCAATTACAGCCTGGTGGTGATCCTGGCCTTTGTGGGCCTGAAAATGTTATTCGCCCACCAGGTGGAAGTGCCCGAGTGGATTTCCCTCTCGGTCATTGTGGTCAGCCTGGCAACTGGGATCCTGACATCTGTTTTAACCTCCGACAATACAAACGGCGAACTGCCGGAGCCCGGCGGGGAAGATTCCGGCCCGGAGAAGGATCAACCGGCGGGCTGAATCAAATCCGTGCGTCCCGGATATACGCAAAGGTATCGTGCTGCAGTTTACTGAAGACTTCCTGAAGTTGCTGCGGCACGGAGCGGTTGTCCAGTTGCCGGCAGGCCGATTCGAACGATCGCAATCGTTCGGTCAGGGAATTGCGGATTAAGAATTGCTGCTCCGTTTTGGGTTCGCAGTGGTAGCCTGCGATCAGGGCGCGCAGATGCCCGGCTTCGCGAAGTAACCGCTTGATCCGCTCGCTTCCCGGAATGCGGCTATCCCTGGTGCCGGATGGATGTGTGAACGCAGACATATACTGGAAGTGTTAGGATTGCCATGTATAAAAGTTACGAATTTTCGGCCTTGTCCGGACTTCCTAACATAAGGATTTCCCTTACTTATCTTTTCGTTAACGCAAAGAGGGCTTCTGCAACTTGCAATCCGGTACATTTTACCAGGCGGAATATTTGGAAAAGGCCCTCCGGGAATGTATCTTTCTCATAAATACTGCATATGGATATCAATTTTGAATACGATGGGGTCAAGGCGAGCCTGAGACTCGAGCAAATGGCTGGTAAAAAGGTCGAAAAAATGGTCGATAAATACGATTTTATCGTACGGGCCGATATCTTTTTCAAAAAGGAAAACACCTCAGAACCCGATACGGGTAAAATCTGCAATATCCGTTTGAGCATTCCCGGGCCGCGGTTGTTTGCGGAGGCAAGCACGGGAAGCTACGAGGCTTCTATTGCCGAGGCAGCCGATGATTTGGAACGGCAACTCCGCAAGCGGAAGGAAAAAATGAAAAACCGGTAACTGCCGGATGATTAATCTATTAAAATGCAATGAGCGTTTTGGCAACTGACGACAAGCAGCTTACACTGATCTACAATTCGGAAACCCGATTGGGAAAACAGGCTTTGGGATATCTCCAGGGCTCCAACAAGGCGATTCAGGACCTGGATATTTCCAAAACAAAACTCGGCAATACGCTTTGGGTGAGTTTGCAGGATCGGCTCGACAAACCGTTTGACGAGTTGCTGGCTTTGGATCATCCGGATGCCCCGGATACCGGAAGCGGGAACCTGCATCCGGATGACTGGCTGAAGATGCTCAACGAGAACCCCGTATTGTTGCAGTACCCGATTGTGGTAAGCGGGGATCGCATCGGACAGCTCAGTACCCCGTCGGAACTCGTACAATTCTTCGAGGCGAATTCCGCCGGCCTGGACGAATCCTAGCCGCGCTCCCTGAAGGGACTGTTCATCGGCCTTCAGGGGTTGTTTAACTTGGAATCAATAACCCCGAGCGCATCGGCTACGGTGGCCATTTCCTGCATATCCGCATCTTCCAGCCGGATATCAAACCGATCCTCAACATCCAGGACGATATCCACCAGGTGGGCCGAATTAATATTCAGATCTGCCACCAGGCGGCTGTCCGGACCCACCGTGTCCGGATCCACATCTTCGGGCAAATATGGCCGGATAATTTGCTGCAGGGTTTCATAGTGCGGGTGTGTTTTCATGTGCGGACGTTCATGGGTTCAGGGTTCATACCGTCTAAAAATAATACATGCATTGACATCGCCGAAGCCAAAGCTGGCTTTTGCCAGATAATTCAGGGCTGCAGGCCGGCTCGCCACCGGGACCCGGGTACGGTCTATGCGCGCGGCGATTTCCGGGTGCAGGTCCTGGGCATTCGTGTTGCCGTACACCACCTGGTCTGCCAGCTGCAGGACGGATGCCACGGCTTCCATGCTTCCCGATGCCGCCAGGCCGTGGCCCAGCAGGTCCTTGCAGGAGTTGATAAACGGAAAATCGCTGCCGGACCGGCCCAGGGCAGCAGACCACCCGTCGATTTCTTCCGGGTCCCGGGCCGTGGCCGTCAGGTGCCCGTTGATCAGGTCGATGGAACCGGCGTCTACCCGACTATCGGCCAGGGCTCCCCGGATACACCGCAGCACGCCTCCGGCATTGGCTGCCGTCATCGTACCTCCTCCCCGCTGGCCCCCGCTGTTGACGGCTCCCCCCAGGATTTCCGCATATATGCGGGCTCCCCGGGCATTTGCACTTTCCAGGGATTCCAGAACCAGGGCACCGGCTCCCGAACCGGGAACAAATCCCGACGCGGTGGCCGACAGCGGCCGGCAGGCAGCTTCCGGTACCGCGGGGTCCGCCGATGATAAAATACGCATCGCGTCAAACCCTCCCCAGATGTACGGTCCCGAATCGGAGCAACTCCCCGCAAGCATGCGCTCGGCACGACCATTGCGAATATGCCAACAGGCAAGTAGCAAGGCCTCGGCACCTGTGCTGCAGGCCGAGGAATTTGCCCCGGACCAGTTCCCGCACCCGAGTTTCCCCGACAGCCAGGCACTCGCCCCGCTCGCCATAATCTGAGGGACGGTAGTACTGCCCAGGCGGCGCACTTCGTGGGCATCGATACGGTTAACTGCCGCCCGGAACGTGTCTACCCCCAGCAGGCCGGTCCCGAAAAGTACCCCGGAATCCCAATCCGGCTCGTCCGATCCCGCCGGATACAGGCGGGCGTCCTCCCAGGCCTCCATACCCGCCAGCGCCCCGTAAATCAGGCCGGATGCCGTCAGACCCCGCCGCTCCAGGCTCGTAAAGGTAGTTTCGAGGACCTCCGCGGGAATTTCCGGGGCGGCTCCCATCGTACATCGAAATCCCAACCGGTCGAGTTCGGCAATATGCCGAATCCCGCTCGTTCCGAGCCGCATAGCCTCCCGGAACCCCGCTGTGCCTATAGCATTGGGGGCGCATATACCCAGCCCGGTAATCACGACGCGTCGGTTCATGCAGCAGAATTTATTAGCATTCCCGATAACCGGCCTTTACACGCCAAACGCCCGTCCGTCAAAAACAGCCGGACATCGCAACGCAGCTTTCCGAATCGGAAATAAAGTTTTTCGCTCACCACCCGGACAGTTTCGCCCGGGGAAACCGGCAGTAGGAATTCCATCCTGGAATCTGACAGTGCAAAGCCCGGTGCCGCCGCCGCCGAATTACCCGGTAACCCGGAAAGGTGAATCCCCAGGCAAACCAACCCGATCTGGGCACAGCATTCGGTGAGCAGTACGCCGGGGGTAACAGGGCTGCCGGGAAAGTGGCCGGGGTAGAACCAGCTTTCCGGCCGGAATGTATAGCGGCCGGACGCCCCGGTATCAGAGACGTAATCCAATTCGTCCACAAAACGGAACGGTTCCCTGTAGGGCAGTCGATTCAATATTTCCTGTAACTCGTCCTTCATCTCATCGTCCTTCACTAAAGAATACTTTGCTGCGCTGTTTAGCAGAGCCTCTCGCCTCCGTCCACGCAGAGGACATTGCCGGTTATCCAGGCCGCTTCGGGCTGACTGAGGAGGTAAACGGCGTTGGCCACATCGGCAGGCCGGGTCAGGCGGCCACTCGGGTTCCGGCGGCTTGCGCGATCCAGCAATTTCTTTACCCCGGGGATGCGCATCAGCGAATCCGTTTGGGTAACCCCTGCCTGCAGGCAATTGACGCGGATTCCCTCCGGGGCCCATTCCACGGCCATTTGGCGGACCAGGGCCTCCAGGGCAGCTTTGGCCGTTCCCACGGCCCCATAGGCCGGTAAAACCCGTTGACTTCCCTCGCTGGTAAATGCAACCAGGCAGGCTCCCTCACCCAGCATCCCGCGGCCTTTCAATTCCCGGGCCCAGTCGTAAAACGCAAAGGCCATGGCTTCCGAGGTAATGGCCAGGTCCCGCCCCGTCAGGCCGTCTGACTCCACCATACGCTTCAGGTTGCCTTTGGCAATGCTGAATACGACCAAGCCAACTTTCCGACCGGGTGTGAGCCAATCCTCGAGGGCATTGAGAAACTGGTCTCTCCCCTCCCCCCCGATGGCATCCGTATTCTGGTGCAACAAATGGGCTCCGTTGTTTTGCAATGCCTCGAAATGTTCCCGGACGGCTTCGAGGTCTTTGCGCGGGTCGCGATGAACAACCGCAACCGGATAACCGGTAGCTGCTATCTTCTCTACCGTTGCCAGGCCAAGCCCTTTACTGCCTCCGATAACCAGGGCGCAGTCCCTTGAAGTATTCGTTAACATAATATCTATATATAATTGTATACAAAGCTTTTAACTCAGATATTTAATCAAGATGCAAGAACTCGATCAGCATCCGTTGAGCGGTAAACCCCGGGCCGAAACTCAGGATGAGGGCGGGGCCCGGTGGCAGGCTGGGATCCTCCAGATAAGCCTGCAATACATAGAGGACGGTGGCGCTGCTCATGTTGCCGTAATGGCGCAGGACCTCCCGGGTTTTGTCCATATTGGCCAACTGGTCCCGGAATAGTTCCGACACGGTTTCCACGATCTTTCTCCCTCCCGGGTGGAATATCAGGTGCCGGAGGTCGGTAATTTCAAGGCCGGACTGTGCCAGAAACGGTCCGAGAAACTGCTGGAAATTCCGGCCGATGGCGTGGGGCACATCCGGATCCAGGATCATCCGGAGTCCCCGGTTGGTCAGGTCAAAACCCATCAATCCGGTCGATTCCGGGAAATGATACATTCCTTCGGCGAGTATCCGCGGGCCGGCCTGCCCCGCTTCGTTGCTGAGCAGCACGCAGCTCGCCCCATCGCCGAAAATGGCGGCACTGATAATGTTCGCCATGGATCGGTCGTTGTGCTGGAAGGTCGCCGCAGGCGATTCCACAGCCAGGACTGCGGCCCGGCTCGCCGAGCCGGCTTGCAGGAAACGCCGGGCGTAAATCAGGCCGGAGACACCTCCAACGCAGCCCATTTCGGTAACCGGAAGACGAATGATATCGCCCCGAAGCCCCTGATCATCGATCAGGTAGGCATCCAGCGATGGGATCATGATGCCCGTACAACTAACTGTAATCAGAATATCCAGAGAATCCGGCTCCCAACCGGCCGCCTCCAGCGCTGCCTGAAGGGCACGGTTCCCGAGCTCCCTGGCCCCTGCCGCATACAGTCGGTTCTTCGCCTCAAAACTCGAGGGGGTAAATACCTCGGCGACATCCATAATCCCGTATCTGCGATCTACCCCGGCACCTTCAAAGATCTTCCTTGCCTTCCTTCGCAGCCGGTCCGGTTCGTCCCGGAGCCACTGGTCCAGATAGGGCAATATCTCGTCGGTAGTTCGGCTGAAAGCGGGCAGCGCCCGTTGGGCCGTAACGATCGATACGTCGTTCATAGCAATTTCTTTTTAGGTTCCAGTGTCCACAGGTACCGAAAGGCCCACCGCCATACCAGGCGGGTGCGCCCCAGGGGCAATCCTGCCGCCAAACGACTGAAATCCTTTCGCCTGAAGCCCCGCAGTATGGATATGCGCCCGTCGCTGCGGGCAATCGGCGACCTCATAAAAATAAGCCCAAAAAGCCAGAACAAATAATATGCTGCCGAATTCCTGTGCAAATCATTTACGACGATGGCCCTCGGGCCCTGAGAGAGCCAATGCGCCAACAGCTCCCGTATTTGGGTATCCGTAAAATGATGCAGGAACAGGTTGCAGATGACCAGGGTTCCTTCCGGGAATTCCGGCTGGTTCCGCAGGTCGCGCTGCCGGAAGGCGATTTCCGGATATCCGGCGGAAGCCTGCCGTGCCTGGTCCAGGGTCTTTGGGTTAAAGTCCCACCCCGTCAGGCGGCAGGGGATTTCTTCCCTTCGGCAGTGCCCCGCCAGGTAGCGAAGGAATTCCCCGTCCCCGCAGCCCACATCCAGCACGTGCACCGGGCCTGCCTTTTCCAGGCTGAGAAAAGGCCTGAGGCCTGCCAGGCTCGTGGCATGCCCACCAAGCAACCGGTTAACCCGTCGAATATCCGCGAGTGCCAGGGCCAGTCGGCCCTCATCGAGCTCCAGGTCGTCCATTTGTTCAGCGGCCTGGCTCCGCATTTTAAAGCGGCTCATGGATGAACGGGGGTTCCATGGGTTTTCGAAACAATAATCGGCAGCAACCCCGGGAAAGAACCGGCCATCCGCACAAGGACATCCGTCATTCGGGAACGCGTCAGGAGCCATTGCAATGCACGGCCGGATAACAACCGACCCCTGAAAGCGGTATCCCATTTCCCTGAATAATCTTCATTCGCCACCCCATTTCCGGGGCCTGGGACACCCGCCTGTTGTCCGAGTTGCCGGGCCAGCATCCTGCCCCCCAGGATAGCCATCGCCATACCATTGCCGGTTAAGGGGTGGATCAGCTGCGCAGCATCCCCGGCAAATAATACCTGGTTCCTGTGGCGCTTCTTGGCGTCAAAGGAGATCTGTGAAATGGCCAATGGACGTGAAAACAATGGTTTCGCCTCCCCTAACGCCTCCCGCAACCCGGGGTGTGCTGCAATAATTTCTTTTGCGCAGGTTTCCGGCGAATTAAAATCGGTGAATCGTTCCTGGCGGATCAGGAAACAAAAATTGAGGGTTCCGGTTTCCGTAACCGACAAACCGCCATACCCCCCGCGAAAAGTATAGAGCCCCACCTGGTCGGATGGATAATCGGCCTGGTAATGGTTTTTAATCGCCATCCATTGGGATTTTCTTCCAAAAAACGGCCGGTCTTGCTGCCGGTCCAGGTTGCTGCGCTTGCCCCAGGTGGCCAGGATGCGACCGGCCCGATAATTTCCTGCATCCGTACACAGCGAGCTGCCTGTTTCCCCGGGGTTGATTTCCCGAATGGTTTCAAACCGCAGGCGGACACCCAGCCCGGAAGCCGCCTCGCAGAGCCGGTGGTCCAGCGCATACCTGCTGATGCCCAGCCCCCCAAGCGGCAGATCGGCAAATACCGGCCTGCCTCTTTCGGACTGGAGCCGCAGGCGGGTAATCCGGGGGCCGTCCGACAGGTTTACCCCGATGGATTCCAGATACGGAAGTACTTCGGCCGACAGGTACTCCCCGCAAACTTTGTGGCGCGGGTAGGGATGCTTTTCAAAAACCGTAACGTCCCGCCCCATGCGCCTCAACTCGATGGCCGCAGTCAGGCCGGCCAGACCCCCTCCCGCAATGGCGATTTCCGTGAATTCCATTTTCTTAAGTTACGCGAAATCAAAAAAAATCCCGGCCGGAGCCGGGACTAATTTTATTTGGATTCAAATCGGGGAAGCTGGCGATCAGTTTCCGCCCGTTTCCTTCCGGGCCTCCTCCTTGAGGGCCTCACTGGCGATGATCCCCATTTCCACACGGCGGTTTTGGGCCTTGCCCTCCGCGGTGGAGTTGTCGGCACGGGGCTGGGTTTCCCCGTACCACCTAACCGTAAAGCGGTCCTTGTCTATCCCCTGGGCAACCAGGTAGTTGACCACAGACTCTGCCCGGCGCTGGCTGAGGCTCATATTGTAATCCTCCGGCCCGGCGCTGTCGGTATGTCCTTCCACCAGGATCACGGATTTCGGGTATTCCTTAAAAATCCCCGCCAGTTTGTTCAGGGTGGTTACCGAGGCGCCTTCAATAGCCGACTGGTTCGTGGCGAAGTGGACCCCCTGGTCCTGGGTGAAGGTGACATTGATCCCCTCCCCTACGCGTTTTACCTCCGCACCTGGAAGTTCTTCTTCTATTTTTTCGGCCTGCCGGTCCATCCGGTCCCCGATGTATCCGCCGGCAACTCCGCCGACTACCCCGCCAATGATGGCGCCGAGTACGGTATTGCCTTTGCCCACATTGTTGCCGACGACCCCGCCGATGACCGCGCCGCTACTGGCGCCGATTACAGCGCCTTTCTGTTTGTTGTTTGCATTTTTAACGGTATTGCAACCGAATACGAGCCCGAGGATCAGCACCCAGCCCGCCATGCGTATACGATAGGTTTTCATGGATTATTTTTTGATAAATTGATATACAACGCTCACAGGCTGGCCGTCTACCCGGACATTGGAGCGCATTTGCATTTCGGTGGCCGTCAGGTTTTCGATTGTCAGCCGGTACCCGTAGCCGCCCGAGATGTCCTTTCGGTTTTCGTCGATGAATTTGAACTGGAAGGTCGGGTTGTAGCTTTCAGGTTGCTCAATGACAGACCAACGGAAAAACCGGTCGCCCCCATTGCAGAGACTGCCGGACTCAATGGTATAGCGCCCCGTGCTGTTGTTGTCGCGGAAATACCATTCGCTGCCTTCATAGCATATGGCATCGGCATCGTCAAACAGGGTTGCCTTAAATGTCCCTTCGTTATTGGCGTAAACGATATCCGTGAGGGTCCATGTACCGCTTATCATGTTGCGTTTTTCCCGTACGGCTTTGGAAACGGAGCAGGATTGAATCCCCATTGCCGCCAGGAGTATCATTGGGAGTATGCGTTTCATAAATGATTGTTTTGTTCGAATATATACGGTCTAAGCCCGTTTCCGGACGTTGCCTATATCGAAAGATGCGCGAAATCCCGGTAGAAACTTTGCCCGATCCGCAGAATTGTGTCCCCGCTAAAATCGTAAAGGGGAAAGCGTGCCGCCGGTTACCCCGCCTCAGTAAGCAATCAGTTCTTCCAGGGCCCGGCGTAACCGCTCTTTTGGCAGGAAGCCCGCTTCCAGGTTACGGGCAAAAGGCACGGGGGTTTCCAGGGAAGCCACCCGGCGAACCGGCGCGTCCAGGTATTCAAAGCAATGTTCGCCTATCATGGCGGCAAGGTCCGAACATACACCGCCAAAGAGCGTGTCCTCCTGCAGGAGCAAGACCTTCCCGGTCCGGCGGACGGATTCAAATACCGTCCCGGTGTCCAGCGGACAGAGCGTCCGCAGGTCAATCAGGTCGGCATCGGTGACCCCCAGCGCATCCAGGGCTTCGATAGCCCAGTGCACCCCGGCGCCGTAGGTGATTACGCTCAGGCCCTCCCCTTCCCGTAAACGCGCTGCCTGCCCGAAAGGCATGGTGAAGTAATCCTGGGGCACATCCCCGTATAGCGACCGGTAGAGACCCTTGTGCTCAAAGAACAACACCGGATTCGGGTCCTCGATGGCCGTGGCGAGCAATCCCTTGGCGTCCGCCGGGAATGCCGGATAAGCAACTTTAAGGCCGGGGACTTTGGTAAACCAGGCCTCGTTGGTCTGGGAGTGAAACGGACCCGCCCCCACTCCGGCACCGCAGGGCATCCGGATCACCACATCTGCCGGTTCCCCCCAACGGTAATGCACCTTGGCCAGGTAATTGACAATCGGGTTGAACCCCGACGTGACAAAATCCGAGAACTGCATCTCGACCACCGCTTTCATACCCCCCAGGGAGAGCCCCATGGCCGTGGAGACGATACCCGATTCGCAAATGGGTGTGTTCCGGACCCGGTCTGTACCAAACTCCTCCGCAAACCCTTCCGTCACTTTAAAGACGCCACCGTATTCCGCAATGTCCTGCCCAAGGAGCACCAGGTTGTCGTGCCGCTGCATACTTTGCCTGAGTCCCTGAGAGACGGCATCTACCAAGCGGATATTATTTGCATTTAATCCTTTTTCAACTTGTTTAAATACAAATGGTTTAAACACATCATTTAACTCAATACTTTCATTGAATTCAACAGCGGGTTCTGCAAATGCCTCGTCCAAAGCGTTATCAATCTCCTCCTGAATTTCCTTTTTAATCCGCACCTCGCGAACTTCGCTGAGGATCCCGGACTCCCGAAGGAAGGCCGCGTAGTTTTCCAGCGGGTCCCGTTTCCCCCAATGCTCCATCATCTCCTCCGGGACGTAGCGCGTGCCGCTGGCTTCCTCGTGTCCGCGCATCCGGAAAGTTTTAAACTCCACCAGGACCGGACGGGGTTCCTTCCGCATACTGGCGCATAGTTCGCTGATTCTCGCGTAAACCTCCTGGATGTTGTTGCCGTCCAGAATATGCGATTCCATCCCGTAGCCGGCGCCCCGGTCGGCCAGGTTTTCGCAATTGTACTGCTCGGAAACAGGAGTGGACAGCCCGTACCCGTTGTTTTCTATGCAGAACAGCACCGGCAACCCCCATACCGACGCTATATTCAGGGCTTCGTGAAAATCCCCCTCGCTGGTGGCTCCTTCCCCCGTAAACACAGCCGTCACCCGACTGCGCCCCTGTAAAAGGTCCGACAGGGCAATCCCGTCGGCCACCCCCAGTTGCGGGCCCAGGTGGGAGATCATGCCGACAATCCGATGCTCCATACTCCCAAAATGGAAACTCCGGTCCCTGCCCTTGGTAAATCCGTTAGCCTTGCCCTGCCATTGGGCAAACAACCGATTCAGGGGTACGTCCCTGAAGGTAAACACCCCCAGGTTCCGGTGCATGGGAAGGATGAATTCCTCGGGCTTCAGGCTGGCCGCCACACCCACTGCAATGGCCTCCTGCCCGATGCCGCTGAACCATTTCGAAATCTTCCCCTGACGCAGCAGGATCAACATCTTTTCCTCAATCAGCCGGGGGCGCAACATTTCCCGGTAGAGTCTGAGCTGCATCTCGCGGGGCACCTGGAAGGATTCGTAGTCGAAAGCAAGCGGGGTCTTTTCCATAGGGTATGCAATGGGTATTTACCCACAAATCTACATATTCGCCGGCAGGATGGCCTATTATTTTATTAACTTTGGGCCAGTAAAAACGCAGCCTATGAACCAGATTCCCAGTGCCGACCTGCGCGACTTCATCTCCGGGGACCCCCAGCGCAAAAACGCCTTCGTCGAACAGCTCGGCGGGGCATTTGAAGACATTGGCTTTGTAGCGCTTAGCGGGCATTTCCTCTCGGAAGAGCTCGTGGAGGAGCTCTACAGTCAGGTGAAGAATTTCTTCAACCTGCCCCAGGAGGTCAAGGCCAAATACGAAATTGAGGGCATAGGAGGCCAGCGGGGGTATACCTCCTTTGGAAAAGAGCACGCCAAGGGGCGAAAAGCGGGCGACCTGAAAGAATTCTGGCATTTTGGGCAATACGTGGAGGACGACCCGGAGCTCGAAGCGGAATACCCGGATAATGTCTTGGTTGAAGAATTGCCGGAGTTTAACAAAGTGGGCCGGGAAGCCTACAAGATGCTTGAGAAAACCGCGCAGTATGTTTTACGGGCCCTTGCGCTCCGCCTGGAATTGCCCGAGAATTATTTTGACGAATTCATCCACAACGGGAATTCCATCCTGAGGCCCATCCACTACCCGCCCATCACGGAGGAACCCAAAGATGCCGTCCGGGCAGCGGCCCACGGGGATATCAACCTGATCACCCTGCTCATGGGCGCGCACGGCAAGGGCCTGCAGGTACAAAACCACAAGGGCGAATGGATCGACGCAATTGCCGCCCCGGACCAGCTGATGATCAATGTGGGCGATATGCTATCGCGCCTGACGAATAACCGGCTGAAATCGACGATCCACCGGGTGGTCAACCCGCCCCGGGAACTCTGGGGTACTTCCCGCTATTCCATCCCGTTTTTTATGCACCCCATCAGCACGATGCCCCTGGATTGCCTGGAGCACTGCATCGACGAGGAAAACCCGAAACGCTTTGAGGACATCACCGCGGGGGAATTCCTGCACGAACGGCTGGTGGAGCTCGGCTTGGTGAAAAAATAGCTGCACATGGACCTGCGAGATCAACTGAAAAACCTGTTTCCCGACCACGAACCGGAACCGGAATCGGAATCCGATTCGGGGAATCCCGACCCAAACCCCGTTTGGCTGCAGGAAGACCCCATCCGCTGTATTTACGAGAAGCGCCGCGGCAAGCCGGTAACGGTCCTTGAGGGCTATACGGGTGCCGATTCGGATTTCGCTTCCCTTACCCGGGAAATCAAGAAGCACCTGGGGGTTGGAGGCTCCTACAAGGACGACCGCATCCTCATACAGGGCGACTACCGGGACCAGATTATGCAACTTCTTAAAAGCAAAGGTTTTAACGTAAAGCGGGTAGGCGGATAATACGCCGGGTATCTGTTAATTAGTTTTGCTTTTTATCGACGAAGTATTACATTTACTCGATAGAACCGCAACCAAAACAGTCCGAAAATGAGTTCCCAATTGCACATTACCAACGGGGATAATTTCACCCAGCGATTACAAGAACTGAAGTTGAAGGGCGACATTATCACCTGGCGGGAGATGCTGTGCGAGGGGAAGACGGAGACCAATGTGGGCAGCGAAGCCTTTTGGAAAACCCGGTTTGAATTCCTCCACAAGAACTACAACGTCAGCAAATCCTGGTTCATCGAAAAAACGCTGAAGGAATACCGCTCGCTCTGCAACCACAAACAGCAGGACGAGATTATTTTGTGGTTTGAATACGACCTTTTTTGCCAGATCAACATGCTGGCGGTCATCAGCTGGCTGAAAACGCATCGGCGTCACGCCCGGATCACGCTGGCCTGCAGCGGCGACCAGGAATCCGACGGCAAGTACCACGGCCTTTCCGAATTGAGCGAGGAACAAATCCACAAACTCTTCGACAAACGGGTAGAACTCTCACAGGACGATATTGAATACGCGGACTACGTGTGGCAACTCTATTGCAGCGACAACCCGATCCGGCTGGAAAACCTGACGGATTTTGAGAATTACAAATTTGATTACCTGGAAAACAGCATCCTGGTCCACCTCAAGCGCTTCCCGACCATCAGCAACGGGCTTAACGAGTTGGAAAACCGGGTCCTCCAGGTAGTTGCCGAGGAGAAACCGAAAAGCAAGAAAGCCCTGATGAAGTCCCTGCTGACCAACCAGGGGTGGTATGGTTTCGGCGATTCTCAATACGAACGCATCCTATCCAGTCTCAAGCCGCTCTTTTCCTCTATCAGCCCTGCGCGGCTCAATAAAACCGGCAAGGACATCCTGGACCGGAAAACGAGTTATTACTCGATGATCCGCGATAGTGATGCCTACCTGGGCGGCGCCCTGAAATACAACTTCCTTTACAATTCGGATTCCGGGCGCATCCTAAAGCTCTGATATGTCCCTGGAGCCCTCCGAACTCATTTTGAATGCGGATCGCTCCGTCTACCACCTCAATCTACGGCCGGGGGATCTCGCCGAAACCATCATCCTGGTGGGCGATCCCGAACGGGTCCCTCAGGTCTCACGCCATTTTGATTCCGTTGAATTCTCCGTGTCCAAGCGCGAATTCACCACGCACACGGGCACGTTGGGCAAACAGCGCCTGAGTGTCGTTTCCACGGGCATCGGAACGGATAATATCGATATTGTCCTGAACGAAATCGACGCGCTTTTCAACATTGACTTTGAGACCCGGCAACCCAGGGCGACGACAACCCGCCTTCGCCTGGTCCGTATCGGTACCTCCGGGGCGCTGCAAAAGGATATTCCCGTGGATTCCTTCGTAATCAGCGAGTATGCCATCGGGTTTGACGGCTTGTTGCACTACTATGACAGCGAGCACTTGCAACGGGCAGATATCCAGTACCGCTTTCTGGAGGCGATGCAATGGTCTGTTATGAAAGCGGTGCCCTACGTGGTGACCCCCGATCCCGGGCTTACGGATTTATTGAGTACGTCGGAAGTCATCCGCGGGATGACGGCTACCAACCCGGGGTTTTACGCCCCCCAGGGCCGCAGGTTGCGCCTGCCCCTTCAACAACCGGACTGGTTGGCCCGGATGGCTGAGTTCCGGTTTGGGGACCTCCGGATTACCAATATGGAGATGGAAACAGCTGGCATCCTCGGGCTGGCCGGCTTGCTGGGCCACCAGGCCGCCTCCCTGAGCGCTATCCTGGCCAACCGGGCAAACGGGGAGTTCTCCGAAGACCCGTCACGGACTATCGACCGGTTGATCACCCGCACTTTGGAAATCCTGGTATAACTGGTATAAATTGGATTCTATGGAAAATTTGGCACGAATAGCCGGAGTCCCGGAACATTTCAACCTGCCCTGGCACCTCGCACTTCAGGACGGCGCCTTTGCCCGACAGGGCATCCGCCTCGAATGGACGGATGTGCCCCAGGGAACCGGGCGCATGTGCGCCATGCTCGAAGCAGGGGAGACAGATCTCGCCCTGATACTCACTGAAGGATTTGTCAAAGCGGCTTCCGGGGGGCTGGATGCCGTCATTGTCCAGGAATATGTGGGATCTCCGCTGCAATGGGGCATCCATGTGGGCAGTAAAAGCGATTTCCGGGAGGTCGGAGAGCTTCAAAACGGCCGGGCGGCCATCAGCCGGTACGGAAGTGGCAGCCACCTGATGGCTTATGTCCTTGCCGGGAACATGGGCTGGGATACGCAATCCATGGGTTTTGAGGTGGTCGATACCCTGGACGGGGCAGTTAGCGCCCTGTCTGCGGGGGAAGCCGATTATTTTATGTGGGAACGGTTTACCACCCAGCCCCTGGTCGATTCCGATGTGTTCCGGCGGGTCGGGGTCTGCCCAACCCCATGGCCTTGTTTTGTTTTGGTTGCCCGAGGCGAATATGCGCGTTCAAAGCCCGGGGTCCTGCAAACCCTGCTGCAGGTCATCAATAGTTACACCTCTCGCTTCAAAGCCATCCCGGATATCGACCAGACCCTGGCGCTCCGGTATGATCAGAAATTGAAGGATATACGTTCCTGGCTAAAAATCACCGAGTGGAGTCAGCAACAGGTTGGAGTACAAGTTCTTGATAATGTAATCAATACATTATTTGAATTAAACTTATTATCCAACAATATCAGGAAGGAGGATTTTTTATGGGAGCCCACCTCCGGGAATCCCAAATAAACCCTTTCTAGGCGGGGGATTTTCCCGGGATGCACGCCCGTAAAGGCGGCCTGCTCCTGCAGGAGCTCCAATCACCATTCGATTGGGCTCCTCCCCCCCGCTTCCAGCAATTCATTTGTTTTTCTGAAGTGGCCGTTGCCAAACCACAGCCCCCGATTGGCACTCAGCGGGGACGGGTGGCCCGAGGTAAGGATATGGTGTTTCGCCGCGTCGATCAGGGGCGCCTTGCGCTTGGCAAATCCGCCCCAGAGCAGGAACACCAGGTTGTCGCGATCTTCCGAAAGCCTGCTGATTACCGCATCGGTGAAAATTTCCCAGCCCTGTTTCTGGTGGCTTCCCGCCTTGTGGGCGCGAACGGTCAGGGTAGCGTTGAGCAACAACACCCCCTGTCGGGCCCACCGGCCAAGATCCCCGCTCTGCGGGCAGGGCTGCCCGAGATCCCGCTCAATTTCCCGGAATATATTCACCAAAGAAGGCGGATGGCTTACGCCCTCGCGAACTGAGAAGCACAGCCCGTTGGCCTGCCCCGGTCCGTGATAGGGGTCCTGACCGATGACAACCACTTTGACTGCATCGGGATCGCAGTGGGAGAAGGCTGCAAAGATCTCCGCCCCTTTCGGGTAACAAGTGTGCTCGTTGTATTCCCGACGGACAAAATCGGTGAGTTTCCGGAAATAGGGTTTCTCAAATTCCGGTTGCAAAAGCGGTTTCCAGGCCGGATTTATGCGTACTTCCATGAGGAATCAGTTGGTTTTTCAGGGAGACGGGGCTATTCGGCGAAGGTACAAAATACCCGGCGGAAGGCGGGCGGGCGCGCCGTCCTTTTCAGTAATTCGCCATTCCGCTTTTTACCGGCATTGACTACCTTTGCCAGGTTGCCTGTTACGATGAAGAAAATCACTGCAAAAACGCTTGAAGACCTGGAATTCCCGGAAATCCGGAAACAACTCGAGGCATTCTGCCATACGGGCCCCGGCAGGCAGGCGGCCCGGTCGGTTACCCCTTTCCGGGATGCCGGGCTCCTGCAGGATAGCCTGACTCGCGCCTCGGAATACCTGGCGTCGTTTGAAAACGACAACCAGATCCCGAATCACGGGTTTGAACCGGTAGACTCCTTCCTGGGGATGCTTAAGGTGGAAAACAGTTTACTGCCCATCGAGGCTTTCCGGCATATGTCCGATTTGGCTGGTTTGATACGGGACCACCAGCGGTTTTTTAAAAAGTTTGCAGACTATTACCCGTATCTGAACCAATGGGTTACCCGGGCGGAATTCCACGGGATAATCCCGGAGCGAATCGGCGGGGTGATTGACCGTTTCGGGGAAATCCGCGACGACGCCTCGGACAATCTGCGGGAGATCCGCCGGAAGATGGAACAGGCGCGGGCCGGAATCAACAAGAGTTTCAATTCCGCCCTGTCGCGCTACCAGCAAGCGGATTACCTGGACGAAATTCGGGAGTCGGTGGTCGAGAACCGGCGGGTACTCGCGGTGAAAGCGATGTACCGTCGCAAGGTAAAGGGCAATGTGCTTGGCACTTCCAAGACCGGCAGTATTGTCTATGTCGAACCGGAGGCTACCGAACGGCATAACCGGGAACTCCAATTGCTGGAACTCGACGAAAAGGATGAAATCCACAAAATCCTCCGGGCCCTGGGAGCCGATTTAAGGCCTTTTATTCCGGATCTGGCCACCTACCAGGATGTCATGACGGAAATCGATCTGACGGCAGCTAAGGCACGTTATGCGGCATCTTACGGGGGGATCCTCCCGGAGATCAATTCGGATCGGAAGCACTACCTCCGCGATGCCTACCACCCGTTGCTCCTGCTCAGCAACCGGAAACAGGGCCTGAAAACCTGGCCCCAGACCATCGGGATGCACCCGGAGAACCGGATTATCGTAATTTCCGGGCCGAATGCAGGCGGGAAGAGTATCACCCTGAAAACCATCGGACTCCTGCAGGTGATGCTGCAAAGCGGCCTGCTTATCCCCGTCCACGAGCGAAGTTCCTGCCGGCTCTACGATCAGGTGCTCACCGATATCGGCGACAACCAGTCTATCGAAAACCACCTGAGCACGTATTCCTACCGGTTGAAAAACATGAACCGCTTCCTGCGAAAATGCAATGCGGAAACCCTTTTCCTGATCGATGAGTTCGGCACGGGCAGCGACCCAGAACTCGGCGGCGCCCTGGCGGAAACCTTCCTGGAAACCTTCTACGAACGGGGCTCTTTTGGCGTGATCACCACGCACTACGCCAATTTAAAGGCATTGGCGGGGGAATTGCCACATGCCAGCAATGCAAACATGCTCTTTGACCGAAAAACCCTTGAGCCGGTATTCAGCCTGGAGGTGGGCCAGCCGGGGAGCTCCTTCACGTTTGAGGTAGCCCAGAAAAACGGCATCCCTTTCAGCCTGATCAACAAAGCCAAAAAGAAAGTATCCCGGGGCAAGGTGCGATTCGACGAGAGTATCGCCAAACTCCAGAAGGAACGCAGCAAAATGGCTAAGACCGGGGACCGGCTTCAGGAAGAAGAGAGCAAAGCGCGGGAGGAGGCCGAAAAGTTGGAGACCCTGAACAGCAAATTGAAGGAAAAACTCAGCAGCTACCAGGAGCTTTATGATTACCACCAGCGGATGATCCACCTGGGCACCCGGGTGGACAAGGCGGCCGAACGGTATTTCCGGGAGAAAAAGAAGCGCCCGCTTATCTCTGAGCTCTTGCGCATCGTGGAAACCGAGAACAGCAAGCGCAAAAAGCCATCGGCTGAATCCCGGGCCGAGATCAAAAAGAAAGAGCAGGCCAACCAACAGATTAAGAAGGAGATAAAGGAGATACGAAGCCAAAAGGCTGCGAAAAAGAAACAGGAAGAAAAGCGCAAAAAGTCCCGACCAAAGCCCGTGCTGAAGGTGGGCGACAGGGTGCGGCTGCTAGACGGCAAATCCGTGGGCAGTATTGACAGCATCGAGAAGGACAAAGCGATTGTCAACTACGGGATATTTACCACCAATGTGAGTGTGGACCAGTTGGAATTGGTGGAAAAAGGCAAGAAGGGGTGATACTGCATATGCAGCCGGGTAGCTTCATTTAATCTGTGGATATAAAGCGGCGATTTATCCTATTAGGGGTGCCCCTCCCCGCCCCTCATTCAAGATAATTTAGCCCTCCGCAAATTCCATGCAGCAGAAATCGCAAACCCCGACGTATCTTCGCGACATGGATTTCCCTGAAGGCAAAAAAATCATCCTGTTCGACGGTGTTTGCAACCTTTGCAACGCTGCGGTCCAGCGCATCATCCAGCGAGACAGGCAAGATGTTTTCCTGATGGCGCCGTTGCAGGGGCCAACAGCCCGGGAACTGACCCGGGAAAGGGGCATTGACACGGAACAGGTAGACTCCATCATCCTGATCGACCCCGGGGTAGCCTATTACATCAAATCCGACGCCGCTCTGGAAATTGCAAGGGACCTGAAGGGGTACCGCTGGCTGCCGTTCCTCACCGGCTGGATCCCGCGTGCGGTTCGCGACTGGGTTTACGACCTGGTGGCTCGCAACCGGTACGGCTGGTTCGGCAAACGGCAGGATTGCATGCTGCCCACCCCGGAAATAAAGGAAAAGTTCCTGGATTAATGGATGCATCGGGCCTTAACAGCCCAATGCCCCGTTATTTCAGGTTGTTAAGGATAAAGTCCAGTGTGGGATTGGTATTGCGCTTATCCCGAAAACTCAGGCAGTCGTGCGGCCCTTTCACGGCCAGGCCGATGTCCTGCAGGTAGGCAATCTGCTTTTCGAAATCCAGGGCAACCTTGCCGGTGAGCATCCGGTCCATGGATTCCTCCCGCAAATAGCGCTTATAGATCTTGCGCAACCCACTCAGGTAGAGCCGGTCTTTGGTGAAACCACCCCCCCGATGCGCCCTCAGCGTAATCGTAAATGCCGCATCCCGGTCCAGCTTATACTGGTTGTGGATCAGATCGAAGGTATCTGCAAAGCTGTAACCTTTACTTAAACTATCAGATGCTAATACCCTGTATGATATCTCTTTAAGTCTTTTTAAAGTAAGGGCGCCGCCCATGTATTCGCTGAAAACGGCCAGGCCTTCCTGGGTCTCCACGTTTTTGGGCAATCCATTGGAAAATATTTTCAGGGGTTGCGCCAGCCCGTTGAAAGTTGTGACCAGGTGCACCCCAATTTCATGGTGTGCCAGGGTGAGCAACTGGTTATCGCTGAACCGGGCGTTCCGCTTGATAAGCAGGCTGCGGCTGCTATTGCTCACCATGGCCTCCGCCGCAATATGCGTCGAGAACCGGATGTCCAGAGGAAAATCGTATTGCTTTGCGAATTTCTCAAAGTAGGCCCGGGCCGCTTCCGGGCTGTGCCGTTTTTCCATGTTCCCGAAAGCGGGTTCGTCTTCAAAATGCAGGATAAACCGGGCGTTTTCCACGTCTTTCTCCGTCGGCGTGCCGTAGACTCTCAGGGAATTGTAGTAGAACCGTTTTCCGTGCCCGATCGTTTCGATACACTGCACCATATTCGCGTAAAAGTAGATGACCTCCTTATACATGTCCCGGATCACGGGGTCCTCAATGCGATCCAGCCGATGGGAAAAAAAGAGGCGGTGCAGCTTATAGGGGTCGAACTTGAGTTTGGGATACTTAAATTGAGGCTCCTCCGTAAATTTCGATGCGAAAAACCGGTGTTTTTCCTTTTCCGTATTCAGCGGGTTGACGTACTGCAGCAATTCGATGCGCTTTACCAGGCGGTCCAGGTGGGTATCGATTTCCAGGACCCGGGCGTACTCTTGCTGCAGGTCGGGGTGTATTCGGGGTTCGGTCATAGGGATTTTCGGAATGCGGCGAGCTGCAAAGGTATTAATTCTTTCAATTGCCGGCGTACAGCCGCCACGACTTCCGGATAGAGGATGCCGCTTGTCTCGTCGCAATACACCTTGGCGATCTCGGTGGCGAGCACCAGGGTGTTTCCGAAGTTTCGGGTGATGAATTTCAGAAAGTATCCGTTGCCCTGAAAGGTATCGTTGATCCGGGCGGTGGAGGGGATCGCGTGGGGCAATACGATATCCGCCAGTTTTGCCCGCCAGGCCTCGGCCAGGTGTCCAAAACGCGCATTGTCGATATTGCGGGTCCCCAGGTTCCAGGTGGGTACCTCCCGCTGCCAGCGACGGTAATTATAGCTGTGCATGTCGATGACCAGAACGGCGCCGTGCAGGGACTCCAGCTTGCCGACCAGGGCATGGACTACCTGGTAAAAGGCCTGATGTTTTCCCAGGCTGAGCTGATGCTCCCTCCCGGGAAGGGGTCGCTTCCACAGGGGTTTGCCCCAGGCGTCCTCGTAAATAGCAGACTCCGGCGGGCGGTTCAGGTCGTATTCAAACCGGCTGTCACAGCCCGCCAGGACTATCGGGTGGTCGGCTACCATGTCGCGGGTACAGGGGTCCTCCTCATACCATCGCTCGTATTCCGTATGTGTGCAGATACCCCATAGTGCTTTGCGGAACTGGTGCCCGTCGTGGACAGCCCCGCACACCAGGGGGGCGTACTCTTCGATTTTCAGCCGGAAGGAATAGTCATCGGCTACGGCTTCAAAGGGTTCTCCCCGTTCAATGCGGCGGAGCATCTCCGCCACCGGGAGCCTAAGCATCGTCAACCTCTTTACGCAGGCGGGAACGGCGGTCAAAGGCCTTCAACTTGTCCATCACCTTGCTTTCAATAAAATCGATAACCTTGGTCTGCACCTTGGTTTTATAAGCCTTGTTGATGTAGGTAATCCCGCCCGGGGACATCACATTCACCTCTACCAGCTTCCCGCCGATCACGTCGATCCCCACAAAATAGAGCCCGTCGCTGACCAGCCTTGGGCCAATCTGCTTGCAAAGCGCCTTTTCCTGTTTGGTCAGCGTGTGCTTGGCCACGGAACCCCCTGCGGAAACATTCGAACGGTGGTCGCCGGAGCCCGGGATGCGGCGCATGGCGCCAATTGGCTCCCCATTGAGGAGCAGGATCCGGATATCCCCCTGGTCGGCCCCTTCGATGTACTCCTGGAGGATGACGTAATTTGAAGTGCCGTCCGAATTGGTGATGTAGAAATCCAACAGCGAATTGATGTTGGACATGGCCGACTTTTCAATGAGAATCACCCCGGAACCCCCGTATCCGTTAAGCGGCTTCAGGATCATCCGGTCGGATTCCGATTCTTTGATCTGCCGGATCAGGTAATTTTTGTTTTTGGATACGTGCGTATTGGGTATGATGTTGCTGTGCGTATCGCCAAACGCTGCCGTATACAGCTTGTTGTTGGCCTCCCGCAACCCCCGGAGGGAATTGACGATAAACACATCGTCCTTTACCGAGTCCAGGAAGTTGAGCATGAGTGGGTCCAGGGGTGGGTTGGCACGCATGAATATCACGTCGAATCCGGCCAGAGGAAGCATCTCCTCCCGGGTAGTCGCCTTCTTGTAGAAGGCTTTCAAATTACCGGGTATCTTTTCCATCCGGTTGATCACCGTACAGAACGCGCTGGTGACGCTGTTCCGGATGGTGAGGTTGGCCGGGGTACAAACAGCCACCCCGTGGTTGCGCCGCACGCATTCGTGGATGAGCGCCAGGCTCGTATCGTTGTCCGGGTCGATTTCTTCCCAGGGATACATCAGGAAACAGATATTCATATTGCGCATTTTTCGTTAAGCATTCTCCGCCAGAACTGAAACCGGCCGGACTCCGGTGGCTCAGCGAACTTCGTCCAGGTGATCGTCCCAGTTTTTGACCTTGGGTTTCCCGAGTTTCCCCACCGATTTGGCTACCATCATGGAAACCGTGGCATCCCCGGTAACGTTGACTACTGTACGGAGCATGTCCAGCGGCCGGTCGACGGCGAATATCAGCGCCAGGCCAATGGCCAGTTTGTCTGCGGGGAAATTGATGGACTCCAGGACAATCACCAGCATCACCATCCCGGCGCCAGGCACGGCGGCGGATCCGATGGAGGCCAGCAACGCGGTAAGGATGATGGTCAGTTGCCCGGCAAGGCTCAGCTCAAAACCGAGCGCCTGGGAGATGAAAACGGCCGCAACCCCCTGGTACAGGCTGGTCCCGTCCATGTTGATGGTGGCACCTACGGGCAGCACAAAACTCGAGACCTCCTTATCCACCCCGATATGTTCTTCCACCCGCTCCATGGTAACCGGCAGGGTGGCCGCGCTGGAACTCGTGGAGAAGGCTAGCAATTGGGCGGGGCTGATCTTCTTCAGGAAGGTCCATGGGTTGTAGCGGGTAAAGGTAGCGACCACGAGGCTGTAGAAGACGATCATCAGGAAGAGCCCGAGGACAACCACTCCGGCGTACTTGAGCAGTGCCAGGAGCAGATCCGGATCTCCCGAGGAGACCACCACGTTGGCAAGGAGCGCAAAGACGGCTACCGGTGCCGTCAGCATGATCAGGTCCACCATTTTGAGGACCACTTCGTTCAGGGCGTCAAAAAACTTTTTCAATGGCTCGGCATCCTTCTCCCCGATAAGCAGCATACTGATCCCCAGGAAAATGGTAAAGAAAATCACCTGCAGCATGAGCGCATTGTCGCTCAGGGCCTGAAAAGCGTTGTCGGGCACCATATCCACAAGGAACTGCAGGGGTCCGCTCTCCCGCTGCCGGCTCGCTTCCTCCAGTTTGGATGTAACCCCGGCATCCGAGGCGTAGGTTTGCTCGAGCTGGGCGATGGTTTCCTCTGAAATGCCGTTCCCGGGCTTCATGATATTGACCAGGATCAGACCGATACTGATGGCCACCACTGTGGTCACGATATAAATCCCGATGGTCCGCAGGCCGATATTCCGGAAACTGGAGATGTCCTTCAGGTCGGAAATCCCCTTGACCAGGGAGGCCAGGATCAGCGGTATGGCAATGAGTTTGAGGAGTTTGACAAATATTGTCCCGAAGGGGTTGATCCAGTCCTGGACAAATTCGGCCCCCCAGTCCGGGTAAGTCATTACAAATCCGAAAACGATACCCAGCAACATCCCGATCAGGATTTGCCAGTGCAGGTCGAGCTTCCTCATATAGGTTATTTGGTTTGAGCCCGGAAGATACTATTTATGCGGGAATCCCCCCAAATTCAGGCTTTCAGATTTGGGAGAGCCGGGCCAGCAGCGACATGTCCGCGAGGACCAGGGCTGCCATGGCCTCCACAATAGGGACGGCCCGCGGGACGACGCACGGGTCGTGCCTTCCCTTCCCCTGGACGGTGACCTCCCGGCCTTCTTTGTCGATGGTGTCGTAGGATTGCAGCAGGGTGGCCACCGGCTTAAAGGCCACACGGAAATAGATATCCATGCCGTTGCTGATTCCGCCCTGTACACCCCCGCTGTGATTTGTCCGGGTACTGCCGTCCGGGTTAAAGGCGTCATTGTGCTCGCTGCCCCGCATGGTGACGCCCTGGAAGCCGCTGCCGTATTCAAAGCCCTTCACCGCGTTGATCGAAAGCATGGCCCCGCCCAGGCAGGCGTGCAGTTTATCAAAAACGGGCTCCCCCCACCCGGCGGGCACGCCCCGGATGACGCAACTGACCACCCCGCCTATCGTATCCCCGGATTTACGGACCTCCCGGATATGCGCTTCCATTTGGGATGCCATTTCCGGATCCGGGCAGCGGACCGGGTTGTTTTCGGCCTCCTCCAGGTTTAATTCCCCATACGGGGTATCCAGGGCCATGGTTCCCACCTGGGAAACATAAGCCTGGATCGATACATCCCCCAGGAGCTGTTTGGCAATCGCCCCGGCCACCACCCGGCAAACCGTTTCCCGGGCGGAACTGCGCCCGCCACCGCGGTAATCCCGCTTGCCGTATTTCTGATCGTAGGTATAATCCGCATGGGAGGGCCGGTATGTACCGGCGATGTGACTGTAATCTTTTGATTTCTGATCGGCATTGGGAATCAGAAAACCGATGGGGGTCCCGGTGGTTTCCCCCTCGAATATCCCCGAGTAAAACTGCACCTGGTCGGACTCCTTGCGTTGGGTAACAATGGCGGACTGCCCGGGCCTGCGTCGGTCCAGGTCTTTCTGGATGGCCTCCAGGTCGATTTTCAAACCGGCCGGGCAACCGTCGATTACCCCGCCCAATCCTTTACCGTGTGACTCCCCGAAGGTGGTGAGCCTGAAAACCGTACCAAAGCTGTTTCCTGCCATTGTAGTGTAATTTGGACGCGGGGCACCCGATTCCGGATGGAATGGGACGTCGGATTCCCGGGATTTAACAAGCCCCAAAGTTACTTCTTAACACCTTGCGAACCAAAGGGCATCGAATAATAGTCGCTTAAACTCAAAAGCGGCTTGCCTTACGTAAACTTAACCTTGGGGAAGGGAAGAATTCATCTACGGGATTTCCGTTTATATACCGGACGTCATAATTTTGACCCCAAATACCTGAACTCCATTGAAAAAGCGCAAGCCGCATATAGTAGTCCTTTCGGATGTCCACCTGGGGACCCGGGAATGCCAGGCCGACTCCCTGCTCGCCTACCTGAGCAGTATTCGCCCGGCAACCCTGGTTTTAAACGGGGATATTTTCGATTTCGAGCGGTTCGACAAGGCGTACTTCCCTCCCTCCCACTTCAAGGTGCTTAAGAAAATCCTCGGACTGGCTGCCTCGGGTACCACTGTGTATTATCTGACCGGGAACCGGGACCAGGTCTTCCGGAAGTTTACCGGGACCACCCTGGGGAACCTGCAGATCCGGGATAAACTCCTGCTCAACCTGGACGGCCGCAAAACCTGGATCTTTCACGGAGATATCTGCGACCTGGCGGGTACGCAAACCAAGTGGGTCGTCCGCCTGGGCGCATTGGGTTACCGGCTGTTGTTCCTTGCCAACCGGGGCTTCAACCGGGTGCGCCGCCTGACAGGCCGCGGGCCTTATTCCCTGGCACGTCGCGCCGGGCAAAACCGGGCTGCTGCCGGACACCGGGAACGCTTTGAAAAATCTGTCGTAGACCTGGCCCTGGAAAACCGCTACGACACGGTGATATGCGGACATATCCACCATCCGAAGAAAGCGTGGAGAGAGACCCCAAAAGGAAATTGTCTCTATCTGAATTCCGGGGATTGGGTGGAGAGCCTGACGGCCCTCGAATACCATTTCAAGCGCTGGAAACTCTACAAATACCAGGAAGACAAGCTCCTCCCTTTCTTTGCTGACGAAGAACTCAAAGGGATGGACATGAACCAGCTCATCTCCAGTATTCTGGAGATTACCGAAACCAAAAAAGACGAGAAAACCACAGACGGTTCAGGCGATTAACGCCTCCTTAAGCAGTGTTACCGGATGTTCGGCCCGCCGGCCTGTTCCGTCGTAGATCTGATGCCGGCAGCTCGTCCCGTTGGCCGCCAATAATACGGTATCCTCCGATTTCCGGATAGCCGGGAAAAGCCGCAGCTCGCCCACCGCCATACTCACCCCGTAGTGCTCTTTTTCGTATCCGAATGAGCCCGCCATCCCACAGCAGCCCGAAGGAATTATGGATACCCGGTAATTTTCCGGCAGGTTCAATATGTCGAAGGTGATCTTTTGATCCGAAAGCGCTTTCTGGTAGCAGTGGTTGTGGATCTTCACCTCCCGGAATTCACGGGTAAACCGGTCGCTTCCAATGCGGCCTTCCCGAGCCTCGCCCGCCAGGAATTCCTCAATAAGGAAGGCGTTCCCCGCTATCCGGCTGGCGGTTTCGGGCGGCAGCCCCATACGCTTGTATTCGTCCCGGAAGGTAAGGATCGCCGACGGCTCGAGCCCCAATAGCGGAATTCCTTTTTCAGTCAGGGCGGACAGGGCGAAACTGTTTCTCCGGGCAAGGCGCTGGGCTTGTTCCAGAAACCCCTTGGAGATAAACGTTCGGCCGCTTTCCGCAAAAAACAGTTCTACCCGGTATCCCAGGCGTGTCAGTAATTCCACGGCGTCTTTCCCCTGCCGCGTATCCAGGTAACGGGTAAACTCGTCAATGTACAGGGCTACCGGGCGGCCTTCAGGTCGGTATTCGGCCTGCAGCCGTCGCAGGTGGCCGTCAAAATCGGCGCGGCCAACGGGCGGCAGGGTCCGCTCCGGGGCCACCCCCGCAAGGCGCTTTAGAGCCCGGCCCACGGCATTGTTCCCCGTCAGGGCATTGGCCAGGCCGGCCACCCGGCTGTTCAGGGCGTTTATCCGGGTGTTGTAGGCAAATAGCCGGTTGCGGAGCGAAAAGCCGTTGGCCTTCTGGTACTGATAGCTGAATTCCGCCTTCAGTGTGGCCACATCCACGTTGCTCGGACACTCCCGGGCACAGGCCTTGCAGCTCAGGCAAAGATCAAACACTTCCTTGAGTTCCGGCCGGTTAAAACCGTTGTTTCCCGGGTATTGGGTAAGCATTTCCCGCAGCGTATTGGCCCGGCCGCGTGTTGTATCGGACTCCCGGCGGGTGGCCTGGTAACTCGGGCACATGGCTCCGGCCATCGTATGCGACTTCCTGCAGTCCCCGCTGCCATTGCATTTTTCGGCGGCGCGTAATATTCCCTGGCTGTCCGAAAAATCGAGAAGTGTACCGGGTTCGGGTTCCTCACGGTCCGGCTCGTAACGCAGGGAGCGATCCATAGGAAACGCGTCGACGATTTTCCCGGGGTTGAAAACGCCTTTTGGGTCAAAGGCCGTTTTGATTCGCCGCAGCAACTGGTAATTTTCCTCCCCGATCATCATCGGGATAAATTCCGCACGGACTATCCCGTCACCGTGTTCCCCGCTGAAGGAGCCCCGGTACTTTTTGGTCAGTCGGGCCACGTCTGTGGTGATTGAGCGAAAAAGGGCCACGTCCGCCGATTTTTTGAGGTCCAGGATGGGCCGGAGGTGAAGCTCTCCTGCCCCCGCATGGGCGTAATACACGGCCTGTTGCCCGTAGCCCTCCATGATTTTCGTGAATTCCCCGATAAAATCCCTGAGGTCCGGCAGGGCAACAGCCGTGTCTTCGATACACGCAACGGCTTTATGGTCGCCCACCATATTTCCCAGCAACCCAAGCCCCGCCTTGCGCAAATCAACAGCTTTGCGGATATCATCCCCGTACAGGACGGGAACCGCATAGGCCCTCCCGGCGGTTTTCAGGGTCTCTTGCAGGGCGCGTATCCGCGTTTCCAGGGCATCGGCATCCCCGGCCCGCACTTCGAGCATGAGCAGGGCCGCCGGGTCGCCCTCCACAAAGAAGCGGTTTTCGCTTTGTTCCCGATTGTTCCGTGTGCAATCCAGGATCACTTTGTCCATCATCTCGCAGAGATGCAGGTCGTGCGTCATGGCCGGCACCACGTCCGACAGGCTGTCATCGAGCGTACGGTAATGCGGCACAAGCATAGCGGAAACACCTGGGGGCAGTGGGTCCAGCCGGAGGGTAATCTCCGTGGTAAATGCCAGCGTCCCCTCGCTCCCGCTGAGGATTTTCGCCAGGTTAAAGGGCGCATCGGACCGTCCGAAAACGGCGGTATCCAACAGCGCGTCCACTGCGTAGCCCGTATTCCTGCGGTGGATGTCGGGATGCGGAAATTCTCGAACTATTTCATTTTGTATCTCCTTATTGGATAGCTCCTTATGGATCTCCTTGTAAATATTTGCTTCAAGTGTTTCGCCCTGGGCTTTCTCGTGGAATTCCCGTGGGTTGAGATCCCGGACGTCTATTTCGCTCCCATCGGATAACAGTGCGGTAAGGGCAACGACTTTATCACGCGTCACGCCATATTGAATGGAGGTCGTACCGCTGGAATTATTTCCGACCATCCCCCCGATCATACAGCGGTTGGAGGTAGAGGTGTTTGGCCCGAAAAACAGGCCGTGGGGCCTCAGGAAGTCATTGAGTTCGTCCCGGACCACCCCCGGTTGCACGCGGACGGTGCGCTCTTCCGCATTGAGCTCCAGAATTTCCGTCATGTGGCGGGATACGTCCACAACGATTCCCGGCCCCACGCATTGTCCGGCCAGGGAAGTACCGGCCGTCCGGGGTATTAAACCAACCCCGTGGGCCCTGGCAAAACGGATCAGCTTTGCGATATCCGAGGAATCCCTGGGAAAAGCCACAGCCAGGGGCTTCATGCGGTAAACCGAGGCATCCGTTGCATAGAGGGCCTGGTGCAGTTCGTCCCAATGCAGCGTCCCTCCGAGCGACTGCGCAAGTTGTTTGAGTTCAGAAATCTCCAATCCGGGCAATTTTTGACGTCTAAATTAAGTTTTTATTAACGGAAGGCCACCTGAGATGGCCTATTTTTGGCAGCAAAATAAAACCGAATTGTATGAAAGTGTTACGAATTCTAACGATTTTTTCCGTTCTGCTTACGACCGGGCTGAGTGCCCAGAGTATTTCGGACCACGCACTCGGATTGCGGCTGGGTGACAGCGACGGTTTCGGGGCGGAAATCTCCTACCAGAAATCCATCGCCCGATCCAACCGGGTAGAGGTGGATCTGGGATGGCGCGATTCCCGGAACTTCGACGCATTTAAACTCACCGGCATCTACCAGTGGGTACGTATACTGGATGGCAACTTCAACTGGTATTACGGGGTTGGCGGGGGCCTTGGGAGCGTGGATTTCGATCCGGGTTTCCCTGTGGATGACGATGGGGGCCTGTTCCTTTTTGCCGCCGGCGACATCGGTATCGAATACAATTTCGACATTCCGCTGCTCCTCTCCCTGGATTTCCGGCCGGAACTCGGGCTGACGGGCTACGATGGGTTTTCGGATAATTTTGATTTCGATATCGCACTGGGAATCCGATACCAATTCTGATAACCGTACAACGACCTGAAAACCCTTGACATAAGCTTTTGTTAAGGGTTTTTTTATTCCTGACCGACTGCCTACCTTTGGGCTTCAATTTGTGAAAAAATGAAGAAAACGCTATTGATTATCGCATGTGGACTGGCCATTGCGGCCTGTAATGACGGGGGCTCGGAAGGTTTCCGAATTGAAGGGAGCTTGGAGGGAGACCTCGCAGACGGAACCCAGGTGATCCTGCGAAAAAGCGATGAAAATATGCAACCGGTGGATGTGGATACGGCTACCCTGGATGCCGGCCGTTTTTCCTTTGCCGGGACAGCCGATCAACCGGAATTGTACTACCTCTTTGTCAAAGGGGTTCGCGGGGGCATCCCGCTAATCCTCGAGAATGGGACCATCGATGTTCGGGCGCACAAAGACAGCCTGCAGGCAGCCGAACTGAGCGGGACTCCCCAGAACGATGCCTATGCAGCTTATATACAGGGCGCACGGGAAAAATCCCGGCAACGGCTCTCGATGAATGAGGATATGCGTAAAGCGGTGATGGAAAAAGACACGGTGATGATTGAGTCGCTGCGGGACGAATATTTTGAATTGCTGGACCGCATGACGCAGTACGAGAAGGATTTTGTTCGAGAAAACCCGGATGCCCTGATCTCCGCACTGGTCTTAAACCGGATGCTCCAGAGCAATGCCGTTCCCGTGGCCGAGGTGGAGGAACTCTACCGGACCCTCTCAGAGGAGATCCGGGAAACCACGCACGGATCGGGTATATCCGAAAAACTGGAATCTGCAAAGCGCACCGCCATCGGGGCAAAAGCGCCCGCTTTTTCCGCCCCGACCCCGGACGGTGACCCGCTTGCCCTGAGCGAAGCCCTCGGGAAGGTAACCCTGGTGGATTTCTGGGCTGCCTGGTGCCGTCCCTGCAGGGCGGAGAACCCGAATATCGTCCGGGTTTACAACAAATACAAGGATAAGGGCTTCAAGGTACTGGGGGTTTCCCTGGACCGCAATGCGGAAGACTGGAAACAGGCCATTGCCGATGATAACCTGGACTGGCAGCACGTGTCTAACGTCCGGTACTTCGATGAAATTGCCGAACTCTACAACGTGAGCGCCATCCCGGCCAGTTTTATCCTGGATGAAAACGGGGTGATCGTAGCCAAAAACCTCCGGGGAGACGCACTCGAAGAGAAAGTAGCCGAGTTGCTACCCTAGTACTCCGGTAAATCCTAGAATACCCCGCGTACATCCCGGAAGGTACCGGTAACGGTTGCGTTGCCCTTCTGAACAACCTGTCCGAAAACATCCAGGACAGATTCGGTCCCGAGGAATTCTACGCTGGCACCGTCTTCCAGGATGAGGTCTCCGTAGATGGTGACATCCCCTTCAATCACCAGGACACTGCCTTCGCCTACGGTGATATCGCGCTTTCGGTAAAACTTGCCGACGGCCAGGGTGCCGTATAGGCTCATCGAGGCGTCTGCCGCAATTTCCACGTCGTTATTGACCGTCCAGGAACCGCAAAGCAGGAGTTCCCCGAAGACATCGATGGTATTGAGTCGCTTTTGCCCGCTGTATGCCTCAGAGGTACCCGAAGCGATTTCCATCCTGGAAGAACCCCGGTATTTATCGAGTCCCTCACACCGGCTTTCCAGGCTCTCGCTGGGCCGGTTGAGTTTGATGATCTGTAGCCCGCCTTCCCCGGTGGCCGCAAAGGCGTAATCGCCCTGGGAAGCCACATAGTTGACGGAACCGTCCAGTTCCACAATGCCCACCAGGTCGGCGCCGTTCGCGTCTTCCTCCGAAATGCAGAGACCGGCACCCCCGTTGGCCATGAATATGACGGCCTCGTTGGATACCACTGCATTGGTAACCACGGCATCGGCTTCCACCCCGTCCGGGTGAATCGGGATGGGAAGATATTCCAGAAGTTCCCCGCTTCCCAGATCGTACAGGCCGGTTCCGCGGTCCGCCTCGGCAACCAGGAGCGTCCCGTCCCCCACAGTCAGTGTTTTCTTGGTGGCCTCACCCAAATCTGTGGTAACCGCCACCACGGAGTTTTCCGTGAGGTCCGTATTCCAAAGGCGCACCCCGGTACCCGCATCCAGTACCGCAATTCCCGTAGGCGTGGCCGCCACGGAACGGGCGTCCGCCACGAAGGCTTCGTCCAGGATCGTCAGGTCGGTGGGATTGTAGGCTGTAATACTGCCTTCCTTGCCGCTGCTCACCAGGATCCGGTCGGCCAGCACCAACACATCGGTGGCGTTATAGCCCTGTTGGAAGCCATAGGTGACGGCATCCGTGGAAAGCGTCCCGTTGCTCGCCGGAATACGCGCCACAAACGAGTTGGCTGTGGCCGTGGCCGAGGTTTCGGCATCTACCCCGCCGACGATATAGAGATAGCCGTTGGCGTACGCCAGGGAATTGATATCGGCGTTCAGGTAAAAAAGCCGAGCAGTTACCCGCGGGTTATGGGGGTCGGAGATGTTCACCACATCCACAGCACCCGAATAGGTTTCCCCGACAGTATTGTAGGCTACATACGCAAACGCGCCATCCAGGTCCACATGGGAAGCGGTCAAATTGTCCCCGGCCTGGTAGGATGGAGGGGAAACGGACGCGATAAGCGTCAACGGGTAGTCCCCGGCCTCATCCGGAGCCTTGCCGCTGGCGTTGTTTTCTTCATAGATCCCCAGCACGCCGGCCTGGCTGTAGCTGATGGCTGCCGCAAGCGCATTGGGGTTGGTCTCCAGTACGAGGTCGTCCTGGAGGTTGTCCTGATAAATAGTCGTTTGGTCGCTGCACCCGGCCAGGAGTGCAAGGGTGCATATGGCCCATACCACATGTTTCATAAAGTAGGTCTTTTTAAGGCTTTGGGTATGTCCCTAACGCCGGGAAGACCGGAATCGTATAAAACAGGGGGGATTTTAGCTGTCTGGCGGGATTCCCGTAGGGGAATTCCTAAATCTTTCCGAGTTTCTGGAGGATAAAGAGCAAAACGATGGGGAGTGCCAGCAGGATGACCATGGTGGGGTGGCTTGTGATAATATCCGGCTTGAACAGGAGCGTAATGACGTACCCGCCAACCGCACCCCCAAAGTGCGCCGTATGCCCGATATTCCCCAGGCGGCTTTTCATGCCGTAGATGGAATACAACAGGTAGGCTATCCCCAGGATATAGGCAGGCAGCGGGATCGGGATAAACATCAGGGCAAGGCGCATCTCGGGTTCCAGCAGGATGGCCGCGTAAAGTACGCCCGTCACCGCACCGCTGGCGCCCACGGCGCTGTAAAAAGGTTCGTCCCGGTGAAAATACATGGCCAGCAGGCTCCCGGCCAGTAAACTTACCAGGTAGGTGATCAGAAACCGGGAGGGCCCGAACCAGTCGATAACCACATCGGCAAAAAAATACAGGGTGAACATGTTCACAAAAAGGTGGGCCACATCCACGTGCAGGAAACCCGAAGTAATGGTCCGCTCCCGCTGACCCGCCCGTATAGCGCTGATGTTGAACTTATACCGGTCAAAGAACTGCAAATCGTTGAAGCCTTTGATACTCACCAGGATATTGGCGGCAATCAGGATGATGGTAGCCAGGTGTAAATTCATGCGGGGCCCTTATTTTTGGGGCCAAATATAGCTATATTTGCCCATATTCCTGATCATGCAACGAGCCGTTTATCTGGTAGCCTACCCCCTACTCTGGCTGGTGGCGCGGTTGCCCTTCCCGCTTCTCTACCTGTTATCCGACGGAGTATTCTTCCTCCTGTTCCACGCCGTGCGGTACCGCCGGCAGGTTGTTCGCGCAAACCTCGCCCTGGTTTTCCCGGACCGGCCGGAATCCGAGCGCCGGACCATTGAACGACGTTTCTATGCCCACATGTGCGATATGTTCCTGGAAATGATCAAGACACTGGCTATTTCCGAACGGGAAATGCAGAGAAGGTTTCAGATCGACAACCTGGAAATCCTGCATCAACTGGAACGGCAAAACCGGATCGTCATCCTCTTGATGCCCCATTACGCCAGTTGGGAATGGGCCCTGTCTCTGGACTCCCATATCCGTTCCCGGGGGTACGGGGTGTATCAGCCCCTGGGCAACCCGTATTTCGATAAACTCGTCCGCCGGATCCGCGCCAAATGGGGTACCACCCTGATCCCGACCCGGGAGACGCGGAAGGGAGTGGCTGAAATTGTTCGGCAGCGGGAACTCGCCACCATCGGCTTTATCAGCGACCAGTCACCGATGGTCAAAAAGGCGGTGCATTGGGGGGACTTCATGGGAATTACGGTGCCCATGCACACCGGGGCGGAGGAACTCTGTAAAAAGCACGACCTGCCGGCCGTATACCTGAAAGTGCGCAAGACGGGCCGGGGTTTTTACCGGAGTGAGATCATCCTGCTGTCAGACGACCCGCAATCGGTGCCGGACTTCGGTATTACCGATGCCTTTTTCCGGGAGGTTGAGCGTTCCATCCTTGAAGCCCCCGAATATTATTTCTGGACCCACAAGCGGTGGAAGCACCGCAACAAGCGACCAAAACACCTCCCGGCCCGGCCAAAGGAAGTGACCTCGGGTTCCTGACGAAGAAACTTCAGAATCTTAAAGCCCCGCCAGGGCGCGGATCTGCCCGATGATTTTTCCCGCCAGGTTGTCGGCGGCCTCCTGGCTGGAGGCTTCTGTGTAAATCCGGATAATCGGCTCGGTATTGGACTTTCTCAGGTGAACCCAGCAGTCCGAAAAATCAATTTTCACCCCGTCGATGGTGTGGAGTTCCTCGGTCTCGTATTTTTTGGCCATTCCCCGGAGGATGGCATCCACGTCCAGGTCCGGGGTCAGTTGAATCTTGTTTTTGCTCATAAAATAGGCCGGGTAGGATTTCCTCAGCTCGCTTACCGAAACGCCGCGTTCGGACAGCAGCATCAGGAAGAGGGCGGTCCCCACCAGGGCATCCCTGCCGTAGTGGCTGGCCGGGTAAATTACCCCCCCGTTGCCTTCGCCCCCGATTACGGCCTTTGTTTCCTTCATGGCTTCCACTACGTTGACTTCCCCCACGGCGGCTGCCGTATAACGCCCCCCATGGGACAGGGTTATATCACGCAGCGCCCGGGTGGATGACAGGTTGGATACCGTATTCCCGGGGTTCTTGCCCAGGATATAGTCTGCACAGGCCACCAGGGTATACTCCTCTCCAAACATGTTGCCCTGCTCGTCGATAAACGCCAATCGGTCCACATCCGGGTCCACCACAATCCCCAGGTGGGCCTGCTCCTCCACCACTTTTTTGCAGATGTCCCCCAGGTGCTCCCTGAGGGGCTCCGGGTTGTGGGGAAACTCCCCGGTGGGATCGCAGTATAATTTCACGACTTCCACGCCAAGCGCTTCCAGCAGTTTGGGGATGGCGATTCCCCCGGAAGAATTCACCCCGTCCACTACCACGCGGAAATTCATTTTCCGGATCGCATCGGCATCCACCCATTCCAGGGCGAGCACCTCGTCCACATGGATGTCCAGGTAAGCGTCGTTGATTGTCCGTTGACCGAGCTCGTCCACCCCGGCAAAATCAAAATCCTCCGATTCGGCGAGCTTCAGGATTTCCGTACCCGCTTCCGCATCCAGAAATTCCCCTTTGTCATTGAGCAACTTCAGGGCATTCCACTCCTTGGGGTTATGGCTGGCAGTCAGGATGATCCCCCCATCGGCTTTTTCCATAGGTACTGCCAGTTCGACGGTGGGCGTGGTGGATAATCCAAGGTCCAGGATATCGATTCCCAGCCCGGTGAGCGTGGCCACTACCAGGTCCTGGACCATCTCTCCGGATAACCGCGCATCCCGGCCGATTACTACCTGCAGCCGTTTGCCGGGCCGGTGCTCCCGAAGCCAGGTGCCGTAGGCGGCAGCGAAGCGCACGGTATCCAGGGGTGTCAGGTTCTCCCCGGGGTGGCCGCCAATGGTTCCCCGGATTCCGGATATGGATTTTATCAATGTCATGTTACTCTGCTTTTCGCGCAAATATACAGGGAACGACTGGTAATGCGAATGAATCCGTACTTTTAAGGCCTGCATTCGGCTTCATGAACTACCTGGCCCATATTTACCTTTCCTTCGGGGACGATGAGCTCGCCCTCGGCAATTTCATCGCAGACAGCATCCGCGGCAGGAAGTACAAAGACTACCCGGAACGGGTCGGGCAGGGGATCCTGCTGCACCGGGCCATCGATACGTTTACCGATGCCCATCCGACCACCCGGCGCAGCAGCAAACGCCTGCACAAGCGGTACAGCCATTACAGCCGGGTGATTGTGGATATCTACTACGACCATTTCCTGGCCCGGGACTGGGAGCGCTATTCGGATACCCCCCTTACGGAATTTGCGGACAATTTCTACGTACTCCTGGAGGAGAATTTTGACTGGTTGCCCGAAAACATCCAGCGACTCTACCCCTATATGGTGGCTGACAACTGGCTCGTGAACTACGCGAGCATGGAGGGGATTGCCCGCGTATTGCAGGGGATGAACCGCAGGACCAACAACAAATCCGGGATGGACCAGGCCATAGACGACCTGGGCTGGCACTACGAGGCTTTCCGGGAAGAATTCCATTCGTTTTTTGGGGAATTGATTATCTTTTCCCGCAATAAAATAGCATCCTTTTGAGACTGACCATTATCCCTCCTACCCGGACAGTCCTCCGGGCATTTCTTATTTGTTTCCTGATACTTGGAACTGCGGGTTGCCGCAAGGCACCGCCAGAACCCACGGGCCTGGTGGCCGAAAAGGCCATGGTGGTTTCGGCAAGGGAGGAAGCCTCCCGGATCGGCCTTGAAATCCTTCAGAAAGGCGGGAATGCCTTTGACGCAATGATCGCCACGGAGATGGCCCTTACCGTGGCCTACCCCTTTGCAGGGAGCCTGGGGGGAGGCGGCTTCATGGTATACCGCCTGGCCGACGGGACCACCGGCAGCATTGACTACCGCGAAAAAGCGCCCCTGGCCGCCACGGCGGATATGTACCTGGACTCCCTGGGAAACCCGGACCCGGCCAAAAGCCGGATGGGCGCCACAGCTGTCGGGGTGCCGGGCGCCATTGCCGGGATATTTGAGGTACACGAGCGTTTCGGGACCCTGCCGATGGATACCCTCCTGGCGCCGGCCATCGAACTTGCGCGCAAGGGTGTGGTGGTGACCGAGAATCAGGCGCGGCGCCTGGAACGGGTACGGGCCGATATGATCGCGGTCAACGGCGACAGCATCCTGTTCGCCAACCATTGCCGTCCCGGGGACACCTTGCGGTATGCGGCCCTGGCGGAGACCCTGGAGCGCATTGCCCGGAACGGGCGGGACGAATTTTACAAGGGGGAGACCGCACGTATCCTGGCGGCCTTTATCCAGGAGGCCGGCGGTTATATCACGGAAGAAGATTTGGCGCGCTACCAGGCCAAGTGGCGCGACCCGGTGGAATTCACCTACAAGGATCTGAAAATCATCTCTATGGCTCCGCCCAGCAGTGGCGGGGTCACCATGAACCAGATCCTGAAAATGATCGAACCCTACGACCTGTCCGGGATGGGCATGCACTCAGCCCGCAGCATCCAGTTGTTTACCGAGGCGGCCCGGCGCGCCTATGCCGACAGGAATTATTACCTGGGCGACCCGGACTTCGTAGACATCCCCCTGGATACGCTTCTCAGTGAGGACTACCTGCGGGGACGGATGGCCAGTTTCAGTTTCGATGCAGCCACCCCCTCCTCGGAAATCGCGGAAGGGGAACTCGCGGCCTATGAGAGTATGGAAACCACCCACTATTCCATTGTCGACGCCTCCGGGAATTCCGTTTCCGTCACTGTTACTCTCAACGGGGCTTATGGTTCCAAACTTTACTGTGCGCCCCTCGGGTTTTTCCTCAACAATGAAATGGACGATTTCAGTGCGAAACCGGGGGTTCCCAATATGTTTGGCCTGATCGGGGCGGAAGCCAACAGCATTGCGCCCGAAAAGCGGATGCTCAGCAGCATGACCCCCACCCTGGTGGAAAGGGACGGGAAACTCTGGATGTCTGTGGGGACCCCGGGGGGGTCTACCATCATTACGGCCGTTGCCCAGACCATCCTGAATGTCTATGAATTTGGACTGAGTATGCAGCAGTCCGTGGATGCCCCTCGGTTCCACCACCAATGGCTCCCTGACCTGCTGGTATTTGAACCGGAAGGCTTCCCTGAAAGCCTGAAGGACAGCCTCAGGGCACGGGGTTACATCCTGAATGAGGACTACACCCCGATTATCGGAAAAGTAGATGGGATCCGGGTCCTGCCGGACGGTCGTCTGGAAGGGGGTGCGGACCACAGGGGTGATGATACGGCGGTAGGGTTCTGAATGAAAAAACCGGGAGGTAGCTAAGAAAAGGCGGGAAACGGGCAACCCACCGAAAATAAAAATACCGTAGGAACAATACCCTGGCCAGGTTGTGCCGGGTAGGTTTTTTTAAGCAGCCCTTGAACTACTCAGGCCCTGGCGAGTTTCTGTTTGAGCTCATCCATGGATTCCTGCAATTGGCGCAGCAGCCCGGTCTCGGTGGTGGCATCCACCCCGAAGGTGATCTTGCTGCTCACTTCCCAGACTTCCTGCAACTGGGACTCGGAGATTTCGTAGGGCGCATAGGAATCGTTGAGGGAAATCAGCCGGAATCGTCCGGTCCCCGGTAATTTTTCCACCTTCTTTACAAGTACGGCATCCTCCAGCACAATGACATAGATCCGGTTCGGGCTAACTTCTTTCCAGTCCGAAACCGCGCGGGCCAGTACCCAGTCCCCGGGTCGCAGGTTCGGGAGCATACTGTCCCCTTCCACCTGGAACCCCCGGTAGGTGGCATTCCGGAATTGTGGGATGGGTAGGTCAAAGGCAGGCAACCGGCGGAACCAGCTGCTGTCCTGGATATTCTGCGGGTAGCCTGCTGCCGCCTTGGCGTTGACCAGGACCATGTTTTCCCTGTCGGCGGAATCCACTGTAACCACCTTCGGCATTACATTGACCGACGCCGGTTCCAGGTATTGCCGTTCACTCGAACCGAATAGCCAAAGCGGGTTGATTTTAAACTGCCTCAGCAACTCGGAAACCACCATGCCGGACAATTTGGTCCTGCCCCGTTCGATATCGGCGGTGGTGCTGGGTATCCCCAGCAATTCCGCAAATTCCGCCTGGGTGTACCCCAATTGCCGCCGGACTTCCGTAAACCGCCTGGTGCTGATTTCCTGTTCCATATGTTCCTGTATATGGCCGCTCTTTACGGCCCGTTTCCTTTCAAAGATACATTATCTGGAATATTTCCAAAATATTTTTCGGATTTATTCCATAATTCGGAATATTTACATATTTTTGGAATATATCCAATTTATAAATGGATTCCTTCCCAGAAGGATTGTTAAGGAATCACTGAATACAAAGCAAATGGAAACAGGCAGTTGTTTGATTTACGACGGAACATTCGAAGGGTTTATGACCGCAGTGGCAACCGGATTGGAAAAACAGCTCCAGGTTGCCCGGATAACCGCAAAACCCGTGCCCCAGGGCGGGTTATTTGTCAGCGAACGGCAAATCGCTCCCAACAGACAGCTTGCAAAGGCCTTTTGGGACGCCATCGGCAACAGGGGTTCCGGCTTGCAGCGGCTGGTTTATTTTGCCTTCCTGGCTGCCGGAGATGGGAAGGAATTGGCCATCTTCAAATATTTAAAATGTCTGCTGCAGCAGGAAGGCGAAACGGAACAGCAATGCGAAGCGGAACAGCACAGCCGTTTGGCAATTCGCAACCGTCTCGAGGCCTGGGCGTCACAGGTAGAAGGGGAAAAACTCGCTATTGAATCCAGCCTGGCTTTTAATCACAGTGCTTCCGGGGTCCCCTGTGGAATAATCGCCCCCCGCCACGACGTGCTCCCCCTGCTCTCCCGTTATTTCAGGCTGCGCTTCGGCAATTCCCCCTGGATCGTCTTTGACTCCAGGCGGCAATATGGGCTGAAAAGCGAGAATGGCACAGTTGCTGTCATCCGGCACTGTCCCGGCGTGCGGGACGCGATTCTACGGGGGCCGCAGACGGAATCGCACCTCGTGGGGTCCTCCCCCCAAAGGGCCTATCGCCCCGCCGTATAAGGCTTTACCTGGTGCGTTCCCCGACGAACTGGTCGCTCTGGGATTTGAACAGCACGTTAAACGTCGTCAGGCTCCCATAGATCCGGGTGATATATTGCTGCAGGTCTACTTTATCTGAATCGTCCAGGCCTTTATGGGAATTAATCCGTTGTTCCATTACGCGCAAACGGTCGCGCACCATAACGATTTTATGAAAGAAGGTATCGATAGGCAATTCCTTGGCCGACAGGTTCGCATCCCCCGGCTTCAGGGTCAATGTCCCCCCTTTCCATTTGTCGGCAATCGGCACGAGGCTGGTGGCATCGCTCCAGCGGCGCAGGATTCCGATCAGACTGGTTTCCACATCCGTGAAACTCACCGTATCCACGTCGTCGTGGAGGGCTTCGATCACTTCGAATTCGGAATCGATAGGGATTGTCTCCAGGCCGGAGTCCAAAAAGGAAACCCAATAGTGCCGCGAACTCACATTGACGACAACGCCTTTGCCGTGTTCTTCGTGGTCGATTCTTGAACCTATTCCGAGTATTTGCATTGTTCTGAATTTTAGATGCGTGCTAAATTAGCAGAGTACCGGGAATAAGCAAAACACAGGGCATACCTGCTTCGGATTTCGCGCGTAAAATCGTACTTTTGCAACCTTTCAGAAACTAAATGGCAGAAACGGAAGAAACGATTGATGTACAGGGTGCCCGGACGCACAATCTCAAGGATATCGACGTACAGATTCCCAGGGAAAAGCTGGTGGTGATTACCGGCCTTTCGGGTAGCGGAAAATCCTCCCTGGCATTCGATACCATATACGCTGAAGGCCAACGACGGTACATCGAGACGTTTTCCGCTTATGCCCGGCAATTCCTCGGCAGTCTGGAACGGCCGGATGTCGATAAAATCGACGGCCTTTCGCCGGTCATTGCCATTGAGCAAAAAACAACCTCCCGATCCCCCCGGTCTACTGTGGGGACAATCACGGAGGTATACGACTTCCTCCGGCTCCTGTTTGCCCGGGCCTCGGATGCCTACAGCTATCATACCGGCAAAAAGATGGTCAGCTATACGGACCGGCAAATCCGCGACCTGATCGTCAGTGATTTTGAAGGGAAGCGAATCACTGTGCTCGCCCCGGTGATCCGGTCGCGCAAAGGGCACTACCGGGAACTATTTGAGCAAATCGCCAAACAGGGTTTCGTGAAAGTACGGTTAGATGGGGAGATTCGCGACCTGGAGAAAGGCATGAAGGTAGACCGGTACAAGACCCACGATATTGAAATCGTGGTAGACCGCCTGCAGGCGGCCTCAGATGCGGAAACGGCAGGCAGGCTGGACGAGAGTATCCGCACGGCCCTTTATGCCGGGGACGGCGTGATGATGGTCCTGGAAGCGGAAAGCGATCAGCCCCGGTATTTCAGCAGGGACCTCATGTGCCCGGAAACGGGTATTTCCTACCCGGTACCCGAACCGAATACCTTTTCCTTTAATTCGCCCAAGGGGATGTGCCCCGAATGCAACGGCCTGGGGCATGTCTATGAGGCAAACCGGAAGAAAATCATCCCGGACGCCTCCCAATCCATCAAGGGCGGGGGTCTGGCCCCCCTGGGCACGTATAAAAAATCCTGGGCCTTCAAGCAGCTCGAGACGATTGCCCTGCGATACGGCTTTGACCTGGGCGACCCGATTGAAAAAATCCCGGACGAGGCCCTGGAGGTGATCCTCCACGGCGGGAACGAACGCTTTGAGGTGGACAGCAAGACACTGGGTGTGCGCCGGCAATACAAGATCGAATACGAGGGGATTGCCCATTTTATCGTCAACCAGTACCGGGACAGCGATTCCACCAGCATCAAACGGTGGGCCCGGGATTATATGGACAAGGTGTCCTGTCCGGACTGCGGGGGTGCCCGCCTCCGGAAGGAATCCCTGTATTTCCGGGTAGACGGCAGGAATATCGCCGAACTCGCCCAAATGGATATCGGCCAACTCGCGGCTTTTTTCCGGGATCTCGGGGAGCGGCTCGAGGGCGACCAGTTGCAGATTGCCGGGGAGATTATCAAGGAGATCAACACCCGCCTGGGCTTCTTGCTGGACGTGGGCCTGGAATACCTCTCCCTTAACCGGGGTTCGAAAACCCTCTCGGGGGGCGAGGCCCAGCGGATACGCCTCGCCACGCAAATCGGTTCCCAACTGGTGGGGGTCCTCTATATCCTGGACGAACCCAGTATCGGGTTGCACCAGCGCGACAACAACCGCCTGATCAATTCCCTGAAAGCGCTGCGCGACCTCGGGAATTCGGTGATCGTGGTGGAGCACGACAAGGACATGATTGAGAAGGCCGACCACGTCATCGACATCGGCCCCATGGCCGGAAAACACGGGGGCGAGATCATTTCGGAAGGTCCCCCGGAAACGCTGCGGCTTCACGACACGCTTACCGCGGCCTATTTGAACGGGAGCCGCGAAATCCCGGTGCCGGCCAAACGCCGGAAAGGCAACGGGAAGGAGATCGTCCTCAGCGGGTGCACCGGTCACAACCTCAAAGGGGTCACGGCCGTATTCCCGCTGGGGAAGATGATCGGGGTTACCGGCGTATCCGGCAGCGGCAAATCCACCCTGGTCAACGAGACGCTCTACCCGATTATGAACGCGCATTATTTCAACGGGGTCAAACGCCCCATGCCGTACGAAAAAATCGAAGGCCTCGAACACGCGGACAAGGTAATCGATATCAACCAGGCGCCCATCGGGCGGACGCCCCGGTCCAACCCGGCCACCTATACAGGGGTGTTCAGTGAGATCCGGGCGCTTTTTGCCAAAACCACGGAAGCCTCCATCCGGGGGTACAAGCCCGGACGGTTCAGTTTCAACGTCAAGGGCGGCCGGTGTGAGACCTGCCAGGGCGGCGGCCTCCGGGTCATCGAAATGAACTTCCTCCCGGACGTGTATGTGGAATGCGAAACCTGTTACGGCAAGCGATTCAACCGGGAAACCCTGGAGATCCGCTACAAGGGAAAATCCATTGCGGACGTACTGGAAATGACCATTGACGAAGCGGTGACATTCTTTGAGCATATCCCGAAGATCTACCGGAAGCTAAAGACCATCCAGGATGTGGGGCTCGGGTACATATCCCTGGGCCAGCAATCCACCACCTTGTCCGGAGGGGAGGCCCAGCGGGTGAAACTCGCCACGGAGTTGTCCAAACGGGATACGGGAAATACGTTCTATATTCTGGACGAACCTACTACCGGCCTGCATTTTGAAGATATCCGGGTGTTGATGGAAGTGCTCAACCGGCTGGTAGACAAGGGAAACACCGTCCTGGTTATCGAGCACAACCTGGACGTGATCAAAATGGTGGACCACATCATCGACGTGGGTTACGAAGGCGGCCGAGGCGGGGGGGAGATTGTTGCAACCGGCACCCCGGAGGCCGTCAGTAAGGACCCCAAAAGCCATACGGCCCGGTATTTGAAACGGGAATTGTTCCCGGACCGCCAATTGGCATCCCAAACGCAGGAGGAACAATAAGGACCTGCCTGTCAGACGTTATACAAACATGAGAAAAGAAAAACACACAAAAGGCTGGAACGAAATCAAGACCAACGACTCCTGGGCGATCTTCAAGATCATGGGGGAATTCGTCAACGGGTATGAAAAGCTCAGCGTGATCGGCCCGTGCGTCAGCATCTTCGGTTCGGCCCGGACCCAGCCCGACCACCCCTATTATCAGGAGGCCGTGGATACCGCCCGCAAACTCTCAGAAGCGGGTTACGGGATTATCACCGGCGGGGGGCCGGGGATCATGGAGGCCGGGAACCGGGGCGCCAACGAAGCTGGGGGCACTTCCGTGGGCCTGAACATCGACCTGCCCTTTGAACAACACGACAATCCTTATATCGATCCGGATAAAAGCCTGGACTTTGATTACTTTTTTGTCCGCAAGGTGATGTTTGTAAAGTATTCCCAGGGATTTGTGGTCATGCCGGGCGGGTTCGGCACCCTGGACGAGCTCTTTGAGGCGATGACCCTGATCCAGACAGAAAAAATTGGGCGTTTCCCCATTGTGCTCTTCGGCACAAAATTCTGGGGCGGTTTGCTCGACTGGATCAAGGGTACGATGCTGGAGGCCGGCAACATCAGCCCCACGGACCTGGACCTGATCCAGTTGGTGGATACCCCGGAGGAGGTTGTGGAAATTATCGACGGCTTTTATAAAGGGCACATGCTCAGCCCAAACTTCTGATTGGATGTATACGCGGATCCTTTTTGCCAACCGGGGAATACTTCCCCTGCTCCTCCTGCTCATGGCCGGTTGCCTGCATCCGGCAGCAGCCCAGCACCGGAACACCATCCGCGCCAACCTGGTGGAAGACACCCACCTGATCGAAATCCAACAGGAATTCACCTATGTCAACCAGTCGGCCGATTCCCTGCCCAGCCTCTTCTTCAACGACTGGAACCACGCCTATTCGGATAAGAGTACTGCCCTGGCGGAGCGGTTTGCCGAGGAATTCAAAAAATCGCTCCACCTGGCCAAAAGGGAAGACCGGGGTGAAACGGAAATCCTGACCGTTGTGGACGAGGTGTACCGCGGGCTCAACTGGAACCGCCTGCCGGGCAAAGACCTCGTGGAGTTCCGTCTCGGGCAGCCTCTGGCCCCCGGCGATTCCACCCGCCTGTTTATCACCTACACGGTAAAGCTACCGCCGAACCGATATACCCCTTACGGCTATGGGCCGGACGGAAGCTATTACCTCAGGGACTGGTACCTGACCCCGGCCGTATACGACGGCACCTGGCACCTCTACAACAACAAGAACCTGGAGGACCTCTATACGGACATCGCCGATACGCGCATCGATTTTACCTTCCCGGATTCCCTGTACCTGGGGACCAATTTTGTCGACATCAACCTGAGCCAGTTCCCGGAACGGCAGGTGGCCACCCTGAGGGGCAGCCAGCGGAAAAGCTGCGACATCATCCTGAACCACCACAAGCCCTTTAAAAAGCATGTGACCCCGTTCCTCTTTGTTGTTACGGATATCGAATCCCAGAAATACCCGGAAATGCTGCAGGGCATTTCCATCGACCGCATCACCCGCTTCATCCACCAAAACCTCGGGGATTTTCCCTATGAACAATTGCTGGTGAGCGAAACGGATTTCAACAAGAACCCGCTGTACGGCCTCAACCAGTTGCCTTCCTTTATCCGCCCATACGAGGAACAATTCCAGTTTGAGATGAAATTCCTCAAGACGGCCCTGGGCAGCTACATGCGGGAAACCCTCTTCCTGGACCCGAGGAAGGACAAATGGGTAAGCGATGCCATTGTCAATTACCTGATGATCCGGTTTGTGGAGGAGTTTTACCCGGACCAGAAACTGCTGGGCAAGATTTCCAACTGGTGGCTCGTGCGGAACTTCCACCTGGCACAGATGGATTTCAACGACCAGTATTCCCTCCTGTATATGCTGATGGCCCGCAGCAACCGGGACCAGGCCCTGGCCACCCCGAATGACTCCCTGATCAAGTTCAACCAAAAGATCGGGAACACCTATAAAGCCGGGCTGGGCCTCGCCTATCTGGCCGATTACATGGGGGAGGAACCCGTACAAAAAGCCATTAAGGACTTCTGGAACGAACACAAATTGGAACGGGTAACCCCCTCGGACTTCCGGGAGTCCGTGGAAAAATACGCCACGCGCGATATCGACTGGTTTTTTGACACGTATGTCACCACGAGCAAGCAGATCGATTTTAAGATCCACCGGGTGGAACAGACCGGGGATTCCCTGTCGGTAACGCTGAAAAACAAAACGGGCACCGAAGTGCCGATTTCGCTCTTCGGGATAGCGGAGGATTCGGTAGTCTCCAAATACTGGTTCGACGGGTTCAGCGGCACGCGGACTGTGCAGATTCCCCAAAGCGGGGAGGAACGGCTCGTACTCAATTACGACCAGAATATCCCTGAATTCAACCAACGGGATAACTGGAAATCCCTCGGTGGGTTTTTCTCCGGGAACAAAAAACTGAAATTCCAGTTTTTCAAGGATTCCGAGAACCCCTATTACAACCAGGTTTTCTATATGCCTGTGGCGAACTACAATTTTTACGACGGGCTTACCCCGGGCATCCGGCTGACCAACAAAACCCTCTTGCAGCGGCCTTTTGTATTCGATTTCGCCCCTACCTACGCCATGAAGGAGCAGGCCCTGGTGGGTTATGGGCGGTTTACCTACCGGCACTATCACGGCAAAAGCGGGTTTTATGTCACCAACTACGCCATTTCCGGGTCTACCTCGCATTTCCAGGTAAATTCCCGGTATTCCACCCTGACCCCCTCTATCAGTTTTGGCTGGCGGCCTGCCGACCTGATCTCCAATGAGCGGTCCAGCCTGTTGCTCCGGTACGTGAACGTTTTCCGGACCATTGACCCGGCCCTGGGCGACCTGGAAACCGACCCGGACTACAGCGTGCTCAACCTTCGCTACAACCACCTGGAAAACGGCATCATCAACTACTTTTCCTGGTTTGCGGACGCCCAGCATTCCGCAGATTTCACCAAGCTCTCCTTCGATATGGAATACCGCAAACTCCTGGAGAGCAACCGGCAGATCAACCTGCGCTTTTTCGCAGGGGTATTCCTGCGAAATAAAACGGAATCGGATTTTTTCAGCTTTGCCCTGGACCGGCCCACGGACTATCTCTTCGACTACAACTATCTGGGTCGGTCCGAGGACACGGGTATTTTCAGCCAGCAGATCATTATCGCCGAAGGCGGGTTCAAATCTAAATTGCAGCAGCCTTTTGCAAATAGTTGGATGCTGACGGGAAATGCGAGTTTCAACCTCTGGCGGTGGATCGAGGTATACGGGGATATGGGATTTCTGGGCAACCAGGGGGATTCTGCCCGGTTTGTCTACGACGCCGGGGTTCGCCTGAACCTGGTAACGGATTATTTTGAATTATACTTCCCCTTCTACTCAAACAACGGGTGGGAAATTGCCCAGCCCGACTACGATACGCGCATCCGGTTTATCATTACCATCAGCCCGAGGACACTGACCGGCCTCTTTACGCGGAAATGGTTTTAAATTAAGGATTTCTTAATTTTTCCAATTATTATTGAATCTTCTGCAACGGATTTTAATTATTGGGAGAATTTGTTGAAAAATCTATAATGAAAAACTAGAGATCACATTGCAAATTTACCGCGGCTTTGGTATTTTTGCGGGAAATACGTCCCCAGATATGAAAGTTGAGCTAGACCCGGAAAAGGACATTTCCTACAAAGATTTCAAAGAGCAAATACTGCAGGACTATCGAACGGCCGTACTGAGCCGCGAATGCAGTATACTCGGGCGGCGGGAAGTCCTTACCGGCAAGGCAAAATTCGGCATCTTCGGGGATGGCAAGGAATTGCCGCAACTCGCCATGGCGCGCGCCTACCGCAACGGGGATTTCCGCAGCGGCTACTACCGCGACCAGACCTTTATGATGGCCCTGGGCCTGTTGACCCCCAAGGATTTTTTCCACGGGCTGTATGCCACCACGGACATTTCCCTGGAACCGATGAGCGCCGGCAGGCAAATGGGCGGGCATTTCGGCACCTACAGCCTCAATGAGGACGGGAGCTGGAAAGACCTGACGGCCCAGCCAAACAGCAGCCCGGACATCTCCCCCACCGCGGCCCAGATGCCGCGCCTCCTGGGCCTGGCACAAGCCTCCAAGATTTATAGGAACCTGGAATCCGTCCCTTCCGACGGGTTTTCCAACCAGGGGAACGAGGTGGCCTGGGGCACCATCGGGAACGCCTCCACCAGCGAAGGCCATTTTTTTGAAACCATCAATGCCGCCGGGGTCCTCCAGGTGCCGATGATCGTCAGCGTCTGGGACGATGCCTACGGAATTTCCGTACCCGCCGAGTACCAGACCACCAAGGAAGATATTTCGGAAATCCTCAAGGGTTTCCAGCGCACCGAAACAGCGCCCGGCTATGAAATCTTCAAGGTGCAGGGATGGGATTACACCGCCCTGATCCACACCTATGAAAATGCCGCGGACATCGCCCGGGAGAACCATGTCCCCGTCCTGATTCACGTCACGGAGCTCACCCAGCCCCAGGGGCATTCCACCTCCGGCTCCCACGAGCGCTACAAATCCGACGAGCGGCTGAAATGGGAGAAAAAACACGATTGCAACACGCGCTTCCGGGAGTGGATCCTGGAAAACCGCATTGTTTCGGAAGAGGAATTAAGCGACCTGGAAAAGGCTGTGAAAAAGGAGGTGCGAAGCGCCAAGAAAGACGCCTGGGCGGAATTCCTCCAACCGCACCGGGAACAGAAAAAGGAATTGGTGGGGCTGCTGGAAGCGGCTGCCTCCGCCAGTCCCAACCGCCGTTTTATCGAGCGGCTCAAGAACGACCTGATAGCCGTGGAGGAGCCCCTGAAACGCGACCTGATTACCCGGGCGCGCAAGGCCGTCCGCTATCTGATCGGGGAGGATCACGACGCCCGCCGGCAATTGCTGGCCTGGATCAAACGGTTTAAGGAGGAGACCCAGCCCCTTTTCAGTTCCCACCTCTATTCCGAATTGCCCGGGAAGGCCACGGAAATCCCGGAAGTAAAACCCGAGTATCCGGAGAATCCGGAACAGGCAGACGGGCGGGTTATCCTGCGGGATAATTTTGACGCCTTGTTCAGCAAATATCCGGAGGCGCTTATTTTCGGCGAGGACAGCGGGGCCATCGGCGATGTCAACCAGGGCCTGGAAGGCTTGCAGAAAAAATACGGGCCGCTGCGCGTGGCCGACACGGGCATCCGGGAAACCACCATCATCGGGCAGGGCATCGGCCTGGCGCTCCGCGGGCTGCGTCCCATTGCGGAAATCCAGTACCTGGACTACCTGCTCTACTGCCTGCAAACGCTCAGCGACGACCTGGCCACCCTGCTCTACCGGACCGTCGGAAAACAAAAAGCCCCACTGATCGTAAGGACGCGGGGCCACCGCCTGGAAGGCATCTGGCACTCCGGGTCGCAGATGGGCGGGATAATCCACCTGCTCCGGGGGATGTACATCCTGGTTCCCCGCGACATGACCCGCGCGGCCGGGTTTTACAACACGCTGATGAAGAGCGACGAACCCGCTCTGATCATCGAAAGCCTGAACGGGTACCGCCTCAAAGAAGACATCCCGACCAACCTGGGGGAGATTTGCACCCCAATCGGCCGGGTGGAAACCCTCCGGGAAGGTTCGGACATCACCCTGGTATCCTATGGCTCCACGTTACGCGTGGTAATGCAGGCGGCCCGGGAACTCCTGGAGGTGGGGATTTCCGCCGAGGTGATCGACGCCCAGTCACTCCTGCCATTCGACCTGGACCACCAGGTTGTGGAGAGCCTCAAAAAGACAGGCCGGCTCCTGGTGGTGGACGAAGACGTACCCGGGGGCTGCGCGGCCTACCTGATGCAGGAGATCGTCGAAAATCAGGGGGGCTACCGCTACCTGGATTCCGCCCCGCAGACGCTGACGGCCCAGCCCCACCGCCCGGCTTACGCCAGCGACGGGGACTATTTTTCCAAGCCGAATACGGAAGACGTTTTCGAGAAAGTCTACGCCATCATGCACGAGGCTTCCCCGGATGATTTTCCGGAACTGATGTAGCCCGCCCGCAATTTGTTCGGTTCAATCCGTTCGGACAGCACCCGCAATTAGCAAGAAAATAACCCGCGAAGCCTTCCTGCCCGGCGGGTTTTTCTTTTTTCCTTGCCGCTTATTGTCCCTTCATAGAACCGGCTTTTTGCTCCAGCCCGAAGGGGTAGTCGTTTACGCCCTTTTTTTCTATAATGGCAGGGGTTTGCGGGGGTTCCTTTTTTGAGCTTTTTAACGGGTTCTATGTAAAAGAACGTATGTAATTAGATTAAAGATAACGGTTTCACCGGATGCTTATTACTAATTTTCCTACAATTTGGATCGACCTGTGATAGCCTGCCTTCTAAGCGGGAAGTCAAACGTTCCGGGCGCGACCGGAACTTGTCTTCCGGTCCGTGAACGGAACGCTAGGCCGAGCGCCGATTGAGCGTCAGGGTATTTGAATAGGGATTGCAGCTATTTGACATAGCGTTATTATGTGCCATCCTTGGCGACATAAGATCATGGTATGTAAACATAGCTTGGGAAAAGGACCTTGGTCCCAGTGTGGGTATCGGAAGGATAAAAAAGACAGGGGGAAGCGAGGGTGCGAGCTGGCTGGGTTTTTTACCCTGGGGAATCAATATTCCAAAGGTTCTTTTCTGGCATAGCGTACCCGGATAATATAAACCGCTTTCTGCTCGATTAGATAGGATATGCGGTAGGTGTGCTTTTCGTACGCCCTGATATTACCCCTGTTGTTCTTTTTGAGGGTATCCAGTCTGTAGATTTCAGGGTCGCTCGCGAGGATGGCGGTGGAATCGTAGATTTCGGTAATGACCCTAACGGTGGTCTCCATGGACTTTGATTGTTCCAATAAATCAAGAAAGGCTTGGTTCAGGTCTGCATCGGCTCGATGCGTCCAGATTATTTTTTTGCCCATTTCTTGATGCGTTCGCCCACTTCCTCATGAGTATAAAACTCTCCCCGTTCTATTTGGGCAATGGACTCGTCCAGTTCCTTGTTGTACTGCTCGATACTTATGCGGTCATCGTCATAGTTATCGGCCATGGCCTTGACAAGCCTCAGGAACCTGTTATCAGCCTTCTTGACATATTCCAGTACGCTCTGCCTTAAATCCAGGGTAGCCATCGTCTTTTGGTTTTCTCTTTAGATAAAGGTACAAATTTCGTTCCATGGAATATGATATTATCACATTGGAAGGAAAAGGTCTAAACTTATGTCCAGCCTGAAAAGGAAGTCGTCTACACCATTTTTCTCAATAATGACGGGGGTTAACGGGGGGCACTTTTTGGAGTACTTCGACAGCTTTTGTATGAAAGATCCGCTGGCTTTAAATTTTAGAACAAGTTGTTCCAAGTCTAAATGTGAGGTATTTTTCTTTATGGTCTTCCATTTTTTAGCTTTTGTGGCGAGTTGCCCTTAAAGCACTCATATTGTTTGGCTTATCCTCGCCATTTTCGCAGTGGCGAGCTGATGGCGAGGTAGCGGGCAGGTAGGAATAACCCCTTCGCTTAACTAAGTTAGAATATCTTCTATAGAATAGACAACCACGTCAAGGACTTTTTTGATAAAAACTTAAATAGCCCTGTAAATGTTAAAATTTTAGATATATGCGTTGTGTATGATAAGACACTTTTGTTGCCTATAGGTTTCGATAAAAAACCGCCCTCTCGGGGCGGTTTTATTTAATTATAGTTTATTTCTTGTACACTTAGTAATTCGACAGATCCTTGATTATTTTTAAACATATAGATATGACTAGTGCCAAAATGTGTCCTACTATCATACTCTACGTTACGTTTGTTTTCGCGGATCAGTTCAGCAAAAAATATCCCATCTCGCTGCTCCTTAAAGTAAATTTTTAGCTTAGCACACTTTTTCCTGTTTAACCCAAGAAGCGATTTGTCAATTGTATTCTCTTTTTTCTCATCTGTTACAATATCATAATCAGATAGCTCGAAGTCATTTTCTGCAAGCTGATTCTTGAACATTTTGCCCATTTTAGAAAAAACTATCAATTCATCGGAAACGTGGTACTTTTTTGGATTACCTGTGTAAGCAGTATACTGATCAGTGCTTATAATAATTTCAACAGCATCTTCGTATTGCTCTATTTGAGCCTTCACTACTAACGGCAAAATCAAACAACACACGAGAATTATCTTATTCATAATTAAAAAGTAATATTTGTCGACCTTCTAACAGGCCTACCATTTCTATTTGTTGTTCGGTATCTAAACCTAATTGTTGAATTATTACCAGCAGCACCAGCTTGATACCTGCTCCTTTGACCGTATGGTCTTAGACCTGCATTTGAAGGATTATTATCTAATTCCTGCCTATAGACGTTTACCCTGTCTACTACTGGACCTGTGGACGTGTCTCCTGGTGCTGTAGGGTCAGAATTAGATCCGCCAGCTGCCGTGTGTCCAAACTCATGAAATGCGGTCATTCCCACTCCAAGAGTCCTATCATTTAATTCTGCTGGTGTTCCATTTATAAAACTAGTAATTTGACTATCACCTAACCATATTTGGTTACCCCCGTTAGGAGCGCCAGAATCATTAGGTGTCACACCAATATCAATAACACCGTTCCCATCGATATATCCGATTAAATCTGCTCGTGCTGATGCGCTACCATTCTCTGTCGTATTTCCATTAGCATCAGTGGTTGTTGATACAATTGGATCACCATTTGCATCAGTCGCATAGCTTATTAAGCCAGTACTGGCATCAACATTTAAAGTAAGTCCTGTTTGCTGCTGCCAATCAGTAACCAACTGCTGTTCATAATTGGAGTTGTTTGCATTATCGTATACTGTGACCTGCGCAACACGAACACTATCTCCGGCAATCTCTTTAAAGTAAATAGGATTGTTTCGTGTAAAATGATAAGGAGTATCCTCGTAATAATTCTCAGCAAACCTATCAATCTTGTTGAATCTTCCGATTGCGGGATCATAGTCTCTCCACTGATAAGCATAAGTGTTTTTCCCTAAGTCCTCTTCTAGTTCCTGACCCTGATATTTCCACTTTTGTGCAGTGGAGTTTCCATTGGGGCTAACGCTTCCATTATAACCTTTGTGTTCCAGCCCGAAGGGGTAGTAGTTTAGACCCTTTTTTTCAATGGTGACAAGGGTTTGCGGGGCTTACTTTTTTATGTTTTTTGACAGATTTCATCTAAAAGAACGTATGTTATCGAATTAAACCAGGTTATTAAAACGACCATCGAAATAAAGGGTGTTTAGGATATTGGTAAAAAAAACCGCCTCGATAGGCGGTTTATAACTCAAAGCATCGATTGCTTCATGTCTGTTAGGATATATTTTCCATCCTTACAGTCATAAGAGAAAGAATAAGTGCTTTTTCCATAGGAGGTAATTTTTCTTCGTTTTCTAAATAATGAAATAATTTCCACTATGATTTTGTTACCTGACAAGTAAAAGGGATAAACTTCAATATAATCGATTCCCCGCTTAGAAATCGAATTTAACTCCTGTTTCGATAAGGTTTTTAGCTCAATCTTTTCATTTGCCAAATTGACATCACTAAAACGTTCATCAACAAAATATATATACATCATTGATGTATCATTATCCTCACGCTCAAATGCTGAGTGAGCATCTATTGCTTCTTTGTATAACTGTTCAGTATTTTGTTCTTGAGATACAATAGATTGAATGAAAAATAATAATACTATGCCAAATAGATTTCTCATGATTAGTCCTTTTTACCAAAGTTTTTGAATGGGATTATAGCGATTACCCCAGATCGATTGTAGATATATACCTTTCTTGACTTCATTCCAAAACCATATTCCGTACCCTTGGCCCCTCGTATATCGTTACTTGATGGAGCTTGAGTTGGTGTTCTTATTAGTCCATCAGAGTCCCGATATTGCCCGCTGGCATGTGAATGAAAATCAAAAGACCCACCTGCCTCAATTTGTTCAACATCCTTGGTAGGGAGGACTGTCGGCCCCACATTCTTGTCCACCACGTTTCCATTTGAGTCGAGGTTCCCACTAAATTCCCTAAAGTTATTGGAATTCATTTCGGAAAGATTTTCAGCTGAAATGACCTTGCCAGAATTATCATCTTGATTTACATGATCCAGCATTTGCTGTTGGGTATCAGAATTCGCAATTTGGACAATATTGCTCATATGTTCCCCATCTAGATTTCCTTGACTAATTTGCTTTCCGGTGTTTCTGGCCTCCGCTTTTGATATTGGATTTGTATGTCCATCTCTAGTTCCACCAGAATATACTTGTTTCGTTTTTTGGGTAGTTTTAACGACAAATGTTCTATCAGGATCATCGTTTTCTACTCTGTGTATTTCATTTCCTTTTCTATCCAAGTAAATATCATCCACAGGCGCCATTCCATCAGGGTCAGAATATCTCAAAGGATTATTAAACGCGTAGTTATAAGGAGAGTGCCTACGCATTTGCTCTGACAACGGATCCAAATTCATCCACCTACCCAAAGCAGGATCATAGTTTCTGGCTCCGAAGTCATAGGTGTCCAGATCAAGGCTCTCATCGAACTCTTTACCACCGAATTTCCACCTTTGAGCGGTTGAGTTTCCAAGGGGAGAAACTCCTTCATAGAACCGGCTTTTTGCTCCAGCCCGAAGGGGTAGTAGTTCTAAACTTTACACTGTAAAGACTAGTGGTAACCACGTGCCAATATCAATTTTTAATCTCCACTTCCGTCTGCTTTAACGCCGGGGTCTTCGGGTTCCCGTCCGCATCGATCTCGATGATCTGGTCAAAGCCCAGGCCGTCGAGTTTTTCGACGATCTTGGCCCGGTCCCCTACCATAAACCAGTTGACATCCGCCGGGCGGACCACCGTGTTGCTTACCGAACGCACGTCGTCCAGGCTCAGGTTGCGCACGTTGGCGTCGTAGTGCTGGTAGTAGTCGTCCGGTAAATCGTAGCGGACCATATTGGCCACGGATCCCGCAACGGCCGCGTTGGTCTCCCATTGACCCGGGAGTTTAAGCACTTCGTTGGTCTTGACTTTTTCCAGTTCCGCCGCCGTGGCAGGCCGCGTACTGACGAATTCGGACAACTCCTTCCGGATCTCCGACACGGATTCGGCCGTCTTGTCGGTCTGAACGGGTGCATACACAATAAAAGGACGTTCGTTCCGGGCCCCCAGGACAAAGCCGCCGGCCCCGTACGACCAATGTTTATCCTCCCGCAAATTCATATTGATGCGCGAGGTAAAATCCCCGCCCAGGATGCTCACCATCTGGCCGAGGGCCACCTCCGGCAGGTCCCCGTACTTCTCCGTCAGGTTGCCGGCGATTATTACGGACTGCTGGGATTCCGGCCGGTCCATCAGGTACAGCGTATTTTTGGTCCCCGTTTTGGGCTCCGGAAAGGAGATCTCGGGTACCTGGCCGCGTCGCCATTTGCCCAGGCTTTTCTCCAGCATCGGCCGGAGTTCTGCCATGGATACATCCCCGGTAACCACCAGGGTAGCATTGTTGGGCTTGATCCAGGTGTCGTAGAATTCCCTGGCATCTTCCCGGGTCAGGGCAGCCACGGTAGATTCATACCCGGTCCCCGTATAGGGGTTGCTGTAGGGATGGCCCTCCCCGTACAGGAATTTGTTCATCACCCGGAGCGCCATGGCCACGGGTTGCGACTTTTCGCTTTTGATATCGTTGATCTGTTCGGTTTGCAGCCGGTTGAATTCCTTTTGGGGGAAGGCCGGGTTGAGCAATACATCCGCAAAGACCTCCAGGCTCCCCTGCAGGGTGGGCTTCAGGGTATTCATATACACGTTGGAAATGTCCTGGTTCGAACCCGTCGATAAACTGGCCCCCAGGAGTTGCAGCTTCTCGCTGATCTCCAGGGAGTTCATGTTTTCAGTCCCCTCGTCCATCAGGTTCATGGCCAGGGAAGCCGTACCCGGGCTGGAACGGAAGTCCGTCTTGTACCCGGCGTCGAACAGCATATTCATCACAATGGTGGGCACCCCGCTGCGCTGCGCGAGCACGATTTTCAGGCCGTTTGACAGCTCGGCCCGTTGCAATTCAGGGAACCGGGAGGATTTGGGTGGCCCCAGGGGCGGCAGTTGGCTGCGGTCCGCACCGGCGTCGGCTACCTCATAATCCGGGAAGGGTTCGCAGACCAAAATATGCTTGCCCTTGCTGAGCCATTTTTTAGCCGTCGCCTGCACATCCGCCACGGTGGCCTCCTCCACGTACTGCAGGACTTTCTTGTAGTAGGAGGCATCCCCGAAATAGGTTTGGTTGGAAGCCAGGATATCCGAGACCCCGCCAAACCCGCCAATCCGCTCCATGCCCTTGATGAAGTCGGCAAAATAATCCGCCTTGACGCGGACGAGCTCCTCCTGCGTAGGGCCTTCTTCCATCAGGCGGGAGATCTCCTCCCACATCACCTGTTGCACCTGTTCCCGATCTCCCCCGGGTTTTACATTCGCCAGGGCGATAAAATTGCTCGCGAGTTCCTTGGACCATTCAAATGCCGCTACCGAGCTGGCAATCTGGTCCTCATATACCAGGCGCTTGTACAGCCGGGAGTTTTTGCCGTTGGATAGAATGGCTGCGATCAGGTCGAAGTGGATGTCTTCCCGGTCCCCGAACGGGGGAGTATTCCAGGCAAAGAGCACCCGGGTTTCGGGCACCCGGTCCTGGTAAACCTGGTAGGAGTCGTACGGGTGAAGCGGGATGTTCACCTCCTGGCGCTCGATGGTCGGCCCCGAGGGGATATCCCCGAAGTACCGCATCACCTTCTGGCGGACTTCCTCCGGCTCCACGTCCCCCGCGATGGCGATCACCGCATTGGCCGGGCCGTAATAAGATTTGAACCATTCCTGCACATCCTCCAGGGAGGCGGCATTCAGGTCCTCCATCTCCCCGATGACCGTCCAGGAATAGGGGTGGCCCTTAGGGAACATCGCTTTGGTGAGGTAGTCCCACTGCATGCCGTAGGGCTGGTTTTCGCCCTGCCGCTTTTCGTTCTGTACCACGCCACGTTGTTCATCCAGGCGCTCCTGGTCGATGGCCCCCAAAAGGTGGCCCATCCGGTCCGACTCCAAAAAGAGGACCTGGTCCAGGGCGCTCACCGGGACATTCTGGAAATAATTTGTCCGGTCGTTGCTGGTGGTGCCATTCAGGTCGGTCCCCCCGATACTTTCCAGGGCCCGGAAATAGTCCTGGTTGTAATTCTCGCTCCCGTTGAACATCAGGTGTTCAAAAAGGTGGGCGAAGCCGCTTTTTCCTGGCTTCTCGTTCTTGGACCCCACATGGTACCACACATTGACGGCTACTATGGGCGCCTTGTGGTCTTCATAGACCAGCAGGGTGAGCCCGTTGGGCAGGACAAACTTCTCATAGGGGATTTCGATATCCGCAGCCCGGAACTGGAAATCCTGGGCGCCCGTCAGCTGTGACAACAGGCAGAAAAGCAGGAGGTGTAACGTTTTTTTCATGGTTCTCGTTTTTTGATTGTGAATAGAACTCTTAAATATAGGGATTCCCCGGGGTGCTGCCGCAGCTTGCGATAAAATTCCCAGGAGAAGCACGGCAAATGCAGCCGGTATTTTTTAGCTATTTTGGCAACTATTCCACATTCCCTGCCCATGAAGCCCCTGTTTCGCGAAATTGAACGACGTTTCGGAATCACCCCCCGCTCTGCCACCCCGCTGGAAGGCTATGAGGATCGCACCTACCTGCTTGAATCTGCCCGGGGGCGATGGGTGCTGAAGGAACACACGGCACGGCCCGGCCTGGGAACCCGCCTGGACCTGGAAGCCCGCATGATGGAGCACTTCCGGGAAGGATCCGGGTTTGCCTTCCCGAATCAGTTGCGCTCGGGTAGCGGGGAAACGCATTTTATGTTTGACGGGAAATCCTATCGCATCCTGGAATACCTGGAGGGTGCGTTTATGGCGGAATCGCAACAGGATGGCCCGCTGCTGGAAAGCCTGGGTCGCCTCCTGGGGGAAATGGCCAATTTATCCGCTTCCTTTGGCCCGGTTGCCACCTCACCCGAACCTTCCGCCTGGGACCTGCAACACCTGGGCCTCAGCCTGCCGTATATCCAGGAGATAGCCGACATTAACCTTCAATCCCGGGTCGCCTATATGGTACAGCAATACGAGGCTGAAGTAACCCCAAAGGCCTACCGCCTCCGGCGCGGCCTGATCCATAACGATGCGAATGACTGGAATATCCTGGTCCGCGACGGCCGGGTAACCGGCCTGATCGATTTTGGGGACGCCTGCCATTCCTGGCTCGCCGCAGACCTGGCTGTGGGGCTTACCTATGCCCTGATGGCTGCGGAAGCCCCCCTGCAGGCCGCTGAACCCATTCTCCGATCCTATTGCAGCGTCTTCCCTCTGGAAGAACTTGAGGCCGACCTGCTGTATTATCTTATCGGCGGCCGGCTGTGTATGAGCCTCTGTCAGGCCGCTCACGCCGCGAAGATCCGTCCGGATTCGGGGTACATCACCATCAGCCAGGAGCCGGCTCAGCGCTTGCTAAGGAAATGGATCCGTCTGGGTCCGCGGGCGGCCAGTCGCGCATTTCGCCGGGCAGCCGGACTGGAAGTAACAGCATCTCCCACAGCGGAGGCCTACCAGAAGCGTCGATCCGGGTTGCTGAGTCCTTCCCTGAGCCTGAGCTATGACACGCCAATTGTCATGGAGCGGGCCGCTTTCCAGTATATGTTTGCAGGGGATGGCACTACCTATCTGGATGCCTACAACAACATCATCCAGGTAGGCCACTGCCACCCGGAGGTAGTGGGGCGTACGCGGGATGCCCTGCGCAAACTCAACACGAATACCCGGTACCATTACGACAGCCTCCTAGATTATGCGGAAACCCTGCTCGGATACTTTCCCCCTCCCCTCTCCCGGGTATTCCTGGTAAATTCCGGCAGTGCAGCCACCGACCTGGCCCTTCGCCTGGCCCGGGCCTTTACCGGCCGCCAACGGGTGGTGGCACTGGAACACGGCTACCACGGGAATACCGCAGCTGCCATTGCCGTCAGCCCCTACAAGCACCGCCCGGGGGACAAACACCCCCAGACCACCATCTGCCCGATGCCCAAAGTCTTCGGGTCGGGATGGGCGGACGACGGGACGGCAGGCAGGCAATTCAGCGGGCCCTGCCTGGACCGAATCCGGGATGAAGCGGAAGCGCCGGCCGCCTTTATCGCGGAACCCATCATGGGTTGCGGGGGGCAGGTCCCGCTTCCCAAGGGGTACCTCGAAGCCATCTACCCGGCCATCCGTGCCCGGGGCGGGCTTTGCATCAGCGATGAGGTACAGGTGGGCTTCGGCCGGCTGGGCAACAGTTTTTTGGGGTTTCAAAAATACGGGGTGGTCCCCGACCTGGTTATCCTGGGCAAACCCATGGGCAACGGGCATCCGCTGGGAGCCGTGGTCTGTACGCCGGAAATTGCGGATGCTTTTGCCAACGGCCCGGAATTTTTCAGCTCCTTCGGGGGCAACCCGGTTTCCTGCGCGGCCGGAAAAGCCGTACTGGACGTCATCCGCCATGAGGGGCTGCAAGCCCATGCTGCCAAAACCGGCAACTACCTGATGGAAGGGCTCCGCTCATTGGGTAAATTGTACCCGACCCTTGCAGACGTCCGTGGCGAAGGCCTGTTCGTAGGGGCTGAGCTGGTGGACGGTGAAGGAAACCCCGCCACGTCCCTGGCGGCCCGGGTAAAAAACGCCCTGAAGGAAAAGCGCGTCCTGGTGGGTACGGACGGCCCCCACGACAATGTGTTGAAAATCAAGCCGCCATTGCCCTTCGACACCGGGAATTGTGATGAGTTGATCGAAAAATTGGGAGCGATCCTGGCAATTCAGAATAATTCTAAGTAATTATTAATACTTTAGTAACAAATCTGAAATTACCTATGAAAAGTTCCCTGAAAAGTGATCTCGGCCTGCTGGTTCTCCGCGTGGCAGGTGCAGGAATGCTTATGACCCATGGAATCCCTAAGATCAGCCGGCTTTTCGGAGAAGGGGAAATACAGTTTGGCGACCCGATCGGGATCGGGGCCGGCCCCTCCCTCTTCCTGATTACGTTCGCTGAGGTAGTCTGCGCCATCCTGGTACTGATCGGGCTGAAAGCCCGCTGGGCGGCCATCCCGATTGTTATCGGCATGTTGGTTGCAGCGCTCATCGCCCACGCGGCGGATCCCTTTGGGCGCAAGGAGCTGCCCCTGCTCTATGCTGCCGTCTTCCTGGCCATCTTCCTGATGGGCCCGGGCCGGTTCAGCCTCGACCGCCGTTAATCAGACAATCTTATAGAGCAATTCCTGCAACAGGTCCCGGTGGGACATGGATGCAGACCCCACCCCTTTGCCCTTCAGGTCCATTTCCCGCAAGGCACCGATAATCCGGCTCACGGACTTCATCGGGTAGTTCCGGGCGGCAGTTTTATATTCCCCAACGAAATACGGGTTAATCCGCAGCGCACTGGCAACGTTCTTGGGGCTGTGGTCCGAGAGCCCATGATATTGCAGCAACTGGGAGAAAAAAGTATGCAGCAGGGCTACGGTCAGCACAAACGGGTTTTCTTTCGGGTTTTGAGAAAAGTAGGCGATAATCCGGGTAGCCTTGGGGATATCCCTGCCTGCAATCGCCTTTTTCAATTCAAAATTGTTGAAATCCTTGCTGATCCCGATGTGCTCCTCAACCGTCTCCGGGGTAATCTCCGCCCCCTTGGGCAAAACGAGTTTCAGTTTGTCCAGTTCGTTCGATATCCGGCTCAGGTCGGTCCCCATGTATTCCACCAGCAGGGCAGACGCCTTATGCGAAATCCGGTAGTCCGACCCGAGCAAAACGCGGCGGATCCAGTCCGCCACCTGGTTCTCGTAAAGTTTCTTGCTCTCAAAAACCACTGATTCTCCCTTGCGAAGGGTCTTGATGAGTTTCTTTCGCCTGTCGAGGGTCTTGTATTTATAGCAGATCACCAGGATGGTGGAAGGCTGGGGGTTGGCAGCGTACTCCGCGAGTTGTTCGATGGTCCGGCTCAGGTGCTGCGCTTCGCGCACAATGACCACCTGGTATTCGGCCATCATCGGGTAGCGTTTGGCGTGGCCTACAATTTCGTCCACTCCGGTGTCCTTCCCGTAAAGGACGGTTTGGTTGAATCCCCGCTCCTCTTCGGTCAGTACATTCTCCCCGATAAATTCCGAGATGCGGTCTATGTAATAAGGCTCGTCTCCCATCAGGAAATAGACGGGCGCCAGCTTTCCGTTGCGGATATCCCCGATCAGGGCTTTAACTTCCTCCATTTGAATTTTTAATGCAATTTTGCACCATGGTGGAACTGGAATTTCCCAAGTACCCCCTTCGCTTCAAAAGTAGGGAAAATAAGCGCCTGGTCTTTGACTTTGTCCGCAAAAAGTACGTGCTCCTCCAGCCGGAGGAATGGGTCCGCCAGCATTGCCTGCACTACCTGGTAAAAGACAAGGGGTATCCGGCCGGCCGGATGCTGGTGGAAAGGGAATTGCTGGTGAGCGGCCTGCGCAAACGGGTGGATATAGCCGTCTGCAACCCGCAGGGGGAAATCGATCTGCTGGTGGAGTGCAAAGCGCCTTCCGTGGCCATTACCCAGGAGGTGTTCGACCAGATTGCCCGCTACAATATGCGGGCAAAAGCGCGATACCTGATGGTTACCAACGGGTTGCTGCATATTTTCTGCCGGATGGATTACGACAGCCAACAGTACGTTTACCTCAGGGAGCTCCCCCCTTACTCGCCCCCCGGGAATACCTGAGGATACCGTTTTTTTTAGTTACTTTGTCAGCTTTGAATTTCAGCGGCCTGCCGCTGACCCAAGCAGCCAATTCGGAATGCAGTCAATAGCCGTAATTATCCTGAACTGGAATGGCCGGAATCTCCTGGAGCGCTTCCTGCCCTCCGTGCTGGCCCATAGCGGGGATGCCGTCATATACGTGGCTGATAACGCTTCCAATGACGCGTCCGTGGCCTTCCTGGAGGAGGAATACCCGGAAATCCGCGTAATCCGCAATCCGGTGAACGGCGGTTTTGCCTCCGGGTACAACATGGCACTCGGGGAGGTAGAAGAAGATATCTATTGCCTGCTGAATTCCGACGTGGAAGTGACGCCGGGCTGGCTGGATCCTGTCCGGGAACTCTTTGCCTCCAACCCGGAGGCGGGGATTATCCAACCCAAGATCAAGGACCTGATGCGGCCGGATTATTTTGAATACGCCGGGGCAGCCGGGGGCTTCCTGGACCTGTTCGGGTATCCTTTTTGCCGGGGCCGCATTTTCCAGAGCCTGGAGAAAGACCAGGGGCAGTATAACGATACGCGGGAAATATTCTGGGCCACCGGGGCCTGCATGTTTATCCGGAAAAGCGTTTTCCGGGACCTGGGCGGATTTGACCCGGACTATTTTGCCCACCAGGAGGAAGTGGACCTGTGCTGGAGGGCTCAGAACCGGGGATACCGGGTCTATTATTGCGGGGGTTCCGAGGTATACCACATGGGAGGTTCTACGCTGAACAATATGGACCCCCGGAAAACCTACCTGAATTTCCGGAATTCCCTATTCTCCATTACCAAGAACCTGCCCCGGAAGAAGGCATTCCCCATTATCCTGGCCCGCCTGCTGCTAGACGGGGTGGCCGCCCTGCGGTTTGTCTTTCAGTGGAAAGGTTTGCACGCCTGGTCCGTTTTACGGGCACATGCCAGTTATTACCGCCAATTTCCGCGGATGATCCGCAAGCGGGAAAAGGTCCGGTTTGTCCAAAAATACCACGCCGCAACATCCATAGTCTGGTCTTATTACGTACATCATGTAAAGGATTTTAACAATTTAGTAAAAGATTAACGGATACGGCCTAACGCCGCATTTGCTTTTATATAATTTTGTTTCGACTTTTTAACCTCACAAACTTGTATAACATTAACTCAGAAATAGTAATTATGAAAAAAATGATTATTGGCTGTCTGGGTCTGGCACTGGCACTTTCGTCCTGTGTATCTCAGAAAAAGTATGCCGAACTGGAAGCCAAACAAAAAGAAACTCAAGACCTGCTGAACTCAGCAACCGTAAAACTCAACACCTGCCTGGAGGAAAAGGCTACCAACGATGCCCGCCTGCAGACACTCGAAGAGCAAAACGCCTTCCTCAAGGCCAACAACCAGGAACTCATCAACAACATGGGTAACCTGACCACGCTGACCGCCAAAGGCGCGGAAAACCTGGAAAAATCCCTGGAAAGCCTCAAGGAAAAAGACCTGACGATCCGGAAGCTGCAAGACGCGGTAACCCGTCGGGATTCCGTTAACCTGGCCCTGGTTCAGAGCCTCAAGGGCGTACTGGGCAACCTGGACGACGAGGACATCGAGATCAGTGTTGAAAAAGGCGTGGTATTTGTTTCCATCTCCGACAAACTGCTCTTCAGCAGCGGAAGCTACAACGTGACCAACGCTGCCAAAAATGTACTGGGCAAAGTTGCGCAGGTGGTGAACAACAAACCGGATTTCGAATTTATGGTGGAAGGCCATACGGACAACGTGCCGTATCGCAGCGGTGTCCTTCTGGACAACTGGGACCTGAGCGCCAAGCGGGCTACCTCCGTGGTGCGTATCCTGCAGAACGATTTCGGCGTAGACCCCGCCCGCATGACAGCGGCCGGACGCAGCTACTACGTACCCCTGGCGAGCAACGATACCGCAGCCAACCGGGCGAAAAACCGTCGTACGCGTATTGTAGTTCTGCCGAAACTCGACCAGTTCTACTCGATGATCGAAGAAGGTATGGAAGATCCGGCGATTAACAACTAATCCCCGGGAACTTCAACAAGTAAAAACCCGCAGCGTTTGCTGCGGGTTTTTTATTTGTCCTTATCTCATCGAAAAGCCTGCCTAATACAATATACTCAGGTCGCCTTTTCCCTCCCGGACTATTTCGGGTTCGGGGCCGGACAGATCGATGACCGTAGAGGCGACATTCCCCCCGTATCCCCCGTCAACTACCACATCCACCAGGTTTTCCCATTTCTCGTATATCAGTTCCGGGTCCGTGGTGTACTCCAGCACGTCGTCCTCGTCCCGGATCGAGGTGGATACGATGGGCCGCCCCAACCCGGCAACCAGGGCATGGGCAATGCGGTTATCGGGAACCCGGATCCCGACCGTTTTCTTTTTCTTGAAATCCCTGGGCAGGTTATTATTGCCCGGGAGGATAAACGTATAGGGGCCCGGGAGGGCCCGTTTGAGGATCTTAAAGGTTTGGGTGTCGATCTGCCGGACATAGTCGGAGAGATTGCTCAGGTCCTCGCAGATAAACGACCAGTTTGCCTTGTGCAATTTTACCCCCTTGATACGCGCCAGACGTTCCAGGGCCCGGCTGTTGGTAATATCACAGCCCAGGCCGTAAACCGTATCGGTGGGGTAGATAACCAGCCCCCCGTCCCGGAAAGCCTCCACCACCTGCCTGACGGCTTTCGGGTTCGGGTTCTCCTCGTAGAGTTTGATGAATTCTGCCATAACTCCAACTATTCCAATTAGAAAATTACTCGCATTTCGAAGATGTGGGACACTTTTCCCGAGGATACTCAGCCGTCGCTTCGCGGCACCTGGTAAACCCGCACATAATCCACCTCCATGGTAGCCGGGAAGATGCTGTCATCCACCCCTTGGAGCCCGCCCCAGTTGCCCCCGACGGCAATGTTCATCAGGAAATAAAACGGCTGGCTGAATGGCCAGTTTTCGGCAGTTGTCGGGATGGGTCGCCGAAAGATCAGCTCCACATTGGCCGGGTCGTCCAGGTAAAACTTCAGGTATTTGGATGTCCAGAGCACCCCGTAGACATGGAATTCCTCCTCCACCGTTTCCAGGGGAACCGGGCCTGAGGTGATCTGTGTGCCATTCATATGGTTATTGGCCGAACTGTGGATGGAAAAATGCATCTGGTCGGGCTCAAAGCTCACGTATTCCATAATATCGATCTCGCCGCAATGCGGCCATCCCACCGTCCCGATATTCGATCCGAGCATCCAGAGGGCCGGCCAGATGCCGTTGCCTTTGTGCTCCGGGATACGCGCCCGGATCTCCAGCCGGCCATAGGTGAAATCCTGCCGGCTGTTCAGCCGGGCCGATTCGTAGTCCCCTGCATTGCCCCCGGAACCGACCTTGCGGGCCGTGATTTTCAGCGTCCCCTCACTGACTTCTGTAACCCCGTCTTCCACGTAGTTCTGCCATTCGTTGTTTCCCCAGCCATGGGCGCCGGTTTCAAAACGCCATTTTTCGGTGTCCAGGGCATCCCCGTCAAATTCATCGCTCCAGACCAGTTCGGCGTCATCCCAGTAATCCGGCGCATCCACATCGGGCAGCGATGCGGTATCCGGCGTATCGTCGGCAGGCTGGTTTACTTCAGGTTCCTGCGCATTCCCGGAGGACTGGCAGCCCGGGAGCATCCACAGGGAGGCCAGGAGTGCGATGCTGGCGAAACAATTCAGGTTCAGGTTCATTATCTCAAATCTTTTGGTGAATACTATACCGGCTTGCACCGGAAGGCTGCGGTCGTAAATCCACTATCCACGGGATAAGGTACGACAATTGGCCGGTAAGAACCAACGGCCGGCCCCGCTTTAATCGAGTACCCGGAGTTTGGCAAAACGGAGCAGCAGCTTTTTGACATCCCCCCGTTCAAAACGGATTTCGGCCTTCTTGTCGTTGCCCGCGCCTTCCACTTTCAATACGGTGCCCGCCCCAAAGCGCGAATGGTCCACGCGGGTTCCCTCCTGCAGGTCGGCGATGACCGTGTCCGAACCTTTGGGAGAGGCAATATCCGGTTTCAGTTTCCGGAGCCTCCGGAGCTGTTCGGGTTTGGGCCCGGTCCGGGACGGAGGGGTTCCCGCAACCGGTTTCTTCTGCCGCAGCCGGCTTTTATCCACGTCCCCGAAAATATCCGAATCGATCAGGGGGCGGTAGCGGTAGTTGTCTACCGGAGTTAAGTTTTCGATATAAGACTCCTCGATTTCCTCGATAAACCGGCTGGGTTCCGCATCGATGAGTTTCCCCCATCGGTAGCGGTTCTGGGTATAGGTAAGGTAGGCCTGTTTTTCTGCCCGGGTCAGCGCCACGTAGAACAGCCGTCGCTCCTCTTCGAGTTCGCTCCGCGTATTCATGCTCATGGCCGAGGGGAAGAGGTCTTCCTCCATCCCCACAATATACACGTAGGGGAATTCCAGCCCCTTGGCCAGGTGGATGGTCATCAGGGCCACGCGGTCCTCATCGCCCGTATCCTTGTCCATGTCCGTGGCCAGGGCAACGTCCTCCAGAAATTCCGACAGGTCGCCTTTGGCATCGGCCACTTCCTTCTGCCCTTCCACAAAGTCCTTGATCCCGTTGAGGAGCTCTTCGATATTCTCCATGCGGGCTATCCCTTCCGGCGTCCCGTCCTTTTTGAACTCCAACAGCAACCCGGATTTTTTGGCCACGTGTTCGGCAAGCGTAAAGGCATCGGCGCTTTGGTTGAGTACCTGGAAACTCCGGATCATCGTTGCGAAATCCGACAGCTTCCCCCGGGTCCCCCGGTTCAGCCCAAGCGGCTCGCTCTCCAGGTTTTCGATGTGTTCAAAAATGGTGCGGCCGGATGCGTTGGCCGCCACGGTTAACTTATCCATGGTGGTTTGCCCGATGCCCCGCGTGGGGAAATTGACAACCCGCTTCAGGGCCTCTTCGTCCCCGGGGTTCACAATGAGGCGCAGGTAGGCCAGTACGTCCTTGATTTCCTTTCGTTGGTAAAAGGACAGCCCCCCGTAGATCCGGTAGGGAATATCGCGTTTCCGGAGCGCGTCCTCGATGGCCCGGGACTGGGAGTTGGTCCGGTAGAGGACGGCAAAATGTCCGTTGGGCATTTGGTGCCGCATTTTCTCCTCAAAGATGGACGACGCCACAAAACGCCCCTCTTCGGCATCGGTGGGACTGCGGTGCAACTTAATGCGAGGCCCTTCCTCATTGGAAGTCCACACTACTTTTTCGAGCTGGTTTTTATTCCGGGCGATCACGCTGTTGGCCGCCCCGACAATATTCTTTGTGGAACGGTAGTTTTGTTCCAGGCGATACACCGCCACGTCGTCGTAATCCCGCTGAAAATTCAGGATGTTCGTGATATTGGCGCCACGGAAGGAATAGATACTCTGGGCATCGTCCCCAACCACGCAGATATTCTGGAACCGGTCTGCAAGCGCCCGAACGATCAGGTACTGGGAATGGTTCGTGTCCTGGTACTCATCCACCAGGATGTAGCGGAAACGCTCCTGGTATTTGTGCAGCACTTCAGGGAAACGGTTCAGCAGTTCGTTGGTCCGCAGGAGCAGGTCGTCAAAGTCCATGGCCCCTGCCTTAAAGCAACGGTCCACGTAATGCCGGTAGATTTCCCCCAGCCTGGGCCGTTTGGCCATCGCGTCCGCCTCCATGAGTTCCGGGTTCTGGAAATAGGCCTTTACGGTAATGAGGCTGTTTTTATAGGAGGAAATGCGCTGCTGGATTTGCTTGTACTTGTACACATCCTTGTCCAGGCCCATCTCCTTGATGATCGAGGCGATCAGCCGCTGGGAATCCTGGGTGTCGTAGATGGTGAAATTGCTCGGGTAACCCAATTTGTCGCCGTCGTAGCGCAGCAGCCGGGCAAAGACGGAATGAAAGGTGCCCATCCACAGGTTTTTGGCTTCCCCGGAACCCACGATGTCTGCAATCCGCTTCTTCATCTCCCGGGCCGCTTTGTTTGTAAAGGTCAGGGACAGGATGTTGAAGGCGTCCACGCCCTGGTTCATCAGGTGGGCAATTCGGTAGGTCAGCACGCGGGTCTTCCCCGAGCCGGCTCCGGCTATTACCATCAAGGGCCCGTCCTTGTGGAGGACGGGTGCCTTCTGTGCATCATTGAGTTCATCGAGAAACATGCCGGGCAGCAACTTAGAGGGGGTGAATTTAGCCATAATTCACCGCAACCTCAAAACGGTTCCAACGGGAATTATAAACAATCCGGGGTCGTTTTTTCCAATTTGAATATCTTTAGGCCCTTTCAACCCGGCGGGCCGCAGCGCCGAGCCCATCCGGTACCATCCACTAATTCTTGCAAACGATAATAAAATGACCCTATGAAACAACTGATCCGATGCTTTCTGCTGCTTGCCGCAACCGCAGGATTTGCCCAGCACGCCAACCTTGAATCCGAATACCAGGCCATCGAAGCCAAAGTAATCGACTGGCGCCACGATATCCACCAATTCCCCGAATTGTCGAACCGGGAGTTCAAGACGGCTGAAAAGATTGCAGCCCACCTGAAATCACTCGGAATCGAAGTGCAAACCGGCGTGGCCCACACGGGGGTTGTCGGCGTCCTCAAGGGAGACCGGCCAGGCAAAGTAGTGGCCCTGCGCGCCGATATCGACGCCCTGCCCGTACGGGAGCGGAACGACCTGCCGTTCAAATCCGAGGTGACCGCGGAATTCCTGGGCGAAGAAGTGGGCGTGATGCACGCCTGCGGGCATGATACGCATACGGCCATCCTCATGGGGGTTGCGGAAATCCTCTCCGGGCACAGGGACAAAATCAACGGAACCGTGAAATTTATTTTCCAGCCGGCAGAGGAAGGCCCACCCCCCGGGGAAGAAGGCGGCGCCCTGCTCATGGTAAAAGAAGGGGTCCTGAAAAACCCGGACGTGGATGCCATCTTTGGCCTGCACATCAATTCCCAGACTCCTGTAGGAACCATTCGCTATAAATCCGGCGGCGTAATGGCCGCTGCCCAGGAATTTACCATCCGGGTAAAAGGGAAACAGTCGCACGGCTCCCAGCCCTGGTCCGGGGTAGACCCGATCCTGATCAGCGCCAAGATCATCGACGGCCTGCAGACCATTATTTCCCGGGAGGCAAACCTGACCAACGAGGCGGCCGTAATCACCGTGGGCAAGATCAAGAGCGGGGTGCGTTTTAACATCATCCCCGAGAGCGCCGAAATGATCGGGACCATCCGCACGCTTGACTACGATATGAAGGACCAGATCAACCGGCGTATGGAGGAAATGATCACCGGTATCGCCAAGGCCTACCAGGGCGAAGCGACCCTGACCATCCGGGATGCAACGGACATTACCCACAACGACCCGGCCCTGGTAGAGCAAATGCTTCCCACCCTCCAGCGGGTTGCCGGGGCGGAAAACGTGAAAAACTCCAAGGCGGTAACCGGGGCAGAGGATTTCTCGTATTTCCAGCGGGAGGTCCCCGGGTTCTTCTTCTTCCTGGGCGGGATGACCCCGGGAAATACGGAGTCCTTCCCCCACCACACCCCGGATTTCAAAATAGACGACTCCGGGATGCTCCTGGGCGTCCGGGCGATGACCGAACTGACCCTCGATTATCTGGGTGCCGGGAATTAAGCCCCGGAACGATCCGCAGGAAACGTATATTTGCAGAAAACCCGAATGTTGTAGTATGGAGAATAGTACCCGAACCCCAAAATATTTCCCGCTCTTGTTGGTTATGGCTATGCTGGTTGCCTGTAGCGCCATGGGCCAGCGACGGAGTGAATTGCAGGCGCAGATCGATACGCTGGAGTCCGAACTGATGCAGGTTCGGCGCGAGCTGGCGGAGGCCCAGGCACGTGAAAAAGCCAGCCTGGCACGCGCAGATTCCTACGAAAAACAAGTGGGCGAACTCAAGGAGGCCAACGCCACATTGCTAGAAAACCTGGGGAGTTTCGCCGAGGTTTCCAACAAGAATACCTCGGCCCTGAACCAGGCCCTGGGTTCCCTGCAAAACAAGGAGCAGGAATTGCGGGCGATGACCGAGACCATCAGCCGGAACGATTCCTCCATCATCGCCCTGTTGTCGGATGCAAAGGCCACCCTGGGGCCCGATGCGAAACTCAAGGTTTCCGGAGGCGGCCTGGTAATCTCCGGCAGCCTGGAACAAGTGTTTGGAAGCGATACCGGAACTGAAATCACCGAAGAAGCCGGCCCCTGGCTACAGGGTATTTCCGAATTGCTGAAGTCGCACCCACACCTGGACGTAACGGTAGAAGGCCTGTCGATGATCGGCGACCTCGCCCTGGCCGCCCGGCAGGGAGTTTCCGTGATGAATGCGCTGAGGGATGACTACGACATCCCGGCCGGCCGGTTGAGCGCCAGGGGCCGGGACGGGAATTTCAGCGAAGGGGTGGACATCCTGATCCATCCGGGTTACAGGGAATTTTATCAGCAGGTTAAATCGCAAACCAAGAATTAGACCCGCAATGGGATACTTTTTGGGGATTTCAGCCGTTTTCCCACAAGAAACCAAACCAAAACCAACACGATGACCGGAGACGATATTCTACAACTTTTTGCCTTCCTTTTGCCCGCCGTGGTAACCGGAGTGGTGGCCTTTTACTTTTTCAGGCTGCACACCCGGAACGAGGAAGGCCGCAGGCGATACCTGCTCCACAAAGAAAACCAGAAGGAGGCCCTGCCCATCCGGTTGCAGGCCTACGAGCGGATGGCCCTTTTCCTGGAGCGGATTTCCATCCCGAGCCTCGTGGTGCGGGTAGCTCCGAAATCCGCCGACAAATCGGAGTATGAAAACCTGCTGATCCGCAACATCGAAAACGAATTCGACCACAACCTCTCCCAGCAAATCTACATGACGGATGAGTGCTGGAATGTGATCAAGGCGGCCAAGAACGCTACCATTCAGGCCATCCGGAAAGCCGGGATGAGCACGTCGGATACGGCCGAAAAGCTTCGGGAGGACATCCTCAACGACACGATGGACAAGGCCTCCCCTTCCGCTACGGCTCTGGCTTTTGTCAAGAAAGAGATCGGGGAACTCTGGTAGGCCCCGCAATTGCCCGAATATTGCCCCTGCTATTCCGGTTCCAGTTCGCTGGCCTGCTCGCTCTTTGAAGCGGCATACTGAAACCCGCGTTCCCACCATTGCGTCATTTGCTCCTTGTCAAAAATCAGCGAATTGGTCGTCAGGATGGTCGGGGTATAGTAGAAGTTGATGAGCGCGTTCTGGTTGCTCGCAACGAATTTCCCGATTTTGATATTCTGCTGTTCAATCCGGTCGAGCATAAAGGCGAACATATTGGTCATCAGGGAGAACGCGTTGCGCGACGGCATCCGGTTCAGGTGGGTCACCTCCGTGTGCAGGACAATCGCATCCACTTCGGTGGCACCGCGTCGGATAGCTTCTTCAATGGGTACCATGGACCCCAGCCCGCCATCGGCATATTCGCACCCGTTTTTGCGGACCAGGCTCATAAACGGGATATAATTGCAGGATATCCAGATCCATTCGCAGAATTCGTCGTAGTCAAAGTCGTTGATGGACTTGTATTCCACCTGGTTGAGCGACAGGTTCGAGACGGTCACCACGAGGTCCTTGGGGCCCATTTTCAGGGTTTGAAACTCCTCTTTGGTAATCGTTTTCCGAATGAGTTTCAACAGGTTGTGGCTCTCCCCGAAGGTTTTGCTGCCCCGCATAAAATTCCTCAGAACATTCCAGTGGTTGATCCCGATGCTGTCTACCCCGTATTTGTGGCTGATGGTAAACGGCAGGTTACTGAAGATGCTCTGCTGATTCACGCTGGTGTATACCTTGCGGATCTTCTCAATTTTCTGGAGGGCCAGGTGGCTGATCAACAGGCTGCCCGTAGAGGTCCCCAACAGTAAATCGTAGTCGTATCCCCGCTGTTCCATCAGGAATTGGGCAACCCCTCCGGCAAAGGCCCCTTTGCTGCCTCCCCCGGATATCACCAATGCTCTCATAATTCCTCAATTTTATTGTAGACATATTTGAACCGTTCCCTGGAAAGCCCCTGCGCCAGAGATTGCCAGAGGCCGCGCTCCGGCCGGGCTGCGATTAATTTGTCCAGCAGCCGCCGGGCAAATTTGCGAAACTGCCAACTGTGGTGTTCCGTGGCGCCCAACAGGTCTTTGAGGTTTTCCTCCCCCAGGGCGTCGGCCTGATGGAGGAGCCGAAAACCGTTTTCGCGAACCTCCCGGTCAAAATCGGGACCCGTTGTTCCCCGGAGATTCCCCAGGTACGCCCTGCCGGTTTCCGGATCGGCATACCCCTCGGTGAGCAGGGCCAGCAACCACCACAATTGTTTCAGGTTCGGGGCCTGGATAAGCGGATTGTCTGCCGTCCGGTCCAGGTATTCGGCCCGCCTGTCGGGAAACCCGGACCACAACCTGTAGAGGACTGCTTCCCGGATTTCGTAACTGGGTGCATCCAGGAGGCCCTCAAGCCAGGCCTGCACCCCCGGATCGTTTGGCAACGGAATGCTGAGCAGGGCTTTTTGCACCTCGGGCCGGGAATCTGCCCGGGACTTTTCCAGCAATTCGGGGCCAAACAAAGCCCCGTACCGGGTGGCCAGGGCCGCCCGGTATGGGGCCGCATCAAAGGCTTCCCAGGCATTTAGCAGCACCTCCTGGCCCGGGGCGGCAACATCCTGAACTGCATTGTCACGTTCGGCTGCCGCATGGTCGTCCCCGGCCCCTGCAACTTTCCCCTCCCCGCTTCCCGCTTCCCCGGATATCAGGTCCAGGTACCGGGCCAGTGAAGCATCCCGTTCCCTGAGGTGGGAAATGGCCGCTTCGTAAGGGAAATCTTTGCCTTCAAGCCATTGTTGGCGAAAACCATCCAGGGAAGTTCCGGCTGCGCGCTCCATCACCTCCAGGAATCCATCGACGGTTGCATTGCCGAATGCATAGGTATGCAGGTAGGATCGGACCCCTTCCCGAAAAGCTGTGTCCCCCACCAGATTCCTCAGGGCCAGGAGCGCCCAGGCCCCTTTCTCGTAGAACGTCAAACTGCCCGATCCCGGGTCAAGAAGCGACTCCCCGCTGCCGTCCCGGCTGAGTTGCTTCAGCGCATTGGCGGAACGGTAAAGCGCCCAGTACATTTCCCGCTCCCCCAGGATATGGCCTTCCGCCAGGTAGGCGTAGTATGTGGCAAACCCCTCGTGCAGCCAGTGCTGGCCCCCGTCCGTTTCGGTCACCAGGTTGCCAAACCACTGGTGCGCGAGTTCGTGTGCGTTGACGTTCAGGTAATTCCGGTCGTTCACCCCAATGGAGTCCACCAGGTAGGAGTCGGCAAAAAATGTGGTCCCCGTATTTTCCATGCCTGCGTACATAAAGTCGCGCACCGGCACCTGTTTGTAATTCTGCCAGGGATAGGGCACCCCGATTTCTCGCTCCAGGAAATTGAAGACCCGATCGGTATGCCGGTATGTCCGGCGGGCATCCGCACGGCGCCCTGCCGGATAATACAGGGCAATGGGGACCCCGGAGGCCGACTGCATCCCAATGCTGTCGTACCGGCCAATGGCAAAAGCCAGCAGGTAACTGCTCATCGGTTGCTCCATATCGTACACCCAGGTTACCCTGTCTCCCTGATTGCGTTTCTCCTCTAGCACCCCGTTGGCAATAACTTCCCGGCCGCGTGCAGCGGTAACCTCCAGGTCAAAGACTACTTTCTCACGCATATCGTCAAAACTGGGAACCCAGTGGCTGCTGTATTTTCCCTGGCCCTGTGTCCATATCTGGCTATCCCCCCCGTCGCCTTCCGGGCCGATGAAATAAACCGTTTGTCTTGGGCGGGCCAGGTATTCGATTCGCAATTCATGCTGGCCCGGGTCCCGGGGGGCAACCAATGCGAGTTCTTTGCCGTTTGCGGTAAAGGTGGCGGGTTGGCCGTCCACCGTCAGACGGTGGATTTCCATATTGTGGGCATCCAGATAGATACTGTCTGCCTTCCCGGCGAAATGGAATGTATAGTGTACGGTTCCCCGGATGGAATGGTCGGAGGCCTCCGGGAGGATGGATATGGTGCCGGCAATAAAATCTACCCCGGGTTGCTGGCCTCTGGCCATGGCCAGGAAACACATCAGCATCAGGGGCAAGCATCGGGTTCGCATGGGTGGATTGCCAGGGTTTGTTTCCCAAATTTAGGCATTTGGACGGTTGCAGGAATATGGGGGAACCCTTAATTTAGTCCGATGCAACCCGATCCCAGGAATACCCCGCTCGCGTACCTGAAGGGAGTCGGGCCCGGGAGGGCCCGGCTGCTGGAGTCTGAGCTGGGGCTGAAGACGTTCCGGGACTTGCTGTATTTCTTCCCGAACCGCTACATCGATAAATCCCGGTATTACAAAATCCGCGAATTGGAGCGAAGCAGCGCCGAAGTCCAGTTAATCGGTAAAATCGTGCACCTGAAGACTGTGGAGCAAAAGCGGGGCAAGCGGCTGGTGGCAACCTTCCGGGACGATACCGGGGAAATGGAACTGGTCTGGTTCCGGAGCCAGAAATGGTTCAGGGAACGTTTGAAGCTCGGGGAACCCTATGTCATTTTCGGGCGCGTCAATTGGTACAACGGGGCATTCTCCATGCCGCACCCGGACCTGGAACTCCTCTCGGCCCACCAGCAGCAAAAGCGGATCAGGATGCAACCCGTCTACCCGTCTACCGAGAAACTCACCCGGCAGGGCATTTCCAACCGGCTGCTTACCCAGTGGGTGGCAGCGGTCCTGGCACAGGTGCGGGAGGTTCTGCCGGAAACGCTGCCGGACCGCATTTTGGAGGCCTTGCAATTACTCCCGAAACCCCGGTCGCTGGTGCAGATACATTTTCCGGATTCCAATGCACTTTTGGCCCGGGCCCAGGCCCGCCTGAAATTCGAGGAGCTCTTCTATATTCAGCTGGCCCTGCTCTCCAAAAAACACGAGCGGAAAAAACGGATACGGGGGTACCTCTTTGAACAGGTGGGCGAACGTTTTACCGCATTCTACAAGGACCACCTGCCCTTTGACCTGACCGGGGCCCAGAAACGGGTTATCCGGGAGATCCGGGCAGACCTCGGAAGCAATGCCCAGATGAACCGGTTGCTCCAGGGTGACGTTGGCTCCGGGAAAACCATTGTGGCCGTACTGACCATCCTCCTGGCGCTTGACAACGGGTATCAGGCCTGCCTGGTAGCCCCTACCGAGATCCTCGCCCAGCAACATTTCAACGCGGTCAGCGAATTGCTGGAGCCCCTGGGCCTGCCGGTCGGTCTGCTGACGGGATCCGTAAAGGAAAAGGATCGCAAACCGCTGCTGGCCGGGCTGTCGGACGGCAGTTTACCCATATTGATCGGGACCCATGCGGTCCTGGAGCCCCGGGTAAAGTTTAATAACCTCGGCCTGGCCATTATCGACGAGCAACACCGCTTCGGGGTGGCACAACGCGCCAAACTGTGGAAAAAGAACAAGCGCCCCCCGCATATCCTGGTGATGACGGCCACCCCGATCCCCCGAACCCTGGCCATGAGCCTTTACGGGGACCTGGACATCAGCCTCATCGACGAGCTGCCGCCCGGGCGAAAGCCCGTGCGTACCGTCCTGAGGGGCGACAGGGACCGGCTCCGCGTTTTCGGATTCCTCAAAGACGAGATTCGCAAAGGCCGCCAGGCATACATCGTCTACCCGCTGATCCAGGAATCCGAAGCAATGGATTACAAGGATTTGATGGACGGGTTTGAAAGTATCAGCCGGGAATTCCCCCAGCCGGACTTCCAGGTATCCATTGTCCACGGGCAGATGAAACCGGAGGCAAAGGAATACGAAATGCAGCGTTTTGCAGAAGGCAAGACGCAGATCATGGTAGCCACAACGGTGATCGAGGTCGGGGTGAACGTCCCGAACGCCAGCGTGATGGTCATCGAAAGTGCGGAGCGGTTTGGGCTCTCCCAGTTGCATCAACTCCGCGGGCGGGTGGGCCGCGGGGCGGACCAGAGTTATTGCATCCTGATGTGCGGGGAGAAATTATCGGAAGAAGCGCGCACGCGCCTGCAAACCATGGCCCGTACGAATGACGGCTTTGAAATTGCCGAAACCGACCTGAAATTGCGAGGCCCGGGCAACCTGCTGGGAACCCAGCAAAGCGGGGTGTTGAGCCTGCGGATCGCCGACCTGGTGAGGGACCGGGAACTCCTGCAGTCCGCACGTGAATTCGCCCGTCAGCTGCTGCTTGCAGACCCCGGCCTGGAACAGGCGGAAAACCGGGTGGTCCGCACCAGGCTACAGCAAATGGAGGTTTTCCAGAACCGTTGGGACTATATCAGCTAGCTACGCACCCCTTCGCCGGCCCGGGCCCCGTTAGTTTGACCTGTCCATACTGCGCGCCAGTACCTTATCCGATGTGCCCACCTTAATTAATGTCTTCCCCGGCCTCCAGTTTGGCGATATTCGCCTCAATGGCATTCTGGTTCAGTTCGTCCGGGGCGCGTTCCCGGGCAATCTTCAGGTGCCTCAGCGCTTTCTGATAATCCCCCAATGCGCTGTAGCCACGTGCCAGTCCATAGTCTACCGGCCATGTGTTTTTATGGTTTTTGGCGTTCTTCTGAAACACTCTCAGGGCCTGTTCGGGTTGACCGCGGGCAATCAATTGCCGGCCGTAGCCGTGTACCTGGAATACCGTCCCGAGTTGCATGGCTTCGTCTATGGCGGCCTCGGACGCTTCCGTTTTGCCCTGGGCATCGAGGATCTGTGCTTTGATACTCAGGTTGTTGAAGTCTTTCTGGCTGAAGAATTGGCCGGAAATGGCCGCGTTGATCCAGCCGAGCGCTTCATCCAAATCGCCGCCGTTGTTGAGCGCATAATTGGCCGCCTGCTCCCATGACTGACGCGTAAAGCCTTCCTGGTTCTGCAGCTTCTGCCGGATAAATGCCATGGTCAGGGCGGGGGTGTCGAAGGATACCTTGAAGGGGATTTCCTTTTTCTCCCAGTGCAGGCTTGCAGTGGCTCCGTTGGCGGATAAATCGGTAAATCCGTATTCCAGCCATTCCGTATGGGGGATTTCAGTAGTACCGACCTCCACGCGGAGGGCATCTTCAGAAGGGTCGTAGAAATAGCTTCCCCACGCCCCGCTATTGTTCGAGAAAATAACCGTGGCCCGGTTGTCCGGGTGGATGACCATATGAAGGCCGTAGGTGCCGGCAGGCAAGGGTTCCCCTTCCACCAGGGCATCGTGGGTGAGGCTGAAGGTGGTGTTTTCATTGGCGCCGGCCCTCCAGGGCGATTCGGCGGCTGAACCGAAACCCAGGTTGTTCATGCCGTAGGGTACCAGGGCGCCCCAAATTTCCCGGCCATTTACTGCCGGTCGGGAATATTCGATCGTGATGTCGCTGATCCCGACCCGCTGGGTAACCCGGGCCATCTGGCTGCCCCTTGGCAGGTCCAGCTGGGCCTGTATCGGATAGGCCATCAACCCCAGGAGGAGGGGAAAAACCATTTTTTGCAAACGGGAGGCTACCTGCCGTTGCAAGGAGTAAATTTGTTCCATTTCACATATGTTTAGACGGTTCGCAATGAGATGTTTATAAGTTAACCCGCGTTGGAAGCGGCGCAAGTTATCAATATCTTAAACCGCAGCGCGCCCCTGTTAAAAAAACCGTGCAACGGGAAGTCCCGACGGGGGTTTGCCCTCTTAAGGTAGTAAAATCGCAGCGCATATTAACATCCCGCCCGTTTTGGGCATCGTAATTTACAGGGGGTGCATTTTCACAGCGGGGTCCCGATTAGTATCTTCGTAAGCGCTTTTTATGAAACTTATCGAGCCTTAAGCACTATGAGCAAGACACTATTCGACAAAGTATGGGACTCCCACGTGGTCCGCAAAATAGACAACGGGCCGGATGTCCTTTTCATCGACCGCCACCTGGTCCACGAAGTGACCAGCCCGGTGGCATTCCTGGGGTTGAAAAACCGGGGTATCCCGGTGCTCTACCCCAACCGGACCTTTGCTACCGCCGACCACAATACCCCTACCCGGAACCAGCACCTGCCGGTTAAGGATCCGCTTTCGGCCAAACAACTCGAGGCCCTGGAAAAAAATGCCGCTGAACACGGCATCCCCTATTGGGGGCTTGGCCATGAGAAGAACGGCATCGTGCACGTAATCGGGCCCGAGAACGGGATTACCGTACCCGGGGCCACCATCGTGTGCGGTGACTCCCATACTTCCACCCACGGCGCATTCGGGGCCATTGCCTTTGGCATCGGAACTTCGGAAGTAGAGATGGTCCTGGCCACCCAGTGCATCATGCAGCCCAAACCCAAGCGTATGCGGATCAACATCGACGGGAACCTGAGCGAGGCCGTCACCCCCAAGGACGTGGCACTCTACATCATCTCCAGGCTAACCACCTCCGGTGCCACCGGGTACTTTGTGGAATATTCCGGTGAGGTTTTCCGCAATATGAGCATGGAAGGCAGGATGACCGTTTGCAACCTGAGCATCGAAATGGGCGCCCGCGGAGGGATGATTGCTCCGGATGAAAAAACATTTGAGTACATCCGCGGCCGGGAATACGCGCCTTCCGGCGCCGACTGGGATACCGCCATGGCCTACTGGAAAACGCTGCATTCCGACTCGGACGCGGTTTTCGACAAGGAAATCAATTTTTACGCCTCCGATATCGAACCGATGATTACCTACGGGACAAACCCGGGGATGGGTGTCGGCATATCCCGTACCATTCCCACGGCGGAGTCCATGGAAGGCGGGGTAGCCACCTATCGCAAATCCCTGGAGTATATGGACTTTGCCGAAGGCGAAGCGATGATCGGCAAGCCGGTTGACTTTGTATTCCTCGGCAGCTGTACCAACGGACGAATAGAAGATTTCCGGGCTTTCTCGAAGATCGTCAGGGGCAGGAAGAAGGCAGATAATGTCACGGCCTGGCTCGTACCCGGCTCCCACAAGGTGGAAGCGGCTATTCGGGAGGAAGGGATCCTGGACATCCTCCAGGCTGCGGGTTTTGAATTGCGCGAACCCGGATGTTCTGCCTGCCTGGCGATGAACGACGACAAGATTCCCGCGGGAAAATACGCCGTGAGCACCTCCAACAGAAACTTTGAAGGAAGGCAGGGGCCCGGGGCCCGCACCCTGCTGGCCAGCCCGCTGGTAGCCGCCGCAGCCGCGATAACCGGAAAGGTAACCGACCCCAGGGAACTCCTGGAACCGGAACTGGCCTGATACTGAAAGGAATTTTAAAAACCCATTGGGTATTCAAAAGGCGCATACCCGTATTAAACAGCATTCAAATGGCATACGATAAATTCACCATCCTGAGAAGTACCGCAGTCCCGCTGCCCATAGAAAATGTGGATACCGACCAGATTATCCCGGCGCGCTTTCTCAAGGCGACCGAACGGAAGGGTTTTGGCGATAACCTGTTCCGCGACTGGCGGTACCACCCGGACAATACGCCCAAGGAACATTTTGTATTGAACAACCCCATCTATAGCGGGAAAATCCTGGTTGGAGGGAAGAACTTTGGTTCGGGCTCCTCCCGGGAACACGCCGCCTGGGCCGTATACGACTATGGATTCCGCTGCGTGGTTTCCAGCTTTTTTGCAGATATATTCCGGAACAACTGCCTGAATGTGGGGGTGCTCCCGGTACAGGTAAGTGCCGAGTTCCTGCAGCGGATATTCGAAGCCATCGAGAAGGACCCCAAGGCCGAACTGGAGGTAAACCTGCAGGAACAAACCATCACGCTGCTGCCTACCGGCGACAGCGAGTCCTTCGAAATCAATGGCTACAAGAAGGAGAACATGCTCAACGGCTTTGACGACATCGACTACCTCCTCAACATGAAAGAGGAAATCAAATCCTTCGCGGGGGATACCCCGCTTTAAGTCTCCGGAAAACCTTCCGGCACCCGCCCATGGAAAAACGACGTATCGAGATCATGGATACCACCCTGCGAGACGGGGAACAAACCTCAGGGGTATCCTTTACCGCATCGGAAAAACTGACGCTGGCCAAACTCCTGCTGGAGGAACTCCGGGTAGATCGCATCGAGGTAGCTTCTGCCCGGGTTTCCGAGGGGGAATTCGATTCCGTCCGGCAAATTACCGCCTGGGCCGCCGAAAAGGGATTGTTGCCCCGGGTGGAAGTACTCACCTTTGTCGATGGCGGTGCCTCCCTGAACTGGATGGAACAGGCAGGCGCCCAGGTACAGAACCTGCTGACCAAGGGCTCCCTGAACCACCTGAAATACCAACTGAAGAAAACCCCGGAAAAGCATTTTTCGGACATTCGCGAAGTCATTGCGAAAGCCGGGGAACAGGGGGTCCGCACCAATATTTACCTGGAGGACTGGAGCAACGGCATGCGGAACTCCCCGGAATACGTGTATGAGTTCCTCGATTTTCTGGATACCCAGCCCATCGACCGGATCATGCTTCCGGATACCCTGGGGGTACTCACGCCTGGGGAAACGCGGGAATTCCTGGAAGACATCATCGGCAGGTACCCGGACGGGCACATCGACTTCCACGGACACAACGATTACGACCTGAGCGTGGCTAACGTTATGGAAGCCGTCAGCGCCGGGGTCCACGGGTTGCACCTGACGGTCAACGGCATGGGCGAACGCGCCGGGAACGCGCCGCTTGCGAGCGTGGTGGCCGTCCTGAACGACTTCATGCCCGAGGTTGCCATTGGGGTGAGCGAAACCTCCCTGTTCAAGGTGAGCAAGCTCGTCTCGGCCTTTACCGGAATTGGCATCCCTGCCAACAAGCCCATCGTCGGGGACAACGTCTTCACCCAGACCGCGGGCATACACGCGGACGGGGACAACAAAAAGAACCTGTACTTCAACGACCTGATGCCGGAACGTTTCGGGAGGAAGCGCAAATACGCCCTGGGGAAGACCTCCGGCAAGGCAAATATCCAGAAGAACCTGCAGGAGCTCGGCCTGACGCTGAACGACGAAGAACTCCGTAAGGTAACTGCCCGAATCATTGAACTCGGCGACAAGAAGGAAAAGGTGACCCGTGAAGACCTCCCGTACATCATCTCGGATGTATTGGGCAGCGGGTCGCACCAACAGCGTGTTTTTATCCGTTCCTATGTGCTCACCCATGCCAAGGGCCTGCAGCCTTCAACGACGGTCTCCCTGGAAATCGAGGGGGAAAACTACGAGGCCCACGCCCAGGGGGACGGCCAGTTCGACGCCTTTATGAATGCCCTGCGGAAAGTCTATCGCTCCCTGAAAAGGCCGTTGCCGACCCTGGTGGATTACGCGGTGCGGATACCGCCGGGATCCAATTCGGACGCCCTCTGCGAAACGGTCATTACCTGGCGGCAGGACGACCGGGAGTTCACGACCCGAGGGCTGGATTCCGACCAGACGGTCTCGGCCATCAAGGCTACTGAAAAAATGCTGAATATCGGCTGATTCCGGGCAAAGACAGTTCTGCCCTGATAAGAATCCCTTGTTTAACTTGTTTAATCAGTTACCTCCCGCGCCGGTGCCTCCAGCGCGTATACGTGTAGATCCCCAGCGCAATCAATGCCCCCAGGGCGGCGAGTCCTGCCCCCACCTGCCCTGCGGCAATCACGCCATAACCGAAAGCGATGGGCAATCCGGCCAGGTAGGCCCCGATAGCGTTGGCGATGTTAAAGGCGCTTTGGTTCATGGCCGAAGCGAGCATCTCCGACCCGTAGGAGGCCTGGATAATCGCTATCTGGATAGGGGCCGCCAGCGTAAAGGTTACCAGCCCGACTACAAAGCACATGATCAGCACCCAGACGGGAAAAGGTGCCAGGAAGGAATTCAATACGAGCATCAGGGACATTCCGGATAACCCTGCAAAAATCGCCCGGAGGGCCCCGAGCCGTTCCTCCATCCGCGCCCCGATAAAATTACCCGCCACCATGCCGGTCCCGGCCAGGACCATTGCATAGCTTACCGTGGTCTCGGAATGTCCCGAGACGTCCAACAGCAAGGGGGCGATATAGCTATACCAGGCAAAGAACCCGCCGGTACCGATGGCGGTCAGGGCCAGCAAGGCCCAAAGCTTCCCGTTCTTCATGGGCGACACGGGCAGTTCATCTTTTTCCCGGGGAACCGACAGGGAAGGCATCCAGTTGTAGAGGCTCACCACGGTCAGCACCCCCACTACCCCAACCAATAAGAAGGAAAAGCTCCAGTGGAAGGAATTCCCGATAAACGTCCCCAGCGGGACCCCCACAACGTTGGCGATGGTAAACCCCGCGAACATCTTGGCAATGGCCTGGGCCCCTTTCCCTTCCGGCGCGAGACGGGCGGCAATCACTGCTCCGATCCCAAAGAATGCACCGTGCGGCAAACCCGACAGGAACCGGACCACCATCATGGACCAATAGCCCTCGGCAAATGCGGAAAGCGTATTGAAAACGGTGAACCAGAGCATCAGGACCACCAGGGACTTCCGCGAAGGCCAGCGCGCTATCAGGCCCGTCAGCAACGGGGCGCCCAGGACCACACCCAGGGCATAGGCGGAAATAAAGTGTCCGGCCTCCGGGATGGTCACCTCCAGGGAACGGGCCACTTCGGGGAGTATCCCCATGATGACGAATTCCGTCAACGCAATGCCAAATGCCCCCATGGCGAGGGCAATATAGGCCTTGGTATGTTTCCCGGCGGCTATGGCTATAAGATATAATCCGTGCTGATGAAGTTCGAGGCCTTGGTGTCCAGCAATTGTTCCACGGTTTCCACGTTGATCGGGTTATCCTTGAAGGCGACAAACGTCCGGATGGAAAAGGAACGCAGGGCGTCGTGGACGCTGAGCGTGGACTGGGCGGAATCCTTCCGGCCCGTAAACGGGTATACGTCCGGGCCCCGCTGGCAGGAACTGTTCAAATTGACCCGGCAAACCAGGTTGGCTAGCGTATCGATCAGGGGCGCCAGCGTATACACGTCCTTGCCAAAGAGGCTCACCTGTTGCCCGTAATTGCTTTCGGCCATATCGTCCAGGGGTTCCTCGATTTCCCGGAAAGAAAGGACCGGGATAACGGGCCCGAATTGTTCCTCCCGATACACCCGCATATCCCGGGTAACCGGGTAGAGCACCGCGGGCCAGATGTAGTTGTCCGTTTGTTCCCCTCCCTTTTCATTCAGGATCCGGGCTCCCTTTTCCAGGGCATCGTCAATGAGTTCCCGGATATAATCCGGTTTCCCGGGTTCCGGCAACGGGGTCAGTTTTACGCCCGGGTCCCAGGGGTTTCCAAAGGGCAATGCGTCCACCGCCGATGCGAACCGCTCGAGGAATTCCTCCCGGATGTCTTCATGAACGTACACCACTTTGAGGGCGGTACACCGCTGCCCGTTAAAAGAGAGCGTTCCGGCCAGGCACTCCTGGATACTCAGGTCCAGGTCGGCGTCCGGCAGCACGATGGCCGGGTTCTTGGCTTCCAGCCCCAGGACCAGCCGGAGCCGGTTGCTCTTGGGGTGCTGTTCCTGCAGCGCATTGGCGGATTTGCTGTTGCCGATAAGGGCCAGTACGTCTACCTTCCCGGTTTGCATGATCGGGGCGGCCACTGCCCGTCCCCGCCCAAAGAGGATGTTTACCACCCCCCGGGGGAAGCTGTTCTGGAATGCCTCCAAAAGGGGCGTAATCAGGAGTACCCCGTGCTTGGCGGGCTTGAAAATGGTCGTGTTCCCCATAATGATCGCAGGGATCAGCAAGGCGAATGTTTCATTCAGCGGGTAATTATAGGGCCCCAGGCACAGGACCACCCCCAGGGGGCCCCTGCGGATATGTGCATAGACCCCCTGGTGCTTGTCGAACTTGGCGGAATTCCTGTCGAGTTCCCGGTATTCCTCAATGGTGTCATAGATGTATTCCACCGTCCGGTCGAACTCCTTTTCGGAATCCGGCAGGGACTTCCCGATCTCCCACATAAGGAGCTGCACGATGCGTTCCCGCTTGCCTTCCATCTGCCGGACAAATTTCTCCATGCATTCGATCCGGTCGCGGACTTTCATCGTGGGCCAGGCCCCCTGGCCGCGCGCATAGGCGCCCATGGCCGCATCCAGGGCCTCCAGTGCCTCCTTTTCGCCCATGTCCGGGATACTCCCCAAATGGGTCGGCTTGTACTGGCCTGGCCCTGAAATGGTGGAATACACTTCGGTAACCGGGCCATCCCAATTCAGGAGTTCGCCGCCCACCAGGTACGTGCGCTGCGCAATGGGCTCCTCCAACTTGTATGCTTCTGGAATCGGTAGGGTTGTCATCTGGTTAAAAGGCTTAAACGATGGGTTTCATTGCGGTCATCGAGGCCCGGAGCCGCGCCCCGACAATTTCTACCGGATGGGTGCGAAGCGCCTTGTTGACGGCAATCAGTTTCGCATTGTCCACCCCGTTGTCCTGTCCTTCCCCAAAGGAGTTCCCGATAACATCCGTGTCAATTTTTGCCATAAAGTCCTTCAACAGGGGTTTGCAGGCATGGTCGAACAGGTAGCATCCGTATTCCGCCGTATCGGAAATGACGCGATTCATTTCAAAGAGTTTCTTCCGGGCAATCGTATTGGCGATCAGGGGGGTTTCGTGCAGGGATTCGTAGTAGGCGGATTCCCCGATGATGCCGGATTCCGTCATCGATTCGTAGGCGAGTTCCACGCCTGCCCGGACCATGGCTACCATCAGCACCCCTTTGTCGTAGTATTCCTGTTCGCTGATCTTGTCGGAACCCGCGGGGGTTTTCTCAAAATTCGTCTCCCCGGTGGCGGCTCGCCAGGTGAGCAGGTTTTTGTCGTCATTCGCCCAGTCTTCCATCATCGTCTTTGAAAAATGGCCGCTCATAATATCGTCCATGTGCTTGCGGAACAGCGGGCGCATAATCTCCTTGAGCTCCTCGGAAAGTTCAAATGCGCGGATCTTGGCCGGATTGGAAAGCCGGTCCATCATATTGGTAATCCCCCCGTATTTCAGGCCTTCCGTTATGGTTTCCCACCCGTACTGGATCAGTTTGGAAGCGTATCCCGGGTCCACCCCGCCTTCCACCATCTTGTCAAAACACAGGATGCTGCCCGTCTGCAGGAGCCCGCAGAGGATGGTCTGTTCCCCCATGAGGTCGGATTTCACCTCTGCGACGAAGGAGGATTCCAGCACGCCGGCTTTGTGGCCCCCGGTAGCAGCCGCATAGGCCTTGGCCTGGGCCAGCCCTTTGCCTTCCGGGTCGTTTTCCGGGTGGACGGCAATGAGCGTCGGCACCCCGAAGCCCCGCTTGTATTCCTCCCGGACTTCCGAGCCCGGGCTTTTTGGGGCAACCATGATCACGGTGAGGTCTTCCCGGATCTGCATCCCTTCTTCCACAATATTAAACCCGTGCGAATAGGAGAGCGTAGCGCCTTTTTTCATATGGGGCATTACCGAGTTGATCACATTGGTATGCTGTTTGTCCGGGGTCAGGTTGATCACCAGGTCGGCCGTGGGAATCAATTCCTCGTAGGTCCCTACGGGAAAACCGTTTTCGGTGGCATTCTGGAAAGACGTCCGTTTTTCTTGAATCGCCGCCTCCCGGAGCGCGTAGGATATATCCAGGCCGGAATCCCGCATGTTCAGGCCCTGGTTGAGGCCCTGTGCCCCGCAGCCGACGATGACGATTTTTGCGCCCTTCAGCGCTGCCACCCCTTCAGAAAATTCCGAAGGATCCATAAAACGGCATTTACCCAATTGTTGCAGTTGTTCCCTGAGTGAAAGCGTATTGAAATAATTCGTCATAATGGTGTGTTCTGGTAGATATTAAATTCTGTTTAGGATTGTTGGAAATTTGCCAGCAAGGCGGTAATCGGCATTTCGGCCTTGGTAACGGTAATCCTGCCGGACCGCACAAATTGCATAATGCCGAACGGCTCCAGGTCGTCGTGCATCTGGTCGATTTCACTTCGCCTGCCCGTTTTGGCCAGTACAAAATAGTCCCGGCTCACGGTGACGATCTGGGCGTGGCTGTCTTTGATGATATTCTGGATCTGCCGTTCATCGAACAACAGGTGGGAAGCGATTTTAAAGAGGGCGGATTCCTGGTAGATGGTTTCCTCATCCGTGTGGTAGAATGCCTTGATCACTTCAATCTGCTTCTCGATCTGGGCCACGATATGCCGCGTCCAGTTCTCCGTCGTGTGAACGACAATAGTAAATTTTGAAATGCCTTCTATTTCTGATTTGGAAACATTGAGGCTTTCTATGTTAATGTGCCTTTTTAAAAATATCCCCGAGATCCTGTTCAACAGGCCTACGTGGTTCTCGGAATAAACCGAGATGGTGAACCATTGATTGTCCATAGTGTTCATTGCTTATTTTAACCGGATATCGGAAACCGATGCCCCCGATGGGATCATCGGGAAGACGTTATCTTCTTTCTCCACGCGGACCTCGAGGAAATAGGCTTCCTCGCTCGCCATCATTTCGGCTACGGCTTCCGCCAGTTCCGCCCGGTTCTCCACCCGGCGGGAACGGATGTGGTAGCCCTCCGCTATTTTGACAAAATCCGGGTTGGTCATTACGGTGGAGGCATAGCGCCTGTCAAAAAACAATTCCTGCCACTGGCGAACCATCCCGAGGAAATCGTTGTTCAGGACCACAATCTTCACAGGCGCCTTTGTCTGGAAAATGGTCCCGAGTTCCTGGATGGTCATCTGGTATCCCCCATCCCCGATGACGGCCACCACTTCGCGGTCCATGGCCCCCATTTTGGCGCCGATGGCCGCGGGGAGCGCAAACCCCATGGTGCCGAGGCCGCCTGAGGTAATGCTGCTTTTACTTTGCCGGAACTTTGCGTATCGGCAGGCGACCATCTGGTGCTGCCCCACATCCGTGACGATCACGGCCTTGTGGCCGGACTCTTCATTGATACGGGCAATCACCTCCCCCATCGTCAGGCCTTCCTTGGTCGGGTGCAGGTCGTTTTTGATCACCGCCTCGAATTCCTCTTTGTCTCGGGCGTGGAATTCCGAGAGCCACTGGTCGTGCTTCCTTTTTTCCACCAGGGGCAGGAGCTGCCGGAGCGATTCCCGGGCATCCCCCAGGACCGCCACGTCCGCTTTCACATTTTTCCCCACCTCCGCCGGGTCGATCTCCAGGTGGATGACCTTGGCCTGTTTCGCGTAGGTGTCCAGGCTTCCCGTAACCCGGTCGTCAAATCGCATGCCGATGGCCACCAGTACGTCGCATTCGTTCGTCAGGACGTTCGGGCCGTAATTCCCGTGCATGCCCACCATGCCCACATTCAGCGGGTGGTCGGAATCCATTGCGGATAGCCCCAGGATGGTCCAGGCGGCAGGGATGCCCGTCTTTTCGACAAATTCCTGTAATTCCGCTTCAGCAGAACCCAGGATAACCCCCTGTCCAAAGACGATATATGGGCGTTTGGCTTTGTTGATTAGGTCTGCAGCCCGCTGCAAGGCTTCCGGGTCTGCCTTGGGCACCGGGTTGTAGCTGCGAACCCCTTTACAGGGTGTATAGCTGAAGTCCAGGCTGTCGAACTGGGCGTTCTTGGTAATATCCACCAATACGGGCCCCGGCCGGCCGCTTCGGGCAATATAAAACGCCTTGGCTATAATTTCGGGGATTTCTTCGGCCCGGGTGACCTGGTAATTCCATTTGGTAACCGGGGTGGAAATGCCGATGATGTCCGTTTCCTGAAAGGCATCCGAACCCAGCAGATGGCGCGGAACCTGCCCGGTTATACAAACCAGCGGCGTGGAGTCGATCTGCGCATCCGCCAACCCGGTTACCAGGTTCGTGGCCCCGGGTCCCGACGTAGCCATGGCAACTCCCACTTTCCCGCTTACCCGGGCAAATCCCTGGGCAGCGTGTATTGCCCCCTGTTCGTGGCGTGTGAGGACATGGTGGAGCCGGTCCTGGAATTTATACAATTCGTCGTAAACCGGCATTATTGCCCCGCCCGGGTAGCCGTAAATCAGGTCGGCACCCTCTTCGAGCAGGCAATGGATGATGGCCTCCGCACCGCTGATGCGCATGGCCTTCTTTTCGTCTTGTTTCTTTTGCATTTCCTTTACTGGTTCCATACCTGCATCAGGATTAAGTTTATCAAATTTCATCGGTAACACAGCCTTCAGAGGCCGATGAAACCGTTTTGGCATATTTGTACAGGCTGCCCCGCTTCACCTTTAGTTCAGGGGCCTTCCAGGCTGCCCGCCGCCGGTTGAGCTCCTCGTCGCTCAGGTCTACCGAAAGCGTATTGGCTTCGGCGTCGATGGTGATGATGTCCCCGTCCCGGAGCAGGGCAATCGGGCCTCCGGCCTGTGCTTCGGGTGTTACATGCCCCACTACAAATCCGTGGGTACCACCCGAAAAGCGGCCATCGGTGATCAGGGCCACATCCTTGCCCAGGCCGGCCCCCATGATGGCACTGGTGGGCTTGAGCATTTCGGGCATACCAGGCCCACCCTGGGGACCTTCGTACCGGATGACTACCACATCCCCCCGGGAAACTTTGCCTTCGCCTATGCCCCGGTTTGCTTCAAATTCGTCCTCAAATACGCGGGCGGGTCCCTGGAACCGGAGTCCCTCCTTCCCGGTGATTTTGGCAACCGAACCTGTGGGTGCGAGGTTCCCGTACAGGATACGCAGGTGCCCGGTTTTCTTGATCGGGTCGGAAAGGGGCCGGATAACCTCCTGACCGGCTTCCAGATCCGGGACATCCTCCAGGTTCTCGGCAAGGGTTTTTCCCGTAACTGTCAGGCAATCCCCGTGGAGCATGCCTTCAGCGAGCAGGAATTTAAGGACGGCAGGCACGCCGCCCACCCGGTGGACATCTTCCATCAGGTATTTGCCGCTGGGCTTCAGGTCTGCCAAAAAGGGCGTTTCGTCACTGATCCGCTGGAAATCGTCCAGGGTAAACGGTACGCGCGCTGCCTTGGCAATGGCCAGGAAGTGCAGGACGGCATTCGTGGACCCCCCCATCACCACTACGAGGCGGATGGCATTCTCCAGGGACTTTTTTGTAATAATGTCGAGCGGCTTGATATCTTTTTCGAGCAAGGTGCGCACCGCCTGGCCGGCGCGGGTGCAATCTTCCTGCTTTTCCGAACCGGTGGCTGGGTTCGAAGAGTTGTAAGGCAGGGCCATCCCCAGGGCTTCGATAGCCGATGCCATCGTGTTGGCCGTATACATCCCGCCACAGGCACCAGCTCCCGGGCAGGCGTTCTGGATTACTTGTTTGTATTCCTCCTCCTGCATATTCCCGGCCACTTTCTGGCCCCAGGCCTCAAAAGCCGATACCACATCGAGTTTCCGGTTGTTCAGGCAACCGGATGCAATGGTTCCCCCGTAAACCATTACGGAGGGGCGGTTCAGGCGGATCATCGCCATCAGTGCCCCGGGCATGTTCTTGTCACAGCCCACTACAGTTACCAGGCCGTCGTAGTTCATCGCCTGGACCACGGTCTCCATGGAATCGGCAATAATATCCCGGGAAGGGAGGGAATAACGCATCCCGTAGGTTCCCATGGATATCCCGTCACTCACCCCGATCGTATTGAAAATCAGCCCTACCAGATCGGAGCGGTTCACGCCTTCCTTCACGTGCAGCGCCAGATCGTTCAGGTGCATGTTGCACGGGTTGCCTTCATACCCGGTGCTGGCAATCCCGATCAGGGGTTTTTCAAGGTCCTCCTCGGTCAGGCCAATGGCATAAAGCATGGCCTGCGCTGCCGGTTGGGTGGGGTCCTGTGTGACGTTTTTACTGTATTTGTTCAGGTTCATTCTTCCGCTGGTTTTGTCCGGGTCGTTTTTTTGCCAAAATCAAAGATATGGCTTTGACAACTCCGGGGAAGGCAAGCAGGCGCGGAGCTACAGGCTCATTTTGAGCCTAAATGTTAAAAATTACTGTTTTTCAGGGAGTTAGCATGCAAAAATTACCATATTCAACGCTGCCCTCGGGGAGGTATTCCAGCGTCCCAGGCCATTGTCTGCAGCGGGTAGACCAGGGGGGGTGGCCTAATTCCCGGCGCTTACAAAACGCACGCGGTCTGCCGAATGTTTCTGGGCCAGGACGGAAACGGACCGGGATGCGAGTTGCAGGACCCGGGGATACCCTCCGGTGGTTTGCCCGTCTCGAAGCAGGATGATCAGGCGGCCTGCAGGGGTCAGTTGGACGGTCCCGGGCAGGGTGGCTGAAGTAATCATCCGGATCAAATGTCCGGGAAGGTGTTCCTGCAGTTGGCAGGCCATCCGGTCGTGTTCCTTGCCCAGGGTAAAACGCGTGGAAAATAGCATTTCCCGTTGTTTCTGGCTGAGCAGGTCGTATTCCGGCCCCGGAAACGCCTCCAGTTTTTCCTCCTTCCAGAATTCAGAAGGGCTCAGTTTCAGGAGTTTTGGTTCGAATGCCTCCGTAGGCTCATAGGGCAGTTCCATCAGGGCAGACAATTTCCGGTGCCTGGTTACCGGCGGATAATACGACCGGCTGCCGAGGACCGATTCGGTCAGCAGCCCCCCTTTGATTCCCAGGTACGTCCGGAATCCGTTTCGCGTACGGCTGCAACGGAGTTCACTGCCCCCCCCTACCCGGTGGACCTGTTCCATGGCCAGTACTTCCCCGTCGAGAGTCACTTCCATATCGGCCCCGCTAAGCGCAATATAGGTGGGTTCATTAAACACCAATTCGGGGCCTTGCATGGTGATTTCCAGCAAGGCGGCATCCGGGTCGTTTTCCAGGAGAGAATTCGCCCTGCCTGCAGCGATGAGGTCACAGGCTCCGGATACCGGTACGCCCTGGTGGCGGTATCCGAATCGGCCGCGATCCTGGACGGAAGTGTAAAATCCCGCCTTTTTAACCTTTAGCATGCCCGTATTTCTTTTTAAAATCATAAACCCCCACCTCTGCTTCGATTCGGTGGAGGTTGAACTCCGCCTCGCTAACCGGCCGGAAACGCACGGTATCTCCCTGGGCGATAAAGCATGGGGGTTGGCGGGTCGGGTCGAAAAGTGGGATCGGACAACGCCCGATCAGGTTCCAGCCGCCCGGTGACTCCTGGGGGTAGATCCCCGTTTGCTGGGAGGCCAGCCCCACCGACCCCCTGGCTACCTTGAGCCTGGGGTTCTCCTTCCTGGGCACCTCCAGGTTGGCCGGCACACCGCCCAGGTACAGGAATCCGGGAAGGAAGCCTATTCCGTACACCCGGTACGCCTGCGCACAATGGCGTCGGATAACTTCTTCTGTGTCAATTTCAAGTCGTTCCGCCACATCTTCGAGATCCGGGCCAAATTCCGGGTCGTAGCACACGGGCAGCACCCAATCCTGCACGGTCCTTTGGGAGGGCCCGGGATACTGTTCAAACCATTTCTTTAAAGACCTGCTGAAAGGTTCCAGGTCTATTTTGGATCCTTTGAAAAGCAACAGGCTGTGGTAAATCGGAACCAATTCCCAAGCGGCCTCCTTCAGGCAGTGTTCCCGGAGGTAATCTGCAAACCCGAGGACGTCTGTAAGGATATCCTCACTAACAGCCTCCGGCCACTCGAGCAGGACAGCTTCCGGGCCGTATGCCTTGATCCGGAAAGGTGGGGGTTTCACGATAGCAGTCGGATTGATTCTTTGGGTAATTCGAGAGAAAGATACATTAATATTTCCAATGCGCCGGGCGTATCCCCGTGGATGCAAATGGTATCCGGTGACAGCTTAATCTCCCGGCCCTCCGGAGTGGTGGCCCGGCCGCGCAAAACCAGGTCCCGAACCTGCCGGAATACCCGGGGGGGTTCGGTCAGAACGGCTCCCGGCTCGGATCGGGCAACCAAACTTCCGTCGGCGTTGTACGCCCGGTCCGCGAACGCTTCGCCCCAGACCCGGTAGCCCAGGGATAATGCGCGGCGCATCAGGTCGGAACCTGCAGGTACGAACAATACCCGGCTCTCCCGGTACGGGGTGAGGATCCGGAGGTACTCCCGGGCCAGTGCCGGGTTTGCCGCCAGGTCGTTATAGAGGGCTCCATGTGCCTTGATATGATGCAAAGGCACGCCGGCGGCCGCCGCCACCTCATCCAGCAGCTGTAGTTGTTCCAGGAGCGATTCTTCCAGTTCCCGGGCTGTAAGTTGCATGTGTTTCCTCCCAAAGTTCTCCCGGTCGGGATACGAAGGGTGGGCGCCGGCCCGAACCCCTGCTTTTCCGGCCAGGGTGACAATTTCTTTCATGGATTCCCGGTTGCCGGCATGTCCCCCGCAGGCGATATTGCAGGAGCTGATATGGGGAAACAACTCCTGCTCGTTCCCCACCCCCTCTCCTACGTCGCAGTTTAAATCGATCTCGAAATTTGGCATGGTCATTCGATTAAAATGGAATAAATGGTTTTGGCCGCCAGCAGGGTAACTATGCCGATTATCACCAGGGCCACGAGGTCCCTGGCTACGGTATTCCGCTGGTCCCCCATGAGTTGGCGACTGCGGATCATCCACCAGAGGAAGGCTGCAATAACCGGCAGTACAATGGCATTGGCAATCTGGGCTACATAGATAATTTCCAGGGGGCGATATTCCAGCGACAGGGATAACACCCCGATGATCAGTACCCCAACCCATACGGACCGGAATCGCCAATCCTTCCTGTCCGCAGGCCAGTCAAAGGTTTGGCGGGAAACATAGGCCGCCGCCAACGGGGCCGTGATGGCCGAACTAATCCCGGCTGCAAATAGCCCTACCCCCAACCCGAACCGGGCAGCCTTTCCATAAATGGGTTCCAGGGCCGCGGCCAGGTCAAGGACGTCCGCCACAACCCCCATCCCGGATCCGGCCGCAGTCACTACAATAGACATGGATACCACGCCGCCAATGGCCACCGACCAGAATATATCCCGCCGCATGCTTTGGACAGCCCCCGAGTTTTCCCATTTTTCCGTTACAAGGGCCGTATAGAGGAACAGGTTGTAGGGTACCACCGTGGTGCCGATCAGCGCCAGGACCGTAAATATGGAATCCCCGTCCAGGTTGGGCGCCACCAGCCCGCGGAACAGTGCCGGGATATCGGGTTGCACCAGGAATGCCGTTATCAAAAAGGAGAGGCTCATAAGTAGTACCAGCCCTGTGAAAACGCGTTCCAGCGCTTTGTAGGACCCCAGCCAGAGGAGGATAAATGCCAGGGAACCGCATAGCCAGGGATAGACGCCAAAGGCACCGGAACCCAGGAGCGCCTCCAGGCCCAGGACGCCGCCCGCTATATTCCCCGCTTCATAGGCTGCGTTCCCCGCTACGATGGCAACGAGTATCAGTCCCACCATCAGGATCCGGAGCCAGGAAAGGGTTACCCGTTTCCGTATAAGGGACGGCAACCCGCGCCTCGTGACCAGCCCAAGCCTTCCGGCCATTTCCTGCAGGACAATGGTGGCAACCACGGACAACAGCAGCGCCCACAAAAGTGCATACCCCATCTCCACCCCTGCCCTCAGGCAGGTGGTAACGGTTCCCGGGCCGATAAAGGCCGCGGCAATAAGCATTCCCGGGCCGGTCTTTTTAAACATATACGTGCATATTGGTATCCGGGTAAATATACGGGATTCCCTGAAGGAGGAAAGCCCGGAACCCGCCACGGCCCCCTGTCGGAAATGGTGCATTTCATCGGAAAAGTTGCCGTTCGTCTAAAAGTGGGGTGTCATACGTCGAATCGATATAATAAACAGGCCCGGGTCCGGTTATTACTATCCCGAAACTTACTAATCTAACCTGTGCATATGACTTGCCTGGAATGTCAAAAAGAACTCAGCTACCTGGATCACCGCGAGGCCCTGGAGTTGTTAAACCTGGAACTGTGCCCCGCACACAGGAACCGGATGGTGAAACTCATGCGGACACACGAAGTACCCGTCGAAGCCATACAATTGTATTACGGCCTCAAAAAGATGGGTATCCGGGCGATGCTCGCCTGGTGGGACGGAAAGAAAACCGTCCACCTGGCCGTATCCCGGGTGAAGCTCAATATAGAAATCGACACGGGTCACGGGGCGATGACCCACGACCAGGCCATGAACGACCTGGAAGAAACCATGCATTCCTTCAAAAACGGATTTACAACGATTCGCATCCCGGATTTCCTGGTGCATAAATACCTGCAGGAAACCCTGGTGAATATCGAGGGCATAATCGAAGGATTGAGAAGCAACATCAAAGTTGTTTAACCTTTAAAACAATGCTTATGGATGCCAAAATCAAATTTACAGAACGCTCTTACCGGATGAGCAAACTGATCCTGATCCTGCTGACTTTTGCAGCCCTGGCCATCATGATCAATATCCATCCGGCTGTCTCCCGCTATCTGTTCGGGTTCCCGATTGTCCTTTCCGGGTGCCTGGGGATTATGGGGACGTTTTACATCGTTAAAGGCATGCATGAGCCCCTGACCGAAAAGAAAGTAATCGCTATCACGGTGAACCTGGCCATGGTGGTCCTGATGGTCGCCATCCTCTTCAGCAATACCATATTCAGGCTCTAACGCGTAATTTTTAATCCGCGCCATACTCCCGGGAGTTCCTTATTTCAGGAATCCCCGGGTTTTTTTATGCCCGCTGGGTAAACAGCGGCATGTACTTTCCCCCGCCCCCCCCGCATTAATTTGTAGCTGCATCCAAATCGAAATCGCTGCGGCTGCCAGCGCGAAAACCCAGCTGCATCCAAGTCGAAATCGCTGTGGCTGCCCCCAATATTTCGTATCTTAAGGAGGAAATATCAACCTGGTTATTCCACAATTTTAAATTATGACAACAACTGACAGAAGAAACTGGCTCCGGACGGTGGCCCTGGGCGGGGGGTTCGCGCTCCTGGGGGGCGCCCCGCAACTGGTTCATGGCGCAAGCCGCACGGAAAATCCGGCAATCTCAGCCAGGGGCCCGATCCGCCTGAGTTCCAACGAAAATCCGCTCGGCCCCTCGGAGCGCGTTCGTCGTGCCCTCAGCGAGCGGATGGACCTGGGCTGTCGCTACCCGTATTCCTACATGGGGCCGCTGGTGTCTGCCATTGCCGCCCGGGAAGAAGTCCCGGAATCCTGTGTGGTCCTGACGGGGGGATCCACAGAAGGCCTGAAGGCCGCCGGACTGGTCTACGGACTGAACAATGGGGAAATAATCGCGGCAGACCCTACTTTCCAGGCCCTGCTTCGGTATGCGGAACTCTTCGGGGCCTACGTACACCGGGTACCCCTGGACGACAAGCTGGTACACGACCTGGACGCCATGGAGCGGCGCGTAACCTCCAAAACCCGGTTGATTTTCCTATGCAACCCCAACAACCCGTCCGGGACCATCCTGGATGGGAATACATTGCGCGATTTTTGTACTTCAGTGGATAGCAGGGCGGTAGTTTTCAGCGACGAGGCCTACTTTGACTATATTACAGAACCCGACTATCCCTCCATGGTAGAACTCGTGCGTGAAGGCAGGAACGTGATCGTTTCCCGTACTTTTTCCAAAGTGTACGGGCTTGCCGGCTTTCGCATCGGCTACCTGGTGGCCCGGCCCGATATTGCCAGCCGGCTGCGCGAGGCGCTGATGGCCCATACCGGCACTCCGGCACTGATTGCCGCCGAGGCGGCACTGGGCGATGACGATTTCTATAAGGAAAGTCTGAAGCAGAACGAAATGGCTAAAAAAAGCATCTACGCCACCCTGGAGGACCTGGGTTTGCCGGCTGTAAAATCCCATACAAACTTTGTGTTTTTCAAAAGCGGCATGGATATTCGGACGCTCCAGTCCCGGATGGAGTCCGAGGGGGTGCTGATCGGTCGGCCCTTCCCCCCGCTCTACGATTGGGCGCGCATCAGTACGGGCCGGATGGAGGAAGTAGCTGCTTTTGGCAATGCCCTGAAAAAGGTAATGGGCTGATTTTCTTTATTCTGGAATGAAACCTGAGAAGTACGGTTTGCCGTTCATCGAATATTGTAGGAAATTTCCTCCTTTTCATTTATTTTGGCCCCGGATACCCTGTTAAAAATACATAGGTAACCGCCCCCGAAACAACCCGTTCACGGATCGCAACAGCCATCTGAACCAGGAATGCCGGCAAACGTCAGAAGGCGTCATTCGGCCCCGGATCGGTTGGTTGTTGTTTTTTATGTTTTCAGTTATTCAAAGCGAGGTGAGCATCTGCACGGTAGTGAATATCCCGCACGATTTCGTAGAGGTCCGGGATCACATGGGACGCCAGTCTGGAATGGCTGTTTAAAAGGACGCATATTCCCAGCTCCGACTCCGGGTAGAGGGCAATTTCGTTGCGAAACCCGTTGACGCTGCCTCCGTGGTGCACCATCGTCTGCAACTGCCCCGAACCCTTTTCCCTGAATTTGTGAATGCGCCAGCCAAATCCGTAGTGGGAAGACATATGACCGGGCCAACGCTGGTAGTATTTACTGCGCCCTGGTATTTCAACGCGGGGATTGAATGCGATTTGCCGCGCGCCCTCACTGAGGATTTCCGGATAACGACCCAACAACAGGTGCATCCATTGGGCCATGTCCAGGGCACTGGCATTGATTCCGCCAGCCGCAATGGCGTTGTAGTAATTGTCCGTCAGCTTCCGGGGGCGCCAGCCTTTCCGGCGCTTCGTATGGGGAAGGGCTATATTTACCGCTTTCAACAGGGATTCGTGGTCCGTGCCAGTGGCACACATCTCGAGCGGCTTGAAAAATCGTTCTTCCAGCAGCCGGCCGAGGGGCTGCCCGGTAACCCGTTCCATGATCTCCCCGGAAAGGGCAAAAAGCGCATTCTGATAACTGTATACCGAACCGGGCTTCCCGATGGGCGAAACCTCGTCAAAGCGCCCGGCGATTTCCGTCAGGTCCAGACCGGCTTCCACCAGGTTGGTATAACTGTGGTAAGGGGCCCCGGAAGTGTGGGTCAGCAGGTGGCCCAGGTTAACGCCCCGGGTATGCCCCGCGTCCCCGAATCGAAATTCCGGAATATAACGGATTACCGGATCTTCGGGAGACAGCAATTGTTGGTCGGCTAGATTCGCGGCCAGGATGCCCGCAAACCCCTTGGACAGCGAACCCAGCCTGAAGACGGTTCGCGCATCCACCGGATCCGGGTGGTTGCTGTTCCTGAGGCCGTATCCGTCGCTGAGAAGGACGCTATCGCCCAGCACAATACTTACCCCGGCCCCAACGATATCCCCGGAGGCCAGGGCTTCCTGGAAATAACGGCGAACAGCCTCCGCGATTTCCTTCCGGCTTTTCCGGAATCGGACAGCCTCCATTTGGTTGTATCCCTCCCTTGGCTTGTATCCCTCCCGGCGGGCTGCAGATTCCTCCCCGGCCTTTCCGGTTTTCCGACCTTCTACCGGGCCCGAAGTGCCCAGGGATACCCCGAGTATCAGGATCAGGGAGGTGATGAATACCGCAATTTTGATACGCCACATAGGAAGATTCGTCTTTGGGATTCGGGATGAAAATAATTATTTCTTCTTAGTTAATAACCCATTCAACCGGGGATTATTACATTTTATCCGGCCCGAATCCCGGATTTTCCCTTTTCTTCAGAATCAAGGCCGGCTACCATTCGCTTCCCGGGCTGCCGAAACGATCCAGGCTGCGGTATTGGATGGCTTCTGCAATTTCCGATTCCCCTATGGTTCGCCTCCCCTGCAAATCCGCAATGGTCCGGGCTACCTTCAAAATCCGGTCGTAGGCCCTGGCGGAGAGGTGCAGCCGTTCCATGGCCCGGGCGAGGAGCTTCCCGGGACCGGGCTTTAAACGGCAATGTTCGCGGATCATCCGGACGTCCATTTGCGCGTTGCAATAGGCCCCGGTGCCGGACAGCCGATGTCCCTGTACCTCCCGGGCGCGTACCACCCGGTTGCGGATAACTGCACTGCTCTCCCCGCACCGGGAATCGGACAATTGGCGGAACGGGACCGGCCGCACCTCCATGTGCAGGTCGATGCGATCCAACAACGGCCCGGATATGCGCCCCAGGTATTTTCGCATTTCCGATTCCTGTACGCTGTGACCCCCCGTGTCCTCGGGAAAATGCCCGCCGGGAGTAGGGTTCATGCTCGCCACCAGCATAAAACTACACGGATAGGTGATGCGGAATCGGGAACGGGAGATGGTGATGTTCCGGTCTTCCAGGGGTTGCCGCAGGACCTCGAGCACCTGCCTCCTGAATTCAGGTAGCTCATCCAGGAAAAGTACCCCATTATGGGCCAGGGAAATTTCGCCGGGTTGCGGATAGGCCCCGCCTCCCACGAGCGCCACATCCGAAATGGTATGATGCGGGTTGCGGAACGGGCGTTCCGCGATAAGGCCGCCGGCAGGCTGTACAGCAGATACGCTGTGTATTTTGGTCGTTTCCAGCGCCTCGTCACGGGTCATGGGAGGCAGGATGCCGGGAAGGCGACGGGCCAGCATCGTTTTCCCGGAACCCGGCGGGCCGATCAGTACCACATTGTGCCCGCCTGCCGCTGCAATTTCCATACAGCGCTTTACCGTTTCCTGCCCCTTTATCTCCCTGAAATCCGGGAATTTTGCATCCTGTATTTGCCCCGGCAGGAAGTCTTTCCCCGCTACCCGTTCCAGGAGTTTTCTGCCGCGAAAATGTTCAATGACATCCGAGAGGGTCCGGGCCCCCAACACGTAAAGTCCTTCCACAACAGCTGCCTCAAGAGCGTTTCCGGCCGGTACAATCAGGTGTCGAAAGCCCGCTTCCTTCGCCTGCAGGGCCATAGATAGCGCCCCTTTTAAAGGTTGCAATTCCCCGTCCAGTGAAAGCTCGCCCATCAGCATGCACCGATCCAGTCCGTCCTTCCGGAGCTGACCGGAGGCTACAAGGATTCCCATGGCAAGTGGCAGGTCGTATGCCGATCCCTCCTTGCGGAGGTCGGCCGGCGCCATGTTGATGGTGATTTTCTTACCGGGGATGCGAAAACCGTGGTTCCCCAGGGCTGCGGCAATCCGGTAATTGCTCTCCCGGATGGCACTGTCGGGCAGGCCTACAAGGTGGTAACCGATGCCCGGGTTAATATTGACTTCTATGGTGACAGGCAGGGCATCAATACCCAGTACGGCGCATCCGTAAACCTTTGCTAGCATCCGTTTTCGGACAAATCTAAAGGCCCGTTCTGAAAAGGGCCTGCAGCCCGCTTCTTCATGTTTTATTACTCAGTTGCGGATTATTCCCTTTCGGATACTTGCAGGTAACCGACAAGGGTTACCGGCTTGCCATATGTAGTAAACCCTTCCAGTCGGATTTGGTAAGTGCCCGGTACGTCCGAGGTGCGGAAGCGGTATTCCAACATCTGGGTTTCCAGTTCCACCCGGGGTTCCCAAAGCAACTGGTAGCGGTAGTCCGGATGGTGTGACGGCCCTTCCCCCTGGCGGAAATAGCGCTTCACGGGAGCCGGGGGATTATAGGGAAATACCTGGCCGGAAGGCGATGACCAGTAGTCTGCAAAATCTCCCCCGATGGTCTCAATAGCCACCATGCCCTGATATGTGCGGTTTTCGAGCCGCTTTTTTTCACGCAATACGCGAATGCGGCGGATGCGCCGGGCATCGAAGTCCAGGAGTACATCGTGGTCTGCCACCAGGACGCCATCGACGGTAACCAGGGGCGGATCCTCCGTGTACTCGCTCCCCGCCGGGTCCAGGGGAGCCCGCACCCAAAAAGTCCGGCTCCCGTCAGCTTCCCGGCGTATCCAGACGTGCTGGACAATCTCTACCAGGGTCTCCCGGAGCGAGGGGAAACGCGTGAATTCATCCAGGTTGTATACGGTTGGAATTTCCCCGAAATAGGGGTCTTCCTCCCCCGGGGCCACTACGGTATCCGGTGTAATTTCATTGTAGCTGTTGGCGATTTGGTTGTGGATGCTCCTTTGTCGGACCGCCCCGTACATGCTCGAATCGATCGCTATGGACCTGAAATTCTCGGGCTCGAAGTTTTCCCAGGCTGAAAATGCGCGGATCGTATAACTTCCCTGGGTGGAATCCAGGACCTGCGCAATCCACTTTGATCCGGAAAAAGGAGTCACCAGGTAGGCGAAAAACCTGCCCAAGGGGTCCGTTTGGGCCATTTTAAGCTGGAAATTGTCCCCGGGGAATGACAGTGCCAACCAGGCGTCCGCTATCGGTTCTTCACCCCGGCTTCCAAACAACTGCCCGCCAATCAATTCCCCCCGTTGCTCGGGGAGAGCCACCGTGTCCCCCACCCCCTGGGGTATCCTCCGAAACATATCCGGATACCTTTCCGAATAGGCCTCAGCGGTGAGTGCCGGGAGGGCTGGCAGATCCGGGACCTTCCCTATGCTGACAGAGTAATGACCGTATCCCCGGGCACCCCGGTAATTTCTCAGCCTGAGTGTTACCCATTCGCGGGGGCCGTACACCGCAGTGTCCGTTTCCAGTTCGAGGCCATCAGCCCCTACGCGCGTGCCCGGCCGGTCCGGCGGGGCTGAATCGGGTCCGGGGAGCGCAGTCGCCGGATCTTCCCCCTGTACCCCTTCCGGGCCGGGAACGTCACCGAGCAGGGCCGACTGATCCTGCCGATAGGGGTTGATCACAGTGACATCCGCCATAAATACCTGTTGCCGCCCCCCGTTCCGCATCCAGTTGGTATAAGCCACCAATTTATAGGCCCCGGAGGGGATTTCCGTGCCGATAAATAATTCCCCTTGCCCACGGCCACCCCTGAGGCGGATTTTTTTTCGCAGGTAGACACCGCCGTCCTCCCCGGTCAGCTGTACATAGGCCAGCGCGCTGGCCGCGCTCAGCCGGTAGGTCTGCAAGTCGATGCAGTACAGGCTGAAATAGAGGTATTCGCCCGGAAAGAGGAGCGTTGCGCTTGTATGGGCGTAGAGCGTCTCCAGGGGGGCAGACCGCAGCACCTCATTTTCGGCCTGGTCCCGGATCACCACCTGCGCGGTGGACACAGCAGGTATAAACAAGGTTCCCAGAAGAAGAAGAAGAACAGCAATGATATGTCTTTTCAATTCCATAGGCTTCAGCTCATTCAATCCAAAAATCCGGGGCCTGGTTGCTCCCCAACACCGTGCAGTCCCCGCAAACCCGGGGCACGTAAACATGGGGACCGGCGCAGGAAGTCACCACGGTTTCATTGTTGTCCGAGTAATAGCTGATCAGGCCCCCCAGGTCCAGCAACTCTATTACGGAAAGCGGGCAGCCACCTCCCGATCCACCCAGGACCGGTTCCGCCGGGCAATAGGTGGGATGGGCCTCCGGGGAGGATAAGAGCGAACAGGGTACGAGAAACGGCGGTTCGGGCTCCCCCGGGAAATAATCTTCATAATTCAGGAAAATCCGTTCTTCGCTCACCGAAGCCACCGAGAAATACCCAATCACCAACAGGGGGGCCGCTCCTTCGGGTTGCAGGTTGCCCTGCAGGAACCCAGGCTGAACCTGGGCAAATACATTCCCTTCCTGGGAGAAGTTCCGCAGGCGGTCATAGTACGAATAGGCCTCCCGGTTTTCAACCAGCTGGCGTACCCGGATACTGTAGCGTTCGGCAATTTTATAGGTATCCCGGGAGAGGAAATGCACCGGAAAATTCCGCAACCGCCCCCCGGCGAGGCCCGCGGTAGAGGCCTGTACGATCGCGCTGGAGGCTTCGGTGCGGTAACAGACCTGGTTTTCCTCCGTCCGGTTGACGATTTCCAAGGTGTACTCCACCGGATCGGCACAGGGGTCGTAATCGCTGAGCACAAATTCCTGCGGGCTCCAGAGCGGGGCTACCACCCGGAAGGTTTCCTCGAAGGTGTACCGGAAAAAAGCATCCGAACCACCGATGGACGTACCGTCCACCAGAAAGCGGATGCCCTCACCCTGCAACGGGTCGCTGGCGCGTTCCGCCCGCAGGTCGTCCAGGGTGGCTGTTCCGGCCAGGGTTTCCAATTCTGAGACGATCCGCTGGCCGCCCCGGAGCGTAATCCGCAATTGATAGCTGCGCCCGGGCTGGGCGGCAAAGGGTGCCTGGGAGAAATACCTCCCGGGGTCGCCTTCCACAAATGGATACACCGTGCCGGAATCATCCGTCACAGTCACGGTGGCCCCGGTTTCATATAAAATGGGGCGGTTGGCCGGATCCAGGTCGGGGATGATGTACGTGCTGGGGTCCTCTTCGTCAAATTCCACGATGCTGTCGTTTTCAAAATCGGCTGCGCGCGAAAGCAATACCTCCTGGGTGCGTTGCTCATCCGTGAGGGTTGCCTCTACCACGAGCGCATTGCGCGCCTGCTGAATACTCGCATCATCTGTTTCTATATCCACTTCTTCCACGCAACCCAGTTGGGGCAACAACAGAAGTACCGGCAACCAGACAGCCGCCCTCAGGAGCTTCGGCACCCGGGCAGTCGCCCTAAGGAGCTTCGGCAACGGGGACCGGGTTTTCAGGCTGTGCCCCCATTCGGAGTGGGATATGTTGCTGTATCGCTTCAAAACTTGAAATTATAGGTGATGGACGGGATCGGTATGGCAAATATGGAACTCTGCAAGGCTTTGACCTCCCCGCCATCCGAGACAAAATACACCGAGTAGGGGTTGCTGCGCCCAAGAACATTGTAAACGGAAATAGTCCAGAAACTGTGGGCGAGCTTTTCCTTCCGGTGGTTCCCCTCAATATTGATGCCCAGGTCCAGGCGGATATAGTCCGGGATCCGGAATTTGTTCCTGTCGCTGTAGAGCACGTATTCGGAGTTGTTGAAATAATACTGACCCACCGGGTACGTCACCGGCCGGCCCGTTTGGTAGGAGAAGTTCATCGACAGGCTGTAGCGGCGGGTAAAACGGTAATTCGCCACCAGGCTGAGGTCGTGGGGCCGGTCGAAATTCGCCGGGAAAAACTCCCCGTCATTGATCTGCTCCGAAGGGTACGGGCTGTCGAAGCGCACCCGGGTCCGGCTGTAGGTATACCCCAGCCAGCCGTTGAGCCTGCCCCGGTTTCTGCGTATGAGGAATTCCAGGCCATAGGCCTGCCCTTCCCCCTGAATCACTTCGGTTTCCACTTCTTCATTCAGGAGCAGGCGGGCGCCGGTTTTAAAGTCCAGTACATCTTCCGACCATTTGTAATAACCCTCCAGGCTTACCTCGATCTCGGCTTCATTGATGTTTTTAAAGATCCCGAGGCTCACCTGCCGGGATTTCTGGGGGCGGATGTTGTAGTCACTGAGTTTCCAGGTATCGATGGGGGAAACAGTCGTGGTGTTGGTCAACGTATGGATGTATTGGTACATGTTGCTGTACCCCGCGCGCAGGGAGAGCTCGGGAGCCAGCAGGTAACGGGCCGAAGCGCGGATTTCCGGCCCCCCATAGGTTTTGACGAAATCCCCGCTCCCGAAGGACAGCGTGTCTGTGGCCGTACCCGGGTCCCGGGGCTGGCCCTCGGGATACTCCCGCTGCCGGGACGGGCCCAATGCGCCGAAAAAGGAATACCGCACGCCGGCCTCCAGTTCCAGGCGGTCGCTTACGGTAAACCGGTCCGAGAGGAAAAGCCCCCCTTCCAATGCCTGCTCCCTGGGGATTTGCGTGGGTTCCACGTCGGAATCCGGCCCCGCCGGAGTTCGGATCCCGGGGTTGACCCGATAGTATTTGGCCGCCAGGCCGTAGGTGAGTTGGTGGCACTTGTTCATCCGGAATCGGTTCCACGCCCGGAGTTCGGTCTCCTCCACCGAATACCCCAGGTCGAAATCCGTGTTGGCTTCCCCGTCGAATCCGATGTCGAAGGCGTAGCGGCTGTTGGCCAGCGTAAACGTAGCCAGGTTCCGCTCGTCAAAGGTATGGTTCCACGCAACGGATGCAGCCCGGTTGCTGTAACCCACCAGGGAATCGCGCGTAATGCTGAAGCGGTCCTTGCTGTAATAGGCCGTGGCCTTCAATTGGTTGCGGGAATTGATCCGGTCTGTGTAGGTGGCGATAAAATCATAGAAAGAAGCCTCTGTGCCGCTCAGCCGCTCTTCCCCCACAGATCGGAGGATCCAGTCGGAATAGGCGGCCCGCCCGCCCAGGACCAGGGAAGAGCGCCCCTTGTTTACGGGGATTTCAAAGGCCAGGTTGGCCGTAACCGGGCCTACTGACCCCTCGCCCCGAAGGTCCAGGGTGTCCCCGTCTACCGTACGGATATCGAACACGGCGCTGAGCCGGCCCCCGAATTCCACTGGGATGGACCCTTTGTAAATATCCACGCTCTCAGTTACAAACGGGTTGAGTGCCTGGAAAATCCCGAAAAAATGCGTGGGGTTATACACCAGTGCGTGGTTCAGCAGGAACTGATTCTGATCGGTACGGCCGCCGCGGACGTTCAACCCCGTAGCGCCTTCCCCGGCTTTTGAAATCCCCGGCAGGGAAGCGGCAACCTCGAGCAGGTTGCGTTCGCCCAGCACCAGGGGAATATCCTTACTCTCCTCGGAATCGATCCGGTCTGTTCCCGCCGTTACGGCCTCCACGTTCCGGTCCGCGTCGGCCTGCACTACCACTTCGTCGAGCTGTTCCACCGCTTCTTCCACCAGCAGGTCCAGCTGACCGCTATTGTATAGGATTACCTGCCTGCGGACCGGTTCCATCCCGATAAAACGCGTCCGCAATTCCTGGAGACCGGGGGGCAGTTCCAGGCGGTAATACCCATTGGCATCGGTAGCCGTGCCCAGGCCCCGGTTGGTAATCAGGATGGCGACATCCGCAACCGGCATCCTGGACTCCCGTTCCCGGACATATCCTTCGAGCGTATACAAATCCGCTGCCTGCCCGGGGGTTTGCCTCCCGATACGGACGGTTTCCACCTGCCTTTCCTCCGGCTGGGTTTCCTCGCTTACAAAAATCGGCAGGGGTGCCGGAGGCCTTGAGGGTTCGTCGTTTTCCGGCCTGCGTTCGATTGGCGTTCCGAAAAAACCCTCCGGCAACTCGTCGTAAATCCGGCTATTGCGGGTCAGGGCAATCGTGTGGGAGTCGTACCGGAAATAATTGAGTTCGGTACCCGTCAGGAGGTCGTCGAGGATGTCCCCCATCGTGGCATCCCGGTAGGAACGGCTCAGGGGGGAATCCGGCAGCCAATCGGCTACATAGAAGATGGTAAGCTGCTGTTGCCTGGAGAGCTCTTTCAGGGCATCGACGGGTTTCATCCCGGTAAAGGCGAAGTCCATGCGGAGCGTATCCGGAGGCTGCTGCGCCCGGACGGGGGCCGATGCCAGGATGCAAATTGCCAGAATCAGGAATAAGCGGCTGTAAACCTGAGAAGGGATCCCACTACGGAAGGTTTCCGACATGAAAAAATAACTAGCTATCCAAACCTAAATATAGCGGATAAAACGATAGCCCTGTAAAATGTTCGCCCCCGGTTATTCGGGAATCAGTCTGAGCGTGTTTTCCGAGGCTTCCCGGATAGCCTCCGTATCCAATAACATGGGGCGGTATTCCCCGGAGGCGAAACGCGTGGCCTGGTCCTTATAGTGCGGGCTGAACGGGTTTCCGGATTGCCCGGTGGGCAGGATGCTCCTACTCCCTGCCGGATCCGAAAAATCGATTACCCGACGGGTGGAAGGCCCCGAAGTAACCGGATAGACGCCGGTGGAGTCATAGACAAAAGCCAGATTGTTGATAACCTCCCGGGAACCGGGGACCCTGCGGGGCCCCACATTGAGCAGCCACCCCAGGGCAGGGACGCTTCCCATCGCGTGCCGGATTTCCAGCTGGTGGACGGAGCCCCATCGCCAATTTTCAGAATCCGCGCCAAAATCCGCTTCTACCGATGCCATGGCCATCCGGAACGAACGGCTAATGATCTCCGTTTTTGTCTCGGTAATGTCCTCCGTCCGGACATCGTCCCACCAAACCGAATTTTCACGAGATGCCATCCGGGCGATCAGTTTCTTGACCAGGTGGGTCTGCAACAGCGATTCAAACCCGTCCTTTCCCAATTCGTCGGCAAACGTTTCCCGCAGGAAGTGGTACACCCACCGGTGGTACAGCAAGGCTTCCTGTTTTTCAACACCGTAGTTGGCATCCCAGTTGTTCAGGGCATCCACGCATTCGGTCTGGCTGTCGTTGAGGGTGGTAATATCCAGATGGCGGGACAGGTCGGCGATGACGGCCGCATCTACCGGGGAGGTGACATCCAGGAGCATGTCCGCAACGCCCGCTGCATCCCAGTCGGTTCGGGCCTCCAGCAAGGCCTCAATACGCTTGGCCCGGTTCTCCGGCAGGTAATAGCCCGGAATGACTCCCACACCTGTGCTGTCGGGTTGGTTGTTTGCCGAATAGACATAGCCCCGGGGCGGGTTGATGGCCTTCGGATTATCCCGGAATTCCACCGGGCTGCTGAATCCGGGGCCAGCAGACTGCCCGTCCAGAAGGGCCTTTGTTTGGACCGAATCCGGCAACCGGTAAAGGCGGGCGGCTGCCCACCAGGCGATATTCCCGCGGGCATCCCCGTACATGACATTCAGCCCCGGGGCGTGAATAAGGCCTACGGCCTGCTCAAAACCCGCTATGTCCGAGGCGTGGCTCATACCGTACAGGGCTTCCAGCAAACGGTTTTCCCCCTGGGTGTAGGTCCACGACATGGACACCGGGGGTTGCTCCCCCAGGGCGTCGATCACCCCGTTCATTACGGGCCCCAGGTTAGATCGCAGATAGGAAAAGGCAACCGAATCCCCATCCTTAACCGCAATGGATTTATGTATTCGCTGAAACCGGTGCCAGCCATCATTGCGCATATATTGCATGCTGTCGGCCGGGTCGGTGGTTTCCCGGTAAAAATCGATATCGTCATTCTCAAACATGGTCATCCCGTAGGCGACCTCCCGGTTGTGGCCCAGGAGCGGGAACGGCAATCCGGCCATGTGGTACCCGTATTTTTCATAATCCGACAGGGAAATATGGGCTTCATACCAAACGGAGGGTTGCGAAAATCCCATGTGCGGGTCGTTGGCAAACAACACCTTACCGCTCTTGGAGCGCTGGCCCGAGATTACCCAGGAATTACTGCCCTCCAGCATGGGCATAGGCAGGGGTTCCAGGATTCGGCGGATATCTCCCCCTACCGACAAGGCCAGCGTATTGGCTGTATCCCTGTTTAAGGTATCCCGGGAGTCGTATACCGGGATACGGGTGGTGGGAGTGCCGGGGGCTTCGAGTATTTCCCGGAGGTACTCCCCGCCCAGCTTTTCCCCTATCCCGGTCAGGAAGGGGTCTGTTTTGTGGGCCATGGCAAAGCTAAATGCCATATACCCGATGGTGTTGTATACATCCACCATCGTAAAAGGCGTTTTCTCGAGCCCGGTCAGGTAGTATTCAAGGGGAGTCGGTCCATTTGCTATAAAAGCATTTACGCCTTCCAGATAGGCGCGGGTGAGTTCTGCGGCCGGACTTCCCGGATTCAGGCTGGCCACGGTCTCCCGACTCGATTCGTCGATTCCGAGGGCCAAGAAAAACCGGTCGGTTTCAAGGGTGCGGGAACCGAACACTTCCGATAACCCGCCCCTCCCCACGCGCCGTAGGAGTTCCATCTGCCAGAGGCGGTCCTGGGCGTGGACATAACCCAGTGCCCGCAGCGCATCGGCTTCGGAATTGGCAAAAATATGCGGAATGCCAAAGACATCGTAATCCACCCGTACCGAGTCGGCCAGGCCGGGCAGTTTCTCCGTACCGGAATACTCCGGCTTCAGGTGCTGGACAAAGAAAAAGCCTGCCACCAGTAATACCACCAGGAGGGCAAGGAGGAATTTGAGAAATTTTCGGAGGATTTTCAATGGGATAGGATCAGTTGTTCCGATTAAAGATAATCGGAATCCCTTGAAATTTGAAAAAGAATCGGTAAACCGCGATCAGGGGGCTCCGGCCACTTGTTCCTGCGCCCGAAGGCCTGAAACCAACCAATCCCTGTAGGTCCGGGTATCCGTATTCTGGATCGCCGGGTTGAGGATGTGTAAATCCGGCGACAACTGCACGTAATAGGGTTGGGATACCGCCCCGAAATTAGCCGTTTGGAAGGCGCTCCACCGATCGCCAACGGTACGGATCCGCTTGGTTCTCCCACTGTCAAAACGAAAGACGAACTGCTCGGATTCAGGCAATTCCTCCCGGTCGTCCACGTAGAGGGATATCAGGATATACTCCTCGTCCAGCAGGCGGAATACCTCCGGGTTGCTCCATACCTGTTCCTCCATTTTACGGCAATTGACACAAGCCCATCCCGTAAAATCCAGCAGGATCGGCTTGCCTGTCTGCCGTGCCTGTTCCAGCCCGGCGTCGAATTCCTTGTAGCAGTCGAGCCCCAGGGGGCAATCTGTCGGGGATTCCTTCAGGGTATAGAAATCCGGGGGAGGAAACCCGCTGAGCAGTTTCAGGGGCGACCCACTCACAAGCCCGTAGCCCAGATAAGCGGCGAATACCAATGACAGGAAGGCCCCCAGCCCGCGCCCCAGGCCCACCCGCGTGCGGGGTCGGGATTTACCAAACCGGAACCAACCGAGGAGGTAGCCTCCAAGGCCAATGGCCAATAGAATCCAGAGGGCCAGGAAGACCTCCCGCTTCAGGATGCCCCAATGGCCCACGAGGTCTGCATTGGACAGGAACTTTAAGGCCAATCCGAGTTCCAGGAAGCCCAGGACCACCTTAACGGTTTCCATCCAGCCGCCGGATTGCGGCAATCGGCTCAGCCAGGAGGGAAACAGGGCGAACAGGGCAAACGGCAGCGCCAATGCCAGGCCAAAGCCCAGCATCCCCAGGGTCAGGTTGGTCGCAACGTCCCCTTCCGCCAGGGCAGTGCTCCCCAGCAGCCCCCCCAGGATGGGGCCCGTACAGGAAAAGGACACAATGGCCAGGGTAAGCGCCATGAGGAATATGCCAACAGCCCCTCCGATCCGCCCGGAAGCCGCATCGGCCCGGTTGGCCCAGGAAGCCGGGAGTGTCAGTTCGTAATACCCGAAAAAGGAAAATGCAAACACGACGAAAACCAGGAAGAAAACGAGGTTCAGCCAGATATTCGTGGCAATCGAGTTCAATATCTGCGAATCCACAGAATCAAAGAGGTGGAAAGGCAGGCTGAGCAAAAAATAGATGAGCACGATGCAACTTCCGTAGAAGACCGCATTGGCAACCCCCCGGGACCGGTTGGCGGATTGCTTGGTGAAAAAGGAAACCGTGAGCGGGATCATTGGGAAAACGCAAGGGGTCAGCAGTGCGATCAGACCGCCGAGGAACCCCAGGCCAAAAAGGGCCCAGAGCGGGTTCTCCCCTCCTGCCGCCCCCTGGGAGCCCGAAGCCTGCAGGGTTGCCACGTTTTTCAGGTCCAGCTTCAGGGAGCCGGAAAGTTCCGGATGGGAAGGCCCCCCTGCCCCGGTCTCCACTTGGGTTTGCGAACCGTCCAGGGAAAACACGAACTGGTGCTCCCCCGGAATGCAAACCTCTTTGCACACCTGGTAGTATGCGTTGACCCGAACAGCGGACAAATCCGCATCCGAGACGACAATTTCCTGGGTGAAATGGGCGCTTTCCTTAAAGAAGGTCTCGACTACCTCAAAAATTTCATTGTATGCCGTATGCGTTTCACTTTCAGTAACCGGGCCCACCAATTCATAGGTGTTTCCGACCCCCTCAAATTCGAATTCAATAGGGAGCGCACCGCCTTCGGCCGTGTGTTGGGAATACAAGTGCCAGTCTGTTTCGATATCTGCCCGGAAATGGAGGACATACGTACTGTCCGTGACCTGCTCCACCGAATGGGACCAGGACACCGGATCCTCGACCCCCCCTGAAACGGGAAGCTGTGACCAGGTTGTCAGGGCCAGCAAAAAGGCAATGCTATTCAGAATGATTTTTTTTGCCATGTAATCTTGAGGATTTTTCGGGTGGACTCCGTCACCTTGAACCGGTCGTCTGCCCGGTGGCCTACCACCCAGACAATGTCTTTGCCGCTGCAAAGTATCCAGGCAGTTTCCTTGTCAAATCGGCTCAGCCCGGCATCTTTTAAAAATTTGGAGACGCGCTTCCGCCCGTTCAGTCCGATAGGGTAAAAATAGTCCCCTTTTTGCCATTTGCGAAGGGTGAGCTCTTTCTTTAACGTTTCTTTATCGACGTATAGTACTTCTTTGCCCGCCCGGTGCATTTGCGCTACTTCCTCAACCGTCAGGTCGATGGGTAGGCCCGCTGCCGGGTTGTGCGGGTCGAACGACCAGGGGCCCCTGTCCAACGGCTCCCTGTGTTTCAATAGCAGCTCGTCCCGGTGCTTCAGTAGCCGGTGGGTCGGGCTTTGGACCTCCCTGCCGGTTTCGGATTCCAGCAGGCGGCCGAGGGCCTTCCAATCCGTAAATCCGTAGTCCCGGAATAGTTCGTGCAGATGGGCTTCCCGGGGGCGCAAGGCACGGAGTGCCGGGATATAAAAAACAAGGACCCCATCGCTTTCCCGACTTACTTCGCGAAAAACGCCGTCCATGTACCGCTCTATCAGGGCCCGGGAACCATCCAGGTGCCGGACGCTATTCCCAAATTGATCCAGGAACCCCCCGGAAGCGGCTTTCAGAGCCGGGATCACTTCGTGGCGCAAGCGGTTCCTCAGGTAGCGGGTTTCCGAATTGGAAGCATCTTCCCTCCAGGCTATCCGGGCAGTTTCCGCATAGGCCTCCAGGTCTTCCCGGGAAAAGGCCAGCAACGGCCTTCGGATGTTGGCTGTGCGCGCCGGGATTCCGCAGAGGCCCTCCAGGCCGCTCCCCCGTCCCAGGTTGATCAGGAATGTTTCCAGGGCGTCGTCGGCATGGTGGGCTGTGACAATATATCGCAGGTGGTTTTCCGAAGCCGTCAACTGATCGAACCACTCGTAGCGCAATGCGCGGGCTGCCATTTGAATTGACACTTTATTTTGATTTGCATAACCAATTGTATCAAAGCTTTTTATATGTGTTTTTATCCTTAGTTTATCAGCGGTTTCCCTGACGAATTCCTGGTCGCTTTCGCTGGCCTCACCCCGAAGGTTGAAATTGCAATGGGCCAGTTCAAACTCCAGGCCGGCATCCTTGCAGAGGTGTGCAAGCACCATGCTGTCCAGGCCCCCGCTGCAAGCCAGCAGGAACGAGGAACTCATCAGTTCGGGGAACGCAGCGGATAAATGGGATTTAAAGGCCTCCAGCATGTTGCAAAGTTAGCGGATAAATATCATTGGGGCGGAACAGCCAGGGCCTCCAACCAATCGGAAACTGCTTGGAAAAACGCCGTCCTACCCCGATCGTGGTGCAGCTCGTGCCGATTGCCGTTCAGTACGAGTAATTTGCTGCCCGGCACGCGTCGGTTCAGAATCCGGCTGCCTTCCGGATCAATAATCGGGTCGTCGCCCCCATGTGCTATCAGCAGGGGAATATTCCAATCGGACGCGTGTTCCAGCACCCACTCCCCGGCTGCAATTACCGGCAGGGAATAGTTGGGGCTCACGCGGTCGTGTATCAACGGATCTTCCTTGTAGGCGGCTACTTCTTCCGGCTGGGAGGAGATCCCCGAAGGGTCCAGGCCTGCCGGCAAGGTTACGCTGGGAGCGAGCCGCAGCAGGATTTTCCCAACAGCCAGCTTCCAGGCAGGGGGCTGGAATGCCAGGCGCAGGTACGGGCTGCTGGCCACTACGCCTGACGGAGACACCGCACCCCGCAGGACAGCGTTGAGTACCAGGTTCCCCCCTAAACTGTGGCCGTAGAGCACCCGGGGTTGGCCGGGGTACAATTGACCCGCCTTCTCGTATGCTGCCGACACCTGCCCGATCAATTGCCCGTACCCCTGGCAGTGCCCGCGTTTTCCCCCGGAGTGCCCATGGCCCACCAAATCGAAAGTCAGGACCGCCCAGCCGGCTTGCAACAGGTTGGGCACCACACCGGATTCATACCGCCCGGCATACTCGCCAAAGCCGTGGACCAGGACCACGCACCCGCGGGGTTCCACAATCTCGTACTGGTAAACGCGTGTTCGGACACCTGCCCATTCCTCGACATAGCCAATCTTTTTGAATTCCGGCATTTCTGCGGTTTTTAGGGGTTCTTCAATCGCCTTCAAGGACTTGCCGCATCGCGCGGGCCTTGAGCAGGCATTCTTCATATTCGGCCTCCGGGGTGGCGGCAGCCGTCAGGGCGCCACCTACCGGGAAACTGGCCACGCCGCGGCTTGCATCGTAAAACAGGCTCCGGATCAGGACATTGAAATCAAAGTCCCCATCCGGGGTCATATAACCCAGTGCCCCGCTGTAAGCCCCCCTTTTAAAGGACTCCCGGCTTTCGATGTGTTGCATGGCCGAGATTTTCGGGGCCCCGGTCATGCTCCCCATGGGAAAGGTATCCTGCAGCAATTGTACCGGGTCGATCTCCCCGGGCACTTTGGCCCGAATCGTCGAAATGAGTTGGTGGACCTGCTCATAGGTCCTCAGTTCGCACAAACCGTCTACCCGGACGCTTCCCCTGAGGGCGCTGCGGGACAGGTCGTTTCGAACCAGGTCGGCGATCATGATGTTTTCGGCTCGCTCCTTCGGGTCTGCCTGCAGGTTAAGCGCCAGTTGCCGGTCGGTTTCCGGTGAGGGGTCCCTGCGGGCAGTCCCCTTCATGGGCTGGGACCAAACGGTGGCTCCGCGCTTGCACAAATAGCGCTCCGGGGAGGCACTGAGAATACTGCGGGATCCGAATTGCATCCAGGCGGCAAACGGGGCCTGGGAAATGGCATTGAGCCTCCGGTAAGTGGCCGCGACATCCAAATGCGCCTCTTCCACAAAGAATTCCTGGCAGAAGGTCACTTCGTAAAAATCCCCCCGATGGATAGCGGCCAGCAGTTTTGCGGCGGCCCGGAAATAGGCTTCCTTAAAAATCCCCATACGCGTCCGCAACCGGCGATTCGGGGCATCTGCCAGCTCCCGGGGTGCATCGGCAATGGCCTTCCGGTCGCTTTCGATCTCGCCAACCGCCCGGGGCAAATAGCGGAAAACAGCCTGCCCCCCACGGATCTCGATAATTTTTTCGGGCTGGAAGACAAACAGATCCGGAAACTTCATCCGGTCCGGGTTTCCGGATTCCAATTCCTCCAGGTCATTCTTCAGGTCGTATCCCAGGTAGCCCAAAACCCAGTCGCCGGTCTGCTCCCGGAAGGCCCGCAGTGCCTCGAAAGCACCCCGGGCGGACGATTGCAACTCCGCAGCCTTTCCAATGCCCATTAATCCGTCAAACCGGCCCAGAGGGTCCGTGTGGCCGTTACTGTCCAGCCAGCAAAAATCTCCCAGGGTAGCAGCCCAGTTTAGCAGCCCGGATTTGAAGCTGTCGGCATCGTCCAGGGGGAAGCGCCTTTCGGACCGCATGCTGTCAGAGTTTCGCCAAAAAGGAATCCAATGCCCGTCCGTGATCCTCGAGGAGTTCCGGATCGGTGATGCCTTTCTCCGGGTCAAAGTTGTCGTAATAGGAAGGCAGGGACCACTGGGCTGCCACTTCCGCCCCAAACCGGGTGATCATTTTAGCGACGACCTCCCGGGACGATTGCGCCCCGCGCTTGCCCCCGGATGCGGAAAGCAACAAAATAGGGAGTCCCTCGAGGAACTTCCGGTCCTTGCGGGAAAGCCAGTCCAGCAGGTTTTTGGTAAACGCAGAGGGGTTTCCGTTGTGTTCGTTAACGGAAAGGACCAGGCCGTCGGCTTCCCTTAACCGTTTGTGGAGTCCTTCAATCCCCGGCGGGATCCCATGGGCGTCCTCCAGGTCTTTGCTGTACATCGGAAAGTCTTCTTTGGAAAGGTCGCGGGTTTCCACCTGATGCCCTTCGATCAGGGAAACCGTATAGCGCACCAGCTCAAAATTGATGGATGTTGAGGAATTACTGCCGGCAGTTGCCAGGATATTTGCCATATCGCTTCAAGTTTGAGGACGAAAATACCCCAATTACCCATTAAGTGCGAGTATTTTAGCTAATTTTGGTGCCGAAAACATCCAAACGGGTGGGCAATTAAGTATATAGATAAATTCCGAATATGGGAAAACCGAGCCGGTTGTACTTTATTGACGCGATGCGCGCCTGGGCAATCCTGATGATGCTGCAGGGGCATTTCATCGACGGATTGCTGGACCCGCTCTTCCGGGACCCTTCCAATCCGGCCTATGCCACCTGGTTGTATTTCAGGGGGATCACAGCCCCGGTTTTCTTCACCGTTTCCGGTTTCATCTTTACCTACCTGCTGCTCCGAACCCCCAGGAATCAGCCGGATAATCCTCGGATCCGCAAAGGGATTCGACGCGGGTTGCAACTGGTGGCCATCGGATACCTCCTGCGCACCAACCTCTTTGGGTTGCTCCAGGGTCAGATTTACCCGTCTTTTTACCTGGTGGACGTGCTGCACTGCATCGGGGTGGCCCTCCTGCTAATCATCGGCATCTATCAGCTTACCCGGAAATTCCGTCCCGGGGCCTTCCCCGTTTTGCTCCTGATGGTCACCGTGGGGCTCTTCCTTTTTGAACCGGTATACAAGACGTGGACTTATGAGGGGTGGCCTGCCGCCATTGCGAACTATCTGACCAAAGCCAACGGTTCCGTGTTCACAATCGTTCCCTGGGTGGGTTACACCGCGTTCGGGGCCTTTCTGGCCACCGCCTTTCGGAGGTATGCCAATACCCGGCACCTGTATGTAAAAAGCATCTTGCTGAGTGTCCTGGCCGGTGTTGCCCTGGTTGGGTATTCCTCGGCGTTTTTCAGCTGGGTGGCCCGGCAAACCGGATGGGAATTGCCGGAAATGGTAGTTGCCAACAACTATTTGTTTATCCGGCTCGGGGATGTCCTGCTGGTTTTTGCCGTGTTTATGCTCCTGCGGGGCCTGTTGAAAAAGGAGGTGTTTTTGCGCATCGGGCAGAATACACTGAGCATCTACGTCATCCACTTTATCATACTCTACGGCAGTTTTACCGGCCTGGGCCTCTACCGGTTCCTGCACCACAGCCTAACCCCCTGGGAAGTAATCCCCGGGGCGCTTGCTTTTATGCTGGTTTGCACCTGGGCGGCCCTGACATACGACTCCCACCAGGAACGGGTCCGCGACCTGCTTAAATCCACCGCCCGGATTACCCGGCAGGGATTGGAAAAATACGCGTGGATCCTCTACCGGTGGGCCCGCCGGGGAGCCGACAAACTCATGCGCCTGCTGGGGCTTGCCGAAAGCCGTTCCTGAGGCAGTTTCCACTACTTCCCGCACCCGCATTTTGATTCAGGGAACCCCTAGCTGTGCAGGGGACGATTGTCCGTGGCTGCCAAAGCAGCTTCCTTGACCGCTTCCGCATAGGTTGGGTGGGCATGGCTCATCCGCGCGATATCCTCTGCAGAAGCCCGGTATTCCATGGCCACTACGGCTTCCGCGATCAGGTCGGCAACCCGGGCCCCGATCATATGGACTCCCAGGACTTCATCCGTTTCCTTATCCGCCAGTATTTTTACAAACCCGTCCGTATCCATGCTGGCGCGGGACCGCCCGAGGGCCCGCATGGGAAATTGCCCGCTTTTATAAGCGACCCCGGCTTCCTTGAGCTCCTCCTCGGTTTTCCCGACTGCCGCTACTTCGGGCCAGGTATACACCACGCCCGGGATCAGGTTGTAATCGATATGCGGTTTTTGACCCGCCAGGATCTCGGCGACCATCACCCCTTCCTCTTCGGCCTTGTGGGCAAGCATTGCGCCGCGCACCACGTCTCCGATAGCATAGATGTTCCCGGCAGAGGTACGGAGGTGTTCGTCTACCTCCACCTGGCCGCGGTCGTTGAGTTTAACCCCCGCCGCCTCGGCGTTCAGCCCGTCCGTATAGGGTTTGCGGCCTACGGAAACCAGGCAGTAATCGCCTTCCAGGCTCACCGACTTCCCTTTCTTGTCCTCGGCCTCCACCGTGATTTTCTCACCTTTCCGGGATACGCCGGTTACTTTGTGCGACAGGTAAAACTTCACCTTTTGCTTTTTGAGTACTTTGGTAAGCTCGCGCGAAAGGGCGCCGTCCATCCCGGGGATGATGCGGTCCATATATTCCACAACGCTCACCTGTGCGCCCAACCGGTTGTAGACCTGCCCGAGTTCCAGACCGATTACGCCCCCGCCGATAATAATCAGGTGCTTGGGGACTTCCTGGAGTTTCAGCGCCTCGGTGGAGGTAATGATGCGCTCCTTGTCCAACTCAATGAAGGGCAGGCTGGCAGGCTTGGACCCGGTGGCGATTATGCTGTGTTTGGCTTCGATTTCCGTTTTCTCCTTCCCGGCAATTTCGATATGCGTAGCGTCCTTAAAACTTCCCAGGCCGTGGTAGACGTCTACCTTGTTCTTGTCCATCAGGAATTCGATCCCCTTGGTGTTCTCTTCCACAACCGATTGCTTCCGGGCAATCATCTGTTTCAGGTTCACCTTTACGTCACCGGGGATATCGATCCCGTGCTTCTCAAAATGCGTTATGGCATCGTGGTAGTGATGGCTGGAGTCCAGCAGGGCCTTGGAAGGGATACACCCGACATTCAGGCAGGTACCCCCCAGGGTGTCGTATTTTTCAATCAGGGCGGTTTTCATGCCCAGTTGGGCACAACGGATGGCGGCCACATACCCGCCGGGTCCCGAGCCGATTATGGCTACGTCGTATGATTTCATAGTTGCGGTTTTCTACGGATTATCGATCCTGGTAAAAGCAGGAACAAAAGTACAAATGTTTTGGCAGTCTGCAGGGATGATTCAGAGTGGCAATTCCGTGGTGTGTTTAACCTCCCGGATCACAAACGAACTCTGGGTGCTCCCAATGTGGTTAATGGCAGTGAGTTTCCCTACCATGAACTCCCGGTAGGCCTCCATATCCGCAACGTAAATCTCCAGGATATAATCGTATTCCCCGCCGATGTGGTAACAACTCACCACCTCCCGCAAGGCCAGGACTTCTTCCTCAAACTGCAAAACGCGGGGTTTGATGTGCTGGCTGAGTTTGATATGGCAGAACACCTTGAGTTTCCGGCCGGCCCTGCCCGGGTTGAGCAGGGCTACATACCGGTCGATCACCCCTTGCTTCTCCAGGCGCCTGACCCGTTCGTAAACGGCTGTTGGCGAAAGGTCGAGTTGCAGGGCCAAGGCCTTGGTGGTCTGTTTACTGTTCTCCTGCAGGAGCCGGAGCAGTTTGCGGTCTGTCGGGTCGAATTCCATCCGTATATTTTTCTATAATAACGTCTTATTTTGATCAAAATACATAATTATATCTATGATATTGCTATATCACAGTATGTTTATCTAAATAATTGATCATACATTGATATAATCTTTTTGTATGGGTACCTTCACAGAAAATTACACCAAAATGAAGCCATACAACGCCTCCGACGCCATCCAGGACCTGCAATACTTCGGGGAGTTCGGCGGGGTGAACCCCTCCATTTCCGATTCCTCCACCTATACCTTCCTGTCTGCCAAAACCATGTTTGACACCTTTGAGGGCAATACGGAGGGCTGTTACCTCTACAGCAGGCACAGCTCCCCCTCCAACCTTTACCTGGGCGAAGCCCTGGCCGCCCTCGAGGGGACCGAAAGCGCCAACGTCACGGCCAGCGGCATGGGGGCGATCACGGCAGTCATCCTGCAGCTCTGCAGCAGCGGCGACCACCTGGTCAGCAGCCGGACCATCTACGGGGGCACCTATGCCTTCCTGAAGAATTTCCTGAAACGCTTTGATATTGCAGTGAGTTTTGTGGACATCACGGACCCGGAAGCAGTAGCCGCAGCAATCACCGACAAAACCCGCATGATTTACTGCGAATCCGTGAGCAACCCTCTGCTGGAGGTTGCAGATATCCCCACGCTGGCAAAGCTGGCCAATGACAGAGGCATCCGCCTGGTGGTGGATAACACCTTCTCCCCCCTCTCCATCTCCCCGGCCCGCCTGGGCGCCCATATCGTGGTGCACAGCCTGACCAAATTCATCAACGGGAGCAGCGACGCGGTGGCCGGGGCCGTTTGCGCCGATTCGGATTTCTGCCTGGCCCTCAAAGATGTGAATGACGGGGCCGGGATGCTCCTGGGCAGCACCCTGGACAGCCTGCGGGCCGCGTCCATCTTGAAAAACCTACGGACGCTTCACCTGCGCATTCGGCAACACAGCAGCAATGCCGCCTATTTGGCCGGCAAATTCCGGGAAGCCGGGCTCCGGGTGGTCTACCCGGGCCTGGAATCCCATCCGGGGCACCAGTTGATGCAGCGCCAGATGAACCCCGATTTCGGATTTGGCGGCATCCTGACCGTGGATGCGGGATCGGCCGAAAAAGCGGATGCACTCATGGAGATGATGCAGCGGGAAAACCTGGGGTACCTGGCCGTAAGCCTCGGGTTCTACAAAACGCTTTTCAGCGCCCCGGGGTCTTCTACTTCTTCGGAAATCCCGGAGGAAGAACAGCAAGAAATGGGGTTGGGTTCCGGCCTGATCCGATTCTCCATCGGCCTGGACAACAATATCGAACGCACCTGCGAGCGCATGCTGCGGTGTATGCAGCAACTGGGGGTTACCTCCGAATCGCAGCCGGCGGGATAATTCAACCCGAAGAGCCTGCGGGGTGCGGGAACGGGCCTGAAACCCATCCGCGGGCAGTAGTAAGCCTCGCAACCGGGAACCGGATGTGCGCTTGCCCGGCCTTGCAGAAGCCCCGGCAAAGTCGTAATATTACCGTCTAGCTAACACACTTTATGGCCAAACCAAAATCCGGTAAGTACCGACAGGACGAACACATAGTAGACAACCGGGAACTCGGGATATGGGAAGCGCTGATCCCGGTATTTGCCCTGATCGGGATGCTGGCATACAATGTTTACGTCTTCGGGGATGAGGCCATTGGAGGCTCCAACCAGTTTATCCTCCTGATGGGGGGTGCAGTGGCCGCGATTGTGGGCTTCTTTAACAAGGTTTCCTTCAAATCCATGCTGGCCGAAGTGGCCGAAAACATCAAATCCACTACCGGGGCCCTGCTGATTCTGCTCATGGTGGGGGCACTGGCCGGCACCTGGCTCATCAGCGGCATCATCCCGGCTATGATATATTACGGGTTGCAGGTCCTGAACCCGACGATATTTTTGGCGGCCTGCGTGGTGATCAGCGCCATCATCTCGGTGGCCACCGGCAGTAGCTGGACCACCTCCGCCACAGTGGGAATTGCGTTGATCGGCATCGGGGATGCCCTGGGGATTTCCCTGGGGATGACCGCCGGGGCCGTGCTTTCCGGGGCGTATTTCGGGGACAAGATGTCCCCCCTGAGCGATACGACCAACCTGGCACCCGCCATGGCCGGGGGCGACCTCTTTTCGCATATCCGGTATATGTCCCTGACCACCACCCCTACCATTTTGATTACGCTCGCTGTTTTTATCATCCTCGGATTTACCCTGGATACAAGCGGGGATGCCGATACGGGTGGGATCCTTCGCTCTATCGAGGCGACCTTCGATATATCCGGCTGGTTGTTTTTGGTGCCGGCAGCCGTGATTTTTATGATCGTCCGCAAAACGCCCCCCCTGGTGGCCCTGTTGGCCGGAACGCTGCTGGGCGGGGTGTTCGCCCTGATTTTCCAGCCCGGTGTCGTGGCGGGTATTACCGGGGCGGCCGAACTCACTTTTGAATCGGGCTATAAGGGCGTACTCAACGCCATTACGGTCACAACCTCCGTCCCAACCGACAACGCCGCCCTGTCTGAGTTGTTTTACGCAAAAGGCATGGAGGGCATGCTCGGGACCATCTGGCTGATTGTCTGCGCCATGGTATTCGGGGGCATCATGGATGCCATCGGCGCCCTCTCCCGGATTACCGGGGCATTGCTCGGCATGGCCAAGTCCACGTTCAGCCTGTTTGCCAGTACGGTGGGGAGCTGCCTGGCACTGAATATCACGGCATCGGACCAGTACCTGGCCATCGTCGTTCCGGGTAAAATGTTTGCCAAGGCCTACGAAGACCGGGGCCTGGCCCCTGAGAACCTGAGCCGGACCCTGGAGGATTCGGGTACCGTCACCTCTGTACTGATCCCGTGGAATACCTGTGGGGCGTATCACAGCGCCACCCTGGGCGTCTCTGTGGCAGACTACATGTTTTTTGCCATATTCAATTGGCTCAGCCCCTTCACCACGCTGTTCTTCGCAGCTTTCGGGATCAAGATCGCCCAACTCAGGGAACAGATCAGCACCACCAAATAAGCGACCCGATGCCCGAAGAATCATTCACCCGAAACCGGATCAAAAGTGTGGGAATTGCCATGCGCGGGGCCTGGTTGCTGGTGCGCACAGAAGGGAGCATCCAGATCCAGGCGGTCATCGCCCTGGTCGTTACCGCGGCCGGCTTTTATTTTTCCATATCGGCTACCGAATGGATGTTCCAATTGCTGGCCATCGGCTTGGTAATGGGTGTGGAAGGAGTGAATACCGCCATTGAAAAACTATCGGATTACGTCCAGCCCGAATACGATGAGCGGATTGGCAGGCTCAAGGATATGTCGGCCGGAGCCGTGATGATTACCTCCATCCTCGCCTCTATCGTGGGCCTGATAATCTACCTGCCCAAACTCTTTTAAGCCGGCATTCGGCTGTTCCTTCACCCGTAAATTTGTATTTTAGCCGCTGATATTCCTACGGACTGCATGGCAAGAAAGAAACGCAAAACCAAGTCGGCCAAAAAAAAGCGCTCCCTGCGCCTTTCCCGGCAAAACAAGGTCATCCTGGGCAGCTTGCTGGTACTCCTCAGCATCGCCCTTTTCTTCAGTTTTATCTCGTTTTACTTTAACTGGCAGGACGACCAGAGCCTGCTCACCGAATTCGCAGACCGCAACAAAGAGGCCCGGAACCTGCTCAACAAGTTCGGGGCGGCCGTCAGCCATTTCTTTATGTTCAAGGGATTTGGGCTGGCTTCCCTGGTCTTCCCGGTCCTGCTGTGCCTGACCGGCCTGTACATGTTTCTCGGGATCGACTTGCGCGGGCTGCTCACCAAGTGGATCTGGGGGCTTGTGTTGCTGATTTGGGTATCTGTCAGCCTCGGCTTCCTGGGCGCGCAGCAACCCCTGCTCGGAGGCCAGATTGGCTTTGAGATGAACGATTTCCTCCAGGACTACACGGGCAAAATCGGGGTCATGCTGCTGCTGTTGTTTGGCCTGGTGGTTATCCTGGTACGGCTCTTTGGCTTTGACCCGCAGGCCGTTGGACAGGCATTTTCCCGATTGAACGTGCCCGGCATGTCCCTGTCCGGCAACCGGAAGGCATCGGAAACCGGGGCTTCCCAGCCCGACGCAACGGAGGCAACGGCTGCCGCCATGGATTTAACGGCCGACGGGGAAGGGTCACAGGAAGCCGAACCGGAACCCGTCAAACCAGACCCCTATACGCACAAAAAGGACATTCCCAGCCTATCCGGCGATTCCCAGCCTGCGGATGAGGATCCCGGGCAGGAACTCGAAATAGAGGTGGCCGAACAGGAGGAGGAAACCGACGAAACGGACCTGCGCTCCAGCCAGCTCGTCTCGGATTTCGGGGAATTCGACCCCACCCTGGAACTCTCCAAATACAAATTCCCCCACCTGGACCTGCTGGACACGCATGGGGCTTCGGGGGGTATTACCATCAACCAGGAGGAACTGGAGGAGAACAAGAACAAGATTGTAGATACGCTGCGGAATTACAAGATCGGGATCGCCCAGATTAAAGCGACCATCGGACCCACGGTGACCCTCTACGAAATCGTGCCGGAAGCCGGTATCCGTATTTCCCGAATCAAAAACCTGGAAGATGACATCGCCCTGTCCCTGGCGGCCCTGGGGATTCGGATTATCGCCCCCATACCCGGCAAGGGGACCATCGGGATCGAGGTGCCCAACAAGAAACCGACCACGGTCTCCATGCGGTCGGTGATCGCCTCCAAGAAATTCCAGAATGCCGAGATGCAACTGCCCATCGCCCTGGGCAAGAGCATCAGCAACGAGACCTTTGTGGTAGACCTGGCCAAGATGCCCCACCTCCTGATGGCCGGCGCCACCGGGCAGGGGAAATCCGTCGGCCTGAACGCCATCCTGACCTCCCTGCTCTACAAACGGCACCCGGCCGAAGTGAAGTTTGTACTGGTAGACCCGAAAAAAGTAGAGCTGACGCTGTACAACAAGATCGAACGCCATTTCCTGGCCAAACTGCCGGATACCGAGGAAGCCATCATTACGGACAACACGAAAGTGATCCATACGCTGAACTCCCTCTGTATTGAGATGGACAACCGGTACGAATTGCTGAAGGCGGCCCTGGTGCGGAATATTGCGGAGTACAACAAGAAGTTCAAGGCGCGCAAGCTCAACCCGAACGAAGGCCACCGCTACCTCCCCTATATTGTATTGGTGATCGACGAGTTTGCCGACCTGATCATGTCTGCTGGCAAGGAGGTGGAAACCCCCATCGCCCGGCTGGCGCAACTGGCCCGGGCCATCGGCATCCACCTGATCATCGCTACCCAGCGGCCGTCGGTCAACGTGATTACCGGGCTGATCAAGGCGAATTTCCCGGCGCGGATTGCCTTCCGGGTGACCTCCAAGATCGACTCGCGGACTATCCTGGACACCCAGGGGGCGGACCAGCTCATCGGGCGTGGCGACATGCTCTTTACCCAGGGGAACGACACAATCCGCCTGCAATGCGCCTTTGTAGACACCCCGGAGGTAGCCAAAATCACCGAATACATCGGTTCCCAACGGGCCTACCCGGATGCCCACCTGCTGCCGGAATACGTGGGCGAGGATTCTGGCACGGGGCTTGATTACAGTATTGAGGAGCGGGACGATATGTTCCGGGATGCCGCCGAGGTCATCGTAACGGCCCAACAGGGCTCGGCCTCCCTGATCCAGCGGAAATTAAAGCTGGGATACAACCGGGCAGGCCGGATTATCGACCAGCTGGAAGCTGCGGGGATCGTAGGCCCATTTGAAGGCAGCAAGGCACGGCAGGTACTCGTACCGGATATAGCCGCCCTGGACCAGTTATTGAACAACGAAACAAATTGAAACACATGAAACCGAGAATTCTCATAGTAATCCTGGCCTTGTTGGCCGTTTCTTCGGCAACCGCCCAGCAACCTGAAAAAGCCAAGGCCTTGCTGGACGAGGTGTATGACAAGGTCCGGGGCTACGACAATATTTTTGTGGACTTCAAATTTGAACTGAACAACACGGAAGCCAACGTCCGTCAGGAGACCCGGGGCGACCTCACGCTGCAGGGCGAAAAATACGTCCTCAACTATATGGGCGCCCAGCAACTCTACGACGGGGACAAAGTCTACACGGTGGTCCCGGAGAATGAAGAAGTCACCATCGAGGACAAAAGCGACGACCCGGGTACCGTGAGCCCGTCCCGGATGCTCACCTTCTACCGGGAAGGCCACAATTACGCCTGGGACGTACTGCAAAACGTCCAGGGCCGGAAAATCCAGTACGTGAAGCTGACGCCCATCGATTCGGATTCGGATATCAGGAGTATCCTGCTGGGTATCGACGTGGAGACCAAGCATATTTACCGGTTGATTGAAACCGGCAGCAACGGCACTAAGACCACCATTACTGTTAATTCTTTTAAAACAGATCAACCCCTGTCAAAATCCTTGTTTACCTTTGATGAGCAGAAGTTTACCGACGACGGGTACTATATCATAAGAAACTAGCAGCTTGCGCATTCTCGATCAATATATCCTGAAAAGGTTCCTCACGAATTTTTTCAGTTCGTTCGTGATCCTGATGTTCATCTTCATTTTCCAGACGATCTGGCTCTTTATCGACGATCTGGCCGGGAAGGGGTTGGACATTATCATTATCGGGAAGTTCCTCTTTTACCTGATGCCGAACCTGACCGAGAAGGTACTCCCGCTTACCGTCCTGCTCTCCTCCATCCTGACCTTCGGGGCCTTTGCCGAGAATTACGAGTTTGCCGCCATGAAGGCGTCCGGCATTTCCCTGCAGCGATCCATGCTGCCGCTGATCGTATTTGTATCCCTCTTGGGGTTTGTCACGTTTTATTTTGCCAATACGGTGATCCCGATCTCCGAACAGAAAATCTACAACCTGCGCCGGAATATCGCCACCCTGAAACCGGCCGCTGTCATCACCGAGGGGGTGTTCAGCGATTTTGAGGGCAAGAACATCAAGGTTGATCGCAAATACGGGGAGAACGACCGCTTCCTTGAAAATGTGGTTATCCACGAAAAATCAAACCTGCAGCGGAATACCACGGTGATCAAGGCGGCCACCGGCGAGCTGATCAGTGGCGAAGGCTCGGATATTATCCAGCTCGTATTGCGGGACGGCCACTATTATCACGAAATGACGCAGGCCTCCGGCAGCAACCAGCGTACCCATCCCTTTGCCAAGGCCGATTTCGACACCTACATCATGAATATTGCCCTGCCGGATAACATGGAGGACCTGGAAGCAGACCGGAACGTGGAAACGGACCGGATGAAAAACGTCTCCCGGCTTCGGACGGATATCGATTCGATCCGGGAGCACAATTTCCGGGTGGCGGCTGCTTTTTCGCGCAGTACCCGATCGCGTATGGGGGTGATGACCCTGAGCCCTGCGGATTCCGTTGCGGCCGGCGGCAGCGACTCGTCCATGGTCCGCAGTACGGATTCCATCCCCAGGGATTCGACCCTTTCGGATACTGCAGTTGCAGACCGCAACCCGGAACCGGATTCCGAGTTGGACACGGACGAGGCAACCGGAAATAAGGCAGATACCGCCCAAAACCGCAGGGCAGACAGCCTGGCGGCAAAGATCCGGGAACAGGTGGGCGCTGCCGTCCAGGTGCCCGATACGGTCCTGGCGGCTTCCGAATACCGGGAAATACCCAGGGACGAACCATTGAGCGCTTTTCTGACATTTGAGAAAAGCCGGATCCTGGACGCCAGCCGCAATTCCGTGCGGAATATCCTGAATTCTGTTAAAGGCAAGCGCGAGGAATTGGAATTGAGTTACAAGCGCTATAACCGGCATATCCTGAGCCTGCACAACAAATTTGCACTGGCACTGTCCTGCATCATCCTTTTCTTTGTTGGCGCTCCCCTGGGCGCCATTATCAGAAAGGGCGGGTTGGGCCTGCCGATGGTGGTGGCCATCGTCCTGTTCCTGGCCTATTACTTTTTCGGCGTATTTTCAAATAATTACGCCAAGGAGGGCAATATTCCACCGGTGCTCGGCGCCTGGCTGCCGACGATGATTATGCTGCCCCTCGGGGTTTGGCTGACGCGGCGCGCCACGGCCGACCGGGGTCTGATGAGCTTCGGGCATTTTATAGATTTTATCAGGGATCGTTTTTCCCGAAAAAAGAAAGCGGGGACTACCAAAAACTGACTATGGGAAAAAAAATACAGCTGGATTCCATCGAGTCCGCCATTGAAGATATCCGGCAGGGCAAGGTCATCATTGTGGTGGACGATGAAAACCGGGAGAATGAAGGCGACTTTATCGCGGCGGCCGAAAAGGTAACCCCGGAGATGATCAACTTTATGGCCACCCACGGCAGGGGCCTGATCTGCGCCCCGCTTACCGAGGAGCGATGCGATGCGCTCGACCTGAAAATGATGGTGGAAAACAACACGGTGCTGCACCACACGCAATTTACCGTATCGGTAGACCTGATCGGGTATGGCTGTACGACGGGCATCTCCGTCCACGACCGCGCCAAAACGATCCAGGCCCTGGTGAACCCGGACATCCGGCCGGAGGAACTCGGCCGTCCCGGCCACATATTCCCGCTCCGCGCCAAAAACGGGGGAGTATTGCGGCGCGTGGGCCATACAGAGGCCGCCGTCGATTTTGCCCGGCTGGCGGGATTCCAACCGGCGGGAATCCTCGTGGAGGTGCTCAACGAGGACGGCACCATGGCCCGGTTGCCCGAACTGGCCCGGGTGGCGCGCAAATTCAACCTGAAGCTCGTTTCTATCGAAGATTTGGTCGCGTACCGGATGAAGCACGACAGCCTGATCCGCAAAGAGGCCTCTTTTGACGTCAAAACCCGGTTCGGGGAATACCGGCTCCACGCCTACCGTCAAACCACCAACGACCAGATACACCTGGCCCTCACCAAAGGTGCCTGGAAGGACGGCGACCCGGTGCTTACCCGGATCAATTCCACCCTGGTGAACAACGACATCCTGGGGACGCTGACCAACGATGCAGACAAAAAACTGGACGATATGTTCCGGGCACTGAACGATGAAGGTACGGGAGCCATAGTTTTTATCAACCAGCCCAGCGAATCCCTGAACCTGCTCTCGCGGATCAGGGGTCTGGAGGAAAACCAGGCGAAAGGCATCCTCAAAGCCCCGGGAATCGAAATGGACACCAAGGATTTTGGGATTGGCGCACAGATACTCCACGACCTGCGGATCCAGAAAATCCGGCTGATGACCAACAGCTCCCAGGCCAAGCGCGTCGGGATCGTCGGCTACGGGTTGGAAATAGTGGATTACGTGCCTTATTGATCGATTTCTGCGGCGCTGGTTACTACTGTCTTGACGGCAGCTTCGGTTGCGCTAAGCACAAATCTCCCCAATGACCGTAGACAGCGCTGCGGCACGCCTGCGGGTTTCTTCCTCCGACCACGATAATTTGATCAGTACCGACAGGCAACGGCCCATCCAGGCATCGGAATCGGGAAAGTCCCGGTCGTTGGCTTCCCGGGTCCGCCGGGCAGTCTCTGCCGGCAGGGCCCCGAGGGATTTCAACCCTTTCAGGTGCTCCCAACGACGGTGGTAGTGCCAATTGTTGTCGTACCAGTAAAAGACCCCGTCCACCCCGGCTTCGGATAGCTCCCGTTGCGCACGACGGGCGCTGTCGGCGTCCGGCAGGAAAAAATTCAAAAAGGAATAATTCTGGACCCCGCCCCCGGGGACGCGGCGTAAAACAACCCCTGGAATTTCCCTGACGGCCCCCTCCAGCACCTCGTAGTGACGTTTCTGAATGCCGATAAAGTCGTCCAGGCGGGCGAGTTGTGCCAGGCCGACAGCAGCGTGCAATTCGGAGATCCTGTAATTGTACCCCAAATGGGGATGGCCTTCCGCCCCCCGGTCCCTGCCGACATGGTCGTGCCCGTGGTCGCTGTAGGCCTGGGCTTTTTCGTATATATCCGGGGAGTGCGTAATGACGGCCCCGCCCTCCCCGCAGGTTATGGTCTTTACGAAATCAAACGAGAAACAACCCGCCTCCCCGATACTCCCCAGCGGCTTGCCTTTATAGGAGCCGCCGATTGCCTGGCAGGCGTCCTCCACCAGTAGCAGGCCGTGCTTCCCGGCCAGGGCCTGGAGCGCTTCCAGGTCTGCCATGGACCCGCACATATGCACCGGCATGATGGCCCGGGTCTTTTCCGTGATCAGCCCGGAAACCGCCCCGGGGTCCAGGGTCAGCGTATCATCGACGTCGCAGAGCACTGGTACCGCCCCTAAGGACAACACCGCCTCAAAACTGGCCACAAAGGTGAACACCGGCAGGATCACTTCGTCCCCCGCCCCCACCCCGGCGCTTGCAAGGGCTACCGTTAAGGCCGCCGTGCCGCTGCTCACCAGGTGCGCATGCGGGGTTTCCATGCGTCCGGCGAGGGCGGATTCCAGTTCCCGTGCCTTCCAGTGGCCGTTGCGCATCGGCTCAAAACCATATCGCATCAGAACGCCGCTGTCCAGAACGTCCTGAACGGATTGCTTTTCCTTCTCTCCAAATAATTCAAAACCGGGCATAGCTTTACTTTTCTTCGATTGTATAGACGGAGCGCTCGAGTTTCCGCCGGACTTTTTTGAAACCGGAAAAAATATCCTCAGGGGAACGATACCCCACCGGCATGGCCAGGACAGCTGTGAGCCCACGGTCTTCCAGGCCGAGGACCCGATCGTAGGCCTCCGGGTCAAAACCTTCCATCGGGCAGGAATCGATACGCTCAAAAGCGCAGTAAGTCAGCAGGTTGCCCATGGCCAGATACGCCTGGTGGGTGGCCCAGATGCGCACCTCCTCCGACGGTTTCCCACGGAAACGCTGCTGTAACTCCCGGCGATACGGGTCGAGGATTTCCCCTGAGGTACCCCGGACTTCCCGAACCCGGTTAAAATAGGCCTCGATATACGCGCTATCCACGGCTTTTTCGATGCAAAAAATGAGTAAATGCGAGGCATCCGCTACCTGTCGTTGCCCATAGGAATGTGCCACCAACTCCTCCTGCAGGGTTTTGTGCCGGAGAACTACGAGTTGGATGGGTTGTAACCCGTAGGAAGTGGCCGTCAGGTTGAACGCCCGCTTAAGGCCATCCACCTGTTCGGCTGTCAGTGACCGCTCCGGATCGAATTTCTTCACCGCGTAGCGCCAGTTCAATGCGTCGAGATGCCGTTCCATAGCCATTATGTAAAAAACCAGAGTTTAACTGCCATCACCAGGATCATCGCAATCAGAAAGCCCTTGATATACCCGTCGCCCCGACCCACGGAAATCCGGCTCGAGAACCAGGCTCCGAGCATGTTCCCGATGGCCAGTACCAGCCCCACCTTCCAGATGACCTTGTCGTTGACGATAAACACAATCAGGGCCGCAATCGTATAGATACAGACCACGGCCACCTTGGTCGCATTGGTGCGGACCAGGTCCATCCGGTGGAAGTAGTGCAGGAATAGAATGATAATAAACCCGACTCCTGCATTGATAAAGCCCCCGTAAATGCCGATAAAAAAAAATGCCAGGCAGCCGGCCCACAGATACCGGCCGGTCAGGCGTTCCTGGAGCGTATCGATCTGCACCCCGGGCTTAAAAGTGATTACCAGTACGACCACGACCATGATAATAGCCAGGATCCGGTTGAACAATTCACCCGAAATATCCACGGCCAGGTACGCACCGATCAGCGAACCGGCCACCGCGGCGAGACCCAGGTAGCCGTTGAACGGGAAGGTGCTCACCCCTTTACTGCGAAATCCGGCCGTAGCCATGGCGGTCTGCAGGACAATGGCCACACGGTTGGTACCGTTGGCCACCGCCGGGGGCAGCCCCAGCCAGATAAGCACGGGGAGGGAGATCAGGGAGGCCCCGCCGGCTACCGTATTGATAAAACCAACGGCGAATCCCACAACGACCAGTAACAAGTAGTGGTACCAGGTATCCATTGGGGCAAAAATAAGGGATATTTTAGTTCTTTAATTACCTCAATTTTCTGGTTGATTTTTAGTATCTTAGGTTGGTTACGGGCATACTAAACAAAAAAGAGATCCCTCAACCTGCTCCCGCAAACCCGTAGCGGGAATCTCTTCCGATACAATCCGGTTTTTCCGGGATTGTCTGAACCTTTACGCCCCCGTCCCGGGCGACACCCTCCCCCGCCAACATCACACAATCGGCATGGAATGTTCCGTGTCTATCAACCAATTAATTGTAACCGATGAAAAATTTAATGCTCATTTTGTTGCTGGCGCCTTTTGCATTATGCGCCCAGGAATCCATGGGGTACCCCATGTTTACGAACATTATGCTTACCCCCAACATGGCCGAGATCGCCGAATTGGAGGCCGGATTGAAGGAACATAACCAGAAATACCACCAGGACGGGGCTGCCGGGGCCCGGGTTTACTGGGTAATGAACGGAGTAAACTCGGATAACTATGTCTGGACTATGGGGCCCCACACCTGGGCCACCATGGATGAGATGGAAATGGGCGGCGACCATTTTGACCACTGGAACAATGCCGTACTGGCCCATACAACCGGCACGGTCACCCATACCTGGCGGTTCTATCCGGACAAATCGAATTTCAGCGAGGACTTTAAGCTGAAGTACCTGAATGTATTTATCGCAGACATGGCCCGGTTCCAAAATGAAACGTTCATGCGCGTTGTCGATCAGGTACGGGAGGTATACGCCCAAAAAATGGCGGATGTCCCCTACGGAATCTATTTCAATACGATGGCCACCTCGGACGGGATGGATTTTGCCTGGGTGGATTTCTTCGATAAAATGACCTTTATGGGCGAAGGGGACGAATTTCCCGCCTGGTTTGAAGAAGTCCACGGTTCCGGGAGTTTTCCGAAATTCCTGGAAGACTGGCAAACCGCCTCAGTCAGTGAAACCACCGAGTTATGGATGTACCGGGAGGACCTGAGCGGCCTGGGCGCGGATGTGGCTGCAGCCGATCGGCAATAGCCGGTTTCCGACCATATTCTGAAATAAAAAAGTGCTCCTCCCGGAGCACTTTTCCATTTTTGCCACCAGGAAACGGGCCGCTATGGCTACGGCCCGCCGCGCTGATGAACTAGCAGCTAATCCCACAAAGCAACTATCGTTTCAGGCGCATTCGAGCTGCCTGATTTTCTGCAAGGCCTCAGACTTGGAATTCACATCCAGTTTCAGGTATATATTCTGGATATGGAAATTGATCGTGCTGGTGGTCACGAACAGTTTTTCGGCCATGGATTTATAGGTCATCCCCTGCCCGAGGCATTCGATGATTTCGTTTTCGCGTTCCGAAAAATTGGCATAATGCTTCCGGCGAAACATGGAGATCACCTGTTTGGCAATATCGTGGCTGAGAGCAGCCCCTTCGTATTTGATCGAATCCAGGGCCTGCTCCAGTCGTTTCTTGCTCACCGGTTTGGTCAGGTACCCGACCGCGCCCAGTTTGAAGGACTTCTTGATGGTCTCGAAATCCGTTTCATCGCTCACCATGATGACCTTGGCATCGGCATCCCGTTTGCGAAATTCGGCAATCCCGGCCACACCGCATCCCTCTGGCAGGTGTACCTCAGAAAGGACGATGTCCGGTTGGATTCTCGGATAGTCCTCCAGGGCTTCTGCCACAGAGGAATAGATCCCCGCGAGGTCGTAATCGCGGTAGGTGTTGAAATAATAAGGATAGGCTTCCAGAAAGCGGATATCGCTGTCGATGACCATGACCTTTAAAGTAGTAGTTTTCATAAGCGTAAGATTTGGGTTGTATTGGGTTTGGGGTTTGAATAACGCTTCCGGTTTGGGCTGGGAATCCCAGGCCCTTTACCCGGAGGTACGGGCCACAAGGAAACCGCGCGGCAGATTCGCGGGGAGTTTTTGAGATAAACTATCCCTGGCGCAGTCCGTTTCCGGCCTGCTCCTGAGCTCCTTCAATAAATGGTTTCAGGTGAATCCTGTTACGCTGGCGCCTTGCGTTTCCGGCGAAGACTCAGCCGTTGGGGCCGGCTGTTCGCATGGGTTCTGGTAGCGGGTGCTGCGTTTCGGAAAATTCCCGGGGCCGATGGCCTGCCCGGGAACCGGCAGTGTGGATTGAATCCTGGGTGCCGTGCTTTCGGGGGTAAAAGTACGTCATGATTCTGGGGATTTGGGTTGTAAACTGGTTGTGTTGTATCTATTCGAAAAGTACGGATATTCAATTAATTCACCGAGCATTTGCAGGAATTTTCGATCAAGTGCACGCCGGTGGTGCAGTTCGTCGAAAATTTGCCAAAAAACAGACCGGGCGGTCTGTGGAACCAGGTGACAGAAAGGGGTTGGCTCCGCAATAAAAGGGTTTGGTTCCGCAATAAATAAAGCCCGCTATCCGCAATTGGAAAGCAGGCCTTACTTCTATCGGGTCCGTTGGATGGACCGGACCACGGCTGGACCGCTGGTGGGCTACCGGGAGGGTTTATTTTCTGGGGCGCAAACCCTGTCCCCGGAGATGGCCAGCCGCTTTTTTCCGATCCGGACTCAATTTTGAAGGGGTTATTCCTCCTGGAAGCTCACCTCTGCGGTAGCAACCGGATTGTACACCTCCATGATCCACTTCTCGTCCTGGTACTTCCCGCTCAGGTCTGTGTGGTGGGCCATGTCGGCTTCCCCCTTAGATGAAAAATCGGCCAGATATACATAATACAACCCGTTCTCCGTGTTATAGAATTGCCGCGCATCCAAACCTTTCTCTTTCAATGACTTTACGAAAGCGTTTAAATACTTCTTGTTCTTGTAAACATTGGCAATCAGATAATAACCAGAAGATACCCCAACGATATCCGACCGATTTTTAGCTCGTATTGGTAATTCTTTGAAATCCCGCTTTGCCACGGGCTTATAGGGTTCCGGGGCGGCAGGCTTCCGGGTCTCGGCAGCCGCTACCGCAGTGGTGATATTCCTGCGCCCGGCAGGCGGCACCACCCGCTCGGGTGTTTGGTCCTGGTTGCGGATCTCATTGCGGATGGTCCGTACCAGGCTCTCGAATTTCTGTTCAAAAAGGGCAGTTCGCGCTTCTTCGATGGAATCCTGGCGCATCATGAGTTCGTCCAGGATCATGCGGTTCTCCCAGGCCAGGGATTGTTCGCTGACCACTGCATCCGCATCACGGGCCGCGCGCAACTCCAGCAACTGGTCCTCATAATTCCGCACAATCGCATCGATTTGTTTGTCCTTGCTCATTGTACCGGCATCGACAAAGATCTCCCCGTTGTCCTCGTCGTCCTTAAAGGTATAGGCCAGAGACAGCTCGTGGTTCCACCCGAGGTTGGAGCCCGTATCCGACAAATCCTTCTCCATCAGGTAGCCCAGGGACAACTTTTGATTCAGGTTGAAGCCGAGCCCCATGGACAGGCCGTAGGTGGCGTCGTAGGTAGTCTGCACCCAACCGTAATTCGGCAGGTCCAGCAGCAGGGAGCCGATATAGGCAATGCGGTCTTCGGCGTCCATTCCAACCTGGACCAGCGGCATCAGCCGCCCGTTCTCAAAAAGGCCGGACGCCCCGCCGAGCGGTTGGGTATACTGCAGGGCCCCGTGGAGGTTGCGGGCTTCAAACCCGGTGAGCAACTCGTTGGTGGTCTGGTTGTACCGGATCAGGTCCTTGCCGTACAGGGCCACATCGAAGCGGCCTACGGACAGGGCCACCCCGGGCTGGACGGAAATCTTGCTCTCCTTGGTGCTTTCCTCCAGGGTGGGGTCGGTTTCCGGGGTAACGATCCGATTCCGGGCGAGCCCCTGGCTCACATAAGTGATGTTGGTGCCAAACGTCAATTTACTTTTATCGCCCAGGCGGACGGCGGTGGCGTAATTGGCATTGAAGCCGAATTCCTGGACCACGCCTTCCCACTGACCGTATACGCCAATCCCCAGGGCCGTCCGCTCATTGAGCTTGTTGCTGAATCCCAGGTAATAATTCTGGATATTATCCTCGTAGGTGGCATACTGGTTCCTGTGCAGGATGTTCAGGTAGGATTTATTCTCCCTGACCAGCGAAAATGTGGGATTGATCAGGAACCTGTTGAAAAACAACTGGTTGTGGAACGGGCTCTTTACTTTGAAATCGCCCTCGGGTTCTCCGGTCTGCTGGCTTCGGACGGACTGCCCGAAGCAGAGCAGGGAAAACAGCAGCACAGCGGCCGTTTTGATGTCGAAATGGTTACAGACTTTCATCGGGTTGTATTTTTCGGGGTTGATGGGGGTGTTCCCTGGGGTGGTCCGCCGCCGGTTGCATCCCGGCGGCAGGCGGGTCAGTCAAAGTTCCGGGCAATCAATCCTCAAACATGGTGTTTGCATAAGACTGGGAGGGCTCCGTAGCCAATATTTCCTTAAAACTGTACCGGTTTTCGGCCACGTGGTTGTTCTCCGCGTCAAAATAGGAGAATACCAGTTGCTGGATGTCATCCCGGGCGGCTCCCCGGTTCGACATGACATAGGCAATGCCGTCTTCGGTTTGCAGGTTCAGGGCAAACTCATCCTCCATACTGTTGAACGGGCTGCCGATATTGATGGCAAGCCCCACACTGCGGCGAGCCACACGTGCGGCGTACAGGTCCAGCCCGCCGTATCCGTCGTGGCCGTCAGAGGCAAAGAAGAGGATATCGCCTCCAGCCAGGCTGGGGTATAAATCATTCTTCCGCGTATTGATCTTTTCACCCATGTTCCGGGGGGCACCCGTGCTTCCATCCCTGCCGATATCGGCTACGTAGATATCGAATTTCCCGAAGGTACCGGGCATATCCGAGGCGAAATACAGACGGGATCCATCGGCGGATACGGCCGGGTGCATGGCCGAAGCGTACTTCGGGGCCACGGCTACTTCCCGTACATTCCCCCATTGGCCGTTGATGTTTTCGGCACGGAAGATCTTATGTACCAATTGTTTTTTGGAGAAAATCCCGTAAAGGGGCTTTACAAACACCGCTTTGCTGAAATAGGCGGTACGCCCGTCGGCCGTTACCGATACCGGCGGCAGGTATGCATTTTGCACAGCCGCCCGCTCGGATTGCATCTGAACGAGATCCGCTTCCGACAGAGCCCGTAGGGCATCCAGGCTCTCGGTATTCGGATAGGCATCGTTACGGCCGAATTCGGGCATTTTATAATTCTCCGCCAGAGATCGGGTGAGCTGCGCGGCATGCGAGCTCCGCTCGATCTGATAGTCGTCTTTGATCCGGGAGACCCAGTCGCGCTGGGCTACTACTTCCGAATATTGGATAATGCCAGCCTTGTGCATGGCGTATTTATAGCGCTCCTGATAACTTTCGGGTATGGCGCGGATTCCGGCCAGGTCTACCAGTTTCTGGTACCAGAAGGCCGCTGACTCGTAGTTTTCCGTCAGGAAGTTTACATTTCCGAGGTCTTCGTATATCTCCCGTTCGGAATACCCGAGCTTCACCAGCTTCAGATAATCATCGACGCGCTTGTCGGCTTCCTTGCTGGCCGTATGCCGGGCATCAGCAATTCTGTCGCTCTGGGCACTCATGCTGAGGGTTGTGAGCAGGCACAGGGTTCCGAGGAGGTTTTTAAGGGTGAATATTCTTTTCATAACACACAGATTTTGGGGTTCGGTGAGTCAAATGTCAAAAGAGCAGGCAGGAATCCCTTATGAATTTTTCACAGGTTTTTGGCAAAACCGCTGCGGATTTTGTTAAAATTCATAAGATGCCCTATCATTTTTTCACAGTTTCGGGTAACGACCACATTCTCACGATCAATGAATCGGTATCCGGGGAGCTTGCTACCAAACAGTGAAATCCGCCTGGATTTGGTCGGATAATAGTGCCGTTTATCGAGATTTTTCTCCTCGAAATTTCACCTGACTGACTCGTTTTTGGCTAAATTGCTAAATATTCAACTCATTTTCAGGCACCTGTGTTCAAGATGCTCCGCAGGATACAGAAAATGGAACCCGGGTACCACATTGTGGTCCCGGATTGTTAGTCCGGGATGGCCCCATCCCCGACATTCCCCCATAAAACCTGCTTACGGGTAGCCTAAATTTTGATTCATTGGGAATGCTGAGACATTTACTTTGGCTGTTCTTCCTGGCACTGCATGCGGCCGGCGCCGGGCAATACAACCGGGATAGCCTGCTGCAGGTCCTGCCGGGGCTCCCGGAAGACAGCGTCCGGGTCCAGGTATTGCTCGACCTGAGTTGGGCCTATTTCCGGTCGGACCTCAACAAGTCACTGGATTACGCCAACCGGACAGAAACCCTGGCTCGGAAACTCGGTCTTACCGAGAAACTGGCAGCTTCCAAACGCATCAAGAGTTTTACACTCTCCGGGCTGGGCAATTACCGGGAAGCGGATTCGCTGCTTGTCAGCGCATTGGCCGACTACCGCCTGGCGGGCAACCAAAAAATGATCGCCAACTGCTACAGCGAACTGGGGTGGCTCAAGCGCTTGCAAAACGATCCGGCTGCCGCCGTGGATTACTTTGGCCAGGCCATCGACCTGGCCGGAAAGGCCGGTGATATAAACACCCAGGCCCAGGCGTACAACTACCTGGCGGGCCTCTATGCAGATCAAAAGCAATACGATAAGGCTATTGAAAATTACGAAGAGGCCCTTGAACGGGTGCGGCAGCTCGATATACAGCCGGGGATATCGGCCTGCCTGACGAACCTCGCAGCCGTTTACACGGAGCTTGGCCAAAACGAGAAAGCCATTGCCCTGAACCGGGAAGCCCTTCCCATCAAAGAGGCTACCGGCGACCTCCTCGGTGCGGGCCGCGTATTGAACAACCTGGGGATTGCCTTCAATGAATTGTCCGAATACGCACGGGCACGGGAGGTATTACAGCGCGCGGATTCCCTGGCCCGGGAGGTGGGTAACGAACGGCTCGTGAACACGGTGGGCTACAGCCTGTCCGTCACAGCCTATGGCCTCGGGGAATACAGGCGCAGCATCGATCTTTGCCAGCGGCTGCTGGACCGTGAGCCGCCGGTAACGGACCTGGAGTTGCTCAGCAAGATCTACCGGCGCCTGTACCTGGCTTACGGCGCCCTGGGGGACTACCAGCGGGCATTTGAAAGCGCAGAAAATTGGGGCCGCGTTACCGACAGCCTGTATGACGAGAATATCCTGAAGGCCACCAACGAGATAGAGGCGCGGTATCAGAGCGAAAGAAAAAATCAGGAGATTGCGCTGCTTGCGTCGGAGAAGAGCCTGCAGCAATTACAACTCAACAAACGGGTCAATGAACGCAATGGGATTATCGGGCTGTCCTTGCTGGTGCTCCTGCTGGCAGGCCTGATCTACAACCAGTATCGGCTCAAGCAGCGCTCCAACCTGGAATTGCAGGAGCTCGACCGGTTGAAATCCGGTTTTTTTGCCAATATTTCGCATGAATTCCGCACCCCGCTCACCCTGATCAAAGGCCCGATTGAAAAACTCGAACAGAACCCCGGGGAAACCCTGAGCCGTGAAGAGGTTCGGATGATCCGCCGCAATACGCAGCGCGTACTCGGCCTGGTGAACCAATTGCTGGACCTCTCCCGTATTGACCAGGGGGAACTCCGGTTAAAGCCTACCGAAGGGGACGTATTCAAATGCCTGCGGGCGGCAGCCTCAGCCTTTAACTCTCACGCGGCCCAACGCCGCATGGATTATTCCGTCCGCATCCCCACCGATAGCCTGTGGGCATCGTTCGACCGGGATAAAATTGAACAGGTTGTTTACAACCTCCTCAGCAATGCCTTTAAATTCTGCGAGGACGGCGGGACAGTGGCATTTGAAGCCACATATAAAGACGAATTGCTCACCATGCAGGTGGCGGACAGTGGCCGGGGGATTCCCTCCGGCGACCTGCCCTATATATTCGACCGGTTCTACCAGGCCCAGGGCGGCATGACCAGGGACCGGGAAGGTTCCGGCATCGGCCTGGCCCTATCCCGCGACCTGGTGGAACTGATGGACGGAACGATCACTGTGGAAAGTGAGGAAGGAGAAGGAGCCCGGTTTACGGTTCAGCTACCCCTGCGGGCCATCCGAACCCGCGGACATGGGGAAATGCAGGACCCGCAAAACACGCTGCAGGAAGCCGAACCCCCAAAGGCATTTGCATTCCGTTCCCCGGACCGAAGGAACCTGCCGCTTGTATTGCTGGTAGAAGACAACCCGGACATGCGGCAGTTTATCTGCGACGGCTTGATTGACGCCTATCGCACCCTTACGGCCCGGGACGGGGAAGAAGGTTTGAAACTGGCCATATCCAGGAATCCGGACCTGGTTATCACCGACCTGATGATGCCCCGTATGGACGGCGTGGAAATGACTGAGAAATTGAAGACCCGTATCGAAACCAGCCATATCCCCGTGGTTATGCTAACGGCCCGCGCGGGCATGGAAAATAAACTCGAAGGGCTCGAAACCGGTGCGGATGATTACCTGACCAAACCCTTTGATACGCGCGAACTCCGCGTTCGGGTTGCCAACCTCATACGCCAGCGCCAGCGATTGCGCGACCACTATCAGCAACAGGCACATGCCGTGGTACCCGAAGAGGTTACGGCCACCTCCCTGGACCAGCAATTCCTGGAGCGCCTGCACGCATTGCTGGAAGCGGAGCATGCAGACCCCGAGTTCGGGTTGCCACAGATGCAGCGCTCCCTCGGGATGAGTAAGACCCAATTGCACCGGAAAGTCCGGGCCCTGACCAACACGGCACCCGGGACCCTGTTGCGGAACTTCCGCCTGGACCGCGCTGCCCAGCTGCTCCGCCAGGACGCAGACACAGTTACGCAAGTGGCCTATCAGGTGGGCTTTAACAACCTGTCCTATTTTTCCAAGTGCTTTCGGGAACGCCACGGGGCCTCTCCTTCCACCTTCTGCGATTAATCACGAAGCACTTATTTGTCAGTATTCGGAACCCCTGTGTTAGCAGGGTCACACCCGGACTGCTAGTTTTGGAACTGACCCAAAATCCCCCGGAAACTATTATCGGAACACTTAAAAATCAGCATTATGAAACGAACACTGTATGTATTGATTGTACTATTCCTGGGAATGCCTGCTCTGCAGGCCCAGGACATTGCCTTCGGGGTAAAGGCCGGGTTAAACCTGGCAAGTCTGGGGGGCGATTTTGAAAACGGGGGTAAAAGCCGCACATCCTTTCACCTGGGGGGCGTGGCCGAAATCCCGCTGACGGACCAACTCGCCATCCAACCGGAACTGCTCTATTCCGGCCAGGGGGCCATAGACGAGGATGACACCGATGAGATCTGGCGCGTGGATTACCTGGTGATCCCGGTGATCCTGAAATACTTTGTGGCCGATGGCCTGAGCCTGGAAGCCGGGCCGCAACTGGGCATTCTGCTCAAAGCCGAAGTGGAAGACAACGGAGAGACAGAGGATTTCAAAGATATTGTGAAATCGACGGATATCGGGTTGAACCTCGGGTTGGGATACAAACTGGACGGCGGTTTGAATTTCGGGGCTCGTTACTACTTCGGTGGAGATATCAACAGCACGGAAGGTGACATCAAGGTGACCAACTCCGTGGTCATGTTATCTGTTGGATACTTTTTTTAAATAACGGCAATCATGAAAACATATTCGATATTCGCAGCTTTTTGCTGCCTGCTCGTACTGATGGGCTGTTCCTCGGATTCCAGCGATACAGCCCCAGAGTCCAGCGATCCCTATTTTAATTTTACCATTGTGGATCAATCCGGAAAGGCCACATTCACCGGCTCCTCTATTCACTTTAATTCCAATTTTACGGATGTCAAAAACGGAGAAGGGGAAGACACCGTCCTCAATACCATTGTAGTGGTGGCGCAGGATACGGAAGGAAAAGAAACCCTGACGCTCGGTATCACCATGGAAGAAGAAGTAACCACGGGAACCTACAAGGTTGGGACGGACCTGTTCTCATTTTTCCATGCGTTCGTCAATTATTCGCGGAACATCCAGGAGGATCAACTGGGTTCCCAGTCCGATGACGGCACCTTCACGATATCCTCTATCAGTGGATCCGTAATCCGGGGGTCCATCAACATCGATGCTTCCGGTTCCGCGGGGGATCTCCTGATAACCGGGGAATTCGTGGCAACCGGGATTTAGACCTGGCAAACGGTTAGGTGTTCCGGTTCTGCAATTCGCAAATCGGATGGAAGGCCCCGGTTCTGCCGGGGCCTGTTATTGGGAGGCTGCTCCTATTCGTTATCCCTTGGGGTATATCCTGCCGGGGTGTGTATTTTTTTGACGCCCCGCTTTCTCCATTGTCGGCATTGGCCTATCTTCAGCCGGGAAAAATCCCGGAGCCCCGGCTACGGTACGAATCATTAATAATTAATTTATATCACTTCATGCATCCCGCCTTCCATCCGCAGACCTGGATTAAAACAACCATTTGCATCCTCCTTGCAACCCTTACCCATCCCGCAACCACAGCCCAGTACCAAACCGGATATACCCCGGAATCGGCAATCAACCAGCAATCCGTGGAATCGGAATATCTGGAGGCCGTGGATTTTCAAAAGTTCAGGAAGCACCTCGAACAATTGACCCGGAAACCCCACGTGGCGGGTACCCAGGCAAACCGGGAGGTAGCGGATTACATCGCTTCCGTCATGCAGGAGGCAGGTATGGAAGTAGACCGGTATCCCTATGATATCTATATGTCCGGGGATGGTGGCAGCTCCGGGGTGGAACTGGTTACGCCTATCCGCCTGCCGCTCAACCAACAGGAATACATCCTTCCGGAAGACCCCTTCTCTACCGACCCTACATTGGGGAAAGGTTGGAATGCCTATTCGGGCAGCGGGGACGTAACGGCAGAAGTTGTCTATGCCAATTACGGAACACTTCAAGACTTCGAATACCTGGAAAATTCAGGGATAACGGTGGAAGGGAAAATAGTCATTGCGCGGTACGGCGGGAATTTCAGGGGCTACAAGGCCAAGTTTGCCGAACAATACGGGGCTGTGGGCCTGATTATTTACACGGATCCGGCCGATAGCGGTTACACCCGCGGGCTGGTTTACCCGGAAGGGGCTTATTACAATGAAAGTGGCATCCAGAGGGGCTCTGTCCTGACTTTGAATTACACCGGCGACCCCCTGACGCCTTTTGAACCTGCCCTGCCGCTTGACGGCAAACAAAAGGTAGATCGGCTGGACCCGGCCAGTACGGCACTGCCCGGTATACCCGTATTGCCCCTCCCCTATGGTTCTGCAAAGGAAATCCTGGGCAGGATGCAGGGCGATGTGGTCCCGGCGGCGTGGCAGGGAGGGCTGCCATTTACCTACCGGCTCACAGGTGGTGGTGAGCTCACCCTCAGGATGCACGTTGATCAGAAACGGGATATGGTCCGGGTGGCGAATGTAGTGGGCAGGTTTGAAGGAGCCGTCTACCCGGATGAATGGATTATCCTGGGGTGCCATTTGGATGCCTGGGCTTTCGGGGCAACAGACCCGAATAGCGGCACAGCCATGCTGTTGACGATGAGCGAAGCCCTCGGGGCCCTGGCAGAACGCGGAGTAAAACCCCGGAGGTCTATCCTGATCGGCCATTGGGATGCAGAGGAACACGGCATCATCGGATCTGCTGAATGGGTGGAGCAAATGAAGGGGGAACTCAATGCAAAAGCCGTTGCCTACATGAATTTTGACGGGGGTGTTTCCGGCAAAAATATCGGCGCCTCTGCCTCCCCGACCCTCAAAAAGTTGTTGACGGAAACCGCAAAAAAAGTGGATTACCCCTACTCGGGGAACTCCCTGTACGACCAGTGGAGGAACGGACAGGACGCGCCCTCCATCGGCAATCTCGGAGGCGGTTCGGATCATGTTGGGTTTTATATGCATGTGGGCGTACCATCCCTGAGCGGCGGAGCTGGAGGCCCTACATTGTATCATACAAACTACGATGATTTTCACTACTACAAGACCTTTGTTGACCCTGAGTTTCAAATGGGTGGGACCATCGGACAATGGGCCGGCCTGATGGCGCTCCGGATGGCAAATGCCGATTTGATCCCCTATGCACTCACGCAATATGCCACGGACCTGAAAGGCCATTTTGCCCGTGCCGTGGAAAAAATCAAGGCGTACGACGGGGATTTCAAAGGGTTTGAACAGGTCAACCAGGTCGTTCCGGAACTGGAGCAGAGTGCCCTGGAACTCTCCCGGGAAATAGAGGCATTACTTATGAAAGAGGAGCTATCCAAAGCCCGGGCCCAGCGAATCAACCGGGAACTCATTGCCCTTGAAAAGAGCTTTATAGATGACAAGGGGATGTATTTTGGCTCCTGGTATAAATCCCTTTATGCTTCCACTGATCCGTTCAGCGGGTATGCTTCCTGGATCCTTCCGGGACTCGAGTATGAAATTACCGAGAAATCTACCAATCGCCTGGAAGAGTGGGACACCCGGTATGCCGATGCCATCCGTTCGCTGGCGAATAAGATGCGGGCGCTGGCACAGGGGCTGTAACACCCATTCCATGGGGGTGCAGAATGCTCCTCCCTAAAAGAGAAATCGCTCATTCCCGGACAATATAGGGATCCTCGGCGGCTTGTTGTTGCCGGTCTGTGGCCACGTACAGGGAGGCAAAGGCTGCCTTGATCCACATCACCGAAACGAATGCCCCCACCACCAGGCACAGCAGCCCTAAAATAAATATCGGAATGGCAAGCAGGCCCATGCCGAATATCCGGAAACCCTGGCCGCGGGTCATTTCCCAGCTTTTTTCAATCGCCGCGATGGGCTCCAGGCCCTTATCCATAACCAGGTAGGAAACAAAGACCAGCCGGCAGGCCAAAATGATGCCCGGGATGATCAGGAACAGGAACCCCAGGATGATCAGTGCAGAGGTAAGCAGATGGGCCAGTACAATATGCAGGTAGTTTTCCCGGAATCCCTGCACCACTGCCTGGATCTCCAGGGGTTCTTCCCGGACCGCCCGCACAAACAGCAGGTCTCCCCCATAACTGAAAACTGGCAGGACCAGCAGGGTATAAATCAAGGCCAGTAAATGCAACAAGGGGGAAAGCAAAGACTCATCCCAATCCGAATCCCTGGCCACAGAAGCCGGGGATTCCGCAAACATGAGGAATATGACCAGGAGGAATAGAAAGAGAAAGGATTTAAGCATTTGTTGCCAGCCAAACGCATAACTGCTGGTGAGGCCGGGTTGGGGTAAGGAGCCGGAAGTTTGCATGGATATCTGATTTGAAGCGAATATAGGCCACCAGCCTGTTTGAAACATCCAACTTTGGTAGTGATTCTTAAAACACTACCGAAGTAGGGCCTGGTACGCCGGGCTTTTTATATACTTTTAGGTCGATAAAGCCCAGCCTTGATCCGAATCCTGTTCATCCTCGCTTTCCTCCTCTGCTCCGCCATTGCCCTGGGCTGCATCTGGATGGGCCGTCAAACCGTCGTAACGTACGATTCACAATTCCACAAAAAGTATTTCTACTACCTGGTTTTCTTTTATGCCTACGCCTTCTATGCGCTCTGGGGGCCTTTTGGCCTCAGGGAATTGATGCTTTTTGGCGGGATGCAGCCGGAAACGGTCAACAATACGGCCCGCTGGCTGCCGCTCCTGGCCCTGCCGTTTGCCGGGGTCGGCTGGTTGCTGTACAGTACGCTGGGTTTTGCCCTGGCCGGTTCCCGAAAAGTACCCGGCCACACTATCGGGGTGGTCGCAATGGCCGGGTTGATGCTGCCCGTAGTATGGATATTCGGCTATTTGAATGCAGTTTCAGGAGATGTCTCCGACCCGGCGTGGCCCCTCGTTCTGGCAGGGGCTGCCCTTTGGCCGGACTTTATTAGCACGGCCTTTGTGGTTGGCGCCCTGCTTTTAAGGCGAAAAAAATCAGGCGGCCGACCCAACCGATATGCTATGCGTTTTGCCTGGGGGGTTGCCCTGGCCCTGATCCTGCGGATTGTCGGGCTGGGACTGATTACCCGGGAATCCTTCCTGGCAGCCCCGGGCCTGTTGGTGTACTTCCTCTCAGCGGCCCTGCCCTTTTTGTATAGTTACCGGGTGTCCGACCGCCTTTTCCAGCCCGTATTCCCGGAGACCACCCACAAAGGGAAACTGCAACACCTGATTGAAACATATGGGATTACCCCCAGGGAACAGGATGTTATTGAAAAGATTTGCGAAGGGAAGACCAACCGGCAGATTGCTGATGAGCTGTTTATCAGCCTGCAAACCGTCAAGGACCACACCCACCGGATTTACTCAAAAGTAGGGATCAACAGCCGGTTAAAACTCGTACAGTTGCTCAATGGATAATAAACTGCATCCAGTCTGAAGACTCCCGATACCCTTCAACCGGTTCCGCGTCGTTCAAAGTCCGCAGCCGCGTGAGCAATTGGCGGACGTCCGCTTCCATGTGCTTCCGGGTATTCGCATACAGGTCGGAGCGGAAACCAGCCTCCGTCATCACCTCCACGTATTGCAGGGAGGCTACACGGGCCATCACCCGGCCCAGGGACACCAATTGGCGCTGCGGCAGGTTCTCCCCTATTTGAAAATCGAATAAATCGCCAAACTGGTCGGCTACGCGGCTGGTGAGGGGCTCCCCGGCCAGGTGCCGCTTCAGGTGCAGGTCCTTGCTCTTCTTCATGGCCTTGATCATCCCTTCGGCGATCTGGGTGTAAAGCATTTCATTGGAACCTTCGAATATCTGGAAAGGCCGGCTGTCGACTATCCCCCGGCCGGCAACATGGTCGAGTTTATAACCGGCGGACCCGTTGAGCTGTACGCAAATCTGGGCGGACTCCTGCATCAGGTCGGTCACCAGGGCCTTCATCACATTGGCCTCCATGCCCCGGGTGGCGAGTTCCTGATCGATACCGCTCATCCCGGAACTCCGGGCACACATGCCCGAACACAATGAGTAAGCCGCCTGGATCCGAGACAACTGATACCTCACGGAGTCCATCTCGGCGAGTTTTTTACCCGCAACCATCCGCTGGTCTGTGTGCTGCAATGCTTCGTCCAGCATCCTCCGAATAAAGCCCATGGCCATTCCGGGGAACTGCAGCCGGCTCCTGTGCAGGATATCCAGCATCATCTTGATCCCGGTGCGCGGCGCCTGGAGCCTTTGATTGTCCGGTACTTCCAGGTCCAGGGTATTCAGGCCGTAGGGAATCATGTACAACCCCAGGTTGTTGAAGTACTTCTCCACCTGGATCTGCTGTCCGGGCATATTCTCCGCTGTGACAAAAAAATCGATGTCCCGGGCTAAGTCGCCGGAAGGGTTTGCTTTCCGGGCAGCAACGATCCAGTAATCGGCCATCCCGGTGAGGCCCTGCCAGTGCTTCTTACCCTTGATGCGATAGCCGTTTTCGGTCTCGGTATACTGCGTTTGCATATTCAGGGCGTCGCTGCCGTAATCCGGTTCCGTGATCATCAACCCGCCCATCGCTTTATCGTTTAAGAAGCGATCAAAAATACCTTTCTGGATCTCCTCGTGGCCATACTTGGCGAGGGGCTCCATGAACAGGGCGATATTGATCCCGAATGTGAGGGACAGCGGCAGGGATTCATAGGAGGCAGCCGCCAATACCCCCAGACATTCGGAAACGTGCAGTCCCCGCCCGCCGAATTCCTCCGGTATGGCCACCGAAAGTGGCTGCATCCCCATAATGTCATCCCACACGGCATCCGGCAATCCGCGTTCCAGACTGAGGGCGTCGATATTGTTGTCGTCGTGGAACAAATTGCTCAGGCCTTCACTGAACCGGGTGATAAAGTCATTGAAATTCTCTCGCATAATCATAATACATAAAAGACCCTGGTTAACTTACAAAATCCAGGAATAACGATCGGTTGTTTATGGTATATCTGTTTTCCGACTGGGTTTTTACAAATATCTCCATTTTTCCGCTGTCGGAAGAATTATCCCGGAGGTTTTCATGCGCTATCGGGTTATCCTGGCCGCTATTTAATACTTCTCCCATAGGAATATTAAATATTTGTGTATATTTTCAGTATCCAAACATCCACTATATCCAGAACAGTAATCAAATTGAGTTTTCAATCATTGTAATTGACCGGAAGCATTACTGAAATAAATTCTTAATAGACGTTGTCCCCGGACAACTTTTTGGATTGTGGAAATACCCGAAGACACGCTGAGAAATGAATTGTTAAACCTCCTGGGGTTCACCGAGGCTTTTCTGGAATCCCTGGTGGATGGCCTGATTGTACTGGACACCTCGGGGAGGATCGTCCTGGTCAACAAAGCATTCTGCCGGATTACGGGTTTTGAAGAAAAGGAGCTGCTCGAATCTGGAATCCCCTACCCGTTCTGGCCCCCGGAATACCATGAAGAATTCGGGGATGGCTTAAAAAAGAACCTTGGCGAAGATTTCAAAGGGGAATTTGCCACTATACATACCCGGAAGGACGGGGAGCGCTTCTCGGTGGCCATTTCCACCTCTGCCATCCGAAATTCAGAAGGCAAAGTGATTTCACATCTCGGGCTTATGCAGGACCTGACACTCAAGAGTGCGGAGCCGCCCCTTAAAGACAATCATTTTGGATTTTTTACCACCCTGCATTACCGCAGGCAGTACCTGGAACGAATTCTGGACAATATCGGGGACCCGATCTTTATGAAGGACCAGGAAAGCCATCTTTTGCTTGTCAATGATGCATTCTGTGCAGCTTTCGGGCTCAAGAAATCGGAAATTATCGGAAAAACACTGGCCGAAGACGTCAGTCCGGAGGAACGCGAGAGTTTTTTGAAAATAGACAGGGAGGTCCTGAATTCCGGGGTTGAGAATGTAAATGAGGAAACACTCACGGTCCGGGGTGGGGATACGCGGATTATCTCGACCAAGAAATCGCGATTTACCGATGAGGCCGGCAATCATTTCCTCATTGGCATTATCCGGGATATCACAGAACGCAAACGGGCGGAACAGGCCCTGGAAGATCGCGCCCGAAGGTCGGAAATAAAAAAAGATGCCATCCTGAAATTGGCCGGGATGGCACAGGATGACCTGCAGGAAACCTTCCGGCGGATAACCAAGCTTGCGGCTCAGACCCTGGAACTGGAACGCGTCAGTATCTGGAAGTTCACCAATTCCGGAAACGAGATTCTCTGCGAGGCATTATATATCGAAAATGAGGGCCAACACCGTCGGGGCGACCGGCTTACCCGTGCGGATTGCCCAAACTATTTCAAACTGCTGGAGCAGCAGAAAAGCGTCCTGGTACCCAATGCCCAGGAGGATCCGGCCACTGCGGATTTCGGGCCGGGCTACCTGAAGCCCAACGGGATCAAATCCCTCATGGACGTTTTTGTTTACAGCGCGCACCAGCCCTATGGCATCCTGTGTTTTGAGCACGTCGGGCCGGGGATCAGGAGCTGGACAGCAGAGGATCTGGAATTTGCCTCCTCCATGGCCAATGTTGTGTCGCTGATGGTGGAAAGCAATGAACGGAAAAAGGCCGAGGAACAAATCAGGCAAGCCAACCTGGAATTATCCAAAGCCAATAAGGAACTGGACGCGCTGAGGAAAAGGCTGGAACAGGAAAATATGTACCTGCGGAATGAACTGGACCTGGCATTCAACTACCAGGAAATGGTATATAGCAGCCAGGCCATCAGCCAGGTGCTAACAGAGGTGGAACAGGTGGCCGCCACTAATGCCACAGTCCTGCTCCAGGGGGAGTCGGGCACCGGCAAGGAATTGCTGGCCAGGGCCATCCACAATATCAGTCCGCGAAGCGGGAAACCGATGATCAAGGTAAACTGTGCAGCCATCCCCGGGGAATTGCTGGAAAGCGAATTATTCGGCCATAAAAAAGGGGCCTTTACGGGGGCCGTCAGCAATAAGGTCGGGAAATTTGAGCTGGCAGACGGAGGCACCCTGTTTTTAGACGAAATCGGTGAATTGCCCCTGGAGATGCAGCCAAAACTCCTCCGGTTTTTGCAGGAAGGAGAGATTGAGGTGGTCGGGGGTACGGAAGTGCGGAAACTGGACGTCCGTATCATCGCTGCGACCAACCGGTACCTGAAGGAGGAAGTGGAAAAGGGGGATTTCCGGGAGGACCTGTATTTCCGCATCAATGTCTTCCCGATCGAGGTGCCGCCCTTGCGGGAACGCAAGGAAGACATCCCGATACTCGTGGAGCACTTTATGGATAAATTCAACCGGAAGTACGGGAAGAATATTTCCTTTGTTACAGAGGAAGCGATGTCTCAACTCAAACAATACGAATGGCCGGGAAATATCCGGGAGCTCGAAAACCTCCTGGAACGGGCCACCATTGTATCCCAGGGAGAAACGTTGGTTATCCCGGGCTTTGAATCGCAAAGCCAGAAATCAAAAATGCCCCTGCGCAACAATAATCTGTCCCTGACAACTGTCCAGCGGAACCACATCCTGCACGTACTCGATATGTGCGACTGGAAAATAACCGGCCAGGGAGGGGCGGCAGAGCTCCTGGACATGAGACCGAGTACGCTGCGGGACCGAATGCAAAAACTGGGTATAGAAAGACCCGGGTAGTATCGCGGTATGCCGTGATTTTCCCTGTTTACGATTCTTCGGTAACGGAATACCGTCACTTCCCTGTCGGATCCTTCCGTTTTTATCCAGGGTCTAACCCCTTGTCTATAAACTCACTATACGTTTCCAAATTCTTTTTGGCACACTACTTGGTCCTGACTTTGGCAGCACGGACCGGCATTCTGCTTCCCCCAAACAATTGCCGGCAACCCGAATCCGGGCCAGCAGCTTTTAAATGGAAAAAACCACTATCGCAAACCAGGTATCGTTCTGGGCGCATGAAGGCGTACTTTACTGTCGGTTTGACGACATTAGCAAGATCGCACAATGCACCGCCCGCAACTATCAGCAATTCCTGCGGGTCATCCACGATCTATGCCGGGGGGTACCCATGCCGTTGGTCGTTGACCTCAGGCAAGCCCGGGGGACGTTGTCGGCAGATACGGCTAAGATACTCTCTGCAAGGTGCCAGCGCATTCCGCTGATACTTGGGGAAGCCTATGTGGTGCAATCCCTGTCCATCCGCCTGCTCGTTCAGTCATACGTGCGTCTTATCCACCGGAAAACACCCTCGGCCATCTGTACAAACATGCCGGACGCCAAACGATTCTGCGATTCGCTGGTAGCCGCCGCAAGCCAAAAATCCCGTACAAATGAAAGATGACCCCATGCAAATCCTGTTGGTAGACCACAACGAAATCGACCTGTATATCGCCCAGAGGAATCTGGATAGCGAGTTCCGGCAGGCGGAGATCCTTACATTCCTCGATACGGAAAAGGCCTTCGAATTTTTAAAAACACAGGTGCTACCGGATTCCCCGGAATACCGGTTTGTTCCGGACCTGATATTGGTGGAAATCAACATGCCGCAAATGAGCGGACCAGAATTCCTGAACTCCCTCTATGGTCTGAAAGGCGGGCTGTATAAAAAAAAGAGAGCCTATTTGACCCATGCCATGTATTCCGACCGGATGGGTCATCATGTCCCCGAGAATTGCGCGGGTTTTATCCAAAAACCGATCACCGTGGAGCGGATCAGGGAAATCCTGCAGGATTTATCCTCGGGTCCCCATTGACCAAAGCAAACGATATAAAAACAAATAGTTGATCTTGTTCCCCCGAACCTTAACAATAAACTGAGAATACTTTTATGAAGCGCATTGAATTAAACCGGGAGGGATATTATGACCGATGGAACCCGGACCACCTGAATGAACTCCACTCGCTGAATCAACTTGTGGAAGGTCAGGATTGCATCCTTCACGAGGACTCGCACATGCGATTGAAGGTCTTTGGCATGGAGCCCTATGAACGGATCCCCTTCCGCGTATTGCAGCATAAATTCACGCTGGTTTGCCTTACAGGAGGTACGGCAATTACGCGATCCTGCAAAGGGGCTATCGACCTGTTGATTTTTGAACGGGGAGAAACCGTAACCCGGTCCATTGAGAGTGCCGCAATGGTCAACGACCTGCAAAATATCGGGGAAGATCAGATGATCGTCGCGCTGATCGAATACCTGAGGCCTGTCACTTACGGGGAATGGGTGGATGGAGCTCGGATTTCGACGCCGTCTACCCCTGCCAAATAATCACTGCCGGGCATTCTCACCAGGAACATCATGCGCGTTAAGGCGCCTACGGTCCGGGTATAAAAACAGTGCGCTGCCCCCTTAATTTAGTTCGAGTGGCCGGCGGAGTCAACTCCCCCCGTCCGTAGTGGTCTCCTCTTCGGCGGTCTCAGGTTCCAGCACAAAATCCTGACGGCTAACATTTGCGGCGTCTATTTGTACTTCCACGGTATCGCTGGCGAGATATCCCCCCAGTTCGGCCACCACGGAATAGGTACCCGCTTCCAGGCCCATGACCGCATAGTGTCCATCGGGGTCGGAAAAAGCGGTGGTGTTCAGCGTATCCGCCGCAAAAATTGACAATTGAGCCCCTTCCAACCCCACAACAACGTCATCCTCCAGGGTGCCGACTTTCCCGGTAAGGGTCCCCGCAACGGACATATTGCTCGCTTTGACAACCGGCTTGAAATTAAAGCCATTGATCCCAGCTGGTGTTTCCGGATTTCCTTTGGCAATAAAAGAACGGCTGACGTCAAAATCCAGCAACAGGTCGGACGACAGCCCGCCGGTTACCACCAGGCCCGGTCTGATAAATACTTTGATTCCCGTTTCAGCCCCGCTGGGTACTTTCAGGTCGTATTGCGTCCCGTCCGTCAGGACAACATTGACCCCCTTAACGTAAACACGAATCAGGTCATACGTTCCCGCAGGAACATCAAGAGCAGCGAGTTCCCGGGTAACCCCGTTGACCAGGGTCAGCAAATTGACCTGGACTTCTTCCTCCATAAGGGTGATATAAGGGGGGCCTGCCATTTCCTCTGCCGGGGATTCACCGGCCTCCCCGGTTTGGGAATCACCGGGTTCATCCGTTTCGGCCAGGCGCGCATCCACTTTGAAAATGGTCACATTGGCTTCATCGACCAGTTCATAGGGAAAAGGGGCGTCCGTAAGGCGAACGGTGAGCCGACCCGAATCGGCATTTAGACCGGGGTCGTCGCTATCGGTACAAAAAGAAAAAGTCAGGGCGGCCAGAAAGATCGCAGCCAGGGTAAAAAATCGCATGTTCATGATTTCAGGGTTCTGGTTGTCAGCGGGTGAGACCCCTGCTGAACCTATTTGTGCCTTGAAATAACAAGATACCTCTGGTATACCCTACCCGAATAACCGTTTTTTCGATGAAATGCACCATTCCTGCCCAAATCCAGCCATACGGGTATTCCAAAAAGCCGGAAATAAAAACAGGGCCCCGATGGGGCCCTGTAGTATGGTGTCCGGTAAATATATTCCGGTTAGTCGGCGATGCGCACGTTAACGGCGCTGGGGCCTTTCTGGCCCTGCTCAACCTCGAAGTACACTTCGTCATTCTCGCGGATTTCCTCCTCGAGGCCTGAAGCGTGTACAAAGACATCTTTGCCTTCCACTCCTGTGATAAAGCCGTAACCTTTTGATTCGTTAAAAAACTTAACTGTTCCTTTTTGCATTGTAGTAATTGTTAATTGTTATTCAAGTAATGGGCAGGCCGTTGTTTTTGATGGCATACCCGGTAATCGTATTCATGTTCGTTGTGCAGGCCGCTTCCGAAGGCACTCCTATGGAGTTTCCATTTGGCGCGTACTACACGATAATTATTAAAAGGGGCAGCTGAGAGACGTAAACTGAGAGAAGTGGATTAAAATCTATTCCGGGTCAGAGAAAGGCTAAGGCAGATGCCTGATAATTATGGGGCGAAGGTACGAAGAATAATCGTCGGTTTAACATCGGGGTGGAAAAATTGATTTTTCCCGGCCTGCTTCTTCCGTGCGGGGCAAGGCACCCGGGCTTACTTCCATCGTTGCGAACGCAGCGCCACGGTGGCCTTCAGGATGTCCTTCTGGGATATCTGCCCCGCCAGCTTGCCATTTTCCACAATCGGGAAACGGCGTCTTTTGGCCTCCAAAAACTTTTTGGCGGCATCAAAAATATTCAGGTTGCCGTCAATAGTCTCCACATCCCGGACCATGCAATTGGAAACGCGGTTCTGTTCCGGGGGCATGTTGTAATAGCGACTGTCGCTGATGTGCTTGATGCAGTCGCCTTCCGACAGGATCCCGACGAGTTCCCGGTCTTCATTCACCACGGGGCCGCCGGATATTTTATGGCGGATCAACAAATCGATGACTTCTTCCACGTGCTGGTCCGGGTGGAAGGTAATCAGGTTGCGGGTCATATAATCCCGCACCCGCAGCGGCACTTTTTCTTCGGGTTGCTTTTCCCTCCGGCCTGTAAAACTCTTGATTCCCATAATTCCTGCTTTTTACCAATCCCTATTAAAGATACTGAATTTCAGGATACTAAACACGATTGTGTTTTCGGGCGATCGGTGTTTCACGTACAGATTTCACTCAGCGGAATCAGGAAAACCGGAGTTCCCTGGCTTTTTTCGCCCCCCTGATTGCATAGTGTCCCGGATGCACCCGCGATTCGTACACCTCAACATCCTTTTTCTGCTCCTCGCTGGAATACAGGAAATCAAAGACGTGGCTCCGGAGGTACGCGTGCTCGCCTGAAATCCAGTCTACCGGGTGCCAATCCCCATCCCATCCGGCCGGGTCTGCATCCCGGATGTCGGGGCCTTTATCGGCATCCCCTCCCCGGCCCCAAGTGGCAAACCGGCTCTTCAGTCGGTGGGGGATTTCATTGACCTTTTTCGACTTCAGGTATTCCCTGATCCGGATGCGCGCAACCTCCAAACGGGATTTTGCATTTTGGGGCCAGCCGTTTTTGAAGATTACCAGGTGCTCAAACTGGTAGATGTTATTGCTCCACCGCCTTTTGTAGTCCATGCCGCCAACACCCATTTCAAAAACGCGGAACCCGTTGGCGAGGCACCATTCCAGTTGTTTGTAGATTTCCACATGGCCCAGGCCGAATTTGGAATAGTCGATATCGTAGGAGGAAATACAACTGAACAGGATCCCGTTGAAGTGGTAATTCAGCGAAATTTCAATCGGTTCCCCGTCCACATAAATAACAAACAGGGAGGCCTTGTTCCGTCGGATTAAATCGTGGGAATTCGCCAGGATGTCCTTCCAGTTTTTCTCTTCCTTGTGCGATTCTTTCCGCTGGCCAAACCTCCGGTCTATCATGGTTTTCAACTCCTCCATAAGAGACTCGTAGTGGTCGGGGGCGAGGTCTTCCCCATGGGTTACGTACTCCGTCTTAAAACAGGCATCCAAACGTTTTACATACCGCCGGATAATACTTCGATATTTGGATTTGAATTGTTTTTGCAGGTAATCGTCTGCCGTGGCGCAGCCTTCCAGGTCTATCGAATAGCCCCAGTTTTGCTGCGGGATGCGTACCAGGGTATCCCCGGGGTCCTTCAGGTGGAATTGCATGTAGCCCGGCGCCAGCCTGAAGGAGCACACCTGCCCGGGCGGGCATGGGAGTTGGTCCAGTTCGCTTTGGGCATCGATGGGCACCTCCCCGAATTTCCCCACATGGGAAAATTTATCCGGGATCCGGCATTCGCGGAAAAGCGTTAGCAACAAACCGATTGGCGTTCTGACCATAATCCCTAAGCGATTTTTTGATTGAAGGATAATTGCAGGGTTTTATCGGGGGTACGGATAATAAAACTGTCTTCGGAACCTGCTTGCTCAAATACCTGCACCCCGGTTTGTGAAATTTTCTCCCGATGCAGGAACTGGTTGAAGGGACCCCGGAGCCGGGCATACCCCTCCTCCCCCGGGCAGACGGCCCGAAGGCATTCCGTCGGAGGCACCGCCCCGGCTGCATCGCTCCATGTATATTCTGTACTTTCGGAAACTGCTGGGGAATGGCCGTCCCGCTGTCGGCTCCTGAACCGGTATTTTGCATAGTAACCGTACAGTTTCTGAGCGTTGACCTTTTTCAGCCCGCGAATCAGGTAATACCTCAAATAGGGCCGGGCCGCATAAAGAACAGCCCTGGAAACCGACAGGAAGGTCCGCTTGCAGACAATGTGCTGTTGGTAGCGGTAGGTGTGGTTGATCAGCCGCTGCTTATGCCAGAAATTGCCGCGCCCCATATCGAATACGCAAATATTGTTTTTGAAACACCAGCGGAAATGTTCCATGGTATTGATATGGCCCACGTTGAATACTCCGTAGTCGATGTCAAAACAGCTATTCCAGTGCAGCATCAGGTCGCCAAAAATAAAATTCAGGGTGATATTGATCGGTTTCTTGCCGTCGTAGATAACAAACAACAGCGCCTTTTTTTCAAGGATCATCCGATACATGACTTCTTCGTAATACGCCAGGAAGGGAAGCTCGTAGTTGATCTCTTCCTTCTGCCGGAACCGCTTTTCGGTAAACTCCCTGAGGCATTCAAAGACAAACCGGTATTCCCGCTCGTCCATTTCGCCGTAATAGGCCACGTATCTGGGCGAAATACAGAGATCCAGTCGCTTTTTATACCGTCGGAGTTGAGAGTATCGCGCCTTCCCTACGTGGTTCCTCAGGTAGTCCTCCACATCCCCATACCTGGTGAGATCCACCAGATACCCTTCATACAAGGGCACTTTGAGGATTCGCAGGGAATTATCGCCCCCCGTATAGCGAGGGGAAAGGTAATCGGGCACGTCCACAAAGGTGGCGCCTTGTCTCATCGGCGCCTCTTCCGGGTTCGCGGCTTCCTCGTAGACGGTTTCCCCGGTAAAAGTATTCAGCACGCTGTCAAAGTAGCGTTGCCGGCTATCGGCCCGGAACAGGATATCCAAAAAGAATTTATACACTTCCATGGTTGCCTGGGTCGGTTAGTGTTGAACGACTAGGGTCTGGCTCTTATTTCTGCCCCGGATAAAAAACAGATCGTCCCGCTCTTTATGCGCGTATACCCGGAGATCTCTGTAGGCTTCCCGGGAGTAAAACAAGAAGCGATAAACCGGCTGTCTCAAGACCCGGTATTCCGGCTGGTTCTCAATATCGATTTCCCGGCCCAGTTTCTCAGGTTGGATTTCAGCCGGACCCCCTTCGATTACCCTGGAAGCGGCCCCTCCGGCATTTCGGGGCCCCGCAATTGTCTTGCGAAGCGATTTCACAAGCTTCCCGGCCGGGCGGTTCTTCAGCCAGCGGTACAGCCCGTACCGGATGCGGGACTTAAGTACGGACATGCGGGTTACGCCCCAGGCGACAGGTCTGGAGCGATCATAGATATAGCAATCCCGGCAAAAATAGCTGTCCCGGGTCCATTTCTTCTTATAGTATCCGTACCCTTTCAGCAGGTCGTACCTGTCAAAACCATTCGCGAACATCCACTGTATGCTCATGGCCATGTCTATGAAACCCAGGTGAAATTTTGAATAGTCGATGTCGTATCCGCTGATTATGTAATACGCCATCTTGTCCCTGAACATATTGATGCGGATACTGATGGGCTTATGGCCGTGATAGATCACAAACAGATGGGCCTTTTTATCGAGGATCATATCGCGCAGCACGGCCTGGAAATGACCCAGATGCTGCAACTCATAGTTCTCCTCCCCCTTCTCCCGGAACCTCCGGACCAGCAACCCCTCCAACACCTCAAAAAGCCGGTTGTACTCGTCCAATTCAATAGCGCCGAAGTAATCCCGGTATGCAATGTCAAAACAGGTTTCCAGCCGGTTCCTGTATCTTCTCAGGTTGGAGCGGCTCCTGGACCCGATCGCCTCCTGAAAATACGTTTCGGAATCGCCGTAGCGGGCTAAATCTACGTAGAACCCCTGGTGGGTGGTGACGGTTGCAAGCGCGACCTTCCCGGGAAGGCTTGTCCGGTCAATTTCGAAATACCCGGGAATATCCCTGATGAGCAGGGTTTCCCCCCTGCTTTTAAAACGCGCCCCGTCGAACCTGAGGAGGGATCGGTCGGCAGGCCGGGTGGCAAACCAGGGGTCTTTTTGTTCCAGGAAATCTTTCAGGAATATTTCTCTTTCCATCGGGCCTGGGATTTAATTAAAGGTGATAATCGCGGAGGCTTTCTCTCCCTTTATCAGGAAGTTACGCCCCTCGTCATTCATCCTGCTAATGGTGACCTCCCGAAATTTTTCCTTATTCCGGAACAGGAATTCGAGTACAGGCTTGCGCAGGAACCGGTGGTCTGTATGCAACGATTCCACCGGAAGGTGATCGGCCGGAAGGAGATCCGCCGGAAGGAGATCAGCGGGTTTCCGATCCTGTTCAACAGGCCGGATGACATAGGACTCCCGGTGCCGGTTAGAGGTGCTTCTGCTGAGGATTTTCTCCTTATAGGATATAAATTTATGGACCACAACATGGACGCCAAAACGCTTGAGGAACCGGACAGCAGCATAAACCGTTTTAATCTGCATCGCGGTAAACCAGGCCCGCAATACACCGGGGAGTGATTTTTTGGGAAAGATCACGGTTCGCTTGAAATAATATACCCCGTCGGTGAGCTTGTTTTTATATTCATACTGCCCTTTGAGGAGATCGAAGAGCTTAATCCCGTTATCAAATGCCCATTTCAGCAGCAGGTTAAACTCAAGGAATCCCAATGAAAACCTGGAGTAATCGGTGTCGAAGGACTTCAGGTAGCCGTAAATCACCTGGGAATGGACCAGGTTCACACTGAAGCTAATCGGCTGGTCTTCGTGCCATAGGACCGAGATACACGCCTGCTTCTTCAGGATCAGCGGGTAAAAGGATTCCCTGTACCGCTCCCAGTTTCTGAGATCCGAATTGTACGCCTGCTTCTGGTCGAACCGCCTTTCCAGCATTTCCCGGAATGCGGCAAATAGCGCGTCGTAGTCCGCCTTGGAAATGGAGCCGAAGAATATCTCATGCCGGACCTGCAGACAATGCCTCAGGCGCCTTTCGTGGCTCTTGAGGGTTGCGCGGCGTTTGCTGCTGACTTTGCGGCGGTAATATTCGTCAAAGTCGCGATAATCGGACAACCGGATATAGGACCCCTTATAGGAATCGATAGACACAACCCGGATATCCGAAGGGGTTTCAAGCCTGAAATATCCGGGCAGGTCGGAAAGCAAATAGCCCCCTGCCCGGCTTCCCGGGTTCTTCTCCCACCGCAATTCCTCCTTCAATTCCGTAAACGCATTTTCCAACCCCACGATGTAGGGCAAAGCCTCCCGATGCTCCAGGAAATCGTCTATAAAATCAATTCTAATCATTGCGCTGTCTTTTATACCGCCAACGGTCTCTCGAAATTATTTTTCCGGCAATCCCGCGATCCCTCAGAAACTGTTTCACCTGGTAAAAGAGCTGTAACAGACGCGCTTTTCCCATTCCGAACCAATCTCCTTTCCGGTAATAAATTCGATAGGCGTATCGGTAGGGGAAATCGGCCCATTTGGATTTATAATAAGACTCCCCTATCAGGAAGTCATAGGCTGCAATTTGGTTGTTATAACACCACTCCAGTTGCTTGAACATGGCTATATCCCCCAGGTTATAGGAGGAATAGGCAATGTCGTAGGTCTGCATATGGCTATAGATCATCGACCCGACATGAAAGTTAAGCGTCAGGGCAATCGGCTGGTTGGCTGAAAAAATCACAAAGAGCGAAGCATCTCCGGAACGGATCATCCGAAGGCTGGTGTCCTCGATAAAACTCCATCGTTCAAGATCCCGGTTGGCCATTCCCTTCTGCTGAAACCGCTGGGCCAGGAGCTGGCGGAATGCATTGAATAACCGTCTGTGTACCTCCCGGGGGATGGCACCGTGATACGTGGCAAAGGAAATGGGGTAATCCCGATTCAGCTTGTTTAGCTTGGCCCGAAGATTCTTGCGGTTCCGTTTGCTGAGTTGGTTGTTCAGGTAATCTTCCAGGTCCCTGTACCTGTTTAGGGCAATGAGCATTCCGCCATATTGCCGAACTTCGAGGTGTTTGAATTTCTCCCAGGCCGGATTTGCCTCCAACGCCAGGTAGTCCGGAATGTCTTTGACTACCACTACCCTGTCTGCTGCCACGGAATCCGGTTTGGCGGTGAAATGCCATTGCGCATCCAGCAGCGTATTGCGTACGCAAGGGTTGAATAGGGGAACCACACACCTGCGCAAATAGAGGTCAAAAACCAACTTTGCCTTACCTAATTCGCCATATGTGCTTGCAGTCCCGGTCATTTTTGGATTATTACGGAGATGCGAATGCAATTATTTTTTTCATTCCAAACGCAACCCGGTGGAACTTTTCATTCACCCGCCGGTCCCTGAGCCATTGCTTCAGGGAATAGTACGCACTCAGATATCCCGCCCACAACCGGCAATACAGCGAATGCGGATCGTACAGGATATGGTAATCGTAATGGTAGGCCTCATTGGCCCATTGCGCTTTGTACGAAAAATATCCCTTGGCGAAATCCAGCTTAGCTATCCCGTTCCTGAAACACCATTCCAGTAGGGCCATTATGCTGACCGTCCCCAACCGGTAGCTGGCATAGGCAATGTCAAAAGTCCGAAGCGTATCATAGGCGTGGGGGCCCTTCAGTAACAAGAGTGAAAACGCAATGGGTTGGTCCTTGTCATAAACCACCGACAGGGCCGCATGGTTGTCGTTCAGCATCGCAAAGGCGGCATCCTTGTAAAAGCGCCATTCGTGTTCAAAAAGATTATTGTTTACCGTTTGTTTCTGCTCGAATCGCTTCCGGAGCAGCGCGTGGAAGCGGTCAAAAAGCAAATCAAAATCCGCCCGATCCATGGGCCCGGTATGCGTTTGGTAGGAAATATCGAAATCCGCTTCGAGTTTCCTGCGGTATCTCCGGAACTTATTCCGCGTTTTCCCGCTCAGATGCGCGGCCATGTACTGGTCCAGGCTTTCGTATTTTTCCAGGTTGCATAGGAAGCCCGGGTACTGCCTCGATTTTTTCAAACGCAGTTTGCCGGAGGCCTCTGGTGACGGCCAATTGGAAGGGACATCGTAAATCAGGAACACCTTCCGGCGGGGTTGCTGCACGCCGTGGTTTTCCAACCGGTATGCCATGGCTTTACTATCCCGGCCGCAACAATTGACATACAAGGGCTTCCCGGGCTTTTTGACGAATTTCAGGCCCCTGATAAACCCAAAATCAAATACCTGCTCCCCCTTGTGAAAATGGGAAAGCCAGACATGGGTGTATGTAGACGTCAAAAACGGATTGGTGTTCACCGACATGTTTGGAATAAATTTCAAGGTGTCTTTGTTGCCAGTTGTTGATCTGTCACAATTTCCCGGATATCGGCGGCCAGCATCCGGGTGAATTCCCTGGCGCTTTCAGAAGCCAGGTGGGAGCCGTCATAGGTTTCCATCCCGTCAAAACCCTTCGAATAATTCAGATAGGGAATGCCATGCAGCCCGGCAATACGATCCATGTGCCCGTCAAATCCGTTCCACGTCTGGTTTTCCAGTTCGATGATATCCGGATCGGCCGGTAGCCGCACCAGGAGCACAGTCCCATGGCCTTTGAGGTATTCGATGGTTTTCTCCAGATATTCCTTTCTGTGATCCCGGACGGCTTCCGTCCGGATTTTCCGGTTGTAAAAACTGAGGTTCTGGGCTTTCCAGAAAGCGATATCCTTTTTTGTGATCTCCTGCTCCCCGCTTTGCATGCGGACTTCATTCCACCCGTCTTCATGGGTTGTCAGGTTTTCCCAGGCTGTGAGCGTGTGCAGGGAGTTGTAGAGCGCCTGCCCGTAGCAGTTCATAATGTAGTCGTAATTGGGTTGGGTTGTGAAGTTCCCGGTCTTGCCCATGATGGTGTGCTCATCCATTTTGACCAGCTCCCGATCTCCCGCCTTTTTGGGAGCGGTAAATGATCCCGGCGTCACGGACAGGATATACAGCCCGTTTTTCACATTGGCGGGCACCTTCTTCCGAATGGCCTTCAGGTAGACCTCCCCGTAATAGGATTGGTTGGACGCGAAGTTTACAAAAGGGGCTGCAAAGTCAGCCGGCCTGAGCTCCTCCCGGAGGAGGGAGGGGTCGATGCCCTGGTCTGCGCGGGACAGTCCGAGGACCAGGCTTCCGCCCGGTTGAGTAAATTTGGGGTAATACATATCCACATAACCCTGCGACAATTTATGGACCAGTAGCAGGTATGTTGCAGACAACACAAAACTGAATAGCAATAACTTACCAAGAAATCGGATCATGCTGCCTAGAATTGAAAATAGATAAAGGAATTCTGCCTGTTAATCGCAAAGAGCGTAATGACCAGAATATAGCCCAGGTAGATGCCCCACCTCCGATACACCGGCTTGTTCTCAATCAATTCGTAGATCCGGCTGTTTCCCTTAAAGAAATGCACCGTCTGCGCAAAGAGGATCAGCGTAAAGCTCAAAAAGAACTCAAAGTAATTCCCCAGGATATTCACATGCCAGTTGGTTACCCGGAGCATTTGCCCGAAATAGATAAATGCTTCTTCCAGGGAAGGGGCCCGGAAAAAGACCAGGGTGAGCATCATATAGCCCATCACGGCAACGTAGCCGGCAGCAGAGATGGCCTTGCGAGGCAATCCCAGGGACCGGAACAGCCGGGTCCGCCACCGGGCCGTACCTAATTCCACCACCAGGAAGAGCGCGTTCAGCATACTCCACATCACAAATGACCAGCTGGCGCCGTGCCACAGGCCGTTGAAGAAAAAGACCAGGAGAACGGCGGCAATACGGGGCCACCCCAGGTTCTTGACCAGTGGCCGGTAGAGGTAATCCATCATCCAGCGCATAAAGGAAATATGCCACCGCCTCCAGAATTGGGCGGAGGACGTGGAAAAGAATGGCCGGTTGAAATTCTGCATCAGATCGATGCCCATGGTTTTGGCCGCGCCGATGGCGATGGAGGTGTAACCGGCAAAATCGTAGTAAATCTGGAAGCCAAAGAAAAATGCCGCCACCAAAAGCGGAAGGCCGTGGTGGTTTTCAGGATCCGAATACGCTTCATCCACATAGATTCCCAACCGGTCGGCGATCACTACTTTCAGGAAAAATCCCCAGGCCATCATCACCAGGCCCTGCCTCAGGTTCTCCAGATTCAGACCGATGCGCTTTTTTAATTGCGGGAGCAGCCGGGAGGCTCTTTCGATTGGCCCGGCCACCAACTGCGGGAAGAAGGCCACATAAAGGGCAAATTTACCCAGGTGCTTCTCGGGGTTGGTCGCGCCCCGATACACATCGATGGTATAGCTCATGGTCTGGAACGTGTAGAACGAGATCCCGACAGGCAGGAGGATTTGCCCGATGCTATATGAGACGGTTTCGGCTTCAACCGGGGAGCCCGCCCCGGAAAAATGCAGGATCTCCCGGATATTCTCCGTGATAAAGGACAAATATTTGAATGCGATCAGCATTCCCGCATTGACCAGTATACTGATTACCAGGTACATCTTCTTTCGCCAGGAGCCCGTCCTGGCGATTTGCAGGGCGCAGAAATAGTCCACCACCGTGGAAATCAGCAAAAGGATGACCAGCCAGGGCTCATGGGCCATGTAGAAGAAATAACTCCCCAGCAAAAGCCAAAGCCAGCGGTAGGCAAAGGGGATCAGGTAATACCCGGCCACCATTACCGGCAGGAAAAGCAAAAACTCAAAAGAGTTGAAAAGCATGGCCCGTTTTGGTCAAAAATCAATGGTAAACATATTAGTATCGCGCAGGAATGCCTTATTATTTTGTTCAATGGTCAAAATAATTGGTGAATTTTCTGTCAGCGGGCTCGTGAAACGGGAATACGCTGTTGAAGTTTCGGCCTCCAGCGCCCTGATAGCCGATGATATATGCAGCTGGTCGACGCTTGTATACAAATAACTCCAAGAGGTGCTGAGGGATCGTTTTGATGGAATAGCGGCTGGAAATGCTTAAACAAACCGGAGTGTACCGGGGCCGGGCGATGCGGTTGGAATGGCGGGATGGGTGATTTCCTAGCCGGGATTACTCGCTGCGCTCGTGATCCGGACCAATTGACAAAGCCAACGATTTGGCTTTGGAATGAGGGGCCAGGCGATGCGGCGGCAAAGGACCTGCAATACCAAAAACCCACTATGCGTTCGCATAGTCTGGTTTTTCATTCCCAACCCCTTAC